>Ga0213840_1000020_pt1 | contig 630959 bp, 529 predicted proteins | sample SWPATP22_FD_160132 | JGI IMG/M metagenome (GOLD analysis project Ga0213840, IMG submission 160132) | Coastal seawater microbial communities from Marineland, Florida, United States - SWPA TP2 #2 | ecosystem: Environmental > Aquatic > Marine > Coastal | place: USA: Florida | collected 2016-08-14 | reverse complement strand
AGCCCGCTGCCAAGACGCCCGCTGCCAAGAAGCCCGCTGCCAAGAAGCCCGCTGCCAAGAAGCCCGCTGCCAAGAAGCCCGCTGCCAAGAAGCCCGCTGCCAAGAAGCCCGCTGCGAAAAAGAGAACCGCCGCCAAGAAGCCGCCGGAAGCAGCACCCGCAGCGGAGCAGCTCGAGCTGACGACCGCGGCCGAAGCCGAAACCGCACCTACGACCGAGCCGGATCCTCCGGCCCAGGCACCACAGGAACCGCCGGCCGTTGAGGAGCCCGCCGAAGCACCCGCGGCGGATGGCCCCGGCGAATCCGATGACACCAGCACCCCGGACGCCGATGCCGCCACGGACGACGACGCCGCCGACGAGAGCGTCCCGTCCACCGACAAAGACGCCGACTCCGATCGCGATGGCCCCAGCGCCGACGGCAGCGCTGCTGCCGAGGCACCACCGGCGGGAAGCACCTCCAAACTCGCGGTGGGCGACGATGCCCCGGCCTTCTCCTTGGAGGGCTCCGATGGCAAGACGCACAGCCTAGAGAGCCTCGCCGGCCAGCGCTTCGTCTTGTACTTCTACCCGCGCGACAACACACCGGGGTGCACCCAAGAGGCATGCGACTTCCGAGACCGCCTCGACGACCTCGGCGTTCCGGTCTTCGGGGTCAGCGGCGACAGCCTCAAGAGCCACGGACGCTTCGCGGAAAAGTACGAGCTCAACTTCCCGCTGCTGAGCGATCCCGAGCGGGCGACCGCCGATGCATACGGAGCGCTGGGCGAGAAGTCGATGTACGGCCGCAAGGTCATCGGCATCATTCGCAGCACCTTCGTGGTCGGGCCGGACGGCCGCATCGAAACGGTGTTCTCACCGGTCCGCGTGAAGGGCCACGTGGCGGCAGTCGCGCAAGCGCTCGCCGCGAACTGAAGCCCAGGCCGGCGCTGAAGCCACGATGTATGCTCCCCCCATGACGCGGAGGCCATCGTGGCTGAACTTGCGGGCGGTCCCCGACGGCCCCCGCATGCTTCGGTTGCGCGGAGCCGAAGTCGCCGGCGCGTTTCTCGAACGCGGCGCCCACGAAGCCGCCCGGCTTCGCCTCCCACTCCGCGAAACGGTGCGGCTCGGCGAGCAGGTGTCCCTCGAGATCAGTTTCGGCCCGATGGTGGACGAGGTGACTCTTCCCGCCATCGTCGATGCGATCGACGAAGCCGATGACGAAGCCGATAATGGTGCGCTGCTCGTCACCTTGAGCATTCCACTGACCGAACGCGACCGGGCCGAATACGTTCAGCAGGTGCTCTCCGGCACTCGCTCCGCGGCGGCCCGCCGTCACCGTCGTGTGTCCGTCGACCTCGAGGTGCGCTGGACCTGGAACGGCAGTCGCTACGCTTCGCGCGCACGCGACCTCAGCCACGGCGGTGCGTTCATCGAGAGCCGGGTGCTGCCAACGGTGGGCGCCAAGGTGAGCGTCGAACTCCGGCTGCCCGATGCCACACCCGCGTTGGCGCTCGGTGCTGAAGTCGCGTGGCTGCGAACACGAGCGGGCGCCCCGGGCTTCGGGGTTTCGTTCAAGCTTCCAGATCGCTCGGCAGCCTCCCGGTTGCATGATGCGGTTCGCGAGTGCGAGCTCGCGTAGCCCGAACGCCCCAAGGCCATGCTCGCCCTGCTCTCACTGTGGTCACTGCTGCTCGCCGCAGCGCCGTCCGAGGCGTCCTCGGACAAGGCCGGCTACTGGCTCAGCGTCGACCTCATCGGACCCGCTGCCGCCCGCTCCGAAGCGGCCTTTTCCCTGAGCGAAGACACCGCCCCGCGTTCGCCTCGCGATGGGCGTCTTCCAGGGCAAGCCGTGGGCCACGTCCAAGACATTCACGCCGTCGTCGGTTGGCTCGAGCGGCACGCCTTCGGCACCACCGAGGCTCCCCTGCCCTTCGACCCGGCCATGCTTCACGAAGCCGCGGCGCCAGCCGTCGCGGGCACGCTGCGGGCGTCGTTCGGAGTGCAGCTGCGGGCCATGGTCGTCACGGGCGCAACGGCGGCGGGTGATCGGCGCCCGATCGAGTGGCCGACCGATGCGACCCGCATCATGCCGCCGCAGACCCAGTGGCACGTCGCAGCACTGCTGCCCGACGCCGCCCCGCTGTTCTCCGCTCCCGCGGCCAACGTCCCTCCCGCCTCCGAACGTTTCGCCCTCGCGCGCCGCCGCGGCGACGTCTTCGTGGTTGGCATGCTCGATCGTTGCGACGACACACCGCAGCCGCACTGCACCCGATGGGTGCAAGCGGTCGTTCGCGACGGCGATCGTTTCATTCCCGGCTACCTCCCTGCAGCCCAAGTGGCCCTGCGCGACCGGTGGGTCTCGAGCACAGCCGAGCACCTTCCCCGTGCCCAGCTGATCCGCGCCGGGGTACGCGGAGCCTCAGCGGTGCTCGTGCTCGTGGCGCGCGACGCCACCGGTGCCCTGCACCGTCACACCATCGAAGCTCCGCTGCAGGCCGGCACCGCCGGCGCGGGCTATCCCGAGGTCACGTTGAGTGTCGACGGCGACCAGGCCACGGTCACCCATGGCGACCGGGTCCAGTCCTTCGTGCTCGACGCGACGCTCGACGCTCGGCCAGTGCCGACGCCCTAGCAGACCCCACGACAAGTTGGCGCGGGGCGTCAGCGCTGCGCGACGCTCGGCAGCGACGCGGCTGCCGGATCCGCCGCGGCGTCGATCAGCTCGAGCGCATACAAGACACCGCGGTTCGAGGTGGCGTAGACACGACCCAAGACCGCGTCGAACACCGGAGTGCTGGACACACCGCTACCGGGGTCGATGCGTGCCAGCAACTCGCCGGTCTCGCGGTCGAGCGCCAACAGGCCCGACTCGGTGTGCGAGACGTAGACGGTGTCGCCGACGACGAGCGGCCGGCTGAGCACGCCAGGGTCGACCTGTGTACGCCACAGCAGATGTCCGTCGCGGTCGAGCGCAAACACGCCCTCCAGAGACGACGCGCCGACGAGGTCCGTGCCGCCCGCCCACACCAGGTCTCCGGCTGCGCGAACGTCGAACGACCACAGCGCCGACCCGTCCTCGAGGGACAGCGCCGACACGCCGGTCTGCTGCCCAGCCACGTACAGACGCCCGCGCGCTTCGTCGAGCAGGGGTGTCGAGTCGCAGTCCGAGAAGTCGCCACCTTGCGGGGGCGCGACCGAAGCCAACCACAGCGCTTCGCCCGAACCAGCATCGAGCGCAGCGACCTTGCCGTTGCCGAAGCCCGTGTAGATCACGCCCGGTCGCGCGCCGTCACCACTGGCCTGGTAGGCGAGCCCCGCATAACCGGACACGGTGAACCCCGTCTGCAACGGCTGCTCGTACTGCCAACGCCACGCGCCCGTGCGCAGATCGAGGCCATACACCTGGTCGCGGGAGTTGGCGATGTGCACGACGCCCTCGGCGACGACCGGAGCGCGGCGCACCTTGCCGTCGGTCGCGTAGCGCCACAGCTCCTCTCGGGTCTCCAGGTCGATGGCGATTTCGTCCCCGTTGTCGGTGCCGACCAACAGCAGATCCTTGGCCGCCCCGTCCGCCTCGGGGCTCGCCGGCGGCTCGCCGGACTCCGAGGGGAGGTCGACCATGACCGGGCTGCTGGCAACGGCGCCACCCAGCGGCAGCTCCCACAACACCTCGCCCGAAAGCATGTCGAGCGCGAGCAACGTGCCCTCGCGACTCCCGACGTACAGCAGCTGCCGTGCGTGGTCGACGGCGACGGTCCCGGACTCGTCGGGGCGCATGATGAAGTTGTCGGGCACCGTGATCTGCTGGGTCATCGCGACCCGAAACACGGCCCGGGCACCATCGCTACCCTGAGGATGAATGACTTCGATGCGCCCGGTCGGGCCACAGCCCCCGGCCATCGTTGCAAGACTGGCGGCGAGGAGCAGTCGCTTCACGATCAGCCCCCCAGCCCCGGCGGCAAGCCCAGCCCGCCCGGGCCTCCGAAGCCGCCCGCCTTGGGCTTGGCCTCGGCGGGCACCAGATCGGGTGCCAGCTCTTCGAGCCGAGCGACGACGGCGTCCTTGGCCAACGAGTCCTGCTCCAGCGGGTACTCCTCGACGTAGGTCTTGTAGACCGCGAGCGCCTCGTCCGCCTTGCCCTGCCCTTCGAGCATGCGCGCCTTGTGATAGAGCGCCTGGTCCCGATAGAAGGCGCCGGCGTCGGGAGCCAAAGCCTCGAGCGCAGCCACGGCAGCATCGACGTCACCGCTGGCCTCGAGCGCCAACGCCAGCCCTTCGTGGGCCAGGAACGCCAGCGGGTGGTCCGCGTTTGCGCCCAAGAACGACTCGTATTCGCCCTTGGCTTCCGCAAACTTGCCTGCACGCATGAACCGAGCCGCCTCGACCAGACCGGCGAGCTTCGCTGCATCGCTATCACCGAGCGAACCGCTCAGCTCGGCCAGCGTCTCATCGATGGACTTGCTGCGCGCATCCTCGTCGGCAAAGACGGGGTTGGGCGGGGGAAGTTTTTTCTGGTCGGCGGGGTCCACCGCCTGCACGCGGGCTCGGGACTGTGCCGCGGTGGCAGAGGCGAGCACCCGTGTTGCGACGGCCCGGTCCTCGGCCGACTTGCCGCGGAACCACACCACGCCGGCGATGATCGCCGCGACGACGACGATGCCGCCGATGACGACTGGAGCTTGGGTGAGCGCCGCCTTGCCGGCCTTGCGAACGCCGGCTTGGAAGTTGTCCTGCTCCTCACCCTTGGGTTGCTTGCGCTTGACCCGGGCCCGGTTCCACTTGGGCAGGTCCATGCGCTCGCCGTCGCCGCCGGCCTCACCGCTTGCGGTCTGACCGTCTCCCTCGGGAGCCTGCGAGCCTTCGCTGGCGGTGCCCGTGTCTTCGGGCTTGTCGTCCTTGTCGCTCACGATTGGGCCTGCATACCCAAGCCGCCCGGCGCTGTCCACCAAGCCGGTGCGAAAGACGCGGCCACCGTGGCGCCGCGCACCTGCGGTATAACCGGATCGTGCTTCGCCCCCGTGTGATCGCCGCGCGCCTGCTGGGGCTGGCGCTCGTGCTGGGGGGGAGTTCGTCCCAGGCCGCAGCCCCCGACCCCTTGGAGCCTCCGCGCCGCGATCCCAACGAGGCGCCCTTCATGAACCCGCGCCATGGCGGGGCATCCGCGGACGGCAACCGGATCTACGAGAACGAGCACGGTCCTCGCTGGGGCCACCGGGACCGGATTCGACTCACGCTGTCACCGATCTACGCGTCGATGCGGTTTGCCCTCGCCGGCCGCTCCACCTCCGAGCTCGACCCCCATCGTGGCGGCGGTGCGCAGTTCGACGTGGATGTGCCCCTGTTGCGACCGCTTTCTCTGTGGCTGCGCCTGACGGGGTCCTACTCCGGGCACCGCCTCCCGGAGGCCTCCGCGCGCAACGACGATGGGGAGTTTCAGACGACGGCCGCCGCCGGCACCATGCACGTCGGACACGCCGCGCTGGCCCTGCTGTACGCGATGGATCGGGGCCGCATTCAGCCGATGCTGGAGCTCGGTCTCGGGCCGATGTGGGTCCGCACCCCTTCGGGCGTCCTCGACGGCCAGACTGGGCAAGCGTGCCTGCCCGGCAACGTCTGCGACCTGGGCCTCACCTGCGACCAGGCGGCCAACGTCTGCCGCCCCGCCACGACCTTCGTTGTGCACGGCGGCGTCGCGGTCGACGTCGAGACCTCCAAGCACACCTCGGTCGGCGTCGGGTTGCGCTACTTCGCCATGCTCTCCAACCCGCAGGTGTATCCCGTCTACCTGCAGGCGGCGCTGCGGTTCGGGTTGCGGTTCTGACCCTGCCCTCCCACTCCCCAACCAACTGACGAACCAACTGAAAACGCCCGCCTGCCGAAGCAGCGCGGGCGTTCTCTCGCCGAAGCGTTCGAATCAGCCGGGCAGGTCGGGGCAGTCGAGCGCCTTGTTCTGCGACAGCTGGCAGGTCGCGCTGACCTGCGCGCCACCGGGCGCCGGCACGCCTTCGCGGCGAACGATGCGGAACTCGAGGTTCCAGCCCTCCTCGACGCAGACCGGGTCCTTCGCGTCGCCGGTCAGGCTGACGAAGCAGACGTCGGCACCTTCGGGCACGGCATCGTCGGCACCGCATGCGGGGATGTTGACTTCCATGTTGCCGCTGCCGTCGTTGGACGTCTGGGTCAGGGTGCACAGCGGCTGCAGGCCGTCGGCGACCGCGTCGGTGTCGGCCACGCATGCGGGCATGCACGCGGGCTTGAGCTGGTCACGAATCGACTCCGCGATGGACTCGAGCGCGGGCGTGTAGTCCGAGTCGCACACCGAGAACAGGTTGTTCTCGTCGCCGACCAGGTAGTTCTCGGCGAACTCGCGCAGGCGGACCGGCGGGACCGCCTCGGCGACCTCACTGGAGCAGCCCTGGCTGATGCCGAAGCGGTTCTGGAAGCTGCCGGGGTCGTCGGAGCCCGGGCCTTCGGCGTACTGAATGACACCGATCTCGGGGTAGTTGGTGGGCACCCCCGCGATGGCGGAGACGAGGATTTCCTGGCTGGGGTTGAGGACCTTCTTCTCGGCCTCGATCTCGTCGACCAGCGCCGTGTACTTCGACAGCGGGTACAGGGCCATGTTGTCCTCGTTGGAGGTCTCGTTGCCGTCCACGTCGAGGTTGATCGACGCGCACTGGTCGTTCTCCTGGCTGAAGTCGCAGCTGACGCCCGCGTTCCAGCACACCGCCGAAGAGGGCTGCTGCTGGTCGGGCAGCGACCAGAACACCTGGTTGCCGACGCCGTCCTCACCGAAGACCGTGGACTGCAGGTCGCGGTTGAACGAGCAGTCGGCCTCGTCGGTCACGAACACGATCGACAGAATCGCGCTGTCGCGCAGGAAGCCTTCTTGGCGCTGGCCGTCGGTCCGGGCCAGACGCAGTGCCTTCCACATCGACTCGAGGTGCGACTCGAAACCGCATCCGTTGATACCCTGCGGACCGAAGCACTGCATCGCCTGGGTGGTGGTGACGCCGTCGGGCAGGTTGGTCGCCCCTTCGATGTTCTCGATCCACGGACGCGCGCTGGGCTCGGGATCGATGTCGGTCGGCGTGGGCTGGATCTCGATCGACTCGAGGTCGCAGAAGTCGGTGCATGCCGTCTCGGCGTTGGTGTCGTCGCCGGCGAAGTAGAACTCGTTGAGGCGCGAGCGGCAGCTGGAGAGCACGAACTGGCCCGACTCGGCGGCCGAGACGTTGTTGCCATTGCACCAGTAGTTGCCGTCGTCGGTGGTGGTGATGCCCAGGCGGTAGTTCGCCTTGACGTCCTCGGCCTCGAGCACGTCGATGAACGCGCCGAAGTTCTCGGAGAGGTTCGCCTGCTCCTCACCCATCGAACCCGAGTTGTCGATGACGAACAGGATGTCGACGTCCTTGTTCACCTCGATCTGAATGCCCTCCATCTCCTCCTGGGCCGCTTCGTACTCGACGCGCTTGAGCGGGTGGTCGAGACAAGCCAGGAGCGTGGGGAGTGCGACGGTGGTCGCGGTCAGCAGGCTGAGGCGGGCAAGAAGAGAGGCACGCATGGTGGGCATCGTTTCTGAGGGGGTGCGCTGGGAGCCGCGGCGACACGACGCCCCGACCGCACCCGTTGCGTCGCACTGTATAGCAAGCCGGAGGCCAGGGAAACCTCCGTGGATTCGGCGACTTGGAATCCGTTCACCGTAGGAGACGAAAACATGGTTGGCACACGCAGTTGCGCCGCGGCCAACCATGTTGGCGCGCGTCGCTAACCGCGCACCCAGGGGCAGTCCATCGCTTCGTTCTCGGACACGCTGCAGGTGGCCGAAATCTCGGTTCCGGGGACTCTCGGGACCCCGGCGCGGAACAGCGGCAAGAACTCGGTCGCCGTGTTGCTCTCGATGCATGCTTCGGCACGGTCGTCGTCGACCGCGACGAACACACAAACGTCGGCGTCATCCGGCAGCCGAGGAGATCCGTCCCCACCGACGTCGCAGCGGACGACCGTCTCTTCCGCCTGGTGCGGGATCGCCTGTGTGAACACGCAGTCGTCCCCATGCCCTCCGGCGAGACAGAGGTCGAGGCAGGCGGGCTCGAAGTTTTCGATGAGCTGGTTGGCGACGTTCATCATCGCGGGCTCGTAGCTCTCCGCGCACACCGAGGTGACGTTGCTGCCCTGCGCGGGAGCGAACGCTTCGGCGACCTCCAGCAAGCGGACCGGCGGCACCGCGTCCCCCACCGCGCTCTGGCAGCCGGCGTCGATGCCGAACTCCTCCGCGAATGGTGTCTGCTGGTCGTACACGATCGGTGCGTCCGGGTAGCCCGTGGGCACCCCCGCCACGACCGACACCATCACGGCCGGATCGCTCAGGCCTTGCTCCCGCTTGTGGTCGGCAATCGCCTCCAGGAACGCGACGTACTCCTCGACCGGCCGCAGCACCGCATCCGCGCCGTCCACGACGTTGCCATCGACGTCGAGGTTGGCCGAAACGCAGTCCAGGGTTCCGTCGTCGAGCGTGGAGCACTGCACACCCGCGTCCCAGCACCCGGTGCTCGAACCATCGGCGACGAGCTCGGATGGAAACCCTCCTTGGGCCGAGCAGTCGGCCTCGTCGGTGACGAACACGACCAGCAAGATGGCGTCGTCCCGCAGAAACCCGAACTCGTCTTCGGTGTGCGCCCCCGCCCGTGTGAGCGCCCGCTGCATCGCTCGCAGCGGGGCCTCAACACCGCACCCGTCGACGCCTTGCGGACCCATGCACGCAAACGCCTGCTCGGTGGAGACCCCCTCGGGCAGGTTCGTGGTCCCCAAGATGTTCTCGATCCAAGGATGTGGGGCCGGCTCGGACTGTGCGTTGGTCGACGTCGGCAGCAACCGCAAGTCGGTGAGTGACTCGGGGCAGAGATCCATGCAGGCGCTCTGCCGGGCGTCTTCGGCCGGCACGAAGCCCGGCAGCGTCTGGAACTGCTCCAGCCGAGACCGGCAGCTCGTCGCGATGAAGTGACCATCCTCGGGCCCGGTCGCGCTGCACGCTCCGTCCGCGACGTCTGTCGTGGTGACCGCGATGCGGTAGTCCGCCGACACGTCTTCGCGCTCCAGCAACGCGATCATCGGAGCCAGGTTCGCGGCCAGGTTGGCCTGCTCGGCCGCCATCGAGCCCGAGTTGTCGATCACGAACAGGATGTCGACGTTGCGCAGCGGCGCGATGTCGACGTCGATCACACGCTCGGACGTGCGGGAGAGTTCGACGATCTTGAGGGGATGCTCGTTGCACGCCGCGGTGAGGCACAACAGCGGCAACAGGGTGCGGGGGGAGAGGCGAGGCATGCCTTCTCGCACTGCGAGCGTCCGGCCAGGGTTCCCATCTCCATGGTTTCGCGGACCTACGCGTCTGCGGACGCGAGCCCGCCGCGCGCGGCGTTGGCAACCTCGGCACGGCTGCGGGCAACCTGGTTGACGCCGAGCGCCGCCCGATTTCTTCGGGAACCTTTGCAGAGCCCCGCCGTGAGCACCCTGACCGCTGGGGTCAGGGTGCCGCCGCCGGGTTCACGTGTTCTGCTTGTGGTCGCCGCCGCGCCCACGGCCCCGCACCACGACTCGAATCGGCACGCCGCGCAGGCTCCACTTCTTGCGAAAGCGACGCAGCAGGTACTTTTCGTAGGCTTCGGCCAACGAGCGGCCATGGTTGGCCGAGATCACGAACAGCGGAGGCGAACGGTCGGCCTGGGTGATGAACAGGAGCTTGACGGGGCGCCCGCGCGAAAGCGGCGGGGGATTGTGCTCGGTGGCGGCGCGAAGCTCTTCGTTGAGATCGGACGTGGTGATGCGCTTGCGCAGTGAGCCGGCGGTACGCTTGCAGGCCTCGAGCATCGCCTCGAGTCCGTGCACCCTGCCCTCGCCCGTGTTGCGCCCGTCCCCCATCACCGACGTCTTGACGATGTAGGGGTTCTCGAGGAAGTGCAGCGAGCGTTTGGTCGCCTCGAGCACCTCACGTGCCTTTTTCTTGTCCTGGGTCACCAGGTCCCACTTGTGCAGCAGCACGACCACGCCCTTGCCGCGCGTGAAGGCCATGCGAGCGATGCGCTGGTCCTGGTCCGTGACCCCCTCGCTGGCGTCGACGGTGAGCACGACGATCTCGGTGCGCTCCATGGCGCGGATCGACTTGATCGCAGCGAGCTTCTCCTGGGCGCGCGCCACCTGACGGCGCCGACGCAGGCCCGCGGTGTCGATGACCACCCAGTCGTCGTTGCCGTGTTTGAGCGGCAGGTAGATCGCATCCCGCGTGGTGCCCGGGGTTTCGGACACGATCACACGCTCGCCGCCCAGCAGGCTGTTGACCATCGTGGACTTGCCCGCGTTGGGACGACCCAAGAACGCGATGCGAATGCCCGGCGGGATGAGCTCGACCTCGTCCTCGGTGGCGCCGACCTTGTCGACGATGGAGTCGCAGAGTTCGGCCACGCCCCGGCCGTGCGCTGCGGAGACCGGGAACACCTCGCCCACGCCCAGCGCGTAGGACTCGGCGACATCGTCGTCGCGCTTGGGCGAGTCGGCCTTGTTGGCCACCACGAGTACCGGCTTGCCGCCACGGCGAAGCTGATCGGCGATGTCTTGGTCCGTGGACGTGGTGCCCGCGCGAGCGTCCACCACGAACAGGATGAGGTCGGCCTCCTCCATCGCCACCTCCGCCTGCGCGGAGATGTGGGCCGGGATGCCGGTGTCGAGGCTCGGATCGATGCCCCCGGTGTCCACCACCATGAAGCTTCGCCCCTCCCACTGCGCCACGCCGTACATGCGGTCGCGTGTGACTCCGGGGTTGTCCTCGACGATCGCCTTGCGCGATCCGATCAAGCGGTTGAACAGGGTGGACTTGCCCACGTTGGGCCGACCCACGATTGCGACCAGCGCTGCGGTCATCGTTCTTTCTCCTCGCGGTACCCCATCGTCTCGAGCTTGCTCGGATCGCGGGTCCAGTTCTTGGCGACGTCGATGGTCAGATGGACCTCGCACGGTCGGCCGGTCAGGTTCGCGATTCGCAGCTGGCTGCCCTCGCGGAGTTTCTTGATCATGCGCCCGCCCTTGCCGATCACCAGACCCTTCTGGGACGGCCGCTCCACGAAGATCGTGGCGGAGATGCGGTCGGTGGCTTTGCCTTCGTTGTAGGCGCTGACCACCACGGCGCAGCTGTACGGCACCTCGTCGCGCAAATGCGAGAACAGCTCGGCGCGAATGAGCTCGGCGGCGTGCCACCGCATGGGGCGGTCGGACAAGGATTCGCCGTCGAAGTAGCGCGGACCCTCGGGCAGCTGTCCCGAGACCAGCGCCCGGAGCTGTTCGAGGCCTTCTCCGGTCGAGGCCGCGGTGGGCACGATGCCCTCGAACGGGTGCAACGCCCCCATCGTTTCGAGCACCGGGATCATCAGGTCGCGGTCCGCGATCCGGTCGATCTTGGTCATCACCAGCGCGATGGGCCGCTGCAACTCGACCAGAAGGCTCAAGGCCTCGAGCGCGACGTCGCCAGGCGTCCACGTGTGCGCATCGTCGGCACTGCGAACCATCGGCGTTTCGACCAACATCAGCACGAGGTCGACGTCGCGCGCCCCTTGCAGCGCCTGGTTGACCATGTACTGGTTGAGCGCCGAACGGGCGCGGTGAATGCCGGGGGTGTCGACCAGCACCGCCTGAAACGCCTCCTCGGTCCAGACGCCGAGCAGCTTTTCTCGGGTGGTCTGCGGGTGCGGCGTGGCGACGGCGACGGGCTCACCGAGCAGGGCGTTGAGCAGCGTGGATTTGCCGACGTTGGGCCGGCCGCAGATCGCCACGAAGCCGCTGCGGTGTCCGGGGGGCAACACCGCCGACATCGGGTCGGGAGTCTCTGGGGGCGCGTCGGTCATGGGACGAAGGGCGCAGTCTATGGCCGACTTTGCCGGTTTCGTGCAATGCCGAAAGCCCCTTGATAGGTGTGCAGGCATGCGCACACGTCTCCAAGGTTCGATGGCGTGGGTGGGCGCGCTGCTCGGAGTCCTCGCCGTGGCGGCCGCCCTTGCCTCTCTGTGGCCCGGCGGTGGATTCCCGGCCTGGCCCGCAGGCAGCCTCGGATTGGCCGCCCTGAGCGCTTTGGCTTTCGAAGGGGACGTCCGTCCACGGGCACTCGGCACCCTCTGCGCATGCACCGCAACGCTCGCCTGCACCCTCGAACTGACCGGGTTGTGGATGGTCGGAAAGGTGATCCCCTGAACATGTTCAGATGTCCTACATGTAGGATTTTTGGATTCACCATCGCACCCGCGACATGCTCCCCGCATGAGCGTGAGCGTGGAACGGCGTCGGTCCAGTCGCATCGACAAGATCTTTCGGGTGCTGATCTCGACCGAGGAATGGGGCGACCAATGGTTCGTGGCCCGCAACATCTCCTCGACCGGGATGTTCGTGGAGATGCCCGAGCCCCTGCCCCTTCGGACCAAGGTGATCGTTCGCTTCGCCCTGACGGGATCCATTCCCGAAGGCATGGAGTCGGACAACGACGCCGCCATCACGGCGATGGCCAAGGTGCAGAACCATTACTACCTGCAGTTCTCCGACAAGGACGGCCTGCGCGCACTGTGTGGTGTCGGGCTCCGTTTCCTGCGGTTCCTCCCCGAAGAACACCTCACGCCCCCCGCCCACGCCTTGCACTGATCGCGAACGCGACCGGAGGCGCACGATGAACACTCGCATCCGGATCGCAACGACTCTCGCCCTCGGCACCCTTGCAACGCTCGGGACGGGATGTCCTGAAGAGACACCCGAGGTCGAAGTCAACACGTACATCGGAAAGTCGTTCGAGCGGACCGACCCCGAACTCTCGCGCCAGGCTGCACACAAAGTGCTCAGCGCCCTGGCGAAGGAGTTCGAGGCGCAGTCGCCGAAGGCTCCCGTCATCGAAGACACGGTGACGACCCACCCGCCGACCACGGTCGAGGAGTTCGAAGAACTCGTGGCCGAGGTGCGCAAGGGTCCGCTGGACGAGCTCGCAGGGCCTGCGCGTCGTTTGGCGGCCTCCGACCCGAGCCTGTGGCCGCAGATTCGCGAGCGCATGCTCGCCGAGCGCAAGGGGCCCAAGGGCGACTACCGCTCGCTGCTCGGCGCCATTGGAGGCGACGTCCCCAACAAGTACGGCTACTTCGCCCGGGCCTGGAAACGCGCCCACGGCTACGACGTCAAGCTCAGCGCGGATTGGTTCGAGGACCTGCTGACCCTGCCCCGCAGCAAAGTGTCGCCAGGGCTGCTGCCCGTCTATCGGGACTGCATCCTCGAGACGGCGCTGCTGCGTGCGGCCTCGACGGTCGGCGCTGCCGATCCGGATCAGGTCGATGATGTGGTCGCCGCGCTGCTCGACGCGGCCTATCTGCACCGCGGCACCTTCCGCGATGAAGTGGGGCGTGCCTTGGTTGGTGTGGGCGACGAAGCGGTGCCCGCCTTGGTCGTCGCATCGTTGAGCCCGTCCAATCGCAAACGGGATCAAGAAAAGCCCGAGGTGCGCCGCGCCAAGTATGCCGAACACGTCCTCGACAAGATGGACCGGCTGCACCCGGCACGTGCCACGGATGCGGTGCGCATGTCTCCACGCCTGCTCGCGCGGGTGCTCGAGTCGTACGCGACTCGCCGCCCCGGAGAAGCGGCAGCGGTCCTGCTCGCCTATGCAGACGACCGCTCCATCGACGTTCGCCGCGCGGCGAGGGCTTCGTTCGAGGCCTACGTCACCGGGCCTGCACCCAAATCCGCGGGTCGGACCGTGCGCCTGCTCGGCGGCGGGACCGGACGCGCGCTGGCCTATCTCAACTACCGAGACCGCGCCCGGCTGGCGTTGGCCGAACAACTCGGCGAAGAGGCACCCGACCTGCTCGAGCCCGAGTGCGAGGTCGTACGCGACAACGGCAAGGTCGACGAAGCCTGCGAACAGCAACCCGCCCGGCACACGCAGGCCTACTTCGAGTGGCTCGACACGCGCCGGGCTACGCGTCAACGCGAGACGATCGACGCCGCCCTCGCCAATGCCGACACCGCGTCCGCGGCCGAGGCCCTCGATCGTCTGATCGCGCAGGGAGAGCTTGCCGAGCCCGGCCGCGTGGCGAACTTCTTCGCCGAGCACGCCGAAAGCGTCCGAGACCGCGAGCCCGCGCGGGCGGCTGCGCTCTACCGCAAGGCGTCCATGTTGCTGCGCGGTGGCGACGAGACCCGGGCACGAGCCCTGCACGCCGAAGCACTGGTCGCCGAAGCCTCGCTCGAAGACCTGCCCCGCACGGGCCGCTTGATGTTGCTCGACCGCGCCCTCGAAGTTCGCGACGATCCGCAGCTGCAAGCGCAACGGGCCGCACTCGCCTCGGCCCCCGCGTTCGACGCCCCGACCCTGGAGCGCCCTCGCCTGTGGGCAGGTGCAGGGCTGGTCACCGCGGTGCTGCTCGCATGCGGCATGTTGGGCGGCCCCTTGCGACGCCGCATCGGCCTCTAGGACGGCGGAGCCGGCAGGCCCTTGAGCGGATCTCGCGGGGGCTTGCTGGCCTTGATCGACTTCTTCTTTTTCTTCGGCGCCGCCTTCTTCTTCGCGGGCGTCGACTTCTTCTTCGGTGCTTCGGGCTCGACGGGCGTCGCCTCGGGCTCGGCCGGCTTCACTTCGGGTTCGGCCGGTTTCGCGGCGGGCTCGGCCGGCTTCACTTCGGGCTCGGCCGGTTTCGCGGCGGGCTCGGCCGGCTTCGCTTCGGGCTCGGCCGGTTTCGCGGCGGGCTCGGCCGGCTTTGCCTCGGGCTCGGCCGGCTCGGCGTTCGCGGCGGGCTGCGCGTCGCCCGGCTTGTCCGGCGCATCGGACTGAGCGTCGGCGGCGGACGCAGCCTCGGCAGAGCCGCCTCCGATCAGAGCCCACGCGCCCGCGCCCCCGGCCAGCAGGAGAATCGCCACCAACGCGATCCACTTGCCTCCGCCACCGCCGAGGTTGGACGCCTGCCCCATCGGCTCGTTGGAGAGATCGAGGTCTCCCCCGACGAACGAACCGCTCCCCGCCGCGCCGAAGGTCGGACCGTCGGAGGCCGAGCCGGCGGCATCCCCCGAGAACTCGAATGCGGAGTCGCTGCTGGCGTGGTGTTCGTCGTGCATGGCGGAGAGCCTGTTCGTGGCAGCATGCGGTGCCGAGCCCGGCGTTGCAATCGCCCGGCGCCCCCATCCGCGCACCTGACGCCCCCTTCGCCGCAGCGTCCGACAGACATCGTGTCGGGGATCACCACGGGCTGTTAGCCTCCGCCGCCATGGGACGAGGCACATTCGTGGCACTGGAGGGGCTCGATGGGAGCGGGACGTCGACCCAAGCCAGCGCGCTCCGCAACGCGTTGCAGGCGCGGGGACACACGGTGCACACGACGCACGAACCCTCCACCGGCACGATCGGCATGCAGGCCCGCGCGATGCTCGGCCGGACCGACGCGCCCCCCGACCCGCACCTGCTCGCACTGCTGTTCGCGGCCGACCGCCTCGACCACGTCGCCCAGGAGATCGAGCCCGCCCTGCAGCGCGGCGAGGTGATCCTCTGCGACCGCTACGTGATGAGCTCGTGGGTCTACCAAGCCCTCGACTGTGATGCGGCCTGGGTCGAGTCGATCAACGCGAGGGCGCCATGGCCCGACCTCACGCTGGTGCTCACGGTGGACGCAGCCGAAGCGACCCGCCGGGTGCACGCCCGTACCCCCGAACATGCCCGCGAGATCTACGAGACCGAGGCGATTCAACGTCGCGTCGCGTCGGCCTATGCGGACGCCCTCGCACGGGAGTTGCCCGGGGTGGTCGAGATCGACGGTGCGCAGCCGATCGAGGCGGTCACGGCGGCCCTGCTGGACGTCTGCATCGCCCGCGGCCTGTGAGGCTCAGCCGGCGCGCAACGTGTACGTCGCGACCCGCCGTTTTTCGTCCCGCAAGCTCTTGATTACCAGCGTGTCCAGCTGCGGCAACGCCTCGATCAAGTTGCTGAATGCCTGCGGGGTTTCGAGTCGGTCGCCGTTGACCGACAAGATGATGTCCCCAACGAGCAGGTCACACCCTTCGGCGCACAAGCCCGGTTCGTCGGGAAACACCCGCGTGATCTCCCAGCCGACGAACTTGCCCGACAAGCGGTAGGGCTCGGGACCGAGTTCGTACAGCAGGTAGCCCGGACCTCGGGCCAACGCCCGGTCGAGCTCGGAGCGGTAGATCGTCCCGGGAGGACGCGCGCTGGCCGGGGCTTCGGCGAGCGCGGGCCCCTCGCTCCCGGGCACCGTGGCGGCAGCAACCGGAGCGTCAGCCGGAGCATCGGCCGACGAGGGCGGCTGCGCGGCGGGTTCGGGCGTCGTCTTGGACGCACAACCGAGCGAGGTCCCCATCAGGACCCCGCACCCAACCACGACCGCACAGCGCAAACCGAACACGAGCATCAGTCTGCGCCAGCGGCCAGCGGCGGCCAAGAAAGCCGCGCTCAGGAGAACGCGAAGTAGGCCGCGACCGCCGCGACGACGACAACGGCGCCAGCGATCGCGTACAACGCCGTGTTGGAGCTCTTGGCCGGCTCGAGGTCGGCGGGTTCGGGCACGGCAGGCACTGCCGGCTGCGACCCGGTGCGAGCGACCCGCTCCTCCACCGGACGAGGCGACGGCGACGGTACGTCCCGCACCGTCGGGGCCCGGGGCGAAATGCCGCCTTCGGGTTCGACCTCGCCCTTCTTGAAGTACATCGTGTCGGGCTTGGGCTGATTCGGCGCCGACGTGGCGACGATCGTCTTGCCCTTTTGGACTGGAGTCCCCGCGGGCGCCCCGGTGTTCACCACGGTGGGGGCGCTGGCGAGCGCGGCATCGGCCGCCGGCTCCGGTCCCGACGGCGTGTCGACCGGCGGAGTCGGCGAGGGGTTGGTGACCATGATGGTCTTGCCGCGAGATGGCGCTGCCGGCTCGGGGGTCTCGGCCGAGGTCTCCACGCTCCCGGACTCGGAGGATGCTGCCGGCGCGGCGTCGCCGTCGGGGCGCTTGAGCGCGGGTGCACCGAACACGGTCCACCCCTTTTGGTCCGCGGCTTCCACATTGGAGACCGGGGCCGCGGGAGCCTCGGCGCCCTTGTCCTCGCCCTCCTTCTGCGGAAGGTCCTCCAGCGGCGCGTTCATGAACATGGTCCATCCGCGCTTCTTGGGCGCTGCGCCCTCGGCAGGCTTGGCCTCCTCGACCGCGGGCGCAGCCGGTTTGCCGGCCTCGGGTGCGGCGTCCACCGCAGGCGCGGCGGGTCCATCCTGCGCGCCGCCCTTGGCATCGGGCTCCATGAACATGGTCCACCCGCGCGAGCTTGGTGCCGCGCTTGGGCCCGACTCGGCCGCAGGCGCTTCGGCTGCAGGAGCGCCGTCGGGCGCCGCGTCGGTGGGCGCGGCGTCGGGAGCGGGGGTCGCCGCAGCGGCGGGAGCCTCGGCCCCAGCATCCTCGTCCTTGGTGAACATCGTCCACCCTCGCGTGCTGGGACTTCCCGCATCGGGTGTCGGCTCGGGCCCTGCGTCCGCGGGCTCGGGGGCGGGCTCCGGCGCGGGTTCGGGAGCAGGCTCGGGGTCGGCGCTCTCGTCCTTGGTGAACATCGTCCACCCTCGCGTGCTCGGGCTCCCGCCGTCCTCCGCTGCAGGTGCTGTGGCTTCCGCCTCGCCTCCAGGAGATTCAGGAGACTCGTCCTGTCCCTTGGAGTCAGGCTGAGCGTCCTTGGCCGCACCGTCCTCGGCCTTCATGAACATGGTCCATCCGCGCGTGCTCGGAGCCCCCTCACCGTCGGCGCTCGGCGCTTCGGGGGTTGCGGGCGAAGCCGCAGCGGCAGCATCGGCGGGCGGGGACTCGGCGGCGGGCTCAGCCGACTCGGCCGGCTTTTCGGGCTCACCGTCTTGGGCCTGCATGAACATGGTCCACCCGCGTGTGCTTGGCTTGCTGGGCGGCGGCGCAGGTTCAGCCGGCTTCTCCGGCTCGTCGTCCTGGGCCTTCATGAACATGGTCCACCCGCGGCTACTCGGGCGAGACACCGCCGCGTCGGGAGCCTTGGGGGCAGCGATCGGTGCCTTGGGGCCCGCGCCGAGGTTTGGCGCGGAGACCCGTGCAGCGAGCTTGGGTGGCTCGACGCCCCCCATATGCGCGAGGTCGCTGAGGAACTGCTTGAGCATCATCGGACGCATGCGCGCGTCCTTGCCGAGCGCACGTCGCAGCTTGGGCTCGATCGACTCGTCGGGGACCTGCGTCTCGTGAGCGGACAGAATCTCGTCCGGCGCCCCGCTGAACAGCGGCGTGCCGGTGAGCATCCACTGGGTCAGGGCCGCAACGTTGTAGATCAGCGTGCGCTGGTCGACGACCTTGCCCTGCACCTGCTCGGGCGCGATCGTCATCAACGGTCCTGCGCCGCGGGTCTGCGGCTCACCGACGGCGAAGCCTGCGACGCGAACCCCCTCGGGGCTGGGAAAGACGACGTCCGCACCCAGGTTGCGGTGAATGACACCCGCACGCTGTGCCTCGAGGAGCGCTTCGCCGACCTGCACCGCAAGCGTTGCGGCGTCCTGCATGGACAGCGCGCCGGCCTGAAGATGATCGGCCAAGGTTTCGGCCGGGCCGACCTCGGTCACTTCGAAGATGCCGTCGCCGTGTTTGCCCGCCGCGAGCACTCGCAGCACGCGAGGTGACGTGACGTTCTTGAGCTGACGAAGCTCGCGGAGGCTGCGCTCGAGGGCAAGCCCCGATGCAAAGCAGCCGCCTTCATAGATCGTGACCCAAACCGAACTTCCGTCCCGGCTATCGGTCGCCACGTAGGTCGTTGCTCCAGCGCGTGAGCGCACGACGGCGTCGAGCGTGTACGCGCCGTCGACTACCGTCCCCGGCGAAAGCTGAGATTCACTCATCGAGTTGCTCCACCCATCCTGACCACCGCCGGCAGAAGGGGCAGACAGAGCGTACGGCGCCGTACTATGGGGGATCAAGAAGTCGCGGTGTTCAGGGCATTTGGCAGCCGCCAACGCCTGGCCGGACATTCAGCAGTTCGGCGGCTTCCGGACACGACAAAGCGGATGACGAGTCCTCTCGTCATCCGCTTGGGAGATCGCTTCGTGTTGCCGACCGCGCGCGAGGGGGCGAGGCCCCTGGGCGGCGGTGAAGCGAGGGGCCTAGGCCTCGGCCTTGGGCGCGGGCTGCCCAGGCTCGCCGCATCCCGCGAACAGCGCCTCGTAGGACAGCGTGCTGTGCTGTGCCATCTTGGCCTTCCGGGCACGGCCGGCCTTGCGCTGGCGGTTGGCGCGTTTGCGTTTGGAGATTTGCGTGAACGATGCCATGGCGGAGCGGTGGCTTGTAGCCGCGCGCTTCGCCGCTGTCAAGGCCGCGGATAGGTCCCCGACCCGGGGTTGAACACACGCTGCACTGCGAGCACGCCCTCGGTGGAGCGAAGCGCGGTCAGGAGCGACTGGAGCTGGTCCAGCGAGGCCACCTGGGCGTGAAACGTGTTGATTGCGCGTTCCCCGTCGCCGTAGGCCCGGCAGTTGGCTTGCTTGATGTTCACCCCGTGGTGGGAGAACACGCGGCTCATCTCGGCCAACAAGCCCACCGTGTTGCCGGTGCGCACCTCGACCGTGACCGGGCACGAGAGCTCGATGTCGTCCGACCAGGCCAAGTGGACCCGGCGGGCACTGAGCTGCTCGAGTGCATCCGGACACCCCTGCACGTGCGCCGTGACGCCACGGCCCGGCTCGAAGAATCCCAGGAGAGGATCTCCTGGCACGGGGGAGCAGCACGGCGCCAACTGAACGAGTGCATCCGATCCCTCGACCAGCTCCTTCGTGAGCACGATCGGCAACGAGGGCTCGGATCCCCGCCCCCCCGACTCGGACGCGCGGCGGGTCGGGGCTGGACCCCGGACGCGCCGCATCACGCGGCCGAGCAGACTCTCGGACTCCGACCCCCGGCACACGCGATCAGCCACGGCGGTCGCGGCGACCTGCCCTGCCCCGACCGCCTCGAGGATGCCGCTGGCCCCCACGTCCGGGCTCAGGCCGAGGCTCTCGGCGTGCTTGGCGAGGTTGGCTTCGTCGAGCGCCTTGTCGAGCGAGCCGCCGCGCGAGGCGACCTCCTGCTCGACCAAGCTCTGCCCGAGCGACCGCAGTCGCGCGCGCTCGCGTTGCCGCAGCACGTGTTTGATGCGCGCCCGGGCCCGGGAGCTCACACACATCTTGAGCCACTCCTCGCGCGGGGAGACCTCGGGGTTGGTGAGGATCTCGACCGTGTCGCCCTGCCGCAGACGATAGCGCAGCGGGACGAGGTGGCCGTTGACCCGTGCTCCGGAGCACCGCATGCCCACGTCGGTGTGAATGGCGAACGCGAAGTCGATCGGGGTGGCGCTCTTGGGGAACGTGAAGATGTCGCCCTTGGGCGAGAACACGTAGACCTCGTCGGCATAGAGGTCGGCTTTGACCGCTTCGATGAACTCGTGCGGGTCGTCGACCTCCTTTTGCCAGTCCATCAGCTGGCCCAGCCACGCGAGGCGACGGCCATCGGTGGGCCCATCGCCCCACTGCGCCACGATGCCGCGTTCGGCCACGGCGTCCATGCCCTCGGAGCGGACCTGCACCTCCAACCGAGCGCCGCTGCGGTCGATGACCGAGGTGTGCAACGCCTGGTAGCGGTTGGGACGAGGCAGCGCGATGTAGTCGCGAAACCGGCCCGGCACCGGCTGTAGGGCGGCGTGCAGCTGGCCGATCGCGGCGTAACACGCCTCCCGATCCCGGACCACGACCTGAAACGTGGAGACGTCCGAGAGCTGGGACGGCTTGCGCCCGCCACCGGTCATGCGGCGCTGCAACCGAAACATCGGCCGCAGCGTGGCCCGCACCTTCACCGCGCCGAATACGTCCGCACGCCACGGCGCCGCGCCTTCGAGCGGGTCGTCGGGCCCCGTCGTCGGTGGGCGGTCCGGCGCAAAGACGGCCTCGAGCCGCTCGATGCCGTCTTCGACCACCCCGGGGTTGGCGGCCAGGAACTGATACACCTGCTGGCGAATCGTGGTGTAGGCGGTGGGCTCCAGATAAGAGAAGGAGAGGTCCTGCAGCTCGCGCCGCACCCACTCGATGCCGAGCCGGCCCGAAAGCGGGGCGTAGATCTGCATCGTCTCGGTGCTGATCCGATGCTGCTTTTCGGCCGGCATGTGGCCGAGCGTGCGCATGTTGTCGAGCCGATCGATCAGCTTGACCATCAACACCCGGATGTCCTCGGACATCGCGAGCAACATCTTGCGAAAGCTCTCCGCCTGCTGTTCCTGCCGCGACAGGTACGGCACCTTGCCGAGCTTGGTCACCCCATCGACGATGCTGGCGACCTCCCGGCCGAACGCCTCGTGCACGTCGAACACGGTCAGCTCGGAGTCCTCGACCGCATCGTGCAGCAGGCCCGCGGCGATACTCGTGGCATCGAGGCCCAGCTGCGCGAGCGTGGTGGCAACCCGCACCGGGTGCACGAAGTAGGGCTCGCCACTCTTGCGCCGCTGAGCACTGTGCGCGTGTGCGGCAGCGTCGAAGGCCCGCTCCAGGGTGCCGACGTCGGTCTGCAACACGGCGCCCTCGGCCCGTGGGTGGTGCTGGCGATACTCGTCGACGATCACCGCCAGCGCCCGACCGCTGGTCAGGGCCTCTTCGGTGACGTCGACGGGCGACGGACCCAGCGGCGCGATGGAGGACGCCACCGGATAGGGACCGGAGTCCCCCGCGACCCGCGCCACCGGCTGTGGCCCGGTATCCCCTGCCACCCGCGCCACGGGACTCGGCCCAGAGTCGGGCCGACGCGAGCCACCAGCATCCGTCATACCCGATCGCAATACCCCTGCGGCCGACCGACACGCAACCCGCACATGCCTACAGCCCTCGGCCCCGCCGCATGCGGCAGGTCAGCATCGACACCAGAGCGGCGCCTATAGAAGCGACTCTTGACCGCTGATGACCGCGTCTGCGAGCGCCGCCTGGCGGGTTCGCGCGTGCAAATGCGCCAAGTACACCGAGCGCAGGGCGTCGTAGGCCCGCTCGATGTCGTCGTTCATGATGAGGAAGTCGTACTCGGCGTAGTGCTTGAGTTCCTCGCGCGCGACGCGGACCCGGCGCGCGATGACCTCCTCGGAGTCGGTGTTGCGCGAACGCAGCCGACGCTCGAGCTCCCGAATGCTCGGCGGCAGGATGAACACCGACACCAGGTCCTCGCGGAACTTCTTTCGAAGCTCGCGTCCGCCCTGATAGTCGATGTCGAACAGCAGGTCGCGCCCGCTGTCGATGCTCTCGCGGACCCGCGAGGCCAGCGTGCCGTACATGTTGCCGTGCACCATCGCGTACTCGGCGAACTCGTCGCGCGCGACCATCTCTTGGAACTCCTCCTTGGGGGTGAAGAAGTACTCGATGCCGTTGGTCTCGCCGGGTCGTGGCGGGCGCGTGGTGTGCGAAACGGAGAACTCCAGGCGCGTGAACTCGTCACGCAGACGGTTGCACAACGTCGTCTTGCCGGCGCCCGAGGGCGACGACACCACCAGGAGAAGTCCGCGGCCGGGGTCACTCGACATTTTGAACCTGCTCTCGGATACGTTCGATGATCGCTTTGCCGTCGATCACGATGCGACTGCCCTCATGCGAGGTGAGCTTACTGCCCATGGTGGTGAACTCGCGATGCAGCTCTTGCGTGAGGAAGTCGAGGGTCTTGCCCTGCCCCACCGAAGCGGCCGCACCGAGCGCTTCGCGCATCTGGCCCAGGTGAGACGCGATGCGTGCGAGCTCTTCGGCGACATCCCCGCGGGCCAGCACCACGGCGACCTCCTGGGCGACACGCGCCGGGTCCAGCTCGGGTGCGCCGGAGCGCGCGACCAAGTCGGCGAGCCGCGCCGACACTCGATCCCGAATGCGATCCGCCTCGGGCGGAAGCAACGCGGTGAGCGACGCGGTGCAGGCCTCGAGCTGGTCAGCGAGGTCTCGCAACGTCGCCTCGAGGGCGTCACCTTCGCGCGTACGAAACGCGACCAACTCCTGCACGGCGGTCTCGACCAGCGTGGACAAGAACGGAGGCACCTCGGGTTTGTCGTCCGACGGCGCCCCTTTAACAGCGCCGCAAAAGCGCAGCACTTCCAAGGAACTGGGAGCCCGAACCTCGAGTCCTGCTTCAGTCGCGATGCGCTGGGCTTTCGCAGCCGCGGCCACGACGGTCGCGACCTTGTCTTCGTTCAAGCCGACGCCGGCAAAGGGGTCGTCGTCTCGCTGCGCGAGCGCGTCGGCCCGCACGAATACGGACACGTCGACACGGCCGCGACCGACGAGCCCCTCGACCACGCCGCGCAACGTCGGCTCCTGGCTGCCGCCGAATGGTTGCCGCAGCTTGATCTCCAGGAAGCGACCATTGACCGAACGCGCCTCGACATCCACACGGACCCTGCCCCGGCCAGGGGCATCCCAGGCCTGCGAGGCCGCGCCGTAGCCGGTCATGCTCAGGACGGACACCACCACCGCATACCGCCCCCGGGCGACCCGCCGCAAGACCCGGCCGCCTGGTATGCTCCGCGGCCATGTGCGCCGCACGCTCGCGCCAGCACGGGCGGCCTCGCGCTGCCGCCCGCCCCCTGAGCGCCTTGCTCCCCGTCCTGGGGGTCTTGGGGGTCCTCTCGCCGAGTGTGGCGGCGGCGCAGGAGAAGCCCGCGCCGCAGGAGAACCCGGATGACCCCGGAGGAGATCCCGCGCCCGCCGAGCCGGACGAGCCACGCCCCAAAGGCGCCCCCGACGGGCGCGCGTTCGCGCTCGGGGTGGAGGGCACGATCATCACCACCCCGGCGCTGCGGCCCCGGGTGCTCTACATCGACCCGCGCTTCGTGGGGCGCTCCACCGCCCTGGCCGGCCTCGGAGTGTTCGGCCGCTACCGACCGCTGTCGTTCATCGGCTTCGACGCCAACATCCGAACCGGCTCACTGCGTCTTCGCGCCGAGGACAACGACACGACCGTGTCCACCGACCAGGTGCTCGCCGACGTCGGCACGCTCCTGTACCTCGGCCGCGGCAAAGTGAGCCAGTTCGCCCTCAGTGGCGGACTGGGCGGCATCTATCAACGCGTCCGCTACGAGCTCGACTCCGGCGCTCAGGGCACGCAGTCCTTCGGTTCGTTCGCGGTGCGTTTGGGTGCGGAGGCCGAGTTCCTGGTCAACCGCATCGCCTTCGTGCTGTCGTTTCGCACCTACGGCGTCATCACACCGCGCTCACGCACCCGCACCACGGGCGCGCTCTTCGAAGGCCGCAGCGGCGAGGACACCAACGCCCCGGTCGCCACATTTCAAACCTATCTCTCCGGCTCCGCCGGCATCGCCTATAGGTTTTAGGGGAACCTCTCGGTTCCCTCGCTCCGGCCGGCAAAGCCGCCCTACGCTCTCCCTCCAAGGTCGGGCTGCGCCCTCGCTCGGCGCTCCCTTCGTTTTTTTGGGGAACCTCTCGGTTCCCTCGCTCCGGCCGGCAAAGCCGCCCTACGCTCTCCCTCCAAGGTCGGGCTGCGCCCTCGCTCGGCGCTTCGCGCCTCCTTCGGTCCAGCGCGTCGGAGTGTCGCGTCGATGCGCCCGAACTGCGAACTCTGCCCGCGCACTGATCACGCAGCCACGGAGAACGCCCCCCCTCGGCGAGCCAACGCTCGCGGGCGGAGGAGCGTAGCCCAAGGGGCGTAGCGAGAGAGCCCCGCAGGGGCGACCTTGGAGGGAGCCCGTAGGGCGGCTTTGCCGGCCGGAGGAGTGGGAACCGAGAGGTTCCCCTTGGAGGCATTGCCCGCAGGGCGGCTTTGCCGGCCGGAGGAGCGGGAACCGAGAGGTTCCCCTTCAGAGCCCTTCCTCTGCTTCGGCGTCGAACTTGTCGAGCAGGGTGTCGATGCCGCGGTAGCGGACGATCGGCTGGGGGCTGTCGGCTTGGGACAGGCCGGGCTCTTGGCCGAGGGAGGGGGTGTTCAGGAGGCTGACCAACATGATCCAGATGTGCATCTCGCGTCTTTCCAGGCGTGGGTGGGTTTCGCACCTCCAACCTGCCGCAGACGCCCTACCCCCGGCAAAAAAGCGACACGTTCACAAATTTCCCGACAGCCACGAGCGCTCGGGGCCCAAACGCAGCTCGGAGAGCATGGGCTTGTCGTCGACGAAGCGCAGCGCTCCGACACGATTGCTCACGACCATGACCTCGGTCGGCGCGTGCAGCAGGCTGACCGGTCGTAGCTCGACCAGGCGCTGCGCGATGGCCCGCTTCGCCGCTTGCCGTTCCTCCCGGGTCGAGGCGGCCCGATAGGCCTCGAGCGCACCGTCGAGCACCGCATCCGCCACGCCGGTGATGTTGTTCGAACCCCGACTGTGCAGTAGCGGGTAGAGGTCGTGGTCGGAGTGCGTCACCAGACGCAGCAACGCCATGTCGAACTCGCCGCGGCGCATGAGACCGAACAGGTACGACCAACTCGCGGTGGCGTACGGGACTTGCACCCCGAGCCCACGCCATGCCTCCTTGAGCCGGGTGGCGAGCGACCGAGCGTGGCCGCCCTCGCCATCCCACATGAGCACCAGACGCAGGTTTCCGGTGGCCTTGCGGCGAACGCCACGCTCGAGCGTCCAGTCGAGCGCGTCGAGCATGCTGGCGGCCGACACCGCCCCCGCCTCGTCGTCGTAAGCGGGCCGCTGCGGCAGGCCGGCCATACCCCAGGTGACCGAAACCCCGGCCTCGGCCAGCGCCGCCAAGTCGAGCGGGACCGGGTCCTCGAGGTCGACCACGGTGCGAGCCCCCGCGGCGGGCATGCCCTCGGCCGCCGCGAGCACGCCGCGAGGAATGCCCAGGTCGAGCGCCTCCCGCAGCCGAGGCCCCGCCTGCGCGCCGTTGCGCAGGTTGTACAGGACCGCGTCGAAGTGCGGAGGCGAGAGCACCCAGGCGGAGAAGCGTGGTGCCATGCCCGGCTTCGCCAACTCCTCGGGCACGTGACTCGGCGACACCGCTGCAAGCACGTGCAGGTCCCCGCGCCGCAGCTGCGTGAGCGCGGCGGCACCGTCGGAGACCTCGCGCAGCACGAGGCGCTGCACGGCGTCGGCCCCCTGCACCGGCTCCACGCGTTCGAACACCACACGATCATCCTCGACCGCGACCAGCTTCATCGGTCCGGTCCCCACCGGCGCGGCGGAGAACGCCCGCCCTTTGGCCCGGCGGAGCTTGCGGGGCACGATCTTCATCGCCGCGACCCGCTCGAGCGCCAACGGTTCGGGGCGATCGAACCCGATCCGGATCCATCGCCCCGGGTCTCTCAACTCGGGCGAGCCGAACGGGCGGTCCACCACCTCCACCGCGCGCAGCTCGTCCAGGCCATGCTGGAGCCGGAGCGAGGTGCGACGAGGATCGAGCCAGTACTCGAGACTGAAGACGACGTCCTCCACCTCGACCGGCTCGCCATCGTGAAACGTGGCCTCGGGCGGGAGGTGGCAGTAGACGTCGCGCACCGGACCCGAGGGGGGATCGACCACACAGGCATCGGCCAACCCAGGCTCGGCGAACGGGGCCTCGGCAGGCGTACGTCGCGTGAGCCCCTCGAACAAGAGATCATCGATCACCCGGCGCGCCCACGGGCTCTGATCGCTCAGCGGATCGAAGCCGCGAGGGATCGACGGCAAGCCGATCACCAACGTGCGCTCCGCGGCACGGCCCGCTTCCCCCACCCGCGCCTGTTCTTCGGCCAGCAGCGCGTCTGCGGCCGCCCGCGGGTCTTCCGCGTCACCGTCGGTCTCGGCGACTTCGGGCGATGCCCCAGCACCGCACGCGCACAGGCACAGCGCCAGTGCCGCGAAGAGCGGGGTGCGTCGGACCGGCATCATCGACGGGGCGTTGTAGCAGCCCGAGGCCCCCGCTGCGATCGGCAGATCGCAGTTGCAGCGGCGCGCGTTCCCTTGATCGACGGCGAGCGCGCATGATACGACGCTGTTCGGTTGAACCTAGACCGACCCGCGCGGTCCGTTCCCCCCAGCCAGGCCCACCGCCGCATGTCCACCGCCCGAGCAACTTCTCACGCTGTTTTCTCTCGCCTCGGCCTCCTCGCGCTGCCGTTGTGCCTCGTCGCAGTTGGAGCCACCACCGGCTGCGAAACCGAGCAGGCGTCGGCCGACTTGGAGGAGAAGAAAGAAGCCGCGGCCCCCAACATCAAGGTCGAGCTTCCCGCCGCCCCCGACTTCGACGAGGGCAAAGTCGACGAGACCTGGCCCGACGGGTCGTCTTCGATCTACGGGTTGCGCACCGACATCGACGGCAACGTCAAGAAGGGTGACGCCGGCACCGAGGTGACCGTCAAGGGCTGGATTCAAGAGATCTACGTGCCGCCGGAGTGCCCGGAAGGCGAAATCTGCGCCCCGCCCAAGCAGCCCCACGTCTGGATCACCGACAAGCAGGACCAGCTGGGCAAGAAGCGCGCGATGATGGTGGTCAACTACCGCTTCAGCATTCCCGAGTGGGATGCCAAGCGTTGGAAGGACCAGCCCGACGTCCTGATGGAAAAGGGCAAGCAGTACACCTTCAAGGGCAAGTTCAAGCGCTTCAGCGACACCGGCTTCGCGTTCGACCGCGGCCTGCTCGAGTTCGTGGCCTACAAGCCGCACGACCCCGAGACCGGCGCCGAGCTCGACCAGTGGGTCTACCCGCCCAACGCCCCCTGGCACCCGCTGGAAGTGCAGCGCCAGGACGAAGAGAACGCAGCGCTCGCCGAAAAGGCCAAAGCCGCGCTCGACAAGAAAGCTGGCGGCTGAGCCCCGTACTCAGCCCGCACGCAGCAGCCGCGCTCCGGATTCCGGGCGCGGCTTCTTCGTGCAGGCCCCTGTGAAGGACTAGCAGGATGTCGGAGAACTCCCACGCACTGCATAACAGCGCCCTCTCCACGCAGAGCGTCGTTGCTCATCGGTCACTGGTGTCCAACCAGCTCCCTCTTCGCGCCTTGCTCTGCATGGCGATGACGCCGTTCTGCACACGCGCGAGTTCTCCGACACCCTGCTAGGCCTAGATCGCCCCGAGTCGGTAGCGCCAGCCGACGCCGCGCAGGGTGAGCGTGTCGTCGGCGACCACGACGTCGAGCGCCTCGCCGCGTTTGGGCAACACCCGCATGCTCCAGCCTTCGGGCTCCCCGTCGGCGTCTTCGAGGCCGACCACCGCACGCTCGGCCAGCGCTCGCAGCCGCTCCATGTCGGCGGCGACCTCGGTGCCCTCCCCGACCAGCCCCTCGGGGCTGCGCTCGAACCGGCTGGTGTGGCCGTCGACGGTGACCTCGATGCTGCGCGCGGTGTCGATCCAGAACTGGACCGGGTCGGTGTGCAGGAGGTCCTGGCCCAGTCGCTGGCAGGTGGACGCGGGCAGATGGCCGGCCTGCTCTCCGACCGCCGCAATGCAGGCCGCGGGGTCCTCGGGGTCGGGCCACAGCGCGAGCTCGATCACCGTGTCTCGTCCGGCCTCGGGCGTCTGCTCGAGGCGAAGCGTTCGAGAGGGATCGTCGGCCGGGCGTGGCGTCCAACGTCGCACCCGCACCGCGGACGCGGCACCGAGCACCTCCGCGAGCAGCACGTCGCTGAGCGCAGCGTCGCCCTCCGGATGCGATGGCGCGTCGAGCCGCCAGACGCCCAGGTCGAAGTGCACGCTTTGGCGCGGCGTATCGACGGCCGTGATCTCGAGGGCCCGCACGTCGTCGACCGACAGCCGCAGCAGGTCACGGTCGGCAAACGTGCCCACGCTGGTGGCCAACGCGACGCCGGAGGTTCGAAGCCGCAGCAGCGGTCCGTCGTCGCGCTGGCAGATGCGCTCGGGCCCTGCCGGACCGCACCGCACCCGCATGCGCTGGGTGCTGTCGGTCGTGAACTCGACCTCAGCCGCCCACACCGGGGCGACGGCATCGGCCGGTGCAACCTCGACCTCGGCCCCCCGCACGGTCTCGTACCAGGCGAACACGTCGGGGCCACCGACGATGCGGTCCCCGTCGTCCGTGGTCAGCCTCCAATCGCCGACGTTGCGAGCCAACGCCTGACGCGAGGGCAAACGCTGCTCCATGCGCAGAATGTCGCCGTACCCGTACGGCACAAGGTGTGGTTCGACGAGCGCCCCGGATCCGTCCTGCCCGGATCCGGGCAGCGGCCAGCCGCCGGTGAGCGCAGCGTCGATGCAGCCCGGCCAGCCATCACCCCGGGAAAGCACGGTGCGCGCACTGCCATCGGGGCACGGCCCTGCAAGCGCCAACGACCAGCGGCGAGCCCCCGTGCCCTCGAGGGACACCCAGGGCTGCGGGGGTTCCGGGGTGCCGTCGGGCAATAGCGGCGAGAGGCGAGCGCCCACGAGCCTCCCGAGGCGAGCCTCCACCGCGTCGGTGGAGAGCAAGGCTTGCACCCCACCGTGGTTCGAACGCCAGCGCCCGTCCTCGCCGCGACGCAGCTCGCCATCGGCCAGCTGCACGACCAACACCTGCCCCGCTTCGACCAGCACGGCCCGGCGCGCGAGCCAGGCTTCGGGGTCTTGCTCGAGGATGTCGGCCATTTCGGACTCGACCACCCAGGTCTGTCTCTGGGGGCCTTCGGGGTCGAAATCCGGGTTGTCGATCTCCGCGTAGCGCCCGACCCCATCGGGCGTCGTGCCGCCGACACGCAACACGCGGCGCACGCCACCGACCTCGATGGCGATCGAGCCCAGCGAGTCGACCCCGACGGCGGAGGCGTCACTGACCGCCCGCAGCGTCGTGGCCATGCGCAGCGAGGACCACAGCCCCTCGACCGCACGTGGGTCGGCGGGCCCCATGACCACGCCATCGAGCAGCAGCGCATGGCCATCGGGGCTCGGCTGCAGCGTGACCGTGCCCCCGCCCGCCGGGGACAACGTAATGCTCGCCGTCTCGAGCGTCGCATCGGGCAGGGTTGGAAAGACCCGCCGGGCCGACGAACGCGTGGACACGAAGCCCCCCGCACCCGGCTCCGCCGCATCCCGTCCATGCACCGCGAGCGCCAGCGCCCCCGCGACCGCGACCCAGACCCACGTGGTCAGCGACAGCTTCACGACCGCCGCCTCCAAAGCACCCAGACCGCGAGCGCGATGCCGAAGCCCGGAAGCCCGAACAGGCACACCCAGATCATGCGCTGCAGCTGTTCGGGCATCAGCACCAGCTTCACCGCAGTGCGTTCCCGCGGACGAATGCCCAGCAGCGTGTCCTCGGACGTCAGCCAACCGAGCGTGTTGAGGATGAGGTCGCGCCCGTGGTCGTAGACGATGTCGTCGCGTAGATACGCGTTGAGGGCGAACTTGTCGGAGGCGATGACCACGGTTCTCGCGTTGCCGAGTGTTCCCGCCGCGGCCAGCACGACGGGACCCCGCGCATCGTCCTCGGCGTCGAACTGCGGAGGCGTGCCGGCACGAATGCCCGCGATGTCCGACTCGGCCCAGGCCGTCTCGGCGCTGGAGACCAGTGGGACCGCAGCGCTGCCATCTTCCGCCTCGCCGAGGCTCAGCTCGCGCACGAACACGAAGCTCACCGCGCGCGAGACCAGAGCGCGCACCGCCGGATGGGCCCCCCACCCCTGGTCGATGGTAAACGCCAGCATGGGGGTGGCGCCGGGCATCGGATGCTCGGGGTCGAGCACGATCCGATCGCCCGCGCCGATGCCGAATCGGCTGAGCAACGGCTCGAGTCCGTGCCGCGCCAAGGCATTGGCGCCTGGTTGCACGACCGCGCCCGCGAGGACCAACAGCGCGCCGCCCTGCTCGGCGTATCGCGTCAGCGCTTGCACGTGTGCCGGGGGAAACACCCCCGAGGGACCGGGGACCAACACCACCGAACACCCCCGCAGCCCGTCGGCGTCGTCGAGGTCGGCGGTGCGCAGCTGCATGCCCGCGTCCTTGATCAGGTCCGAAAGATGAGCGTAGCCGCCAAAGGGCTCGAGGTTGTCGAACCGCGGCTCGCCATGCCCCGCGGTGGCGCAGACGGTGACATCGAGCGGTTTGGACACCGACAAGAACGCCGAGAGCAGCGCTTCTTCGCCCCGGAACTCCTGCACTCTGGGCCCGGTCGCCTGCACGTCGGCCCCGGTGGCATAGGTGACGAGGTCGCCGGGCAACCGGTGGGCGCGGCGTTGCTCGGCACCCTGCCCGGCGCGAACCAGCACCACGCCGTCCGCCAGGTCACGACCGCCCAGCCCGAAGTCGGCGATCAGCTGCTCGGCTTCTTGGCGGTCTCGATCCGGGTCGAGGAACTGCACCCGCAGCGCGCCACTGGCTTCGCTCATCCGAGCCAGCACCTCCCGCAGCTCCTGCGCCAGCGGGTTGGGCCGCCCCGCCCCGATCGTTTCGGGCACCACCACCCGCACGTCGACGGGCCCCTCCAGCCCTTCGAGGATCTCCTGCGCGCGCGCGGACAGGGCGTACATCTGGGCCGCGGTCCAGTCCTGGCGCTGGGCATAGTGTCCCGACAGCCACGCCCCATGGACCACCGCGACCGCGATGGCGATGCCACGCACGGTCCGATCGAGGTTGCGCCGGGGGTCGATCGCCAACACCGACGCCACCAACGACACCACCACGACGGCAACGTGCAGCCCGATCCAGCGAGTGTCGACGATGCCCTGCGCCATCTCCTGCATCATCGAGAGCAAGCTGGTCTGCGCCAGCACGTCGGCCACCGCCGGCGACTCGACCTGGTCGACCAACAACCCCGCCAGCAGCAGGATCGTGCACGCCACCGAGGTGCTGATCGCGGCCTGAAGTTGCGACTTGGCGAGCGCACTCATCATCAGGCCGATGGCGAGAAAGCTGCAGCCGACGAGCAAGGTGCCCAGGTATCCCGCCGCGATCGGCCCCACGTCGGGCTGCACGTTGGCCCCCCGCAACAGCACGTAGAACACCGCGGTCGGAGACCACAGCGCGACGTAGAACACCACCACACCGATGAACTTGCCGAGCACCACCGAGGCCGGCGAGACCGGGGCCGTGAGAAGGGCCTCGAGGGTGCCCTGCCGCCGCTCCTCGGCCAGCAAACGCATCGCCAGTGAGGCGCACAAGAAGATGACCGGGAGCCAGAAGATGAAGAAGCTGCCCCCGAAGTAGAACTGCATCACCGGGCCGGGCGCCGCGAGCGGGTCGTTGAGCACCTGCAGCAGCAGCGAGAAGTTCCAGCCCTGCAGCAGCAGGAACAACGTGCCCACCACGTATGCCAGCGGCGTGACGAACAGCGACAGCAACTCGCGATAGGCGAGCGCCAGCGTGCCGCGCACGGCGTGCATGAGGTCGGCGACCACGGGGGGCGAAGGTACTCCAGTTCAGTCCTGGGCGCGGCGGGCCCCGGTCACTTCCGCAAAGCGCTCCTCGAGGCGGGTCTGCCCCAGCGCGAGCGTGCGCAGCTCGAGTCCTTGCGAGGCACACGCGGCCCCGATCGCCTCCAGAATCGCCTCGGGCTCGTCCTCCCGCGACAGCCGCAAGCGCAGCGTCGCCGTCGCATCGTCGTGGCCCGCCAGCTCGGTCTTGGGGGCGTCGTCGTGGCCGACCGCCTGCCAGACGCCCTCGAGCAGCACCTGAACCCGTTTCGGCGTTGCCGCCACCCGCACGGTGACGTGCCCCGCCGACATCGCTTCGCGCAGGGACTCGTCCACCGCGACCTCCCCTTGGGACAGGATGACGACCCGGTCACACAGCGCCTCGACCTCCGCCAAGATGTGCGAGCTGAAGACCAGCGTGTGGGTGCCGCCGAGCTCGCGAAGCATGGCGCGAATCTCGAGCACCTGGTTGGGGTCGAGGCCCACGGTCGGTTCGTCGAGCACGATGAGCGGTGGGCTGCCCAACAGGGCATCCGCGATGCCGACCCGCTGACGGTACCCGCGGGAGAGCTGCGCAATCGGCTGCTCCAAGCGCTCGGTCAGCCCGGTCTTGCTCGCAACGCGCTCCACTTCCTTGCGGCGCGCCTTTCGAGGCACCCGTTTGATCGACGCCCGGAACGAGAGGTGCTCGCGCACGCGAAGCTCCGGATACAGCGGCACATGCTCCGGCATGTACCCGACGCGAGCCCGCACTTTCAGCGACGCCGTGGCCACGTCGAACCCGTCGACCCGCAGGTGTCCGGCGGTGCTCAGCGGCAGATAGCCGCACAGCAGCCGCATCAGGGTGCTCTTGCCCGCGCCGTTGGGCCCCAGCAGCCCGAGCCGCTGCCCGGGTTTCACGGAGAACGAGACGTCCCGCAGCGCGCGGGTGTCCGCGCCCGGGTAGCGGTGCGACAGCGAACGCACCTCGACCGCGGCGGCGCTCATGGAGTCTCCGCCGGTGCCGCCTCGCCCTCGCCCTGCGGCTTCGCCTCTCCCTCGGCTTCGGGCGTGGGCTCGCCTGGGGCAGCCTCGAGCACCGCGGCGGGTAGCTCGGGGCGCTTGGGCTTGACGGGGTCTCGGTCGATCTCGGTCAACGCCCACGCGATCGACTCCTTCACCTCGCCGCGGGCCTCCGGCAACGCGGCCGAGAGCGCGGGTTTGTAGATCTCGAGCCGCTGGACACCCATCACCGACGCCACCATCGAGCGCACCGAGGCCTCGGGGTCGCTCTTGAACGCGTAGGTGAGCGCGGTTGCGGTGCCCATGTCGGTCGCCGACGCCAACGCCTCGGCACATCCGGCGCGCTCTTGCGGCGTGACCAGGTAGTCGCCCCCCTTGTTCTTGAGCGTGAGCCCGTCGATGAGCCCCTTGCGGCGCCGCTCGTAGTCGACGTACGCCTTGATTCCGGCCTCCTCGTCGCCGGATTTGACCAGCAGCTCACCGAGCACCAGCCAGTTCTCGAGGTTGTCGGGGTCGAGCGTGGTCGCGGTCTTCTGTGCCTTCGCAGCGTCGGCGAACTTCTTGTCGGCCGAGAGCGCCAGCGCCAACGCCATGTGCGGGCCGGCGTCGTCGGGCACGAGCTTGGCGGCGTGCTCGTACTGGGCGATCGCAGCTTTGACGTCCTTGCGCCCCTCGTAGAGCAGCCCGAGCAACAGCGACGCGTTCGCCCGCAGGTGCACGTCCTTGGCTTCGTTGCTGACGCGGGTGAGCTCGGTCTTGGCTTCGAAGAACTGAGCCGTGTTGGCCACGTTCGGGTCCTGGGTGACGCGGTCACGCCAAAGCTCGGTGCGCTGCGCGAACTCGTCCTCCGTCATCGGCTTGGGCGTGGACGGGAGAGGATCCGCGCCCTCCTGGGACGGTTTCGCGCCCTCCGAGTCCGGCTTCTTCGATTCGGACTCGCACGCCGACACGAGCAGCATGCCGCTCAGAACGGTCGAGAACAGTGCTTTCGGGGCAAATGACCCGAAGGGCCGGAAACGGGAGCGCCGCACCGGCGTGAGGTTGCCACAAGAGGTCTTGGTCATGATACGATCCGAATGTGGGTTTTGTGGGTCCAAGGCGGCAGGCTTGTTGGAGCGCCGCATTGTTCGTGGGACTGACCGCGGCTGCGGTCGGTGGCTGCGATGACCTGCGGGATCCCTCCACACCCTGCGGCGCGCTGGAGTTGGGCGATGCCGACCCGGGCGCGGTGGTGAGCCGCCGCCGAGCACCCGTGTTGGCGATGGCGGGAGGGACCGAAAAGGCGTTCGTCCTGCACTTCGTCTGTGACAAGCCGGACGCTCCCGAGGAGGACTGCACCCTCACCCGAACCTTGCTTCGCTCCGAGTCGGGCGAGGTCGTCGAGGGGCAAAACGCGGTGCTCATCACCTCCGCGGGCGAGTACGTGGTCGCGACGGACCGCAACAACGGGTCGATTCGCACCTACCGCATCGACGAGCGCGGCGTCATCCAGCCGCCCGACGAGAACGGGCTCAACGGCAGCGTGCTGCAGCGCCTGGTCACCTCCCTGCGCAACAGCAACTGGGTGATCGGTGTCGACTCCGAGAACCGGTTGTTGCGCTACCGCCCCGGGGAGAGCTCGGCCGATCGCATCGCGCGAGGCCTGCCCGCGGGGCTCGAGGAGCGCCTGACGGTGGCCGCCGTCGGCGAACAGCACCTCATCGGCCGCATCTACCACGGCAACGACGACCAGTCCCTCTACCTCATCCCCATCGATGAGGCGCTGGACCATCTGTCTCATCCCCCCACCCTCCTGATGCGTGGCCGCCCGGCTTCGCGCATCGTGGTGAGTCCACGGGATGAGCACGTGTCGATCACGGTCGGAGAGGGAGACAACGCCAAGACGCTGGTGTTCCGCGTTCCCGACGGCTCGCTGCTCGACCGCTTCGATGGCGCGCTCGTCTCTGGACGAGAGGCGCTGACCGAAACCGTGGGCATGCGCGCCGTGTCCCCCGATGGCAGCCACCTCGCCTACCGCACCGCTGCCGGTTCGGTGGCGCTGCGCGACGTCGAACACAACTCCGCGTGTCTGGTGCGCTCGGCCTCCACCAGCGGAAAGACGGCCCTCGCGGGATTCTCGGCCGAGGGCAAGCTCTACTTCGAGTCCGATCTGGGCCCCGGCAAGACATCGATCTCGGTCTGGGACGCCTCGACGCGTTACCTCGCGGTGCTCAGCACCGCCGACGACGGAGCCCACCTCGCGGCCGTTCCGTCTCGCACCCCCGAGGATGCAATGGCGTGGGCCATCGGCGTGCGCTCGGGAGACTACATGGCCCTTGCGGACAGTGAGCGGCCCTCCTACCTGGATGTCGATGGTGCCGTGTTCATTCCGCGGGACGACCCCGCGATGTGGGTGCTGGCCTCCGAAGACTCCGACTCGGGCGGCAGCGACGTTCGCATGCGCCGCCTGACCGCCCTGACCGCAGGTTCGGAGGCCGACGACGACGCGCTGCGCTTCGGCGAACTCGAGGGCATGAGCCACGACGACGAGCACGGGCGTCCGACCCAGATCGTCAACACCTTGCTCGGTCCGCAGTCCGCCTGCATGTCGACCGGCACTCCCGGCGCCAAGGCCTACACCTGCGGTTCGGGCAGCGACACCAATGCGTTCGCAGCCGCGACGTCTCCCACGGGAGAAGACCCCGTGCGGCCGCCTCGAGACGCCGAGGTCCCAGACGTCGAGAGCAACACCTGTCGTTTCGGCGCCGACCCCTTCACGGGCGATGCGTGCGACGGCTTCGACGTCGACAACTGCTGCTACCAGAGCCTGGCCGATGCCTGCATCGTCGAGTGCGGCTCGGTCGACCACTGCGAGACGTACACCGGCACCAGTGTGAAGACGGTGGTGTGCGGCACCGGCTCCGGCCTGCCCGGCTGAGGTCCGCACCCCGCGGACGGTCGACGGAGGGTCCCGGGCTCAGTCCGCGCGGCAGGTGATCTGTGCGGGGGCGGACTCGAGCACCTGGCATCCGCCCCCCTCACACCCGGCCGCTGCGCAAGCGGACGGCGCGTCGGGGTAGCAGCACCCGTCCACCTCGTAGAGGCAGCCCGCGTGTTTGCCATCCCACGGGGTCCCCGACGGCTTACAGCCGGAGGCATCGGTCTGCGGCACCAGTTCGGGCGACTCGGCGTTCCCGGGCTCAGCGCCTTCGGGGTCGGGGTCGTCGTCGAAGCGCAGCGGTGGAGCCTGCGGGGGCACGGGCGCGGGTTTGCTGCGACACCCCACGGACGGGGCCAGCAGCACTACGAGCGCCAACGTCGAGCACAGTCTCACCGCGTAGAAGCCTCCCGCGAGCGTGCCGCGAGGTCAACTGCGGCCGTGTTCACCCCTGCCGCAGTCGGGGATGCTCCGCGGAGACTCGGCCACGCGTCGCCGCATGCAGGGCTTCGGGCAAGGCATCGGCGATCTCGAGCGCCAGAGGCCGGCGCTGCGTTGCGGCGTCACCGGCCCTGCCGTGCACGCTCACGCCGACACACGCGGCATCCATGGCGGACAGACCCTGCGCCAGCAAGCCCCCCAAGCAGCCTGCGAGCACATCGCCGGAGCCCGCCGTCGCGAGGGCGTCGCTGCCCTCCACTGCGATCGCCAACGCGTCGCCTTCGCACACCAAACTGCCGGCGCCCTTGAGCACCACGGCGGCCCCTGTGACGGCCTGCAACGCATGCACGGCCCGGCGCCGCTCGGCCTGCACGCGCGCAGACGTCCACCCGGCCTCTGGCTCGGCCCGGGCCAGCATGCGCGCAGCCTCCCCGGGGTGAGGCGTCACGATGCGCGGGCCCAGCGGCGTACCGCCCAGTGGCATCGCATCCAACGCGCTCGCATCCCAAACGGCGGGACGCGGGTCCTGCAGGTAGAGCGTCTCTAGCAGCGGCTGCGGTGGAAGCTCGGTGAGGCCGGGACCGACGACCAGCGCGGTGGCGCTGGGCAACAGCGGGTCGCGAAGCGGCGCATGCATCAACTCCGGTCGCCCCGAAGGCACCGCGGTGCCGATGAGCGTGCACAGCCCCGCCCCGCTCCGCATCGCGGCCACGCCCGCCAAGACGGCCGCCCCGGGCGTGTCCGGGCTACCGCCCAACACCCCGACATGCCCACGCGCGCCCTTGTGTGGCGCGCTTCGTGGAAACGTGGTCAGCAGGTCGGCGACGGCATCGGCGGTCAACGCCCGCGCCGCGCCCGGGGCCCCCGGAGCTGCCACGATGCCGATATCGGCAACCACGACCTGTCCCGTATGGTCACGCCCGGGCGTGATGTGCAGTCCTGGTTTGCTGCGCACGAACGTCACCGTGACGTCCGCCTCGAAAGCAGCACCGGGAACTTCGCCCGAGTCCACGCCAATGCCCGAGGGCACGTCGATCGCCACGTGAGGCCCGGACCGGCCACGCACCCATTCGAGCGCCTCAGCGATTGCTCCGCGTGCGGCCCCGGTGGCGCCGGTGCCCAGCAGCCCGTCGACCCAGACCGCCTCCTCGGGCAGCGCCTGCGCCGACTCGTGCACCTGCACGTCGTGGCTGCGCGCGAGCGACAACTGAGCGTCTGCGGCCTCGTTGCGACGCGGCGTCACCAACCACGCATGTGCCTGCATCCCTCGGCCTTGCAGGATGCGAGCGACGGCCAACGCGTCGCCGCCGTTGTTTCCGGGCCCGACCAAACAGACCACCGCGCGCCCCTGCGCAACGGCTTGCACTTCCGCCGCAACACACAACGACGCCCGCTCCATCAGCACCGGGGATGGGGTGCCGAGCACGTCCATCGTGTGGGCATCGGCCGCTGCGGCCTGCGCCGCCGACCACAAACTCGACAGACTCATGCCACCGCCACCGCCACCGCGGCTGCGACTCCGCCGGCATGGGTCAGGCTCACCATGATCGTCTTCACGCCGCGCGCGTCCGCGACTTCACGCGCGCGGCCACGCAAGATCAGCCGTGGTCCCTCGATACCCCGTCGGGCCGGCACCACTTCGACGTCGTGCCAACCGATGCCCTTGGGCGCCCCGATCGACTTGCTCGCGGCCTCTTTGGCGGCAAAACGAGCCGCGAGAGACTGCGCCATGCCACCGACCGCATCTTTGGCGTAAGCCTGCTCCTGATCGGTGAAGATGCGTCGCAGGAAGCGGTCGCCATGCCGGTCGACCGCCTGTTTCATGCGGTCGATGGGGCACAGGTCCAGACCGATGCCCAGCACGCTCATGCCAGCGCCCCGAGCTCCCGCACCGCGGTCTCCTGCAGCCGGGACACGTAGCCATCGATCTTGACGTCGTCGATGCACTCGACCATCACACGCATCTTCTTCTCCGTGCCCGAGTAGCGCACCAACACCCGCCCCTCGTCGCCCAGCTCGCGCTCGACGGCACGAATGGTGCGACGCAGCTGCGGAAGCCGGTCGATCGGGATCTTGGTGGGCACCATGAAGCTGCTGAGCTTCTGGGGCACCGGGCTCATCACCTCGGCCAAACGCGAGAGCGGACTGCCGGTACGGCGCATGATCGTGAGCACCTGCAGCGCCGCGACCATGCCGTCTCCCGTGGTTGCGTGGTCGAGGAACACCAGGTGACCGGACTGCTCGCCGCCGAGGTTGCAACCGCCGCCCCGCATCGCCTGCACGACGTAGCGGTCTCCGACAGGCGTGCGCACCAGCGAAATGCCGACCTCGGCCAAGCTTCGCTCGAGTCCCAGGTTCGACATCACCGTCGCGACCACCGCCCCACCCCGCAGCGCGCCGCGCTGGTGCAGGTCGCGAGCGCACATCGCCATGATCGTGTCCCCGTCGACGATGCTGCCGTTCTCGTCGGAGAAGATGCTGCGGTCCGCGTCGCCGTCCAACGCGATGCCCACGTCGGCGCCAGCCTCTTTGACCGCATCGCACAGCGCCTGCGGATGCGTCGCCCCCACCCCGTCGTTGATGTTGAGCCCGTTGGGCGTCACACCCCGCGTGATGACGGTGGCGCCCAGCTCCTCGAGCACCGTCGGCGCAATCTTGTAGGCCGCGCCATGGCTGCAATCGATCACGACCTTGAGCCCGGACAGGTCGTCCCCGGCCGGGAACGCCTGCTTGAGGCGCGTGATGTACCGCCCCGCTGCGTCGTCGATCCGAAACGCCCGCCCGATCGATGCACCGCGTGCTCGATGTTCGTCGAGCGCTTCGCCGGCCATGTCGGCCTCGAGCTTCGCTTCGACCTCGTCGGGCAGCTTGTAGCCCTGCGCGCCGAAGATCTTGATGCCGTTGTCGGCGTAGGGGTTGTGGCTGGCCGAGATGACCACCCCTGCCGCCGCGCGCATCGAATGGGTCAGATACGCGATGCCCGGGGTCGGCATCGGCCCCACGAGCAACGCCGTCGCCCCCATCGCCGCCAACCCCGACGCCAGCGCGCTCTCCAGCAGATAGCCGGACAACCGGGTGTCCTTGCCGACGACGACGCGTCCGCCGAGACCGAAGTGAGCCGCGACCGCCATGCCCGCCCGCATCGCCACCTCGGGCGTCATCGGGTGCACGTTGGCCTCGCCTCGAATCCCGTCGGTCCCGAACATGCGCCGGGTACCCCCTTGGGCCGCTTGAGCCATACGTCGTTTGTACCGTCGTACGGCGACCCCTGCCAGCCTCAGACCGGCGGTTCGGGAGGCGGTGCGGGCGGAGGCGGCAAGACGACCACTTCCACGCCGTGGTCGATCGACAGACGAGACGACACGTCGGTGGGGACCGCTTCGGCCCACCCGAACCGCAGCTCCACCACGGGCTCACCGTTGGCGGTCTTGGCTTCGCGTGGCTCCACGGTCGCATCGACCGGGTAGCGCAGCTCGAGCGCATCCAAGGCGCGGAACGATAGCCGCGGTCCGGACACCTGCACCGTGACCGACTCCGGAATGGCCCCCATCGGGTCGAGGTCGTCCGGAACCGGGATGGGCACCGACAGCTCCCGCGTCTCCATCTCCGGTTCGATCTCCACCCGAACCGTGACCCGCGCGGACTCTCCGGTGTCGCTGACGAGTTCGAGCTCGGCGGGTGGGCGCAGCACGACGAGTTCCCGAGAGAACGTGGCGTCCCTGCCGGAGAGCTCCAGCAGCTCGGTTCCCAGCTGGCTGACCCCCTGCACCAGCGACCGACCCCCGCGCACGTCCCATTCCCGCGGGGTCACCGTGATGCTCACCACCCGGTAGCCCTCGGCGGGCTCGCCCACGACCTGGGGCTGCACCCGCTTGCCGCGCACGATGACCGGTTCGAACCGCAAGTCGACATGGGGGTACTGGACCTCGGCGAGCACCACCCCCGACGGCATCACGATGCTCGCCTGATCGACCTCCAGAGGACCAGGTTCGGCGACCCGAAGGTCCAATGCTGCGGTACCCAAGTCGAGATCTTGCAGCCGGTTCACCCGAGTCCAGGGCCCGCGCACCTTCACCGTGACGGTCGGCGGAAGGTCGGTCAGCAACACCCGCTGCGGATCCGAGACCACCCGTAGCGGCACCTCGAAGGTCCGCGTGACCTCGTCCCGCGTGAGCACGAAGAACACCGCCGCGAGGGCCACGGCCATGAGCTTGAGCCCCCAGTTCCGAAAGAAGATGCCCGACAGCCAGCCCACCAACCCGCTCATGGTCGCTCCTCCTGTGCGGCCTGGCTCGCCGCGGCCTTGGACATGTGGGTCTGGCTTCGACTCGCGCCCGGCTCGTCTTTGGCGCGCGTGAGGATGGAGGATTGGGCGGCCTGCTCGACCGAAACGCCCATCGCGGACGACGACGCGCTCGCGGCCGCATCGTCGCGAGGCGTCGCCAGCCAAGTCTCGATGCGCTGCTGCAAGTCGGCGGGGTCGAGCGACTCCGAAATGGTGCCGCGGTGGGCGATGCGGAGCTCACCGCGTTCTTCGCTGATGATCAGGACAAAGGCGTCGGTCTCCTCGCTCACGCCGATCGCCCCGCGGTGCCGGGTGCCGAACCTGGGGTCCAGCGTCTGGGCGGACAGCGGCAAGATGACGCCTGCCCGGGTCAGCCGAAAGTCCTCCACCACGACCGCGCCGTCGTGGGCGGTGTTGGCCGCATGCGGGATGCACAGCGCCACCAGGGTCTCGGCCTTCAGTGGCGCGTCGATTTCGGTACCGACGCCGGTCGCCACACTCATCACGTCGATGTCCCCCTGCAGCACCACCAACGCACCGATGCGGGCGCGTTTGAGGCGGTCGAGCCCCGCCACGAGTTCGCTCATGGCGGACTGGGCAGCCTCCCGGCGGTTCGACGGCAGGATGCGCTGCCCAAGCACGAGCAACATGCGACGCAGCTCCTGCTGGAACACCACGATGAGCAGGATGATGATCGACTCGAAGAAGTATTTGAGCAGCGACGCCGACGCGATGAGGTCGAGCTGGCTGACCGTCCACGCGAGCAGCCCGAACACGGAGACCGCCACCAACACTGGCACCGCTCGGGTCCCGCGGACGACCTTGAGCAGGTTGTAGACGATGACGACGAGCAGCCCGAAGTCCAAGGCGTCTCGCCACGTGAGTGCGGCGACCCACTCTTGTGGATTCACGTATCGCCTCCGAACTCACCGCGGCGCGCCGCGTCGATGGCCAGTCCCACCGCCACAGCTTGCACGGTCTGCGCCACGTCGTGCACGCGCACGATGTCCGCACCGTGGGTGACTGCCAGCACCGCCGCCGCCAGTGACCCGGGCAGACGCTCGGCCGGACTCGACTCGACCACGGCGCCGATGAAGCTCTTGCGCGAGGCTCCGATCATCACCGGAACACCGAGCCGTGCTCGCAAGTCCGCCCCCGAGACGACGAGTGCGGCGCTCTGTGAGTGCGTCTTGCCGAACCCCACACCAGGATCGACCACGAGATGACTCGAGGGGACACCTGCCGACGTGGCGCGCGACAGCGAGGCCTCGAGCTCGCCCGCAATCTCGGCCAACAGGTCGCCGAACGCGATGCCCGACTGCATGGTCTTGGGCTGCCCACGCAGGTGTCCGATCGCCAGACCCGCTCCAAACTCCGCGACGACCGCGGCCATCTCCGAGTCCTGCAACCCCGAGACGTCGTTGACGATCGATGCGCCCGCCTTCAGGGCAGCCCGGGCAACACTCGCGCGACGGGTGTCGACACTGACGGGAACGCCGAGCTCGACCAGCGCCTCGATGGCCGGGACCACGCGAGCCCGCTCTTCGGATGGCGGCACCGGGTCCGCACCGGGGCGCGTCGATTCGCCGCCGACGTCCAACAACCGTGCACCGTCCCGCACCGCAGCTTCGGCCGCGGCACGAACCCGCGCGACGTCGCTCCCCGTGGAGGACGCGAGCACGCCACCATCGTGAAAGCTGTCCGGGGTGACGTTGAGGACCGCCATCACCACGGGCTCGCCCAGGCTCAACGCGCCCTGGGCGTGTCGCCAGACCCGCGAGCGTGCGACTCGGTCGGTCATCGGGTCACCATGGTACGCCCGTTGCGACGCAACGTGCAGGCCCAAGACGGACGCGAATCACTCAGCGCCGGGCGAAGAGCTTGGCGTCGATGCCGTAGCGCCGCAGCAGCTTGTGCAGGTACTTGCGGTCCATGTCCGCCTCGCGTGCCGCCCGGGAGATGTTGCCCTCGGCCCGCTGCAGCAGCCACTGCAGGTAGGCTTCCTCGAACAGCTCCACTGCACGTTCCTTCTGTTCACGGAACGTCAGGGTTGGGTCGAAGTCGACGGCCTCGCTGCCGCTTTGCACCCGCCGTCCGGTGGTGACCAGGTCGATCACCCCGTCGGGGGACAGGTAGGCGCTGCGCTCGACGACGTTGCGAAGCTCGCGAACGTTACCCGGCCAGTCGTACCCGACCAGCCGCGCCATCGCCTCGGGGCCGGGCGCCTTCCACATGCCCGGCGGGAGGCGGCGAGAGAAGTGCTCGATCAGCACGGGGATGTCGTCCCGGCGCTCACGCAGTGGAGGCACGACCGCCGAGACCACGGCGAGCCTAAAGTACAGATCTTCGCGGAACTCGCCCTCCTCGACCAGCCCCTTGAGCTCGCGGTGGTTCGCCGCGAGCAGGCGAATGTCGATCTCCACCTCGGAGGTGCCACCCACGCGCCGGAGCCGGTTGGTCTCCAGCACCCGCAGCAGCTTGGACTGCAGATCGCGGGGAAGCTCGCCGACCTCGTCGAGAAAGACCGTGCCGCCACTGCCCAGTTCGAGCGCACCCGCGCGTACGCCACCACCGGGGATCGGGGTGCCGCCCGCGACGGGCGGTCCCTCGTTCCCGAACAGCTCGACTTCGAGTTGTTCGGCGGTGAGCGCTCCACAGTCGACGACCACGTAGGGCCCATCGCGCCGCGGGGACGCCAGGTGCACCGAACGCGCGATGACGTCCTTGCCGGTTCCGGTCTCGCCCTCGAGCATCACCGTGACGTCGGTCGGCGCCACCCGCTCGAGAACACCGAAGATCTTGCGCATGGCGAGGCTCTTGCCGATGACCTCGCCAAAGCGATCGGCCTCGGACGGCAGCAGCTCGGTGCGGGCGTCCCGGGGCATGAATCGCAGCTGGACCTTGCCAACCCCGAGCACGTCTCCGGGCTTGAGATACGCATCCGTGACCCGGGCGCCACCGACGTAGCTGCCGTTGGTGGATCCACGGTCGCGAAGCCGATAGGCGTCCCCTTCGCGTCGAATCTCGGCGTGGACCCGGCTGACCGAGTCGTCGGGCAACACGACGTCGCAGCTCCTCGACTTGCCGACCGTGATGGCCTCCGACAGAACGTCGATTTCGCGGCCGCGAAGTTCGCCGGTGAGCACGAGCAAGCGATAGCCGTTGTGGCGCAAGGGATAGGCGTCGGGTTGAACCGACGTCACCTCTGCAGGATGGGCTTTCGGGTCCGCCACTGTCGTCTACGCTACCAGGACGCGGCCTCGACGGGGAGGCCGTGCACCGCTGCGGAACACACAATCAAACGCGCAAGGGCGCGGGACCGAAGTCCGCGCGCCCTTCCGACACGTTGAGGTCTAGAGGAGGACTGTGTCTCCTCGGCCTGTGGTCTGATGACGTCAGATGTAGAAGTCGACCTCGGCCACGCCACGCTCGGGCTCTTGAACCTCGCCCTCGCTCCGCTCGACTAGCTCGGCGCGCGGGTGCGCGGGCATCTCTAGCGTCAGCTCCAGCCGCGCCGTCTGAGAGGTCTCGCGCCGTTTGCGCGAAGAGCGAGCTTTGCGGGGCTTGGACTCGGGGATTCGAAGCATGTTCATGGCGCGCAGTCCCACAACCAGCCCATCGTCCGATTTCGACCAAGCCGAAGTAGGAGCGACGATTTCGCCATACTCGGCGCCGGTATCCGATTTTTCCGCACACATGGCGGGTGCCACGGGAGAGCGGTGCATCGAACGATGAGCGGGTGCAGTCATCTGAGATCAGCGTAACGCGTGTGCGAGCCCACGCAAGGCCCCCGCACAAAGTCCCCCACGCTGCTCTAGAACACTGTAGGCTGCGCGGTTGCCCCGAACCCACACTGCGGAATCGCACAGTGACAGGGTGCGTCAGCCACCCGCGGCCACGGCCTCGTCACCGAGGAAGTCGACGATAACCCACTGATCTCCCTCGCGTTCGAGGTGGACCAAGTGTCCCGGTGCGACGGTGAGCGTGGCCTCGTGGGCGTCGGCGACGATGGCGTCGGCGAGGTGGGAGGCCACGGCATCCCGCGCACGAGTCAGCACATCGGCGTACTCGCCTTCGGTCCATGCGATCCGCAGATCGTCTTGCGACAAACCCATCCGGTAACGCTTCGGCGCGAGCTCCAACACCACGTCCCACCGCTCCGCGCGACTCGCCCACACCAATGCGCGCAACGCATGCCGGGGCGTATCTCGGTTGTAAACGTCGGTGGGGTCCTCGGCGAAGCGCCAGCCGTGCGCAGTCTGGACCACGTCGACGGGGAAGTCCGGCGCGAGAAACACGACCGCGGTCGGCTCGACACTTCGCGGGTCCTTGAGGGCCGACTTCCACGCTGGGCGCGCGCCCTCGGACACCAGCGCATCCGCGTCGAGGTTGGCGCGCATGCCGGGCGCCGCCGTCGCAGTGACGGCAGCCGCGTCCCCGCGCCCCACCGAGCGCGCCAGGCGAGCGCTCGACCGTTCGAGCGTTCGGCTCGCGTCGTGTCCGCAGCCGAGCGTCGCAACGCTCCCGAGCAGCAAGGCAAGCCCAGCGAACCGCATCTCAGGCCTCGGCGTCGCCCTTCGATCCCTTGGTCTCGCCCTTGGACTCGCCCTTGGACTCGCCCTTGGACTCGCCCTTGTTTTTGGGCTCGATGACGGCGGTGATCGTCGCGCTGCTCTTGAGGTCTTCCCCGACGTAGCACTCGCCGCTGAACTTGCCGACCCGCCCCAGGCGCTCGGCTTTCACGCGGATCTGCAGGACATCGCCCGGCGCCACGATGCCGCGGAACTTCGCGTCCTTGATGCCCATGAAGTAGCAGTGGTGCTGCTCGGGATCGAAGCGACCGGACTGGTGCGCGAGCACGACAGCCGCCTGCGCCATCGCCTCGACCTGCACGACCCCAGGAAGCACGGGGTGGCCCGGGAAGTGGCCCTGAAGGATGCTGCTGCTCATCGAGACCAAGTGCTCGGCGATGACCGACGTGTCGGGATCGACCTCGACCACGCGGTCGATGAACAAGAAGGGGTATCGGTGCGGAAGGATGGACTGAACGTCGATCGCCATGAGTACGCCGCTTCAAACGCGAAAAGGCCCGCATCCACGCCGAGCGTGGGCTGCGGGCCCCGAGCATACAGAGGCGTCGTCGCCGAAGCTACTTGTGCTTGGCGTTGTACTTCTTGATGACGGCACCGGTGATGTCGAACGCGTCTTGGGCGTAGATCACCGTCATCTGGTCGCGCACCAGCACCAGGTCGACGCCTTGGGCCTTGGCCATGTCGGCGACGATCGACTGGGCGTTGCGGTACATCTTTTCGAGCAGCTTGTTGTGCTGCTCGCCGAGCTCTTGCTCGAGTGCGAAGAGCATGCTCTGCAGCTCCATCGACTCCCGCTGCAGCTTCTCCTGGGCTTCCATCAGCGCCTGGCCGGACATGCCTTCGAGTTTGGCTGCGTCGGCTTCCAGCTTCTTGCGTTTCTTGTCCAGCTTGCCTTGCTTGGACTTGGAGCTGCTCTCGAGTTCCTTGCGGGCGCGCTTTCCAGCGACGGTCTCGTTGAGCACCCGCTGCATGTCGACCATCGCAATCTTCTTGACCGCGGGGACTTCCGCCCGAGCCTGCGCAACGGGGGCCAGCGAAACGATGCCTCCCATGGACAGGGCGAGCGCAACGGTGAGGGATTTGACGAAATTGCGGGACATGTCGAACTCCTTGGAGGGCGTCTTCGGCATCACTTGGAGTGCTTCTTGTCGTAGCGCACGATGATGCGGTTGGTCAGGTCGAGCTTGGGGGTCGCGTAGAGCACGGTGAGTTCGGAGCGCACGAGCACCACCTGCACGCCCTCTTCGAGCGCCACCTGCTTCACGATTGCGGAGACCTTGTTGTAGATTTTCTCGGTGAGGAGGGCCTCTTTGTTGGCGACCTCCTCCTGCAGCTGCATGCCGAGCTGCTCGAGCTCCGCCTGCGAGCGCATCAGCTCTCGCTGCCGCTTGATGAGCTCGGCCTCGGACAACATGCTGGCCTTGGCCTGCAGGTCACGGACCTTGCTCTCGAGCTTCTTGGCCTTGGCATCGAGCTTCGCCTGGCCTTTGCTGAAGGTGCGCTGCAGGTCCTTCTTGGCCGCACGCCCTTCCTTGGTTTCCATCAAGCAGCGCTGAACGTCGACGATGGCGATCTTCTCGAGTTTGGGCACCGCCGCCTGGGCGGTCGCCGCCGGGGCAGCAGCACCAGCGAACAACGCGCTCGCTAGGCAAAGAGTGAGGGCTCGACGCATGGGGGGCACCTTAGTGGTTGGTCTACACGGCGGCAAGCACCGCTGCGGTTGGGACGCCCCGCCTTTGGGACGCATTCACGCCCCCAAGTGACCTACAGACCAACATCCCGATTTCTCCACCCCCTCTCCGGGGCACCCCACCCCACCGGCGGTGATGTGCAACACACCACCCCCTCTAAGCGGCGCCATCCGCCCCCCCCTTGCTCCACGACCCCTAGAGCGAATCCCCCGACTCACCGCCCAGCAGGAAAGAACCCCATCCGCGATGGCACACGCGCGCGACCGTCCCCCCCGCGCAAAAGGGCCGCAGCCCTGCCCCATGCCGCTCCTCCAACGGGAGAGCGAGCGACCCGAAGGGTCTGCGCAGCGGGAAAGAAGGCAGGTTCGCGAGGCACAAGCCCCCCTGCCAGCCTTCCGAAGGAGGGCCTCCTCACCCGAAGGGCGAGGCCCGACGAAGGAAGGCGTAACCCCACCTCCCCGAGCCTTCCCCACACCGCTCCTCCAACGTGAGAGCGAAGCGGACCCGGAGGGTCTGCGCAGCGGAAAAATGGGAAGCGTCGCGAGCGGACGCCCCCCGCGCAGCCTCCCCGGAGGAGCCCCTCACTCACCCGTCAGGGTGAGTGAGGGGCGACGGAGGGAGGCGTAGCTCGGCTCACGCCGAGCGAGCGAATCAGAACGAGTTGCCGATCGAGAACTCGAACACCACCGGGTCGTCGCCGACCGGGTTGAAGTCGGTGCCGCGCTGGCGGTCGAGCGGGAAGCCCCACTCGAAGCGCAGCGGGCCGATCGGCGAGCGCCAACGGAAGCCGAAGCCGACCGAGTAGCGAAGGTCCCGAACGCGGAAGCCCTGGCAGGGGTCAGCTTTGGGCAAGTCGGTCGGGTTCGGCGCCTCGCAGAACAGCGACTCCGTGTTGAACGCGTTGCCGATGTCCGAGAAGATCACGCCCTTGATGTTGGCGGGCGGGATCATCATGAACTCGAGCTCGGTGTTGAGCGCCGTGAGCAGGTTGCCGCCGACCGCGTAGGGGATCAGCCGATCGGTCGCTCCCGGGCCGCTGGCGACGCGGATCTTGGGGCCCAAGCTACGCAGCGCAAAGCCGCGGATCTCGCCCGCGCCGTAGATGCCGCCGGGGAAGTAGCGCTCGAAGATCGGCACGCCCTGGCGTTCGTAGCTGTGCACGTAACCGACCTGCAGGCGGGTCTTGAACACGAGCCAGGCCCGGAACTGCTGCTTGGAGCGAATGACCGGGAAGTAGAACCGCGAGTCGAGGGTGTAGCGGTTGAAGCGGTTCTGAGAGCCGGTGTACTTGCTCGCGAACTCGCCGCGCAGCTGGTGGAACTGGCCCGAGGTCGGGAACAGGAAGTTGTCCCGGGTGTCGTACTGAATCCGGGCCGTGAGCGCCGAGGTGATGCCGTCGGCGAACAGGTTGGAGATCAGCGCCTGCTGCGGCACCGTGACCAGCGAACCGGGCGAGAACACCCCGCCGACCGAGCCGAAGGATCCGAAGCTGACCCGAACGTCTTCGAGGTTGTAGCCGAAGAACAGGGTCAGGTCGCGAAGGATCGGATAACCCCAGCTGACCCGGAAGCCCGTGCTGCGTCGCTGGAAGCTCGGGAAAATGTTCTGCGAGTTGAAGACGTTGAACAGGAAGTTCCAACGGCTGTCGAGGAAGTACCGGGTGAAGTACGACAGGTTGAACAGGCGCCGCAGGCTCGACAGCTGCGCGACGACCTGGACGGTGGCGCCGCGGCCGAGGAAGTTGTCGTAGGCGACCTGTCCCTGCAGGACGAAGTTCTCGATGGTGGAGAAGCCTGCGCCGACCTGGAAGGTACCGGTGAGCTGCTCGACGACCTCGACGTTGATGACGATCTTGTTGTCGGCGGACCCACGCGAGGTCGAGATGTTGACCTGCGAGAAGTAGCCCAGACGCATCACCCGATACTCGGAGCCCTCTTTCTTGGACTCGGAGTAGAGGTCGCCCTCGGCGAACTCCATCTCGCGCCGAATGACCTTCTCGGCCGTCTTCTCGTTGCCCGTGATGTCGATGCGCTCGATGTAGACCAGCGGACCCTTTTGGATCTCGTAGGTCATGTGCAGCAGGAGCTTTTCGGGGTCCTGCCGCGAGTTGGGAATCACGTTGACGTAGGCGTGGCCCGAGTCCTTGTAGCGGCGCTCGATCGACTCGCGAATCGTCTGAATCTTGCCGGTCGAGGCGATGTCACCGGCTTTGAGGACCGGGTCGATCTGCTCCTGCAGCATGCGCTCGGTGTAGAGCTCTTTTTCGCCGGCCTGCAGGGCCTCCTTGGCGCGGATCTGGCCGATGTGGAACTGCGGGCCTTCGTCGACCGGAATGGTGAGGTAGACGAAACGACGATCGGCCGAGAGCGAGAGCTCGGGGTCTTTGATCGCCGGGTTGAGGTAGCCGTTGTCACCGTAGAAGCTGCGCAGGAACGCATAGTCCTGCTGGAACTGCTCGCGATTGAAGAAGCCCCCGGCCCGTTGCGCGACGACCGAAATGTAGCCACCGACGCGGGTGGAGATGTTCTTGCGCAGCTCGGCGTCGGTGAACGCCTTGTTCCCCACGAAGTCGATCTGGCGAACGATGACCTCGGTCGACTCGGTGACGACGATGGCGAGGTCGACCTTGCCGGGCTCGTCGGGCACGGGTCGCAGCTCGTAGCTCACCTCGGCCAAGAAGAAGCCGCTGGCGGTGTAGAGCGCTTTGACCTTCTCGATGTTCTCGGCAACCTTGCCGAGATCGAGGACCTCGTTCTTTTCGAGGTCGAGTTCCTCGTTGATGTCGTCGAGTTTGATCTCGTCGTTGCCCTCGATGATGATCTTGCGGACCGACGGACGCTCGACGACGACGTAGGTGAGCACCACGCCACGGGCGAGCAGCTCGCCCTCGACACGGACGTCCTCGAAGTAGCCCAAGGCCCACAGACGCTTGAGGTCGGTGGCCAGTTTGCGCTGGCTGACGAGCTCGCCGACGTTGCTGTCGAGTTCGAGCAACATCGCCTCGGACTCCACGCGGCGGTTGCCCTCGAAGCGCACCTCGACAATGGGCTGGCCGTAGATTTCATCGCCGACACCTTCGGCAATGGTCTGCAACAGCGCGGCGTACTGCGTGGCCGCGGTCACGGGAACGCGAGCGGCCGAGGCTCGCGGGAGCGCGAGCATCAAGACGAACGCGAGCAGCCCCAGCGCTCGCACGACGGCGGGAAAACGGAGCTTCATGCGGGGCCTGCTTCGGCGTCGGGGTCGATGGTGGCGACCGCGCGTGCCCGTGCGAGTTCCTCGGCTGATTTTTCTTCGCTGGCGATGAGCCGGCCGTCTTGCATGCGAATGCTTCGGGGGACTTGAGAGGCCAGCTCGCGGTTGTGCGTGACGATCAGCATGGTGATCCGCTGCTCCTCGTTGAGGCGGAACAGGAGCTGATGCACTTCGCGGCTGGTCTTGGTGTCGAGGTTGCCGGTGGGCTCGTCCGCCAGCAACAGGCGCGGGCGCATGACGAGCGCACGCGCGATGGCGACCCGCTGCTGCTCACCGCCGGACAGCTCGCCCGGCCGGTGGGTGAGCCGTTCGCTCATCCCGACCGCGTCGAGCAGCTCTTCGGCCCGCGACCGCGCCTCTTTGTTGGGCAGCCGCGCGATCATGGCCGGCATCATCACGTTCTCGAGCGCGGAGAACTCGGGCAACAGGTGGTGAAACTGGAAGACGAACCCGATCGTCTCGTTGCGGAACTTGGCCAGCTCGGGCGGCGGCAACGTGACCACGTCGGTGCCACCGAACAGAATCTGGCCGCGGGTGGGCAGGTCGAGGGTGCCGACGCAGTGCAGCAACGTGGACTTGCCGGCTCCGGAGGCGCCCACGATCGTGGCGCACTCGCCCCGGTACAGGGTGAGGCTGACGTCGGAGAGGACCCGCAGCGGAGGTGCGCTGCCGCGGTCGAACTCCTTGGTCATCCGGACGGCCCGGAGGAGGATTTCGCGTCCGGCGTCGGGGGGCGAGGCGGTCATGGTTGGGGGGGACGATGGGGCGGAGAAACGGCGGTCAGGGCCGGATTTCCCCTGGAAAAGCCGCGGCAGCGTACGCCGCCGCGCTTCGCGGTGTCAACGCGCGTGGGGACGCTTCGCGGGGGGTTCGTGACGCGGGCTACGGCGCGTGTGGGAGTGGCGCGAGGTGCCCCAGAATCGAGGCCCGGCCCGGTCCGGCCCCGCCTAGAGGACGCGGGGCGCGGGGGCCGTGCTCAGTGGTCTCCCTGCCGCAGCGCATCGACGGGGCGAAGGCGTGAGGCGACGAGGGCGGGATAGATGCTCGACAAGCACACGATCACCAGCGCGGCGATCCCGACCAACGCGACCTCGAGCGGGTTGACCACGACCGGCAGTTTTTCGATGTAGTAGACGTTCTCGTTGAGCGGCAGGCCGTAGCGGTCGAGGGCCCAGCACAGGCCCAGGCCCATGCCGATCCCGCCGAAGCCTCCGAGCAGTCCGACGCAGAGCCCCTCGGCGACGAACACTCGCATGATGCCGCCGTCGCTGGTGCCCATCGCCTTGAGGATGGCGATCTCCTTGCTCTTCTCCATCACGCTCATGAGGTTGGACGCGAGGATGCCGAAGCTGGCGACCAGCACCACGAACAGCAGCGCGATGAACATGGCCACCTTTTCGAGGAACATGGCCGAGAACAGGTTGCGGTTGAGATCGCGCCAGTCTTCGACGATGAGATCGTCGCGGCCGAGCTCGCCGACGATGCGCTCCACTTCGGCCTTGCCGGCGTCGATCGCCTCGACGTCCAGCAGCTTCACCTCGACGCCGGTGACCTTGTCCCCGGTGAGCAGGAACCGCTGCACCGTGGAGAGCGGCGCGTAGACGTTCTTGCGGTCGTACTCGTACATGCCCGAGTAGAAGACGCCGCCCACCTTGGCCGCCAGCTGCCCGGGAACTTGTCCGGCGGGCGTGATGCGGCCGACGGGGGTGATCAGCTGAACGCTGGCCCCCAAGCGGACGCCGAGTTCCATCGAGAGCTCGCGACCGATCAGAATCGGGTTGCGGGCCCCTTCGATCTCCATGTCGATGCCCTCGGGCAACTCGACCGCGCCGTCTCGGCCTGGCTCGGCGGTCGGGTCGGCTGCATCCGCCGCGTCCGCGTCCAGGCCCAACTCGTCGACGGGGTCTTCCCAACCGTCGTCCTCGTCGCCCGCGTCCAAGTCACCGAGCGGGTCTGCGAGGCGCTCTTGGACCGAGGGAATGTCTCCGAGCAGGGCGGAGCGGGCTTGCTCCGACGCGGAGGGATCGGGGCTCTTGGGGTCCGCTTTGAGTTCCTCGAGCGGGTCTTCCCAGCCGTCGTCCTCGTCCCGCAGGTCCTCGACGCTGGGGAGCGGCTTGGGCTTGGGGAGCTTGTTGGCGGGCGTCTTGGCGTCACCGCCCATGGCGCCAACCTCGTACGTCCGGTCCTCGTCCTTGACCTGCTCGATCTTGAGGTTCTTCTTGCGCTCGTCTTCGAGGTGACGCAGCCGGTATGGCGTGCCCGGCTCACTGATGCCGAACGGATCCGCGGCCGGAATCGCGTCGGGGTTTTCGAGGTACTCGTACTGCCCTTCCTCGATCAGCTCGGCGAGGTTGGACACCTCGGTCTGGCGCGCGGGCAAGATGCCGGACAACACCGCGCCTTGGCGGTTGAGGCCGGAGCGAACCATGATCTCGCCCTCGAGATACGGGCTCGCACCGGCGATGCCCTCCCCGCCCGAGAGCCCGTCGGCGAGTTGCATGTAGTCGGCGAACGGCTTGCCGTCCTCCCGCGACACCCGGATGTGGGCCTTCTGGTTGAGGATCTTGTCGCGCAAGTCCCCCTCGAGGCCACTCATCAGGCTGAGCACGACGACCAGCGCCATGCAGCCCAGCAGCACCGACATCGTGATGACCGTGGGCAGGAGGTTGAAGAACCGCGCCAGCAGTCCAAACACCAGCGCCATGACCCCCAAGATGAGGGTGAGCGCGCCGAAGGTGCCGTACCACTGCTCGACGGGCGTGGGCGCCAAGTCGGGCTCGATCGGGCCAAAGGGGCCGTCGATGACGGGAGGCGCAGGTGTGGAGAGCGTGCCGGCGTAGATCGCCAACGCGCCGCCAATGAGGATCAGATAGACCGCCGTGAACAGGAGCGGACGCACCCACGCCGGGCGATCGTCCCCGCTCCGCAGGTGCCGCCAGGCGATGAGCCAGTCCAAGGCGTTGAAGCCCGTCAGGCCCCCGAGCAGGCGGTCGATCACGCGGTCGCGCCCTCCTCGGGCTGCCCGTTGGTCTTGGCTCCGTGCTGCAGCAGGAACGACTCGATGAAGTTGTCGAAGTCCCCGTCGAGCACGCCGTCGACGTTGCTGGCCTTGAGCCCCGTGCGGTGGTCGGTGACCTGGCGGTACGGGTGCAGCACGTAGGAGCGGATCTGACTGCCCCACTCGATCGACTTCTTGTCGCCTGCGAGCGCAGCCCGTGCTTCTTCACGCTTCTGCTCCTCGACGGCCCACAGTCGGGCTTTGAGCATGCGCTCGGCGGTCGCGCGGTTCTTGTGCTGCGAGCGCTCGGCTTGGCAAGCCACGACGATGCCGGTGGGCAAGTGCGTGAGGCGAACGGCGGAGTCCGTCTTGTTGACGTGCTGACCACCCTTGCCGGAGCTGCGGTACGTGTCTTCGCGAATCTCGCTCTTGTCGAGCTCGATCTCGATGTCGTCCTCGCCCAGGTCGGGCATGACCATGACGCTGGCAAAGCCGGTCTGGCGACGCGCCTGGGCGTCGAACGGCGAAATGCGGACCAAACGATGCACTCCGATTTCGGACCGCAGGTGCCCGTAGGCGTACTCGCCCGAGAGCCCGATCTCCGCCCCGCGAATGCCGGCCTGTTCGCCCTCGTTGTAGCTGAGGACGGTGACCTTCATGCCGTGGCGCTCGCCCCAGCGCATGTACATGCGCAGCAGCATTTCGGCCCAGTCCTGGCTGTCGACTCCGCCCGCCCCCGCGTTGACGCTGAGAATCGCGCCCTTGTCGTCGTGGGCGCCGGAAAGCATGCGGCGAAACTCGAGCTTGCCGACCTGCGCATCACAGCGCTGGATCTGCTCCCACGCCTCGGCGATCGAGTCGGCATCGCTCTCTTCGCGCGCCATCTCGTACAGTTCGCTGCCCTCTTCGAGCACCTTGGTGGCCTCGTCGATCGAGCCCACGATCTGCTTGAGCCCGGCCTGCTCCCGCACGACGACCTGGGCCGCGTCCGCGTCCTCCCAGAAGTCGGACTCGGCAGTCTGCGCTTCGATTTCCTCGAGCCGTTCTACGCTTCGAGCGTAGTCAAAGATGCCTCCGGAGTTCGTCGAGGCGCTCGGTGAGCCGCGCCATGAGGTCCACGACCTTGGCGTGTTCGATCGACTGCGGAGTGTCTGCGGTGTTGTTGTCGCTCATGATGAAAACCTTGCGGGCTGCGCTTCAGACCTCGATGAGTCGAAGCTGCTTGCGACCCGGCCGCGGGTCGCGGGGCACAGGATAGTCCCCGGTGAAGCAGGCATCGCAGAACTTCTTCTCCGCGTCGTCGGACCGAACGGCCTGGAGCAGCCCGGTCGCGCTGAGGTATCCCAACGAGTCGGCCTCGATGCTCTCGGCGATCTGCTGGACCGACTGGGTCGATGCCACCAACTCGGCCCGGGTGGGCGTGTCGATTCCGTAGTGACACGGTCCGTCCACCGGAGGCGAGGAGATGCGGACGTGAACTTCGGTGGCACCCGCCTGGCGCAGCAGCTTCACGATCTTGCGCGAGGTGGTCCCGCGGACGATCGAGTCGTCGACCACGACCACCCGCTTGCCCCGCAACACCTGCGGCACCGCGTTGAGCTTGAGCCGGACACCGAAGTGGCGAATCGAGTCGCTGGGCTCGATGAACGTGCGCCCCACGTAGTGGTTGCGGATGAGCCCCATCTGAAACGGGGTGCCACTGGCTTGCGCGTAGCCCAGCGCCGCGACGACGCCCGAGTCCGGCACGGGAATGACCACGTCGGCGTCGACCGGGTGTTCGGCGGCCAGCTGCTGGCCCATTGCGATGCGAGCTTCGTAGACCGACATGCCATCGAGCACGCTGTCGGGTCGCGAAAAGTAGACGTGTTCGAACACGCAGAAGCGCTTGGGCGCTTTGGGCAGGAACACGCTGTTCATGCCTTTGTCGGTGATCGTGAGGATTTCGCCCGGCTCGATGTCGCGAATGCGTTCGGCCTCGATGAGGTCGAACGCGGACGTTTCCGATGCGACGACGTAGGTTTCCGGAGAGCTCTTGAGCCGCCCCAGAATGAGCGGCCGAAAGCCATGCGGGTCGCGGACCGCGACGAGCTCGTCGTCGGTCGTCAGCAGAATCGAGAATGCGCCCTGAACCCGCGACAGCGCATCGGCGAGTTGGTCCCGAAACGCGTGCTGCCGGCTGCGGGCCATCAGCTGCAGGATGACCTCGGTGTCACTCTGCGAGGAGAAGATGGCGCCCTCCCCCTCGAGTTCCTCCCGCAGGACCTCCTCGTTGACCAGGTTGCCGTTGTGCGCGAGCGCGACCGAACGGCCCCGGTACTGGGCCCACAGCGGCTGGATGTTCTGGACCAGCGACCCACCGGCCGTGGTGTAACGAACGTGGCCGATTGCGTGTCGCCCAGGAAGCTGCGCGAGCGTGTCCCGGGTGAAGATCTTGCCGACCTGGCCCATCGAGCGCACGCCATGCAGCGTGCCGCCCTGGTTGGAGACGACCCCGGCGGACTCTTGCCCGCGGTGCTGCAACGCGTGCAGCCCCAGGTAGCTCAGGTTTGACGCCTCAGGGTGATTGAAGATGCCAAAGACACCGCACATGGGCCGACCGAAGCGCTTCCGTATCACGTTTTCGGCCCCCGTGTCGGGAGCGCGTCAACCAGCCAAACGCACCACGAACTGAAGCGTCGTGAGCGCGATCGCAGCCCATGCGGTGGTCTTGAGGCCGTCGAACTCGACCCCGTCGGTCACCCGGGCGGTGACCGCCAGAATCGCGCCGTTGACGACCGATTGGATCAGAAACGCCCCCACCGGACCGAGCAACGCAATGGGGAAGAACACCAGGGTCAGCACCGCGACGAGCACCTTGCCGAGCGTCACGCTCAGTGCGCCACCGATGACGCCGGCCTTGAGCGCGTTGCCGGTGCCCCGCACACGCATGCCCGAGAACACCATCGGCAAGAAGAAGATCCCGACGGCAAACGCGACGACCGAGGCGATGAGCTGGACCATGGCGCCTCAACTGTAGCCCCTCGTCCGGCATTCCCGAAAACGACCCCTGCGAGGCCGCCCGTGCGGGCACACACCCGACCCGCTACGCCTCGGCGACGCCGAGGTTGCGCGCGAGACGCTGCTGCGGCGGCTCGGCGTCGGCTTCGAACGCCCGGCCGGTGAGCTGTTCGAAAAGCTCGACGTACCGATTGGCGGCTTCGGTCCGGATCTCGGCCGACAGCGGCGGCGGAGCCCCGTCCCCACGGAACCCCTTGGAGACCAACCAGCGCCGCAGGAACTCCTTGTCGAGGGCACGCGGCGCCTCGCCCTTGGACATCGCCTGGGCGTAGGTGTCGGCGTACCAGTAGCGCGAGCTGTCCGGGGTGTGAATCTCGTCGATCAGCACGATGCGGCCGTCCGGCGCCCGGCCCAGCTCGTACTTGGTGTCGACGAGGATCAAGCCGCGCTTGGCGGCTTCGGCCTGGCCGAACGCGAACAGCTTCATGACGTTGGCCTCGAGCGTGGCGAAGGTCTCGGGGTCGATGAGACCCCGCTCGAACAACACGTCCTTGCTGACGCTCTCGTCGTGCGCCCCCTTGGCGGCCTTGGTGGAGGGGGTCAGCAGCGGCGCCTCCAGGCGCTCGTGCGGCCGAAGCCCCTCGGGCAGCGCGTGGCCGCAGAACGTACGGGCACCGGAGCTGTAGGCATGCAGGATGCTGGTCGAGCTGCTTCCGGTGAGGTAGCCGCGGACGACCATCTCGACCGGGATCGGCGTGCACTCGATCGCCCGCGTCGCCTGGGGATCGGGCACGTCGATCACATGCCCGGGCATCACATCCGCCGAGAGCTCGAACCAGTGTTGGGCGAGGCGGTTGAGGACCTGGCCCTTGAACGGGATGGTGCCCAAGACGACGTCGAACGCCGAGACACGATCGGTGACGACGATCAGCCGCTCGTCACCCCGCGAGAAGTTCTCGCGAACCTTGCCGCTGTAGCGCTTGCCCAAGGCGTCGAAGCGCCCGTCCAACGTGTCGAGGGTTCCCCCGTCGGCCAAGGCGTTGCGAAGAACGGCGGGATCGAGCGGCATGGCGGGCGGACAGTATCAGAGCCCGCCGCGGCCCTCACCCCGCGCTCTTCCCGGATGGCTTGCGTTTCCGCGTGCCCCGGCCCGCTTTCCCGCCCGCCCCGGCCTTGCCCTTGGAGCGGCCCTTCGCGGGCTCCTCGGCGCCCGCGAGCGTGACGCAGCACCGAAACCCGATCGCAGCGTCGTGGGTCTCGGCGGGCACTTTGCGACGGCTCTGACACGACGCGCCGGTCGTGGTGGCGTCGCCGCCGAGCACCGCACCGCCCGCGACCCATTCGCCGGCGTTGCCAACGAGGTCGAACACGCCCTCGGGCGTCACGCAGGTCTCTCGCGCACCACCCCGGCTGAGCGCCTGCGGCACGCCGTCGAGCGCGTCGTTGCAGTGTCCGGACTTGCGCGGGCCGGCATAGGGCTGACGTCGCCCCGACGGCCCCTTGCAGGCCGAACGCCACTCCTTCGCCGTGCACAAGCGACGCCCCTGCGCTTCGCAGAGCGCAGCCGCCTCCGCATGGGTCACGTCGGTGGTCGGGTACTCCCGCAGCCCAGGGTGCTCCCCACGATCGATGCAGACCGGCGCGCCACCGGGCAGCGCGGTCGTATCGTCGGGACAGGTCGTCGGCGCAGCGGGAGGCGGCGTCTGCCCGTCCCCAGCGTCCCCGTTCGCATCCCCACCCGCGGGATCCGACCGTGGGCCATCGGTGTCCGCGGCGGACGCGGCACGCTGACCGAGCAAGACCGACAAGCCGCCGCGCTCCTGGGCCACGGGTACGGTCAGCCCGACCGCGAGAATCGTCGCGCCGAACCCGATGAGCGCCGCCATCGTGGAGCCGCGCGGGCCCCGAGCCTCCGCCGGTGCGACACCGGAGTCGCCGGCCCCGCGCGCGTCCGTGGTCGGTCGCATGGGCCGTGCCGCGATGCCCTCGTTCGGCGCACGCTTGGGCCTGGAGAACGCCTCGGCGTCGACCTGGATGCGCTCGCCGACTGCAATCGGACTGCCCGGACCACTCGGACCGCTCGTTGTTTGGGGGGGCGCCGCCGGCTTGGCGTCCGTCCCCGCGGTGGGGAGCGTCTTCGACGGCTCGCGTTCGGCAGGTGGAACGGGCGCGGGGATCGGTGCCGGGGTATGGCCCGCAACGCGCACCGACGGCGTTCGCACGGTCTGGGACGACCGACCCGTGCCCCCCGAGGGGGACTCGGGAAGTTCGAGCTCGAGCTCGAGCACGGCCTCGTCGCTGTCGTGTTCGAGCGCCGGGTTGACCTCCGCCTGCACACCGTCGACGGTCGAAAGGTGCGGTGAAGACGTGGCAGCCGCGAGCGCGCCGACGACCTCTTCCATCGAGTCGCCTGGGCCACCGGCGGCGGACTCGAGCCGAGAATCGAGGGCCTCCGGGACCGGGATGGACAGGCCAAACCCGCTGTCCTCCGGAGACATGTCGTCATGCATCGGCGGCGGCGGGATCGGGGCGTTCACGCCCATCGGCGGCGGGGCGGCCGGCAACGGAGGTGCAGCGGGAGGCGGGGGAATGGGCTCGATCGACTCGGGCGGCGGCGTCGGAACGCGGCCCGAGTCGCCCGAGAACCCGTCGTCCATCCCCGTGGGCACCACCAGCGGAGGCAAAGACACTCCTCCGGGCGAGACCTTGGCCGGCGGGGGTGCGGGCACCGGGGTCTCTTCTGCGGCTCGCGCCGCGGGGTCTTCGAGGTCGCCCAGCCGCGCCCCGTCTGGAGGCGTGAGCGCATCGGGGTTGAAGCGACGGGCGGGCTCGTCCTCGATCCGGCGCGCGGTGATCTGCATCGGCGCCGGGGTTGGAACCCGCTCCGGCTCCTCTTGGTGCACATCGGCCGGTGCCACCGCATCGGTCGGTACTGTGAACGGGTCCGGCTCGGGTTCGTCCGGCGCAATCATGACGCCAGCGATCGGCTCGAGCCCGGGCGGATACAGTTCGGTGGCCGTGCGCCGGAACTGGCGGCGCTTGGACTTGCCGCCCTCACGCGGCGCCGCGCCCTGCCCTCCCCCTTCGACTTCCTCGACGTACCGACCGGCGAGCTCCCGGAGCTCGGCCTCTCGTGTCATCCGGGGTCCGCTACCGCTCGACATCGGAGCCTCGGCGATGGCGCGCAACACCGCGAGTCCATCGGCGGGGCGTTCCGCGGCGTCGGTGCTGAGCGCCGCGACGATGACCGGGGTGAGCAGGCCGGCATCGAGCTCGCCGTCCTCGACCGCTGCCAGCGCGGCGGATCCGACCGTGTCGGTCGCGAGGGCTGCCACGACGGCGCCCCAGGTGTAGACGTCGGAGACGGCGGCCGGTGGCGCCCCGCCGCGAACCTCGGGCGCGACAACGTCCCCCCCGAGCGCCCGGAACTTGGGTGCGATGGCCTTGGCCGAACACGCGACGGCGAGGCCGTGCTGCCACAGCGACACGCCGTCGCGCCAGAGCACGATGTTGCCGGGGGCGAGTCCGCCGTGCACACGACCCTTCGCATGCAGGTGCGCGAGACCCCGAGCCACCTCGACCGCGACGCGAGCCACCAACCCCGCGGTGCTGCCGGTGCCTTCGATGCGGCGCTGCAGCGGCACCGCGCCAGGCATCGCCTCGTACCCGACGACGCAGAAGTCGGCTTCCCGGTCGACGAGTCGAATGGGCACGAGCGCGGGCTGCTCGACCCCGAGCAACTCGCCCATCCGTGCCATGAACGAGGAGACGTCGACCTGCGACGGCACGAGCGTGCGCTCGACAACGGTCAGCCAGACCTTCTGGTTGCCATCGTCGGTGAGCGTGGCGTGAAGCGTCGGGCCGAAGGCGTGGGCACCGACGTCCCCCGCTCCCTCCTCGTCGACCTGCACCTCACCGCAGATCCGATCGCCCGACGAAGGCCTCACGCTTGCGATGCTACCACGACGCAACGGGCGCAATCCGCATTACACCTGCGGGATCGAACTGCGAATTTGTCAGCGCCCGGTGCTGCCGAAGCCGCCCTCGCCTCGCACGGCTCCGTCGGACGCCTCGGGCTCGGGCAGCTCGGCCCGCACCTCGAACTGCGCGGACACCACGGACGCGATCACGAGCTGCGCGATCCGGTCACCATGCTCGATGCGGAACGACTCCGCCCCGTGATTGACGAGCAACACCCGGACCTCGCCGCGATAGTCGGCATCGACGGTTCCGGGCGCGTTCAACACGGTGACACCATGTTTGAACGCCAACCCCGAACGTGGCCTGACTTGGGCCTCATGCCCTGGCGGCAACGCGATCGCCAACCCCGTGGGCACCGCCGCACGCTCGCCCGGGGCCAACTCGATCGACGCATCCAGACACGCCCTCAGGTCATGCCCAGCCGCCCCCGCCGTCATCTTTCGAGGCACCTCAGCCCGCGAATCCAACTTCCGAACCAGCACCGCGGCAGGCTGACCAGCATCCGAAGGAGCATTGACTGCGTTCATACGACCATCCAAAGCAACAGAAACGCCCCCGGCGAACACCCCTCACCTCGAGGGTTTCGCAGGGACCCCCTCAAAGCAAGAGAGCGAAGCGCCCGAAGGGCGCGCAGCGCAAAAGAAGCAATGCGGGCGAGCAGACGCTCCCCACCTCGAGGGTTTCCGAGGGACCCCAAAGCGCCCCTCAAAGCAAGAGAGCAAGCGCCCGAAGGGCGCGCAGCGCAAAAAGAAGCAATGCGGGCGAGCAGACGCTCCCCACCTCGAGGGTTTCGGAGGGACCCCCTCACCCGAAGGGGGGGTCCCGAAGAAACCCGGTCAGGCCTCTCTAAGCCCGCATATTCAAGACTTCGCTCGGGTCGACCCCGAACGCAGCCTTGCGACTCAGGCGGATCTTGCCGCTCGGGTCGATGTTGAGGACCTTGACGATCACCTCGTCACCCTCGTTGAGGATGTCCGACACCTTTTCGACACGCTTGTTCTCGAGCTCGGAGATGTGCACGAGGCCATCGGTGCCGGGCAGAATCTCGACGAACGCACCGAAGTCGACCACGCGAGTGACCATGCCTTGGTAAACGGCGCCGATTTCGGCTTCCGCGGTGAGCCCCTCGATGAGGCGCTTGGCTGCTGCGATCGACTCGGGGTTGTCCGAAGCGATGGTGACGCGGCCGTGGTCGTCGACGTTGATCTGCGCGCCCGACTGCTCGGTGATGGCGCGGATCATCTTGCCGCCGGGGCCGATGATGTCACGAATGCGGTCGACCTTGACCTGGACGGTCTCGATGCGCGGCGCGTAGCGGGACACGTCATCGTTGTGCGTCGGCAGCACCTTGTTCATCTCGGCGAGGATGTGCAGCCGAGCTTCGCGAGCCTGGTCGAGCGCGTCCTCGAGGATCTTGCGGGTCAGGCCCTGGACTTTGATGTCCATTTGCAGGGCGGTGATGCCCTCTTCGCTGCCCGTGACCTTGAAATCCATGTCGCCGAGGTGGTCCTCGTCGCCGAGGATGTCGGTGAGGACGGCGATCTTGTCGCCGACCTGCATGAGGCCCATGGCGATACCGGCAACCGGCGCCTTGAGGGGCACGCCCGCGTCCATCATGGCGAGCGAACCGCCGCAGACCGATGCCATCGAGGAGGATCCGTTGGACTCCATGATGTCGGAGACGACACGAATGGTGTACGGGAAGTCCTCGAGGTCGGGCAGCACGGGCTTCAGAGCGCGCTCGGCCAACGCACCGTGGCCGGTCTCGCGGCGAGAGGTGCCACGGATCGGACGCACTTCGCCGGTGCAGTACGGCGGGAAGTTGTAGTGCAGCAAGAAGTGGCGACGGACGTCACCGCGCAGGGTGTCGAGACGCTGGGCGTCGTATTCGGTGCCCAGGGTGCAAGTCGCGTAGGCCTGCGTCTCACCGCGCTGGAAGAACGCCGAGCCGTGGGGACGCTCGAAGGGGTGCGGGTTGATCCACAGCGGCCGCACGTCGCGGGTGCCGCGGCCGTCGAGGCGCTTGCCCGTGTTGACGACCATGTTGCGCACGGTCTCCTTCTCGGTCTTGGCGAAGCCCGAGGAGATGTCCTCTTCCTTCTCGGGGTGCGAGGAGAGGAACTTCTCCTTGGTCTCGGCCTTGATCGCCGAGATGGCCTCGTGGCGCTCGTGCTTGCCCGAGATCTTGAAGGCCTCTTCGAGCTTGGGCTTGGCGAACTCCATCACCGCAGCCTGCAGAGCCTCGTCGACCACCGGCGGGATGTACTCGCGCTTGGGCTTGCCGGCCTTCTCCTGCAGGCGATGCTGCAGCTGCAGAAGCGGCTGCGCCGACTCCTGAGCGAACATGAGACCGTCGATCATCGCGCTCTCGGAGGCGAAGTTCGCTCCGCCTTCCACCATGACGATGGCGTCGGCGTTGGCACCGACCACGAGGTTGATGTCGGACTCCTGGGTCTGGGAGAAGGTGGGCAGCGCGATCCACTTGCCGCCCAGGTACGCGACGCGGATGCCCGCGATGGGGCCGGCCCACGGCACGTCCGAGATCATCAGTGCCGCGGAGGCTCCGGTGATCGACAGAACGTCGGGCTCGTTCTCTTTGTCGTGCGAGAGGATGTGCGTGATGACCTGGGTGTCGCAGCGGTAGCCCTTGGGGAAGAGCGGCCGGATGGGACGGTCGGTGACGCGGCAGGTCAGGATCTCGTGCTCGGCGGGACGGCCTTCACGCTTGAAGTAGCCACCGGGGATCTTGCCAGCGGACGCCGCGGCCTCGCGGTACTCGACGGTCAGCGGAAGGAACGGAAGGTCCTTCGGCTTGGGCCCGGAGTTGGCGCTGACCAGCACGGCGGTCTCGCCCACGCGGACGATGACGGCGTTGGTTTGCTTGGCGATGCGGCCGGTCTCGATGCTGACTTCGACGTCGCCGATCTTGCAGGTTTCGATGATTGCTTCCATGGAATTCTTGCTCCTCAGGGGTGGAATTGCGTGCCGCCCGAGCACAGACGCACCGCAGCGGGCGCGTCGTCTCCAGGGCGTACGCGAAGGTTCGAGAGTCCGGTGCGGCACGAGGGCGTTTCGTCTGGAGCGAACTGCCCAGGCCAAAACGTCGAAGGGCGCGACCCCAGCAGGGGAAGCGCCCATCGTGCAACAGCGGCGTTACTTTCGGATGTTGAGCTCCGCGATGATCTTGCGGTAGCGCTCGACGTCCTTGCCTTTGACGTAGTCGAGAAGGCGACGACGACGACCGACCAGCTTGAGAAGTCCGCGCCGCGAGTGGAAGTCCTTGCGGTGGGTGCGGAAGTGGTCGGTAAGGTAGTTGATTCGCTTGCTCAGGAGCGCGATCTGGACCTCGGGAGATCCGGTGTCTTGTTCGCCGCGCTTGAACTTGCCGATGATTTCGGCTTTGCGATCCGTGGAGAGAGCCATTGTGCTGCTGTTACTTCGCTCGAAGTTTTCGAGGTTGAGGGGAGACGACTGCCGCCTCCGCTTTGGATTCGTATCGTTCCGAAGGTCGGCGCAGAATCCACGCGAGGAGGCGTGATGTCAAGGCCCTGTCGCGGACTCCCATGCGAGGGGTCTCAGGGTGCGCGACAGACGCAAGACCGGGGCCGAGTCGACGGTCTCGAACCGGCACAACACCGCGCCAACACCGGCCCGAACGAGCAATTGCCCGTCGTGGGGGAGGCCTTCGAGCGCGGGATGCTCCGCGAGCACGCTCTGGCCGTGGCCCAACCGTCGCATCAGGTCTTCCCCATGCGCATCGCGCGACAGAACGAGGGACGGGACTCCGAGGACCTCGGCGGGATCGATCAGCGCGCTGCGAAGGGCCGCGCCCTGGGCTTCGCGGTCGTCGGCGATGCCGCGCAGCCGCAAGCGGTGTCGGGGCTTGCCATCCGGGCGGGGGTCGAGCGGGGTGACGTCGAACCCCGAAACGGTCTTGGCGTGCTCGAGTGAGCATTGGCCCGCGCCGACCCGGTGCAGGGCGCCCAGATGCGCCGGAAGGCCGAGCTGGCGGCCGAGTTCCACCGCGAGCGAACGGATGAACGAGCCCTTGCTCACCCGCATCGTGGCCTCGATCTCCCCGGGGACCACGGGGCGGACGTCCGTCACCGAGAACACGGTCATCGGCCGCGTCGGCATGTCGACGGCTTCGCCGCGCCGTGCCTTTTCGTGGGCCCGCTCGCCGTCGATCCTCACCGCGCTGAATGCCGGCGGGGCGAGCTGATGGGTGCCGACCAGCGCCTCGAGCACAGCCCCTGCCCTGCCCCACGCCTCGTCGGAGACTTCGGCACGCTCGAGCACGTCTCCGGCCGCGTCGGCAGTGGTCGTCGACGATCCGAGCACGAAGCGGCCGCGGTACGCCTTGTCCGCATCGGTGAGCATGGAGACGAGCTTGGTCGCCGGACCCACGCAGCACACCAACAGCCCGGTCGCGTCCGGGTCGAGCGTGCCGCAGTGACCGACAGCGCGGGTCCGCAACGTCCAGCGGACGAAGTCGCAGACCTCCGCCGAGGTCGGCCCCGCAGGCTTGTCGACGAACAAGACGCCGAGCGGGTCGTTCGCCCCTCGGCGTTTCCTACCCACTCGACCTACTCGTCATTCGTGGCGTCGCCGGGCTTGGCGTCGCCGGGCTCAGCGTCGCCGGGCTCAGCGTCGCTGGGCTCTTGCTCGGCGTCTTTGATCTCGGCGAGCACCTGCTCGATGCGGGTGCCGTGTTCGATCGAGTCGTCGTGCTCGAACCGCAGCGACGGTGTACGCCGCAGGCTGAGTACGCGGCCGAGGTGGCGCTTGAACACGCCCTGCGCCGCATTCAGCCCCTCGACCACCCGCTCGACCTTGGGCCCGCCTTCGAGCACGTCGATGAACACGCGTGCGACCGAAAGATCCGCCGACACGCGCACCGCGGTCACCGAGATCATCTCTTGGCGACGCACACGGTGGTCCTTGATTTCACCACGCAAAAGCGCCCCGGCGATTTCTCGCCGGAGCAACTGTTCGACTCGGGATTGACGCGTGCTCACGCGCGCTCCTGCAGCCTCCCGCACCCCCTAGAGGGTCGGCGGGATTGCTTCCATTTCGAAGGCCTGCAGGGTGTCGCCCTCTTCGAGTTCCGTGAAGCCGTCGACCACAATGCCGCACTCGAAGCCGTCTTTGACCTCTTTGACGTCGTCCTTGTGGACACGCAGCGAGCCGATCATGCCGCTGTGCAGCACTTCGCCGTCGCGAACGACCCGAACGTGGGAGTTGCGGGTGATCGAGCCGCGAACGACCCGACAACCGGCGACCACACCCAGGCGCGGAATGGGGAACAGCGCCCGGACTTCGGCTTCGCCCTGCTCGCGCTCCCGGTACTCGGGCTCGAGCAGTCCGACCATCAGCTCACGCGCCTTGTCGAGCGCTTCGTAGATGACGCTGAAGGTGTGAATGGTGACGCCTTCGCTCTCGGCGACCGGCGCAGCCTTGCCTGCGGTCTTGACGTTGAACCCGAAGATGACCGCATCGCCCGCGTGGGCGTACTTGACGTCGGTCTCGTTGATCTGACCGACCTCGGCCTTGATGACCTCGAGTTTGACCTTCTCGGTCTCGTTCGTGATCTCTTCGAGTGCTTCGGCCAATGCCTGAGCGGAGCCCTGCACGTCGGCCTTGAGGACGACCTTGAGCACCGGCACCTTCTTGCGAAGCATCATCTCCGTGATGCTCGGACCGGAGCGGACCGACTCCTTGCGGAGCCGCTTCTCGCGACGGTGCGCGACGAGGGCCTTGGCGTCCTTGTCGTTGTCGACGACGTTGATGTTGTCGCCGGCGAGCGGGACACCCGACAGACCCAGGACTTCGACCGGAGTGGACGGACCGGCGCTCTTGAGGCGCTTGCCGTTTTGGTCGGAGAGCCCGCGCACCTTGGCGTGGAACTCGTTGGCCACCACGATGTCGCCCTTGTTGAGCGTACCGCTCTGCACGAGCACGGTGACCACGGTGCCGCGGCCTTTGTCGATGCGGGCTTCGAGCACGGTGCCCGCCGCCTTGCCTTCGACCGGAGCGCGCAACTCGAGCACCTCGGCTTGCAGCGCCAGCGTCTCGAGCAGGTCTTCGACGCCCTGCCCCGTCTTGGCCGAAACCTCGATGATGGGCACGTTGCCGCCGAACTCCTCGCCCACCAGCTCGTACTCCATGAGCGCCTGCTTGACGCGGCCGGAGTTGGCCTCGGGCTTGTCGATCTTGTTGACCGCGACGACGATGGGAACGCCAGCTTCTTTGCTGTGCTTGATCGCCTCGACCGTGGTCGGCATGACGCCGTCGTCGGCCGCGACGACCAGAACGACGATGTCGGTGACCTGGGCGCCCCGCGAACGCATCGCGGTGAACGCTTCGTGGCCCGGCGTATCGAGGAAGGTGACCTCGCCCTTGGCGGTCTCGACCTTGTAGGCCGCGACGTGCTGGGTGATGCCTCCGGCCTCGCCTGCGGCGACCCGGCTCTTGCGGATGTAGTCGAGCAACGACGTCTTGCCGTGGTCGACGTGACCCATGACGGTGACGACGGGGGCACGGGGTTCGCCCGCTTCCTCGCCGGTCGCGATCATGCCGGCCTCGTCGAAGGCGACGTTTTCGGCGGTGTAGCCGAACTCGCCCGCCACCATCTCCGCGGTCTCGAAGTCGATCGCGTTGTTGATGGTGATGCCGCGCATCCCCATGCCCCAGAGAGTCCGGAGGATGGCGGACGCCTTCTTGCCCATCTGGTGGGCCAGGTCGGCGACCTGGATGGCTTCGTCGACGCGAATGCGCTTCTTCTCGTCGCTCATCGCGACGGTGTTGATCTTGGGCGGTCCCGAACGGTCCTGCCCGCGACCCCCACGACGGGGCGGCTTGCGACGCCCTCGCGCTTGGTGACGCTCCTCCCGCTGCTTGCGGATGGACGCGCGGCCCATCTTCTCCTGCTCGTTCGCATCGGTGATGATCACCTGCTGCTTGCGAGTCTTCTGCGGGATTTGGATGAAGCCGAGGATCTTGGGCTCGGAGCGCTGCGATGCAGCACCGACGATGACCCCGTCCTCGTTGCGAACGACGCGGCGTCCGCCGTCGTCAGCGGCTTCGGCCGGCTTGGCCGCGGCAGCGTCGGCCGCGGCAGGCTTGGCTGCGGCTGCGGCTGCGGTTTCGGCTTGGGCGGGTGCCTCGGCGGACGAGGGCTCTGCGGCGGCCGGCGCTTGGGCAGCGGGGGCTGCTTCGGCGGCAGGCGCGGCCTTGGCCTGGACCGACGGCTTGCGCTCGACGACCGGTTGCGCCTGAGCGCCCCCTGCGGCCGCGCCCGAACCGGGTCGGGTCTGCAGACGCGATGCCATGCCACCGGGAAGCCGGCGCGTGTTGGACGGAAGCGCGATGCGCTCGCCAACCTTCGGAGCTTCGCGTTTGGGCTCGGCGGCCGCGGCAGCGGCTCGCTCGGCCGCGGCCTGAGCTGCTGCTGCTTGTGCGGCGGCGGCGGGCTTGCGCTCCGAGGGCGGCACGGTGCGTTTGACCGACTCGCCTCGTGTCGGACGAGCCGCGGCGGGCTCGGGCCGGGTCTGTGCAGCCGGAGCCGCAGAGCCTGCCGAGGGCCGACGGGTGACCGGAGCAGACGCAGGCCCGCTGGAGGCCGCGGGCCGTTCGGCCTCGGGGCGACGGCGACGGGTGACCGGTGCGGCGGCGGGAGCCGGAGCACTCGCGACCTCGGCTGCTGCAGCCTCGGGCGCCTCGGCTTCGGCACGCTCCGCACGGCGACGACGAACGTCGGCACCACGGCGGCGAATCACGGTTCCACCGCTCTTCTTGCCTCCGCCCTTGCCACCACCGGCGATGACACGCTCCGAGTTTTCTGCCGGCTTGGCAACTTCTTCGGGCACGCCGCGCACGGTCGCGCGTACACGCGTTGCCTCCTCGGGCGTAAGCGTGGACATGTAGTTCTTGATGGGAATGCCGAGGTTCCGGATCACCCTTTCGAGCGATCGGTTGTCCTCGTTCAGTTCTCTTGCGAGCTCATAGACTCGAACCTTGGCCATGACGCACCCCCTCGGTGTGGGCCCCACGTTCCGCGCACATCGTCGTGTGCAACTGCGTGAGTTGGTTCAGGCGACGAGACGGTGCGGACACGGTGCCCGCGTTGGCGCTCGTACGCCGAAGTTGTTCGACCTGCTCTGTCACGGCTTGCTCGGCGTCCACCCAGAGGGTCGAGCCGGGAGCCGCAACAGACAAGCCTTTCGGACCAGCGAGCGCACGCGTGAACGCACGTCGCTTGATGGCGGTTTCGTAACAGGAACGTGACGGGCACAGATACGCACTGCGACCGACGGAACGCTTGGGATCGACGGCGGGGACGACATGTCCATCCGGCCGCCGGCGGAAACGAAGCAGCGAAGGGCCGGCCTTGCGAGTCCGGCACCCGACGCACATTCGTGTGGGTGTGTGGGGAGACGTCAATCGCCACCTCCCCTCGGCTGCGAACGCTCGCGGCGACCGGGATCCCCGCCCTCGGGGCGGTTGTCCATGCCAGGCTCGCCCGGCATTTCGTCTTCCGGCTCGGGCTCGGGCGGGTACTCGACCTTGAGCTCGAGGTGACCGCTGGCCGCATCGTTAGCGACCTCGATGATCTGCTCGGCGACCGACACGTCGCCCAGGCCCTCGACCGAGGCGAGTTCGTCGGCGTCGGCGACCGCGAGGTCGCGAAGGCTGCGCCAGCCCATGTGGAACAGAACCTCGGAGAGCTCGTGTCCGACGTTGGGGATCGCGGCCATCTCGGCCTTGTTGCGGGTCTCCTGCTGGCGGATCTTGCTCTCGGAGAAGATGTCGATGCGCCAACCGGTGAGGCGCGAAGCCAGCCGCACGTTTTGACCGCGCTTGCCGATGGCCAGGCTGAGCTTGTCGTCGGGAACGATGAGCTCCATCGTGTGGCGATCGGCGTCGATCAGCACCCGAGAGACCTGCGCCGGCTGAATCGCGTTGCACACGAAGCGCGCCGGGTCGTCGTTGAAGGGCACGATGTCGATCTTCTCGCCGCGCAGCTCCTGCACGACGGCCTGGACCCGGCTGCCGCGCATACCGACACAGGCGCCGACGGGGTCGACATCGCGCTCGCGGCTGGACACGGCGATCTTGGAGCGGGCTCCGGGCTCGCGCGCGCACGCTTCGATGCGCACGATGCCTTCGAAGATCTCGGGCACCTCGTGCTCGAACAGTTTTTCGACCAGGCCGCGGTGGGTCCGCGAGAGGATGATCTGCGGGCCGCGGGCGGACTTGTCGACGTCTTTGACGTAGGCGACGATCCGGTCGCCGGGGCGCAGCGATTCGCGAGGCACCTGCTCGCGCACCGGGAGGATCGCCTCGGCTTTGCCGTTGTCGACCTCGACGATGATCGAGCCGCGCTCGAACCGGCGCACGATGCCGGTCATCAGCTCGCCCTTTTTGTCTTTGTAGGCGTCGTAGAGGTTTTCGCGCTCGGCTTCGCGGACCCGCTGAATGATGACCTGCTTCGCGGTCTGGGCAGCGATGCGGCCGAAGCCACCGACACCGACGCGGAGCGCCTCGATCTCGGGGTAGTCCTTGGCCTGTTGCTCGGCGCGCTTCTTGTCGCCGGGCAGGTAGAAGATCTGGAACAGGAGCTCGTCGCCTTCTTCGGCTTCGAGCCCGGAGCGCTGCGCCTGGTCGAGGGTGATCTCCCGCAGCGGCTGCTTGACGTCGTCGACGACGTAAAGGACCTGGAACAGGTTCACCATTCCGGTCTCTTCGTCGAAGGTCGCCTCGATCTCGCGCTCTTCGAACACCTTCTTGGCGGCGGCGAGCACCGCCTGCTCGACGGTCTCGGTGAGCACCGGCCGCGAGATGTTCTTTTCACGGCAAACTTGATCGATGACCGTGCTGAGGTTGACTGCTTCTTCCATGGCTGCGGAAACCTTTCGACTCAGCCCTCGTACACCAGATGCGCGCGGCGGATCTGGTCGAGTTCGATGACGTAGCGAGCCCCGTCGTCGCGATCGACGAGAGTGACCGTGCCGGCGCGGTCGTCCTCGGGGGCAAGGGATGAGGCTTGGACGTCCTCGATGCGTCCGTTGAAGTTCTTCTGCTTGGATCCGGCGTCCAGCGGGGAAAACGTGGTGACCTTGGCAAGGCCGCCGACGTGGCGGCGAAAGTGGGAAAGCTTGGCGAGCGGCCGGTCGATGCCGGGCGAGGACACCTCGAGCACGTACGGTGCCTTGAGCACGCGGGCGACGGCGGCGGCCTGGGGATCGGCCTCGGCAGCGTCGAGGGTGCTGGAGATGATCGGCGACATCTTGGTGCAGTCGTCGAGCGAGATCCCACCACGGTCCTCCGCCCCGGTACCTGCCTCGGCCTGGGATGGGCGGTCGAGGAACACCACCAGGCGGCGGTGTTTGCCGGACCCGGTGAACTCGGTGTGGACCAGCTCGTAGCCCATGGACTCCACCACCGGCGCCAGAACTCCTTCGAGGAGTTCTTCAGGGCGCACGACCTTGGCCAACACAGAAGCTGCGTCGGTGACGGACACGTCGGTGTCCGGGGTGTGCTGGTCGTGGATGTTCGTCATGTGGACTGGCAGCGAAAAAAAAGAGCGGGACCCGAGGGTGCCCACTCTCAAATGGCATTCACCGTTTGAGATGCTGCGGAGCGAGCAGATAACACAAGGTTCTGGGCCCTGCAAGCGCGCCGTGCGACCCGCGGAGACGCACGATGGCTTTCAAAAAGCGCCGCGTCTGGCAGACTGGGCCCGACGTGGCGCGCGCCCGAGCCCAACGAGGTCTTCACGACCTGATGGAACGCTATGTCGACGGAGACCGCCGAGCGTTCGAACAGCTGCATGTGGCGCTTTCCAGCCGCCTGCGGGGCTTTCTGATCAAGCTGGTGCACGACGAGGCCGCCTGCGACGACCTCCTTCAACTCACGCTTCTCAAGGCCCACCTGGCCCGTGATCGCTTCAAGGTCCCGGGGGGAGACCCCGACGGCGCGGTGCAGGCCTGGTACTTCGCCATCGCCCGCAACGTGGCGATGGACTTCCTGCGCGACCGACACCGCTCCAAGAAACGCGAAGCGAGCCCGGGCACAGACGGGGAAGATCCGGTCGGCGCCCTGCCGGACCCGAGCCCCAGCGCCCAGGAACACGGCGAGCAGGTGGAAGCCGAAGCCCTCATCGTCGAGGAGGTCCGAGCGGCGATCGCCCAGCTTCCCCCCAAACAGCGCGAGGTCGTCGAGCTTCACAAGCTGCGGGGCATGTCGATGGCCGACATCGCGGCCCGCCTCGAGGTTCGCGAAGGCGCAATCCGCGTTCGCGCCCACCGTGCGTACAAGGCGCTGGCTCGGCTGCTGCAGCCCCGCAAACGCCCGCTGCTGGGCCAAGACGATGCGCCCGCGGAGGCCGAATGAAACGCAACGTCTTCGACGCAATCGGCGCAGATCTCGAGGCCGCCGCGAAGGCGAAACGCCGCCACTTCCTCCCCGCGACGGTCGGCGCGATTTCGCTCATTCTCGCGCTGCTCGGCATGGCCGGGGTGCGGGAGGACTTCATGGAGCTTCCGCTGTGGCGGCAGTTCGCACTCGGCGGCTCCTGGGTGATCTGCGGCCTGCTCTTCCCCGCGGTGGGCGTGGGGCTGTGGTTTCCCGGCCGTCTCGCGCGGATCTCGTTGGCGGTGGCCGGCGTCCTGCTCCCGCTGTCGGCACTCGTCGGCTGGCCGCTCGGTCACGACGAACCGCACGCCGCGGCGCCTTGCGGCATGGCCCTGGTGATCCTCGGGTCCGGACTGGTGGGCATCGGCGCGCTCAGTGGGGCCTTCGCGCAGCGACGCTCGATCGGCAGCACCACCTGGGTCGCGGCGGGTCTCACACTCGCGGCGCTCGCCACGACCGGATGGGTCTGCCCGACCGACGAGGGCGCACACATCTTGTGGGGCCACCTGCTGCCCGCGGTCGGGTTCGCCGCGCTCGCGCTCGCACTCGGCCGCTGGTTGCACGAACGTCAGCGTCGCGCCTGAGCGCGCGAGTCCTTGCGACGCCGTCGCTCCAGGCGGCGGGTGAGCACCCGAAACAGCCGACCCGCGCCAGGCCACGCCACGGGGCAGAGCTCGTGGTGCGTGCCGTCGTGCAGCTCGACCATGAACACCTGCACGAGCCCGGTGGGGCGGAGCTCGACGTAGAGGTCGGCGATGTCGGCGACCTTGATCCGGCGCTGCTGCCCGCGGTCGGGAAAGACGAGCGTGTTCCACACCAGATACGGCGCGAGGGGAAGCCGCGCCAGCAGCCACGCACGCATCCAGGCCAGGATCCACAGGCCGACCAAGAGCATCGCGATGCGAATCACCCAGCCCTGCCCCAACACCGCGGCCACCCACGGACGCGGCAACCGGATCAGCGCGATGGGCAGCAACGCCAGCGCCCCGGCGAACACGATCGTGGTTTCGGCGAGCTTGCCGGTCCAGTCGTTGGGTCGGACCACGTGCAAAAAGGGGCGAAACATCGCGGAGCACCAAGATTACGCCGCGACGCGAACAGACGCACCCATGGCATCGCGCTTGTTCGCCCCTCCGCAGATTTCTAGGATGCCCACCATGCTCCGTCCCCTTGCGGCTTTGGCGTGTCTCGCACTCTTCGTTCCCAGCTGTGACGGATCGTCGGCGTGCAGCGAGGCGGACTGCAACAACGAAGCGGTGGTCACCTTCCCCGCCGGCCTCGTCAGCGGCCCCTACAACCTCACGCTCAGCAACGGCAGCGACACCGAGACCTTCGCCTGCAACGACCCGCAAACCGCAGCCGAGCTCCCCCCCGAGATCGACTGCAACAGCAGCGGCTTCGAACTCACCGACTCCGACTTCGGCTTGCGCTCCACCGTCACCATCACAATCACCGACCCCGACGAAGAACTCATCGCCGGCCCCACCGAAGTCGTCCTCCAAGCCGTCGAAACCCTCACCCCCAACGGCCCCGACTGCGACCCCACCTGCATCATCCGCAACGGCCGCCTCACCCAATAACAACCCCCCAGCGGCGGAGCGGACCCGGACGCAGGAGGCACGAGCAGCCTCCGAAGCCACCAACCCCCGCGGAAGGAAACTCTCCCTCAGCAGGAGAGCGAGCACCCTCCGAAGCCACCGACCCCCGCGGAAGGAAACTCTCCCTCAGCAGGAGAGCGAGCACCCTCCGAAGCCACCGACCCCCGCGGAAGGAAACTCTCCCTCAGCAGGAGAGCGAGCAGCCTCCGAAGCCACCGACCCCCGCGGAAGGAAACTCTCCCTCAGCAGGAAAGCGAGCACCCCCGGAGGGGGGCGCAGCGGAAAAGAAGGAATGAGGCGCGAGCACAACCCCACCTCGCAGCCTCCTGGAGGAGCCCTCCCTCACCCGCAGGGGGAGGGCGACGAAGGAGGCGTAAGCCCGCCCCCCCGAGCGCCTCACTCAAACCCGATTTCGAGCGCGTACCCGCCCGGGTCGAGCGAGAGCGAGTCGATCGCGAGGTAGTACGTCCCCGGCGCGAGCGAGACGTCGAGCAATGCAAACCCAGGTGTGCCGAGGATCTGGTCGCTGATGCACTCGGCTTCGGTGAGCGCCGAGCAGTCGCTGCGGACGCTGATCATCGGCCGGAACCCGGCGCTGCCGGTCACCGCGATCGACACGTTGCCCGCGGACCCCATCTGCAGCGTGAAGAAGTTCTCCCGCCCGACGCCGCCGCAGAACGAGTCGGCAACGCCCTGCCCGCCAGGGAAGTCGTTCTCCCACAGGAAGCGCGACCCGGGCTGCTGCACGATGACCTCGGGGTGGACCTCGCACTCGTTCAAGGGCACGGGGCCCAGCGAGACGTCGAAGGCGTAGTTGCCCCCGCCACCGGAGGAGTCCACTTGGATGTAGTACTCCCGGTTGCCCGCGGCGATGAAGTGTCGGGGGTCGCCGACGCCGCCGACGAACCAATCGTCGGTGCAAGTCCGCAGGACCGTTGCCTCGGCCCCGCAGGCGAACTCGCTGACGCGAACGATCGGCGAGAAGTCGGTCTCGTTGGGGTCGAACGTGAACGTGACATCGGTGGCCGAGGTCGGACGGAACACGTACACGTCCTCCAGCCCTTCCGCCTCGCCACACTCGGTCGTGTACAGGCCGGGCCCGCGCAGCTCGCCCATCACCTCGCTGTCGGTCGTCGGTAGCTCGATCGGATTCGAGCATGAGCCGACGCGACCTTCGACCGGTGGCGGAAACTCGGTGCCGCCATCACTGCTGCTCGAGGCGTCCGTCGCGGTGCCCGAACCATCGCTGCTTCCCGAGCCCGACGCGTCCGTGTCCGCGACGAACAGGGGGTCACTGCGAAGACCACACCCCGAAGCAACGCAGAGGCCAAGGCCCAGGCAGGCGCACGCGGACAGAAAGCGCATGCCCCTGGTTTAGCATTGGGAGTTTTGAGGGGTCAAAGGGAAGGCCACAGACGCTGCACGTGCATCTTCACCCGCGTGACCCCACGGAAGACGTCGAGCTGCGGCACGAACACGATGTCGACCTTGCTGCCGCGGGCCGGCTCCAGGTGCGCCATGCCGAACGCGATGGCGTCGGCGCGGTCGCTCCCCTGCCCCACGGTGAACGCCAGGTGGCGCTCCTTGAGCACCTTGACCCGCTGCACCTCGCATCCGCGTGCGATGAACCGCGGTGGCGCAAACCCGACGCCAAACGGGCCTGCGCGGCGAATGGCGGCACACAGGTCGGCATCGATCGCGGACAGCGGAAGCTCCACGTCGACCACCTCTTCGTCGGCGCGGGTGGGCACCTCGGCCCGCTGCGTCGCGATGGCGGCGTCGAACGCTTCGGTGAATGCGGGGAGTTGCTCGGACCGCACGGTCAGCCCGGCCGCCTCCCGGTGCCCCCCGAAGCGTTCGAGCAGGTCTGCGCACTCGGCCAGGGCCGCGCGCACGTCGACGCCCGCGCAGCTGCGAACCGAGCCCCGCGCTTCTCCGGCGCTGTCGATGCCCAGCACCGCGACGGGGCGATCGAACTGCTCGACCAGACCGTTGGCTGCGATGCCGACAACGCCGGGCGCCCAGCGCTCGTGCGCGACGACGAGGCCGGCCCGTTGCTCGAGCTTCGGGTCGGCCTGCAGCAGCGCGCTGGCTTCGGCCGCGATGGCCTCGGTCTGCCGCTTGCGCTGGGCGTTGAGCATCTCCACCCGGTCCGCCAGCGGGCCCGCCTCGGCCGGCGTGTGTGCGCGCAGCAGGGCGAGCGAGGGCTCGGCGGTGCCCAAGCGACCCGGCGCGTTGATCCGCGGGCCGAGCTTGAAGCCCAAATGCGTTTCGTCGATCGGCTCGATGCGATCGACCCCCGCGCGCTCGAGCAATGCAGCCACTCCAGGGCGCGCACGCTGTTGCAGGTGACGCACGCCAGCGGCCACCAACACCCGGTTCTCGTCCTCGAGCGGCATCATGTCGCAGACGGTGGCGAGGGCGACGAGGTCGAGCAGCGCCCGCGGGTCGGGAGCCTTCACGCCCGCCTTCGACAGCCGCGTACGCAACCCGGCGCAGAGATAGAACGCCACCCCGGCCGAACACAGCCCCTTGAACGGAAAGCCGCACCCGGGCTGGTGCGGGTTGATCAGCGCGTCGGTCGGCGGCATGACCTCGGGCACCTGGTGGTGGTCGATCACCACCGAACGAACCCCGTGCTCCCGCAGCCAGGCCAGCGCCTCGACGTCGGAGGTGCCCGTGTCCCCGCACAACACCAGCCGCACCCCGGCTTGGTGCAACGCCTCGGCGTCGGGCACTCCGAACCCATATCCGCGATCGCGATGGGCGACCCGCACGACGACCTCCACCCCGAGCGCTTCCAGGTAGCCGGCGAGGATCGTGGCCGTGGTGACGCCGTCGACGTCGTAGTCGCCGAACACTCCGACACGCCACCCTTGCTCCTTGGCGTCGACCAGCAACTCCAGCGCCTCGGTGAACCCGGCCATCGCGTTCGGAGGCCGTAGCTGACCGAGGGTGGGCGCCAGCGCGCGACGGATCTGCGCCTCGTCGTCGAGCCCGCGTGCCCACAGCAGTTGAAGGCTCAGCGGATGGACGCCGAGCGCCGCGGCCCGTTGCTCGAGCCCCTCGAGGTGCCCTTCCCGGCGCAGCACGACACGCGGGATCTGGGGCGATGGCGGGGCGTCCAAGGGCACGCGACATCCTACTCGCAGCGGTCCATGGGCGCCGCCATCAGTCGCCACCGCGGACAGCGAAATCGAGTGAGGGAGACCTCCGTGGCGGAGATCTCCCTCAAAGACCGGCACATGGTGAGCCGTCTATTCCTCGCTGGACGGGCGCGGACGCCGTCGTCGTCGGCGTGTCTTCTTGCGCGGCGTTCCGCCCTCAGCTCCGGCCCCTTCTTTGGGCGATTCGCCCTCGGACTCGCCCGCGTCGCCGCCGGGCAACGCCTTGTGTTTGCCCGTCAGCAGGGTTCCGGTGCCCTCTTTGCCTTCGTCCGCCCACTGCAGGTGACCGCGGCCGCCGTAGAAGCGCTTGTTGACGTAGAGGAAGACGGGCGTCGCGATGTACAGCGACGAGAAGGTACCGACGAGCACGCCGATGATGAGCGCGAAGGCGAAGTCCTTGATCGGACCGGCACCCATCACGTAGGTGGCCAAGACCACGAGCAAGGTGGTGCCCGAGGTGAGGATCGTACGCGACAGCGTGTCGTTGAGCGCGTCGTTGGTGACCTTGTCGATCGGCTCGTCCCGGTGCAGAGCCACGCGCTCGCGCACGCGGTCGAACACGACGATGGTGTCGTTGATCGAGTAGCCGATGATGGTGAGGATCGCGGCGATGGTCTGGAGGTTGAACTCCTTGCCCGTAATCGCGAACGCACCGATCACCAGAATCGCGTCGTGGGTGAGCGCAACGATGCCCCCCGGTGCGAACCGAAGGTCGAAGCGGATCATGACGAACAGGAAGATGAAGCCGATCGCGTAGAGCATCGACTTGGCGCCGTCTTCCTTCAGCTGCTCGCCGACGGTGGCACCCACGGTCTCGGACCGCACGATTTCCGCGACGGTGCCCTCGCCGAACTTGGCGTCGAACTCGCCCCGGATCTTGGCACCCACGCCGATCAGCGCGAACTCGGCCGGGCTCTCGCCCTCCTTGCCTCCGAAGCCCTTGTCGGCGGTGCCTTCGCAGCCCGCCGCGTTGACCTTGTTTTCGAGGTCCTTGTAGTTGGGCTCGGCGTCGTAGCCGAAGAACAGCTTGGACCCTCCCGGCGGGTGGTTGAAGCTGAGCAGCGAGGTCTCCCCGTTGCCGTCGACGCGGAGCACGGTCTTCGCCGCCGCTTCGCAGGCTTCGACCTGCTTGTCGTCGATCGACAGGGTCTCTTTGACCCGCACCATGACCTCGTGGTCGGAGTCGGGCACGATCACCGCCGAAGCACCGTCGTAACCGGCTTCGTCGAGCGCGTCACGAATGGCTTCCACCCCCGGGTCCTTGTCGGCGTCGAGCCGCAAGCGAACCTGGGATCCCCCGGCAAAGTCGATGCCGAAGTTGAGGATCGAACCCTTGGAGACCTGGTTGTAGACCAGGGCGCCCAGCGACAGCAGCACCAGAAGGATCGAAACGGTGATGTAGCGCCAGCGGTTGGCGACGAAGGAGATCTTCGTCCCCGGCGGGATGAGTGTGAAGAACTTTTGGTCCTTGTTGGAGTCGGACATCGTCTCTCTCCTCCGCCCTTAGATGGACACCCGGTCGAAGCCGCGGCGGTTCGACTGGAAGTCGAAGAACAGGCGGCTGCACCAGACGCCAGTGAAGATGGACGTTGCGATGCCGATCATCAGCGTGACCGCGAAGCCCTGAATGGGGCCCGAGCCGTATTGGTAGAGGACCAGGCCGGCGATTGCGGTGGTCAGCTGAGCGTCGAGAATCGTGGTGAAGGCGCGGTCGTAACCGGATTCGATGGCCGCGCGAGCCGTGAAGCCCTCGCGTACATATTCTCGAATCCGTTCGAACACGATGACGTTGGCGTCGACCGCCATGCCAATGGTGAGCACGATGCCCGCGATGCCCGGCAGGGTGAGCGTGGCGCCAAAGAACGCCATCGCAGCCAGGATGAGCACCATGTTGAGCACCAGGGCGAACACGGCGATGAGCCCCGAGCCCCGGTAGTAGATCAGCATGAACACGATGACGGCAGCGAGGCCGACCACGAAGGCCAAGAAGCCCTGCTCGACCGACTCTTTACCGAGGTCGGCACCGACACGAATCTCGAACTCCTTTTGCAGGCGTGCGGGAAGCGAGCCGGACTTGAGCACCTTGACCAGGTCGTTGGCTTCTTCGCGGACCGTCTTGCCCGGCGAAGCGCCGAGGGTGATCACGAAGTTGCTGCTGAGGCGGTCGTTGAAGACCGGGTCGGATCGCACTTCGTCATCGAGCACGATGGCCATCTTGCGGCCGACGTTGGTGCCCGAGAGGTCTTCCATCTGGTTGGCGCCCTGGCGGTTGAGCTGGACGGCCACCTGCGGCTGACCCGTTTGAGGGTCGGGCTGCACGCTGGAGTTGACGATCTTGTCGCCCGTGATGCCAGCGCGGCTGTGCAGGATGTAGGTGCGGTACAGGAGCTCGGGCTCGCCACCGCGCTTGGTGACGATCGGCACCGGGCCGAAGTAGACCGCACGGTCGGCGGGCAGACGCCACTGCGCCGGAAGGCTGGCGAAGAAGCTCTGGAGCGTCTTCTTGTCCTTGGCGAAGAACGCGTAGGGTTCCTTGACGGTGACGCCGTTGTCGCGGCCGTAGTCGCGCTCGACGTTGACCGAGATGCCCATGCCTTCGGTGACGTAGCCGGCCTCGAACAGCGCCTTGAGGTAGGGCTTGCCGGTGTCTCGGAAGGGGCGCTCGTCGTCGACGAGGTGCATGGTGAGCACGGCCTGACGCTCGATGATCTTGAGCAAGCGACGGAAGTCGCTGCTGTCTTCGAGCACCGTCTCCTGCGCCAGCTCGGTGAGCGTGATGACGTCGGAGGTGGCGTCGGCCATCACGTCGGGGTCGTCTTCGAGGATCTGCAGCTCGAAGGGCAGCCGCTCGTCGATGATGACCAGAGCGTCGGTCATCTTGCCCTCGAACGCAGCGTTGAGCGCATCGCGAGCATTGCCATCGACGACGGTGACCTTGAAGGCCCACGGGTTGCCGCGGACTTCACCGATCTGCACCTGCGCTGCACCGCCGGCGGTCAGCACCTCGCGCAGACGCTCGCTGGCTTGCGACGCAGCCGCTTTGGCCTCGGTGCTGGTGTCGGACAGACCCGGCAGCTCGACCACGACCTGACGGTTCTTCGGGTAGATGGCCGGCTCGGCGACCCCCATGGCGTCGACACGCTTGCGCACGGTGTCGACCGCGGTGCCGATGATGTTCGAGCGGGTCTCCGCGAGCACCGCCTCGGGCATGTTGAGCGTGATGACACCGTCGGCTTCGGTGGGGCCGTCGTCGGGCTCGATGCGCTCGAGCAGGCCGTAGGCCGGCCCCATGACGTCGTCGGTGGCCAACGCGACCTGGCCGGGTTCATCGAACTTGATCAGCAGCGTGTCGTTGCCGACCCGCTCGACCGTGGGCCGAATGTCCTTCTTCTCGGCGAACGAAGCCTCGAGCTCGGCGGCAATGCCGTCGAGCTTGTTGCCGAGCGCCTCGTCGACACCGACCGAGTACTCGAGGTGAAGACCACCTTGAAGGTCGAGGCCGAGCTTGAAGGAGCGCGTGAACGTGGAGGTGATCCACGCTGGCAGACGCTCCTGCGCGTTGGGAACGACCGACGGCAGCACTGACAGAGTCGCAAACACGACCAGCAGCAACAGGCCGACAGCCTTGAGCTTGAGAAACCTACGCATGGAAAAACAGTCCTCTGGCGATTCGGGATCGAAGCGCTAACCGGCCTCAGCTGGCCGATTTGGCGTCCTTCTTGCCCTCATCCTTCTTGGCCTTGTCCTTGCCGTCTTTGCCGTCGGCTTTGGCGGTGGCAGCCGCCCGGGTGTCGGAGATGTCCTTCTTGAGCACACGAATCTTCGTGCGGTCCGCGATTTCGACGATGGCGATTTCATCGTCGATGTTCGAGATTCGGCCCAAGATTCCGCCCTGCAGCACCACTTCGTCGCCCTTTTTCAAGCCCTCGACCCGCGCCTTGCGGTCCTTCTCCTGCTTGCTCATGGGCCGAAGCACCATGAAGTAGATGACGGCGAACATGATCACCATCATGAACATCGGGTTGCCGAGGAAGCTGGGCGCGCCGCCTTCGGCGAGCAGCACGGGCGAAGTCCCGGCGAGGGTAACGAGGCTGGTGGTCATGGCGGTGTCCGCAGACTAGGCGAGCGTGCCCGCCCATCTGACGAGCTGCGCCGCGCAGCCGCCGGGAAGTAGCAGAGGGCAGAATCGACGGTCAAGGCGCGAAGCGCGAAAGGTTCCACCGCAACCGGCCGGGATCACTACCCTTTCGATCCCCGCGGAGGGGGACTCGCAGGATGCACACGGGAATTGCCTCGCGTACCTCGATCACCGCCGAGCCGGGGCCTCCCGCGCCCAATGCGCGGCCACTTGGCGTGATGCGCGGGCGGGGCTACCCGTGCCCGGATCCGTATGCGTCGAGCATGGGCTGGAGCGAGGCGAGCACCGCGTCGAACGTTCCGGTGCGCAGGCCCTCGCGCAAGGTCGCGATGAGCTGCGCATAGAAGAACAGGTTGTGGATCGTCGAGAGCCGGCCGTACAGCGGGTCGTTTTGCCGATGCAGGTGCCGCAGATATGCGCGAGAGGTGGTGGTGCAGCACTCGCATGCGCACGACTCGTCGATCGGCCGCAGGTCGTCCTTGTGCACGGCATGGCGGATGTTCAACTTGCCCGACCAGGTGAACAGCTGGCCGTTGCGCGCGTGCCGGGTCGGCATCACGCAGTCGAACATATCCACGCCGCTGCGCACCGCCGCGACCAGATCGGGCGGCGTACCGATGCCCATCACGTAGCGCGGCTTGTCCGTGGGCATCTTCGGAGCGATGGCCGCCATGGTGGCGTGCATGTCGACGGTAGGCTCTCCGACCGACAGGCCCCCCAGCGCCAGACCCGAAAAACCGAGCTCCGCGATCTGGGCGAGGTGCTCTTCCCGCAGCTCGAGGTCGGTCCCGCCCTGCACGATGCCGAAGCACATCTGGGAGGGCGCGAGGATCGAGTCGCGCAGGTTTGCCGCTTCCCGGGCCCACCGTGTCGTGCGCTCCATCGCCGCGCGCATCAGGGACTTGTCGGCATCCCCCGGCGGGCAGTGGTCGAGGATCATGCAGATGTCCGAGCCCAGCTTGGCCTCGACCTCGAGCACGCTGCGCGGGGTCATGCGGTGCTTCGACCCATCGAAGTGCGTCTGATAGTCGACGCCGGTGTCGTCGATCTTCTGCAAACCCCGCAAGCTGAAGACCTGATACCCGCCGCTGTCGGTGAGGATGCCGTGGTCCCACCCCATGAAACCGTGCAGCCCGCCGTGGGCCTGCACCAGGTCGGGGCCCGGTCGGTGCGCGAGGTGGTACGCGTTGCCGAGGACGATCTGCGCGCCCGAGGCTTTGAGGTCCCGCGGCGTGAGGCCTTTGACGGCGCCGTAGGTGCCCACGGGCATGAACACCGGGGTCTGCACCGGACCGTGCGCGGTGAACAGCACCCCGCTGCGCGCATCACCGCTGCGCGCGACCTCGACGAAGGTCCCCACGGGACGGTCGGTGACGGGACTGGGCGCTTCGAGCACCTGCTGGGGATGGGGACGAGTGTCGGTCATGAGCCTGTCTGCCCGGGACACACGAGCATGCAGTCCCCGTAGCTGTAGAATCGGTAGCCTTCGCGCACGGCTTCCTCGTAGGCGGCGAGCACCCGCTCGCGACCGCCGAGGCTGCAGACCAGCATGAGCAGGCTGCTGCGCGGCAGGTGAAAGTTGGTGAGCAGATGCGTGACCACCGTGAAGCGATGGCCCGGCGTGATCATCAGATCGGTTTCGCCGGACCCGGCTTCGATCGGACGACCGCCGCGGCCGAGCGTCTCGAGGGTGCGGGTGGCGGTGGTGCCCACGGCCACGATCGGGCGACCCGCCTCGCGGGCGGCTTGAATGCGGGCCGCGTTCTCGGCATCGATCGCGTAGCGTTCCGCACCGACGCGGTGGTCGCGAACGTCGGGTGCTTCCATCGGCAGGAACGTGCCCGGGCCGACGTGCAGCGTGACATGGGCGGGGTCGAGCGCAGCGACCATCGCGTCGTCGAGGTGAAGGCCAGCCGTGGGTGCCGCAACGGATCCTTCGGCCGCGGCGAACACGGTCTGGTAACGCTCCTTGTCCTCGGCACCGGGGCCGTGGGGCCGCGTGATGTACGGCGGGAGCGGCACCTCGCCGGCGGCTTCACACGCGGCGAGCACATCGCCTTCGACCACCTCGAACACACGCGCGCGCGGGTCGACGTCATCGAGGCCCGCAAGCGCCACCGTGAGCGCGCCGTCACCCACGACGAGCGTCTGGCCCGGCTTGAGTTTCTTGGCGTTGCGGACCCATGCCTTGATCCGTGCGCCGGGCCCCTGCCCTGGCCCGGGTGCACACAACAGCAACTCGAAGCTGCGCCCATCAGCCCGGACGCCATGCATGCGAGCGGGCACGACCTTGGACGTGTTGACCACCATCAGGGCGTCTGGGGGCAGCAACGAGGGCAAGTCGCGCACGTGGTGGTGCCCCACCGATGCGCCGAGCACGAGCATGCGAGACCCGGTGCGCTCGGGCGCGGGCGCGTGAGCGATCTGCTCGGGCGGCAGCACGAAGTCGAAGGCCTCGGGACCCATGGCCGGGCGACTTTGGACCTCGTCTGCGCCCAGAGCAAGCCCCGCTTGTTATCGTGTGCGCGATGAACGTCTGGGCGCTCTGGGCATTGCTGACGGTCGCGGCTCCCGCCGAGGCGACGACGACCGACTACACGGCGGCAAGCGCCGAGGCCGACGTCACCACCATCGTCTCCGACAGCTCGAAGGCCTATCTACAAGCCCGCGGCCGGCTCGAAGCACACCCGCAGGTGGCCGCCGTCGCATTGCGGGCTCGGCTGGATGCAGTCCCCGCACCCGGGCCCTCCGAGCAGCGCCGCCTGCTCGGCGTGCTGGCCGAGCTCGGACAACCACAAGACGTGGCCCGCTTCGCGAGCGTGCTGCGGCGCGCAGTGGTCAATGCCGATCCCGGCGTGGACCTGCTGGAGGTGGCGCATCCGTGGCGCATGCTGCTGCTCGACCAAGGCGAGCACGCCGCGGGCGAGTTTCAAACCTTGGTCGGGGATGAGGGGCTGCCCGCCGAAGTGCGGGCCCAGCTCCTGGGCGACTGGGTCCGGCTTCAAACCGCAGCGCGCACCGGCGAAATGGTGGTGTTGGTCGGACGCGGACAACCCGAGCTCGAGCGAGAGCTGCGTCGCACGTTGGCCGACCGCGCCAAACGAGACGCCGACGTGCAGCGTGCCGTCGTCGAAGCCACCGACCTCGCCCTCGATGCCGCGCTCGGCGATCCGCCGGATGCCTCCGAGGCCAAACGCCTGCCCGCGCTGCTGCGGTTTCGGGCCCGCGTGGGCGGTGACGACGGCACGTTGGTCGAGCGGCTGACCACGATCGCCAACGACGACGAGGCGCGGTTCGGCGCCCGCGTGGCGGCGGTCCGCGGATTGGCGGCGTTCGAAGACGGAGCCACCGCGCCGCTGCAGTCCCTCGCCAAACGCCAGCTCGAAGCAGCGCGCACCGGCTCGCAACGCGGCGAGATCCTCGGGTGGCTCTCTCTGCAGAGCTTGTCCGAAGCCAACGCCAGCCCGCTGGTGGAGGGGTTTGCGTTGCGGGAGTCGGACTCACCGAGACTCGCGGCGCTGGGCTTCGCCCTGGCACCGGCCGGAGCCGACCACACGTGGCTCCCCGATGCGCTGCGAAACCCGTGGCCGCAAGTCCGCCAGGCGGCGTTCGAGCGAGTTCAGGGCCCCTGCTCCGATGCGACGGTGGGTCTGCTCGCGGGCCGCGGAAGCGCCACCGATCAGGGCGGAGATACCGATCGCGCCGCTGCCCGGGCGGCCGTCGCCGCACTGGGGCGCTGCGAATCCCCGCGGGCCACCAAGGCGCTGCGTTCGATCTTGGCCGACACCCGCGGCGACATCGAACTCCGCTCGGAAGCCGCCCGGCAGCTCGCCCGCCTCGGCGAAACCAAGCCGATCGTCGACCTGCTCAAGGCTCGCCCCGACCCCTCGTTTGCCCGGCGACTGGCCGCTGCGCTACGCCACGCGCCCGCGTCCGACGATGCGATGGACGCCACGCTGTGCGCCTACGTCGAGCAGACCGGTCCGGTCGCACGCGCGGCCGCCGAGACCTTGCGTGCGCACCACGAGTCGAACCCGTGCGAATGAGCGCGCTCAGACGCTGACGTCACCGGCGACCGCGTCGAGTCGGGCACGCATGGCGTCGATGATCGCGCCGGCCTGCACCGGATCGGCGACCGCTGGAAACGGCACCGCGGGGTCCTCTGCCATCGCGATGCAGGTCTCGAGTTCCTCGCGCGCCTGACGTTTGGCGTCGGCGTCGGCGTCGGCGGGCAGCAACGACGCGCGATTGTAGAGCGCCTCGGCCCGCATCGCCCCTTCCGCACCGCGCTCGAGCACCTCGGCGAAGGCGTTGCGGGCGTGGTGGGGCCGCCGAATCGCTCCGTTGGCCTGTCCCGCACCGTGCACCGCCCACAGAAGCGAGGGGTCGAGACGCCGCGCATCCTCGAAGCACGCCAGAGCGAGCAGCGGCACCTGGGGCAGCAGCTCGAAGCCGCGGGCGCAGACCGCCTCGGCCGCCTTGCGCGGCGTGAACCCCTCCTGCGCGGCCTCGCGGCGCGCTCGCGTGAGCAGTCGGTCGGCCCCCTGCACGCCTGCCGCTGCGGCCACCTCGAAGTGCACCGAGGCGCGCACGGGGTGGCGAAGGTCGAGCAACACCGAGCCGCGGTTGAAGTGCACCCGCAACACGTCTTCGTCGGGCTCGGAGAGCGCAAGCGCAATGCCCAAGTCGTCGGCCGCTCCCGTGACGTCCCCCATGATCGCGCGCACGCTGCCGCGCTCGAGATATCCCTGGGGATGCAGCCGCAGCATCTTCACGGCCGCGTCGAACGCATCCCGAGCCGCCTCGTACGACTGCGCCGCCGCGTGTTCGCGCCCGGCGTTGATCAGGTCTGCAAACGCCTTGGTCACGGCTGCGAGTTTGTCGGGGTCCCCGGCCATCGGCGCGGATGGTACCGCGAGTCAGTTGCGGCTGAGCCGAAGGCCACTGGCCCGCAGCGTGCCCGAACCCACGGCGCCCAACCCCACCGCGACCGCCTCGTCGCCCGACCAAGGGCAGCGCGCCAACCTCTCGCCGTCCACCCGCACGTCGATCGCCGCCGGGGAGACCTCGACGCCGACCGTGTGGCCCACCCCCGCGAAGTTGATCCCTTCGTCGGCGCAGGTGACCTCCACTGCGCTGCCGTCGGCGTCGCGCACCAGCAAGCGCACGTCGTGGGTTCCGATCGCCAGCTCGGTCCGCGCGATCGCCCCCCGGGAGAACACGACATGCAGCGCAGGGGTGCCGTTGAGCGCCTCGTAGGCCCCCTCGAACGCGAACCGGCGGCTTCGAAACCCGCGGAAGTGCGCCCACGTGGACGCGAAGTCGGAGCTGCGCTCGGGGTCGGGCTCGAGCAACAGGGTTTGTGTCTGCGCGGCCGCGCTGATGCGCGGCTCGGCGCCGGTGCGGTCGTGCAACACCAACGCCCCGCCTTCGGGGTTCGAGACGTCGGGAGTGCCTTCATCGGGACCATCGAGCAGCGGCCGAAACCGGGTGACGACCGGATTGGCGAGCGCGCCCGAAGCGGGCACCCGGCCCCCGATGCCCAGCACCGTGCCATCCGCCAGCACGACCGAGGCCGCCCCGACCCGCTGCGCCGGAGGCACGAACGTGCGCCCCGGCTTGACCGCGGCCAAGTCGACCGCGTTGGCTCCGGTGCGACCGAGAATGCCGGCGTGCAGCACGAAGCCGTCGACCATCACGCGCTCGCCCCATAGCCCGACCATCGACCGCCGCAGCTGAAACGTGCGCCCAGGCGGCAAGAAACACGGCGCCCCCTCGCCCGAGCACCACCCTTCGAGTTGCTCGACGTGGTTCTGATCGACGCGCCACACGGTTCCGTCGGCAACGACCAACACGACGAGCCCGCCTTCGAGCAGCGTCGCGCCCTCGATGTCTCGCTCCCCCAGCGCCTCGAACAACGCCGGTCCGTACGGGGCCCAGCTGTGCGCATCGGGGAGCAGCATTTCGATGTCCCGCAGGCTCTGGTCCTCCTCGTCCCGACCGCCGACCGCAAACACCACCCCGTCTCGGGACGCGAGCAGTGCGTGGTCGTAGCGCGGGTGCAGCATCGCGGGCGCGGGCTCGAAGCTCGCCGAACCGCCCTCGACGTCGACGTAGAACCCCGAACGCAAGATGGCGGCCTCCGAGGGAACACACGCGCCTTGGGCGACGTGAGCACAACCTCCCTGCACCAAGACGCGCCCGTCGGGCAGCGCCACGGCGCCGTGAAAAGCCCGTTCGGTGGCGGGAAATCCATCGAGCGTGATCCGCTGCGGAGATCCGACGCGGACCGCGAGCGTGCTGCGGTCGACATCCAAGACCACCGCATCACCGGAGGGGATCGTCGTGGGCCCCGCGCCTCCGATCATGACGAAGGTGTCGTCGTCGACCGCGGTCAGCGTATGCCCGAGGGATCGCTCGGGCAACGTGGCATCGGCAACGACGACCTCCGCGACGTCATCCCGAAGCAGTACGATTTCATCCAGAAGCTGTCCTCCGGCTCCCTCGCCGCCGACCGCCATGACGAGCCCCGCCTCGGAGACGGCAACGGAGGCGCGGTCACGGGGCTGGATCGACGTCTCGACCGGGCACAGTTGGTCGGGCGGGGAGAAATAGACCGCCTGGGTGCCGTCGGCGGGCAAACGCGGCGTGCGTCCCACCGCGAGCACCACCGACTCCCCGAACAGCCCCTCGACGGTCACGGCATCCACACCGTCGGGAAGGTCGTCGAGCGAGGCACTGCCGCCGTCGAGCAACACCGAGTCGGCTTCGGCCGCCGGCAAGTCGCCCCGAGCGCGCACCCGCACCGTGGTCAGCGCTTCGCCCTCCAGATCACATCCCCAAAGCGGCGTGAGCACGGCCTCGTGCCCTTCGACGCACCCGGCCGAGGCCAGTCCGAGCAGGCCGCACGCACCGACCGTGAGACATCGCGTTGCCCCCGGCAGGAGCAGTTTCGTGAGGAACGTCGAGTGTCCCATCGCACCCGCTGCACTCCCCGCGGTCATGGCAGCCCCATGTTACCATGGCTGCACGGTGTCGAGACTCGACGCGGACGGGGGTCCTGCGGATGCGCTGCCCTCTGGCGCGCCCTTGGGGCGCGAGTTCGGCAAGTACCGACTGACACGGCGGCTCGCTCGCGGCGGCATGGGTGAGGTCTACCTGGCTCGGCTGGTGGGCGAGCTCGGCTTCGAAAAGCAGCTCGTCATCAAGACGATTCTGCCCGAACTCGCCGAGAAACCGCGTTTCATCGAGATGTTCGCGGCCGAAGCCAAGACGGCGGTCGCCCTGTCCCACGGGAACATCGTACCCGCGTACGAGCTGGGCCGCGCGGCGGACACCTTCTACATCGCGATGGGCTACGTCGACGGCCCGTCGGTCGCGCAGATGCTCGAGATGGCCGAGGCCAAGGGGCGCGCGCCCGACATCGCCGCCGGCCTGCATGTCATCCGTGGCGTGCTCGCCGGGCTGGCCTATGCACACCGCGAAGAGCCGGGCCGGCCCGCCGTCGTCCACCGGGACATCACGCCGCGCAACGTGCTCATCGACCGCAGCGGACAGGTCCGCATCGTGGACTTCGGCATTGCCGCCCCAGCCCGCCGCCAGGTCGGCGTGCGTGCCGGTTCGATCGGCTACATGTCTCCCGAACAGGCCCGTGGCGACGCCGCGGACCCGCGCGCCGACGTGTTCTCGGTTGGCTGCATGCTCTACGAGCTCTGCACCCACGCGCGTGCCTTCCCCAAGGAGGGCATCTGGGTGCCCCCGGACCTCGAGCAGCTGCCCGAAGAGGTGCGCGAGCCTCTCGAGCGCTCGCTGGCGGTCGACCCCGACGCGCGCTTCAAAGACGCGTCGGCGATGAACGCCGCGTTGCGAGCCGCGTTCTCCAAACACATCGCGACGTACGACGACGCGACGCTGGCGCGCACCCTCACCGAACTGTTTCCCCACGGCTGGGGTCGCGGCGACGAGCGGGAATCGGGAGACTCGGGTGAAAGCCCGGTGCTCGCAGGTCCGAGCGAGACGTACGCGACCCGGCTGACGGCCGTCACCGGCATCGACCCCAGCGCGCTGCTGCCGGAGGGCGACGCATCGGACGCGCTGCCGACCGACGCGGAGGCTCCCGAGGGTCCCGAGGCCACGGGACCCAACGCGCAGGAGGAGACGCCTCCTGTGACCGCCGAGGACTCCACCGCGGACTCGAGCGAGGCCGACACACCGCGCGGAGGCCTTCGTGTCTCCTCGCTCGCAGCCGTGTTGGGCGCGCTCGGCATCGGCGTGGGCGCCTTTGCGATCGGGCGCATCGAGTCGTGTTCGGTCGACGACCCGCCGATCGCCCGCACGGCGTCGGGCCCGACGAGCCCGCAAGCGGTCTCCGCCGCAGTCGACCCCCCATCACGCCAAGCCGAGCACGGGGTCACCTCTCCGCCCGAGCTCCCCGACCCCGCCCCCTCCACGCAAACGTCCGCGACACCGCCGGTCCAACAGCGGCTGCAGACCCGGCCCACGAATGCCGTGGTCACCGTCGACGGCACCCGGCACGACGGCCCGCCGTACTCGATCGCCGTGCCTGCCGAGGGCTCGGTCGAGGTCGTCGTATCGGCCAAAGGCCACCGCTCCAAGACTCTCGAGCTCGGCGCCGCCGACGTGACCGACCAGGCCCTCTCGGTCGAACTCGAGCCCACCGTGCCCAAGAACCGCGAGCCGGGCGAGCTTCGAGTCTTCGCGCCCACCGTCGCCTGGGCCCGCGTGCTCGTCGACGGCAAACGCGTCGGCGACACCCCCACGCGCCGCATCTCGTTGCCCAGCGGACGCCACAAGGTCGAGGTCCGCTGCGTCCCCGACGTCTGCGTCCCCGAACGCACGCTCTACAAGCAGTCGGTCGTCATCGAGCCGGGCCGCCTCACCCGCATCGACGCCAAGAACTAGAGCGATGCTCTAGGCTCTCCTAGGGTCGGAGGAAGTCGTCGGTGACGACGACCGAGGACGTCGGTTCACGCGTGCCCAGCACGACCCCTGTGGTGACCGCACCCGCCACGACGCCCCCGACGAGGACCCAGACCCACGCGCGGCGATACCAAGGCTTGGGCGGCGGCACGACGTCCGGACCAGGACCCGGACCCGGCGTGGGTGTCAGCGTCGGTTCGTCGGGGCCCTCGGGCTCGGGCTCGGGCCAAGGCTGCGGGTCGAGCAGCACGCCACGCTCCTGCCCGAAGCGCTGCGGCTCCCACCCGCCCTCGAGCAGCCCGAGGGTGCCGCCATCGTCCGTCGGGCCCTCGGAGTACCAAGGCTCGCCGAAGTCACCGCCGCATGCGTACGCCTGCACACCGAGCCGCCCGTCCCGGATCCGCGCCATCACCAAGACGTCGAGCTGCAAACGATCGCAGATCGACTCTGCCGCCGACTCGTCCCGCGGCAACGCCGGGGGCACAACGACGTCGGGCTCCGGCAGTGGGATCGGGCTGCCGTCGAACATCGCCGCCCGGGCCCGCGCCCCCGGCCAGTGCACGACGACGAAATGCTCACCGGGCGGCACGGGGCGAAGGCCGCCCACACCGTCGATTTCGATCTGCGCGCCCTGGACCGACGCACCCGCAAAGGTCGGCGTCTCCCAGCGCGCCCGCTCGGCAAGAACCTGCGCGCGGACCGACTCGTAGGAGCGAATCACGTCCGGCGGGACTTCGCGTCCCGACAGCTGTGCGGTGGGGTCGACCGCGATCGCCGATCGCCACGCGGCTTCGGTGGCCGCGTCGTCCGCCCGCGTCCACGCGATGCGCCCATGCAACACGTGAAGTTGCCAAGCCATGGAGGCCGCCATCGGGAGGCCGGGCCGCTGACGAAGCCGGTCGAGGACGACATCGGCCTGCGTGGCTGCCGAGGGCAAGTCCCCGGCCCGAAACTGGGCCACCGCGAGGTCCACCCGGGCCTGCAGGTCGGAGATCTCGCGCGCTGCGTCGGGCGGGAGTCGATGGGCTTCGAGCCGCCGCGCCTGCACGATCGCGTCCTGCAGCACCTGCTGGGCAGGAACGCCGTACACATCCGCGACCGCCTCGGCCAGCCGTTGCTGCGCGGTCGCTTCCACCGTAGCCTGGTCGTGCCAGGCGATGCCGACCCTCGTGGAGGGGCCGGCGGGCGCAACGGCGAGCCAGGCTGCAATGGCGAACGAGACCACGGATCCGCCCGACGATAGCGCCTCGGGGCCCCGAGCGGTGGACACGAAACTCGTCCGACCCAAGCTCCGCCGGATCGAGCGAGCCGAACGCACGCTCGGCGGTGAACGCGTGATCATCCTCCGTGATCCCATGGGGGTGGCCGAGAGCTTCGCGCTCGATGCCGAGTTTGCGCCCGTGCTCGATCTGCTCGACGGCAGCCGCACCGTGCTGCAGATCCGCCAATCGTTGCGCATGCGCGGGGTGTTGGATCTCCCGGTCGATGCCCTGGCGGACTTCGTCGCCGATCTCCGTGACGAAGGGTGGCTGGAGGACGACGTCTTTCGCACCCGGTGGGCGGCGTTGCACGCCGACTTTCTCGCCGAGGACCCGCGGGTGCCTCGCCACGCAGGCCTGCTCTACCCGGCCGAGCCCGACCAACTCACCGCCCACTACGGCGAGGTGCTCGGCGACCGAGAACGCACGCGTGCGGACAGCGACGTGGTCGGCGTCCTGGTTCCGCACGGGCCGCTGGAGCTCGTCGGCCCGACTCTGGACGCGACCCTGGTCGATCTGCCGCGCGCCGAGGACCTCGACACCATCGTCATCCTCGGCACGGACCATGGCCCCGGACTGCTTCCCTTTGCGGTCGCCAACCGGGGGTTCGACACCCCGCTGGGCCCCGTCGCTGCCGACACCGCCTTGCTCGCGGCGTTGGGCCGCCGGGTCGAGTGGGCGTATCGCGAGGAGGTCCGCCATCGCGCCGCCCACAGCATCGAGTTGGCTACCGTCACCCTGCGCATGATCTACGGGGACGCAGTCCCGCCAGTGGTCGCCGTGCTGTGCGGTGCGAACGTCCTGCGCGCCCGGGACCCAGATGCGGGAGACCGCTTCGTGGCGGCACTCGAGGCGCTGCTCGACGGACGGCGTGCACTGCTGTGGGGCAGTGCCGAGCTGAGTCACGGCGGCACGGCCTATGGCCGCCCTGCCCTCGACACGGCTGGTCTCACAGCCCTCGAGGACCGCGACCGCGGTTGCCTGGACGACCTCCTCAAAGGCCGTCTGGACGCTCTCACCCGCAAGTGCAAGGAAGACCACCCGCAGGGCAGACCCAGCGGCGGCGCGGTGATGCGAACGCTGCGACAGCTGGTCCCCGACGCGCGGGCGGAGCTTGCGGCCTACCGCGCCACCCCGCTGCCCGACACAGCAACCAAAGACGAACCCGGCGACACTCGCACAATGAGTGTGGCCGGGCTCGCTGGGGTTCGCTTCATCGCTCCCCCCCGGTGACCAGGTTCTCCGGCGGCGCTCCTGCGCGGCCGGTGGCGCGGCGACGCGAAAGCCCTATTGGGCCGAAGGCGTCGGCACGGCGAGCGGCTCGGGCGAGGGGTCGGCGACACCGACGGACGCCGGCATCACGCCACCGAGCATGCCGAGGATCGTCTTCGCCGCATCCTCGGGACGCACCGGAAGCTTGCCTTCGGCGTGGGTGGCACTTTGCGCGGCGAGGCCTTGCACGAGACCCAGCACGCAATGGGACAGGTGCTCGGCATCGCCCTGAGTGAACACGCCTTCCTTCATGCCACGGCTGATGACGCCTTCGTACAGGGACCGCATGACGCGGAACGCCTTGTCGAGCGACTCGCGGAACGTGGGATCCTGGGGCGCCATCGACAACAGCAGGTGGCTCAGGCGGGTCTCATCGGGCTCGTCCTCGATGGTGCGAAGATGGGCCACCAGGAGGCGGGACAGGGTGTGGTCGGCGGGCTGATCCGCAACCGGTTCAAACGACCAGCGTGCCTCGAGCGTCTTGAGCTGGTTGTCGAGAATGTCGTGAAACAGGGCCTCTTTGGCCCGGTAGTGGAAGTAGACGCCGCCCTTGCTCAGCCCCGCCTCACGGGCGATGTCGAGGAGCCGGGTGGCGGCGAAGCCTCGTCGGACGAAACACCGGGTCGCGGCGGCTCGGATCTGCTGTTTTCTCCACTCATCACTTCTTTGTCGGGTCACTGGACAATCCTTGCTTCGGGGGGTGGGGCACATTGCCCCTGCGCTGTGCAACCGTACGCGGCGAGCCCCGTGCTTCGTCCAACAAAAAGTCAGGGAGCCCGCGCAACGTCGTTCCGTCTGGCCGGAACAACGTCCCGATCCCAGAATGAGACAGGGGTCCAAGGCCCCCATTGCAGTGGGGTCCGGAGTCTCTTGGTCGATGGTACAGGGTTTTTGGGGGTCCTGACACCGGCTTGACACCGCTGGCGCTCCGGCCGTGAATAGGGTTTCTGCGGTGGCCGTCTGAAGGCACCCAGAGGGACGACGACAACTATGAAGCTCATCCAACGCACGCTCAGCCCCGCAGCCGTGGTCGCCATCTTCGCAATGGCGCTGGGCGGTTGCTCCTTCCACGTCGGCAGCAGCAGCAGCAGCAGCCCCAGCAAGCCGTCCAGGAAGGCCGCGTCGCCGGCCCCGGCCAAGAAGGCACCCGCCTCCAAGGCCCCCTCGGAGCGCTCCGCATCCAAGGCCCCGGCCTCCAAAGCCGCAACTCCCAAGCGCACCAACCCCGACTCCAAGTCCGCGAGCCCCAAGCGCACCAACCCCAAGTCCTCGGGAGCGGTTCGCACCAACCCCAAGAGCAAGGCCAAGCGCACCAACCCCAAGTCCGGATCCGACTCCGTTCGCAAGAACCCGGACTCCGGCGCCAAGCGCACCAACCCCAAGTCCGGCTCCGACGCCGTCCGCAAGAACCCCGGCAACAACGACGCCACGCGGACCAACCCTGCCAAGGGTCCCGGCTCGATGAAGGCCAACCCCAGCTCGTCCAAGCCCAAGTCGGCATCGGGCAGCATGGCCGCCCCCAAGTAGCCCCAGCGAACAGGCTCAACGGCCGTTCGGAAACGCCGCTCCCATTGAGGGGGCGGCGTTTCTCGTTGGTTGGATCAGCGAGCGCGCCCGACGACCAGCAGAAGCGCAGGCAAGACGAACAAGGTGGCGATGAGGCAGGTGCCGATGCCCAACACCATGGTGGCGCCGAGGCTGATCATGCCGCCGTAGGGGCTGAGGGTCAGCGCCGCGAAGCCGACCATGGTGGTGGTGGCCGCCACCCCGATCGCACCGCCGGTCCCTCGCACGACCGCGTCGAGCTCGGGGGCCTGCCCCTCCCCTTCGCGCAGTCGGTGAATCATGTGCACTCCGAACGCGATGCCGATCCCCAGGACCAGGGGCAAGGCCACGATGTTGGCGACGTTGAAGTCGAGGCCGAGTACCGGCATCAGGCCCAGCATCCACAGCCAGCCGACGACGGTGGGAAACAGGGCCAGCAGTGCGTCGCTGATGCGGCGAAAGTCCGCGATCAGAAGCAGGACGATGATCCCGGCGGCGTAGAGGGCGGCGCGCTCGAAGCCTTCGCGAACCTGGCGGCCGTGCTCGACGTGCACCATCGCCAGACCGACCGCGTCTTCGTCGACCGTGCGCACGTCGGCGGCGAAGCCGAGTGCGACGTCTTCTTCCCAGAACTGACCCGAAGGCACCGCGAACAGGGCGACGCTCTTGCCGTCCTTGGAGACGAACCGGGTCGCGAACAACGGCGGCAGGTCTTCGGGCGCGTACTGGCCCCGCTCGGCCACCGCCTGGGCCGTGGACATCGCCGGACCGAGCAACGCGGCGGCTTCGGCATTGAGGGCTGCCACCCGCGCCTTGCCCCCCTCGTCCAGGCCACCCAACGTTTCGGCCAGACTCGAGAATGCGGCCTTCGCTGCGTCCGCGCCCTTGGTCTCCATGCCCGCGCCGCGAAGGGCAAAGCGCACCTCGTCGAGCAGATCGGCGATTTCGGCCGCGGTGGAAGCGAGTGCCTTGGGGTCGATCGGCTTTGCCGCGAGTGCCTCGACGTCGGGCGCACGCCCGAACGCTCCCAAGCCCTTGCGCAGCGCACCGAGACTCGCCTCGTCCAGCGGCGGCAGCAAGTCGCTCGGCGTCTGTACACCCGCCACGCAGTCCAGGGCTCGCAGCGCGTTCGCCTTGGCGCGCGCCGCCTCGATGTCATCGGCCGCAAACGCGGCGAACACCGGGGATGCCAGCGCGTCGTACTCGAGCACGCCCAACCCCTGGGCGCTCTCGGTGCTCTCGGGCAGGAAGTCGAAGTAACGTGGGTTGTAGCCGAGCGACCGAACGGTGAACCCTCCGAGCGCCGCGAGGGCGACCGATGCGACGAGCAGCAACACCTTGCCACGCCGGATCAAACCGGGGACCGCCGCCAACCCGGGGGGCTCGGGCGCCACACGGACTTCGGACGCCGACGACGTGCCCACCGTGAGCAGCGGCGGAATGACAGCAAAGGTGATCAACACCATCAAGATGAGACCGACCGCCGTCACGACTCCGAGCTCACCGTAGGCGGTGAACTCGGTCGTCATGTTGGTGAGGAACGCAGCCGCGGTGACCACGGCCCCGGTGAAGATGCCAGGGCCGGTCCGGCGCAAGGACTCCGCGATTGCCCGCGCGGGCGAGCGGCCCAACCGAACCTCCTCGTTGCGACGTGCGATCACGTGGACCGAGAAATCGATGCCGAGTCCCAACAACACCGCGACGAATCCGGACGTGATGATGTTGAGGTCGTCGTACAGCAGCCGCACGACAGCGAGCGTGCCCAAAATGCCGGGCGCCAGCGGCAGCAACGCGACGATGGTCTGTCGCAGCGAGCGGAACAGCAGCAGGCACAGCCCGAAGATGCCGATCGTCGCCGCAACGCTGGTGACCAACAGGCCCTGCTCAACGATTGCGAGTTCATCGACCGCCAGGGCGGGCAACCCCGTCAGCCTCGCGGTCACGCCCTCCGGCGCATCGGCCATCGCGGCGTCGCGCGTCGCACGAAGAGACTCGACCAGAGGCTCGAGCACTCGACCTTCGTCGCTTGGAACGTCCGCGTAGATCGCGAGCAAGTTGTGCTCGCCGTCGGCCGTCACGAGATATCCACGCGCATCGATCCCCGGTTGGGACAGTGCGGCCTGGCCCTCGAAGTGCGCCATGAGGTCCTCCCCCTTGGCGACCACCTCGAGCACTTCCGCGAGCTGGGCGAGCTGACCGAGCCCTTCGGCGGCCTGCTCCATGCCCGCCGACGCCCCGTCGTCCTCTCCGCCTTCGATGCCGTCTTCGATCTGCGAGGCCAACCCGTCGAGCCAGCCCTGCAGTCCCGACTCGATGAAGGCTGCACCGTCTCCCCCCGCCGGCAGTGACGCGGTCAGTTGACCGAGTGCAGCCGGTTGCTGCAGGAGCAACACCGACGCCACGTCCTTCGGGTTCACCCGACCGAACACGCGCCCCGCGAGTGCGGGGTCTTGCTGGAGGTCGGCGGTGATCCGGTCCACGACCGCGCGTCGGTCGTCGGGCGTACCGCCGGAGATCACGAACAGCGGATAGTCCGGTCTTCCGTACCGCTCGTAGAACGCGTTCATCCGGCGCTGCTGCGGGTCCTCGTCGGACACCATGCTGGTGCGCGACGTGCTGACGGACAGCCCCGGCAAGACGGCAGCAAAGCCGACCAACACCAGCACGATGGCGCCCAGCACCCTCCACGGATGCTGTGTCCCCCAACGCGCGAGGGCATGAAATGCACCGTCGCGCCATGAGCTTTCGGTCCCCGCCATGGTCGGGGCACTATACGCACGCCCGACAGACGCGTCAGTCGACGTGAGTCACACGCCCTGCCCCGCCTTGGCCGGGGCCCTGCCCTGATTCAGGCCGATTCGGAGGAGCTCTCGTCCTCGACGCGGCGGGGGCGAACCCGCTTGAGCCGCGTCGCAGGCAGCTCTACGAACAGGCTCTCGTCGTCGATCAGCGCGTCCAACTCGGCGTCTTCGTCTCGCGGTGTGAGTCGACGACCGCTGGGCGCGACCTGAGCACGCTTGGCAGCGCTGACCTTGGGGGCGGCCCGCTTTTTCGACGCGGCAGTAGACGGCTTGGACCGGGTGGTCCGCTTGGCGGGTTTCGCCTTGCTGGACTTGCCCGACTTGCTCGACTTGGGCGCGGCAGCCTTCGTCTTGCTCGGCTTGGCGGTCTTGCTCGCCTTGGTCGCGGTCTTGGCAGACTTCCCTGCGACCGCGCCATTCATCTGGTCGCGCAGCTCCTTGCTCGCCTTGAAGTCGACCGTGCACGACGCATCGATCTGCATCGGCTCGAGCGTGCGTGGGTTGACCCCTCGCCGCGCCGGTCGCTTCTTCTTGGTGAAGGTTCCGAAGCGCGGAAAGGTGAACCGCGGAGACGACGAACGCGTGACCTTGGCCTTGGCGAAGTACGTGGCCAGCTCCTCGAACGCGATGCCGAGAATGGCGGCTATATCTTTCTTGGTGATGTCTGGGGGCAGGTTGCGTGAACGCGCGATTCTCTCGATGAGTTCAGCCTTCGTCATGCGCCTGGGCCCCGACATCCCTCGGGGGTGGCCAACTTAGAAGGGCCGCCCATCGTCGTCAACAGTTTTCGAGATCTCTTCGGAGATCGTCCCCGCACATCACCAATCGTACGCAGATTCGTCGAAGACTTGACGCGCCACTCACGTGGCTCGGCAATGATCCAACTTCAACGACGGGCTTGACCCGCTCGCTGCGCGACGTCCGCGGCACGCCGCAAGTCGGTCATCACCATGCCGGTCGCTTTCTCCTCGGCGTCGCCGCTTTGGCGCAACACGTACGCAGGGTGATAGGTCACGACCAAGGGGATCACGAAGCTGCGCGCCGCCTCCTTGGGAGAGCTGGCATCATAGTCGAGCCGAGCCCCACGCATGGCCCTGAGGGACATATCTTCACGGCGAGACAGGAGCATCCCCGCATGCCGCCCGAGGGCCACGACCACCGCGGGTTGAATCGCACGGATCTGCGCCCGCAAGAACGGCGAACATCGCTCGACCTCTTGGGGCTTGGGGTCTCGATTGCCGGGGGGCCGGCACTTGAGCACATTCGCGATGTAGACGTCCCCGCGGGACATGCCGAGGTCGACGAGCCAGCGGTCGAGCAGCTGCCCCGCGCGCCCGACAAACGGCTCGCCCTTGCGGTCCTCGTCCGCACCGGGCGCCTCGCCGACGAACATGATCTTGGCCTCGGCATTGCCCACCCCGAACACGATGTTGTTTCGGGTCTGACACAAGGCACAGCGGCGACAGTCGCCGACGTTCTTCTTGCGCAGGTACTCGAGTTTGGTGGCGGCGCTCCAGCTTTCGGCCTGGGCCCGCAACGCCGCCTTGGCGTCGACCTTGGGTGCAGCCCGGCGTGCGGCCGGCGGGGCCGCACGCGGCGGAGCCTCGGTATTGCGCGGGGGTGCGGAGGGTTGCGCCGAGCCGCTGCGCGCAGGTGCGGCGGCGCGTTGCGCTGGCTGGGGGCGCGGGCTCGATGCAGCGCGTTGCGCTGGGGCAGCCACGGCTGGCAGTGTTCGAATGCGAACGTACTGGGTGTCGTGCGTGGCCCGAAGCCGCAGCAGTCGAAGCGCGACTTGGTGGGCCAGTGTGGAGAGGTCGTCGCTCATGCACCCCCCTGCCCGGCCAGCTGATCGAGCAGCCATCCGGCGAGTTCGCGCTTGGGTCGAGCAGGCCCCGCGTCGAGGACCTCCTCCCCCCGCAGCAGCACGCCCGTGTTGGTCTCGCTCCCGAACCCGACGCCGGCCACCCCGACACGGTTGACGAACAACGAGTGCGCGCCCTTCTTGGCGAGCTTGGCCCGGCCCGCGTGCACCAACGCCTCGCGCAGCGCGGCCTCATCGGCGGGCTGGTCGACCGTCTGTGCGCCGAAGCCCAGGAAGTGCGTGGACGAGTCGCGATGGCGCCCGGTGAGGGTGGCCAACACGTCGACCCCTTCGACCAACACACCCGACGCCAGGGCTTCGGTCACGGCGTCCTTCGGCAGTTTTTCGTTCGACGGCTTGGACGACACCAGGTCCGAGACCGCGGCGACCATCGCGACCAGGTCGACCGGAGACTCCTCCAGCGCGGCGTCCATCGTCGCGAGCATTTGCTCGGCGGTCTCCACCTCTCGGCGTTCGACGCCCGCGGGGGTGGGTAGCCCGACGGGACCACTCACCAACACGACGTCGGCGCCGCGCTGGGCTGCGACTTCGGCGATGGCGAACCCCATGACTCCGGTCGACGCGTTGGAAAAGAACCGCACGGGGTCGAGGTACGCACGCGTCGGGCCGGCGGAGACCAACACCCGTCGCCCAGCCCACGAAGCGTGGTCGTGCGGTTGCAGCAGCGTCTGCGCACGCTCGACGATGACGTCGGGATCGATCATTCGCCCCTCGCCCACCCAGCCGCATGCGAGCTCTCCCGCATCCGGACCGACGAACGCTGCCCCGCGCTGGGCCAAGGTCGCGACGTTGGCGACCGTCGCCGCGTGACGCCACATGTTGGTGTTCATCGCGGGCGCCCACAGGACCGGCGCCTGGGTGGCGAGCAATACGGTGGAGGCCAAGTCACCGGCCAAGCCATGGGCAGCCTTGGCCATCAGGTCGGCCGTGGCCGGGGCGACGACGACGAGGTCGGGCCAGTCCGCGAGTTCGATGTGCCCGACGGCCCCCTCCTCGGCGGGGTCGAGCAACGAAGTCCGCACCCCGCGGGTGCTGACCGTCGACAACGACAGCGCCGTCGTGAACGACAGCGCGGCCTCGGTGGCGATGACTTGAACGTCGTGCCCAGTTTTGATGAACGCCCGCACCAGCGCGGGCGCCTTGTAGGCCGCGATGCCGCCACTGACGATCAGCAGCACCTTCGGCCGGTCGGTCACGCCTGGACCTCCAGCGGCACCGTGCCCGCAACCTCGATGCCGTACCCACGCAAGCCGATGATGCGGCGAGGGTTGTTGGTGAGCACACGAATGCGACGGAGCCCGAGCGTGCGCAGCACCTGGGCACCGAGCCCGAACTGCCGAAAGCCTTGCTCGGCGGGGCGAAGGCCCAGTCCGCCGTCGGTCGACTCCTTGCCGGCCGCGCCCACGAGCGACCGGACGTCCTGCGCCTCTTGGCCGATGATGTAGAGGAACACGCCCCGGCCCGCTCGATCGATCTGCGCAAGCGCGCTGCGAACACGGCTGCCTGCTGCATCTCCAAACCCGAACACGTCCCGCAGCATGTTGGCACGTTGGGCCCGCAGCAGGATCGGCTCTTCTCGGCCACCATCGGAGAGGTCGCCCTTGGACATGGTCATGTAGTAGGTGTCCGGAGACACCGACGAACGCCAGGTCCGGACCGACCAGCCTTGGTCGGAGCTCATGCCCAACACCGCGGAGGCCAGCGGCGGGTGCTCGACCTCTTCGACGAGGTCCTCTTTGCCCAGCCGGTACTCGATGAGGTCGGCAATGCTCAGGATCGGCAGGCCATGTTCTTTGGAGAACACCTCGAGGTCGTCCATGCGGGCCATTTCGCCGTCGTCCCGCATGATCTCGCAGATGACCCCGGCGGGCGAGCAGCCGGCGAGTCGCGAGAGGTCGACCGCGCCCTCGGTGTGGCCGGAGCGGACGAGCACGCCACCGGGCTGGGAGCGCAGCGGAAAGATGTGCCCGGGGCTGACCAAGTCGTCGGCGCTGAACTCGGAGCTGGCCGCGACACGCACCGTCTCCGCTCGGTCGGCGGCGGAGATGCCGGTGGTCACGCCGCGGCGCGCCTCGATGGACACCGTGAACGCCGTGCCCATGTCGCCCGGGTCGGTCGGCACCATCATCGGCAAGCGCAGCGCGTCGACACGCTCGGGCGTGAGTGCCAAGCAGACCAACCCACGACCGTACTTGCACATGAAGTTGATGTCGTCGGCCCCGCAGTGCTCGGCTGCGATGACGAGGTCGCCCTCGTTCTCGCGCTCCTTGTCGTCGACGAGCACGACCATCTGGCCGCGGCCAAACGCCTCGATCGCCCGCTCGAGGGCTTCGGTGTCGATTTGCTGTTCTTCGTTGTTCATCGCTCGTCCTCAGTGTCGAAGCCCGCCTCGCGAAGCAGGGATCGGGTGATGCGGGAGCGAGGCATCGCGGCCTCGTCATCGCACTGCAGTAGCCGGGCGACGTAGCGCGCAAGCACGTCGACCTCGAGATTCACGGCATCGCCAGGCGAGAGTTCGCCCAGCGTCGTGACGGAAAGGGTGTGCGGGATGATGCCGACCATGAACCCGTCGCCGTCGACGTCGTTGACCGTGAGGCTGACGCCCTGCACGGTGATGGATCCCTTGGGGGCGATGTAGCGGTGCAGCGGTCCCGGGGCGTCGAACCACACCTCCCACGCCTCGCCGCGCTGTTCGAGCGAGCGCAGCGTGCCCACCCCATCGACATGCCCGGAGACCAGGTGGCCCCCCAACGCGTCTCCCATGCGCAACGCCGGCTCGAGGTTCACGTGGTTGCCCACGACCTTGCCGCCCAGCGTCGTCGCGCGGAGGGTTTCGAAGGCCGCGTCGAACGAAGCCTTGCCGCCGCCTGCGTCGACGACGGTGAGACAGACGCCGTCGATCGCAACCGAGGCTCCGAGTACGAGGTCCCGCTGCTCGAGCGGGCACTCCAGGGTCATACGCCGCCCATCACGGCCCTCGGTGACCGCGACCAACGTGCCGGTTGCCTGCACCAAGCCCGTGAACACGCCGGGGTTGTAGCAACTGGATCAGGGAGCGTCACGCCGCGCACCCGACGGTCGAAGCACCGTGAGCAGGTCATCCCCGACCGCCTTGCGACGCTCGACTTCGAGTGCAGGCGTGCTGGCGACCTTGGCCCAACTGACGCCGCCGACCGCTGCGGTGCCCTCTCCGAGCACTTTGGGGGCAGTGAACCAAAACCACCGATCCCACGCATTGGCCTTGGCGAACGCGCCGACCAACGCGCCCCCACCTTCGACGAGCAGCGAACGCACATCGAGTCGCCCCAGCGCACGCAAAGCCGCGCGCACGCTCACGCGCCGATCCTTGGTGGCCTGCACACGCACCGTTCGCACCCCGCATTCCTGCAGCCGTTGCGCGTCTTGGGCGCGGGCGCCCGCGGTGTGAAGCACGATGGTCCCAGGCGCGCACACTCGACTGCGCATCGAGGTCGCCAGCCGCAGCGTCGAGTCGAAGACCACCCGCGTCGGGTCCTCGCCTCGCGTCATTCGCACGGTCAGCGACGGGTCGTCCGCCAGCACCGTACCGATGCCCACGGCGATCGCATGATGGGACGCCCGCAACCCGTGGCCGACTTTGCGCGAGGGCTCCGAGGTGATCCACTTGCTGTCCCCAGTGCGCACGCTGACACGACCGTCGAGGCTGGACGCGGTCTTGAGGGTGACGAACGGTCGCGCGTGCGAGACGTGGTGCAGGTAGTGCTCGTGCACGGCGTGGCACAGGTCTCCGGCCACGCCCACCTCCACCTCGATGCCTGCCCGGCGCAGGATCTTGCGCGCACGCCCGGATGCATGGGCGGCGACGTCGTCGACGCCATACACGACCCGCGCGATGCCGGCCTTCTTGATCGCGTCGGTGCACGGCGGTGTGCGCCCGTGGTGCGAGCAGGGCTCGAGGGTGACATACAGCGTGCCGCCACGTGCCGCCTCCCCTGCTTTGCGCAGGGCTCGGGCCTCGGCATGCGGTCCGCCGGTGGGCGCGGTCCGGCCCGTGGCAACGACCTGTCCCTCACGGACAACGACCGCTCCGACCGAAGGATTCGGATACGTCGCCCCCAGACCTCGTTTGGCCAGCGCGACCGCCCGCCGCATCATGGCGACGTCGGACGCTTCAGGTGACGGTGCGCTTTTTTTTGCCATTGCCGACCGCTTCGAACAGCGTGCGCTGCCCTTCGATGTTCACCCGCTGGCGTTTTTCCATCTCGTGCAGCAATCGCTCGAACTCGGCGATGGTCTCGAAGCTGCGGTAGACGGAGACGAACCGGACGTACGCGACCTCGTCCAGTTCGTGCAGGATCTCCATCACCCGCTCTCCGACCTCCGAGGCCTCGATCTCCCGGTCGCCCCGGGTGGTGCACCACTGCTCCACCTGCTGCACGATCGTCTCGAGCTGGTCACGCTTGATGCCGCGCTTGCGGCACGCCGCCTCGAGCCCTCGCATCAGCTTGCGTCGATCGAACGGCTGCTTGGTGCCGTCCCGCTTGACGACCTGCGGCAGCTGCTCATCGATGCGTTCGTGCGTCGTGAAGCGATGACCACACGCATTACACGTGCGACGGCGGCGAATGGACCGACCGTCCCGTCCCTCTCGGGAATCGAGCACCTTGGTGCTCGGGCTACCGCAAACCGGACACTGCACGAGCTCGTGGCGATGGTACCGCGAATGGGCGGAGCCGAGCGCCTGCGCAGGAAGGCCCCCTGCCCTGCAGTTCAGCCGTCGAGTGCGTTGATCTTGTCGACCCGGCGCTGATGCCGGCCACCCTCGAACGCCCCGTTCACGAAGGCGTCGAAGATCGAGGTGGCCAGACCGAGCCCGACCACGCGGGCTCCGACACACAACACGTTGGCGTCGTTGTGCGCGCGCCCCATGTCGGCGCTGAACGTGTCGCCGCAGACGACCGCACGAATGCCTGCGACGCGGTTGGCGGTGATCGCCATGCCCTGCCCGGTGCCGCACACCAGCACCCCGAATGCGCCTTCTTCGCGCACGCGCTCGCAGAGCTCGACGGCCACGTCGGGGTAGTCCGCCTTTTCGCCCGGGGCAGGCCCGAGCGAGGCGATCACCTCGTGGCCAGCCTCGCGCGCGTGCGCGGCCAGGTGTTCGCGGAGTTCGACCGCGGCGTGATCACTTCCGAAGTACAGGCGCATGGTCTTCACGTCACCGAGGGCTCACGCCTTCTTGAGGACCAACGACGCGTTGGTGCCACCGAAGCCGAAGCTGTTGCTCATCGCGTACTCGATGTCGGCCTTGCGCGCTTCATGCGGCACGTAGTCGAGGTCGCACGCGGGGTCGGGGTCGTCGAGGTTGATCGTGGGCGGCAGCACGCCGTCCCGCAGCGCGAGCGCGCTGATCGCAGCTTCGAGGCTTCCGGTCGCGCCCAGCAGGTGGCCGTGCATCGACTTGGTGGAGCTGACCGCGAGGCCCTTGTCGGCGTGGGCACCGAACACCGAGCGAATCGCCGCCGTCTCGAGAATGTCGGCGTCGGTCGAGGTGGCGTGGGCGTTGATGTAGCCGATCTGCTCCGGAGACAGGCCGGCGTCCTTCAGCGCGGCCCGCATGCAGCGAGCACCGCCCTCGCCTTCGGGCGCGGGCGCGGTGATGTGGTGCGCGTCGGAGTTTGCGGCATAGCCGACGATCTCGGCCAGGATGTTGGCGCCGCGAGCCTGGGCGTGTTCCCACGACTCGAGCACCATGATCGCGGCACCTTCGCTGAGCACGAAGCCGTCCCGCGACGCGGTGAACGGTCGCGACGCCTTGGTGGGCTCGTCGTTGCGGGTGGAAAGCGCCCGCGAAGCACAAAACCCGCCCACACCCAGCCGGGTGACGGTGGATTCGGCACCGCCGGCGAGCATGACGTCGACGTCGCCGCGTTCGATGAGCCGGGCGGCTTCGCCGATCGAGTGCGCGCCCGTGGAGCAGGCGGACACCATCGACATGTTGGGTCCCTTGAAGTCGTAGCGGATCGACAGCTGGCCCGGCGCGAGGTTGATGATGACGCTCGGCGTGAAGTAGGGGCTGATGCCGCGTCGCGGGCCCTTTTCGATCACCTTTTCGAGGGTTTCCTCGATGGTGGTCAGGCCGCCCATGCCCGAACCGATGTAGCAACCGGCGCGCTCGGGGTCGGGCTTGGACTCCCGCAGCCCCGACATGTCCATCGCCATGTCGCCCGCGGCCACCGCAAACTGAATGAAGAGGTCGGTCCGGCGGACCTCCTTCTTGGCCATCCACGGCAGTGGGTCCCAGTCGCGAATCTCGCCCGCGATCGTGGTCGTGTACTCGGAGGCGTCGAAGCGCGTGATCGGCCCGATGCCGGATTCACCGGCCTGAAGCCGGCGCCAGTTCTCCTCGAGACCGTTGCCGAGCGGGGTCACAAGGCCGACTCCAGTGATGGCGATTCTGCGTCGTGTCACGTCGATCTCGATATCGTTGTGGGGCGCGCGGAGCCTCGGCCATGACGGCCGAGGGGTCTACGGCAAGCAGGGACGACCGCGCGCGCTCGTCCCCATGCCGAAGCGCGCTACTGCTGCGCGTGGTTCTTGACGTAGCTGATCGCGTCGCCGACCGTCTTGATCTTGTCGACTTCGTCGTCGGGAATCTTCACTTCGAAGCGCTCTTCGAGCGCGAGGACGAGCTCGACGATGGCGAGCGAGTCGGCGCCCAGGTCGTCCTGGAACGTCTTGCTGTCGCTGACGTCTTCGGGTTTCACGTCGAGCTGCTCGACGATGATCTCTTTGACTTGGCTCTCGATGTCGGACATTGGCTTGTCTACCTGAATGGAATGCCTGAAGGATGTCTGAGGGGTCCGGTCGGGGCGCCTAGATGAGCAGGCCCCCGTTCACACGAAGCGTGTGACCGGTGATGTAAGCGGCGGCATCCGAGGCCAAGAAGGCGACGGCTTCCGCGATGTCGCTCGGGGCACCGATGCGCCCGAGAGGAATGCTGCCCAGCAGTGCGTCGCGGGCATCGCCCTGCAGCGCAGCGTCGGTCATGTCGGTCTCGATGAAGCCGGGTGCGACGGCGTTGACCGTGCAACCGCGGGAGGAGAACTCGCGCGCCATCGACTTGGTCATTCCGATGATGCCGGCCTTGGTGGCGGCGTACATCGTCTGCCCCGCGTTGCCCTGCTCCCCCACGACCGAGGTGAGGTTGATGATGCGGCCTTGCGTCTTGGCCTTGAGCAGCGGACGCGCGGCGGCCTTGCTGCACAGCAGCGTGCCGCGAAGGTTGACCCGCTGCAGGTTTTCCCAGTCTTCTTCCTTGACCCGCATCAGCAGCGCGTCGATGGAGATGCCGGCGTTGTTGACCAGGATGTCGAGCCCACCGAGCGCTTCGGCGACCTGCTTGAACCCGGCGGCCACAGCGTCGGCATCGCTGACGTCGAAGCCCACCGCGACGGCCTTGCCACCGGCCGCTTCGATCTCGGCGACGACCTCTTTGGCGGCCGCTTCCCCGCGGGCGTAGTTGACCGCCACGGCGGCCCCACGCGCAGCGAGGGTGGTGGCGATGGCGCGACCGATGCCACGGCTACCGCCCGTGACCAGGGCACGGCGGCCCGTGAGGTCCAAGGAAGCAGGAAGTGCGCTGGAGCCGGTCATCAGGCGCCCTCCTTTAGCACATCGATATCGTCCGGGGAACCGACGCCACGGACGCCCACGCTGCGATCGATGCGACGCACCAACCCGGCAAGCACCTTCCCATGACCCACCTCCAGCGCAGAGTCGACGCCCAGGTGCGCAGCCTTCTGCACGGACGCTTCCCACTTCACGCGGTGCGTGACCTGACGAACGAGAAGGTCGGCGACACGCGTGGGATCTTCGTTGGGCGCGGCCTCGACGTTGGTGATGACCGGGGCCGTGAACGCGCCCACTTCGATGGTCGAAAGCGCTTCGGCCAAGCGGTCGGCGGCAGGCTGCATCAGTGCGCAATGGAACGGCGCGCTGACCTTGAGCGGAATGGCGCGAGCCTTCTTCTCCTTGGCCAAACCAACCAGGCGTTTGACCGCGTCGGCATGACCCGCCACCACGATCTGGCCGCCGCCGTTTTCGTTGGCCGGGCTGACCACCTCGCCCTGCGACGCCTCTTGGCACAGCGCCTCGAGGGTTTCGCCGTCCATGCCGATCACGGCAGCCATCGCGCCAACGCCCGCAGGGACGGCTTCTTGCATCGCTTGGCCGCGTAGGCGCACCAGCTTGACCGCGTCGGCGAACTTCAGCGCGCCCGCAGCCACCAAGGCCGAGAACTCGCCGAGGCTGTGGCCCATGTAGAACGCCGGGGCGAAGTCGGTGCGTTCGCGCAGCGCGGCGAGGGCCGCGATCGACGTGGTGAGAATCGCCGGCTGTGTGTTGGCCGTGAGCGTGAGGTCGTCGGCCGGGCCCTCGAAGCACATCGTGGAGATCGACATGCCGAGCGCTTCGTCGGCTTCGTCGAACACGGCTTTGGCGGCCGGGCTCTGCTCGTACAGCGCCTTGCCCATGCCGACCTGTTGAGAACCCTGACCCGGAAACAAGAATGCGGTTTTGCTCATGACGCGCTTTCTGCCGCCTTGGCGGCTTCGAAGAGAGGCTTGTGTTGGCCGACCGCGGCTTCGAGCTGCGGCGCGAGCTTTTCGGAGACCGAACGTGCTGCGAGCTCGAGGCTGCGGGCAATTGCGTTGGGGCTGGCCGCCCCGTGACAGATGAAGGCGAGGCCGCGCACGCCCAGCAGCGGCGCCGCCCCGTAGGAGTCGGGATCGAGGGCCGAACGAAGCCCCAGCAACGCGGGCTTCATCAGCAGCGCGCCCATCTTGGAGCGGGTGCTGGAGCCGATCGCGTCCTTGAGCCAGCCGCCGATCGTGCGGCCGGTGGCCTCCATGACCTTGAGCGCGATGTTGCCCGAGAAACCATCGGCCACCATCACGTCGACAGACCCGTTGAGCAGGTCCGCCCCCTCGGCGTAGCCGCGGTAGTCGAACGCTTCACTGGTGTGTTCGCGCAGAAGCTGGTGGGCGGTCCGCGTGAGTTCGGTGCCCTTGCCCTCTTCGGATCCGTTGGAGAGCAGCCCGACCTTGGGCTTGTCCTTGCCGTGTTTGAACCGGGCATACACGGCGCCGAGCACCGCGAACTGCACGAGGTTGATCGGCTTGCACTCGACGTTGGCGCCGACGTCGAGGAACGTGGTGAAGCCCCCCTGCCGGGTGGGCGTGGAGGTGACCAGCGCGGGACGGTCGACGCCCTTGATGCGCCGGTACTTGAACAAGCCGCACGCCAGCATGGCGCCCGAGTTGCCCGCCGACATCGCGGCATCGGCTTCGCCCTTCTTCACCAGCTCGAAGCACTGGGGCATCGACGCGTCGGGTTTGCCGCGGACCGCCTTGCTCGGGCTGTCGTCCATGGTGATGACGTCGGGCGCGTGGTGGATCCGCAGCGGGAGCGACGACCAGTCGCTCGCTTGCGCATCGAGTGCGGTCTTCAGTTTTTGCTCGTCACCGACGAGAACGATCTCGACCCCGCCGGCTCGCACTGCCCGAAGGGCGCCCTCGATCTCAGGACCGGGGCATGCGTCTCCACCAAAAGCATCGAGGGCGATCCGAGCGTTTGCCATGGTCGGCCTTCGAGCGCATCAGGGAAGACGGGTGCGAACAGCGGGGTCTGTCGCCGGGACGATCGCCCCGGCGTTGAAGCGGCGTTTTAGTCCTGTGCGACCGCGACGACCTCGCGGCCGTTGTAGTGGCCGCACGCCGGGCACACCCGGTGGCTGACCATGAGCTCTCCGCAGTTGGAGCATGGCCCCAGGTTGGGAGCGGTGATCTTGTCGTGGTTTGCGCGGCGCATGTCACGACGCGAGGAGCTCATTCGTTTCTTGGGTACAGCCATCGGGCCCTCACAGAAGAGGCGGGAGTGTAGTGGCGGCCCGCACCCTGCGGCAAGGGCCGAGTACGGGTTTTCAGTCCGGCAATTGGAGCTTTCTCAAAGCGTCGGCGAGGGCGTTGGTCTTGGGCGGCTCCTCGGAGTCCGCGTCGACCGCGTTCGGATCGGGCTCTCCGACGGCTCCGAAGAACTCCTGGCCGCATTTCGTGCAGAATGCGCGTTTCCCGGCATGGCGCGGCGGATTCTCGTTGAAATTGTTGCCGCAGCCCGAGCACAGGCCCTGGCACCGCTCCCCGAGCTCGCACAAGGCACGCATCGGGTACGCGACCTTGATGTATTCGGTGACGACCCGGGCGAGATCCAAACTGCTGCCGTCGTAGGGCCAGGTGTCCAGGGCGTCCTCGTCGAGCGCCAGCCCCTCTTCATCCTCTTGTGCACGGGCAGCTGCAGCCCCACCGAGCACGAACAGCGCCTCGATGCGGGTCGTGCCGTCGACGGTCGCGTCTTCGAGACAACGGCCACACGGCACAAAGAAGGAGACGTTCAGGCTGCCCGAGGCGATCACGGGCCCATCGCTGGGAAGGCTGAGGTCGAAGGAGACCGTGCCGGGATCGCGGACCTCGGCGTCGGTGTCGGCGAGCGCCTGGGCGATCCACTCGGCGGGGAGATCGGCCTGGACACGGCCGTGGGTTTCTCCGCGACGCCGCATCGCCGAAACGTCGACGCGCAGGGACTCGGGCGCGGTGGAAACTGCGGCTCGGGACATGCGCGGCGGTGTAGTGCGTCCGCCGCCCGCTGTCAAAACGTTGCGAGCCATTAAAGAGCGATCGTTTCCGGGTCGCACGAGGACCTCGTGTGAACCCCTCGGAGCCCGGAGTTCGCGCCGTGATCCCGATCAGGACGTCGAACCCGGCGGCATTGACCGCAAACCGCACAGTGTCGTAGACCGTCGCGACCCGTGCCGCCGGCGCCCCCCCAACCCCACCGTCAGGCCTCGCGCCTGGCCTGGCTGCTCGTGCTGGCCGCCGTGTTCGTTCTCGCACCGAGCACCGCACGTGCCGGCTCGATCGCGCACGTGCCCGTGCGCTCGGCATCCGCCCTCGTGCCGCCGCCGGCTCCCGGCGTGTCCTTGGGCGCTGCGGCGACCATGGCCCCTGCCCCCGCGGCTCCGGCCACCACGCCGCGTCCCGAAGGCCCGGCCACGGACCCCGCGACCGACCCCGCGCCGGACGAAGAGCCCGCGACCTCCACCCTGATCCGCCAGCGGAACATTCCGCCGATCTGGTTCAACCGCGAGTTCGACACCCACCGCACCAAGGCGGTGCCGCCGTTCTTCATCCACCGCACTCCGAAGGCCGGGCATCCCGAGAAGCTGCTGCACGCAGACCTGTCGCTCACCTTCGGCTGGTACGACAAACGCATGCAGCGTCGCCGTTGGGTCAACCCGGCGGTGCTGTTCTTCGGCAGCTTCTCCGAACGCAAGTCGGTGTGGGGCGCAGTGCCGCTGCTGATGGGCTACCGCCGCGTGGGCGAGCAGTTCAACTTCGGCCAGTTCCCGCTGGTGTGGTGGTGGGGCACGAAGTTCGTGAAGAACTTCCTCGTCGTCCCCTTCCACTATCAGCAGAAGACCCCCGACAGTTTTCGCGGCGTGTCGTCGCTGCTGTTCTGGTACGGGCGCAAGGACACCGAGGACGCCGACCTTCAAAACGACCGTCGCCACTTCGTGGCCGCGCCGTTCTTCTTCCGATTCCAGCGCGGGCTGAAGCGCTTCGACTACTCGCTGGTCTACTTCGGCGGCTACAACAAACTCAAAGGCCGCAAGTACTCCGCGTTTGCCCCCTTCGTGCTCCTGCACGAGAGCGAGTTCGGCAACCGCAAAGAGGTGTGGTCGTTCCCGTGGGTCCGCCGCACCGACGCTGCACGCCGCAAATCGTCGTGGGCCGTGCCGCTGGCGCTGACCTTCGGCACGCGCAACCCCGACCGCAGCCTGTTGTCCGCCACGCCGCTGTTCTGGCGCGCGCGCAACGAGCTAAAGGGCAGCAAGCTCACCATCGCCGGCCCGGTCGGCTGGTACGACGACCCGCACCAGCGCAACGTCATCGGTGCGCCGCTGTTCTACCGATTCCACGACAAGACCTACGGCCGCACCACCAACGTGTTCGCGCCGCTGGTCCTGACCCGCTCCACGCCCAAGAGCACCTCGGTGTGGACACCGCTGGGTGGTGGCCGCCGCGGACAGGACGGCTGGGGCTTTGGTGTCGTGCCGGCACTCACCGGCTTCGCCCAGGGCTCCGACGGCCGCCGGTTCGGCACCGTCGCCGGCCTGGTGTGGCACGCCAAGCGACCCGAAACCGACGCCCAACCTGCGCGCAACCTGTGGGTCGCCGGTCCCTTGGGCTACGGCGAACGCCGTGGCGGTCGCATGCACTTGGGCTTGCTCCCCGCGATGACGTTCGTCGGCTGGGGCGAGGGCAAGCACTACCAGGTCGTCACGCCGCTGCTGTGGCACGTGCGCGATCGCGAAGCGAACCGGCGCACGCTCGTCGCGGGCCCGGCCTATCACCACCGCGACAACGACGGCACCGCGAGCGGCATCGCACCGCTGGCCTTCTGGGGCAACGGCAAGCAGTACCGCTACGGCATCGTGCCGTGGCTGCTGCTGGGCGACGTCACCTCCAAGGACACCCAAGAGCGCCTGACGATCTCCCCGGTGTTCGTCCGCTCCAAGAGCCCGACCGGCCGCACCTTGGGCGTCGCCGGCCTGGCCTGGGACGTGATGCGCGGCAACGGAGCCGAGCGCCACAGCGTGTTCTTCCCGCTGTACTACCGCCGTAAACTCCCCGGACGCACCACCGTGGTGACGCCGGTCGGTGGCATGTACGCGCGGGGCTCGGATCGCACCGCCGTCTACGGCCCCTACTACCGCCGCAAGACCGCCGACCGCGACGGCTGGGGCGTGCTTCCGCTGCTCTATCACGACGCCCACCCGGTGAGCGGCGGTCGGTCCTCGCACACGGTGCTCGCACCGCTGTACTTCCGGCGTCGAACCCCGACCGACGACCTCGACGTCTACTCGCCCCTGGTCTGGCGCAGCAACGTCCGGGGCGACAAGCCGCGCAAGGGTCTGGCCGTGGTGCCGCTGTACTTCCGTCAGCGCCAGCCCGGCGGCGTCGACGTGGACGCGGGCCTGCCGTTCTTCTTCTCCCGCGACCGCCGTCGCCACACGCACACGTACATCGTCGCGACCGGCTTTCACCGCCTCAGCCGCAAGGGCCTCAACGCTGGCGTTGCGCCGCTTTGGTGGTGGTACGACGCGGAAGAAAAGCGCCGACTGCTCGCGCTACCCGCGATCTTCCACTTCGAAGACAAGACCAAGGACGAGCACACCACGATCGCCGTCCCGCTGTGGTTCGACCGCCAGCGCGCCGATGGCCGTCGCCGCTGGGCCGCGTTCCCGTTCGTGTTCGGCGGCCGCCGGGGTCACGACCACAGCCGGTTCTCGCTGGCGCCGGTCGGCTACTTCGACATGTTCCGCCTGCAGCGGAACACCCGCTTCACCGGGTACGTGCCCCTGCTTTTCCGCTTTCAAAAGGGCGGGTTCCAGGCCGGCGATGATCCGAAGTCTCGCTACACGCTGTGGGGCAGCGCACCGCTGTTCCTCTACGGCAAAGACGGCAACGGCCGCCTCACGCACGGCGCCCTGGTCTACTACTACGACCGCAAGCCCGGCAGCGTGAAGCTCTACACGCCGGTCTTCGGCGTGACCAACGAGCCCGGCAAGACGCTCGGGTGGTACGCGGCCAACTTCGGCATGCGCACCACCAACACCCACAAGCGGTCGTTCTTCTTCCCGCTTTGGTATCGCAAGGCGCATCGCCTCGAGGACCGCAGCCTCACCCTGGCCGCGCCTCCGTTGTTCATCGCGCGCCGCCGCGAGGATCGCCGTTTCCTCGAGGCCGGGCTGCTGTTCTGGCAGTTCCGCCAGCAGCACAAGGTGTCCACGGCCGTCGTGCCGCCCATTTTCTACTTCTCCGAGTCCTACGCGCAGCGCCGGCTCTACTGGCTGATGCCGCTGTTCATTCGCGACAACAACTTCGCGAAGGACCGGGCCGTGTTCGCCATTCCGGGCGCCTACACCCAGGTGCGCAAGGGCGAGAACCTCGACTTCGTCCAGTTCCCGCTGGTCTGGCACATCGAACGCGGCGAGAACCAGGGCACCTTCGGCGCGTTCGCGTGGTGGGACATTCGAGTCAAGGGCAAGACCTTCCAGATGGTCCCCGCCCTGTTCACCCGTTGGAAGACGCCCGAGCGCGACACCAAGGTGATCGGGCCCGGCCTGGGCTGGTGGACGCGCGGCAGCGAGACCGACCCCAACGCCCGAGGCTGGCGTGCGCTGTTCGGCGCCTTCGGAGCGGGCGTCGAAAACGGCCGCAAGTACACCAGCATCTTCGGCGCTCGCATCGACCGCGGCCCTGCCCCGCAGAAGCCGAGCAAGGCCGAAGCCCGCCGCCAGGCTCGTCGAGACCGCCGCGAGGCCAAGCGCATCGACCGACGGACCCGCCGTACCGCTCGGCGCGAGCAGCAGCTCGAGGCCTCCGCCGCACGCCAGCGCAACTGAAACGACGCCCCGGTCTGCTCTACAGCGGGCGCTCTACAGCGGGCGCACCGGCATGCAGATCTCGAGCTCGTGTTTGCCCTCGGGATCCGACTGCGGGTCGTTGAGGTAGCGCTCGAACGACGGATGGTCGTCGGGCTGGAACCCGCTGTCGGGCAGCCAGTCCTGCATCAATCGGTTCCAGGCCTCGGCGTACTGGTCCATGTCGATGCGAAACTTGGCGACGGCATAGCGCCCGGCGTGCAGCCGCATCTCGCTGACGTCCCCATCGACGGTGATGTCGTCGTCGACGGTGATGCACGCGCTGATGCGTAGCTTGTCTTCGTCGGTCACCTCGGGGTTGTCGTGGTAGACGCAGAGCATCGTGGCCTGCGGCCCGCACAGGTTGCGCGCACCGGCCCAGGCCGCGATCTTGCCCATCAGGCGCCCGAACAACTCGCCGTCGCCCGCGTAGGGACCGGTGTGGCGCACGTAGGCGACACGCTGCGCGGGCAGGGTTTCGACGCGGACATCCAAGGGGATGGACTTGTTCGTTTCCATGCCCCTACCTTGGCGATTGCCCATCGCATCGGCTTGTCCCGGCTTGCGATCCGTTTCACCCATCTTGCGATCTTCACCCGCCCGCCATTGCGACGCGGTGATGCCGAACGCGACCCGAAACGCCCGCGCAAACGCTGCGGAACTCGAGAATCCCGATTCGAGCGCGATGGTCGTGACCGGCAGGTGCGGCCGCAGCTTCAGGTCCGTCGCCGCCTTCTCCACCCGCAGCCGCTGAATGAACCGCTGCGGCGTCTCCCCGACCATCGCGCAGAACACCCGGTGAAAGTGAAACGGCGAGAAATGAGCAACCTTGGCGAGCTCCTCGAGGTGCAGGGGCTCGGCGAGATGCGCCTCGATGTGGTCGATGACGCGATTGATCCGAAGCTGATACTCGGCACGAGGCTCCGCCATGGGCACCTCCAACTCTACCCGCCCCGACGACCGCCCCGAAACGACGAAAACCACACAAACGCCACCGAACAGCCCCCGCTGCCCGCCGCAACAGCGCCCCCCACACTACGAAGAAGGCACCCGACAGGGCGCCCGTTTGGGGGGAAGCGACCGGTCGAAGAAAAGGCGCCCGACAGGGCGCCCGTTTCGGGGGGAGGCGAAGCTCTGCCCCACCGACCCCGGTCGAAGAAAAGGCGCCCGACAGGGCGCCCGTTTCGGGGAGAGGCGCAGCTCTGCCCCGCCGACCCCGGTCGAAGGAAAGGCGCCCGACAGGGCGCCCGTTTCGGGGGAAGCGAAGGGCGGCTCTGCCGGCCGCAGCGGCGGGGGCCTTTCCGAAAGGCCCCCCTAAAGCCTAATGCGCGCCCTCTTCTTCGTCGTCGCCACAGGGGCACTCGGCCGCGTCGTTGGGCAACGACGCATCCTCATCGACGATGAAGATGTCTTCGCCGATGGCGTCGGTCTTCGCGTCGACGATGCCCACGAGGTCGCGGAAGGTCGGGAACTCGACCTCTTCGCACTGCAAGGTGCCGTCGTCCGCCGGGCAGCCCTGTGCCGCGAACGTGAAGGCGTCCTTCATGGCACGCCAGTAGGCACCGCCCTTCCACAAGGCGAAGTGGTGGCCGATGTTCCAGGGTTGGCGGCCGTTCTCGTAGGCCCGCACGATGCTGTTCTTGTAGTCCTGCAGCATGCGCTCGCCGGAGACGTCGTTGGCCTTGTAGTTGTAGTCCATCGGCACCGTGCGCGAGCCCGGGTGCTTCATCAAGGCGAACTGGTACAGCTCTTCGAACGTCGAGGACCCGTGCTGCGTCTTCTGGGGGAACCCCGGCGGCAGGATCTTGGACGTGTCGTAGGCGTAGCCGAACGCCTCCATCACTTCGAACAACGCACCGTTGTGCCCCAGCTGCGGAGCACGGAAGCCGACGATGCGATACGTCGAGAGCGCTTCGGCGTCGGGGTTCGGGTTGCCTTCGTCGTCGAACAGCACCTCGCCGCGGTACTCGACCGGGAACTCCGGCAGCGGCACGCAGACGTCGGTACTCGTGTTCCAGGTGGGCGCTCCGCAGGCGAAGCCGTCACCGCACGGGAGGTTCTTGTTGCAGCGCTCCGAGCAGACCGACAGGTCCGGGGTCAGCGGCAAGCAGATGTTCGAGTCGCAGTCGCTGTTGGACTGACATTGCGCCCCCTTGCTGCCCGGATCTCCATCGGCCTGCCAGTTGGGGAACACGTGTCCTCCGTCGGCGTCGGGGATCGGGATGAACAGATTGTTGTCGGTCTGCTCGTGAAAGTTGGTGAACTCCTCGGTCCACCGCGCCACGGACCACTCGGATCCGTCTTGGTGCAACACGGCGTGGTTGGCGATCTCGTGGCCCTCGTTGAGCGCTTGCTGGGTGAGCGCCCACCGGACCAGCTCCTCATCGCGGGACTCGGCCTTGCCGATCCACGACCCGGTCACCGTCTCGTCGTAGTAGCAAGTGTTGATGAAGTAGGTCCAATGCAGCGGTTTGCCGTGCTCGCGCTCGAAGTCCCGCGTGAACTGCATCGTGTCGATCCACATGCCGAACCGCTGGCTGCCATCGAACGCGCCCGTCAGGTACAGCGGAGACTCGGCGAACACCTCGTCCGCCTTGCCCCCCACGCTGCCCGCATCGCCGGTCGACGCGTCGTCGGCCGGCCCACCGCAGCTCACCAGCGCACCCGCCAACACGGCGGAGGCGCCCATCCAAAGTCTTCCCCACATGGTGGGTGGATGTAGCACCCTTTCGTCCCAAGTCCAGCGCAAAGCGCACAAGCAGCGCAATCAGCGCAGCCTAGCCCTCTTCCCAGGCGTACGGTCCACACAGGGACGCGAGCGGGGGTTCACAACGCCCCTCGACACATTGATACGACAGGCAATCCGGTGGGAGCTCGCACTCGGCCCCCGTCGCCCCGGCGGGAACGCAAGTCCCCTCGTCACCACAGGTCAAGAAGCCGATATTGCACTGCAAGGGCCTGTCACACGCTTCGCCCTCATATCGTGGGCCCTCGCAGACGCCCGACTCTCCGCACCGCAGAGGCGACCTGCATCGTGCCGTGCTCGACCCATCCAGGTTGCAGGCTTCTCCTTCCTCGAGCTCAGCGATGCACACGCCCGCCACGCACTGCAGCTCCTCGACGCAGGTGTCGTCGTTTCCGATCCACGCCCCACGCGACTCACACGGCTGCCCGAGTCCCGCGTCGCCACTGAACAGCTTGCAATCCGCAGCGTTCCCGGCGTTGCGCGGAGACGCGTCGGGCACGGTGTCCTCGCACAGACCGTCGAAGAGCTCCGCCACATGCTGCTCGTAGCAAGCCGGAGACAGGTGGGCTCCCACGGACTGAGCCCACGCCACCCGGTCCTCGTAGTTGAACTGAATGTCGACGTTGCAAGACGTCGGACAGTCGCAGCGCTCGAGCGCTGCACAGCGTCGCGCCGCCATCTCGGACGCCCATGTCGTCGGATCGAACGCCGGAGCCTCGGTGTCGCCGGTCTCCGCCGTGGGAGACCCACCCGAGGACGTCCCTCCCGAGGTTGACCCGTCCCCATCGTCGGTGTCGAGCGCTAGCTTCTCGATGTCGCACGCGGCGAGAAGCAGGAAGGAGAGAAGCAGACTGTGTGACCGTCTCATCAACTCCCGCCGTGTCCACGACGCGGGGTTTGTACGACCACGGCGTCCACTTTTTTCGCCCTGCACCCTTGGGACAGGCGTGCGGCGACAGGCGTAGAAGGACGAGCCTGCAGCAGCGCGGCCCTGCGAGCGTCAGCCTCCGCCGTTCTGCCCTGTTCACACAGCGCCGCAACCTCGAGCGCCACGACCACGTCCGACAGTGCCCCGCGGGGGTGTTGCCGGCCGTGACGCGCGATGAGCCGGAGCGCCGCCGCCCAGTCCCCTGCCCTTGCCGAGGACTGGATCTGTTTGACGAGTGCGGCCTCGGCCGCAAGCGCGTCTGGCTTTCGCGGCGGTCGCTGTCGTCGGGCCGAGTCGAACACCTCCGCGCTTGGCGGCGGAGCCTGCGAGCGCATCGCGGCGGAGGGTTCGGGCGCGGCAGGAGCGGTGTCCTTCAGCGGCGGGCCCGGAGCGAGTACGGCGGACGCATCCGCCAACACCTTCGGCGCGCGCGCGGGCGGTGACACGGCCGCCAACGTTCCAACCAAGCCCGCAGCGGCGATGCTCGCCGCAACCGGCACCGCCCAGCCGCCAACCCCGGCACCGACGCCGAGCTTGGGCAGCAATACGGCCCACGCCGCCGCGCTGGCCCGAGGCCTCGCAGCCCGAGCCCGCCCGGCCGTGACGTCCGCCCGCTCCCCCGCTTCGGCACGAAACCGTCGCCGCAACGACTGCAGCCGCCCATGCAGCGTGCTGGCAGGGGCACCCAGCGCTGCGGACAACTCCCTGCCCGTCAGCCCCTCGACGACCCCGAGCGCAAACAACTCGCGATCGGCGGGGTCCAGCGTCTGCACGAACCGCTCGAGCACCACCGATGCCTCGACCTTGCCGACGCCCTCCGAGCGCTGCGCGTGGTGGTGGCGCAGCGCGTCGTGCTTGCGAACACGTCGCCGCTCGACCTTGCGCGCGTTGCTGCTGACCCTGCGGGCGATCCCGTAGAGCCACGCGCGGCTGCGCTCTTCGGGCAGGTCGTCCCAGCGACGAAACGCGATCAGAAAGGCATCCTGGACCGCATCGTCGATCGCATCGGGCCGCACCCCCATGCGCCGGACGGTGGACCACACGAAGCCGTAGTGATCGCGGTACAGGGCGCGAAAGGGCCGAATGTCCCTTCGCCGGGTCTTGCGGTTCACCGCCACATCGAGGCCGTGTCCACGATCGCGAAGATTCACGAGCAGAGCTACGCTTTTTTTCTCTGGGGCTCAGCGCCTGCCGCCAAAGTGGACCCGCACGCCCGCGAGTAGCCGGGCAGAGATGAACCGCTGCGTGCTCAGGGCCGCGCCCGCCCGGGTCGTCTGGCTTCCCCAAAGACGCGCAACGGCCTCGGCCCGCAGCGTGAACCCGACCCGTGCCCCACTCCAGGCTGCACCGATCGAAGCCGCCGGCCCGGCGTAGGGACCGAGCCGCGACACCGGTGGGTCCAGCCCCCGACTCTCGGCTCGAAAGCCGCCGATGTCCCCTCCCCCACACAGCAACGCCGTCCAGGGCGCCCGACCCGGCGTCCAGCAACCGCGCAGCCCGACCGTTCCCGCTTGCACCAGCGCCTCGGGCCGCGCGCGAGGAACGAGGTATGTGCCGAGCACCTCCACTTGCCAGCGGTCTTGGCCGACCCCGAACGCTGCCCGGACCGCCGCCGCCGGATCGACCAGCGCACCCCACTCGAGCCCGGTTTCCACCCCTCCATGCAGTGCCACGGGCCACGGCCCAGCCGCGGGCGGCGGTGACTCGACAGACTCGGGTGCTGACTCGGACGCGGCGGCAGGCTCCGCGATTCGCGGCAACGCCGGAGCCGGTGCGGCCTCAGCAACAACCGGCGGCACCGGAACCGGTTCGGACTCCGGCTCCGGCTCGGGTTCGGGCTCCGGCTCGAGTTGCACGTCCAACGACGGCTCGAGCGACACGGCCAGCAACACTGCGGTGGCATCGGCCAACGCCTCGCAGCTCGTCGAGGTCACCTCGCGCACGTCCGTCGCCCCGGCGAACGTGGTCGTGAGCGTCATCGAAACGGCCTCGCCCTCGCGCACGACACTCGCGACCACCACCGCTTCGCCTTGCCCTCGCGGAGGGCCACTGAGCAGCGCGGCGACGCGGGCCTGCACGGCCTCGGCACTCGAGCAGCCCGGCGGTGCATTCCACTGCAGGTCGATGGATGCGGGCGGGGCTGGGGGCTCCGGCACGAGCAACGACAGCAGCGCGAGCTCGAAGACCATGCCCGGCTCAGCGACGCTCGATGGTCAGCTTGGTGACCGTGGCGTTGGTCTCGGGCTGCGGGCGATCATTGGGTCCGGCCGAGGCCGCCAGAGCTTCGGCGACCGCGATCGAAGGCTCGGTGCACTGCCCGAAGATCGTGTGCACGCCGTCGAGGTGCAGCGTGGGTCCCAAGGTGACGAAGAACTGCCCGCCGCCGGTCCCCGCCCCGCGGTTGGCCATGCTCAGACGGCCGGCCCGGTCGTGGCTGAGACCCGGGATGAACTCGTCCGGAATGACGTAGCCGGGCCCGCCCTGCCCCGTGCCCAGCGGGTCACCGCCTTGAATCATGAAGCCCGCGATGGCGCGGTGAAACAAGGTGCCGTCGTAGTAGGGCTTGGTGATCCAGGCGTCGGCATCGGGGTCTTTGAACGGACGCTTGCCCCGAGCCAGACCCGCGAAGTTCGCGACCGTCTTCGGCGCTTGCTTTTCGAACAGCTCGCACTCGATGCGCCCGGCGGGCATGTCGATGACCGCCCACAGCGGGCCCTCGCCGCCGAGGTCGCCGACGGCCTCGTCGAGCGTGAACACCCCCCGTTTGGGATCGCCCTGCGCGGTGGCGTAGGCCTGCATCTCGGCCTCGGTCATGCCCACCACAGGCGGCTCGCCCTTCTCGAACACCGCCTGCCCCGCGGGCTGCTCCCCGCCAGCCGCACCGTTCGCATCTGGCGCATTCGAGCCCGGCGCGCTCGGATCCCCGCCCTCGGCCAACTCTTCGGGCAGCGGCGGAGGTGGTGTGAACACGCACGAAACAGCACCCAGCCCGGTCAGGAGGCCCAACACGGCGAAGAAGCGAGACTTGGGGGCGAACACGAGCCTGATGATTGGCACTGCGCCGAACGCTTGACAAGCCCGAAGCCGTGGGCCAAAACCGCCGTCCGTTCGAGACTACGCCGGGCAACCGCCCGCTCTCCGAGAGACCGTACCGTGGCAAACCACAAGTCCGCCGAAAAACGCAACCGCCAGGCGCCCAAGCGTCGCGCCCGCAACCTCCTTCACCTCAGCACCATGCGCACATACATGAAGCGCCTCCGTGCTGCGCTGGGCAAAGGCGACGTCGCCACCGCCAAGGAGACCCTTCCCAAGGCGCTTCACGCCGTGGCCAAAGCCGCCAGCAAAGGCGTCATTCACCGCAACACCGCGTCCCGCTACTTCTCGCGCCTGACCACCGCCGTGGCCAAAGCCGAGAAGGCCGCCTGAGCCGCTCCCCGGCGAACAGCCTCGAACGAACAAAACCCCGGCGTCAGCACTGCTGACCCGGGGTTTTCTGCGTGCAGCGAACGCGTCAGGTTCGAGACGCCACGGCGGGCATCGCATCGCACACGTCGAGAATCCACCGCTGCAACGCGAGGTATGGGCTCTTGGTCACCGAGAACGACCCGCCCTTGAGGTCCTTGTCCAAGCGAGCCAGCCCCGCGTAGGCGCGACGCAGCCGCTCCTCGTCGAAACCGCGGGCCTGGGCCGCGAGTTTCTTGGCCACGAAGGGAGGCACACCCGCGGCTTGGCCGATCCTCGCCGGGTTGCCGCCTGCCGCCTTCGCGGTGAACACCAGGCGAAGCTGGCGGATCAACATCGACAGGGCCTGGTTGGCCTGCCCGATCTCTCCGGCTGCGCTCTCGGTAAAAAGATGCGCGAGCACGGCGAGCGCCTTGTCGCGCTGGCCCAGCCCGACCGCATCGGTGAGGTCGAAGATCACCGCGTCCCGGGTGTGCCCGCACACCGCGACCACGTCGGCCGTCTGTACGCTCGCGCCCTCCCCGGCGTGCAGCGACGCCCGGTCGAGCGCCGAGATCAGCGCGGACTGCCCGGTGCCGACCCGCAGCACCAGCTGCTCCACGGCGCTGCGATCGATCGCGATGCCCCGGTCCCGGGCCACCTGGGCGATGAAGTCCACCGCGTCACGGTCGCGTTTGATCGCCTCGAACTTGGCGACGAAGCCGACCTTCTTGGCGGTGCTCACGATGCGCGAGCGACCGTCGATGCCCGCGCTGACGACCACGAGCACGGTGGTCGGGCACGGGTCCTTGAGATACGCGATGAGGGCGTCCTGGCTGGCCTTGGCGGCGTCGCCCTTGCCCTTGCCGACCATCTCGGGGTCGTGCAGCTCCACGAGGCGCCGAGAGGCCATGAACGGGAGCTGGGAGCACGCTCCGATGACCGGTCCCATGCCGTCGAGCTCACGGCCCGCGAAACGCTCGTGGTTGAACGACTCCATGCCCGGCTCGAGCGTTCGCTTGCGCAGCTCGGCCAGGCTCTCCTTCACCGGCCCCGGCTCGTTGCCGTAGAGCAGGTAGACCGGTTCGAACCGCTCTTCGGCCAGGGCGCACTTGAGCGATTGAACCGGGTTGGTCATTCGGCGCTCCGGCAGCGCAAGGTGGCAACGGCTTCGACATGCGTGGTCATCGGCATCAAGTCGAACACGGTCACGTCCTCGACGTCGAATCCGCGCTGCGTGGCGACCTCGAGGTCGCGGGCCAGCGTGGCGGGATCGCAGCTGACGTAGACGATGCGCTCGGTCGCCACACGACAGGCCGCGGCCATGCCCTCCTTGCCCAAGCCGGCGCGCGGCGGATCGAGCACGATGACGTCGTAGGTGCTGCGACCCTCGACGAGCTTGGGCAACAGGTTGGTCGCGCTCTGACGCTTGGCGTTGATCGGCAGGCCCTCGGCCTTGGCGAGACCCTGCAGGGTCTTGATCGCGTCGTGGTCGGTGTCGCTGGCCCAGACCCGCTGCGCACTGCGAGCGAGGGCGCGGCTGAAGTTGCCCGAACCGGCGTAGAGCTCGAGCACCCGCAGACCGTCCGCTTCGGCGACCTTCGCCACGTGGTCGACCAGCGCCTTGTTGCCGGCCGCATTGGCCTGGCCAAAGGAGAACGCCCCCAGACGGACCGCAGGCCAACGTGCAGAACCGTCGACGGCGAGGGTGCGCTGTCCGACGTGCCCTTGCTGCCGCCCGCCACGGACTTCGATCCCCACCAACGTGTCATCGAGGATCGCCCGCAGGCCTTCGAGGACCTCGGGGTTGGGCTTGACCCGGGGCAGCCCCAAGATCGCTTGTCTGCCATCGGAGAGCCCCAAGACCTCGCCGGAGGCGGGCAGCAACCCGGCAACCTCGCGCAAGCGCGCGGCGGCTGCATCCAGCGCGGGGTCGAGCACCGGGCACGACGACACGTCGACCACTTCGCGTGAACGAGGCGCATGAAACCCCAGCGCAAACCCGGACTCGCTGCGGCGGTAGTGCAACCGTGCGCGACGGCGATAGCCGGTGGGCGTGCCCGCGTAGCCGACTCGCACGCCCGAGACCAAGCCGCGGAGCTGGTCGGCCACGATGCGAGCCTTGAACTCGGGCTGCTTGAGCGGCTCGACGTGTTGCCACTGGCAGCCCCCGCAACGGCCCGCGAGCGCGCAGGGCGGCTGCACGCGGTCGGGCGACGGCTCGATCACCTCGACCAAGCGCCCTTGCGTGAAGCGCTTGGCGGCCCGGACCTCGGCGGCCTCGACGACCTCATCGGGCAGCGCCCCCGGTACGAACCAAGTCGGTCCTTCGCCCTCCACCAGGGCTCCAACGCCATCCCCACCATGGGCCAGCGCGCGAATACGGATCCGTGCGTTCGTCATCGAGCTCGTCTTTCGTCGGCCACCCTTGCCGGATCGGGCCACCGGGGTCAACCGAGACCGTCCGGAGCCCGGACACGCGCGCAATCGATGGAAGCGGAATGAAATCCGACCGCCATGATGGCAACACCCCCGGCCAGACCCTCCACGACATTGGCCGCCCCCTGGAGCCAGGATGTGTCCCGCCGATCGTGTATTTTCGGTGAGTTGGAACATCGGTGGATCCGGCACGTGGATTGCTTCGTATGCTGGACATGGCCGGCACCGTTTCCCGATTGTTCGCCTTCGCTCTGTGCGCCACCGCGGTGGCGGCTTGCGATGCGGGCGACGGCACGCCGATCGGGCCCGAGGGCGGGGTCGTCGTGAGCGACGACGGCCGCCTCACGGTCGAGATCCCCGCCGGCGCGCTCGACGAGGTCGTCGATGTCTCGATCCACGCGGTCGAAGACGGGCCCTCCGGCGAGGACGCCGCGGTTCGCGCCTACTCCATCGAGCCGCTCGGAACCGCGCTCGTCCTCCCGGCCCACGTCGAGTACGACTGGACGGTCCAGCCCGCGGCCGATGCCCTGTCCCTGGATGCCACCACTGTCGAAGACCCGAGCCTGTTCATCGAACGAGGGCCGCAGTGGCAAGCGCTCGCTGACCGCTCCGTCGATGTGGACGCCGGCTACGTGTCCGGGTCGGCGCACTACCTCGGTGTCATCGCCGTCGTGGACTGAAGCGAGTTGACAGGCGCCCGGGCGTTGACCGAGGGTCCACGGATCATCGTCGGGTTTTGGGCGCTTTGGGGCACGAAGCCGGGTCGATGACCAGGATTCGGAGGACCTCATGCACAACGCAGTACGCATCGCACTGGCGGCTCTGTTGCTGACCGCCTGCGCTCAGGAACGGGACGACAACGACACCGCAGGCTCCGGGATCTCCGGAGCGAACTCCGGCATTTCGGGCACCGACTCGTCCGACGACGACGGCGGAGACGAAACCGGGGCCAAGCTCGACCTGGGCGACGGCGGCACCGGGCAGGCCAGCGGCGGCGACTCGGGGCCGGGCGTGGGCAGCTGCGAAGAAGCGGCACAGAACGAGTCCAACCAGGGCTGCGAGTTCTGGGCCGTGGACCTGCCCAATGCGTGGGCGGGCATCAACGGCAGCCCTGCTCCCGCCGATCAGCAGTTCGCCGTGGTCGTCGCCAACACCGCGACCGACGTCGCCGCGCATGTCGAGGTCTTCAACGGAGTGACCGGAGCCGCCGTCGACACGATGGACGTGATGCCCGGCGAGATTCACGAGTTCCGCCTGCCGGCCCTCAACCAAGAGCCGCGCGCCAACACCTACGACGGGCAGTCGTACCGCATCAGCAGCGACGTCCCGATCACCGCGTACCAGTTCAACCCGCTCGACAATACCGTGCAGGTGTTCTCGAACGACGCGTCCCTGCTCTTTCCCACCCCCGTGCTCGACACGGACTACACGGCGATCACGGCCGATGCACTGCTGCTGAGCACCGACGTCGAGCCCAACGGCGACAACGCGGGCGCGTTCGTGTCGGTGGTCGCCACCGAAGACGGCACCACCGTGGACCTGTTCGCCACGTGGGGCCTATACGCAGGAGACACCCAAGGTGTCACGCTCGACCGCGGCCAGGTGTTCACGGCCGTATCGGTGGGCTCGGGTGCGGGCGCGGGCGCGGGCGACGGCAACCTTTCGGGGTCCCGCGTGGTGGCGGACAAGCCCGTGGCGGTGTTCGCCGGCAACGTAGCGACGATCGAGCCCAACCCCGGAATGTGCTGCGCCGACCACCTCGAGCAGCAGATGCTCCCGCTGGTCGCCTGGGGCGACAGCTACCTGGCCACTCCGCCCCCCTCGCCGAGTGCCGCCGGCGAGGTCGTCGCCTCGGGCTATCGCATTACCGGGTCGTTCGACGGCACCCAGCTGTCCTACTCCCCTGCACCACCGCCTGGCGCCCCGACCACGATCAACGCGGGCGAAACGATCCGTTTCCAGACCAACCTGCCCTTTGCGGTCACCTCCGGCGACCCCGACCGCCCCTTCGCGGTCACCCAGTTCCTGCTCAGCTCGCAGGCACTCGGCGGCTTGGCCAGCCAAGGCGACCCCGCGATGATCTCGCTGCCCGCATCCGCGCAGTACCAGGAGGACTACATCTTCTTGGTGCCCGACGGTTACGCCAGCAACTACGTCACGGTCATCCGCCAAGAAGGTGCATCGGTGGAGCGCGACGGCATCTCGGTCGACGCCGCTGGATGGGCGCCTCTGGGCGTGCTGGGTGGCATCGGCTACGAGTACGTGCACCTGGGCGTGGAGACGGGCTCGCACAGCATCAGCTCGGATCAACCGTGCGGCATCATCTCGGTCGGCTACGACCAGGACGTCAGCTACGGCTACCCCGGCGGTAGCGGGCTCGAGGTCATCTCCGAGCCACCGCCGCCTCCGGTGGGCTGATCCACCCAGCCGGGGGCGGCCTGTGGGGGGCCGCTGCCCCGCGCTGGACCACGCCGCCACACTGCGGCTCCCCCCGTCAGGAGGGACCGGAGTCGGTAGGCTCGCCGAATGCGGAAGTCTCTCCTGGTCGTGGGCGTACTCGCCCTTGGTTGCAACGGCAGTGGTTCGAACACGAGTGCCTTCGACAGCGGAACCGAGGGAATGCCGAGCACCGGATCGAGCACGGGCACGAACCCCACCGGGGCCAGCGGCACGACGACCGTCGGCAGTGACTCCACCGGGACGACCGGCGGCAGCGACCCCATCTTCGACCTCGGCGCGGGTACGGGAACCATCGACGTGTGCGGTGAGCCCGAGGACAACCCGATCTACCTGCTCACGCGCGGCCTCGAGACCGGGGAAGCCACCTCGATTCAGGCATTCGATCCCCCGACCCTGACCTTTTCTCCCGTCGTTGCGGCGATCGAGTGCGAGGGCACCGAGGACGATTGGGGCGTGTCCTCGATGGCCGTCGACCGCCAGCGCCGAGCGTGGATCACCTGGAGCGCGCTGCACGATGGGCCGGACGATCCCGCGTACAAGCGGCTCGATCGGATCGATCTGGACACAGGTGCCTGCGAGACCGACGTCGCGGCGCTGCCGACCACCGAGCAGTGGGGCAGCCCGCTGGGCATGGCCTATGTGTCCGACGGTGCCGACAGCGGCAACGAGACCCTGTACTTCGTGGACACGGGCACGTACCTGCACACGATCGGCAGCAAGAGCTCACCGGGCCGCTGGTGGACGCTGGGCCCCGAGGGACGCACCTTCTCCGGCGTCGAGCTCACCGGAAGCGGCGACGGGCGCATGTTCAGCCTGATCATGAACTACACCGGACCGTTCGACTTCGAGTGCACGGCCGAGATGCCATGCCCGCCCACGGTGCGACTCGCGGAGATCGATCGTGCCGGGCCCAGCGCCATTTCGATGCTCGACCTGACGGAGATCGAGGCGTTCGGCATCGACCCTGGGGGCTTCGCATTCGCGCATTGGGGCGGACACATCTGGGTGTTCATCTCGCGGGACTTCGGCGCGACCGAGGTCTTCGACCACGACCCCGAAACGCAAACGACCACCCGCGTGGTCGACGACGGCGCCCCCGGGGTGGTCGGCGCGGGCGTATCCACCTGTGCGCCGCTGATCCTCCCCGAGGGCTGAGCACGCTACAGGTCGGTGAAGTACTCGACGCTGACCCGCAGGCGGTGGCTGGCGTCGGGCTCGGTCACGCTGTCGTGCACGATGCCGTCGTTTTCGTCCGCGCCCCGCCGGAACCAGGCGACGTCGGCGACCGCGTTGGGCAGCACGTCGGCCAGACGCACCCGGATCTGAAAGCGGGTGTCGTTCGCGGACCACGACGCGTCGAACTGGTCGGTCACATCGACCTCGATCGCGGTGCCGGGCTGAATCTCGCCCGAAGAGAGGAACTGCGCGAACGCGTCGTCGAGCACGACCGGCGACGCGATGGCGCCGCGAGTCGCGAACTCGACGTGATCGATGACGTACCCGCCCGCGTCCGTGTCCTCTGGCGTGCCAGCGACGTCGAGCACCTGCGTGGCCAACGTGGCGCTTCGCAGCTGCAGGATCGACGCGTGATTCGGCAGGCTGCCCAAGGCAAACGTCGCGCCGCCGAAACGGTCGGCATCCCCGGTCGTGTCGCCCGCGTAGAACCACGTGCCGGTGTTGTTGCCGGTCAGATCGGGGTCGTACTCGAGGACGACCGTGTGCAGCGCGGCGAGGGCAATCGTGGAGACGACCTCCTCTTCGAGCGCGTTGCCTGCCACGTCCGTCACCGTCGTGGGCACGACGATGTCGTAGCTGGACTGGGTGTCGGCGAAGGGATAGTCGAGCTCGAAGGTCACTTCGGAGTCGTCCCCGTTCCACACGAACCCGGAGCCCGCAGGGAACGCAGCCTCCACCGTCGCAGTGTCGACCGGCTCGTCGAATACGAGGGTGACCTCGGGATCGATGACGGAGCTCGCGCCATCAGCCGGGGAAATCTCGACCACCTGCGGAGGCGTCGTATCGCCCTCCGCACCCGTCGAGCTCGAATCCCCAGTCCCGCTCGTGTCGTCCTCGACGCCCGTCGAGCCTTGGCCGCTCGAAGACCCGTCCGCCCCGGTCGTGTCCGCGGCCCCCGTGGAGCCGGTCGTCGGGTCGTTCATCGTCGTCGCCGAGGGATCGGGGTCGGAGCTGCCGCCCGTTTCGGCTGCGCCCGAGGTCGACGCGTCGTCGGAGTCGCCGACCGCAGACGACTCCGGCGCGTCGAAGCACGCGGTCAGGCTCAGGGCGCAAACACCGAGCATTGCGGCGGTGAACAGTCGAGGGCGGTGGGCAGGGGCAATGGTGGTCATCGTCAGTCTCCGTGGGGCCCCCAACGTGTGCGGGGCTCACTCGGACAGATGCCGCCCGCGAGATTTGTGACGCCGCCCCTGCAGAAAACCGCCGGCGACCGCAGTCAGGCGACCGAGACGGGGTCCCCGACCCGGATCGTCTGGCCCACATCCGCCAACGCGTTGCGGCCAAAGTCGACCTTGCCGTCGGCATTGCGGCGAAACTTGGCCAGCGTACGCAGCGGCTCACCATCCGGACGCGGACGATCGGGCCGCATGGGGTCGAGGGTGGTGACCGAGCAGCGCTCGCAGTTGCTCACGCAGCGCACCCCCACGCCACCGATGCTCAGCGCGTTCCAGTGGTCCTCGTCCCACGGCGTGTCGGCCTGCACCACGATGTTGGGACGGAACGCCAGCATCGGAAGCGGCGGCCCCTCGATGCGTTCGTTGAGGTCGACCAGCGAGGCGGTGTTCGTCACCAGATAGGGGAAGCCATCGGCAAAGCTGACCGCCACCTCTTCGAACCCGCCGACCGGTCGACGTTCGTCCTCGGGCATGTGGACCAGGCGCGCCGGCTCGCCGAGCAATGTCGAAAAGAACGCGTCGGCATCGTTCGACACCAGACGCGCGGCCACATCGGCGCTCCACACCCGCACGCCGAGCGCTTCGCCGCCACGGGGTTCGAGTGCGCAGGCGAACGCACCGACCTCGGGTGCGTGCACCCGAAGCGTGTCTCCCTCCAGCTCCACCCGGCACCGCCCCAGCGCCGGATGGCTGCGTTGGGTCATGAACTTGCCGGCGGGCGAGGTCACCATGAACCGGCGGTCGTTCTCGAAGCCTCGTTCCTGGGTCGCCGCATGTTCGACCGCCACGGCCGGGCCGCTCTTGATCGGATAGAGGTAGAGGTTCGTGACACGCATGTCGCGGGTGCAGCATACGCGGACGTTGCAGAACGCAACACATTGAAATTTCGTAGTTTTGCGTGATCGCCCAGCCTGGGCCGTGCACTACCGGGGTGCCATGACTTCGATGCTGCGCCTCGCGTCCCTCCTGAGTGTCGGCCTGCTGATGACGGGTTGCTCCTTGCCCGAACAGATCCGCACCGAAGCGGGACCCGCGTTCACACTCACCGCCGACGCGCCCGTCGCCGCCTTCGAGGTGACGCTGTGCCTGACCGGCCCCGATCCGAAGTCGCTGTACGTGCGCGGGCGGGTGAACGCTGTCGCGACGACCGACGCGGACCGAGACCTGCAGCTGCACATGGAATCGCTCGATCGCCCGGTGGTCGCCGACGACGAGCACGACGCCCACGCGCGGACGCTCGAGCTGCCCGCGTCGGGTGACGTCGAAGGGGGATTCGGGCTGCTCGCCGAAGCGCAGTGGAAGGGCAGCGGTCGACGGTGTGCAGAGCCCGAGGCCATTCAGTTCGCGGTCGATGGGCTACAGCCCGGAGAGTCGGTCACGGTCGAGGATTGGGACGTGACCATGACCGCCCAGTGGAACGACGGCTCGTTCGGCAGCGGGCCGGACGACGAAGACCTCAGCGTCGAGATCGTGCGCTTGTGAGTGTTCGGGCGCGCAGCCTCTGCGGAGGCTGGCGGACCCGCCGGAAGCCATTGCGGTCAGCGGTGGGCGCGGCGCCACCACACACAGTTCATGAAGTCGCCGGGTCCCTGGACGAAAACCGTCGCGTTGACCGCCTTGGTGTTGCTCGCCGCCTGTGCGGCCGGCGACGCCCGGTACACGGCCGAAGTCCCCGCCGGGTTCTGGGCCGGGCTGTGGCATGGCGCCATTTCGCTGGTCGCACTGATCGTCGGCTTCTTCGTGGACACCGTGGAGATCTACGAGCGCGACAACGTCGGCACTTGGTACGACGTCGGCTACATCCTCGGCATCCTCTGCGTCTCCGGTGGCGGGGGCTCCGAAGCCCATCGCAGGGCACGGCGCCGCCGCGACGCAGAGGAATGGCAAGAGGTCGCCGACAAGGTCGAAGCCAAGGTGCGCCGCAAGCTCCGGACCTGGGCCGAGGCCGAGCCCGACGAAGACTGGGACGACGTCGAGCAGAAGGTCGCCGACAAGCTCAAACGCAAGCTTCGTGCGTGGGCCGAAGAGCCCTGAACCACACCTCAAGCCGGGGCGAAGCGAGCCACGATGGCTTGCGCGACGGTGTCACGCGCCCCTTCGCGGACCCCGGCATAGAGCGCGACCGCACGAGCATCTCGGTACAGGCGCTCGATCGCATACTCCTCGGTGTAGCCGTAGCCACCGTGAATCTGCAGCATGTCCGAGCATCCCGTCGTGGCGCTCTGCACCGCGGCCAAGGTGGCCCGCGCCGCTGCGGCGGGGCGACCGTCGTCACCGCGATCCGCCGCGACCCCGAGCATCAACTCGGCCGCGTCGAGGCCCATCGAGAGGTCGGCCAGCTTCCATTGAATGGCCTGGAACTTGGCGATCGGCTTGCCGAACTGCTGACGCTCGAGGGCATAGCCCGTGCCCTCCGCCAGCGCGGCGCGCCCGATGCCGGCCGCGATGAACCCCAGGGCTAGCTGGAAGTCGGCCTGGGCCCGAGCGGCATCACCGCGCAGCAGCGTCGCCGTGGCGCCCTCGAAGCGGAGGATGCCGATGTCCGCGGCCCGAAGCCCGAGGGTGCGGCTGGCGCTGGCGTCCATGCCCTCGCCGCGCGTCACCCGAAGCGGCGTGACCACTCCGTCGACCTCCGCCAACACCACGAAGGCCGACGCCGACGCGGCGCCGAAGGCCGCACGGTCGACGCCCGTCACGACGAAGCCGTCGCCCGAACGTGTGGCCGACAGACCCTTCGCAAAGCCGAGCACACCCTCGCCCGGGGCGTCGGCGCCCAGACCCAGCCCGAGCAGGTTGTGCACCGCGACGGTCACCGCGGTGGCGGCCGAGAACGCGCCAAGCTCTTCGAGCACGGCGAGCGAGGCCAAGGTGGAAAGCCCTGCCCCGCCCTGCTCTTCGGGTACCTGCATCGCCAGCAGGCCCATTTCTCCGAGTTCGCTCAGCCACGCCTCGGGCAACGCCCGCGCGGACTCCCACGCCGGCACGTCTTCGGCCTTCTGCTTGCCGAGCTCGCGCACGCTGTCGCGGAGCAGAACGGTGTCTTCATCGAGTTGAAAGTTCATCGCGCGGCTCCTCAGGCGTTGGTTGCAAAACGGCGGGCGATGTCCCGGCTGACCACGATGCGCTGCACCTCGGAGGTGCCCTCGTAGATCATCGTGACACGCACGTCCCGGAACAGGCGCTCCACGGTCTGGGCGGCGTCGTTGCCGTCCTCGCCCAGAACCTCGAGCGCGAGGTTGCAGGCCGCGACGGCCTTTTCGGAGCAGAACATCTTGGCCATCGAAGCCTGTCGGGAGAACTCCATCTTGCTCTCCTTGCGCCACGCAGCCTGCAATGCGAGCAGCTGCCCCGCCTCCAGGTCGGTCGCCATGTCGGCGAGTCGCCACTGCACGGCCTGGCTGCGAGCCAGCTCCGGACGCTCGCGCACGTAGGCGGTGGCAAGCTCGAGCGCGGCCACGCCGATGCCGAGCGCCTGCGAGGCGATGCCCACCCGGCCGCCGTCGAGCGCCATCATCGCGGCGCGAAACCCCTTGTCGGTCTGACCGAGCAAGGCGTCGTCACCGACTTCGACGTCGGTGAAGTCGAGCGCCGTGGTGGTGCTGCCGTGCAGGCCCATCTTGTGCTCGGGCTTGCCCGGCTGCACGCCGGGCGTGTTGCCCGGCACCAGGAAGGTCGAAATGCCGCGAGCCCCGGGCGCATCGGAAGTCTTGGCCCACACGATGAACAGGCCGGCGTCGGTGCCCGAGGTGATCCACAGCTTGGACCCGTTGATGAGCCATCCCTTGTCGGTCTTCACCGCGCGCGTCCGCATGCCGCCGGGATCGGACCCTGCACCCGGCTCACTGAGCGCGAAGGCCCCGACCACGTGCTCGAAGTTGCAAAGCTTCGGCACATGGAGCTGCCGCTGCTCGGGCGTGCCGAACGCCTCGACCACCTCGGCCACCATGTTGTTCACACACAGCGCCACCGTCGTCGACGCGCACGCCTTGGCCATCTCGGTGACCGCCAGGCTGTACGAGACCGTCCCCGCCTCGAGTCCCCCGAGCGCCTTCGAAACCGCGACCGCCGTCAGCCCCCGCTTCGCCGCCTCGGCCAAACTCTCCCGCGGAAACCCGCCTTCCACATCACACCGCTGCGCCGCCGGCACCAACACCGACTCCGCATACTCCCGCGCAATGCCCTGAACCTCGAGCTGCCGCTCACTCAACGTCACATCCATGAAGAACTCTCTGTCTAGTGGGGGGGACGACAACGACCTCGAACCCGTCGCGATCGTCTCCCTACACCCAAAATCTCTCTACGCAAGAGAGCGAGCAGACCCGAAGGGTCGCGCAGCGGAAAAGAGGAAAACGGCCGAGCAGAGTCTGCCGACCGGAGGGTTTCGGAGGGGGGCCCTCGCCCCGCCAGGGGCCCCCCGGAGAAACCCGGCAGGCCCGACGCCGAAGGCCTTAAAACGCCTCGCCGACCTGACCGCGATACGTGTGCACGAACTCGACCTCGGGCGGCGGGTCGAACTCCCACTCGGTCACCGAAGTCTCGATGCACGACTTCATGTTGGCGGGGTCGTGCTCGCCCTGGTCGGCGCCCTTGGCGTTCTGCTTGCGCGCCTGAATCTCGAGCACCTTGCCCTGCGAGGTCTTGCCCGCCGTGTCGACGTGGAACTCGACCAGGAAAACCGCCCGCATGAACCGAGTCTCCGCCACGTCCATCTCGTCCTCGAGGCATCGCTCGATGTCCTTGAGGTAGACGGTGAGGATCGTGTCGTCGATGTTCTGCAACACCTCGGGGCTGATGCCCTTGCCCTGGTCGTCGTAGTCCTGCCGACGATCGGCGGTGATGATGTCGCCCTCGTAGTCGTTGTTGTCGGATCCACGATAGGCGGCCGCGACGTCGGGGTTGTCGGTGTCCGCCTGCTTCTTGCAGGCGGTGAGGCCCAGGCCCATGCCCAGGACGACCAGTGCGGTCAGGTTGATGCGGTTCGTGCGGTTCATGCGGGTCTCCGGGGGTCGAGTGTACGCGCTCAGCCCTTCATGAGGCTGGACGCAATGACGATGCGCTGAATCTCGCTGGTGCCTTCGTAGATCTCGGTGATCTTGGCATCGCGAAACGCCCGTTCGACGGGGTATTCGGTCACGTAGCCGTTGCCGCCGTGAATCTGAATGGCGTCCTTGGCGACCTTGTTGGCGGTCTCCGAGGCGTGCAGCTTGGCCATCGCGGACTCCTTGCTGTGACGACGGCCTTCGATCTTGGCGATCGCGGCGCGCAGCGTGAGCAGCCGCGAGGCTTCGATCTGCGTCTCCATGTCGGCGAGCATGAACGCCACCGCTTGGTGGTCGATGATGCGTTTGCCGAACGTCTTGCGGTCGCAGGCGTACTCCGCCGCCGCCTCGAACGCGCCCTGGGCGATGCCCAGCGCCTGCGCGGCGATGCCGATGCGGCCCGCGTCGAGGGTGCTCATCGCAACCTTGAAGCCGTCGCCTTCTTTGCCCAGTCGCTGGCTCTCGTGCACACGGTGGCCCTCGAAGAAGATCTGGCACGAGTGGCTGGCACGGATGCCCAGCTTGTCGTCCTTGGGACCGCGGGTGATGCCCTCTGCGTTCATGTCGACCACGAACGCCGAGATGCCGCGGTGCCCCAGCGACCTGTCGTGCATGCAGATCAGGATGCCCGTGTCGGCCTGGGGCCCGTTGGTGATCCAGTTCTTCACGCCGTCGATGACGTAGTGGTCACCGTCGCGAACACACACGGTCTTCTGCGCGGCCGCGTCCGAGCCGGCCTCGGGCTCGCTGAGCATGAAGCAGCCGAGCTTCTCACCCGACGCCAGCGGCGTGAGCCACTGCTTCTTCTGCTCCTCGTTGGCCCACTTGAGCAGCGGCTCGCACACCAGCGAGTTGTTCACCGACATGATGACGCCGGTCGAGGCACACGCAGCGGAGATGGTCTCCATCGCCAGCACGTAGGCCACCGTGTCGAGTTCGCTGCCGCCGTAGTCGACCGGCACCTCGATGCCCATCAGGCCCAGCTCGGCCATCTGCGCCACGAGCTCTTTGGGATAGCGGGCGTTCTTGTCGAGCTCGTGCGCGATCGGCTTGATCTCGCGCTCGGCGAACTCGCGACACGTGGTCACGAGTGCTTCTTGTTCTTCGGTCAGGTTCAGATCCATCGAAGGTCTCTCTTCACTCGCCTTTGAAGTCGGCGGCGCGCTTCTCCATGAACGCGGCCATGCCTTCTTTTTGGTCGGCGGTGGCAAACAGGCTGGCGAACGCGGTCTGCTCTTGCAGGTTGGCGTCGTCGAGGGACTTGTTGGCGCCCTCGTGAATCACTTCCTTGACCTTGGCGATCGCCAGCGGGCCCATGGACGCGATGGTTTCGGCGGTCTTGACCGCGGTGTCGAGCAGCGCCTCGGGCTCGACGACCTTGTTGACCAGGCCGATGCGCAGCGCCTCGTCGGCTCCGATCATCTCGCCGGTCATGCACAGCTCGAGTGCGCGAGCCTGGCCGACCCGACGAAGCATGCGCTGGGTGCCGCCGAAGCCGGGGATGACCCCGAGCTTGACCTCGGGCTGGCCAAAGCGTGCCTTGGACGACGCGTAGATGAAGTCGCAGGCGAGCGCGAGCTCGCAGCCGCCTCCGAGCGCGAAGCCATTGACGGCCGCGATGACCGGAATGCCGATCGCACCGAGCTCTTCGCCCAGCGCGTGGCCCTTGCCCGCGAACGAGAGCGCCTCGCCGGGGTTCATGTCGGACATCGCCTTGATGTCCGCACCCGCGACGAATGCCTTTTCACCACCGCCGGTCAGCACGAGCGCACGGACGGTGTCGGAGATGGCGGTCTCCTCGACCAGCTCGGTGAGCTCGCCGACGACCTGCGCGTTGAGGGCGTTGAGCGCCTTGGGACGGTTGATCGTGACGATGCGGACGGGGCCGCGGTCCTCGACCAGGAGGGTTTCGAAGTTGCTCATCGACAGGTCACTTCTTGCTGTAGTCGTAGAAACCGCGGCCGGTCTTGCGACCCAGCCAGCCCGCAGCGACATGCATGCGCAGCACGTTGGCGGCGCGATACTTGTCGTCGCCCAGCTCGCGATGCAGCACGTCCGCGATCGCCAGGCAGGTGTCGAGGCCGATCAGGTCGGCGAGGGCCAGCGGACCCATGGGGTGGTTGAGGCCCAGCTTGATGCCCGTGTCGATGTCCTCGGGCGTGCCCAGGTTTTCCTGCAGCGCAAAACAGGCTTCGTTGATCAGCGGGATGAGGATCCGGTTGACGATGAAGCCCGGGCTGTCGAGCGAGGTGACCACGGTCTTGCCGAGGTTCTCGGCCAGCGCCTTGGTGGTCTCGTACGTCGCATCCGAGGTGGGCAGGCCGCGAATGAGCTCAACGAGCTTCATGACCGGCACCGGGTTCATGAAGTGCATGCCCACGATGTTCTCGGGGCGCGAGGTCTCGGCGCCGAGCAGCGTGATGCTGATCGAGCTGGTGTTCGTGGCGATGATCGCCCCCTGCGGGCACGCCTCGTCGAGACCTTTCATGAGCTTCTTCTTGAGCTCGATGTTCTCGGTGGCGGCTTCGATCGCGAACTCGACGTCCTTGAACGCCGCGACCGAATCGACCGGCACGATGCGCTCCAGCGTGGCATCGCGGTCTTCGGCCGAGATCTTGCCCTTCTCCACCGCGCGACCCAGGATCTTCGAGATCTTGGCCTTGCCGGCTTCGGCACGCGCCTTGTCGACGTCGGCGAGCAGCACGGTACGCCCGCTCTGCGCGACCACCTGTGCAATGCCGCCGCCCATTTGGCCGGCGCCCAGAACTCCTACGGTTTGAATGTCGGTCGTCATCTCTAGAGCATCTCCACCATGAGTGCGAGGCCTTCACCGCCGCCGAGGCAGATCGCCGCCATGCCGCGCTTCTTGTCCGTGCTCTTCAGCGCGTACAGCAGCGTGGTCAGGATGCGGGCGCCCGAGCAGCCGATCGGGTGCCCCAGGGCGACGGAGCCGCCGCGAATGTTGATCTTGTCGTCGGGAATGCCGATCTCGTCCTGGTTGGCGAGCGACACCACCGAGAACGCCTCGTTGATCTCCCACAGGTCGACGTCGTCGGCCTTCAGTCCCGTCTTGTCCAGCACCTTGGCCACGGCCTTGGCGGGCGCGGTGGTGAACCACTCGGGTGCCTGAGCGGCATTGTCGTAGGCGACGATCTTGGCCAGCGGCTTCAGCCCGCGCTTGTCGGCCTCGTCCTTGCTCATCACGACCAATGCCGAGCCACCGTCGTTGACCGAGGGGGCGTTGGCCGCGGTGATGGTGCCGTCCTTCTTGAAGGCCGAGCGCAGCTTGGGGATCTTGTCGAGCTTGGCGCGACCGGGCTCTTCGTCGGTGTCGACCACGACGGGCTCGCCCTTGCGCTGCGGCACGGGCACCGGGACGATCTCGGCCTTGAAGTGGCCCTCTTCGATCGACTGCTGGGCGCGCTTGTAGCTGGTGATCGCCCAGGCGTCTTGGCGCTCGCGATCGATCTTGCGCTCGGAGGCGCAGAGCTCTCCGGCGATGCCCATGTGGTGGTCGCCGTAGGGGTCCCACAGGCCGTCGTGCACCATGCCGTCGACGATCTCGCCGTTGCCCATGCGGTACCCGGTCCGCGCTTTGGGCAGGTAGTACGGAGCGTTCGACATGGACTCCATGCCGCCCGCGACGGCGATCTCGGCGTCGCCGGCCTTGATCGACTGCGCCGCTTGAATGACCGCCATGAGGCCGCTGCCGCAGACCTTGTTGAGCGTCACGCAGCCGACGGAGTCGGGCACACCGGCACCGAGCGATGCTTGCCGCGCGGGAGCCTGGCCGACACCGGCCGGAAGCACGCACCCCATGTACACCTGGTCGAGGTCGGCCCCTTCGACCGAGGCGCGAGACAGGGCTTCTGAGATGGCGGCGGCACCCAGCTTGGGTGCGGGGAGGGAGGCGAACACACCACCGAAGCTGCCGATGGGCGTTCGGGCGGCGCTGACGATCACGACTTCACGAGACATCGAAACGGACCTTGTTGGAGGGGGAGCGCGACGGAGCGCGTCTCACTTGTGGAACGGGTGCACAGGGAGCCGCGTCGATTGCGGTCGACAGGCGTCTGGGCACGGACATGCGGGTAGCACGGTGCCGCACCACCCTCCAGGAGTTGCCGCACTCCCGGCCCGCGCTTGGCGATCCCTGCCCTCGCGGCCCGATGCCGGCGCGCACACCGATCGCGCCACTCACGCAAGGACCGACAATTCGGGGTCAACTCGTGCTTGACGTCCGCCGCGAGCCATCGCATAACTCGCGTCCCCATCGCGGGACCTCAGTCGAGGTAGCTCAGTCGGTTAGAGCGAGGGATTCATAACCCCTAGGTCGGCGGTTCAATTCCGCCCCTCGGCACAAACTTCGAAGCGGCACTCTCTGTTCGAGAGTCGCCGCTTCGTTCGTTTCGGGCTCGCTCGCTCAGGCCCGCTCAGCTTTGGGGCAGGCAGTCGGGGCAGGTGCCCTGCAGCTGCACGGCCGCCGCGCGAATCGAGGCCGACCAACGGCCTTCGAGGGCGAGCGTGGCGGTGAGTTCGGCGGGGAGACACTCCAGCTTGCCGCAGTCCATGCACACGAAGTGCGGGTGGCGATGTGAGCCGCCGTCGCCCCGCCGAAGCGCGTAGCGGTCTTGTCCTTCGACCCGGCTGACGACCGGCGCAATGCCGACCTCGGCCAGCTTGACCAGGTTGCGGTAGATCGTCGTCGGGTCCCAGTCACTGTCGCCGAGACGCTCGAGCACGTCGCGGTACGAGAGCGGATGCGGTGCCTCGGCGAGCAGACGCAGCACCGCCACCCGAGGTGCGGTCGACCGCAGCCCTCGATCTCGCAGCAGTGCGCGCGCTTCGTCCTTGCTCATCTCCATCGGCAGCCGCTCGACCTCAACATGCTGCAACAGTGTTGCACAAGCACAGGTTTTGCACACGCTATTGCAATCAATGTGCACATGCGCCTACCTTGCGCTCATGGCCTCCCCCCAACCGACCCACGGCGGTGTGCTCTGATCGCGCGAACCCGTGTGACCGTGCTGGCCGGGTTCCTCGGCGCGGGCAAGACGACCGTCCTCAACGCCCTGCTGCGCGACACGACCGAACCCCTGGGCGTGATCGTCAACGACTTCGGGGCCGTGAACGTCGATGCGGCCCTGGTGGCCGGGCAGACCTCGGTGGAGGGCGAGGTGGCGCTTCAGAACGGGTGCATCTGCTGCACGATCCGCGGCGACCTGCTGGCCGCGCTGCTGTCGCTGACCCGGCGCCGCAACCCGCCACGGCACATTCTCATCGAGGCCAGCGGTGTCTCCGACCCAGCCGCGATCGTACGGACGTTCGTCGACCCACGGATCTCCGACCAGCTCGAGCTCGCCGCGGTGATCGGGTGTGTCGACCCGCTCGAGTTCCCTCGACTGGTGGGGCCCGATTGGGACCTCGCGAGCGAGCAGCTGCGGGTGTGCGACTTCGTGCTGCTCACCAAGGCCGACCTCACCAGCGCGGCCCAACGCGACACGGTCGAAGAGCTCGTACGCACGCGGGCCCCCCGAGCTCGCCTGCTGACGACCAGCGCCGACGAAGTGCCCACGGAGTTCCTGCTGGGCGGGGACGGGCTCTGGGAAAACGCGCGCATCGTGCAGACCCAGCCTCGCGCGGAGGATGCCCACGTCCACGAGGTCGGACACGACCACGGGCATGACCACGCCCATGACCACGACCACGCGCACCACCACCACGGCGTGCACGCGTTCGAGACCTGGACCTACCGCACCGACACGCCCCTGTCGGCCTACGGCCTGCGGCGAGTGTTGCAGCGCCTCCCCGCGTCGGTCTTTCGGGCCAAGGGCTTCGTGCTCACCACCGAGGATCCGCAGACCCGACTGCTGGTCCAAGTCGCGGGCGCGCGAGCCGAGCTCACCGCTCATGGAGCGTGGGAAACCCCGCCGCGCACGGAGCTGGTCTTTCTCGGACGGGAAGGTCAGCTCGACGCCGAGACCCTCCGCTCACAGCTCGACGCGGCGTGTTACGCCGGCCCTCGCTCCCCGCAAGGGTTTCTCGACGACATGGTCGGGCACTTCAACCGCCTGCTGAGCACCGTGCCGGGGCACAAGGGCTGATCCCGGACACGCTCGCACGCAGCTCGCGGGCCGCGAGCGGGACCAGGCGCTCCGCGGCTCTCCGTCCACCCGCGATGTTGCGCGCAATGGGCCCCAGCTGAAGCTCCGCGAGGGCACCAGTGACGTACAAGGCCCGCGCCCACTGCAGCTGAGCGTCGACCACCGGGGTCCCACACCGTGCCCGCGGCAACGCGTCCTCGGCGAGACCTTCGAACCGCGGAAGCGTGGGCATCCCGGAGAACCCCGTCGCCAACGCAACCGCGTCTACCTCGAGCTCCGTCGACAACCCGAGGACACGCCGCCCGGGCAGCGCATAGACCCCCCGGACGCGTTCGACGACCACGTCGATGCGCCCCGCCTGTCGATGGGCACGAAGAGTCCGCTCGACATCGCGGGTGATGGTCCCGGGTCTTCGAGCGCGGTCGATCATGCGACGGCGCGTCGCGAGGTCGTCGACGCGGGAAAAGCCGGCCATCTTTGCGGGCCCGAGCCACTGCGGGCTGCTGTCGAACTGCGAGCGACGCAGCCGATGCGGCGTGACGATCGTGACGCGGCGCCCCTGCGACGCGAGTCGGTTCGCCACTTGAACCGCCGAAATGCCCCCGCCGATCACGGCCACCCGCTCGAGTTGGGGACGCAAGTCGAGGTCGAAGCGGGGGTCGAACACGTGTTGAAGCCACCGCTCGGGGTCGGCGATGAACGAACGCGCCCACGGCACGATGCGTTCGGTCCCCGACGAACCCAAGGCCAGCACCACACGCCGGGCGCGGAGCGACGCGCCATCACTGCAGTCGGCGGTCCATCCTTCCGGCGCTGCGCCGAGCGCCTCGACCCGCACACAGTGGTGCACGCCAGAGAGCCCGAGACGCTCGATGACTGCGGCCGAGTGCGCCGCGAACAGCGCCGTCGAGGGTCGCGAGTACGGCGGGGCAAACGCAGGCTGCGCGTCGGTCGGCGTCCAGTCCTCGGCGAAACGCTGCAGCGACCACGGATCCACGTCCACGTGGTGCACCGACGGCGAGCGCAGGTGTGTCATGCCGACCGCCGCGGCGCGGCGATTCCACGACGCCATCAGCGTAGGCTCGGGGTCGACGATCCCGACCGATCCGCGCGGCAGACCGGCCTGCATGCGCAGTGCAGCGGCCACGTGAACCCCAATCGGACCACCCCCGACAATCAGCCACTCGTACACCCACCCATTAAACGCAACTCGCTTGCATGTTCAAACCGCGAGCGGTTGAGCGGGATCACATCCCGCACAGCGGCTGCACCTCAGATCGGTTTGCATTTGACTGTGGATTGCATAAGCCTGCCGTTGCCATGAATTGGAAGACGCTACTGGCGTGCTGCGCACTCGCCACGTTCCCCCTGGGTTGTGACTCCGACGAAAACGGTGACGACCACGGTCACGAGACCGAAGGCGACACCGATCACCATCACGAGACCGAGGGCGACGACCACGGGCACGAGTCCGAGGGTGACGACCACGGTCACGACACCGATGGGCACGACCACGAGACCGAGCTGATCACCACGATCACGCTCACGTTCACGCCCGAGTCCGGCGAAACCGTGACCGCGTCCTTCAGCGACCCCGACGGCGACGGCGGAGCGTCCGGCACCTCCGATCCCATCGTCCTGGCCCCCAACACGACGTACACGATGACCGTCGCGCTGCTCAACGAGCTCGAAGAGCCGGCCGAAGACGTCACCGAGGAGATCCGCGAAGAAGCCGAGGAGCACCAGTTCCTCGTCTACGGCGCTTCGGTCACCGGACCCGGCTCGGCTGGGGATGGTCTGGTCACCCACGCTTACGCGGACGTCGAGTCGGACTACGGCGACAACGCGGTCGGGGACGACCTGCCGGTGGGCATCGCCAACACGATCACCACCACCGATGCGAGCACGATGGACGGCGAGCTTCGCCTGATGCTCCGGCACGTGCCCGAGCTCAACGGCAGCCCGCAGAAGGCCGCCGGCCTCGCCGAAGCGTTTGCCGAAGGCGGCGACCCTCCCGGCGAAACCGACGTCGATGTCGGCTTCGTGCTGACCGTCGAGTGATCCACTCCCGCCCGCGCCCCGTAGCGCAGGCGCGGTGACCGACCCGGCACATCTCCCCACAGCACGCACCACGGCGGCGTACGGCACGGAGCCGACCGAAACGCTGCCGTCTTCCGGGTCGCAGGCCACGAGCACGCTGGCTGCTCGTGGCGGGTCCCCCACCCCACTTCTCGACGACCGCGAGCGGTACCTCGCGCGCGTCGAACACCATGAAACCGTCGCGCGCATGCGCCGACTGGTACCGGCCGCCGCCGTGGGGTGGGCGGCTTTTTTCGTGCTCGACGCCATGGTCGTGCAGTGGGTGTTTCCCACCACCCTGGAGCCGTTCGCGTGGCTTCGCGGCCTCGGACTGTTGGTCCTCCTGCTGGCTGCCATCGTGCTCGCGAGCGTGAAGACCCCGTCCCGCGCGCTGGTTCGGGCGCTCGATGTGGCCATGATTCTGACCACCGCAGGGTGCTTGGCCGCAATGGGCGTGCTCGCGGGCGGAATTGCGAGCCCCTACCACGTGTTCGTGGTGCTCGTGATGCTCGGGCGCGCCGCCGTGGTCCCGCATCGATGGCAAGACGCCGCGTGGAGGCTCGCGTTGCCGCTCGTGGTCGACGTGGCGGTGGTGGCCTTTTCGAGCGCGCTGTCACCTTCGTTGCGCGAGACGTGGATCGACGAGACCGCACGGGGCCACTACCTGTTCAACGTGGGCATGCTGGCCTGCGCGTGGACGCTCGCGGTGCTGGGCAGCCACAACGCGTGGGCGCTTCGCAGGCAGGTGTTCGCCTCGCGCAACCTCGGGCGCTTCAAGCTCCGCAGACGCATCGGCCACGGCGGCATGGGCGAGGTCTGGGTTGCCCGCGACGAGGACATGCGCCGCGACGTGGCGTTGAAGGTGCTGCGCCCGACCCCAAGCGACCCCGAGGCGAGTATTCGGTTCGAACGCGAGATTCGAGCGACTGCGGCGCTGAGCCACCCCAACACCATTCGCATCTTCAACCACGGCGTGACCGACGACGGCCTCGTCTACTACGCGATGGAGCTGCTCGAGGGGGAGACCTTGCAGGCGCTGGTGCATCGCCTCGGGCCCCTGCCCCCCGACCGTGCGGCGTCGTTGGTTCGGCAGGCGGCGCGGGCGTTGAGCGAAGCGCACGAGGGGGGCATCGTGCATCGCGACGTCAAACCCGAGAACCTGTTCATCACCAGCCCGGGCGGGGAAGCGGACGTGGTCAAAGTGCTCGACTTCGGCATCGCCCGACTCAGCGACGACGATGCAGGGCTCACTCAGGCCGGCTTCGTCACGGGGACTCCGGCGTACATGGCACCCGAGGTCGCGACCGGAGGAGATGCCACCGCGTCCTCGGATGTGTACGGCCTCGGTGCAACCCTGTACTTCGCCCTGACCGGGGCGCCGATCTTCGATGGGCCCGATGTCGCGAGCGTGATGCGCCGACACATTCACGACCCGGTGCCCGCACCGAGCACCCGCATGCACACGCCGCTGGACGCCCAGCTGGAACAGACGGTCATGTGCGCACTGCGCAAGGACCCGACGCAGCGCTTCGCCAGTGCGGCCGATTTCGCCGCCGCCCTGCCGCCCCGCGTGACGGTGTAGTCTGCGCCGCGTGAGAGCCTCCCTCGCGCTCCTGCTCCCCTGTGCGCTCGCCGTCGCGGGGTGCAGTGACAGCCGCCGCAACGTCAAACGGGCCCCGGGTCACCCCTCGATCTTCAAGGCCAAGATGCCCGAAGAGGTTGCGGTCCTGCAGCCCGAGAGCCTCGAACCCAAGCAGACCTGCGAGCTGTGGCGAGACGCGCAGTGGTGCAACGTGCTCATGGAGCGGTGGACGTTCGTCCCCGAGGTGGTCGACATGTGCGCGGCCGAGCCGGACGACGAAGCGGCGGTGGAGTGTCTCTCGTACGCGGCGGACCGAGGGTTTTCGCTGGTCGGCCTGCAGACGTGCGGCGCGCTGGCGACCCCCGAGCACCGCCGCGATTGCCTGGACGCGATCGCCGACCGGGAGTTGGAAGCCCCGCAGTTCGCACACTGCGGATCGAAACGCTCCCGCAAGGTCGCCGGCTGTCTGGCCGACATGCACGACTACACCTTCCACCCCAACGAGCTGCAGGCGATCGTGCAGCGCACGGTGGAAGAGACCCCGAGCACCGACGCGCGGGCCCTGATTCAAAACCTCGAGAACAACATCGCCACCACGTACAAGCTCGACCGTACCGAGTGGCCCGACGCGTACATCTTCAACTTCGCCGGCGGGGCCACCACCCACATTCGCGCCATGTACTGTGCGCTCGACGAGTACCTGCTCATCGTGGGGTCGCCGCTCAACGTCAACGGCTATTCGGGCCGTTACCCCGCCGAAGTGCACGATTTCGTGTTCACGGGGTTGATGCACGACTTCGAAGAGAGCGACTTCGAATCGCACGACTTCTCGGCCGGCTCCTGGGCCTATCTTCCCCACGGCGGCCACCGCGTGTACGCCACCGAGACGCCCACCTACATGTTGGAGTACGCCCGCGGCTGGATCCCCGGCATGTTGGGCTTCGGGATTCGCCACCCGCGGCGCGCGATCACCCGCGACCGCAAGAACATGAAGCAGCAGATCCGCATGTGCGCGAGTCGGGCTCTGGCGGCGTCCAAAGAGAACCGACGTCGGCGTCGCGACGTGCGAAAGACCAAGCGCAAGACCCTTCGCGACATCCGGCGAGCGCTCCGCGGACTGTAGTCGAGCGGTCCGAAAACGGCGTTCGCAACCCGAGACCTTGAAGACTGCCCCCCCGGCGCGCTACCCCAAAGGGATACGCGCCAATGGGGGCACCGAACGGACGCTACAACCTACCGCCCTATACCGAGGGGTGGTTTCAGATCGGCTGGAGCGCTGCGGTCCGGCCGGGCAGCGTGCAGCACGTGCGGCACTTCGGCCGCGACTTTGCCCTGTTCCGGGGCGAGGACGGTGCGCTGGGGCTGCTCGAAGACGTTTGCCCGCACCTGGGCGCTCGATTCACTGTGGGCGGCTGCGTGCGCGGCAACGCGGTGCGATGCCCGTATCACGGCTGGGAGTTCGACCGAACCGGCGCCTGCACACGCATCGACTACGCCAAGAAGATCCCCAAGAAGGCCCACGCCACCAGCTTCAGCGTGGTCGAGCGCTACGGCATGATCTTCATGTTCCGCAACGAGGCGGGCGAGGCGGCCACCTACGACCTGCCCACCATCGAGGACTTCGACCCGCGCGACTATCTGGCGCTGCAGCCCTACACCTTTCGGGCCCGCATTCACGGCCAGGACCTGCTGGAAAACTCGGTCGACCGGGCCCACTTCTACGAGGTCCATGGACACACGCTTCCGGTGACCGAGTGGTCGATGGACGGCAACACCATGCGCATCAGCCACGCGAGCTCCGTACGCCGCATGGGCATGACCATGCACGCGCGACAGGAGTTCCATCTGATCGAGCCCGGATTTCAGTACAACCGGTTCCCGGTGTTGCCTCTGGGTGCCCAGGCGCTCGTGTTCAGCTCCATCGTCCCCGAGGACGAAGAACACACGATCAACTACCTCGGTGTGTTCGTCCGTCGCGGCAAGGTGCCGGGGATCTCTCAGCTCATCAAGCGCTTCATCGCCTGGCAGATGATCGACACCTACCAAGAAGACCGCCAGATCTGGGAGAACAAGGTGTTCAAGGAGCGCCCCGTGCTCTGCGACGGAGACGGTCCGATCATGCGCTATCGGCAGTGGTACGCGAGTTTCTACCCAAAGCCGCACCACAACCTCGAAGTCATTCGCGCCTGATCGCCACGCGCCTTTCACAGCCCGCACGGCGCGGGCATAGTGTTCGGCGTCCATGGAACTGCTGACGGTCGAGAACTTCGCCAACCTTGGCGTCCTTCTGTTCCTGCAAGCCGTGCTCGGCTTCGACAACCTGCTCTACATCGCGATCGAGTCCAAACGGGCTCCCGAAGAGCACCAGCAGTCCGTGCGGCGCAACTCGATCCTCATCGCGATCGCGCTGCGCATCGTGCTGCTGTTCACGATGGTCAGCCTGATCGAGCGCTTCGAGGAGCCGTTCTTCACGCTGAGCAGCGGCCCGATTCAAGGCGCGTTCAACTTCTCGGTCGTCGTGTTCCTGCTCGGCGGCGGCTTCATCATGTACACGGCCGTTAAGGAGATCAGCCACATGATGGCCATCGAGGACATCACCGCCGACGTCACCGACGACGGCAAGAAGAAGACCGTGGGTCAGGTGATCGGAATGATCGTCCTGATGAACCTGATCTTCTCGTTCGACTCGATCCTCTCGGCGCTCGCGATCACCGACGTGTTCCCAGTGCTGGCACTCGCGATCATCGGCTCGGGCCTGGCAATGATGTTCCTGGCCGACCACGTGTCCACGTTCTTGCGCAAGAACCGGAAGTACGAGGTCCTGGGCCTGTTCATCCTGCTGATCGTGGGCGTGGTGCTGCTCGGCGAAGGCGGCCACGTCGCGAACCTCACCTTGTGGGGCTACCACGTCGAGCCGCTGTCGAAGACCACGTTCTACTTCTCGATCGCCGTGCTCGTGATCGTCGACATCATTCAGACCCGCTACCAGAAGAAGCTCGCCGCCGAGCGGGCCCACCAAGCGGGGCCCGACGACGCCGTCTAGTAGAACGCAGACTGTCCGACCGGAGGGGTTCGGAGGGGGGTCCCTCGGCCTGGGCGGGGCCCCCTGGAGAACCCCGGATCGGACTCGAGGCGTGAGGGACTAGGGGCAGCACACTCCGCCGTTCTTGGGGAACGGCATGCCGGGCTCGAAGTCGAGAATGCCCAGCGGAGATTGGCCGTCGGGGCACAGGTAGTCGGCCTCGAACACCGACCCATCGCCGGGGTCGCCCACGATGCTCCCGCCCTCGTCGAGGCAGTCCTGGTAGGTGAGCGGGATGTCGCCCGTCGTGGCCGCACCCGAGGTGCTGCCGCCCCACGAGTCGGTGCCGCCCGCCGTGTCGGTGTCGCCGATCGTCTCGGCGCCTCCTCCAACGCCCCCCTCCCCTTCGACCGGTCCGCACCCGGCCTCCTGGCACAGGCAGTCACACAGGCCCCCCTCTTCGAACTGCTGCACGGTTTCGAAGGGAATGTCCGGGAACTCGAGCTGGCAGCCTTGGCACCAGCACTCCCAGGAGTACTCGTTGTCGGGATCCGCGGAGGGACCTGGGTCGAACGGCGGACACTCGCCCGCGGCGGTCGTGACACCGGCCGAGGTCGCGGACGCCGACCCTGGGCCGGACGTGGCGCTGCCGGCCCCCGTGGTCGCAGAGGCGGTCCCGGGGAAGCCCGTGACGCCCGAGGACTCGGCCTCGGAGGTCGCCCCCCCGGACGCGGACGGGTCCTCCCCAGTCGTGGTTTCGTCGTCACCGACCGACTTGGGAAAGTCGCACGCCACGAGGGAGACACAAAGGCTCAGTACGCTCAATGCTGTTCGCATGGTGCTCACGTCATCTCCGCGGCGGCTCGGATCCGTCAGTGGTGGACGCACAAACATCGCCGACCGCGGTCGCCACCGGTGACCCGGGACGCTCTCGGGTCAGGCGACGGGCTTGCCGGGTCGCCTCGTCGCGCCGCCCCAGCGCACACAGAGCCCGCACGACCACCCCGTCCCGAACATCGGCGAGTCGCCCCCGAGGAAACTGCAGCGCGTGCTGCCGCAGCACCCGGAGCGCCTTGGAGGCGTCCCCCGCCTTGAGCGCTCGCTGGGCATCGCCCAACAGCCGCGCTTCGTCCTCCATGCTGGGGCCCTCGGGCCGTGGCTGCGCAATCGGGTCCGGCTCCACGCGGTCCGCCTCGGGTTCGGCACGCGTCCGCGTGCGCCGGCCGGCCTTGCGCGGCAAGGGGGACGTGGCGGGCTCGGTCGCAGGCGACGGACCGCCCTCGAACGACACGTCCGGGGCTGGGGCCACCGCGGGCGCCGAGCGACGCTCGGGCGGAGGATCAGCCGCCGCCGCGGGGGCGATCACCGGGGCCTGTGGAGCCGCGGCGTCGCTCCACGTGACCCCCGCTGCCACGGCCAGACCGCCCACCACCCCACCGAGCGCAAACGCCTTGAGCGTCGAGGCCACCCCCACCCACGGCAGCGGCGCCATGGGGAGAACGGCGGCCAGGACCCGCGCACGGGCGCCCTGCGGGGGTCGCTCGCGAGCTTCGAGCTCCGCCTCGAGCGCTTCGCGACGCACGGCAAAGTCCGACAGACGACGCCGCGCCAGCCGCAACCGGGAGTAGACGGTGTTGACCGGCAGCTCCAGCACCGCGGCAATTTCGGGGGCGGTGAACCCGTGCACGGTCGTCAGCACGAGAACCTGGCGCTGTCCCTCGCTCAGCCGGCTCAACGCGTCGTGCACGGTGGTGGCGGTCTCGTAGCGCTCCGACGCGTCGCGCGGGGGCTGTCGGGGCTCGTCGGCCCAGGCGTGCTCGCGGCGATCCTGACGCTGGGCGCTGCGACGATGTCGCCACACCACCTTGCGGGCGATCGAACATAGCCACGCGCGCGCCGACGCATCGGGATCGAGCGTATGCAGCCGGCGGTATGCGACCAACCACACCTCCTGCACCGCGTCTTCTCGGGCCGCGCCCTGCAGCCCCAGCTGGCCGGCCACCGACCACACGACGCGAAAATGCCGCTCATAGAGCCGCTGAAACTGAGCTGACCGGGCGATGGACACGGGTTCCCCCTCCTGCATCTCCGCCGAGCGGAGAATCCGTCATTCTCGGGGACGAAAAAGCTGAACCTCGACCCCGAGCAGCGCCCGAGCGCCGATGCGCGGGTTGGCGAACACGACATCGGGGCTCGCCACGTCCACGGACCCCCGCACGACCTGGGCGTCGAACAACGCCGTCGCCGCCTCCACATCGAGACCGGCCGACCACCGTCCGCGGATCGGGAGCCGAAGACCTGCACCCACCACGGCGGCGAGCCACGGGTAGTGGGCGGTGCGCGGGCGACCCAACCCCACCCCGTCCGCGCGCAAGACACCGCCTTCGACCGCCCCGCACAGATGGGCCCGGACTGGGCGAGGACGCGAGGCCAGGCATGCCTGCGCCGCGACGGTTCCGGCCTGGACCCTCGCAACGCCTCCCTCGGTCCGACGCGGCAGCACGTACCGGCCATGCACGGCAAGACGACTGCGCGTCCCCGACAGACCGAGAGAAAAGGCGGGACCCGAGGACAGGCCGGGCGTCATGCCCAGCACCCCCGCCCACCGCAGCCCCACGAACGGCCGCCGCGAACGCGAGGGTGTGTCGGTACGCGGAGGCGCGCTGCGTGTGGGCGGCGGGGACGAAGCCGCGAACTCGGCCACCACCGGCCCCGCGTCGGGTTCGACGAGCGCATCGGGTACGGCCGCAGCACTCGCCACCGGATCGATGGACACCGCGATGATGAGCGCGGCGGCCTTGGCCAACGCGGGGCACGACTCCGCCTCGAGTTCCTGACGATGCACGACCCCGTCGACGACCATCGTCAACGCCATGCCCCACCCGCTCCCGTGCGGCTCCACGAACGCCTCGACCTGCAGCTCGCGCGCGGTCGGCCAGCGCCCCGCGAGCTCGCGCGCGCCTGCCTGAACCTCCTCCCCCGCCGGGCACACGGGTGCCGGTGCCACCCAACGCAGCGGAGCAGGCTCGTCGTCGTCCCCGGCCGGGACGAGCACGCGCACGGCCACCAACAGGCTCTTCAGCACCCCTGGGTGATGACACGGGTCCGCCCCCGGATCCACCGCAGTGGGATGCGGTGAGGCGTACGGAGGTCGAATGCGACCGGCTCAGCGACCGACGAACTCGTCCGCGCCGACGTCCACAGGGCCCTCGCGAGGGTCTCCATCGATGTCGACCTCGGCCGACGCGGGACCGAGATTCGCCCCCTGATCGATCACCGACGCTCCAGCGACGAGATGCAGGTCGCCCTCCAACGGACTCACGAACACCGACGCCGCCACGGACTCGACATTGCCGAGCACCGGCGCCGCCGCGTCGTCCCGCACCCGCAGCTCCCCGGACACGAGGTTGTTGTAGAAGGCCGCGATCGTGCGGTCGAAGCGATACTCGATCGAGCTGGTCTCACCGATCGAGGAGAACACGGTGTTGTGGCTGACCTCGGTCTCGCAGACCTGCCACATCAACACGCCCGAGAAGAAGCCGTACTCCGACGTGGCCATCGCAGCATCGGTGGCGGCGATCATGTTGTTGCGGACCACGCCGCGATGGTGACCGTAGTAGCCATCGGTGCACCCTGGATCGGGAATGTCTCGAACGTCCATGCCGTCTTCCTCCAGCCCGAACCGAATCCCGATCGTGCAGTTGCGGATCGTGTTGCGAAGCACGGCCGTGTCGTAGGCCGACTCTTGAAACCCGATCGCCGGCGGCGCGAGTCCCGTCTCGCACCACAACCCGTCGATCCTGTTGTCGCGCACGGTCCACCCAGCGGTCGAGTACCCGCGAATGCCCGAGGCGGTGTTGCAGTCCATGGCCGCGCGCCGCTCCTGCGTCACCTCGATGTGTGAGCACGACACCTCGCCCTCGTCGACGGTGACCGCGTCGTAGTTGGCCCGAACCGCAGACAGCTGCGGATCGATGAAGTGCACCCGGTGAATGCGTGGGCCGGTGATCGGTGAGCCGGCCACACCACTGGTCACGTGGATCTGATGAGTCCCCGACCCGCGGATCGTCAGCTCCGCGACGGTCTGGTTCGATGCAGCCATGGCCACGACGGCCTGCTCCACCGCGGTGCCATCGAGAACGACGTCGTCGGGGTTCCCGGTGGACGACCGCAGCACCAGCCCTGGCTCGCCCAGGTACAGCGTGCCACCGAGGTCGTACGTCCCCGGCGCGAGCACGATGGTCGTCCCCGCCTCGGCGGCAGCGATCATGTCGGGCAGCGACGCGACATCGTCAGGACCCGCCTCGAGCACCACGCCTTGGGCCGGCCCCAAGGGCTCGCAGGCCTGCAGCGGCTCGGGCGGAAGGTCCCCGGTCGAGCTCTCCGCGGCGGCCCCCGACGAGTCTTCACTCGAACCGCTTTCCGCCAGGCCGCTCGTGCTCGAACCGCTGGTCGGCATTCCCGTGGTCGTCGAACTCGACCCGCCGCTGGGCACGACGCACTCATCGACCAACCCCGCGCCCGCGTGCTGACCGTAGCGCCGGCCCGACGCACACGAGGCGTCGGGAAAGCTGCAGAACCCGCTCGCTTCGCACATCCCGTCGGCGCCACAGTCTTGGTCGCCCTGGCAGTTGAAGACCTGCTCCGGCCGGCATGCGACGAGGCACAGAATCGCGACCGCGGCACTCGCTCGCACCCGTGGATCGTACCACCGCTCCGGCCGCGCGGCTCACCACCGGCGAAGCACGAAACCGCATCACAACCAGCGTAGTAGCCCGTACGCAAACAACACCGGCACCTCGCGCAGCGCCCCTTTGATGCGCAATCGCAACACTGGGTGCACGGAACCGGCGGTCGCGACCTCGGCGAAGTAACGCCCGAACACCCGACGCGCCCGCAGGCAGTGGTAGGCATCGGTCACCACCAACACGTGCCGCGCGGGCACCTGCATCGCGCAGTAGCGGGCGTTTTCTTGGGTGCTGGTGGAGCGGTCCTCCATGTGGATCGCGGCCCGCGGCACGCCGAGGTCCCGCAGCAGCCGCGCGGCAACCTCGGCCTCGGCATGGCCGGAGTCCCCCGTGCCGCCGGTCGTGATCACCAGCGGCGCGCGCTCGGACTCGAACAACGCGGCGGCCAGCTTCACGCGCTCGCGCAGCGCCGTGCTCGGCTCCCCGTTCGAGAACACCCGGCACCCCAGCACGATGATGGCGTCGAATCCCCGCTCGGGTCCCGGTGTGCGCCGCCCGAACGCATCCAACAGGATCGCAATCGCAAGCCACGCCATCCCGGCGCCGCCGACCCAAACCAAGACTGCGGGACTCATGATGATTCCTCCTCGTTCAAGAACGCCGCAGCGCGATCGAGGATCGACGGGGTCCACTGCAGGACCGAGTGCATGCCACCGACGAACTCGAGCGGAGTCCCGGGCAGCGCCATCTCCTCGACCGCCACGACACCGTCGTCGTCCCCTTCGAGCACCGGGTTGTAGCCGCGGGGTTCTCCGCGCCCGCCCGCCAGCACCAACACCCGAGCGTTGTCGGGCACGGCGGGAAGCCCTGGAAGCGAGGGCTGCCGCAGCAGTTTCGCCGCATCGCCGTAGAGCAGGTGAAACAGCGGGTTCGCATCGTTGGCCCGCGCGAGCGCAGAGCCCTGGTTGGGCGGAGACATCATCGCGACGCGAACCCGTGGCGCGGGGGCACAGTGCGCCAACCATGCCCGCACCACCAGCCCGCCCATCGAGTGGGTGAGGAACCCGATGCGCTCGGGCATGTCGGGCAGCCACTCGTGCAGGAACGCGTCGAGAGCCTGGGCGTGTTCTTCCAGTCCCCCGCGGCGCGTCGCGTAGCCGAAGGTGCGCGCGTCCAGCCCCTTGCGGCGCAGGTACACGGCCGTCGGCCACATCCCGGCCCGCGACCGCAGCGCCCCATGAATGCACACCACCGGCGTCGTCATCGTTTGCGCTTCTTCTTGCGAGGCCGCTTTGCGCCTGGCTTTGCGGTGCGCACACGGCCGCCTTTCGCCCCGCGGCGCTGCAGCACGCCATAGACGACGCCGAGCACGACCAACATCGCCACCGCCCCCACCTGTCCGGTGTTGAGGGGGCCGAGCACGCCAGCGGGGGCATCCGCGCGCAGCGGCTCTTCCACGAACGCCCGCACGGCGACGTAGAACCCGGCGAAGCTCAGGAAAACCTGTCCGTCGAACGTCCTTCGTTTGCGAACCCAGACACACAGCGCGAGCGCGACCACCCCCAGCGCGGCCGCGTACAGCTGCACCGGATGCACCGGGAGCGACTCCAGCGTGCCGGCGCGCATCAGGTTGGCGAGCGTGCGCTGGTGCAGCGCGTAGGCGGGGGACCCGACCGGAAAGCGGAGCGCCAACGCAGCGTCGGGGGCGTAGCGACCAAAGGCCGTCCCGGCGAAGAACGCTCCGAGGCGCTCGAAGACCAGCCCCAGCGCCATGGCCGGCGCGAGAATGTCGTACCAGGCCCACGGCCGGATCTTCATGCGGCTGACCCACGCCCCGCCGACGATCATCGCCACGACCGCCCCGGCGAACGGCGCCATGGTGCCGGCGCGCAAGCTGAACAGCGACCGCGCGCCGTCGAACACGCCCGGATGCTGCAGCACCCAGCCGAGACGAGCACCCAGCAACCCCGCGGCCGCCGACCCGACGAACACGGGCCCGAGCGCCTTGGGATCGAACCCATCGGCCCTCGACAACCGCAACGTCTGGGCCCAGGCCACTACGAGCGCGAGCGCCACGAAGAACCCGTAGGCCTGAATCTCCCACCCCAGACCTGGCAGGGTGAACAGCACCGGCTTCATCGAGCCCGCACGGTACCACGCCATCCGCCACGAACCTGCCCCCAGCGAGCAGGCGTGTCATGATGCGCGACAGCCATGGACGCCTCGACGCAGAGCGACCCCGTACGCAGCTACGAGGCCGCGCGGCGACGCCTGTTCTTCGCTTTCGGGTTGCTCGTCCTGGTCACGGCGGTGGGCTCGGGCGGCTACTGGTACCTCAGCAACGGCGCCTGGAGCCTCGAGGACTGCATCTACATGACCGCCATCACCATCACCACGGTGGGCTATGGCGAGGTGCTCGACCTGGAGTCGGTCGCGTTCTCACGAGAGTGGACGCTGCTGCTGCTCACGTTCGGCATCTCCGCCAACCTCTACGTGGTGTCGGCGATCACCAGTTTCTTCGTCGAAAGCGACTTCAACAACGTGCGCCGCTTCAAGCGGGATCGGAAGCGCATGAAGCAGATCAGCAATCACTACATCGTCTGCGGCATCGGCCGCACCGGACAGCACGTCATCAACGAGCTGCTCGCCGTGGGCGAGCCCGTGGTCGCAATCGACGCCCGCACCGAGAAGCTGGCGGCGCTGCGGGACCGCGGTGTGCTGGTGTTGCACGGCGACGCAACCGAGGACGAAACGCTCTCCGAAGCGGGTATTCTCCGCGCCAAGGGCATCGTCTCCGCCCTCGACGACGACAAGACCAACCTGTTCGTCGTGGTCTCGGCCCGTCAGACCAACCCCAAGCTCCGCATCGTCACCAAGGCGGTCGGCCCCTCCACCGCCGCCAAGCTGCGCCGAGCCGGAGCCGACGCCGTGGTCACCCCGACCAAGATCGGCGGCATGCGCCTGGCGTCCGAACTGCTCCGCCCGCACGTCGTTCGCTTCCTCGACGAGATGCTTCGCGACAAGGACGCCGCGCTGCGCATCGAAGAAGCCACCGTCGGGCCCGGAGGCGACGTCGTGGGCATGTCCTTGGCCGACGCCAACCTGCGCCAACGCGCCGGCGTCCTGGTCATGGCCGTCCGCCAACCCGACGGAGACGTCGTGCACGTCCCGCCGCCCGACCTCCTCATCGAGCCCGGCCAAACCCTCATTTCCATCGGCACCCGCGAACACATCGACGAGCTCCGCGCGACGGTCGGGCATCGGGCATAGGCCTGAGCCGGGGTTCTCCGCGCCCCCCTTTCAGGTGGGGGGGCGCTGCGAACCCCTCGGGCTGGGGGGCCTCTGCGCTGCCCGACCTCCTTTTTTACCGCTGCGCGTCCCTTCGGGACGCTCGCTCTCGCTTCGACGGTGCGGCTTCGCCAATGCACCCGCGTGCGGCGAGCGCTGCTGGGATGCCGAGAAGGGCGTTCTGTGGCCAGCCTCTGCTGCCCTGGAGCGGGGGCGCGTCGCCAAGCCCACGCTCCGCCGCCAGCCGCCGCCCTCACTGGAGCGAGCCTCGGCGAGGGCGCACGCCCGAACTTGGAGCGGTGAGCAGAGGAGGCTTCGCAAAAGCCCACGCTCCGGCGCCAGCCTCCACTCTCACTGGAGCGAGCCCCGGCGAGCGAGCGAGGGCGTGAGCCCGAACTTGGAGGGGTGAGCGGAGGAGGCTTTGCCTCCGCAGCGAGGGGAACCGAGAGGTTCCCCTTAAAGAGAACGCCTAATCATCGGCGTAGACGGCTTCTTCTTTTTCCTGTGCTTCTTTGCACTGGATGCACAGCTGCGCTTCGGGGCGGGCTTGGAGGCGCTTGAGGGAGATGGGCTCGTCGCACTCTTCGCACAAGCCGTACTCGCCCTCGTCGATCTTGCGCAGCGCCTTGTCGATCTTGCCCATCAGGAACCGCTCGCGGCCCCGCAGACGGAACGAGAACGCCTGCATGTATTCGCTGGACGCTTGATCGACTTCGTCCATGCGCTCGTCCGACGGGATGACCATGTCGTTGTCGAGCGTGCGCTTGGCTTCGTCGATGAGGTGGATTCGCTTGTCTTGAAGCAGCTTCGAGAAGTCGGCGAGTTGTTGCTTCGTCAGATGGGTCATGGTGGCGCGCAACCTGAAGAACCCGCAGGTTCGGAAGACGCAGGACAATAGGGGCTTTGCCGGCGCCCTACAACGGCAAAAGCGACCGCGTTCGAGCGTCTATTCGGGCCGGCCAGACGGCCGCATTCGCAGGCATCCTCGAGCGCAAATGCGAAGGTGAGATCCCCGCTTCGACGGGTGAGTCGAAAAACAGGCTCCGAAGGTTCCGATCGGCGCCGAATTCCCCAAGATCGGCCGGTTCAGAAGTTGACAACGTGTCCTGCGGAAGCCTACCCTGGTGCGACTTTGCCGCATGATGGCGGGAAGAGTGCCCAACAATGGCCAGCTCTGACAAGCGTAAGCAAAGCCTCTACTTCCCTGAGCAGATGTTGAAGGAGATCCAAGAAGAAGCCGCGCGGCAAGACCGCTCGCTTTCTTGGATTGTCCAAAAAGCGTGGAAAATCGCGCGGAAAGACATCATGAAATACCCGAGCGTCAACGAAGTACCCGACGACGCTCCCGACGACGAGCGCGGCAAGAACGAGTAGCGCGAGTCGCGGCCAATCCGCCCCCGCACGGCCTCCGGTCGCGCGGGCGGATTGTGGCGAGAGGTGTTCAACGCCCTTCGCCGCACTGCAACTCCGCACAGTCACCGACGTGCAGCGGGTGCCTTCATAGGCCCCACTGCAAGTGGGTCGCTTGCTTTGTGAACACGCGAACGACTCTACCGAGTCGGGTGTCGTGCTCTTGTGGTTATGGTCATTGGGGTGAATGAGCCCTCCTGACGAAGACTCTGCGTCTCCGAGCGCAGGCGTACGCGCCGAATCCGAGCGGTTTTTGGACCGTCCGGACGGCGCTTCATTGTGCATTCAGGCCTGGGGCGAACCAGGCGCGCCGACGATCCTCATTCTCGATGGTATCGGGTGCGCGGGGTGGGCGTTTCGGCAGATCCTGCCCGCGTTGCGGGACGAGTTCAGGATCCTGCTGATGCACTACCGCGGCCACGGCCGCTCCCCCAACCCTCCGCGCCCGTGGCAACTCGGAATCGACGCACTGGCCGACGATGCTGCGGCCACGCTGCGCAGTGAGGGCGTCGAGCAAGCGGTACTGCTGGGGTTCTCGATGGGGTTTCAGGTCTGCCTCGAGACCTACAAACGCCACCGTTCCTTGGTGGCCGGAATGATCTCGATCGCCGGACCCTCGGGACGCGCGGTTGCGCAGTTTCAGGGGACCGACCTGGTCGGCCACGCCCTGCCCTTCCTGCGCGCGGCGACGCGCCACGCCTCGGATCTCACCGTCCGACTGTGGAAGACGCTGCTCCCCAACCCCACCCTGCGGCGGTTGGGCATGCAGAGCCAGCTCAACCTCGATCGCATCGACCTCGAGGACATCGACTTCTATCTCTCGCAGATGGCCCGGATGAGCCCGGAGCTGTTCTTGGAGCTGCTGCAACAAGCGGCCCGGCACAGCACCGAGGACGTCATGCCGCGAGTCCGCGTTCCGTCGCTCATCATGGCGGGCGGCCAGGATCGCTTCATCCCGCTGTCCACGATGCGCGACGTGGCCTTCACGATCCCCGGCGCCCAGTGGGTCGTAATGCCCGACGCCTCGCATGCACTGCCCGCCGAGTACCCCGAGGACGCCGCGGAGCACATCCGCCGCTTCTCCGCCGCCACGCTGAGCGGCGACGACTGACCTCGCCGCGGCCCGCCCGGCTACGGGGCGGCCGCGTCGGCCTTGCGCCGCTTCTTACTGCCGCTCCCGTCGTCCTTTTCGATCGCGTATCGCGTGAGGCGCTTGAACGTCTCGTTGCGCTCGAGGTCGCTGAGGATCTTGACCAGGTCGTCGTGCGGCTTGGAGTCGTTCACCAGCTTGCCGATCGTGCCCTCGCCCTTTTCGATCCGCGCCGTGATGCGCGACGCCGAGGCGGTGGCCTTTTCGATGTCGGCCAGGATCTTTTCGACGTCCTTGGTGAGCTCGCCTTTTTCGTCGTAGAGCAGCTTGGAGGCCAACGACTCGTTGGCGGGGTCCTTGAGGTCGGCCAACAGCTTGCGCAGGTCGGCCATCGTCGAGCGAGCGTCGTCGATGGTGGGCTGCAGGTTCTTGTCGACCTTGGCCAACGAGTTGTTGGCCTTGCCGACGAAGCGGTCCACGCCCAGGGCCGTGTTGCGCACGCCCCGAAGCGTCTGACCGAAGTCGGCCTTGTAGTCCTCGTTGGAGAGCAACGCGCCCACCAAGCCCTCACCGTCGGCAATCTGCCGGGTGATTTCCTCGGTGTGCTGAATGATGTTCTTGACGTTGTCGAGCGTGCGCTCGTCGTTGAGTTCGGAGAACAAGCTCGAAATGCCGCCTAGGGCCGTATCGACCTTGTCGGTCAGCCCGTCGATGCGTTCGCGAAACAGCTCGATGTCTTCGTACAGCGACGGCGAGCTCTGAATCATGAGCACCTGCTCCTCGCCGTGGCTCTTGAGCGTACGCGGCGTGAGCTCGGACCGGGCGCCGGGCGTGACCGCCACCAGCTGGTCCCCGAGCACGCCGTTTTGCGCGATCGTGGCGCGGGAGTCCTCGCGAATCAGCTGCAGCTTGTCGGCGAAGATCGACATGCGCACCTCGACGCGCCGGTGCGAGGTGTCGAATCGCGCGCAGACCCCTTCGGGCCCGGTCCAGAACACCCGGCGGTAGCGATGACGGAACTCCTTGGTGACGCAGATTTCCTCCTGCGTGCAGTCCTGGGTGGTCATGCACGGTGCGTGCAGGCCCTTGGCCGCATAGGGCTCGAGCTCGGCGCAGACCTTGTCGGGGCTGCAAAACAGAAACGAGCTGCAGCCATCCGTGCGGTCACCGTCGAAGCGCCCGATGTCCTCGGTGAGCGGGTCGCAGACCAGGTCCTCGCCCGCCCGCTCGACGAAGTTGATCGCATCGACGGTGCCGATCTCGACGCCCGCCAGCTGGACCGGGGAGCCGCGGCGAAGGCCAGAGATGGTGCGAAAATCGGTGTAGACCGGGACCTTTTCTTCCCAGGTGCCTTCGGCCTGGCCGATGAGGAACAAGGAGACGAACCCCACCACCGCCAGCGAGGTGACGAACAGGCCCACGACGAGGCGGGTACGAGCTTCGCGTTCACGCGCCATGTCGGGCCTCCGCCTCTCTCAACGTGCCATGGATGAAGTCCCGGACCTCGCGCTGCGGCGAGTGCCACATCTCCTCGGCCGTGCCCACGAAGGGGAAACTCTTCTTGTAGAGCATTGCGATCCGGTCCGACACCTTGCGCGCCGTGGGCATGTCGTGCGTGACCACCACGGAGGTCACGTCGAGTTCCCGCTGAAGCTTCATGATCATGGCGCTGATGCGGTTGATGTTCTTGGGGTCGAGCCCGGTGGTGGGCTCGTCGTAGAGGATAACTTCGGGTTCGATGGCGATCGAGCGGGCCAGCGCGACCCGCTTGCGCATCCCGCCAGACAGGGACGATGGCATGGACTTGAGCACCCGCTCCTGCAGGCCCACCAGCTCGACGCACTCGCGCGCCTTCGCATAGATTCCGGCGTCGTCGAGCTGCGTGTGCTCCCGAAGCGCATACCCGATGTTGTCGAGGACGGTCATCGAGTCGAACAGCGCGCCGCCCTGAAATACATAGGCGACCCGCTGCCGAATGCGACGAAGACCATCGGGCCCGAGGTCGCCGACGACCTTGCCGTGCACCTTGACCTGTCCGCCGTCGGCCTGGAGCAAGCCGATCATCATCTTGAGGCAAACGCTCTTGCCCTCGCCCGACCCCCCGATGATCGTCAGCGTCTCGCCCCGCATCACGCTGAGATCCATGTCCTTGTAGACCGTGTGGTCACCGAAGGTCTTGGTGACGCCGCAGAACTCGATGACCGGCGTCGACGGAGCGGGAGACGTGCGGCTCACAGGAAGATCATCGTCAGGTAGAAATCCGCGATGATGACGCAGATGGAGGTGGCCACCACGGTCTCCATGGTCGAGATGCCGACGGCTTCGGTGCCGAAGCGGGTGGAAAAGCCCTGGTAGCACCCGATGAGGCCGACCAGGTATCCGAAGGTGGTGCCTTTGACGAGGCTCTGGATGTAGTCGATCGGCGCCAGCTGATCGATGTACATCTCGTAGAAGTAGGCCGACGGCACCGCGTAGACCCAGTCGCCGATCAGCATGCCGCCGATCAGCGCAATCACGTTGCCCCACGCCACCAGCAGCGGGGTGGCCAACGTGGCGGCGACCAATCGCGGCCACACCAGCTTCTTCACCGGGTCTGCCCCGAGGGCCGCGACCGCGTCGATCTGCTCGGTGACCTTCATCGAACCGAGCTCGGCCGCCATGCCGGCGGCCATCTTGGCCCCCACGGTCAGCGCGATCATCGTGGGCACCAGCTCCCGCACCAGCGCCAACGAGCTGGCATCGCCCAGGGCCATCGTCGCCCCGAAGTCGGCCAGCGCCCACCCGAACTGCACCGCGAGGATCATGCCGATGAACAGCGACATGAACGAGGTGATCGGAAGCGAGCGCACCCCCTGCTCCACCATCTGCGAAGCGATGTCGTCGATGCCCAGCGGTCTTCGAGGACCGACCGCCGCCGAGCGCAGCGCCAGCGAGGTCAAGCCCCCGACCCAGTCCAGCCCGGACAGGACGATGGCGCCAAACCGTTCGATGATCCGTCGCATGGGTCCGCTCGGTCGAGCTTAGGGGAAGGAGAAGCCCTGCACGACGGTGTTGAAACCGGACCGTCCGGCGGGGAAGTCGGCCGGTCCCGCCGAGTAACGGAGATCGAAAAGGCAGCCGTTCTTCTTGACCACCCAAAGCTCGTTGCGGCGCGCGACGCCATCGAGCGACGCATCGACCACGGTGCGGAGCGCGGCGCGACCGAGCAGGGTCGTCTTCTCCTGCTCCACCACCGTCCAGTCGTCCCAGTCGATGCGCAGGTGGTCGGTGTACTGCTGCAGCGAGCTGTCGCCGTGCTCGTCGCACTGCGCGTAGAGCTCGATGATGCCCACGCCCGTCAGGCTGGAGTTCACCCAGGCGACCTGGATCTCGTTCACGTCGCGCACAGGACGCCAGTCGCCGCCCGGCAGACCGAACGAGTAGGTCGCTTCCTTTCCGCTCTTCTCGGCGGCACGCGAGGCGTAATAGGTGTCGCCGTAATCACGCCAGCCAGCGCAGCCAATCAGACCCAGAGAGACCGCAAACACGCCCGCTCGGGCGCTCGAAGCGCGAAAACGAAACACGAACGGCGCCGAGCATAGCAGCCCCTGCCGCGAAACCGCGAGCGTTCGACGCTTCCGGCCCGCCGTCTGTGACCTGGCCCGTGCTGCGGTTTGCGCAGCACAGTCCCATCTTGGCGCAAACACGTGCGCAGTTGTCCGCGCAGCGCACTGCGCACCGCGACAGGTGCGCACTTTCACGATGTCGGGACAAGACCCGGGAACGGCAGGGAGTTTTTCGTTGCGGCGCTCGATACGCTCCGATTCGGCATCGTACGTGCACCGGTTACCGGCGTGGCGCATCGCTGTGCCGCGGAGATCCCATGCAGCTCTCGAACGAAACCTCCCGCGATGCCATGACCGACGAACGAGGAGTGAGCATCCTCGCCCGCTCGTTGTTCAAGGAGATGCGGACCCAAGGCTACTCGGCGGACCAGATCGTCAGCCTCTCGTCCGAGCTGATCGAGCTCGTGCGAGAAGATCTGCGCTCCGGCCTCGCGGCCGAGTAGCCCCCCCCTCGACGTCCGGTGACGCCGCCCTGCGGGGCGCTGTGAAGCCCTGGCTCTGCCCTCGCGCAGGCCGGGGCTTCGTCGTGCAAGAGACCCCTGATCGCGGCCCTGCGACGGGTTCTGACTCACGACGTTTAGTCGGCCCCGTCCCTAGACGCGCGTCCCGGGTACGGTTATGTCTGCGCCCGATGCTCTCGCTGTCGGATCTCGACGTCGACAACCGCCGGGTGTTCGTGCGTGTGGACTTCAACGTCCCGCTCGACGCCGATGGCACGGTCCGCGACGACACTCGCATCCAAGCCGCCCTGCCCACCTTGAAGGCGCTGCGTGAACGCGGTGCTCGACTGGTCGTCGCCTCCCACCTGGGGCGTCCCAAGGGCGCCTTCAAGCCCGAACTGGCGATGGAGCCCGTCGGCGCACGCTTGGCCGAGTTGATGGAGTGCGAAGTCCGAGTGCCCGCCGACGAGGTCGTGGGCGACGGGGTCCGCAAGCTGGTCACCGACAGCACCAACAAGCAGATCGTTCTGCTGCAGAACCTCCGTTTTCACCCCGGCGAGACCAAGAACGACCCCGCGCTGGCCGACGGCCTGGCCGAACTCGCCGACGCGTACGTCAATGACGCGTTTGGCGCATGCCACCGCGCACACGCTTCGGTGGTCGGTGTGCCGGCCAAGCTGGCCGAGCACGCGCCGGGCTTGCTGCTCGAGCGAGAGCTGAAGTCGCTCCGCCGCCTCACCGAGGATCCCGACCGCCCCTTCGCCGCCATCGTCGGGGGCGCAAAGGTCTCGGACAAGCTCAGCGTGCTGGTCGCGCTCGTCGAGCGCTTCTCGGCCGGGGACTCGTTGATCATCGGCGGGGCCATGGCCAACACGTTCCTCGCCGCCGCCGGTGCCGAGATCGGCGCTTCGCTGCACGAGCCCGACCGGTTCGGCGACTGCAAGACCGTGCTCGAAAAGGCCGCCGCCCGGGACGTTCAGGTCATCCTGCCCACCGACGTTGTGGTCGGCCACGGCCTGGACACCACCGACGGTCGCACGCTCCGCCTCGGCGCGGGCGGTGTCGGCGACGAGGAAATGGCGCTGGACATCGGCCCAGACTCTGTCCAGCGGTTCAGCCAGGTCCTCGCCCGCGCCAAGACGATCTTCTGGAACGGGCCGATGGGTCTGTTCGAAAACCCGACCTTTGCCCACGGCACCCTGGGCATCGCCAAGGCGGTCGCCGAGAGCGAAGCGTTCTCGGTCGTCGGCGGTGGCGACTCGGTCGCCGCCCTGCACCAGAGCGGGCTTGCCGACCAGATCGGCCACGTGAGCACCGGTGGCGGCGCGTCGCTCGAGCTCATCGAAGGCAAGGTCCTCCCGGGTGTCGCCGCCCTCGCACCCGCCCCCAAACCTCACGACTCGGACCCCGCATGACCGACCGCATCACCTGGATCCTCGGCAACTGGAAGCAGAACCACCTCGCGGCGGACGCGACGGCCTGCGCAAAAGGCGTCGCCGAGGGCCTCGAGCAGGCTCTCGCCAACCCGGTCGCAGGCTGCCCCGAGATCCGCGTCGGCTTCGCACCGACCTACCTCGCGCTCAGCGCCGCGGCGCCCTTCGCACGTCCGCACGCCGGACCATGGCTGCTGGCCCAAGACGTCGCGGCCCAGGAGTCCGGAGCGTTCACCGGAGAGGTGGGGGTCGCGATGCTGCGCGAAGCCGGCGTCAGTGCCGCAATCGTCGGCCACTCCGAGCGGCGCGCCTACTACGGCGACACGAATGCGCTGGTCGCCGACAAGGTCGCCAACGCCCTGGCGCACGACCTCACGGTCGTGCTGTGTGTTGGAGAGTCGCTCGATGCTCGCGACAAAGGCGAGCACGAAACCACGGTGATCTCGCAGCTTTCGGAGTCACTTGCTCGAGTCGATTCGAGCGCACTCGATGCCCGCGTCGTCATCGCCTACGAGCCCGTCTGGGCGATCGGCACCGGGCGCACCGCATCCCCGGAGCAAGCCCGGGACATGCACCGAGCGATTCGCGCTCACCTCGCCGCCACCTATGGAGACACGGGTCGTGACAGATCCATCCTCTACGGTGGTAGCGTGAAGCCCGGCAACGCCGCCGAGCTCATCGCCGCTGGCGACATCGATGGCTTCCTCATCGGAGGCGCCTCGCTCAAGGCCGACTCTTTCCTGGCCATCGCATCGGCAGCAGCGCAGACTGCTCGCCCCACCGCCTGACCCCGCGTTCTGCCGCGTCCCTTGTCCGAGTCCTGTCATGGTCCTGTTCGTCGAGATCGTCTTCGTCCTCATCACCACCGTGCTGGTGCTCGTTGTCCTGCTGCAGGCCGGCAAGGGTGGCGGCATGGGCACTGCCCTGGGGGGCGGCGCCAGCCAGAGCGTGTTCGGAGGCGGCGGTGGCGCCGACTTCCTGGCCAAGCTGACCCAGGGCCTCGCCATCGGGTTCATGGTGTGCGCGGTCTACCTCGCCTACGCCAGCACTCACGCTGGCTCCGACCGTCTCCAAGAGATGTCCGAGGAGACGAAGGCCGAGGAAAACCTGGCCGACGAAGACGCCGAGGTGAACTACGAGCGCGTCGGACCCAACCCGCTCAAGCTCCCGGCCGCGGGCACCGCGCCCAAGGCAGCCCCCGCCGAGGAGGCCCCCGCCGAGGACGAAGCTCCCGCTGACGAAGCCCCGGCTGACGAAGCCCCGGCTGACGAAGCCCCGGCCGAGGAGACCCCCGCGGCCAACGATGCCCCGGCCGACGACGCGGCCAACGAGAAGCCCGCCAACGACGCGGCCAACGAAAAGCCGGCCGACCAGGACCTTCCCGCCGTCCCGGCGGACGGGGCCGAAGAAGACGAGCCGGCTGCCGATTCGGCGGCCGGCTAGGCTCCGGGTTTCCCTTTCGAGGGCGCGGCGCCCGCAGAAGTTGCCGCGCAAATCGCGGCTCCCCATAGAGGTCGAGCCGCACGATGGAAGAGCGCACCGCGATTGCCCTGTCTTCGCTGGAGTTCGGCTCCGGCTCTGTTGTCGACTCCGCCTGGCTCCACGGGACGAGCGAGAGTCTGTCTCGACTGCGTCGCCGCTGCGAGGCGACCGCCGACGCGGGCTGCCGCGTCATCGTCATCACCGGCCCTGCCGGCGTCGGCAAACGCCGCCTGGCCAAGTGGATCAACCGACGCATGGCCGGCCCGGTCTCCGCGATCGTGGAGCTCGACGGCCGGACGCTGCCCGCCGACTTGGGGGTCGGCGGCACGATGATGGTGATGAACGCCGAGCACGTGGACGCCCGTGCAGCGCAGGCGCTCAAGCAACGCATCACCCAGTTCCCCGAGGGGACCCTCATCCTCACCTCGACCCAGCCCCTCGCGACCCTGCGTGAGCGCTCGATGGACCACGAGCAGCTGTTTGGGCGCATGACCGAGGCGGTGCTCGAGATCCCCGACCTGACCGAGCGCAGCGAAGACATCGCTGGCATCGCCCGGGCGGCGCTGCAGGATGCCTGCGAGCGCTACGCCCTGCCCACCCGTGCCCTCTCCCCCGGTGCGCTGGCCGAGCTCGAACAACGCCCGTGGCCCGGCAACGCTCGGCAGCTGCAAGCGCTGCTCGAACAAGCGGCTCTGCGCGCAGCGGGCCGTTGGGTGAGTCCCGCCGACCTCGGGCTGACCACCGCGGAAACGCAGGCGGCCGGCACCCTGCACGTGCGCCTGCCCGGCGCCTCGCTGCGAGAGATCGAGATCAAGGCGATCACGCTCGCCCTCGAGCTCGCCGACGGCCGCATCGTTCGCGCCGCCGAGCTGCTGGGCATCACGCGCCACGCGCTGCGCCGCAAGATCGACAAGTTCGGCGTCAACGCCCGCCCCGGCGTTTCACCCGACCCCGACGCGAGCATCTAGGTCGTTCTTGACCGAGACGGCGTGCGGCTCCACCCTCGCGATGTGTCGCTGACGTTTCGCAAGGTCGAGGGGCTCGGCAACGACTTTCTGCTGATCGACCGCACCGACCGCACCGTGGCGGAGGTCGAAGCCGAGGTCGAACGCCTGCAACCACACGCCCGCGCGCTGTGTGACCGCCGCACGGGCGTGGGCGCCGACGGCCTGCTCGTGGTCGGCCCCGGCCCCGAGGGTGCCGATGGGTCGATGCTGGTGATCAACCACGACGGCAGCCGGCCCGAGATGTGCGGCAACGGGCTGCGCTGCGTCGCCCAGCATCTGGCAGCCCTGCACGCACGCGGCGACCTCGTGGTCATGACCGACGCCGGACTCAAGCGATGCGTCGTCACCGGGTCCGGAACGAAGGTCGAGGTCGGCGTCGACATGGGACCCGGCGAGGACCTGGGTCCGCGCTCGGTTGCCAGTGGTCGCGCCTTCCATGCGGTCTCGATGGGCAACCCCCACGCGATCGCCTTCGTCGATGAGGACCCGGAGGCACTTGCCCGCACCGAAGGCCCCGACGCCGAGGTCGACCCGGTCTTTCCCGACCGCACCAACGTCGAGTTCGCCCGCATGCGCGACGACGGCCTGACGCTGTGGGTGTGGGAGCGCGGCTGCGGCATCACCCAGGCCTGCGGCACCGGAGCGTGCGCCACCGCGTGCGCGGCCGTTTGGGCTGGGCTGCATGCCCCGGGCATCCCGCTGGCGGTCGACCTGCCGGGCGGGCGTCTGTGGATCACCGTGCCCGAGGACCGCTCCGCCGGCGTGCACATGCGCGGCCCGGCCCGCGTCGTCTTCGACGGCACGATCGTCGTCTGACGCCCAGCACCGCCGAGTGCACCCACGACAAAGCCCGGCGCGTCGAAACGTGCCGGGCTTTCGTTTTGGGTCGGGTCGAGAACGACCCGTCACCGATCAGCAGCTACACGCGGCTTGGCCCTCGGCCTCTTCGACGCAGAGCGAATCCCACTCGGTGTCGCAGCAGAACGAGTCGGCGTCACACACCGCGGTCGCGCAGTCCGAGCACGTCGCCTCGAGGGCGCCACCGGCGTCGCATTCGTCGTGAGCACAGGAGTCGCCCACACACTCGCCGCCGCACAGGTCGTCGACCAGGCCGACGCAAATGCTGTCCCACTCGGTTTCGCAGCAGTAGCTGTCCTCTTCGCAGATGTCCGCCACGCACTGGTTGCACGAAGGGTTGAGCGCGTCGCCCTCTTCGCACTGGTCGTGGCAGGCACCGGTGGTGCAGTAGGTATCGACCGCGTTCACGCAGGTCTCGTCCCACTCGGTGTTGCAGCAGTAGCTGTCGACGTCGCAGACCGCCTCGGCACAGGCGCCGCACATCGGGTCGAGCGGCGAGCCGACTTCGTCGACGCCGTGCTCACACATGCCGCTGCCACCACCACCGCCGCCGACGGAGCAGTCGCTCAGCAGGTTCGGGCACGGCACGCAGGCGCCGTAACCGGCGGCGATCGGCTGGCAGAACATGTGAATGACGTGCTCGCTGGGCCCGAACAGCTGGTCGAGCAGCAGCGCGGTCGCGACAGCGCCGAGCGGGCCGAACGCGTCGCCGGCCACGTCGTCGATGTCGAGGTCTTGGCAGTCGTTGTCCTCTTCGCAGGGGACACACAGGCCGCAGCTCACCGAGACGTCGTCGGTGCCGACAGTGATTTCGGCGCAGCGGGACATCGGGTACTCGACGATGGCGTCGTCGATTTCGTCGAACCCGGTCAGCTCGCGCAGCAGCTCGCCGACGTTGTACTGGACACCGATGCCGTCGCAGTCGCCGTCGTTGGAGCAGGCGTTGGTGACCTGCGAGAACGGCTCGGGCAACACCACGACGCCGTCACCGAGGTCGGAGCAGCCCGACGCCACCGGACCACAGGTTCCGCGATCGTCGTTGATCGGGATGATGCAGTTGGTGTTGTCGCCTTCGCAGCCGGCACAGTCCGCATCGCTCTCACACACGCCCGCGCTCTGGCCCGGGATGCCGCACTGCGGCACACAAACGCCTTGGTCCGTGCAGACTTCCCCGTTGGGGCACGCGATGGGTGTGGAGCTGGTGTTCGAGCACTCCGCACACTGGTGGTTGTGGCACGCGTTCAGCGGCGTGGCGTCTTCGTCGGTGGTCGTGCACTCGCCACACTCGTCGTTGTTGCTGCACTCGTCGGGGCACTTGGCGACGCACTCGTTGGCAACGCAGATCTCGGTGGACTGACACGCCTCGGTGGCATCCCCACGGCACTGCACACATCGACCCGCCGAACAGACCTGGTGGTCGGGGTCGCACGCGGCACAGTCGGGGTCGTCGTTGCACTCGATCGTGGGCTCGCCGTCGCCGTCGACGTCACAGGTGAGTCCCTCGGGGACACACTGCCCGAACTCGGTGCACTCTTCGCCGTCTTCACAGCCCGCCCCGGTGTCGGGGTTGCACGCGACGCAGCGCTTCTCGGGCAGGTAGCAGGTATTCTCCCCATCGCTGCATCCGCCGCACTCGAGGTCGCTCTCGCAGTTGTGGGCCAGGCAGATGTCGGACGAGGTGTCGCTTTCGCTTTCGCTGCCGCCTTCGGTGTCGAAGGTGTCCCCTTCGGTCACCGTGGCGGTGGCACCGTCGGTATCGCCGAGCGTGTTGCCCGACGGACGGGTGTTGCTGTCATCGGGACAGCCGGCGAGCGCAAACATGATCGCTGCCAGCGGCAGCGCACGAGAATTCAAGCAACCAATGAACATGACGCACTTGGGCGGCTTCCCCACCGCGCGTCGAGTGTACCTGTGGAACGTCGTTTGGACTACACGAAGAAGGGGCGCCGACCGAAGTCGACACCCCTCGTGACGGGTTGGTGCACGCTCGGCGCGCGAACCTGACCCGGCGTCAGCGCTGGGCTCAGCCCTGGCAGCCTTCGATTTCGCCGTCGCTGGAAGCACCGCGCGCGAGGCAGGCTTCGGCGGCGCTCTCGACGATGTCGCGCGTGGGCAGGTAGCAGGTGCCGTCCTGTGCGGTCTGGCTGATCCACTTGATGAGGCCGGTGCGCCACGCCCAGAGCACCGCGTAGCGTGCGTCTTGACCGGGGCTCTCCGAGTAGTCGTCGTTCCAGTTGAAGAAGCGGCCGCTCCAGTTGGTCTCGTCCTTGAGGCGAATCATCGCCTCCGGGGGATCCGACATGATGGCTTCGAAGCGAATCGCGCTGGCGAGCATGCACTTGCGGCCGGCTTCGGTGCCTTCGTTGTAGCTGTAGGTGGGGTTGTGACCGCCCGACCACTTCTGCCAGAACTCGGTGCCGCCAAGGCCGAACCCGGTGTCGACGCTGGGGTACTCGTAGGGGATGACGTCGCCACCGATGGTGACCTGCAGCAGGTCGACGTCGCGCGCCTGGGCGTAGTCGTCGACGGGCACATCGGGGTCGACCGGAGCCTCTTCGCCGCACTCGTAGCCGTCGCACTGCGCGTCGAAGGTGTAGGCGAAGTCGCCCACGAGCGAGTTGCCCTCACCCGAGTCGACCGGAAGCGCGAGCACGGAGACCGACGAGGTGTCGAAGTTCAGGTCGGTGGTGGTCTGACCGCCGGCGCCGTCGGAGGCGACGGAGATGGTGCCTTCGGTCTTGTTGATCGAGACCGTCTGGAAGTGGGTGATGTTGACGGTGTCGTCGGTCTGCGTCGCGCCATCGTTGGGCTCGTCGCCGTCTTCGAACTCGCCGGCGCCTTCGACCGTGGCGATGCGGTAGGTTCCGCCGTCGTCGTAGACGAGGAAGAAGCGCATGTCGGTCTGCTCGTCACCACTGATGGTGATCTGCAGGGTGTCGTCGAACGCGGGCATGAAGACCAACGGCGCTTCGACGGTCATCACATCGTCATCGAGGCTGACGACGGTCGACTTGCCGGTCTTGGTGTCGGCGCCGTAGTCCTGGACCTCGGTGAGGTAGGGCTTGACCTCGCGGCCGCGAAGCGCGTCGGCTTTGCCCGTGTTGTCGGCGCTGTCGTCGAGCGAGACGGAACCGAGTTCGCCTTCGCCACCGGCTTCGGAGGACTCCGAATCACAAGCGATGGCAGTGAGGCTCAGAGCGACGAGGAGGGCGGTTTTCTTCATGACAGTCTCGATTCCCGTAGGTCGGTGTAGGAGGTGTGGGTAGTTGTACGAGCGGAGTTCCCGCGCGTCAAGCACAGCCGCGGACAAATGTCGAAAAATCTGCGCGCGCGACATCGCGCAATCACGACACCCGCAGCGCGGCACAGCACTGCGGGTGGGGGGTGAACAGGGCGCCCTGCTCTACTCGACGTCGGTGTTGGCGAACGTCGTCTCGAGGTAGGCCATCAGGTCGGTGAGCTGCGTGTCGGTGAGCGTCTCGCCCCACGCAGGCATGCCTCCGCGGCCCTCGACGATGGTGTACAGCAGCTCCCACTGGGTCTTGGCTGCGAAGCGAGACTCGAGGTTGGGGCCAAAGCCGCCCTCCCCTTGGTCGCCGTGGCAGTCGCTGCAGGTCTCGGTTTCCGTGGCGGCACGGTAGATCGCCTCGCCGGCCTCGACGTCACCCTCGCCACCGAGGATCCCCTCGAGTCGTCCCCAACGCCCGTCGGTGACGTTCTCGAACTCGACCTCCTTGCGGATGAGCTCGGTGAGGTCGTCCATGCGGCTGAAGGCCCAGGAGTAGTCGGTTGCGAACACGTCACGACGCCGCGTGCGGCCGTTGTGCGGGAACGGGTTGGCCGCGGTGATCTCGCTGCCCTCTTCTTCGATCACGGCTTCGAGATCGAAGTCGGACCCGTCGGGGTACTCGCGGGTGCCGGCGTGCTGGTGGCAGCCGATGCAGTTGGTGCGCGCGTTGCCGGCCCCGTGCTCGATGTACGGGTTGCTGCACCAGCTGGGTGCGCCGCCCTCTTGCCCCGAGGCTTCGATCGCCGCCTGCAGGGATGGAATGTCGCCGTAGCGCGATGCAGGGTCGACGTCGGACTCGGTGTAGTCGACCGCGACGCACATCTTGTAGTTGGACCAGGCCGAATCCAGCTGCGCGAACTCGGCAGGACGATCAGCGCCGAAGTCCTCGTCGGGCGTGTCGCTCCACCACATCGTGACCCAAACCCAGTGGCGGGTCTCCTTGGTCATCACGTGAATGCCGGTGAGGCGGTACAGCGAGCCGCCGCGGGTCTGAATCGTGTAGATGTCGTCCGGCGTCGGGAACGGAATGTCCGCGATGGTCTGCGGGGCCTCGGCTGGCGGAGCGTAGGTACGGTCCCCCTCGGGGTTCCACAGCGCGTTGGCCCCCGGATCGAGTCGGCGTGCGAGCGCGGCAGCGTCGGTGTCGAAGGCCGGCAGGTCGAACTCGAAACCCACCCGGCTCCACGTCAGCTTGACCACCGCGGTGCCGCCCAGCTCGGGCAGCCCCAGCGACTCGTACGGGTGCCCGCCGTCGGCCGGGAACTCGCTCGAGAAGCAGGTGGAGAAGTTCTCGGGTTCTTCGGAGAACGGGGTGCAGTCGGTGTCGGGGTCACACCACGTTCCACCGAGGCGGTCGTCCGCACAGTCGAGCACCTGGGCGTAGTTGGCCACCATGTGGCGCGCCATAGCCGGGGTGTACAGGATGCGCGCAATGCCGCCTCCGGGCGCCCCTGCCCCCGAGAACTGGCTCTGCCGCTGCAGCGCGCAGCGATCGAGGTAGGCCTCGTCCGACTCGCCCTCGAGTTGCTCGAGCTCGCAGCCGAACAGCGAATCGACGGCCTTGGTGTAGCGGCGAAGGGGCCAGTTGGAGAGGCGGTCCTTCTTGGTGTTGTTGTCGGCGAACGCCTGGCCGATGAGGTCGTCGCTCATCGGCGCACGCACGAACTTCTCCTCGTCGGAGAGCCGGTCGTAGGCGGTCTTGAAGATGTGGGTGACGTCCTCGACCCCGTACCAGGTCTGGAAGCGCGGCACCTTGGGGATCTCGGAGCCGTCGTCGAGTCTGAGGTTGTCACAGACGGGGGCACAGGTGCCGAGCTGGTCGTCCCAGCCGCACACGTTGTGCTCGCCCGAGGTGTAGGCCTCGCAGGAGGCCTGGTCGCGTTGCCGCGAGCACTTGTCGAGGTCGCGGTCCGAGACTCCTTCGGCACAGTCCGGGCGTGCCTCGAGCTGGTCCTGCAGCCCGAGCAGGGGCACCGGCTCGAGCGCCTTGAGGGCAACTTCCCACCCGAAGTCTCGGCGCGCACGGAAGTTGTTGCGCAGCTCGTTTTCGAAGTCTTGGTCGAGCGCCCGCGGGTCGGTCGGGTAGCCGTTGGGCGGCCCCACCAGCGAGCGACCGAACGCGTCCTCTTTGCCCGAGGCCGCGTCGTCGACCGGAAAACCGAGGCTCTCTTCGTCGGCGTTCGACGACGCCGTTGAACACGCGCCTCCTCCAGCAAGCGTCAACCCACACAGAGCGAGCAAGAAGGTGCGAGACAGGGAGGTGCGTTTCATCGAAGTAAGCCTTGGCGTCGAATGAAGCCCCGGCGCGGTACCGGGGCTTGGATTATCGGTGGTCGGAGGGCGCTTTGCCTACTCGCACTTGGTGTTGTCGGCGGGGTCGATCTGGTCGCAGCTATCGACCGCGCAGCTTCCGTCCTCGGTGCAGTACTCACACACGTCCGAGGTGCTCGCGCTGCAGTCGGGGTCGGCAACGCCGCAGCCGCAGTCGCAGCCGTCGTCGGCACCGTAGTACTCCTGCGGGCAGGTCCACGCGTCGGGCACACCGCCACCGGTGTCACCACCGCTGTCGCCGCCACCGTCGTCACCGCCACCGCCGGTGTCACCACCGCCGCCATCGGGGTCGCTCTGGCCGTCCCACGGGGTGGCCACGCCTTCGCAGATGCCCTCGTTGATGCAGTCGAGCACCAAGGCAGCGTTGATGGCCATCGCGCTGTCCCCGTTGTCTCCGGTGGCCAGGAAGTAGATCCAGCCGTCGGAGCGGAAGTGCGGGAACAGGGCCTTGGTGTCGGCCGGCATGTCCGTGATCCGGTAGACCTGGTTGGTGAGCAGGTCGGTCAGGAACAGGTTGGCCGTGCCGCCCTCGTAGTGGTGCGTGACCGAGTAGCGCTCGTCGAAGCTGATGTTCGACTTGGCACCCGGGGCGCAGATGAAGCGCACCGGCTGGCTGATGCGGATGTCGTAGCTGCCGCCGGACGGCGTGGCTTCGACGCGGCGCACCATGTGGCCGAGCGAGTTGCCGTCAGGACCGGCGAAGCGGCTGACCACCATGCGGCCCGAAGGCGAGAGCACGGAGTCTCCCTCGTAGGGCGAGGGCACATCCACGGCTTCCTTCTGATCCCAGTCCGTGCCGTCGAAGACCAGCGGGCTGAACTTCATCGCCGAACCTTCGCCGAAGCCGGCGGTGGGGTCGGAGTTGCCCGAACCGGAGTCCGAGGTGAACTGCGAGTTGATGATGAAGTAGTCACCATCGAGGTCCACCGCGACGTGCTGGTACAGGTTGATGCCGTTGGCTTCGCTGCAACCGGGCTCGGTGAAGTCGATGCCGTCATCGATGAGGTCGCTGTTGGTGAGCACCGACTGGCCGCAAAGGCCGGCGTTGCCCTGCATGATGAAGCCGTTGTTGTCCGGGAAGAAGCCGGGGTCGTAGGAACCGCGAACGCCGATGTTCCGATCTGCGACCAGGTCGGTGATCGTGGAGCCGAAGCCCGACACCGAGCCACCACCGTTGCCGACGAAGCGGCCATCGGCGCTGGAGCGCATCCAGAAGCTGGTTCCGAAGTCGAAGTCGCGCAGGCGAATCACCTCGACGCCCTCGATGGCGCTGTCCGCCACCTGGACCTTGTCGAAGTTGCCGAAGCACTCGAGCGCGCTGTCGGTCTCGCAACCGTACATGTTGATGCCGCGCTCGACGTTGGTCGCGTGCCACCCCTCGAACTCCATGTCGTCGAGGTGGTTGTTGAACCAGGTGTCGTTGCCCGGAATGCCGTTGTTGCCGAGGCCGGCGTACGCCGCCACATCGGCGCAGGTCTCGGGGCGCGGAGCCTCCGGCATGATGGCCTGCAGGTGCGCCAGGTCTTCGTCGACGAACCACTTGACCACCGTCGCGAACTCTTCGGCCGTGAACGGCGGGTGGCTGCCCTTCGGCATGCTCACGCGCGACAGGAACCGGCTGAACTCGACCGCACCGCGGTCACCGAACGCCTTGTCGAACAGCTTGCGGAAGTACGGGAACTGAGCGCCCGCGGTGAAGATGCCCAGCTGCGCCGCCGCAAACACCGAGTCGGGGTTGCTCGGGTCCTTGCGCATGAAGTTGACCAGGTCCATCGCGTGCTCTTGCGAGTACTCGTCGGGGTCCTCGGCCAGGTTGATGCCCGCCGAGATGGCCGCATCGGTGCGGTGCTGCCACTCGGTCACACCGAAGCGCGAGATCGGGTGACACTCGGCGCAACGCTTGGTCTGGTCGACCTCGTTGTTGTTCTCATCGAGGTACCGAGCGCCGAGCGAAGCCAGAGCGGCCCGCGCGAGCGGCTCGCCGGTGGTCTCGATGGTGGGCAGCTCGGTCGGGTCGCCAGGCTCGGTCGGCGCGGCTTCCCAGATGCACGCGGGGTTCTCGGGGTTCCGACCACACTCGAGGATGAAGTCGACGGCACGCCCGAACTCGGAGTCGTCCCACTGGTCCTCGTTGAGCACCTCGCCCGCGTTGGGCGGCATCCAGAACACGTTGCCGAAGTCCTGGTGCGAGTCGGTGACCAGGTTGGCCCAGGCAGAGTCGTCGCCGACCATTCGGTCAACCCACGGCGCACTGCCGCAGAACGAGCCGTTGCAGCCCTCGCCGTTGGGGTCAGAGGACCCGAGCCGGTCGCTGGGGCTGATCCATTGGTCTGCGGCGATGCTGTGGCAGCTCGTGCATGCCGACGCTTCTTCGGACACCAAGCGGCGCGGAATGGTCCATCCCTGGTCGTTTTGGTCGATCAACGAGTACGGCGCCTTGTACCCCTCGACGAAGTCCGGGTGCTCGCCGATCTTGGGCACGACGGGAGTGCCATCGGGGTGCTTGGCGCCGTCGATCCACGGGCTGTGCACGTAGCCCTTGCTGTGACAGCCCGCGCAGCCGATGCCGGAGTTGGAACCGCCTTGGGGGTTGTCCATCCACATGACGCTGCCCACTGGGGACACATCGGAGTCGACGTCGTCACCGGGCCACACGACCTCGGTGCCCTTGCCGTCTCGCGTCTGGTTGGCGTTGGACGCCCGAAGCTTGTTCTGGAAGAAGCAGGTCTTTCCGGTGAACGGGTTGTGCCCGATCATCGCGAGGTCGTTGTACCAGCCCTCTTCTTCGAGCGATTTGCGGCACAGCAGCACCCAGCTGGTGCCCTGCTCGTTGCGAGCGCTCTGCACCCGCGGGCCGTTGGCCCCGGTGCGCGCGTCGGGCTCGCAATGGCTGTAGATGTACTGCGGCATGTCGCATTTGCTGACCATCGTGTCGGCCGGCTCGCCGTCCACCTCGGTCGGGATCGGCGTGCCGTCGAGGCAGTTGGCCATCTCGTAGTCGCCCGGGACACCTTCAACGGCGGGGAACAACGGGTTGGGGCCGAGCTCTTCTTCGCAGGCCTGGGCGTACGCGGTGCCGGACGCAATACGGACACCATCATCATCCGCATCGAACTTGCCGTTCTCGCCGATGATGTCGAGCGCCTCCATGATCGAGTAGCGCGCCTGGTGCAGGACCTCGCCGCCGTTCTCGATGCAGACATCAACGTAGAAGGTGTTCTCGAGCCGCGACTGCAGCTCTTCGGGCGTCTCGCCGAGCAACGCGTTGGGCGTCGCGGGGTCCTCGAACATCGCCTGGGTGACGGCCTCGCCGCCGTAGATGCCGTCTCCCCGCGATCCGAAGGTCGGGATGTCGGCCATCATCGTGGCGCAGTCCAGCGTATCGCCGTCGGCAAGGGACCGAACCCGTGCGTGTACCTTTTCCCCGCCGCCCAACGACCGGTTCAGCTTCACGACCACCTCGCTACGCGCCTCGTCGAATCCGAGCTGGCTTTCGAGAGGACCGCCGCCCTTGCTGTCACCGCCGCAGGCTGCAGCCGTCGAGAGCAGGCTGAGACCCGCGATCACCTTGAAGAAGGACGTAGAGGAGTGAGGCTTGGACATGGAAGTCTTCTCTTGTCTCGGAACGAGCGAAGGGAGGTGCGTAGTACGGCCAGGTCGCGGGTATCCCGCCAGGCGCAGGTAGGATACGAGCGTACAGCGTCGGCCGTCAACCTACGTTGACAGCCCAGACTCGCCGGTCGCCGAAACCGCGCCGGACGACAGCCTCCCGCGGCCCACTTCGGACATTATTTCCAAGCCTTACACTCCGCAGGACAGGCGATCTCCATGCACCAACGCGTGCGCTCAGTGCGACAACGCAACCCGGATCCCCGCGCATTTTTTTGAACGCAGGAGCGGCGCGTGAAGCGCACTCCATTTCCACCAGTGGCGATGCGCTCGTGTGACACAAACTCAGGCATCCTCGTCACCGACTCACAAGGATTGATGAGCACGCCGGAGGAGACAGCGGCAACCCGGACGGCGGCATCGCGGCTGCGGGAGAGCCCTCCAGACCACCCCACGAGAGTCGGGCGATTCTCGCTTCTGCACGAGGTCGGTGCAGGAGGCATGGGCCGCGTGTACACGGCGTACGATCCCGAGCTGCAACGCCGGGTTGCCTTGAAGCTTCTCCATGACGGAGGCGACGACGGTCATCGGCAACGGCTGGTGAGGGAAGCACAAGCTCTCGCTCGATTGGACCATCCCAACGTCGTCACGGTGCACGACGTCGGAGTGCATCAGGGCGCCGTTTTCGTGGCCATGGAGTTCGTGCGCGGCGGAACGCTCAAGCAATGGCTGGCCGCCAACCCCCTCGGCGCGCCCCACCGCTTCGACAACGCGATGCGACTCCTGCTCGGGGCGGGCCGCGGACTCGTGGCAGCACATGCAGCCGATCTGATCCATCGTGACGTCAAGCCGAGCAACATCCTCGTTGGTGAGGATGGACGGGCACGTGTCGCCGACTTCGGCATCGCGCGCGCCCTCGAGTGGCCCGCCTCCCGCAAGGCCGCCCCTCGATCCCCAGACAGCGAGGATGCACTTCTGTTGTCGACGGATGACTCCGGGACCCCCCTCACACGCACGGGCGCATCCGTCGGAACGCCGGCCTACATGGCCCCCGAACAACTCGCGGGGGAGCGAGTCGGCGCGGCCGCGGACCAGTTCTCCTACTGTGTCATGGCCTGGGAGGTGCTGTTCGGTGTGCGACCATTCGCGGGAGAAACCACGCGCGAACGCCTCGCTGCGATACGAAAAGGGGAGCTTCGCCGACCTGCGGACGTCGAAATCGACGGAGAAGTGGAAGCGCTTCTACGACGGGGTCTGCGGGCTCGTCCTGGAGCCCGGCACCGCGACCTCGAACGCTTGGTCGAAGCACTGACGCGCAGAGCGAAAACGGAGACAATGAAGCCTCGTCGTCCGGTCCGGCGTTGGGCGCTGGTGCTGCTCGGTGTGGGCGTCGTCGGCTCTGCCGCGGCCTATCGACACGGAGCGACGAAGCAGGTTTGCAGCGGAGCTGCGACGATCGACGAGGTCTGGAATGACCAGCGACGCCAGAGGCTTCGCGCGGTCCCCCCGGGTCCGAACGTCGATGCAACGCCGAACGCACGGGAGGAACTCGTGTCGGGGTTCGACCAGTACGGGGAGGCCTGGCGAGCCGCGCACCAAGAAGCATGCGAGGCTGCGCGCGTTCGGGGTGAGCTCTCGTTGGAACAGATGGAGAACCGGCTCACGTGCCTGGAGCAGGCGAAGTTGTCGCTCGACGCGGAACTCTCCTCCCTCCTCTCCAACGACCCCCCTTCGTCCTCCGCCACCGAGGAGGTCCTCGGTCGACTCCCGCTCCTCGAAGAGTGCACGGCGATTCGAGCCGCGACGACCCCTGCTCAGCAGTTTCTCCTCGACACCGTTGCGCGAACGGAGGCTCTACGCCGCGCGGGTCAGCCGAAAGAGGCCCTGCGCATGGTGGAACGACTGGCTCGGAGCCTGGATGGGCACCCCTCCCCGACCCTCCGAGCGCGAGTCCTACTCGAGTATGGTCGAGCGCTGTCTGAGGCTTCGAGGGATGGCGCGCTCGAGGCTTTCGACGAAGCCTATGCGGTCGCACACTCCGGAGGTCTCCCCCGCCTGGCCAGCGCTGCAGCCCGCGAACTCGCGATGCACTACGCGCTGTCATTGGCAGACGCGGACCGCGGTCGAGCCTGGCTCCATCTCGCGAGTTCATCCCGCGCGAGAGGTCCCGTCCAGCAAGAGTTCGACCTTCTGCTGACCGAGGGCGCATTGTTGGCGCTCGAGGGGGACGATGAGGGAGCGACTCGAGTTCTCGAGCGCGGTTTGAGGCTCGCCCAACCATCGCCGGAACAGGAAGTTCGCGTTCTTCGGCAGCTGGCGACCCATCTCGTACGCGTCGACCCGGAGCGTGCTGTTGCGGTCGCTCTTCAGGCTCTCGAAGCATCCCGACACAGAGCGAAGGACCGCCCGTACGAACTCGCAAAAACCGAAGAGGTCGCGGCCGCGTCGCTATCGCGTGTCGGCGAACTCGACAGGGCGGATGCCCTGGCCACACATGCCCTCGAACTCGCGAACAACACGTGGGGGCCCGGGCATATTGCGACCACCCGTTATCTCGCTCGCGTCGCCGACGTCCGTTGCAGTCTCTCTGGCGCACGTGCCGAAGGGACTCAGATCGCTGAGCGAGCGGTCATGCTCCACACCGAGCAGGACGCAACGCTCCCGAGACACCGGGCCCTCGACGTCTTGAATCGATGCGTTCGATGGGGGCCGGACCGCCAACGTGCCGCCGAGGTCGCACGCGAGTTCGCCGACCTCACCATCGCCCTCTTCGGCGAGGTCAGCTTCAAGACCGCACACGCCAGGGCAATGCTTGCAAGCACACTGCTCCGAAACTCCGACGTCGACGGAGCCCGACGGCAGACATCGCTCGCGGCCACGCAGCACGATGGCAAGCGCCCAGGCTGGAACCTCCACGATGCACACCACCTGCACCGCGAGCTCGCCGGTGTCGCGAGCCAACTCGACCTGCATACACTCGCGAGTCACCACTCGACGGCCGCGCTCGAGCTCGGGAGCGTCACGTTACCGCCGGCGCTTCGCTTCGGTGAGTCCGATACGTGCGCCGCGAAGCGGGCCCAGGGAGACCTGGCAGACGCTCTCGTGGACTGTCTCGAGGCACTCGAGGCTTCGCGCGAACACGATCAACCGGTCCGTTCGGCTCTCCTGAGCCATGAGACCGCCAGTATCCTGAGTGCGTTGCAACGGGACGACGAAGCCCTGATCTACATGCAAGAGGCAGTCGAGCTGCTCGCAAGAACGAACGGTTCACGGTCGTATGACGCGGCCGTCGCCGAGCTCGAGCTCGCGAGCATTCATGAGGACTTGCGGCAGGATGCCGCCGCGGAATCGCACTATCGTTCGAGCTTCCAGCGGCTGGGCGCCTTCCCAGGCCTGGAGGAGATTCGTATCACCGCGGGGTTGGGCCTCGCACGGACCGCGGCACGACAAGGCCGCGCGGCGGAGGCTCTCGCCTTCCTCGATGCCCTCGAGCGAGAGACCCCGGGCAGCCTTCCGGATCCGCACATCAGCATCTCGGTGGCTCGAGGCTTCGTCCTCCATGCCATGAACCCTCGCAAGGGTTCCCGAGAGTACGCCCGTGCGATCCGCTACTACCGGTTCACAGGCAAAGATGCCGCTGCCCGCGCGGTGTGCGATCAGGCCCCTTTCGAGCTACCCGACTGCGAAGACCTCGACGACGGACACCAAGAAGAGACGCTCGAACCCGCCGCGCTTGGAGATGACCCATGAGGACAGACTCGGCCAGCGGAGAACAGCCAACCGCCCCTACCACCGGGGAGCGAGGAGTCGACGATGCAAGGCCAGGGGCGAAGGTTGGCCGGTTCTCGATTCTGACGGAGCTCGGCGCCGGGGCCATGGGCAGGATCTACGAAGCACACGACCCGAACCTGGACCGACACGTTGCGCTCAAACTCCTGCGAGGCGTTGGAGCGACTCGAGAACGGGACACAATGGTGCGTGAGGCGAGAGCACTTGCACGCCTCGACCATCCGAACGTGCTCACCGTGCACGACGTAGGTGTCCACAACGGGACGTTGTTCGTTGCGATGGAGCTCGTCCGCGGCGGTTCTCTCAGGGATTGGCAGGAGCGGCATCCAATCGGCGCCCCAGGCCGCTTCGAAAGCGCAATGAGTCTGCTGGTCGATGCGGGTCGCGGCCTCGTCGCGGCACACGCCGCGGGCTTGGTTCACTGCGACGTCAAACCGAGCAACATTCTGATCGGGGATGGCGGGCGAGCAAAAGTCGCCGACTTCGGCATTGCGCGTGCGATCGAGCCAGAAGGGTCGGCGCCCGAGTTCCTTGACGACAAGAACGCACGACCCCCCTCCTCCCAGGACGCCGACTCCTCGACGACCGAAACGGAAGGGTCGAGCGGGACGCCGGCCTACATGGCACCCGAGCAGTTCGGCGGAGGCTCCGTGGGTCCTTCGGCGGATCAGTTTTCTTTCTGTGTCACGGCCTGGGAGTTGCTGTTCGGAGCGCCCCCCTTTCCGAAAGACGACCTGCGAGCGCGCCTGGCCGCGATCGAAGAGGGGAGACTGGAGAAACCGGACGGCGTCGATGTGGATCCGAAGCTCGAGGCGCTCGTACGGCGCGGACTCGAGTATCGGGCCTCCGACCGTCACCAATGCTTCGGTGATCTGGTCGACGCCTTGAGTCGAACCCCGACGCGAGCCGCCCGGGCCGGTCGACCTCACGCGCGGCGGTGGGTGCTCGCAGCCGTGGCGAGTGGTGCGCTGGCCTCGGTTGCCGCCTACCGCCTCGGACAACCGGAGGGACAGTGCGCCGAGCAGGCTGCGTCGGCGCTCGCCGAGGTTTGGAACGACGAACGTCGCAACAGCACACGCGCCGCCATGCTCGGCTCAGGACTGGAGTTCGCGCCGGGGTCCTGGTCTCGTCTCGAACGCGGTCTCGACGACTACACCAGGACGTGGCGCGACGAACACACCGAATCCTGCGAAGCGAGCCGACTTCGGGCCGAGCAGTCCCTCGAACGGATGGAGGCGCAGCATGCCTGCCTCGATGGGGGGAAACGATACATCAGTGCCTTGTTGGAACTCGTGTCCACCGGCTCTCCGAGCGCACTCGCCAACACAGAGGGGCTCCTCGCCGGCCTCCCGAGCGTCGGCCCATGCAAGGACGCCCGGGCCAGCCCCGGCACGGAAGAGTCTGCGACTCTAGACGCAGTTGCGCACGCCAGCGCACTGAGACACGCCGGGCGCCCGGCCGAGGCCCTCGAGCGCATCGCTCCTCTTGCGAGCACCGTCGGCGAGGAAGCATCCTCAGTCGTCACGGCGTACGTTCTCCTGGAGTACGGCCGTGCGCTACTTGGAGCATCCAACGCTCGTTGGGCGATCGAACCGCTGAGCGAAGCGTACGCGCTGGCCCAATCCGATGGCCTCACCACCGTCGGTGCAGTCGCCGCGCGCGAACTGTCGCGAGTGTACGCCCGCAACCTGGGCGATGCCGAACTCGGACGACGGTGGCTCTTGCTGGCCTCACCGACCGGACACTCCCTCTCCTTGCGGGACCGGTACGACCAGCTGACGCTCGAAAGCAGCCTGCTGAGCCTCGAGGGAAAGCACGACGAGGCTTTCGAGGTCCTCACGCGTAGTGTCGAACTCGCCACCGAGGACCCGGGCCTCCTCCCCTTCGCACGGCTGAATCTGGCCCGTGAACTCGAGAAGCGTCGCTCGCTCGACCGCGCTGTTGCACAAGGACGCCAAGCGCTACGAGAACGACAGGATTGGTCCCAAGCAGAGCACCCGAGCCTCGGCATCTTCGAGAGCGCGCTGGCCGGCGTGCTCGCGGACGTCGCCCTCGGCGGGCCGCATGCGACAGCCGGCGACGAAGCAGAGGCCCTCGCACGAAAAGCCCTCGAACGCTCCCGACAAACGTGGGGAGACGGGCATCTGTCGACGGCCCCATACTTGATACGCCTTTCTTCGATCCAATGCAGCTTGCGCAGAGACGTCCCCGAGGGCCTACAACTGGCATCGGACGCGCTGCAACTCTACGCAGAGGATGCTGTCAGCTCGTCTCGACGGGACGCTCTGGAGGCGTTCGCACGCTGCGCCCTGCAAGACGAGGCACAGTTCGCGAAAGAAGCCTGGGACCTGGTCTTCCTCTCGAAGGAGATGTTTGGAGAGAAGCACCAACGCACCGTCCTCGCGCGAACGAGGTATGTGCAAGCTCTCCTACGCGCACCCCATCCCCAGAACGAACAGTTGTGGAACGAGATGCTCCTCGTCTCGGCCCTGGCCAAGGAGCAGCCCACAGATGCGGATCCGTACGTTGCAGCGCGGATCCATGGGGCGTTGGGTGAGGTCGCCGGACGGGTTGGCAAGGGCAGCATGGGCGTCGAACACACGCAGGCCGCCGTGGACCTGCTCGAGGGCCGAGAGTCACCGCTCGAGGCACACGCTCGACGTGCCCTTTGCTACGCGCAATGGAAGGCCGATCTCCGCGAGCGAGCACTGGCGGAATGCCGCACGGCACTCGAAGTCGCCTTGCGGGATCCAGAACCCCGAACGCTGGGCCTCATTCACCACACACTGGGCGTCTTGCTCTGGAAGCTCGGACGAAGCGAGGAGGCGCTGGAGCATATGAAGCCTGCACTCGCCTTGTTTGCGCAGGTCGGCCGCGAGACGTCGGCCCTCGCGAAAACCCACTGGGTTCTTGGAGAGCTCCACGAGCGACTCGAGCAGCATCTGGAGGCGCAAGAACACTACCGAGAGAGCTTCGAGTTGTTCGGAGACCCTTACCCCACAGAGCGGATGACGGCGGGTGCCGGACAAGCCCGCATGACCGCACGGTTGGGCGACTTCGACGGAGCGCAGGCGCTGCTCGAACGTTTGAGCGAACAGAGTGACGACAGCATCCCACTCGAGCAGGCGCCCCTTTGGGAGACGCGCGGCTACATCAAACACCTGCACAACCGGAGGAAGGGCAGACCGGAATACATCAAGGCGCTCGACCTCTTCGTCGTAACGGGAAAGACGAACCAGATCGAGAGAATCTGCTCGGTCTCGCCATTCAAGCTCGCCGAGTGCGAGCGCCTCGGCTATCGCAACGAGACGGAATAGCCGGCAACCACGACAAAGGGCCCCCGCGCCGCTGCGCAAGGGCCCCGTCGACCGGCTTGCCCTACTCCTGGTTGGCCAGGACGATGGCGGAGTTGATCGCCACTGCTCGGTCTGCCCCCTCCTCGCCCTGGACGAGGAACATGATCCAGCCGTCGGAGCGGAAGTGCGGGAACAGTGCCCGCGTGTCCGAAGGCATGTCGGTGATCTGGTAGGTCTCCAACGTGAGCAGGTCGGTCAGGTAGAGGTTGGCGGTGCCGTTCTCGTAGTGGTGGGTGACCGAGAAGCGCTCGTCGAAGCTGATGTTCGACTTGGCGCCCGGTGTGCAGATGAAGCGCACCGGCTGGCTGATGCTGATGTCGTAGCTTCCACCCGAGGGGTTGGCCTCGACACGGCGCACCATGTGGCCGAGTCCTTCGCCGTTGGCGCCGGCGAAGCGGCTGACGACCAGTCGGCCCGAAGGCGAGAGCACGGAGTCACCTTCGTACGGCGAGTTGACCGTGATGGCTTCCTTCTGCTCCCAGCCGGCGCCGTCGAACACGAGCGGGCTGAACTTCATCGTGGAGCCCTCATCGAAGCCCGCGCGCGGATCTTCGTTGCCCGATCCGGGGTCAGACGTGAACTGCGAGTTGATGATGAAGTAGTCACCGCCGTCGAGGTTCACCGCGACGTGCTGGTACAGGTTGATGCCCTCAGCATTGCTGCACCCGGTCTCGGTGAAGTCGATGCCATCGGCGATTGCGTCGGCATTGGTGAGCACCGACTGGCCACAAAGGCCGGCGCCGCTGCCCTGCATGATGAAGCCCTCGTTGTTCGGGAAGAACCCGGGGTCGTACGAACCGCGCACACCGATGTCACGGCCCGCGATCACGTCGGTGATGGTGGCGTTGAAGTTGGTGTCGCCACCGCCACCGCCGTTGCCGATGAACCGACCGTCGGCGCTGGTGCGCATCCAGTAGCTGGTGTTGAAGTCGAACTCGGCGACCGTGACAGCAACGTGTCCACCGATCGCGCTCGACTCGAACCCGGGCTGAGTGAAGCCGTCGAAGCAGCCGGTGCCGTCGGTGCTGTCACAGCCGTACATATTGATGCCGGCCTCGACGTTGCGAGCGTGCCAGCCCTCGAACTCCATGTCGTCGAGGTGTCCGGTGAACCAGGCGTCGTTGCCGGGAATGCCGTTGTTGCCCAGACCTGCGAACGCAGCGACATCGGCACAGGTCTCAGGCCGGGGTGCTTCGGGCATCACCGCGTCGAGATCCGAGATGTTCTCGTCGACGAACCATTTGACGACGGTCGCGAACTCTTCGGCCGAGAACGGCGGGTGGCTGCCCTTCGGCATGCTGACGCGCGCGAGGAACTTGCTGTACTCGAGCGCGCCGGTGTCTCCGAACGCCTTGTCGAACAGCTTGCGGAAGTACGGGAACTGGGCGCCCGCCGAGAACACGCCGATCTTGAACGGCGCGAAGACCGTGTCGGGATTGTCCGAGTCCTTGCGCATGAAGTTGACGAGAGTCATCGCCCGCTCTTGCGTGTACTCGTCGGGGTCGGCGGTCAGGTCGATGCCTGCGGTGACCGCTTCTTGGGTGCGGTCGCGCCATTCCCGAATGTTGAAGCGCGACATGGCGTGGCACTCCGAGCAACGGATCGTCTGGTCGACCTCGTTGTTGTTCTCGTCGAGGTGACGTGCACCCACGGCAGCCAGCGCGGCGCGGGCGAGCTCGGGACCGGTCGCGTCGATCGTGGGAAGCTCGGTCGGGTCGCCGGGCTCGGTCGGCGGGGCCTCCCAAACACAAGCCGGGTTGTCGCGGTTGCGACCACACTCGAGAATGAACTCGACGGCAGCGGCGTACTCAGAGCCGTCCCACTCGTCCTCGTTGAGGACCTCGCCCGCGTTGGGCGGCATCCAGAACACGTTCTCGAAGTCTTGGTGCGAGTCGGTGACGAGGTTCGCCCAGCCGGAGTCCTCACCGACCATGCGATCGATCCACGGCGCGCTGCCACAGAACGAACCGTTGCACCCCTCACCGAGTTCGTCGGTTGCCGCGCGTAGGCTGCTCGGGCTGGTCCACTGATCCGCTGCGATGCCGTGGCAGCGTGTGCAAGCCGCAGCCTCTTCGGACACCAAACGACGCGGAATGGTCCACCCTTGGTCGTTCTGATCGACGAGCGAGTACGGAGCGTTGTAGCCCTCGACGAAGTCCGGGTGCTCGCCCATCTTTGGCACGACGGGAGTGCCATCGGGGTGCTTGGCGTCGTCGATCCAGGGGCTGTGAATGAAGCCCTTGCTGTGACAGCCCGCGCACGCGATGCCGGAGTTGGATCCACCCTGAGGGGCATCCATCCACATCACGTTACCCTTGGGGGACACGTCCGAATCGACGTCATCTCCGGGCCACACAACCTCGGTGCCCTTACCGTCGCGGGTCTTGTTCGCGTTCGAGGCCGCGAGCTTGTTCTGGAAGAAGCAGGTCTTTCCGGTGAACGGGTTGTGCCCGATCATCGCGAGGTCGTTGTACCAACCCTCTTCGTCGAGCGACTTGCGGCAGAGCAGCACCCAGCTGGTGCCCTGCTCGTTGCGAGCGCTCTGCACCCGCGGGCCGTTGGCCCCGGTCCGCGCGTCGGGCTCGCAGTGGCTGTAGATGTACTGCGGCTTGTCGCACTTGCTGACCATCGTGTCGGCCGGCTCGCCGTCCACCTCGGTCGGGATCGGCGTGCCGTCGAGGCAGTTGGCCATCTCGTAGTCGCCCGGGACACCTTCAACGGCAGGGAACAACGGGTTGGGGCCGAGCTCTTCTTCGCAGGCCTGGGCGTACGCGGTGTTCGACGCAATGCGAACGCCATCATCGTCAGCGTCGAACTTGCCGTTCTCGCCGATGATGTCGAGCGCTTCCATGAGCGAGTAGCGGGCCTGGTGGAGCACCTCGCCGCCGTTCTCGATGCACACGTCGACGTAGTAGGTCGCCTCGAGGCGCGCCTGCAGCTCTTCGGGAGTCTCGCCGAGCAACGCGTTGGGCGTTGCGGGGTCCTCGAACATGTCCTGTGTGACCGGCTGGCCGCCGTAGATGTTGTCGCCCATCGACCGCAGCGTCGGGATCTGGGCTTGCTCGGTGGCACAGTCGAGGGTTTCCCCTTCGGCGAGGGAGCGCACCCGAAGGTGGACCTTTTCGCCGCCACCCAAGGAGCGGTTGAGCTGCACCACCACCTCGCTGCGCGCTTCGTCGTACCCGAGACGGGGTTCGAGCGGGCCGCCGCCGCCGCCTTCGCTTCCGCAGGCAGCCGCAGTGGTCAGAAGGCTCAGGCCGGCAATGACCTTGATGACCGATTGGGTGGTGTCGAGCTTGGACATGGAATTTCTGCTTCTGTCGAACGAGGTGTAAAAAAAGGGTGCGAGTTCGTTCGGCGATCCTGCGGTCATCCCGCAAGACGGCTGTAGGATACGAGCGCACAGCGGAGCCCGTCAACCTACGCTGTGTGCTGACGCGACGCGCCGTTTCCGCGGGTTCCCCCGATACATCTTTCGTTATTGGTTTCATGCACTTGCGACACATCGGGTCGTCTCCGACGCCCAATCTGGCCGCAACTGGTGAGCCTGCACACGTGCTAAGAGTGCGCGGTTGACTCGGATCCCAAGGGGTGCGTGTACCCCGCTACTCGCACGGCGGTCGTTCCTGCATCGGCCCGTCCGTGGGCAAGATGCGGCGTAGGTACGCGTAGGCGACATCGCAGAAGGCCGCGGGCCCCTGCCCCATCAGCTCGGCACGCTCTTCGAAGGGACGAAACGCGCCCTTGTCCATCAAACGAGCGTCCCCGTCGGTCGCGTAGTGAAAGCGATTGAGCAGCGTGGGCTCGGCGAGCCCGAGCGCGTGGCCCAGCTCGTGGCTCGCGGTGCTGCCGATCAACGAACCCAGGGCCCAAACGGCACACCCGGCCTGCAGCCGCCGGTCGTCCGTCGGGCAATTGGCTGCGTTGGTCAGGATCGGGATTTCTCCCCCGAGCTCGTCGTCCGCACGAAGCGGGCGTCCGCGGTCGGGCCGAAACTCGTCGAAGATCTGGTCGAACAGCGGGTTTCCGATGCCCAACGACTCCACGTCCGGGGGAGGATGCTCGGAGAACGCCAGGAAGGTCTCGATGAACACGCCGCCATAGCCAGGGTAGCCGCTCAGTTCCTGAGTCATCGCGTTGATCCCACCGATACGGTCGGACAACCGCAGGTTGTCGATGTCCTTGCCGAACGTGTTGTCGTAGCCGAACAGGCTCTCTTCGTTGAGGTCCGGACCGTGGATTTCCAGCACCGTGTACTCCGCGAAGTCCGTCGGCTCCTCCACGCGGAAGTCGACGTTGATCGTTGCATAGTCCCGCCGCATCACCTCCAACACGCGGTCACGAATGCGAGCGTCCGCGGCCCGAACACCGAACTTCCGGAGGCTCTCGACGTACGACGGGTCGAACTGCACCCAGACCACCTGCTTCACCGGGCGAACTTCGAACGTGATCGCGATGGCCGCTCCAGTCACGCTCTGATTGTCGTAGGTCACCACGGGGCGAATCGTGCCGTCGAACGTGCCGGCGGCGTATCGAATCCCTCCGTGGTCTTCGAGCGCTCGCGCCAGTGCATCCTGTTCGTTCATCACGAAACGCATGCGCGAGCCATCGGCAAATTCGGGAATGAACGACAGCCCCGCCACGGGAATGCCTCCGACGTCGTCGTCGAGGAAGAACTCGCCATCCAGCTCCATCAAGGTGATGCCGTCCTCTTCCCCGACGAAGCCACCTCCCTCGATGTCGACGTACTGGCCAACGCTTCCACCATCGCCAATCGAGGTCACCGTGGGCTCGAGCAACTCGAAGACCACCGGCAGGCTTTCGCTTTCGAGGCGCGAACCATCGGGCAAGACGTTGGCCAGGTGAACACGGCCTTCGAAGCGGCCCCCGTCGATGCCCGCGATTGCCGGCGAGAACGGAAACACCCCGCGAACGCGGCTGAACGGCTCTGCGGGAGTCACCGGCAACTCGACCCGCGTCGGGGATGAGCACGTCTCGGCCCCCAGGGGGACGGTGCACCCCTCCACCACCGCGAACATCGTCCCCTCTGGGCCGCCCAGCAAGAATCCGCTCCCGTCGACCTCGATCGCGGCGTTGACGTGAATCGCCCCTTCGGGCGCCACACGGTGAAGCTCCGGCTGGAGCGAATCTCGGAACTCGAGCGACCCGCTCAGTGGCGCCGAAAAGTGGTGCGTACCGGCGGGGACGAACTCGACCCGCGCGCTCATCCACCCCTCGAACGTGGCGTCGGTCGGGGTGGCGGGGGCAGCAGCGATGTCGACGGTCATCGTCTCGTAGTCGACGAACGTCGCAGGAAGATCGAGCGTGGTGTCGCGCCCGTCCACCGCACCGCGAAGCCGAAGGTAGGCGCGGCCAAGAGGTTCGCCGAGAAACGAACCGCCTTCGAGGTGCAGCACGGTTCCCGGGAGCACCACCCGAGGCTCGACCGACGAGAGCGACAAGCCCTCGAGTCCGGTCGGCAACGGCTCGGGTTCGTCCTCGCCGCACGCCGCCAACACGCACAGCGCGAGCACGATGGCACCGACGCTGCGCATCAGCAGAACGGACGCTCGAGGTCGAGTGGAGCCTGGTCGGTGGGCAGGATGCGTCGCAGATAGTCGTAGGCCGTGTCGCAGAACACCGAGGGGCCCTGCCCGTTGAGTTCCGCCCGCTCCTCGAACGGACGCACACCGCCCGAATCCATCAGTCGCGCGTCGCCATCGCCCAGGTTGTGGAACCGAGTGAGGTTGGTGGGGTCGGCCAGCCCAAGCGCGTGGCCGAGCTCGTGGCTCGCCGTCGTGCCGATCAGCGAACCCAACACCCAGACCGCGCAGGCAGCCTGCAGCCGGCGGTCGCTGGTCGGACAGTTGGCGCCGTTGGTGAGCACCGGAATGCCGCCACCGACCTCGTCGCCCGAGTTGACCGGCTCGCCGCGGTCGGGCCGGAACTCGTCGAAGATGTCGTCGAACAACGGGTTGCCGATGTCCGAGGCCGGCGTCCCTGCCGGTGGGTGCTCGGAGAACGCCATCAGGGACTCGATGAACACCCCGCCGTAGCCCGGATACCCGTCGACCTCCTGGGTGACCGCGTTGACGCCCCCGATGCGGTCGCTCAAGCGAACGTTGTCGATGTCCTTGCCCGACGTGTTGTCGTAGCCGAGCAGGCCCAACCCGTTCACGTCGGGGCCGTTGATCTCGAGGATCGTGTACTCCGCGAAGTCGGTGGGTTCGGTATCCCGCAAGTCGACGTTGATCGTCTCGTAGTCGCGGCGCATGACCTCGAACACGCGGTCCCGCACCCGCTGGTCGAGGGCTCGAATGCCGAACTTGCGCAGGCTCTCGACGTACGAGGGGTTGAACTGGACCCACACCACCTGCTTGACGGGGCGAATCTCGAACGAGATGGCCGTCTCGGCTCCCGTGACGCTTTCACTGCCGAAGCTGACCACGGGGCGAATCGTGCCGTCGAAGGTGCCCTGGGCGTAGCGAATGGTGCCGAAGTCCGTCAGGGCAGTCGCCAGCGCGTCTTGTTCGTTGAGGACGAAGCGCATCAGACGTCCGTCGACGTACTCGGGGATGAACGAAAGCCCGGTCACCGGCACCCCTCCAACCGTGCTCTCGGGGAAGAACTCGCCTTCGAGCTCCATCAGGGTGATGCCATCCTCTTCGCCGACGAACCCGCCCCCCTCGATGTCGATGTACTGACCGACGCTGCCCCCGGTGCCGAACGCGGTCACCGTCGTTTCGAGCAAGTCGTAGGCAACCGGACGTTCCTCGCTTTCGAAGCGAGTGCCATCGGGCATCACGTTGACCAGATGCAGCCGCCCCTCGAACCTGCCGCCCGAAATGCCGGCGATGTGGGGAGAGAACGGGAACGTTGCCCGGGTGCGGCTGAACGGTTCCGCGGGCGCCATCGGGATTTCGCTGCGGGTGTTGGAACCGCACGCATTGCCCCCGATCGGAATCGTGCAGCCCTCGACCACTGCATACGTGGTGCCCTCCCCACCCCCGAGCAGGAATCCCGACCCCTCCACGTCGATGGCGGAGTTGACGTAGATCGCCCCCTGCTGGGTCACGTCGCTCAGCGTAGGCTGCAGCGTCTGCCGAAACTCCAGTGCGCCGCTGAGCGGCGGCGAGAAGTGCGTGGTGCCCTCGGGGACATAGTCGACCATCACGCTGAGCAGGCCGTTGAAGGCGCCCTCGTCCGCCCCGAGCAAGCCGAACGTGTCGCGGGTGACCTCCACCGTCATCGACTCGAAGTCGACGAACTGCGCCGGCAGATCGACCGTGGCCGCACGACCCGCGATTTCCCCACTGAGCCGCAGATGCGAAACGCCCAGCGGCTCATCGAGAAAGGACGAGCCCTCGATTTGCAAGACGGTGCCCGGCAACACGATGCGAGGCTCGACCGACGCCAGGGAAAGCGTCTCGAGGCCGGTCGGGTCGCGCCCAGAGACCGGCTCCGAGCAGGATCCGAGCAGCGCGATCGCAGTCAGGCACAGGGCAGCGCGTCGAAGCTCCACCGCCCCACACTACAAAACCGCCCGGGCCTGCGCACACCCCCGCGGGCTCCGCGCTGAGCGGCGAAGATTGGACCCAGGCGGTCATCCGGAGCCGCCTGCGCCCAGATTGAACGACCGGCGGGGTGCCGACGTCGAAGGGCGGCACGCGGCCGCCTGCCGCGTTAGTCTGGGGCAGTCGCGACATGCTTGATTTGATGATGCGCTCGAACGCGGTGTTGCTGTGCGGCACCGCGATGATGGTTTTGGCCGGCTGCAAGGAGGGCAACCCTCCGATCCTCGTCGACCCGGGCAACCAGGTCGCGGTGGTCGGCCAGGAGCTTCGGGTGACGCTGAGCGCATCCGACCCCGATGGCGGCAGCCTCGATTTCAGCTTTCGCTCCACGATCCCGGGCATCGAAGCCCACGCGCGGGTCACACGAACGCCCGACGGCCAAGGGCTGTTCACCTACACGCCTGTGGCCGGACACGAAGGAGATCACATCTTCGACTTCGTGGTGTCCGACGGCGAGTTCGACACGACCGTGCCGATCACGATCGAGGTCCGCGGCGCCTCGGGCATCGAGAGCGCTCCGGTCTTCCGCGAGCCCAAGGCCGGCCTCATCATCGAAGCGGGTACGCCCTGCTCCAACATCCCCTCGCTCTCCGTCATCGTCGAAGACCTCGACACCGTCGAGATCGAACTGACGCAGGAAGCCCCGGTACTCGCGGGCGCGGAGCTCAACGTCGACTCGGGCTCGTTCGGCAAAGAGGCGGTGTGGAAGTGGTGCCCGCGGCCCGAGGACGAGCAGGTGTTCCAGCACCAGCTCAGGCTCGCCGCCGACGACGGGGAGAACCCGCCGACGATCAAAGAAGTGCCGATCGTCATCCGGCCCGGCAGCGGCGCCAACTGCCCCGGCGGTGCGCCCAGCATCGAACACACGGCCCAAGACATGTCGACGCTGCAAGACATCGCCATCACGGCGGACTTCAGCGACGACGTCGGCATCTCCGCTCCAGTCGTCTACTACGCGCTCGAGAACCCGGTGGTCGGCGGCGAGGTGGACTTCTCTCTGCTGAGCCTCGCCAACATGACCCTCGAGGATGGCAACGCCACCCAGAGCACATGGACGGCCCTCATCCCCAACCCGGTGGCCGAGGGTGTCGAAGGCGATACCGCGACGCTCTACTACGTCATCGAGGCCGTCGACACCGACGACCCCGAAGGCGGTTGCAACCACCGCTCCAACTCCCCGAGCAGTGGCGTGCACGCCATGGAGGTCACGCACCCGGGCGAGGGTCGCGGCGGCGCCGGAATCTGCGAGCCGTGCTCGTTCGACGTGCAGTGCGGCGATGCCAACGACCTGTGCATTCAACTCGCGGCTGGCACCTTCTGCGGCACCGACTGTGACGCGGGCTGCGGTGACGGCTACGCGTGCAGCGAGGACCCCCTCACCTCGATCGAGGGCGCCGCAGGGCGCCAATGCGTGCCCACCGACGGCGTGTGCGGAGGCGGCGGCGACGACTGTGAGGGCGACGTGTTCGACCCCGACGACGACACGCCCGCGGGTGCAGACGAGTTCCCGATCAGCAACAACTACAGCGGCAGCCAGGTCATCTGCCCCGACAACCAAGACTGGTTTGCACTCAACCTGTCGTCGGCCTCGGGCGTGACCATCGGACTCAGCGGCGACAGCCCTCCGGACATCGACCTGGAGCTGCTGGCGGACGACCTCACCAGCATCGCCAACTCCAACCTGGCCGGCTCCGAGGAGAACATCACCAGCCCCTGCCTCGAGCCCGGCACCTACTACGCGCTGGTCGAGATCTATCAGGGCGGCGAGGTCGCGGGGGACTACGACATCGACATTCAGTTCGATGCAATGGCCTGCGAGGGCCTGTGCTGCGAGACCTCATCCAACCCGGGCTGCTCGGACAGCAGCTCGATCGAGGACTGCGTCTGCGAAGCCGATGACTTCTGCTGCACGGACTCCTGGGACACAGCCTGCGTCGCGACTGCGGTCGACGAGTGCGGCGCCCAATGTGGCGGATGAACGTGGAGGGTCCCATGAAGGGTGATGCAGTCACGCGTTCGGCCTGGGCCTCGGCCCTCTTCCTGCTCGCACTCGTCGGGTGCAAGGAGGAGAACCAAGCCCCGGTCGTGGTGCCGGTCGCAGCCCAAGCCGTGGCCGTCGGTGAAACGCTGGAGCTCACGGTGTTCGCGTCCGACAAGGACGGCGATACGCTCACGTACACGTTCGCAGCGCCCGGGGTCCCGGACATCGAAAGCGCTGCCACGTTCGTTCCGGCCAGCGACTTCAGCGGCGGAGCGTTCTCGTTCACCCCCACTGCCGAGCAAGTCGGCACCCACATCTTCGACTTCGTGGTGTCCGACGGCAGCCACGAGGTCTCCGTGTCCACCACCATCGCGGTGACTGGCAGCGGAGGCTCGGGCACCGCTCCGTTGTTCAAGCGCCCCCTCTCGCAGGGCACGGTGCTCGACCTGGTCGAGTCCGACTGTGCATCGTTCGACATCGAGGTCGAAGACCCCGACTCGGACTCGATCTCGCTCACCCAGGAGGCCCCTGCAATCGTCGGCTCGTCGCTCGACGCCAACCCCGGCGGCTTCACGGGCCAGTGGTCGTGGTGCCCCAGCCGAGAACAAAAGGACACCAGCGATCAGTGGGACCTGACGTTGTCCGCGGACGACGGCAGCAACCCACCCACGCTCAAGGACTTCACGATCGTCCTGCGCAAGCCCTCGGGCGAAGGATGCCCGGGCGAGTTCCCCGACATCACGCACGACGTCTCGGACTTCAACACGGTGCTCGACCTCGAGATCGTGGCAACCGTCAGCGACGACGTGGGCATCCCGGGCCAACCCGTGGTGCTCTACGCCTTCGAAGACCCCGGCAACCCGGTGCAGTTCGACCTGCTCAGCAACGTCGCGACGATGGAACTCACCGATGGCGACGACCGCTCGGGCACCTGGGTCGCGCGGATTCCCAACCCCGTCGCCAACGAACCCGAAGGCGCCTCCACGCCGCTGTGGTACCTGATCCAGGCCAGCGACAACGACGACGTCGACGGCGACTGCGACCACCGCACCGATGCTCCGCCGATCGGCGCGTACCAGGTGAACGTCACCAACAGCGGTGGATCGGGCGGCGCCGGGCTGTGCGAGAGCTGCTCCGCCGACGTGCAGTGCGGCGAGGACGGTGACCACTGCATTCCCGCCTCCGACGGCGGGTCCTATTGCGCCCGCGGCTGTGAAGACGACTGCCCGGCTGGCTACGTGTGCTCGCCCGACTCCACCAGCTCCATCGACGGTGCGACGGGGCGCCAGTGCGTTCCCGAGTCCGGCAGCTGCGACGGTGGCAACGGCGGCAGCTGTGAGGACGACGCGGCCGAGGATGACGACAACCCCGAGCAGGGCGCCGACCTGCCGCCGATCGACGCGGGCGAGTACGTCGCGGTCCTCTGCCCCGACGACGAGGACTGGTGGCACTTCACCATCGACCAAGAGGCGGTCGTGGAAGCCACGCTCGCCGGGCCCGCTGGCGAAGACCTCGACCTCGCGCTCACCAACGGCGACGGCGAACTCATTGCCTCCTCGCTGGGCGGCACCTCCGACGAGTCGATCGTGTCCGCCTGCCAACCCCCGGGCGTCTACTTCCTGCGCGTCTACGAGGGCCTGAGCATCGATGGCGGCGTCGACTACGACCTCGGTCTGCAGCTCGACACCGACGCATGCATGGTGTCCGGCGGCGACGGCTGCTGCGAAGCCCACGACACCCCCGGCTGCAGCGACCCCGCGATCGAGTCCTGTGTCTGCGATGCCGACCCCTGGTGCTGCGGCATGGACAAAGCCGGCGAAGGCGTCTGGGACCAGTTCTGCGTCGACGACGTCGGCGACGAGATGTGCGGGCCTGCGTGTCCGTAGGCGCTCGGGGGGGTGGTGCTACGCCTCCCTGCGTCGCCCTCACCCCGTTGGGGTGAGTGAGGGCTCCTTCGGGGGGCTGCGAGGTAGGGCTGTGCTCGCGCCTACTTCTATCTCTTGCGCTGCGGGGGCCCTCCGGGCCCTCCTCGCTTCTCCTCGAACCTGCGGGGTTCGGGCTCGGGCCGGAGAGCTACGCCTCCCTGCGTCGCCCTCACCCCGTTGGGGTGAGTGAGGGCTCCTTCGGGGGGCTGCGAGCTGCGCTTTTGCTCGCGCCTACTTCTATCTTTTCCGCTGCGGGGGCCCTCCGGGCCCTCCTCGCTTCTTCTCGAACCTGCGGGGTTCGGGCTCGGGCCGGAGAGCTACGCCTCCCTGCGTCGCCCTCACCCCGTTGGGGTGAGTGAGGGCTCCTTCGGGGGGCTGCGAGGTAGGGCTGTGCTCGCGCCTACTTCTATCTTTTTCGCTGCGGGGGCCCTCCGGGCCCTCCTCGCTTCTTCTCGAACCTGCGGGGTTCGGGCTCGGGCCGGAGAGCTACGCCTCCCTGCGTCGCCCTCACCCCGTTGGGGTGAGTGAGGGCTCCTTCGGGGGGCTGCGAGCTGCGCTTTTGCTCGTGCCTGCGTCCTCTTTTCCGCTGCGCACGGGGCTTCGGGGACGTCGACCGTAGCTGTGGCGGTCCACCTCACACGTTGGACAGACGTGCACTCTGGGCGGTTGATTGCGCAACCGGAGTGGGGCGTCGGCAACGTAGGAGGCGGAGGGCGATGAACACCGCCACGCGTCGAATGCAGAACACGTCGAAGACCAAGTCCCCGTCCTGGATCTCCTTGCCCATCACCGCGCTCTGCTTGCTCCCGCTGGGATGCGCCGAAGGAGTGACGGGCAACGGCGGAAACGGAATCCTGCTGCAGCAAGAGCGGGCCATCGAAGGCCAGTACATCGTGAAGCTGGATGAGACCGCGATCCACATGGCAGGAGGAGGAGCTGAGGCGGGTCAGGAACTTGCGCGAGCATTGGCAGAGGACGCGGGCGGGCGACTCCTCAGTGGGCTGGACGGCAAGCAAGGCATGTTCGCAGTGGAACTGTCCGAAGAAGGTGCCGAGGCGCTGTCTTGGGACCGCCGCGTGGCGTACGTCGAGACCGACGCCGTCGTCACCGCCACCGCCGTCGACTCCGAGCCTGCATCGTGGGGCATCGACCGAATCGACCAGCAGGCGCTTCCGCTCGACGGGAGTTTCGACTACGGCTCGGGTGGAGAGGGCGTCACCATCTACGTCGTCGACACCGGCATCCGGACTGACCACATCGTCTTCGGCGACCGGGCCCGAGAAGGGCTCTCAGTCTTCGTCGACGGGCACGGAGCCCAAGACTGCGAAGGTCACGGCACCCACGTCGCCGGAACCGTGGCCGGCAACGCTGTCGGCATCGCTCGAAGCGCAGACGTTGTGTCCGTCCGCGCTCTGGACTGCGACCGCAGCGGATCAACGTCCGGAATCATCATGGGCGTCGAGTGGATCATCGCGAACGCGGAGCTCCCCGCGGTCATCAACGCGAGCCACGGTGGTCCATCCTCACCCGCGATGGTCGAGGTCTACGAGAAAGCCGTGGCTGCGGGGATCACCGTCGTCGTCTCCTCGGGCAATGACGCCAAGGATGCCTGCGACGCCTCGCCAGCCAACGCACCGAACGTCATCACCGTCGGTGCGTCAGACAAACAAGACAAAGTCGCATCGTTCTCCAACGGCGGAGCGTGCGTGGACATCCTCGCCCCTGGCGTCGACGTCTACTCCGCAGTCCACACCAACCCTGAGGAGGGCAACGTCAAGAGCGGGACGTCCATGGCCTCGCCTCACGTCGCCGGTGTCGCAGCGCTCATCCTCGGCGAACGGCCGGACGCAACTCCAGCTGAGGTCACGGAGATGATCCTCGAGTCCGCAACCCCGGGCGCCATCACCGGACTGAACGATGACACGGTGAACCTCCTGCTGTTCAGCTCGCCGGACGGGATGGAGCCGCCCACCGACCCCACCGACCCCACCGACCCCGTCGATCCCACCGACCCCGTCGACCCCACCGACCCCGTCGACCCGCTCGACCCCGCGGACGATGACTGCCTCAACAGCTGCACTGCCGCTCAGAGCAGCTGTCACGGATTCGGGCTCGGCTTGGACTGCGAGCAACTCTGCGGCGCTGGAGTCGGCAACGCAGCATGTTTCGCGGGTGTACAGGCCTGCGTCGAAATGGCGAACTGCCTCTAGCCCTCCCTCGACCCATAGTCGACCGGCGGTGAGCACCTTGGCCTTGGTGTTCACCGCCGTCTTGCCTGGAACCGAACGCCCACCACAGGGCCAGCTCACTCCCGAAGCCCCCCGAAGGAGCAGGGAAGCGCAGCCCCCCGGCCCGAGCCCAAACTCCGCAGCGTCGAGGAGAAGCGAGGAGGGCCCGGAGGGCCCCCGCAGCGCAAAAGATAGAAGTAGGCGCGAGCAAGAGCGCAGCTCGCAGCCCCGCGAAGGAGCCCTCACTCACCCCAACGGGGTGAGGGCGACGCAGGGAGGCGTAGCCACCCCTCCCCCGAGCGCCTACAAACAGCGAGGAGGGCCCGGAGGGCCCCCGCAGCGCAAAAGATAGAAGTAGGCGCGAGCACAAACGCAGCTCGCAGCCTCCCGAAGGAGCCCTCACTCACCCCAACGGGGTGAGGGCGACGAAGGGAGGCGTAGCACCCCCTCCCCGAGCGCCTACAAATCCAGCTCGCCCTGCTTCGCGTTGCCCTTGGGCTTGGCCACCTTGCGCCCCAGATGTGTCGAGGCCTTGCGCGTCACCTGGCGCCCTCGCGGCGTTCGAACCAGGAAGCCGCGTTGCAGCAAGAACGGCTCGTACACGTCCTCGAGCGTGTCTCTGGGTTCGCTGATCGTTGCGGCCAAGGCGTCGATGCCCACCGGGCCGCCGTCGAAGGCGTCGATGATGGTGGCCAGAATCTTGCGGTCGACGGCGTCGAGGCCTTCACCGTCGATGCCGAGCTGCTCCAACGCATACTCGGCGTCTTCGACGTCGATGTTGTCGCGACCGCGCACTTGGGCAAAGTCGCGAACACGCCGCGTGAGACGGTTGGCGATCCGCGGAGTGCCTCGGGAGCGGCGGCCGACCAGCATCGCGCCCGCGTCGGTCGCAGGGCAGCCGAGCAGAGATGCGGTACGGCTGACGATCTGTGAGAGTTCCTCGTCGGAGTAGAACGACAAGCCTTCGACGATCTGAAAGCGCTCGCGCAGGGGTGCGGACAGCAACGCAGTGCGGGTGGTAGCGCCAACGAGCGTGAACGGGGCGAGCTCGAACGGCATCGTGCGGGCGCGGCTGCCCTCCCCCACCGCCAGATCGATGCGGCCGTCCTCCATCGCCGAGTACAGGCTCTCCTCCACGCTCGGCGTGAGCCGATGGATCTCGTCGATGAACAACACGTCGCCCGACTCGAGGGCGGTGAGATGCCCCGCGAGGACACCCTTGTGTTCGACCGCGGGGCCCGAGGTGATGTGAATCTTGACCCCGAGTTCGTTGGCCAGGATCTGGGCCATCGTCGTCTTGCCCAGCCCCGGAGGCCCATGCAGCAACGTATGGTCGAGCGCCTCCTTGCGTTGGCGCGCCGCCTCGACAAACACCGACAGCTTGTTCTTCAGCGCCGACTGCCCGATGTACTCGGACATCTTCTGCGGACGCAGCGAGAGACGCTCGGCATCTTCCTCGCGGGTATCCGCGGAGACCAGCCGGTCTGCGCTCTTGCCATCGTCGTGCCGGACCCGCGCCATCGAATCACTCCCACTCGATCGTGGCCGGTGGTTTGCTGCTGATGTCGTAGGTGACCCGGTTGATGCCCCGGACCTCGTTGATGATGCGGTTGCTGATCTTGCCCAGCACGTCGTAGGGCAGTCGGGCCCAGTCGGCCGTCATCGCATCGGTGCTGTTGACCGCACGCACCGCCAGCGCGTTCTCGTAGGTGCGACCGTCCCCCATCACCCCGACCGAGTTGACCGGGAGCAGCACGCCGAACACCTGCCACAGGTCGCGGTAGAGGCCAGCCTCGCGAATCTCTTCGATGATGATCGCGTCGGCCTCGCGCAGCTTGTCGCAGCGCTCCTTGGTGACCTCGCCCAGCACACGCACCGCGAGCCCCGGGCCGGGGAACGGATGCCGCCAGACCATGTCTTCGTGCATGCCGAGCTCCATGCCGAGCTTGCGCACCTCGTCCTTGAACAGCGAGCGAAGCGGCTCCACCACCTTCATGTGCATGCGCTCGGGCAGCCCGCCGACGTTGTGGTGGGTCTTGATCGTGGCCGAAGGGCCACCCACGCTGACGCTCTCGATCACGTCGGGATAGAGCGTGCCCTGCACCAGGTACTTGGCGCCTCCGATGGTGCCCGCCTCGGCATCGAACGCGTCGATGAACGTGGCGCCGATGCGCTTGCGTTTGACCTCGGGGTCTTCGACGCCCGCGAGTTTTTCGAGGAACTGCTCGGACGCGTCGACGACCCGCAGCGGGTTGTGCAGTTTGCCCTCGAACATGCGCTCGACCTCTTGGCGCTCGTTCTTGCGCAGCAGGCCGTTGTCGACGAACACGCAGTGCAGACGATCGCCGATCGCCTTTTCGACCAACATCGCCGCCACTGACGAGTCGACGCCGCCCGAAAGGCCGCAGATGACGTGGCCCGACTCGCCGACCTGGGCGCGAATCTCTTCGACCGCCTCGTCGACGAACGCGGCCATCGTCCAGTCACCGTCGAAGCCACACAGCGTCGTGAAGGCGCCGAGCACCTCGCGTCCGCGCGGGGTGTGAAACACCTCGGGGTGGAACTGCACGCCCCACATACGGCGCTGTGGGTTCTCGATGGCCGCGTAGGCGCAGTTGCGGGTGCGACCGACCTTCTTGAAGCCCTCGGGCAAGCCCTCGACGTGGTCGCCGTGGCTCATCCACACCGTTTGCTCGGAGCCAGGCTCGAACGGCGACAGCGGACCCGAAGCCTCGTCGACCGTGAGCGTGGCTGCGCCGTACTCGCGGTCCTGCGCGGCAACGACCTTGCCGCCGAGGTCGTGGACCATGACGTACAGGCCGTAGCAAATGCCGAGCACCGGGACGCCCGTCTCCAGCACCCGCGGGTCGAGCTTGGGCGAATGCTCCTCGTAGATCGACGACGGCCCACCACTGAGCACGATGCCGAGCGGTTTGGTGGCCTCGATGCGCTCGAGCGCCTTGTGAAACGGCACGATCTCGGCATAGACGCCCTGCTCCCGCACGACGCGGGCGATGAGCTGGGTGACCTGGGATCCGAAGTCGACGACGATGAGCGTTTGATGGTGCATGGGAGGCGCTATTCCACGCGGTAGTTGGGGGCTTCTTTGGTGATGATCACGTCGTGCACGTGGCTCTCGCGGAGCCCCGCCGAAGAGATGCGGCGGAACGTGCTCTTGGTGCGAAGTTCTTCGAGCGTGGCGGCGCCCACGTAGCCCATGCCCGCCCGCAGGCCGCCCATGAGCTGAAACAGGCTCTCGGCCAGGGCACCGCGGTAGGGCACGCGGCCTTCGATGCCCTCGGGCACCAGCTTGCGGTCCGAGGCGCCGGACTGGAAGTAGCGGTCCTTGCTGCCCGCCCGCATGGCGCCGATCGAGCCCATGCCGCGGTAGGTCTTGTAGCTGCGGCCTTGGTACAGCACCAGCTCGCCGGGAGCCTCGTCGGTGCCCGCGAACAAGCTGCCCATCATGACCGCGTCGGCCCCGGCGGCGAGCGCTTTGACCATGTCGCCCGAGTACTTCACGCCGCCGTCGGCGATCACGGGTACGCCGTGTTTGCGCGCCGCCGCCGAGCATTCCATGACCGCGCTGACCTGTGGCACGCCAACCCCGGCAACCACCCGGGTGGTGCAGATCGAACCCGGTCCGATGCCGACCTTGACCCCATCGACGCCGGCCTCGATGAGCGCCTCGACGGCCGCGGGCGTGGCGATGTTGCCCCCGATCAGCTGCAAGTCCGGGTACGCGGCCCGAATCGCGCGCACCGTGTCGAGCACGCCCTTGCTGTGGCCGTGCGCGGTGTCGACGACCACGACGTCCACCGCCTGCTCGACGAGCGCCTGCACGCGCTCCATCGTGTCCGCCGACGTGCCGACCGCGGCACCGACCCGCAGCCGACCTTTGCTGTCTCGGATCGCGTCGGGTTGCGAGGCGGCCTGCACGATGTCCTTGACGGTGATGAGACCGAGCAGCTCGCCGGACTCCCCCGTCACCAGCAGCTTTTCGATCCGGTGTTTGTGCAGCAAACGACGCGAGTCCTCGAGCGAGGTGCCTTGCGGCACCGCGATCGGGTCCTTGGTCATCACGTCCTTCACCTGCCGCCCGGTGTTGGTCTCGAAGCGAACATCGCGGCTGGTCAGAATGCCGACCGGCTTGCGGCCTTCGACGACCGGCAAGCCGGAGAAGCCATGGGTTCGCATCAGCTCGAGCGCGTCCTCGAGCTTGGCGTCCGGGTCGATGGTGACCGGGTCGGCCACCATGCCGCTTTGCGCCTTCTTGACCTTGCGAATCTCCCCGGCCTGCTCGGCGGGGGTGAGGTTCTTGTGCACGATGCCCAGGCCACCGTGGCGCGCCATGCAGATCGCGGTGTCGGCTTCGGTGACCGTATCCATCGCCGCCGACAGCACCGGCATGCGCAAGGCGATCTCGCGGGTCAGCCGGCTGTGCACCGTGACGTCCGACGGAAGCACCTCCGAAAACCCGGGCTCGAGCAGCACGTCGTCGAAGGTCAGCGCTTCGCGGATGTCGGGCAGGCTTCGGTCGGCCATGCGGGATGATAGAGAAATGGCCGCGGGCGCAACAGGGGGCCGGCCGCTACTACGCTCACGTCCCGCCGCTCAGCGTTTGCAGCGCCCGACGGCGTCTGACGCCACGCGCAGGGCTCCCGCGGCGTCGGTGCTTTCCCGCAGGGTGCGCATCGCGGCCTTTGCGTCCTTGCACCGGCCGAGATCGGACAACAGCCCGATCCGGCGCACCTGGGCGGAGATCAGGTGCGGGGCTCGCCGCACCGCCTCGTCCATCTTTTCGAGCGCCGGCTTCAGCTTGCCCTGCTTGGCCAGCGCGGTGCCCCACTCCAGCCACACGACGGCCGACTCGGGCGCCCGCTCGGACAGCGCCGCCAGCTTCTGCTCGGCCTCCTCCGATCGGTTCAGGCGCAGCAGCGCTTGGGCCTGGCCGAGTTGGTAGCCCGCGTCCTGGGGAGCCGACGCAAGTGCCTTGTCGAACGCCTGCAACGCCGCGGCCCCATCTGCGGCCTTGAGCGCGAGGCGCCCGAGCGCGGCCTGAATGCGCGCATCGTCCGGAGCCTGCTCGGCCGCGGCCGCGAGCAACGGGCGCGCGTCGTCCAGGCGGTTGCGTTTGATGTACATGTCGCCCAGCAACAGCGCGACGTCGAGGTCTTCGGCATCCAGCGCGTGCGCGGTCTCGAGCGCCTTTCGGGCCTGCTGCACCGCGTCGGGGCCCCCCTGCCCCAAGATGGCCAACGCGAGGTTGTAGTGCGTGTCCGCGTGATCGGCTTTGGCCGTCGCGGCAGCCTGAAGCACCTCGATCGCCTTGGGCCAGTCCTCACGCTCGACGAACACCGCGCCCTTGGCCGAGAGCGCCGCGAAGAAGTCCGGCTCTTGGGCGAGCGTCGCGTCCCACGCGGCCAGGGCCTCGTCGATGCGACCCAGCTTTCGCAACGCGACGCCCTTGGAGAACAGCAGTTCGTGATCGTCCGGCGTCTTTGCCAGGGCCTCCTCCAGCGTCGCCAGCGCGCCCTCGGCGTCCCCGTCGGCCATCTGCTTGGCCGCGGCCTCGATCGGATCCGAGGGTGCGAGCTCGACCCGCCCGCTGGGGTCCCCCGGCGGAGTCGTGGGACCCGAGTCACACCCGGCGAGGGGGAGCAGAAGCACCAGCGAGAGGGCGAATCGCCGCATGCCCGGATGGTAGCCGAAGATCGAGAGAACACTTCGGGGCCGTGGCGCGTCTGATCGTAGTGGTGATGCACGCGGTCGCGCGAACGGTGGTGGTCCTTTCGATGCTCGCAGGCTGTGAGGCCTCCGACGCCACCCGCAGTGTGCCCGCGCCGAACGCTCAGGCCGTGTCCACGGCCACCGAGGAGGCGCCGGCCGAGGTCAGTCCCACGACGCGCGCAGTGGTTTACCTCGTTCCCCTCGGGCCCTTCGATGCCCGGCTGCTCGATGCAGTCGAGCAGGGATTGACCGCGGAGCTCCAGGTCGAAGTCCGGCGCCTGCCCCAGCATCCGCTGCCCAAGGCCGCCTGGTATGCACCGCGCCGACGGTACCGAGCCGACACCCTCCTCGACCACCTGCCGACCTTGATCCCCGACGAGCCCACGAGCACCCGCATCCTCGGTCTGACCCAAAAGGACATTTCGACCACCAAGGGCAAGTTCGAGGACTGGGGCATCTTCGGCCTCGGCAACATGCCCGGCCAAGCGGCGGTGATCTCCAGTCACCGCCTGAAGCGTCGTGCCAAGAACCGCGCACACGTGCGAAAGCGGGTGGTCAACACCGCGATTCACGAAGTCGGCCACACGCTCGGCCTCGACCATTGCACCGAGCATGCCCGCAAGTGTCCGATGCAGGACGCCGAGGGCGGCATCGCCAACACCGATGCCAGCACCGGTCATCTGGGGCCCGAATGCCGCGCCGAACTCGACCGAGAAATGCCGCTCAGGCTCCTGGGTCGAGGTAGTCCGCCAGCCGATCGGTGAGCCGTGCCTGCTGGTCCTCGTCGAGACGGTCGACGTAGAACGTGTCCACGGCCCTCTCGGCCTCGACGTTGATCCGCGCCAGCAGAATCTCGATGCCCTCGGCAGCCAGGGCCAGCGTGATGCGTTGCAGCGTATCGGCCTCGGCTTCGGTTTCGACCTCGATGATGGTGCGTTTGCCCGACGGGTCGTCCTCGAAGGTGACCGTGGTCGGTGTGCGTGCCCGCGAGGACCACAGCCGCGTCGGCCGCGGCGGCGGAGTCCGCTGAATCTCGTCGGGCCCCCACGGATTGGCCAAGCGGGCCCGCATCTGCTCGACGAGCTGCATGGACACGCCATGTTCCTCGGCCCCGCGTGAGCGCACGCGGAACACGTCGATGGCGACCGGTGGCGTGTCGTCGCTCGAGAACACGTCCGCGGCCATGACCTCCACCCCCAGCTCGGTGAAGACCGCCGCGGTTTGGGCCAACAGCCCGGGACGATCCAGCGCCGCCAACGTGAGGCGCAGGCCGCCGGCGGCGACGTCGAGTTCCAGCGCGACGGTGTCCCCTTCGGCCAGCATGCGCTGCACCAACGCCCCCTGCTGGTTGCGGAGGTCGGCATCGAAGAGGTTGCGATAGCGGGCGGGCATGCCTGCCGGTTCGTCCTCGGCCGGCTCTTGATGCCGCACCCGGGTCGAGCCGCGACGCATGTGCGCGCGTGCCATCAGATAGAGCTCGTCGAGCAAGGCGAGCTTCCACCCGGTGAGGTTGCCCGGCCGCACCGAGGCGGTGTCGACGAGCGAGAGCAGGTACAGCTCGGCCAGGCCCGCGGGCGTGCCGACACGACGTGCAAAGTCGGCGATCAGCTGCGGATCCGAGAGGTCACGTTTTTGGCTGAGCAGCGGCATCGAGAGGTGTTCGGCCACCAACATGCTGCAGCGCTCCACGTCGGCATCACTGAGCCCCAGGCGACGCGCGGTGGCCCACGCCACTTCGGCCCCGCTCTCGCATTGGTCTCGCCCCGAGGCCTTGCCCGTGTCGTGCACCAAGGTGGCGAGGTAGAGCACCCGCCAGTCGTCGAGCTCGAGGTGCAGCGACGTGGCGAGCGGATAGTCCTTGTTGTGGTCGCCCCGAGCGATGCGTTTGAGCATGCCGAGTGCCGCCAGGGTGTGCTGATCGACCGTGTAGACGTGGTACGTGTCGTGCTGCATACGCCCGCGGATCTCGCCGAACTCGGGCACGACCGCCTCGATCAACCCCAGCTCCGAGGCGAGCTCCACGGCCGAGGGGTGTTCGAAATCGTCGGTGTTGGTGAGCAGGTCGAAGAACGCAGCGTGCACGCGCGCGTCGTCGACCAGCCCCACCGACTCCGGCACGGCAAACGCCTCCGCGATGGCGTCGAACATTTCGCCGTCCAGCGGCACATGGCGGTCACGGGCCCGGGCCAGCGCGCGAAAGCACTGGACCGGATCGCGCGCGAGCGGGACCTCGCCCGTGTAGACCAGGTGACCGCGTGCGATCGAATAGCGCTCGTCGAGACGACGCACCATCGACACCACGTTTTGGCGTGGACGGCAGCGCTCACGCAGCCGCTGACCGTAGTGCAGCAGCACCCGCGCCGAGCGGTAGTACTCCTGCATCGTGCGCTCGACGGACTCGATGAGCCGAGCGTCGTCCACCCCCTCGGGCACCCGCCCCATCAGCGGCGGCAGCAGCTCTTGGTACGCGAACCCCAGCCGCTCCTGGGCGCGTTTGGCCGCCAGGTGCAGCGCGATGCGAAGCCGCAACACGACGTCGCGCGCTTCTTGCAGCAGCGCGGCCATGTTGGGCGGCACGTGCCCATCGAGGGCGAGCTGCCCGAGGTCCGTGGTGCCATGCGTCGCACGCAGTGCCCACTCCAACGCCGCGACGTCACGAAGCCCGCCCGGCCCGTGCTTGAGGTCGGGCTCGACCAGATACACGGTGCCGCCATAGCGTTCGTGCCGCTCGGCGGCTTCGGCATCGAGGCGGTCGAGAAACTCACCGCGGCGGGGCCCGAGAAACTCGGAGAACGCCTGCTCGCGCAGCGCATCGGCCAAGCCCTCGTCGCCCAGCAGCGGCCGCAAGTCGAGCAGCCCGGTGCACGACGTGATGTCCGAGGCGGCGTCGGCCAACCACGCCGAAGGATGGTCGGCGCGCACGTTGGCCCGCATGCCTGCATCCCACAGCGGATGCACGATGCCCCGCACCAACGCCTCCACCTCGGCCTCGGTCGCGTTGGGTGCGAGCAAGACGAGGTCGAGATCGGAGTACGGCGCAAGCTCGCGCCGCCCAAGGCCGCCCACCGCGGCCAGACAGAACTCGGACGGCGCCCGCTGGGCTTCGTCGAACGCCCGCTGGGCACTGCGACGCACCACGCTGTCGACCACATCGGCGAACCGCAACGCGAGTGCGGCCCCGCCCTCCCCGGATCGCAGCGCGGCACGGAGGTCGTCACGGGCTGCGTCGAGTTCGGGAGCGTGTTCCGCTGCCATGCACAGTGATCTATCAGCCGGCTTCGGCGACGTCGACGACCGCCTCGATCTGCACGCAGCGCTGCCAGTCCTCGCGCGCCATGATCACCGAGTCCGTCAGCGAGCCAGCGTTGAAGGCGATGCGCTCGTTGTGCAGCACCGAGGTGTCGACGAGCAGCGGAAGGTCGAGGATCGGACGACCGAACGGCGGCACACACCCCGGGACACACCCCGTCAGCGCCAGCAACTCCTCGGGCGAGGCAAACCGCAGCCGCCGCACACCGAGCGCGGTGCGCAACCCCTTCGAACGAGCTCGCAATGCAGCGCTCAGCACGAGCAGCACGAACCGGTCGGCAGCCTTGAGCACCAGCGACTTGCCACCGATGCGCATCGACTCCCCCCGCACCCGTGCGCTGTCCTCGGACGTACGCGTGGGCTCGTGGTGCAGCAGCCGGTAGGCAGCATCGTGCGCGTCGAGATGCCCCAAGATCGCGGCGTAGACCGACATGCTCAGAACATGTGGTAGCACAGCGCCGGCTGGTTCTTCACGTAGTCGATGCAGACCATGCCCTCGGGACAGCCCGCGGTGCCGGAGTCTTCGCAGCCCAGGCCGCAGGCTTCTCCCGGACCTCCATTGAGGGACAGGGTCACGCAGACGGGCGTGGCACCGGTTCCAGGATCGGTGCAGTCGAGCGCCGGGTCTTCACACTCCGCAGCGGTGCAGAAGCTCGCGAACGGATCCAGGTCGAGCGTGTACACCAGCGTGCACGTGAGCGTTTCGCAATCTTCGGGCACCGAGCACGGCTCGTACAGACCCGAGGGAGGCCCGGGGTGTCCGGTGGAACTCGACGACGCCGTGCCGCTCGAGGACCCGGTCCCCTCCGCGGTCGTCTCCCCGCTCGAGGTGTCCCCGGACGTCTCCCCAACACCCGTCGACCCGCTCTCGCTGCCGACGGACGTGCCCGCGCCCGTGCTGGTGTCCCCACCGCCAGTCGCCGTGGTGCTCGGCCCGGTGGATCCCCCCTCGCCCGGCGGCACACACTGCCCGGCGAGCTGACTGGTGCCCTCGTCGCCGTAGCGCCGCCCGGTGGGGCACGCCGCGTCGGGAAAGCTGCAGGCGCCATTCGGTTCGCAGCGACCTCCGGGCGCGCCACTGCACTGCGTATCGTCGCTGCACACGAACGGGTCGCTCGGGCACGCCGTCAGCAGGCAGCCTGCCACCAGCCACGCTCCACGCCCCAGCACTCGCACAACGCCCTGCGTCCGCATGCCCTCATGATACCCCCGATGGCGCGGGTTCACGGGCGTGCTCGGTGCGTCATCCCGGAATCGGATGCGCACACCGCGGGGTCGAGATGAGCGTCTCGAAGCACTGCATGCCGTCGGGGCACCCAGCATCTCCGGTCTCGGTGCAGTCGAGCATGCAACGGTCCCCGAGCTCGCCATCGATCTGCAACGGCAAGCACGCTGGTGTTGCGCCCGTCCCGGGGTCGGTGCAGTCGAGCAGCGGGTCTTCGCACGTCGACGTCGTGCACCAGCCCGCGATGGGGTCCAGGCTGATCTCATCGACCACCACCGCACAGACGTCGCTGCACTGCATCGACGTCTCGCAGGCGGACCAGAGGTCGGGCGGAGCTTCGCCCCCGGTGGAGCTGGAGGCATCGCCGACCCCTGTGGACGAGGACGTCGAGGTTGCCTGCGGTCCGGTCGACCCATCGCTGGATCCGCTGCCCGTCGCCGCGTCCCCCGAGGAGACGCTCCCGCCAGGTCCCCCACTTCCATCTCCGCTGGCCCCCGACGATCCGACGCTCGTGCCGAGGTCGTCCGGCGGCACGCACTGGTTGGCGGTCGTCGGATTGCCGTCGCCCCCGTAGCGTCGCCCGGTGGGACAGTCCGCGTCGGGGAAGCTGCACGAGCCGGACGGTTCACACCGACCACCGGCTTGCACCGAGCACTGCGAGTCTTGGGTGCACACGAAGTACTCCTCGGAAGGGCAACCCGAGGCCAAGCCCAACAACGCGGCCGCAGCCGCCAACACACCCAGTTTCACCGCGGCACACGATACCACGGAGTGCCGACTACAACGCCTCCAGCGCCTTGCGCACCGTCGCGTTCTCCCGCAGCTCCAGCGATGTTTCGTAGGCCTTGCGTGCCTGCTGCGGCTTGCCCTCGCCCTCGGCGACCTTGCCCAGGTTGTAGTGCACCGATGCAGCAAAGCGGTCGCCAGGGTGCAGGGTGAGTGCCTTCTCGCAGTCGGTCCGGGCGTCGGCGAGCGAACCGGCGAGCAGGTGCGCGTAACACCGTGCGGCAAGGGGCCGCGCGGCCGTGGGATCGGCATCGATCGCCTCGCTCAGCACCGTGACCGCGCCGGCGTAGTCGCCGTCCTTGGTGAGCGTGCGCCCCCGGTCCAACAGCTTGCGCCGCGCCAGCACATCCGCCTCCGACACGTCCGCCGCCACGGTGGTCTGCTCGACGCTCGCGGGCGGCCACGCCGTCTCGTCCAGGCCGCGAAACCATGCCAGCGCCTCGTCGCGCGCCGTGCCTTCGAGCGTCACGGGCGACCACCCGACGACCGTCGCCGTCCCGATGTCGGAGAAGGCCTCCTGCAGCCCGTCGGGCAGCGGAGGCGCCAGGCCCAACGATTTCGCGGACGACATCAGGCCCGTGGAGACCCGACCGTGAAACGCATAGTCCCCGGTGCACACGTAGGGACCGTCGGCCTCGGTGTTCCAGGTCAGCTTCAGCATGCCCGCATCCAAAGAGAGCTCCACGGACGCCACCGTCATCGTGTCCTCGACGAACGCGCCCAGCGTCAGCTCGGGCCGGTCCCAACACTCCTTGTAGTCCTCGAGCATGCCGCCGGACACCGCCGCCTCCCGAAGCATCACGTTGGGCAACGTCAGCTCGGGCCAGGCGGGCTGCACTTTGGCCTGCACGTCACGAAGGTGTGCAGCACCGCCATACGACCCATGCGCGCCGCAGTAGTACCCGGAGTCCGCCGTCTCGACGAACAGCCGAGGGCCCACGCCGCCGCGCAGGTGCAGGGCGAGCGCGTCGACCTCACCGTAGATCGCCTCGGACGACGCAGGCTCGAGCGCCACCGCCGGACCGCCGCCCATGGGCAGCGCCTCGAGTCCCAAGGTTTGAACTTCGCCGGTCTTGCGGCACAGGGGATCGCGCTCGCTCTCGACACACGCGCAGTCGAAAACGTCCACCGCACCGTCGGCCCGCCGCACCACCCACAGCGAGGCCCCTGCCCCGACGGCAAGCGCCTTGCGAGATGCGGTCAGCGACACCCCCTCGCCGGTCTTGGTGTACCAGCGCGACTGCACCCCCTGGCCCGCATCGAACCACACGATCCATTCGGCCTCGATCGGCGCGACCGGAGCGTTCTCGGCCACCTCGGCCTTCGCCTCCGGCTCGGGGCGCTCGGCCGCCGGGGAGTTCTTCGGGGAGGCCTCGCCCGCACTGCGATCGCAAGCGCACGCGAGCAGCAGGAGGAGTGGCCACCGCTTCACGGCGAGAGGTTATCAGGAACTCAGAACACGCCGTGCAGCGATGCTCCGGGGGCCGCCAGGGCGTCGACCTGGCGCTCGACCGCGGGGTCCTCGATGAGCGGCGGCGCATGATGGGGCTTGAGCCGTGCGTCGATGATGAGCGACCCCCGACTGCCCCAGTGTTTGTGCTCGGTGAACGCACCCACGCCCGTGAGGTCGTGCGAAGGGTTGCTACGGGTGAACGTGACCCACAGGAAGTTGTCGAAGCTCCGCGCGACGAAGTCGGCGTCGTCGACCAAGACGACCAACGGAAAGCCGGTCTCGGCGTTGGCCAACTGGCCGCGCGCGGCCCAGTCGCGTGCGAGGGCCTCGGCCGCACCGGGCATCTGTGCGAATGCGGGCCCCTCGACGGCGAGTATGCCGGGCCGGACGACCTTGGCCGGTCCAAACCCCTCGGGCAGCACGAAGTCGGCCGGCAGCGACGAGTCGAGCGTACGCAACGGCTCGCCCGCAGCCGCCAGCACCACCTTCGACCCACTGTTGAAGCCCGTGCCGGAGTAGTCGAGCGTGTCGATGGTGGTCTTGGTTTGAAAGTGCAGATCGCGGGTGAGGTCGAGACGACGCAACACGTGCTCGAAGAACGCCCCTTCGTCGCCCAACCGCAACGCGGGGTCGTCTTCGTGCGCCGCGATGAACAGGTACTTGGCCAGCGACGCCTGCCCGAAGCCCAGCACGGCGTTGGCGATCGTGAGCAGTTCCTGGGGCTGGCGCGGCCCGTACGGCACGTAGCGCTCGCTGCCCAGCGCGAGCAGCAGCGGGTGCACCCCCGCCGCGTCGACGGCATGCATCGCCTTGAGGCCCGGTACCGAGACGGGGACCATGGGCTCGGTCAACTCGTGAATGAGCGCCCCGAAGGTGGTGTCCTCTTGCGGAGGCCGGCCCACCACGGTGAACGGCCAGATCGCATCCTTGCGGTGGTAGACGGCCTCCACCCGCATCACCGGGAAGTCGTGCGCGAGGCTGTAGTAGCCCAAGTGGTCGCCAAACGGGCCCTCGGGTTTGGTCGCCCCCGGCTCGATCGTGCCGACGATGCAGAAGTCGGCGTCGGCGGAAAGGGTGTGGCCGCCTTGCTCGAGCACACGAAAGCGTCGACCGGCGAGCATGCCCGCAAACACCAACTCGCTGAGGCCCTCGGGCAACGGCATCACCGCCGCGAACGTGTGCGCCGGCGACCCGCCCACGAACACGCTGACCCGCAGCGGTTGGCCTTTGGCCAGCGCCGCCGCATGGTGCACGCCGATGCCGCGGTGAATCTGATAGTGAATGCCGACCTCGGCATCGGGCGTGTAGTCGTTGCCCGCGAGCTGGACGCGGTACATGCCCATGTTGCTCTTCATCGGACCGGGGTGGTCGGGATGCTCACTGTAGACCTGCGGCAGGGTGATGAACGGCCCCCCGTCGTCGGGCCAGCTCTTCACCTGTGGCAAGGCGGACAGCGTGGTCTGGCCATGAAGGACAGGTCCTCGCCCGACGCGTTTGGGCAAGGCGCGCCATCCCACCATCGGTGCCCACAAGTATTGCCAGGGCTTCTTCAGGGCGGCTTCGGGGTTGGCCTTGAGACCGATCGCATCGGCGGTGCGCCGCATCGTGTCGCGAAAGATGAAACGCCCGCGCTCCAGCGTGCCGAACAGGTTGCTCACCGCGGGGAACTCGCTGCCGAGAACCCGCTCGAAGTAGAGCGCCGGCCCGCCCGCGGCGTAGACCCGCCGATGCACGGCAGCCATGACGAGGTTGGGGTCGACCTCTTCTCGAACGACCTTCAGATGTCCGTGCGCCTCGAGGTCGCGCACGCAGTCACGCATGCTCGCGTACATTCGCCGGGGGCATAGCATGGAAGGGCTGCCAGGCCACGGTCCCGGCCTCAGGCCGGGCTGTCGAGGTCGACCCGAGCGCCGCTGCGCGTTCGCACGATGCCCCGAAGCGACCATCCGGGATCGAGCGCCAGCGTCACGAAGACGGTCTTGCCCGTCCGGCGAATCCCGGTCACCCGCGCACCGTTGACCCGGGGTCGGGAGCGCAGCGCATCGGTCGACGCCTCGGCGTCCATCACCAGACGCACGATGCCCGACGCCGGCTGCGACGCGACGCCGACCACCAGCCCACCCGAGCCGCGCAGGGACAGCGACGCCCCCTTGCGGTTGGAGGAGAGTCCCACCCGCTCGAGCTTGGCCCGTGGTTTCGCCGGCGTGGGGGCTGCGGTCGCCACCGTGGCCGCGGGCTTGGCCGCACTGGAGCTCGCGCTTGCCACAGTCGGCTTGGGCGCCGGCGCGCCCGTCGGCGGGGCCGTGCCCATCTTGATCCGAGGCGCATCGTGCAGCGGTTCCTTGTCCGGCGGCTCGGGAGCGCGAGCGGGCGTCGGCGCATCGAGGGCGGCCAACAGCCGCGCAGCCTGACGATCGGCGGCGACGGGACTGGCCGCGAGGGCGGCCCGCATCGCGGGGTCCACTCTGCCGTCGGTCAGACTGGCCCGGGCCCGACGCAACAGGTCCGAACCGTCGGCGGGCGCCTCGGCGGACACGAGAGAGGTGTGAAGCGTACGCACGGGCTCACTCGCGCTCTGGCAGCCCGCCAGAGCGAGCACCAGCAAGGCTGCGAACGCACGCATGGGGTCACGGTAGCAGGCCCCGGCAGAGGCCCCAAAAACGCGGCGGTCAGGGCATCTGCAGCAACGCCGCACCAGGCGTGCCATCGGACGCTTCGACACGCACCAAGACCCGCGGCGAGGATCCGCGTTGCTGACGAAGCCTCCGCATCTCGGCCAGACGGTCCGCGAGGTCCTCGTAGGACTCGATCGTGGCGCCCATCACCGACCGCAGGCGCGCGCCCACGAGCGTCTCGGGGTCGCCCCACAGCCGTGTCCCGGGCAACACCCGCGCCACGGTGGGCGCCTGGGCGTCGGATTGCAGCTCGAGCCCCAGCAGCTCCTCGGCATCGATGCCGACCTGGTCACGCTCGCTGGCCGCCGCGATCTCGATCGACAGCCCATGCGTCTTCGAGCCGCGCACCACGGTGACGTCGAGCACCTCGCCCTCGAACATGCCGCGCACCGTCTTCTGCAGGTGTGCCGCCATCGCAGAGAAACGAACATCGGTGAGCCCATCGAGCCGCTTGCCCCGCAGGGCGACCAACACGTCGCCGGACTTCAAGCCCGCGGCGGCGGCCGGCGCGTTGGCGTGCACCTCGGCGATTCTCAGTCCAGCGCGATAGCCCAGCGCCGCGGCATCGGCAGGCTGGCCGTCATCGGGGCCCAGCGTGATGCCAATGACGCCCGAGCGCCCCCCATCGGGGGTCGTGAGCGCCTGCAAGAACCCGCGGACGTGATCCATGGGCAACGCGAACGCGATGCCTTGGGCTTCTTGCCGCCGCGCCGTGACGATGCCGACCAGCTCGCCGTCGAGGTTGAACAGCGGGCCCCCCGAGTTGCCGACATTGATCGAAGCGTCCAGCTGCAACACCGCCTGCTGGGCGTCGGCCAAGATGCCCGTCCGGTCGACCGCGGACACGATGCCGCGACTGACGGTGTTGCGCAGCCCCAACGGGTTGCCGACCGCGAACACCTCTTGCCCCACGACCAACGCCGAAGAACGACCGATCGCCGCGGCTTGGTAGGGCGCGTCCGTCCCCTCGGGTACCTCGAGCTGCACCACCGCCAGATCCTCGTCGGGATCCGCGACCAACACCGACGCCCCGACGACGTGGTCGTTGGCAAAACGAGCGGTCAGCACCGGCATCGCACCCAGCCGAGTCCCGAACAGGGTCGGCGGCGGACGCAACGCCTCCGCGAGCACGTGGTAGTTGGTCAGCACGATGCCCGAGGGGTCGACGATGACCCCAGCTCCCAACCCCTGCGACGACTCGAGGTTGACCACGCTGTTCATCGTGCGCTCGACCGCCTCGGCCAGCGTGGGCGCTGCGGCGGGGACCTCTGACGGGGCGACCACTGCGGGCTGCGGTGTGGGTGCGGGCGATGCCTGCACGACGGGCCGAGGCTCGTCCCCGCGAGCGCCCAAATAGACCGCAGCACCACCCAGCAACACACCGGTGATGCCCGCACCGGCGGCGAGCCACAGCGCGTTGTATCCGGGAGAGTCGCTCACCTGTGGCCAAACGTAGCAGGTTGGCGGCGCGGCGCGAATCGCCACCCAGGACTGTTCTCGCGAAGCCGGTCCGCAGTGAAACTCAGGCCCCCGCAACCGACGTCGATGGTTTCCGGGATGTCTGCCGACGATCGAGGCCGATCCGGTTGCTGCGATCCCCGCCCCTGCGGGGACGCTCGTGAGGACGCCGGGTCGTTGATCTCGGCCGAGCAGTACCGCCTAGGCGTCGAAGCGTCGCCGACCGGCCTGCTCATGGTGAGTGGCTCGGGACGCATCACGATGGTGAACCGGCAAGTCGAAGCGATGTTCGGATACGACCGCAGCGAGCTCCTCGGCGCGCGAGTCGAAATGCTCATCCCCGAACGGTTCCGGGCTGGGCATCCCCAGATGATGCAGCGCTACCTCAAGAGCCCGAGCACGCGTTTCATGGGCCAAGGGCGCGACCTGTTTGGTGTGCGCAAAGACGGCACCGAGTTGGCGATCGAAATCGGACTCAACCCCTCCCGGGAGGGGAACGGCGACTACGTGCTGGCCTCCATCGTGGACGTCACCGAGCGCAAGAAACAAGAAGCGGAGCTCCGCGAGCGGGTCACCGAGCTGCAGCGATACCAGGCCGAAATGGGACTCCTCAGTGAGATGTCGTCCCTATTGCAACACGCCATCTGCCCGGAGGAAGCCCACCAGATCGTGTCGATCTTCGGGGAAAAACTGCTGCCCTGCGAAGACGCCACATGTTGCGTCTCGGTGTACCTGACCCGCGCGTCTCGGGATGGACTCGAGCGCAAGGCGCACTGGGGGCAAGGCGACCCCGTCGGGCGATTCCTCCCAGAGGAGTGCTGGGGGCTCCGGCGTTCTCAGACACACTTCTCGGGCAGAGACGGAGCGGCGCCAGCGTTTCCGCGGTGCGCCCACATCAAGGACGGGACGTGGCACATGTGCATCCCGATGTCCGCACACGGCCAGTCGATCGGGCTCATCTCGATGGGCGGCCACCTCCCGCCATCGACGGCCGTCCGCATGGGCAAGGAACGCATCGGCAAGGCGATCGCCGACCAACTCGCGCTCGCGGTCAGCAACCTCAACCTGCGCGAGTCTCTGAGTGCGTTGGCGGTGAAGGATCCGTTGACCGGACTCTTCAACCGTCGCCACATGGAGGCCTCGGTTACCCGGGAAGTCGCGCGAGCCAAACGCGACGATCGCCCGCTGTCGCTCCTCATGCTCGACGTCGACCACTTCAAGGCGTTCAACGACACACACGGTCACCAAACGGCGGACCAAGCGTTGGTCGAGCTCGCCAGTCGCATGAAGAGCCACTTCCGAGAGTCGGACATCGCCTGCCGCTATGGCGGAGAAGAGTTCCTCGTGGTGCTTCCCGACTGCCCCCGAGACCAAGGCTACGCGCTGGCGGAGTCGTTTCGGGCGGCGGTGGGCACCAGCAGCATTCACGACATCACCGTCTCGATCGGCGTGGCCGAGTACCCCGGTGACGGTCACAACTGGGACATCGTCTTGCGCAAGGCCGACAGCGCCCTGTACGAGGCCAAGGCGGGCGGACGCAACAGAGTGGAGCTGGCCACACAACACGCCGAACCCAGCGCGAACGACCCGGTCGCGGAGGCCACCGCGTAGTCGCGCGAGGGCGTTTCATCCCAAAGTCGCACCGCCGCTTGGCCCCGATCACACCGGGTACCGCCTGTGGCGGTCATCACCGGCGCCCGGCGAGCACCGCCGATACGGTGCGACCATGCTGACAGCGATTCGTGGATGGAGTGGTGTGGCCTTGCTCGTCGCGCTCGTGGGGTGCACACACGCATCTCGGTTGGAGCGGGTTCGAGACCTCGATACGGCGAGTGCCGAGGCGCCCTCGGGCTGGGCAGGCGCCACCGTGAGCATCGATCCGTTCGAAGACGAGCGCCCGAAGGAGGCGTGGGCGGCCGGCTACGCCCGTGTCCGACTCGAGCATCCCGAGCACGCCCACGCGTTCAACGACGACGGCGTGGTGCGGGTCGGCGATCTCGAGGACGAGTACCCCGCCCTGCTCGCGCGCACCCTCCCCCCTGGCGCACAGGTGTCGTTCGGCGCAGCCGGCATGGGAGAGTTCGTCGTGCGTGGTCGGCTGCTGCAGTCGACGTTGTCCTCCAAGGCGCGCCCGATCTTGGCCATCCCCGGCCTGGTGGGTATTCCGGTTGCGCGTCACGACATTCGATTCCGAGTCCTGGTGGAGCTGTACCGGTCCGGAGCCCCAACCCCGATGTGGTCGCAGACCTACGCCTACGCCGACAGCAAGGTCGAGGGGCTCTACTACGGGGAACACGGGTCACGCAGGCTGGCACAGCAAGCGTTGCGAGACTCGGTGCAGCGCGCGGCCACGGACATCGCGACCGTGGTTGCGGCCCACCGCGTCGCGACACCGGGTTGACGGGTTGCAGCGCCTCGCTACAAAAACGACAACCGGTGAATCCCTTCGTGACGAAACATCCTCAGCGACCTGGCGGTCTTCCGTCCGGGCTGACGTCGCTCCCTTGGGCAGGAACATCCTCCGTTTCGAGCACCCAGTTGCCCGGCACATCGAGTTCCCGCTCCTCGAGATTGACGTAACTCGCCTTTCGTCCACATCCTCGGACACCCCACTTTCGCGGAACCTGTTTGTCGGCGGAGTCGAGCGAGGTGAACTTCAGCTCCTCGGGGGGACAGTCGATGTCGAAGGCAGCGCGCTGCCGAATGCCCGCCTGGTGGAGCTCGTTGGTCTTCTCGAAGCTTCGGAACACGGCGCATCCGCACGAAGCCAAAGCCAAGGCAGCGACAGCGAAGCGAATCCGGTTCATGGTCATGCTTCGAGGATGCACCGCCGGCTGGCTGCGTGCAGGAATTCTCGTCGAGGGTCGCTGGGCCATGCAGGATCTGCGGCGCTCGCGAAGCGTCTCCGTAGACCGACGGGGCGACTTCCGCGTTCGTCGGTCTCCAGCCCAACCGTCTCATCGCGTCTGCGAGAGGAGTGCCGGCATCAGCCAGGCGCGTCACACACTTGCACCGCTTGGTCCGAGTGAAAGAAGCGCTCCACGTCGCCATCTTCGGCGCAATGACCGATGTACAGGTACACCAACTCCCCAAACGCGCCCTGTGGTGTCTCGAACAGAATCGATCCCCAACCCCAGCCCGTCCCGATGCACCCTCCGCCGGCGTCGGGAGGATCGATCTCGACAGAGTCTTCTCGCATGGCAACGACGACCCCTCCTTCAGGGACGAACGCCTCGGCGGCTTCCAAGGACACCATCCGGCCCGCCTCGATGTTGGCTGGGATGACGCCCCCGTTGCCCGGATCGATCAGCTCATTACCACCGTTGGCTGGGGACCAAGCCATGACGTGGCCGTCGACCGTGGGCTCGAACGTGAGGACCGCCTCCACGGACTTCGGCATCGCGTCGCTCGGATACATGTCCAAAAACGCATCCAGGATCGTATGCGGAGGGTGCTCGCCTGCCCCGAGGCAGCAGATGTCCGTAGGGTCGCACTCCTCCCCCGTTGATCCTGCCATCCCCACGTCGAACAGCGGGCTCGTCGGCTCCTCCCCGGTGCCAGAGGATCCATGACCCGGCCCCGTGCTCATCGCCATTGATGTCCCTCCCGTGGACGCTCCCCCCGTCCCGGGCACCTCCGACGTTTCGCCGCCGATTCCGGGAGCCGCAGAATCTGCGTTGACGCGCGGGTCGTCAGAGCATCCCGAGAGGAGCGTCGCAACAACGCTCCCGTGCAGCAGTCCACGTTGGAAGCGATGCCGCCGTAGGCGAACTTCCCTCGTAAACGCCCTGCGGGCTTCAGCCCAGCGCGCGCGGTCGAGTGTCGTGATCGGGGTGCGCTCTGAGGTTCGAAGCATCATTCGTGACGTGCGTCGCACACGGTACAAGGTTCCCGATTCCTGCTGGTTGCTCGCCGACGCCCGGCGAAGTGTTGGCGAGTAGCACCTGGGGAGCCAGCGTAGTGCAGAAGACAGGAGCTGCGTCCGCCTTCGAGCACGACAATCACACCAAGCGTTTCGTTATGCTGCCTCAATGACCCCTCGTTTCGGGCTGTGGGCACTGGTGCTGCTCGGACCGAATGCCGCGTGCGTCGGCAGCGGCGGCACGGATACCGACGCGGAGCCCGTGGTCACGACGACCTCGACCTCGGGGTCGTCTTCGAGTCCTGCCGCCGCCGCGAGCTCCAGCGGCTCGCTCTCCTCCTCGAGCGACGACACCGGCAGCTCGAGCAGCGGTGCGGACACGACGGGCAGCACCTCGGCACCCTCGCCGACGAGCAGTCCGCCGGACGACGACGACGGTGGCGGGGGACCACCGCCTCCGCCCGCATGCAGCGTCGAAAAGGTCACCCAGGGCGGCGACGCCGACCCTCTGCCTCGGGGCGAGGCCGGCGAGTTTCCCGAGGTCATCGCCGAGATACTCGAGAACTACTGCGGCTGTCACACGCTCGCCGACAACCACCAGAACGTCGAATGGGAGTTCCTCCGGGCACCCGGCAACACGTTGTTTCTAGCCTACGACGACCTCTCACGGGGGTATGGCGGCGGCACGCTCGCGCAGGCGATGGCGAGTTCACTCGAGGGCGAAATGCCGCCCGGAAGCTGCCCCCGGCCACAGGCGCCGCTGGACCTGCTGGCCCAATGGTTCGCCGACGGCATGCCCAACGCCGCGGACTACGGGGGCTGATCACATCACTCCGACAGCCACAGCGCGGGGTCTTCGGGATCGGCGTCCGCCAACACGCAGGCCGTCTCCCGAAGCGCGTCCGGCCACGGCTCGCGCACGATCTCGAACCGACCGTGGTCGAACGGCACGTTGGGCGCCGCCTCCACCGGGACGACCCGCTCCCGCACGCCCTCGCGCAGGAGCTCCAACGCGCGGTGGTGGCAGTACGGATTGTTGCCGCGGCGCCCGGTGAGCACATGGCCGGTCCACGTGCAGCCCGACATGCAGACGTCAGCGTAGTAGCAGGTGCCGCAATAGCCCCACAGCTCGGACACCGGCCGCTCTCGTGTGAACCGAAGCGCCGACGCGCGCTCCCAGACCTCCCGCAGGCTGTAGTCCCGCACGTTGCCGCCGACGTAGGGCGCCGTGGGCAACGATGGACAGCCCTTGATGTCGCCATTGGCTTCGATGCCCAGCGTGTCCCGACCGGCCGTGCACGCGGTGGTGTGCATGTCGCGATTCTCGCGGCGCAGCATCGATTCGTAGGGACCGAAGTATCCGATGTTGGTCCCCGGCCACAGGCGAATCCCGGCCCGATCGCAGCGGGCCTGCAGCCGCGCCACCATCGGCATCACCTCGATCATCTGCCAGGGCTGCAGCAAGAGCGAGGGGTCGTCGGCGGCGCGTCCCATGGCGACCGTGAGTTGAACCTGCCAGCTATGGACACCCGCAGCCGACACCACCTCGAACAGCGGCTCGATCTCCCGGAGGTTGGCAGCGCAGATCTGGGTGTTGACCGACACGGGGATCCCCGCGTCTCGGAGGGTCGACAGCGCGCCCAGAGCCGCCGCGTGACTCCCTCGAACCGCCCGTAGGTGGTCGTGTGTGGACTCCAGCCCGTCCACCGAGACCGACACCGTCGAAATGCCGACCTTTGCCATCGCCTGGGCCTTGGCCTCATCGATGCCGCGCCCTCCGGTGGTGACCGAGGTGTCGACACCGCGCTCGATCAGCACCGCCGCGATGTCCAGCCAGTCCTCACGCAGGTAGGCCTCACCGCCGATGAGCGTCACGTCTCGAACGCCCAGGTCGGCCATCTGGTGGGCGAGGTCCAAGGCTTCGGCGGTCGTCAGCTCGTCGGGCCGCGCGTGCCCAGCCCGGGATCCGCAGTGACGGCAGGCGAGGTCACACTGCAGCGTGATCTCCCAAACCGCGTAGCGAGGCCGCACAGCATCGACGGCCCGGACCTGGGACTCGAGCGGGCGATCGCGAACCGCCGGCGGTCCCGGCGGAGCGATGGGAAGCGAGCGACGCCGCATCTACTTTTTCGGTCGCGGCGGTGCGCCGTACTTGGTCGATGGCCGTGGCGGCGCCCCGTACTTCTTGGCCGGACGCACATCGGGCCGAATCGGGGTGTCGGTGCCATCGGGCTTCGACGAATCTCCGCCCGGCGTGTCGCCCGAGTCCTCGACCGGATCCGGCGTTGGTGGCTCGGGCTCCGGCTCCGGCTTGGGCGGGTCCGCGGGGTCATGTCCGCTCGGGTCAGGGATGCCCGAGTCGACCTCGACGGGCTTCTCCGGCGTGGTCGGGTCCTTTTGCGACGGCGGGGACTTGCCTGCGTCGTCCGGCTCGGGCGTAGGCGGCACCCCGTAGCAAGCCGCCAAACCCAGGGGCACCATCGCGGTGAGCACCGCCGCCTTCCAAACGTGGAGCGTCGTGCGTGGACGCACTCCGCAGAAGGGGCACGCTTCGCCTTCGCGCACGTGCCGTCGGCAACCGCCACAGACCGAGAGAGCCATCCCCCCGAGGATACGACGCGAGCCGCGCCGGGCGGCAGGCCGCATCGGGGCCGTTGACACCCTCCCGGACCCGCGGTAGGTCCCCGCCGACCGGAGTTCACTTCAAAATGAAATGAACTCGACCCCTACCCGCGCGAAAACGCTCCACCCATGTCGACCGACAACCCAGATGCCGAAACCGCGCTCGCCTTCGCGCAAGACGAGCTGGCGGACGTTTTCGGCAACATCGCGGCGTTCTGGGGCTTCACCAAGACCCAGGGCCGGATCTACGGGCTGCTGTTCCTCAGCGAACACCCGATGAGCCACGGAGACATTCAGCGCCGGCTCGGCATCAGCGCCGGCAGCACCAGCATGACGCTGTCTTCCCTGGTGCAATGGGGGGTCCTGCGGCGCGAAGAGCGGCTGTACGTCGCCGAAACCGACATGTGGAAGGTGATCACCGGCGTGTTTCGCCGACGCGAGCGCGACCAGATCGACAGCGCGATCGGCCGCGTCGACCGCATCACCACAGTGCTGTCGTCGGTCCGAGCACCCTCCCCCGCCACGGCGTTCGCCCTCACCCGCGTCCGCCAGCTCTCCGAGTTCTTCGTCCTCGGCCGTCGTTTTCTCGACGCCTTCGTCGACCGCGGACCCGTCCGCGACCTGCTGACCAACATCGCCGCGCGTGCGTCTCGTTTTGGCGCCCGCGCCCCCATGGAATCCGATGCCCCACTCGGCAACTGACCTTTCGCCCGCGGCACGACCGGCTCCGCCTGCCAACGCGCAGGCCGCCTTTCTCGCCCACTGCATCGGCATGGTCGCCTCCGACCTCGCCGACGCGGAGACCCGCTTGCGTTCCCTGATGCACTCGGACATCACGGTGATCCCCGACGCGGCCGGGCACCTGGCATTCGCGGGTGGCAAGCGGCTCCGTCCGTTGCTCGCCCTGCTGTGCGCGCAGGCTTCGGGCGTCACCAGCGAGCACCGCATCACGGTCGCGGCCGTGGGCGAGCTGCTGCACACCGCGACCTTGCTGCACGACGACGTCATCGACGAGGGCGAGTTTCGGCGCGGACGCCCCTGCCCCCGCATCGTGCATGGCAACGGCATTTCCGTACTGACCGGCGACTTCTGCCTCTCCCGCTCGCTTCAGGCCGTCGCCAATACCGGGGTCATCGACGCCGTGCAGTCGATGGCCGACACGGTCATGAACATGGCCGAGGGCGAGGTCGCGCAGCTGTACGGCGCCGGCGGTGCTGCAATCGACCGCGCCCACTACGACCTGATCATCGAGCGCAAGACCGCGACGCTCATCGCCTGGTGCGCACAGGTTGGCTGCCTCGCGCCGCTCGTGTATCGCGAACCGCTGCGCCGCTTCGGCATGGAGCTCGGGTACGCGTTCCAGATCGCCGACGACCTGCTCGACTACGGCATTCGCAACGCCTCGGGTCCAGGCGAAACGGGCAAGAACCCGGGCCAAGACCTACGAGAAGGCAAGTGGACGCTCCCACTGCTGCTGGCGTGCGAAGCCGACCCGCAGCTGCATGCGGACGTGCTCGCGGCGTTCGAAGCCGGGCCTCCGCTCGACGAAGACGCCGCCACCGACATCGTGCAGCGAGTCCTCGCCAGCGACGCGGTCGCGAGAGCCCGCGCCGTCGCAGACGCCCACGCCGATGCTGCTGCCGAGGCGCTCTCGGCCCTGCCGCCCAGCGCAGCCCTCGAAGCCCTCCAGCAGATCCCCAACTACGTCGTTCGGAGAACCAACTGATGAGCTCCACCACGCCCACCGTCGACGAACACGGCGAACGTGTTCAAGGCATGTTCGATCGGATCGCCCATGGCTACGACCGTGCCAACCGCCTGATGAGCCTCGGCATCGACGTTCGCTGGCGCAACGAGGCCGTCGCCGACCTGCTCCCCGCAGACATGCCGGCCGATCGCCGCGCCCAGGTACTCGACCTGTGTGCCGGCACCATGGACAGCAGCGTCGAGATTCACCGGCAGTACCCCCAAGCCGACATCGTCGCCGGGGATTTCGCCGAAGAAATGCTCGCCAAAGGTGCGCACAAGCTCACCGGGGCCGTTGCAGAGCGCATCACGCCGCGCCCGATGGACGCGCACGACCTGCCCTGTGAGGACGACAGCCTGGACGCGATCTTCTGCGCGTTCGGGGTCCGCAACGTCTCCGACCTGCCGCGCGCCACCGCGGAACAGGCTCGTGCCCTTCGCCCCGGGGGTCGGCTGACCATTCTCGAGTTCTTTCGCCCCACCTCGGGCCTGTCCCGCTTCCTGCACACCGCCTACAACCGCACCGTGCTTCCGGTGGTGGGCTGGGCGGCCACGGGCGACCTCGACGCCTACACGTACTTGCCCAAGAGCATCGGCAAGTTCGAAACCGTCGAAGACTACGAGACGCTGCTGACCGAGACGGGCTTCGCGAACGTCTCCCACACCAAGCTCACCATGGGCATGGCGTGGATCGTGCGGGCCGAGCTGCCCGCCGCGCCGGAGGCAAAATGAGCACCGCACCCCGCAGCATCGTCGTGTGCGTCGCGGGGGCGTCGGGCTCGATCTACGCCAAACGCTTGCTCGAACTGCTGGCCGACGTGCAGCAGGGGCGCATCGAGGGCATGGACGCGATGCCATCGCTGCAGGTGTCGTGGACGGCCTCCGCGAACGCAGCGGTGTGTTGGAAGGGCGAGCTGGGCGAGCCCATGCCCGAGGCCGTGCACGGGTTCGCCCGCTACGGCCACAAAGACTTCAACGCACCGTTCGCCTCGGGCAGCAACGCGCCCGACGCGGTCATCGTGGCGCCGTGCTCGATGAGCACCTTGGCCCGGCTCGCCCACGGCGGCGGCTCAGACCTGCTCTCGCGCGCCGGCGAAGTGGCCCTCAAGGAACGCAAGCGACTCATCCTGCTGGCCCGGGAGACCCCGCTGTCGCTGGTGCATCTGCGCAACATGGTCGCCGTCACCGAGGCCGGCGCCGTCGTCATGCCCGCCATTCCCTCCTTCTACGCCGGCGTCGAGACGCTGGAGCAGGCCGTGGACTCGGTGGTGCTTCGCGCCCTCGACCACGCCGGCCTGCGACTTCCGCTGCTTCCACGCTGGGGAGACGATTCATGAGCACACCTGCCGCGTTGCTTTCGCTTCATCTGAACCCCGCTTCGGCCGGTCGCACGGCGTCCGCACGGCGAGCCGCGGCGTTCGGCGACGACATCTGGATTCGCGCCTGCGATGCCGTCGCACCCGAGCCCCGCCCGTGGCCGAGCGCTGCGGCACCCGGCGACGACGTCATCCTGCACGTCGAACCCACCACCGAAGGCCGCGAAGCCTACGTGCAGTGGCTGCTGCAGCACGGCGCATCCCTGCCCGCCGGTGTGCACGTCACCGCCTACTCCACCGAGGCCGCCGGCTTGCACCGCCTGTGGTGTCTCGCGGCCGCGCGCATCGCCTTGCCGCCCACCGTCCGGGTCGAAGTCCGCCACGACTTGGTGGGCATTCGCCTGGCCCAGATCGCACTGGGCTTTGGCGTCGACACCTTTGCGGGCCCGCTGCAAAGCGACCGCAAGCTCCCCTTGGCCGGCGTGACCCGGCCCGACGAGGCCACGCGCGAGGGCATCGCCACGCTCATTCGTGCCGCAGGCCTGCGCCCCACTTTCGAACCCACCCTCAATCGAGCCGCGTCATGACCGTCTCCAAAGCCGACCGCCAACGCTTCAGCACCATCACCACCAAGGTTCGCGACCGCGTGCCCTTGGATCTGGACGACGGGGTGTTCCTCTACCACTACCCCGACCTGCTGGCGCTGGGCTCTCTGGCCAACGAAGTCCGCGAAGATCGCCACGGCGACCGCACCTACTTCAACATCAACTTTCACATCAACCCCACCAACGTGTGCGAGGCCAACTGCCGCTTCTGCAGCTTTGCGCGCCTCGAGCCGGGCATGCCCAACGCCTACACGATGTCGGTGGAGGAGATTCGCCAGAAACTGGTCGACCGCAAGGACCAGCCCGTCACCGAGATTCACATCGTCTCTGGCCTGCACCACACGATGCCCTTCGAGTGGTATCTCGACACGCTCCGCGTCCTCAAGAAGGAGCGCCCCTCGATTCACCTCAAGGCGTTCACCGCGGTCGAGATTCACTACTTCGCCCAGAAGTACGGCAAGACCTACGAAGAGGTCCTGCGTGAGCTCATCGACGCCGGGTTGGGCTCGATGCCTGGCGGCGGGGCAGAAATCTTCGCGCCGCGAGCCCGCAAGAAGCTCTGCGACGACAAAGCCACCGCCGACGAGTGGCTCGAGGTGCACCGTACCGCCCACCGCCTGGGCCTGCGCACCAACTCCACGATGCTCTACGGCACCATCGAGACCATCGAGGAGCGAGTCGACCACATGCTGCGGCTGCGAGACCTGCAGGCGGAGACCGGCGGCTTTCAGACCTTCATTCCGCTGTCGTTTCACCCCGACGGCAACAAGATGGCCAAGCTGCCCTCCCCCACGGGGGTCGACGATCTGCGCACGTACGCGGTCAGCCGCCTGATGCTGCACAACTTCGACCACATCAAGGCGTACTGGATCATGATCGGCATCAAGACCGCCCAGATAGCCCAGAGCTTCGGTGTCGACGACATCGACGGCACCGTGCAGGAAGAAAAGATCTACCACATGGCCGGTGCCGAAACTCCGCAGGCCATGTCCCGAGGACAGCTGGTCCGACTCATTCGCGAGGCCGGCCGCACCGCCGTCGAGCGGGACACCCTCTACAACGTGCTGTGGGAAGACGACGGCGCCAAGCTGCCCGGCATCCGGGTCGACGCGAGCGTCCCCTTTTCCAGCCACCGCCTGCCCGTTCTCCAATAGGTCCCTCGGAGACAGGATCCCGCCGATGAGCACACTCAAGCTGTACGCCGTTCAGTTTCTCAACGCGCACCCGCTGTACGCTCCGCTGGCCACGATGAAGCCGGTGGACGAAGAGGGCAATCCGCTGTTCGAGCTTCACACTGCGTTGCCGGCCGAGTGCGCCCGCAAGATCGCCTCGGGAGACGCCGATATCGCACTGCTGCCCGTGGGCGCCTATGCAGAGATGCCCCACCTCGAGGTGGTCCCGGACCTCGCGATCGCAGCGCGAGGTGCTGTCGACACGGTGATCGTGGTGGGCGAGTGCCCGCTCGAGCAGGCCACCGAGGTGCTGCTCGACGGCGCGAGCCGTTCGTCGGTCGCGCTGCTCAAGGTTCTGCTGGAGGCAAAGGGGCTTTCCCCGGCCCTCACCCCCGTCGAGCACGGCGCGGGGGCGGCCCGAGCCACGGGCACCACGTGTGCGCTCGTCATCGGTGACGCCGCGTTCGGCCTCAAGGACACCGCCGCGCACGTCACCGACCTGGCCGCGGCATGGTTTCAGCTCACCGGGCTGCCGATGGTGTTCGCCTTTTGGGCCGCACGCCCCGGCGTGCTCACCGACGCCCACGTCAAGGCACTGCAGGAGGCCAAAGCCCGCGGACTCAAGTTCGCCGAGCAGCACGCCTCGAAGTACCACCAGAGCTTGCTGGACACCGGGCGCGACGCGCTGCCCGTGCGCGAGTACGCCAACTACCTGCGCAAGACCATTCGCTACGACTTCGACAGCTACGAGCGCGAGGGTCTGGTGGAGTTTCTCTCGCGTGCCCAGGCGTGCGGCGCCGTGAACATCCCGGGCCTGGCCGAAGGGGACACGGTGCACGTCAACTTCAAGGGCGCCACCTATGCAGTGGCCGAGCAGGCGCGCGCCTCCGCCCAGCCCCTCGACGTCGACACGATTCTCGCCAAGGGTGCCGCGGGCGAGCGGCTGAGTTTCGCCGAAGGCCTGTTCCTCTACGACAACGCGGACCTGTTCGCGTTGGGCGAGGCCGCCGACGCACGACGCAAGGCGCTGCACCCCGAAGAGGTCGTCACCTACATCATCGACCGCAACGTCAACTACACCAACGTCTGCACCGCCCGCTGCCAGTTCTGCAACTTCTACCGCCCGCCGGGCAAGGAGGGCGGCTACGTGCTCAGCCGCGAGGCGCTGGCCCAGAAGTTCCGCGAAACGGAGGAACTCGGCGGGGTGCAGATCCTGCTGCAGGGCGGCCTCAACCCCGACTTGGGCATCGAGTGGTACGAGGACTTCTTCCGCTGGACGAAGCAGAACTTCGACCTGCGCATGCATGCGCTCTCGCCCACCGAGATCATTCACATCGCGCACCAAGAAGACCTTTCGGTGCGAGAGGTGCTGCTGCGCCTGCGCAAGGCCGGCCTAGACTCGCTGCCTGGCGGCGGGGCTGAGATGCTGCACGACGACATTCGCAACCGCATCTCGCCGTTCAAGAACTCCACCGACGAGTGGATCGAGGTCATGCGGGTCGCCCACGAGATCGGCATGAAGACCACCAGCACCATGGTCTTCGGCTTTCAAGAGACTGCCGAGCACGCCCTGGTGCACATGGACCGCCTGCGGGAAACCCAAGACTTGGCGCTTTCGCGGGGCACCGCGGGTCAGCCGCCCGACGGGCGATTCACCGCGTTCATCGTGTGGCCGTTTCAGGCCGCGGGTACCAGCCTGCGCTTGCGCGACGACACCTCGGCCTGGCGATACCTTCGCATGCAGGCGCTGGCCCGCCTGTACTTGGACAACATCCCCAACATCCAGGTCAGCTGGCCCACGCTCGGCCCCGAGATCGGCGAGGTCGCGCTGCGCTTCGGCGCCAACGACTTCGGCTCGGTGATGATCGAGGAGAACGTCGTGTCCAAGGCGGGTGCGCACTTCATGCTGACCGCCGAGGACATCGAGCACCACATTCGCCACGCGGGGTTCACACCCAGCCGCCGCAACATGCAGTACGACCGGCTCACCGCATGAGTACCCAGTCCCGCTCGCTCTGGTCGTCGTTGGCCGCGTTCGGTCGCATGGTGCGACTGAGCCACACGATCTTCGGTCTGCCGTTCGCCCTGGCCTCCACCGCCCTCGCCCACGTCTGGTCGGTCGAGCACGGAGGCGAAGGACTCACCGTCATGCGGCTGGTGTGGATCGTGCTCGCGTTCACCGGAGCCCGCACCGCTGCGATGGGGTTCAACCGCATCGTCGACCGCAAGTGGGACGCGATGAACCCCCGCACCGCGGACCGGGAGATTCCCGCTGGCGTCATCGGGGTTGGCACCGCCTGGGGCCTCACGGTGGGCTCAGCCGCGCTGTTCGTGTTCAGCTCGGCAATGCTCGGGCGCCTTCCCTTGCTGCTGTCGCCGCTATGCCTGCTCGTCATCGGCGGCTACAGCCTGTTCAAGCGCTTCTCTTGGTCCAGCCACCTCATCCTGGGGGTCGCGCTGGCCCTTGCCCCTGCCGGAGCATGGGTCGCCGTCACCGGGTCCCTCGAAGGCTGGCTGACGCCCGGACTGCTCATGCTCGCCGTCGCCACCTGGGTCGCCGGCTTCGACGTCCTGTACAGCCTCGGCGACATGGACTTCGACAAGAAGGTCGGCCTGCACTCCATCCCGGCCCGCTTCGGCGTCGTCGGCTCCCTGTGGATCAGCGGCGGCTTGCACTTGGCCACCGTCGGCATGCTCATCGCCCTGCACCTGTCCGCCAGCCTCGGCTGGCCACACGCGCTCGGCGTCGCCCTCATCGGCGGCCTGCTCGGCATCGAACACTGGCTCGTGCGCCCTGGCGACCTCTCCAAACTCGGCAAGGCGTTCTTCGACGTCAACGGCTACATCTCGCTCGCATACTTGGCCTGCACCCTGCTCGACGTCTGGCTTGGCTGAACGACACGTCGCCGCACAGGGGTAGTGCTACCCTTGGGACGATGAAGGGAGCCCTTCGCCCGCGGTACACCTTCGAGGAGTACCTGGACATCGAAGCGCGAAGCTCGGCGGTCAAGCACGAGTACGTGGCGGGGGAAGTCTACGCAATGGCGGGCGGCTCGGTGGAGCACTCCGCTCTCTCCACCACCCTCGCCGGACTCCTCCTGGCCCATCTGCGCGGCGGCCCCTGTCGCCCTCACGGCCCTGACCTGCGCATTCGCGTCGAGAGCGAAGATGTCGCCACCTACGCGGACGTCAGCGTCGTGTGTGATCCGGTCGAGCGGGCGGCCGACTCCCCGACCCACGTGCTGAACCCTCGGGTCGTGGTCGAAGTCCTCAGCCCAACCACGGAGCGCTACGATCGCGAACAGAAGCGGCTCTACTACCAGCAGATCGACGCGCTGCAAGAGTACGTTCTCGTGGCCCAAGACCGCCGACGCATCGAAGTGTGGCGGAGAACCGATGAAGGCTGGGCACACGAGGTGACCGGTGCGGGCTCCCGCCTCCACCTGCCGTCGATCGACTTCGAACTCGACGTCGACGAACTCTACGACGTGGCAGGTCTCTAGCGTGGCGCCCTACGGACCTACGTACCGCGACCTCGACACTCGCCTCGCCCCTGGTGCACCCCCTCCGGGCTCACGGCTGTGTTTCCGCCTGCGACCGGAGGCCTCGACGCAGCTCCGTGCACACGGCGAGGTAGGGCTCGATGAACCGAGCTCGGCCGCCCTTGCGCTTGTAGAACGGCTCGCGGTCGTGAATCGGCCGTAGCTGGCGAGGGTACGGCAGCGGCATCCAGCGGCCGAGCGCGTCCATCTGGGCGAAGAACGGGGCGTCGAGGGCCATGCGCGGGGTGAAACGCGTGTACTTGCGCGTGAGCGAGTTCGGCTCGTAGACGGCGGCCAGGCCCTCGTCGTCGCGCGCGAGCGCGTCCAACATCGCGGCCGCCCACAACTCGTCGAACGTCGCGGTGCCGTCGAAGTAGCTGTTGAAGTAACGCGATGAAGCACCGACCGCGTACGGGTCTCGCTCGGCATAGGCGATGAAACCCAAGTCCATCGGGCCGTCGGCCAACGGCGCTGCGGCGGTGGCGTCGAGGGGCGCGTACGCGGGATTGGAGTGTGAGAATCGCATGTCGACCTCCCGCACACTCGACCCCAACGCGGCGAGCAGAAGCGGCTGACGCACGTCGGTGTCCGGCCCGATCTCGAGCCCCAGTGGCTCCAAGCGACCGGCGACGGCGGCTCCGAAGCGACGCTGAATCTCCGCCCGGGCCTGCGTGTCCGGCCCCCAGCCGCAGTCCATCACCGTCAACGCGACAAAGCGCTGGTACGGCTCGAACACGGGGTCTTCACGCAGCCGAGCCATCACGCTGCGCACCAGCAGCCGGTTGTAGAGCACGCCGAGGCGGAGGTTTGGCCGATGAAAGAACGCACGGCTGGGCGTCGCGCTTCGCTCGGCGTGATCGGGGCGATACGGAAATGCGGCATGCATGCGCAGACCGAGCCAGTCGAGGACCGCGTCCGTATCGCCCGGGTCGGGCATCGGGTCCTCGCCCGGGAGATTGCGCGGATGTGCGGCGACGTAGTCGGCGATGGCGGACGGTTCGACGACGGGCCAGACCTGTCGCAGGCGCTGTTCCAGTCCCTGCCCCACCAATCCCGCAAAGCGACCCCGGTGGTCCGTTCGGCTCGTCTCACCGTCGCACTCCGGTGCGCTCTGTTTGCGCACGACGCATCGCACGAACCGTTCCCACAGGGGGCTTTCCACGCGCGCCGCCACACTGTCACTGGTCAGCTCATCGTTGTCGGAACCGAAGAACCCGGGCCAGTCGGGGTACATCGGCCAGATCGGCCGCGCGTGCGGACCGTGACAGTGCGCGCAGTCGTCGGAGGGCGTGTGCGGTCGATAGGGCTGAACCGGCGCGCGTATCGGCAGGTCGAGCGCCCACAGCTCGAAGGCGTCCCGGCCGCGGTCGAACCGCATCAGATCGAGCCGCGCCCCGCCGGTCTGCCCCGGCGCATCTCCGTTGAAGGAGATCGAAAACCCGGTCTGCTCGTCCCACATCAGCGTGCGCGGCGACATCGGCGTCGCGGATTGGCCGGTGTCGACGATCTCCGACGACAGGAAGTCCTCCAGCAGCTCGTACGCGTGCCCGCGCTCACCCGGCCGGGGCACGCCGTGTTTGGCCGTGAAGTTCTTGCGAAACGACGCGGGTGTCTGGGCAAGCACCGCCTGTAACGGCACCGATTCCCCCGACGAGGACGACCCGTGGGCCAAACACAAGAACTCCTCCAGCCCGACGACCTCGTCCTCGACATCCTGGCCGGCACAGCGTCGCGACGCATCGCAACCGACCCCTTCGAGCCCGGACCGATCACAGCTCGACGGTGACGGGACTTGCTCGCTCTTCTCAGGTTGGCCCGACGCGTCGACGAGGGGCACTTCGGGCGCCGCCAGGGGCTCCACGGGCCCACACCCTGCAATGCACACTGCGGCGGTCCACGCAGCCAGTCGATTCACCCCACCCAGCATTCGAATGCACTCCCGCGCCACGCGTCACGTCCTACGTCCCGAGACATGCGCGACATTCCGTCTCCCCGGCTCCAAGCAGATGGGAAACGATCGCGGGACACCATGGCGTGGACCACGATAACTCGTAGTCGCACGACGCAAACGTTTCGTGCCACTGTCGTCTCGTCGCGCGAAGACTCTCTCCGCTCCGCGCCCCCCGTCCATGCAACAGCGGCACGACGCCATAGAGACCCCCGGCCGCGGCCGCTACCAGCTGATCGCAGCCGAGGTCTCGCTGTATAGCGGCAAGGCCCGCGCCTACCTGCGCCACAAGGGCGTCGCGTTCGACGAAGTCCTCTGCACCCGTCAGGTCATCCAGAAGGTCGTGCGCCCCAAGACCGGGTTGGCGATGGTCCCGGTGCTGCTCACGCCCGAAGGCGAGGCCATTCAGGACACGACCGCCATCATGCAGGCGCTCGAAGCTCGGCATCCGCAGCGCAGCGTCGTCCCGCCGGGCACGTTGGGCGTCGCCAGCAAACTGCTCGAGCTGTACGGGGACGAGTGGTTGCTGATGCCCGCGATGCACTATCGCTGGCACTACAAGCGCAACTGGCCGCTGGTCTTCTCCGAGTTCGGCGCTCTGGTGGCCCCCCGGGTCCCGCGACGACTGGCCGCGTTGGCAGGCATTCCACTCGCCGCCTACTTCGGGGGCAACTACGGACGCGCTCTGGGCATCGGCAAGCCCAATCGCGCCGCCATCGAACGCTCGTACGAGGCGTTTCTGCGCGACCTGAACGCCCACTTCGAGCACCACGACTATCTCCTCGGCGACCGCCCCTGCGAAGGCGACTTCGGGTTCATGGGGCCCCTGTACGCCCACCTGTACCGAGACCCGGCCCCTGGCGCGCTGATGCGCCGCATCGCGCCGAGGGTCGCCGCCTGGGTCGAACGCATGAATCACCCCACGCAGACCCACAGCGAGGAGACCCGCGCGTTCGCAGCCGAGGTCCCCCGGACCCTCGATCCGATCTTTGCCCGGCTGTTTCGCGAGCAGTGGCCCGTCGTCGCCGACACGCTGCGGGCCGTCGACACCTGGGTTCGCACGCATCCCGACCGACCCACGATCAAACGTTTCGTGGGTTCGCACGCGTTCACGATCGAAGGCGCCACCCATACCCGCTGGATTCAGTCGTTCACGCAATGGATGGCACAGCACCCCCTGGATGCCTACGCCGCGCTCGACGCCGACACGCGAGAGACCGCGGACATCTGGCTGCAGCGTGTCGGAGGCTTCGAGGCCATGCAGACCGAGATTCCAACCCGCGTCCGCCGGCAACACAACCGACTCGTCGTCGACGACTGATAGCCTTTCGGTATGCAAGCCCGCGGTCTCGTCCTGCTCGGTCTCACGCTCTTGGGCTGTGGTGACGACACTGCAGCCAACGGGGGGGACGACGGTCACGAGGGCTCGTCATCCGGCGCGGTCGTGCCCACCAGCACCGGTGCCGCCGAAGCCACTGGCGAGGCGAGCTCGAGCAGCGGCAACGGGACGAGCTCGACTTCGGGCTCCAGCTCCAGCTCCAACTCCGAAGACACGACAGGAGACACGACAGGAGACACGACAGGAGCGGTCGAGCTCGAGTGCGTCTATCCGCTTCAGTGGCCAGTGGACCCCGCAGCTCGGACCGCCGCTGAAGCGACCCTGAACATGCTCGCCCCCGAAGCCGCCATGGTGTGGAGTGACGCCCGTGGAACCTTCAGCTCGGTCGGAGACCTCGACCTGGTCATCGACTGCCCCGACGACAGTTCGCTCCTGGGGGCGGTGTTTGCGTTCTTCGAACAACACCCTGCCCTCTTCCCCGTCGAAGCCGACGAGTGGTTCACCGACACGGGCACACTCTGCCAGCACGTCACGAGCTCAACGCCGGGCACGTTCAATACCTCGCGCCACCGCCTTGGAAACTGGGGCGTCTCGCGTGACGTCATCGCGCCCCGGCTGTACCGAGACGAAAGCGACAACGTGGTCTTGCGTTCGGTCAACGGTACGTTCGTGCCTCCGCTATCGCCCAGCGTCACGCAGCAGGTGTCGGACTGCATCGACAAGAGCCCCAGCGCACGCTTGCTCGAGCAAACGATTCGCACAGAGCCGTTCGAGTACCTCATCTACGGCGGCCCCGTGTTCTGCGGCCCGACCAGCGCGGCCACCTACGTCGCCGATGACGCCGATGACGTCTCGTTCGACAACGACGCACAACTCTCCTGGTCGGACACCGACAGCGACCACACGGTCGTCACGATCGCGCAGCGGGTGGAGTTGAGGGTCGCCGCGGCCAACGTCACCGAAGACATTCAGGCCAGCAACGCCGCCTGCCCTGCCCCCGATGGGGTGGGCACGGTCTACGGGTTCTCTGCGTACTTGGACCTCGTCACCGCGGAAGTCTCCAACAAACTGGCGGGACTCGGTTGCATCGTCTGTTGATGCACCCCCGACGCAGAGCGCCTTGACCACGCAACCACACCCGGATCAGGTGCACGCCGTGCTGCCCCCCGCCCTCGGCACCTTGCTGGAAACGCTCTGCGACGTGCCACCGAAGACCCCCCGAGCACTGCGCCAGAGCGTCCTGAACGCCAACGTCACCGAAGGTGACCTGCTCCCCTGGGCAGACTTCGACCACCCCGCCACCGACAGCTACGGCCGCCGGTTGGTTCATCGCGGCCCTCGCCACGAGGTCATGATCATGTCGTGGGCGCCAGGGGATGTCTCGGCGATTCACGACCACGGCCAAGCGGCGTGGGGCATGGTCCAGGTCTTCGGCGACGCAGAACATGCCGTGTTCACGCTGCGCGGGGGTGTCTTGAGCACACTGACGCGGGTGCATCTGGAGCCCGGCGACATCGTGGAACTCGACCGCACCACGATTCACCAGATGGGCAATCCCGGCCGCGGCCGGTTCCTGAGCCTCCACATCTACATGGCCCAACAGGACACGCAGGACATCACCGCCGGGTCGCGCGTCTTCGACACGCTTCGCGGCGAAACGCTTCATGTCGACGGCGGTGTGTTTCACCGCCTCGATCCTGCCCAGATCCGCCGGCGCCGTCCTGGATTGGCCGCCGACGCCCGCACCGAACTTCGAGACCTCACCGACCGCCTCTCGCGGGCGCGCCGCTGCGGTGACACCGAAACCGCCCGTGCTGCGCTGGAGCGCTCGAGGGCGCAGACGCTGCAGCAACGGTTGCGCGACCACGCAGGACGATGAATCCGCGTCTGCGGGCCCCGGGAACGAAACCGGGCCGGCCGGTACCACCCCCGCATGCCCGTGTCGTTTCGTTCCCTCGCCCTCGGTTTCGGTCTCGGTGTTGCGCTCGTCGCCAGTTCGACCGCTGTCGCGGCTGCGCTGCCCAAGGCGCCCAACCTCAACCCCGCCAAGAAACGCCCGGGCCCGCCGCTGACCCCGTCCCCAGCCCTCACCGGCGGTTTGTCGGGCCGCGCCAGCCTCGGGCCCCGAGATCTGCACGACAAAGGCGCCTCGATGAACATTCACCGCGCCGTCCGAGTGGAGGCCACCGCCGACAAGGTCGTGATGGACAAGCACACCCAGCTGTGGCTGCACTTTCGCGCCAACAAGGACACCGACTACGACGTCGCCTGCCAGTTCAGCGGCCGTAGCTCCGTGCTCACGATGGACTATGCGAGCGGGAAATACGTCCGACAACAGCGCTCCACCCTGCCGGCCAATGGCCGACTGACCCACAAGGTCTTCGCGCGCTCCAAGACCGAGAACATCAAGGTGTTCATGCAAGCCAGCGGGGGCATCGATTGGCGGCGCTGCACCGTCGAGCCTGCCCGCTGACGCCCGATTTCACGGGAGGCCGAGGGAACGAGGCAGCCCTCGCCGGTACGAACCCGTCGTGACTCGAACATCCCCCCTGTTCATCGCCCTCGCTCTGCTCCTGCCCGGCTGCGACGACCTCGAAAGCACTGGTGTCTTTCGGCTCGACGCACCCGGCGGGGCCTCGAAGAGCTGGGTCATCCCCGATGCGGAGAACGTCGGCGGCGGCCCGACCCTGATGGGCCCACTCGCCTCCAATGTCGGCGAGGCTTGGTACGCATTGGGAGAGGAGCGCAGCGCATACCTGTTCGACGGGGACCTCGCCTCGGGCATCGAGAGTGGTGGATTCTTGGCGCTGCCGGCCTACAACGCGAGTGGCCCGATCACCGAAGACGGTGGCGTGCCCTACAACGTCGTCGAACCGGACCGCGCCAGCTACGAGTCGTTCCGCGTCTACGACTCCGGCGCGTGCTCGATCAACCTCGGGTGGTCCACCGCCCTGCTGCCGCCGCTCATTCCCGCGTTTCCCACCCGCGTCGCGGGAGCCGTCGATCGCGAGCTCGCGCAGTGCGACAAACCGCCGACCGAGCGCTTCACCCGACTCGGACCCGCCACGCTGCGCCCCGTGTTTCGTGCGCGGCCCGGCGGCGGCGCAGGAGCCCTCGGGCTCGACGACGACCTCATCCGGTACTCCGCCCGCTACGAGGCCCCGAGCGTGGGCGGGTGCGCGCCCACGACGATCGACATCGCGTTCGAGTTCGGCTTTCGCCCCGGCGCCGAGGGGGGGGTCGAGGGATTCATCGATCCGGAGTCTGTCAGCGCGGAAGTGGTCGACTTCTGCATCGTCGAGAGCACCATCGAAAACCGGGTACGCGACAAGCTGATCGACAAGGTTCCTGCGGCCGTCGCCAACGCGGTGCGCAACGGCACACGTCTCGACCCCACCGCCATCGGCCTGAGTGCCACCAGCTGCGGCGAAGACAGCGACTGCGAACCCGCCTACGCCGGCACCGGGCACACCTGCAGCGACGACGGGCAGTGCGAGGTCCAGCTCAACGTGGACCGCGTGAACGTGCGCCCCGAAGGTGTGGAACTGATCCTGATGGAGTTCGACACCGACCCGCAGCGCGATCTGCTGGGCGTCGGTCTGGCGGGAGGATTCTTCGAGGGGCTCGCCTGTGGCCCGGACCGGGGCAACGGCATGCTCGCGGTCGAGCTGACGCCGGGGACCTTGTCATCGTTCACCGCCCCCGCCGTGGCGACCCCCGCGACGATCTGCATGTGAACCGCGGGCGCGCCGTCTGCGCCAACCGAACGGGGTGCCGTAGGGGTCTCGGGTCGTCCGCCCAGCCCCAGGCACATCCCCACGGATTTGACTTTCCGGGTGACCACGACAATGGTCTTCGAGTGCGGTTTTCTCGCCTCGCCGCGGTCGCGCTCGGCCTGACCTGCCTCGCCGCCCCCGCGCACGCCCTGGCTGCCGCTGACGCGTCGGCAGCCTCCGAGGACACCCAAGCCGAGGAGTCCGAGGAGGCCGAGGGGTTCTTCGACCCGCGCAAGCGCCCCCTGCCCCGCAAGCACCGGTTCCGCCTCGGCGTGCAGCTGGACTACATGCGGCTGTCGGCCGCCGTCGACGAAGAGGAGAACGGCGGCACAGGGGAAGTGCAGCGGTTCCACTTCATCCCCCTGCAACTCGACTTCGCCTACCAGGCCCGTATCGGCAAGTGGGTCATGGTCCGTCCCAGCCTCGCCATCGGAGGCAACCCGGGCAACACGGTCGAGGCGATGCCGCTGGTCGTGCACCCGCAGCTGTTCTCGGGGTTTCAAGGCCGCCTCGTCGGCGTCGCGCTCGGCTACGGCTTTCTGGGCGCGCCGATCAAGAACAAGGACGCCGTCTCCGACATCCGCGGCGGCCTCGGCCAGCCGATCCTGCTCAACGCCCATCACATCAGCGGCGAGCTCTCGTTCACCACCCGGGTCCACCGGAGCCGCGAGTCCGCGCCCGGAGCCGGTGAGCTGTCGATCCTGCTGCGGATCTCCGGCGTCAACGGTCGCACGCAACACTTCGACATCGACAACCGCCGATGGCGGGCGATGTTCACGTTCGGGCTCGGCTGGTACTTCGGGGACGGCAAGCGGGCGCGCGCCCGCCGTGCCCAGGAAGCCGCCGAAGCCGGCTGATCCGGCCCGCCCTGCCCTTTCCGCGTGAGGATTCGCGGCGCGGCGGCCAGGATGCGCGGCTGCATCTACGCCGGCGGCCTTGGTACTTCTCCCGCCGAGGACCGCATCCCATGAGCGAGAAATTGATGAAGGGCGCCGTCGCCGACATGACCCAGGCGATCGGCGGTACGCCGATCGTTCGCCTCAACCGCGTGGCCGAGGACGTCGCGTCCGAGATCTACGTCAAGGTCGAGTACATGAACCCGGCCGGTTCGATGAAGGACCGTGTGGGTTTGAACCTCATCCGCGACGCCGAAGAGCGCGGCATGCTGGGACCCGGCGGCACCATCGTCGAAGCCACCTCGGGCAACACGGGCGCGGGCCTGGCCATGGTCGCGGCGATCCGCGGCTACAAGTGCATCTTCGTGATGCCCGACAAGATGTCGCAGGAAAAGGTCGACGCGCTGCGGGCCTACGGCGCCAAGGTGGTCATCTGCCCGACCGCCGTCGAGCCCAGCGACCCCCGCAGCTACTACTCCACCGCGCGCCGCATCGTCGAAGAGACCCCCGGGGCCTTCTACGCGAACCAGTATCACAACCCCGCCAACCCAGAATCGCACTTCCTGAGCACCGCGCCCGAAATCTGGGAGCAGACCCAGGGCGACTTCGACGTGTTCGTGTCGGGCATGGGCACCGGCGGCACGCTCAGCGGCTGTGGCCGGTACTTCAAAGAGAAGAACCCCGACATTCAGCTCGTCGGCGTCGACCCCATCGGCTCGCTCTACTACGAGTACGTGAAGACGGGCCGGCTCACCAAGGCCTTCTCGTACTACGTCGAAGGCATCGGCGAGGACTTCCTGCCCTCGACCATGAACCTCGACATCCTCGACGATGTCGTCCAGGTCGACGACAAGGAGTGCTTCATGATGACGCGCGAGCTCGTGCGTCGTGAAGGCATCTTCTGTGGCGGCTCGTGTGGCGCAGCGGTGATGGGCGCGATCAAATACGCCCGCGGCCTCAAGGAGCCCAAGAAGATCCTCGTGCTGCTGCCCGACAACGCGCAGAAGTACCTGAGCAAGGTCTTCAACGACGAGTGGATGCGCAGCAACGGCTTCCTCGACGAGGACGACCACGAGGGCACGGTCGCTCACCTGCTCAAGGCACGCGGCGGCGATGTCATCACCGCCCCGGCCAGCGCCACCGTGCGCGAAGCCATCGGTGTCATGAAGCGCCACGGCATCAGCCAGCTTCCGATCCTCGACGACAAAGGCCGTCACTGCGGCATGGTCGCGGAGATCGACCTGCTCAACATCATGCTCGAGAACGAGAGCGCACTCGAGACCAAGCTCAGCGAGCTGGCCGAGGGCAACTACGCCACCGTCTCGCCGCACACCCGCATCGCGTTGCTGAAGAACATCTTCAACGATGCCAAGGCCGTCCTCGTCACCGAAGGCGACCAGCTTCGCGGCGTGCTGACGAAGATCGACCTGATCGACTACCTCGCCAACGAGAAGAGCTGATCCGCGTCGACCCCGACGCGTAGGGCCCCTGGAGGGCCTCACAAGCCGCCGAAGCGCCCCTGGCCTTCCGGCGGCTTTTCTGTGGAACATCGCCCCACGGGCCGCGTGGGACGTCCTCGCATGTGCATCAGCAGCATACGCGGGCACGAGAAAACCCGGGCACGCCCTCCGCAGTGGGAGAGGCGACCCGGGCTTTCGTTCGACCGCGAACGATCAGCCGGCAGCGGGGCCGGAGAACGTGTACGTGAACGTGGCCTGACCGTCGCGACGGTCTTCGGGGGTGAGCGCGAGGCCTTCGAGCGCCGAGACCACGCAGGTCTGCAGGGACTCGGGGGCGCTGGAGCCCTCGGCAGCCGCCACGTTGGTGATGGTGCCGGTCTTCTTTTCGACCGTGAACTGGACGACGACGTCGCCGTTGAGGCCGGGGTTGTTCGCGAGCTCGTTGTCGTAGCAGGCGCGGATGTCCGCGTTGCGGGTCTCGAGAAGCGCGCGAGTGTCGGTGCGGTACTGGTCTTCGCCGCGGGCGATGAACGAGCAGCCCATGGAGAGGGCGACCGAAGCGAGGATCGTGGAAGAGATGAACTTACGCATGTCGATTTCTCCTGCGATGCAACGGGATCAACCGTTGACCTTCTTCTCTTCGATGACCTTCTCGTTGCCCGCGTCGTCGACTTCGACCTTGGTCTGCGTGACTTCCTGCTCGGTGATCACGAACTCGACGCGGCGGTTCTTCTCGCGGCCGTCTTCGGTGTCGTTCGAAGCGATGGGCTGGGTCTCGCCGTAGCCCTTGGACGAGAGATGGTCCTTGGCAACGCCGCCCTTGCTGGTGAGGTACTTCTTCACCGCTTTGGCGCGACGGTCCGAGAGCTTCATGTTGTGGCTGTCGCCACCTTCGGCCGAAGCGTGCCCCTGGATCTCGATCTTCTTGATCTGGGGGTTCTCCTTGATGACCTTGGCGACCTCGTTCAGCAGGTCGTGCGAGACTTCCTGAATCTTGTCCGAGTTGACCTTGAACTGAATCTTCTCGTTGATGACGATCTTGTTGTCGCGAACCTCGACCCGCTTTTGCGGCTCGGGTGCGGGTTCAGCAACAGGCTCAGGCTCCGGCTCCGGCGCGGTCCCCACGATAGCGAGGGATGCGTCGTCGCTGAACACGATGGGTCCGCAAGCGGTCGTCGTGAGGAGCATGAAGCCCGCAGCAAACAGACCGATGGCCCGGCTGGGATTGCGTAGAGCGTGCATGGTGTTCTCCGTAGCGTTGGAAAAGGGGGCGGACCGCACTCGGCAACAGGCAGAGCGGCGGTGCGCGCGTGAAGATAGAAAACACTGGGAAATCGTCAACCCCGCGCCTAGAGCTAGTTCAGGGTGTTTTCGGTTCGGCCACGTGACGAACACCTCGGAAGACCCCTCGCGCCCGTGGCCGCTTGGCGCTAGCCTAGGCGGGATGACCGTGGTGAACCGGCTTGCAATGGTCGCGCTTCTGAGCGCCGGCTTCGTTCCCTGCATCACCGGTTCGGCATCGGCCGCTCCCGCGGACGGACCCGCCGAGGTCGCCCCGCCGTCGGGCTCGGAAACGCCGTCCTCGCCGGTTTCCGAACCTTCCGCGCCCTCTGGTGCCACGCCCGACGTCTCGGCACCCGCCGAGGCCGACGGGCCGGCCGGCGCACCCGAGGCTGCTGCGCCGGCCGATGAGGCCGCGGTCCCCGAAGCCCCTCCGCCGGCCGAGGCCCCCGCCGAGCCGCCGGCCGAGGCCACCACCGAACCGTCCTCACGTGAGGGATCCGATGTCGCGACCGCGGGCGAGGCAGAAAGCCCCGCTCCCGGCCCCGAGAAATCCGACGCAATCGACCCGGATCTCCTCTCCGGAGGCGACGAAGAGCCCTCCACCCCGCCCCCGCCGGCCTCTCGAAGGGTCGTCCAGGACCCGGCCGCATACGAGGCTGCGATGCAGGCCGCCTACGCGGCCGAGTACCGGCCCGCCCACAACCCGGCGCGTCTGCATGTCGGTGCGCGGGTTCTGTTTGCCAACGCGGGCGGCGACAACGAAGTCGGCGGTCGCCTCGGCGGCGCCCAAGTCGACGTCGGCCAGACCTGGAACCGGGTCGGCTATGCCCTCACCGGCTCGGCGTGGGGTGGCCGTGTCGTGCTCTCGGATCGGGTCGCCGAAATGAACGCCTTGTTCGGGGCCGGCCCCACCCTCACCTTCGGCCGCACTGCCCTGCAGCAGCGCGGCATGATCGATCTGCGCGTCGGCTACGACTTCATGTACGGCGTGGTCAACCAGCGCACCAGCACCGGCACCGTGGTCGCGCCCCAAGACGATTCCAACATCGTGTTGGAGCAGACCGAAAACCTGCTGCCGCATGGCCCTCGCGCGATGCTGCAGCTGGGCTTGCTCAGCCCGGTGCGCCGCAACTACCACCACGGCTTCGGCATCGTGTTCGGCTACCAGGGCTTGGTCGGCTCTCTTCGCGGCGAACTCCCGTTCACCCACATGCTCGTCACCGGGCTGCAGTGGTGGATGGGCTGAAGCCGCACGGGCGGGCAGCCAGCGACGCAAAATCGCAGCACGCGGCTGACAACCGTCGAGGGTCGGGCAGGATAGACGGCGCTACCATGCGGCCGTGTCGTTCCTGAACATCACCCGTGAGGGGCACGTCGCCCACGTCCTGCTCGACAAACCCGAGAAGCTCAACGCGCTCGGCAAAGCCTTCTGGTCCGACACCGCCTCGGCACTGCAGGCGTTGGGAGAGGACCCGGAGGTCCGGGCGGTCGTCGTTCGCGGTGCCGGCCGGGCCTTTACCGCGGGTCTCGACATTCCCGACACGATGTCGCGCCTACCGGTCGACCCCGGCGGAGGCCCTCCCGATGGGAGCCGCCAAGCGGGTCTGCATCGGCTGATCCGGGAGATGCAGGGTGCCATCTCGGCGTTCGAACGCATCCCGGTGCCGGTCATCGCCGCCGTGCACGGCTACTGCATCGGCGCGGGGGTCGACCTCATCACGGCCTGCGACATTCGGCTGGCCAGCGCCGACGCCAAGTTCGGCGTTCGAGAGACCCGCCTGGCAATGGTCGCCGACGTCGGCACCCTGCAACGCCTGCCCCGCGTCATCGGCCACGGCCATGCCCGAGAGCTGATCTACACCGGACGAGACTTCGACGCCGCGTATGCGGAGCGCATCGGTCTGGTCAACCGGGTCCTGCCCGACGCCGACGCTCTGTTCGCCGACGCCACCGCACTGGCGGAAGAAATCGCCGCCAATGCTCCGCTGACGGTGCGGGGGGCGAAACACGTGCTGAACGAAGCACAGCGGCACGACATCGATCGCGAGCTCGAGTACGTCGCCACGTACAACACCGGGCACTTGCTGACCCAGGACCTGGGCATGGCGATCACGGGCGCCCTCACCAAACAGACGCCCGAGTTCAGCGGACGCTGACAGGAATACGCGGCCCCCCGTAGCGGTTCGGCGTGCCATGGCTTCTGCACGCCGCCTCCGCGTCGGTCTTCTGTTCTTGCTCGCCACCGGACTCGGCGCGGGCTGTGACCTCGGGACGAAGGCCTGGGCCACCCGCTCTCTGGCCGACGGCGCCCACGACGTGGCAGCACCGTGGCTCTCGTTTCAGCTCGCGTTCAACCGAGGCACCGCCTTCAGCGTGTTTCCCAGCCTCGGCGACGCGATGCCGATCATGGCGCTGCTCGCCCTCGTCGTTTCGGTCGCCATCGGCGTGTACGTGTGGCGCCAACGCCCCGACCGCCTGACGACCATCGCCCTGGCCGCCATCGTGGCCGGCGCCCTCGGCAACGGCTGGGACCGCGCCTTTCGAGACGCGCCCGGCGGGGGCACCGGTGTTGTCGACTTCATCGCCGTCACCCTGCCCGGCGGCTACCGCTGGCCCACCTTCAACATCGCCGACGTCCTCCTCGCCCTCGGCGTCGCCACCCTCCTCCTGCTCTCCCTCCGCAAACACCCAACCCCATCCCAAGACCCCACCCCCGCCTGACCACTCCACACGAGAGCAGAGCGTCCCAAAGCGACGCGCCTGACCACCGCGTCCCCCCGACCCAAGCGGGCCTCAGCGACCCCCGCCCACGCGTCCCCGTCCCCACACTCTCCTGAGCAAGAGAGCGAAGCATCCCGAGTACGCGCAGCGGAAAAGCGGCCTGACCACCGCGCAAACTCCCCCCGACCCAAGGGGCCCCAGCTCCCCCCGCCCACGCGTCCCCGCCCACGCCCCACATTCTCCTTAGCAAGAGAGCGAAGCGTCCCGAAGGGACGCGCAGCGGAAAAGAGGTCTGACCACCGCGCAAACTCCCCCCGACCCAAGGGGGTCGCAGGCTCCCCCCACCCAAGTGGGGGAGCCGAAGCCCCCCGGCTCGGTCCCACCCCCTAAGGTGGTCAATCAATCTTTTCGATACGCCGGTGGAAGCGGCCCACGATGTTCGGGTCCGGCGTCAACGACACCTGCGCGTCCTCTTTGCCCTTGTACGGGAACAGGCTGAGGATGTGCCGAATCGCGGCCAGTCGGGCGCGCTTCTTGGAGTTCGCCTTCACGATCACCCACGGACTGAACGAGGTGTGCGTGCGCGCGAACATCTCTTCTTTGTACCGGGTGTAGTCGTCCCAGAGCTTCTGGGCACGGTTGTCGACCGGGCTGAGCTTCCACTGTTTGAGCGGGTTCTTGCGCCGCGAGTCGAAGCGTTCCTGCTGCTCGTCCTTGGAGATCGAGAACCAGAACTTCACCAGCTTGAGGCCGTCCTCGTACAGCATGTGCTCGAACTCGGGCACCTGCCGCACGAAGGTGTCGTACTGGGCTTGGGTGCAGAATCCGTTGACCGGCTCGACGACGGCGCGGTTGTACCAGCTGCGATCGAAGAACACGATCTCGCCGGGGTTGGGAAGCTGCCGGGTGTAGCGCTGGAAGTACCACTGCCCCTGCTCTTCTTCGGTCGGCTTGGGCAGCGCGACCACACGCAGCGAACGCGGGTTGAGGTGCTCGGTGAAGCGGCGAATCGTGCCGCCCTTGCCCGCCGCGTCGCGGCCCTCGAACAGGATTGCCAAGCGGATTCCTTCGGCCTGGATCCAGTGCTGCAGCTTGACCAGCTCGACCTGCAGCTGGCTCAGCTCTTCCTCGTATTGGAGGACCGAGACGACCTTCTTGAGGTTGATCTTGCGGTGCCGCAGCAGCTCGATGAGACCCTCGCGAGAGGTGACACGAGACAGCTCCTCGTGCGTCAGCGGATCTTTCTTTTTCTTCTTCGTGGTGTCCAAGACGTTGTCCCCGTCCTGGCTGGCCACGATGGTCGCAAAGACCTCTTCGGGGGCGCCTGCTTGACCTCGCTTGCTCGCGGTGCTCTTTCCCATGGACGAACCATCTTGCGGCGCTCGGCGCGAACGGCCACGGAAAATGTTGCGCGATGTCCCAGATAGGGTCACCCAACCGCAGCGGTGCACAGCGAGGCGGTTCGCATCAGCGCATGCGGCGTTCGAGGCGGCGCGCGGTATCCTCGAGCACCGCGCGATAGGCCGGCGGGACCAACTCGACCTGATGCCGCAGGTAGGGCAGCAGCTCCGAGTTGGTCAGCTCGCGCAGGGCGTGCAGCGCCAGCTCGGCGAACACCTTGTCGTTTTCCCGCAGCCGATCGCACAGGAACTCGAGCGCAGGCGCGGTGTTGATCTTGCCGATCGCCCGCACCGCGGCCGTACGCGCCTTTTCGGCGTCGGGCAGGTCCCGCAGGGAGAAGATGCGCCGCAGGGGCTCGAAGGCGTGGGGAAACACCAGACGTGTCGTCGACGCTGCGGCGGCCTCCCGCACGCTCGAGTCGTCATCCCGCAGCCCTTCGCCCACCAACGAGAACGAGCGCTTGAACCGAAGGCTGCCCATCGCCGCCGCGACCGCCTCCCGAACGTTGGCGTCCGGGCTGAGGTAGAGCCGCTCGAGGGCCGCGATGACCGGGTAAGCGCGAATCGACTCCAGCCGCCGAATCACGTCGACCGCCGGGGCCTGGCCCCCGCGTCGCTCGAGGTCGAGCACCAGCAACAGCGCGTGCCGACGCACGAAGTCGGGAAAGCGGCGGTCCGCCATCACGCCGGCAGCGATCAACCCCGGGTCGCCGTCGAGTTCCCACTCGGCGAGGTCGACGTACCAGACCTCCTCATACTCGGGCAGCTGCTTGAGAAACTCGGGCACGGGGACCGGACGCGGCGCGTCCTGCTGCTCGTTGCCGAGCCTGTCGACCAGACGGCGGTATCGCTCGCGAGACTTGGTCGGGAGTTCCAAGGCCGCAAGGCGGCCGTAGACCTCGACGACCTGTCGATAGGCCCGCACCGACGCAAAGCCCTCGGCCGCCGCCAGGTAGGCGTTCTCGACCATCTGCAGCGGATGGCCCGCTTGTTGGGCTTCGGTCGCCGTCTTGACCCACGCCTCGGCGCTGCGAAGCCGGAGGTCGTCGGCGTAGGGCAAGGCCGCGCGGGTGCAGTAGTCGGCCGCCTCGCGCAGAATACCCGCCGCGGCGTGATGCTCCCCTGCACGCCGAGCCAGCGTGACCAGGGCCTCGTACAGGCGCAGCGCGTCGAGCTTGAGCCCATCGTTGCGCAGGATTCGAACGCTGTTGAGGTAGCCCTCGGCGACGTTCTCGAACGCGCCCGCCTCCGAGCCGATGCGGGCGAGAAGCTGGTAGCAGTCGAACGCGCGCTCGCGGAGCCCTTCGGTCTCGAACCAATCGGCGACCTCTTCGACCGCGGTGGTCGCATCGGCCAACGCAGCCCGGGCGCGCTCGTGTTTCATACGGAGCAAGCAGAGCCCGTAGTTGATCTTGGCCAGCGCCAGTTCGTAGCGACGCTCCCGCAGCTCGTCGGCACTCATGATGAGCTGCCACAGCTCCGAGGCGGCCGCGTCGTCCCCTGCACGCTCGAGCGCGATCGCCTGATGCACGGGCATGCGCGCGGCAGCAAACCATTGTGCCGCGGTCGCGTGGTGCCCTGCCCGCGCGAGGTAGATGCCCTGCAGACGCATGCCTCGCAGCGCCCCCTCGTCGCCCCCCTCGACCGCCGCCACGGCCGCTGCAAACGCGTCGGGCGACGGGCTGTCGGTGGCGCCCAAGTAGGCGGTGCACGCCGCGGCCTCCCGCCAATGGGCGAGCGCCCGCAGGCTCTCCGCCATCGCGCGCAGCCACTCTTCGTACTCGAAGTCGATGCGATCGACGACCTCGACCAGGTGGCGCAGGTGCACCAGCGCGTCCGCGTGGCGGCCCGCCCGAATGTTGGCTTCGGCCCGGACCCACAAGACCGCGGTATCGATCATCGGCGCCCCCCACGGGGCGGACGGGTCGCCCGGCCACCGTCGAGGTCACTTTGAACCTGCGCGATGATCTGCCGAGCCTTGTGCGCCCGGCGACCGTGGGAGATGGCCTCGGCGTCGATGACGTGCACACGATGCAAGGCGTCGAGGTACGGCAACTCGAGCGGGCCACTGGGGAGAATGAAGACCCCGTAGATCGGGGCGCGCGTGCTGAGCAGCCCCAACTCGTCGGGCGGAAGCTGACACTCGCCGTGGGTGAGCAGGTAGACCAGCGACTGCCCGTCCTTGCGCCGCGGCGTGGCCAGCTCGCTGTTGAGCTGCCGAATCACCCGGGCGTAGTTGCGGCCGCGTTCGGCCCGAAACTGCAGGGCATACGGCACCTCGGCGCTGCCCGTTCCGCTGACCTTCACCCCTTCATACAGGCGGGAGTCGAAGAAACGCAGCGTGACGTCCTCGCCCAACATCGCCAGGCGCTTGCACAGCGCCAGGGCCAGCCCCCGGGCGAACACCTCCCGCACCCCCCGCATCGAGGCCGAGCCGTCGACCAACACCTGGTGCCGGCGCCGTTCGGCGTCCATCTGCTTCTCGTGGGTGAAGTAGAACAGCTCGTTGTCGACGAGCTTCTGCTCGAACACGTCCTCGTCGTATGCCAGCTGCGTGAGCACCAGGTCGTCGAGGTTTCCGCGCCGCTCGATCGAGGCGTAGCCGTCGATCGAAAACGACTGCTGCCCGGACTCTCGACGCACCTCGAGAATGCTCGGCAACAGCTCCATCGAGAAGTCGACCACGTCCGCCAACGAGGGGGAAATGATGACGTTGTAGAGGTCGGCCAAGTCGACGCCCGGCAGCGCATCGCTGCCGCGAAACAGGCCCAACAAGCGTAGCGCATCCAAGTCGACCTGCTCGATCTCGAGGATCGGCAGCAGACGATGGGTGGTGATCGTGGACAGCCACGCGTGCGCCTCGTGCTGGTCGTAGCGCCCCCATGCCGACGCGGGCTCCACCCGGGCGTACTGCACGACGTCGACCGGCAACATGCTCGGTCGCAGCACCCGTACGTCTTCGGGGAGCTGCGGGATGATCGTGGAGAACACCCGCGCCAGCACCACGCCGACCATCGCGTCACGGTGTTTCCAGCCGGCTTGAGAGCGCACCAGCTCCGACTCGCTGAGCTCGACCAGCAGCCGCCGCCAGGCCTCGCACACCTCCGAGTCGCCCAGGCCGCGCAGCTGCCCGGCGGGCTTGCCCAAACCGGCGATGAGCCCCCCCAGGTCGTGCACGACGACGAGGGGCACCGCGTAGCCCAACCGCGCCAGCGCGTTGTGCCACGCCACCGCCCGCATCAACGCCAGCGCGCCCGTGCCGTCGAGCTGCGACATGGCCATGGTGCCGACCTGTCGCTCGAACCCGGGACCGGGCGTGTTGGCGCCCGTATTGGGGGCACCGGGGGTGTCACGAGCCACTTCGAACGTCAGCTTTCTAGGGGACTTCGAGCGACACCATCGTCGCGGAGCGGGAGAGAGGGCCGACGGGGCCCCCCCACCATGGAGACGGGACGAACCCGGGTCGCGCTGGACACATCAGGCCCTACACGAACCGGCTGGAGGCGAACATCGTCTCCAGGAGTTTGTCGACCTCGCCGATCATGCGAGCCGCCGTGGGGTTGTCGGGCATGCGGCTGAGCGCCGCCTTGATGTCGCCGAGGTTGCGCAGCTGGCTGAACAGCTGCATGTCCGAAAGCACCTCGCTGCTGGTGAGGGTCTCGCGAATGACCTTGAGCTCTTCGAGCAGGTCGCTGAGATTGGTCGGCGTGGCGCCGATGCGCGCCTGATCGGGGTGCCGCTCGTACCACTGGTCGAGGACCGGGCCGACGACTTCCTGCAGGATTTCCTCCTGCTCGGGGGTGTTCCACACGTGGCGCAGCACGAAGAAGTCGCTGTCGTTGACCGTGTCGCGCCCGTCGAACACCGCCGACGCGGCAAACAGCTTGAGCAGCTTGACGATGCGGCGGTCGGAGAGGCCGAGCCCCTCCGAGCGGATCTGAAACGCCAGCCCCTTGAACGTGGCCAGGAACTCCTCGTTGAAGCTCAGCAGCTTGCCGAAGTTGCGCTGCAGCGCCAACAGTTCTTCCGCGGTGACGACCGGCTCGAGCGTCTTGGCCTCGGGGTTCATGCCCTTGGCCTCGAGCTCGATGCCCTTCTGCAACAACCCGCGGAAGTGATACGAGTCGAGATAGTCGACCCGCACACGAAGCAGGAAACGGTCGAACAACGCCGAGAGCGCGTCGTCGGTGGGCACCTCGTTGCTCGCAGCGAACATCGAGATGAGCGGCACTCGCAGGGTCTGGTTGCCATGCGTGAACCGCCGCCCGTTGAGAATGGTCAGCAGGCTGTTGAGGATCGCGCTGTTGGCCTTGAAGATCTCGTCGAGGAAGACGACCTCGGACTGCGGCAACATGCCCTCGGTGCGGCGCCGATACGACCCCTGCCGAAACGCCTGAATGTCGACCGGTCCGAAGATTTCGTTGGGCTCGGTGAAGCGCGTGAGCAGGTAGTCGAAGTACTTGGCCTCGATGACCTGCGCGAAGCTGCGGAGCAGTGCCGACTTGGCGGTGCCCGGAGGGCCCACCATCACCAGGTGCTCGCCCGCGAGTGCGCTGACGAACAGAAGCCGAATGATCTCTTCCTTGCCGAGGAACTGCTGCTCGAGTTGACGCGCACCCTCCTGGAGCCGTCGCGCCAGCTCGGGGATCGAAGGCGCGGGCGCGTTGCCGGGAGGAGGCGGCGCGGGTGACGGCTGCGTCATCACGCAGGTTTTACGATGGCGGGCACGAGCCCGGCCAGCAGATTCTCGACCGCCGCTTTGGGCACCAACTCCCCGAGATGATCGAGGTATTCCGTCCACAGGCGGTCCGCCTTGGCCTCGAAGCGTTCCAGCCCCAGGCCGGTACCCCGGGTCTGCAGACCCGACAGTGGAGATCCGAGGATCGGCCCCAGGGTGGGCAACAGCAGCGGCAACGCCAAGAACGCCAGAATCCCCGGGTCGCGACTGCCGAGCGCCAAGCCCAGACGGGCGTCGAACTCCAGCACTTTGAGAAAGTGCAGATGGATGAGTGCGCCGACGAGCGCCGACAACGACGCAGGGTCCGACGCCGGCACCGCGCCGGGCAACGCCAGCATGCCGCCGGGGCGCACGGGCGCGGCCGGGGGCGCCGTGGGCTTGGGCGCGACCGAGGGAAGCAAGGCGCCCATCACCGCGCCACCGACCTGGATCCACTCCTTGCCGCTCGCCCAGTGGTAGACGATCGAGCGCGCCAGCCCGCGTTCTTGCAACGCCTCGACGGCCAGCAACGGCGACCACCCCGAGGGGGCACGGCGCGGCTCGAGCAGGCACGTCAGCGGTGACGCGCGCAGCACATCGTCGATCAGCCGAGAGGTCTCGGGCGCGTGCGGCAGCCCCAACCATGCCCGCGTCTCCTGCCGCGCGGTGCCGGGAATGGTGCCGCCGAAGAACCGCCGCCGAGGAGGCTCCTGCCCTTGGAAGCGATACTCACCGCTGGCGTTGGTCAGCAAGACGTCGGTGCGCTGCGCGGCCAGGAACGCGCCCACGGTGACATGACGGGCGACACAGGCCCCGACCGAGCTCGGAAACGGAAGCGTCAGCAACGTCCGGGTCGCGCCCTCGACTCGCCGCCACATGCTCGCGCGACTCCACACCCGAGCCCGCTCCGGATGGTCGAACACGAAGGTGTTGTGCAAGCCCATCCACAGCGAGAGTTCCTCGTCGTCGGGCTCGGGCAACGCGGGGTGCGGCGTCAGAGCCTGCGCCCTGCGAAGGCGGAGGTACTGCAGCTGCGTGCCCGCGCGGGCGACATCCCCCAGCCACAGGTCGCGCTCCCGCGGGCGCAGCGGGCGACCCACGTGCACAGGTCCCCCGCCGAGCAGCGGCAGCACGAATTCCCCGAGGAACTGGTCGAACGTGTTCGGCACGAGTGTCCTTCGCGCAGCCTATTGGCCTGGGCCTCGCTCGTCGTCACGACCGACCGCGGGCGGTTGTCCGCCGAAGCCCCAAAGCGCGAACCGGCCGAGCTTGTCGTTGCGAACGGAGCCGGCAGCCAGCGCCGGTGCCGATGGTTCGACGACCTGGGCGTCTTCGAGCGTCAGGCGTCCCACGAGCGCCGCGTCGAGCGGCAGCAACTGATCGGGCCCCACCCGGATCGGAGCCCGATCGGGACCGAGGAACAACGCGTGATCTTCGGGTCCCAAGCCCAGGAGCTGCCGCAGAAGCGCGGGGCGAACCCGTGGCCACAGCTCGTAGCCCTCGGGCAGCAACACCCCCGGCGCCGCCTCGCCCAGCCGCTGTCCGAGCGGCACGATCACCCCGGCACCCACACCTGCGGCCGCGGCCGCGTTGCGCGGTCCCAGCGACGAACCGGTGAGCACCACGACGCCTTCGTCGAGCGGCACGACGCGGGAGGCCGCCAGCGCACTGGGCGGGATCAAGTAGACCAGGTTGCGCAGCAGGCTCACCTGCGACCACGCGATGAGGGTGCCGCGAGGCTCCTTGGGCGCCGTGGTGGCGCGAACCTGAAGCTCGACCCGCAGCGGAGCGAGTTCGGCGTCACGCAGCTGCCCGACCTCACGCAGCGTGTTCGTGCCCGTCGACTCGACCAGGTGACGACCGTCGACGAACCGCGGCGGCCCGCTGAGTCGCTCCACCCGACCCACGCGACCGCGAAACAGGAACATCTCCTCACCGGGAAAACAGCTCTGGGCCGACGACAGGGAGATCGGATGGCGAAACCCGATCTCGACCGCGGCCCGTGAGCTGACCGGCGCGAGCAGATCCACGCCGGGGATGCCCGCCAGGACATCGAGCACCCGCGGGGGCGGCTGCCGAAGCCGCAGCAACAAGCTGGGCCGGGCATCCCCATCGAGGTGCACGTGATAGCCGGCCATCGGCACCTCGGTCTGCCACAAGTACCGGAGCACCCGCTCGTTCAGACCCGCGGCGACCAGTACCAGCGCCATTTCACGCAACCCCATCAGCTCGGGGTCCCGCGAGACACCGCCCAGCGGCATCGGCATCGGGCGCAGCTGAAGGCGCTGGATGAGTTCGACCGGGTCGATGCGGTCGAGCGTTCGATACTGCGAGCGGTGGGTCGGCTCCACCACGACGACGTCCTCGCCGGACGGCACGATCGGCTCGACCACGTCGTACCCGAACGGCGCGTCCCGTTCACGCCAGCGCAAGAACACCGAGCCCGCCCCGGTGAACAGCTCGCCGCGCGCCGCCGTGCACAGCCGGGCGATGCGATCGACGGCATACCCGTCGGCCGCGGCACACCGCATGAGCATCGCGTGCCCGCCCCCTTCTCGCCGAGCGTGCTCGAGCGTCATCGTCGGGATCAGCTCGTCGAGACTGGCCTCGTCGCTGTACGCCCCGAGAAAGGAAATCAACCAGTCGATGGAGCCGAAGACCAGGAGCAGTTCCCGACCCACCGCGATTCCGCGGGCATCGGGCGCAAGGCCTTGCATTCGGAATCGCGTCTGGCCCGCCGCAACGGGCTCGAGCAGGGTCGATGCCACGGCGCAGGAGAGTAACACCGCTCGCGGCGGGGGGTGGAAGTCCCGCTCGGGGCCGTGTCGAGGGGCGCCGGGACTGCTAAGATCGGCGCCGGAGGCAACGCCCCTGGCGCGAGGAAACGATCCGCTTGCAGACTCGGAGGACCGTCTGGGTCAGGCTTTGGCGCGCCAAGACCTGCCGGGCCGCATGCGTTTGTCCAAGCGGGCCGCCTTGCGCCCCGAGGTTCGTGCCGCGCTGGCGCTCGAAGAAGCGGGCGAACTCGAGGAGGCAGCGCGGGTGTTCGAGCACGCCGGCGAACACGCTCAAGCCGCGCTGCTCCGCATCGAACACGCACGCACGCTTCGCGACCCCGCCGACCGACTCGACGTGCTGCGCGAAGGCTGCGCCCGCAACCGAGGCTCCACGCCCCAAGGCCGCACGCTTCACCTCGCGCTGGCCGAAGCCCTGCTCGAAGAACGTCACGTCGAGACCGACGCATCGCGGGTGCGCGCCATAGAACTCGAGGCCGCGCGTGCCCTCGAAGAAGCTGGAGAGGCCGCGCGCGCCGGCGAGTGTTACGAGGCGCTGGGGCTGCTGCGCAAAGCGGCGGCCGCCTACGAGCGCGGCGGTGAGATCGGGCGACTGGAGCTGGTGCTCGAGGTTCTCGAGCGCATCGACGACGCCCGCAAGCAAGAGCGAGACCTGCAGCGACGTTTCGACGACGCGGTCGCGGCCGGGCAACGGCGCTACGCACAGGCCCTGCTTGCCGAACACGACGGCCCTCCCCTGCCCGTCTTGGCTTCCGAAGCGCCCCAGGCCGCGGCCCGCAGTCTCCCGCCGGTCCTGCAAGAGCGCCGCCGATGGCTCTACGACCGCCTGATCACCCGCAACCGCCTCGACCTGGGTTGGGGCAACGGACGGGTCACCGCGATTCGCATGGGCCCTCGCTTGGACATCGGGCGTTCGCCGGGCGCCGACCTCACGCTGGCCGCCCCGCGCCTGTCCCGAGAGCACGTCCAGCTCTCGCTGCAGACCCTGGGCGGGCGCACGCGATTGGCCGCGATGGACCTCGGCTCCAAGGTCGGCACCTTCTGGGACGGCGAAGCGTTGATCCCCGGCGAAGCGATGCCCCTGGACATGCCGGGCGCACTGGGCCTGGGCATGGCCACCGAGCTCGAGGTCGTTCCCGTCGAAGGCAAGGCGGGTGCGGTTCACGGCGCTCTGGTCCGAGCCGCGGGTGACGACGCGTGGATGCTGTTCCTGCCCGAGGGCGGCCCGCTGTGGCTGGCCCCCGACATCAAGGTCCCCGCCCGGGTTCACTTCGACCGCGGCCTGGTCACCTTCGACCTCGCCGCGGGGGTGTCCGCAACGCTCGCGGAGCGACCGCTGGGTGCCGGGGCGAACATCGAGTTCATGCTCGGCGATCGGCTGTGCCTCATCGGCGCGCCGCTGTGTCTCGAGGTGCTTTCATGAGCGTCTCCTGGGCGCTGCAAATGGGCGGCGCAGACGAGGCCACCTCGCCGCTGCACGAGGCGGCCTCAGAGGTGGTCGCCAACTTCGCCGACGGTGCGTCGACCCCCGACGAGCATCCTCTGCTCGGTCAGTTCGCCGACGCCTTGATGCGCGGCGTCCCCATGAGTGCCCTTCGAGCCGACCTGGCGCAGCTCAACCACGAGGGCTACCTGCGCGGCGCCATCGTTGCGATGGCGGTGGCGCTGCAACGACACGGCCGCCCCGACGTCGCGCTCGCCCTGGGTCGCGAGCTGATGGATGCGATCGACCTCGCGCTGGGCGTGAGGTTGTGTCGTGCGGTGCTCGCACTCGACGACGTCGACCAACACCGACACCAACCGGGAAGCACCTTCGTCGCCGCCAACCGGATCGTGGGCGAGGCTCTGCTCGAGGGCGGAGACCCCGGAACGGCGCTGCGCCACTTCGAAGCCGTGTTGTCGGTCGACGTCGACGATCCCCGGGCACTGCGAGGCTGGTCCGAAGCGACCCGCAGCCTCGAACGTCGCGGAGTCGCCGTCGAACACCGCACTCGTGGTCTGTCCCTGCTCGAGGGGCTCGACGAGCTGGAGCTCGAAGAGGGCCTGGCCGGGGAGCGCTACGAGGTGCAGCGCCCGCTCGGCCGGGGCCGTCATGCGGTCGTCTACCAGGCGTTCGATCGACACGTCGGTCGCGACGTCGCGATCAAACGCCTGCTCGATCCCAGCGCCCGCACCTCGGCCGCCCCCGCGCGCGTCGTCGAGGCGCGGTTCTTCGCCGAGGCCAACACCTTGGCCACGGTTCGCAGCCCGTTCGTGGTCGCGCTGCTCGACGCACAGCCCTCCAAGCGATTCATCGCCCTCGAGCTGTGCCGGGGAGGCAACCTTCGGCTCGCGCTGCGCCGCGGCCTCGTCGACGTCTCCGACCTCCCGCGCATCGGCGAGCAACTCGGAGCCGCGCTCAAAGCAGTGCATGCGGCCGGCGCGGTTCACCGCGACGTGAAACCCGCGAACATCCTGGTTCGCGCGGCCCGGCGCGGGTCCACCATCGCCCTGGGCGACTTCGGATTGGCCGTCGGCCCGTCGAAGGCCTCGGCGTCGGGGCGCGGGGGCACCTTGCGTTACCTCGCACCCGAGCTCCGCACCAAGGATGCTCCCGCCGCCGCCGCACACAGCGACCGCTTCAGCGCGGGCGCGGTCCTGCTCGAGCTGGCCCTGGGCAGCCTGCCGGACGCCTTCGACCACGTCGACGGCACGTTCGACGCGCCTTCGTTCGTCCCCGACGACCTCCCGGGTACCTGGTCGCAGCGGCTGCGCTCTCTGCTCGCCGCCGACCCAGAGGCACGCACATGGTGAACACGCTGCTGAAACGATGCCTCGGTGTGGCGGTCCTCTTCGCGGGCTGCGAAGAGCAACCGCGCCTGTACAGCACCCGCGCGGCCCAGGGCGAGGTCATCTTTCGCGAAGCATTCGACAGCGGCTCGCTCGGTCCGCACTGGAAGCCCACCGGAGACGGTGCGCGAATCGAGAACGACATGCTCGTCGTCGAGGGGGTGAAGAACCACCCGCTGTGGCTCGACCTGGATCTGCCCGACGACGTGCGCATCGAGTTCGATGCCTGGGCGACCAGCGAAGAGGGCGACATCAAGGTCGAGCTGTTCGGCGATGGAGTGAGCTTCGCAACGAAGCCCAACTACGTCGCCAGCGGCTACGTCGTCATCTTCGGGGGCTGGAACAACACCCTGAGCGCCCTGGTCCGAAAGAACGAGCACGGGCGGCAACGCGTGACCACGGGCGAGGTCGAGGTCCTCCCCGACAAGCGCTACCACTTCGTGCTCACCCGCACGGACACCGAACTGCACTGGGAGGTCAACGGACAGGAGCTTCTGGTGTACGAAGACCCTCAACCCCTGCGCGGCGCAGGCCAGAATCGCTTCGCGTTCAGCGGGTGGGAAGCCCGGACCCATTTCGACAACCTCGTGATCGAAGCCCTGTGACCGACTCTCCCGACTTGCCGAACCTGCCCAAGGTGTTCGGCCGCTACGTGCTGACGCAGCTCATCGGCGAAGGCGGCATGGCGGAGGTCTACTTGGCCACGGTGCAGGTCGCGGCCGGGCTGACCAAACGCGTGGTCATCAAGAAGATCCGGCAGGCCTACGCGGACCACGAGGAGTTCACGCGCATGTTCGTGGACGAGGCCAAGATCGCGCTGTCGCTCAACCACGCCAACATCGTGCAGGTCTTCGACTTCGGCCAGGTCGAGGGCGCGTTCTACCTGGCGATGGAACAGGTCGAAGGCGTGGACGCGATGCGTCTGTTTCACGCCGTCTCCGACTCCGGCGAGCAGATTCCCCCCGTCGTCGCGGCCTACGTGGGGCACCAGGTCGCCGCAGCCCTGGCCTACGCCCACCGCAAGACCGACGACCACGGAGAGCCGCTCGGGCTCGTGCACCGCGACATCAGCCCCCACAACGTCATGGTGTCGTTCGAGGGTCAGGTGAAGATCCTCGACTTCGGCATCGCACGCACCTCCGGAGCGTCGCGCGACGAGCCCTCCCCCCGCGAGGGCGGGCGCACCGAAGAAACGATCAAGGGCAAGGTCGCGTACATGTCGCCCGAGCAGGCGCTCGGCATGCCGGTCGACCAGCGCTCCGACGTCTACTCCCTCGGCGTTCTGCTCTACGAGCTGCTCGCAGGACAGCTCGTGTTTCGCAGCCGCGACCGGCTCGCGGCGCTCGAGCGGGTGCGTAACGAGTCGTTGCCTCCGCTGCGCGAGCAGGTCGACCACGTGCCCGAGGCGCTGCTCGAGATCGTCGACCGTGCCCTCGAACGTGACCCTCGAGGGCGGTTTCCCACCGCGCGGGCGATGCAGGCCAAACTCGCGGCGTTCCTCCACGGGGCCGATCCGGTCGTCGACGACGACACCCTCTCGCAGTTCGTCCTGCGCTACTTCACCCCTGCCCCGCCCCCGGTCGTCGATGAAAACGCCCTCCCGCGGGACGCGACCCGCGGCGGGCAGACCTCCTACCCATCGATGCGCGGCGCCCCGGCGCGCGTCGTCGTGGTGCACATGGCCCTCGACGCCCACCCGTTGATGCCCGACGACGGCCCGGTCGAAGCGGAGCCGTTTCTCAAGCTCGTCGAAGACGTCGCGTTCAAGCGCGACGCGGTGCTGCTGCGCAAGGACGAGGCCGGCGTGACGCTCGCCTTCGGCGCGGTGCTTCAGTCCCCCGACGATGCCGACCGTGGCCTGCGCTGCGCGCTGTCGCTTCAAGACGACGTCGCCCAGATGGCACCCGGGTTGCGTGTCGGGGCCGTGGTCGCACGGGTCCGTGCCACCGTCACCCGCGAGAGCAACCGGGTCTCGGTCAAGATCCGGCCTGCCGTCGCCGAGCAGCTTCACGCCATCGCGACCACCAGCATGGAAGAGCCGGTCCGGGTTGCGGGCCCGCTCATCGAGGTGCTCTCCAAAGGCTGGCGGTTCGGGCCCGAATCGTTCGTCGAGCCCGACCACGCGCGGACGCAGTCGGTCATCGACCGCGAACTCGAAAACGTCGCCCCCGTGCTGGGCGCGACCAGCCAACCCATTCGGACCCGTGCGGCCGCCCCGGGTGGACGGGCGCTGCTCTTCGGCCGCGAGCTCGAACTCAAGGCGCTCCGCGACACCTTTTCCGAGGCGATTCGCGCCCGCCAGTCGCGCTCCGTCGTGGTCCTGGGCGAAGCGGGCGTGGGCAAGCGTGCGCTGGTCGAACGCTTCGTCGCCTCGCTGCCGCGCACCGCCTGCTGGGTGCTGCGCGCCTCGGGCACCTACGCCCGCCGCAACGTGCCGCTGGGCGTGTTCCTCGACCTTCTGTCGCGCTTCTTGGGCACCGACCACCGCAGCGACGAAGCGGAGGTCGTCAGCAAGCTGCAGAGCCACGGGGTGAGCGAGGCCCCGGTGCTGGGCGCCGCGCTGGCCTCGGCCCTCGGCCTCAAAGGCACCGCGGCGGATGGGGGAGACGACGACCTGGACCCCTTCACCCGTCGGGACCGGCTGTGGAAGCTCGTACGGCGCCTGACCACCGCACTGGCGCAGCGTCGCCCGGTGCTCATCGTCGTCGAACACCTGCACCTGCACGACGAGCAGAGCATCGCGCTGCTGCGCGAGTGGGTGCAGATCCGGCACGAGTACCCGATCCTCGGCGTCACCACCGGCCGCCCCGGAACGCCACGCGTCGAGCAGATTCTCGCCGAGCCCAACATCGCTCGCATCGAGCTGGGCGAACTCGACGCTCAGGCCCGCCGGGAGCTCGTGTCCTCACGCTTCGAAGACACCGAAGCCGCCCGCGAGTTCACCGAAGCCCTCGTCGCGCAGACCGGCGGCAACCCGCTGTTCATCGAAGAAAGCCTGGCCTCGCTGCTCGAAGCGGGCGTCATCGGCTGGAACGCGCAGGGCAGCGCCTTGGTGGTCAAACAACGCGGTGCGCCGATCCGCATGCCGCCCAGTGTCGAGGCCGCCCTGGTCGAACGCATCGAGCGGCTGCCCTCCGAAGACCGAGAGGCGCTGCTCGGCGCTGCGGTGCTCGGCCGCACCTTTCGCAGTCACGAGCTCGCCGACCTCATCGAGCGTAGCGTGGGCAAGAGCGTCGACCGGCTGATCGAACGCAACCTGCTCGAGCGCCTCACGCCCACCTCCCCGCTGGCCGAGAACGCTCGCTTCACCACGGTCAGCCTGCACGAGACCTGCAAGGGCATGTTGGAACAGTCCACGGCGCACGCGTTGCACGTTCGTGCGGCGCACCTGATTCGCGAGCGGCCCGACTACGCCGCCGAGCGCGACGACGGACCCATCGCCGACCATCTCGTGCAAGCAGGCCGGGCCTCCGAAGCGATCGAGCCAGCGCTCGCCGCCGCCCTGCGTGCCTACGACCTCGCGGGCAACGTCGAGGCCTACTATCACCTGTCCCAAGCGCTGGGCGCGATGCAAGACGACGACCCACGCCGCTGGGACGCGCTGCTTCGCCGCGAACGCATCCTTCGCGCCTGGGGTCGCCGCCGCGCACAGGGTGCAGACGTGCGGGCCCTGCTGCGCGCCGCCGATGCGACCGAAGACGCCACGAAGCAGGCCATCGCCTCGATTCGCCTGCTGCGCTTCTACCTGGAAGTGGGTCGCGTTCACCAAGCCGAGCGCCTCATTCCGCGCATCGAGGCCCGCATCGAACAGCTCGCCAACCCCGATCCTTTCTGGGCGGTGTTGGGCGAGCTGCGCTCCGAGCTCTTCTTCGCCAAAGGGGACTTCGAAGCCGCCGAGACCACGGCGCGCAACGCCCTGCCCCACTGCGCCAGCGATGCGCGAGGCCAACGACAGCGCTGCCGCTTGCTGCGAAGCATCGGGCAGGTCAAAGCCACGATCGGCCGGTTTGCCCAGGCTCGCCAGTGCTACACCGAAGCGCTGGGCATCGCGCGGGAGATCGGCAACCAGCGTCTCGAGGCCAACCTGCTCAACGCGCTGGGCGAGGTCGCAGGGCGCAGCACGCACTACCAAGAAGCCGTGGACAGCTTCAAAGCTGCGCTGGCGATCGATCGCGACCTGGGCGATCGGTACGCCACCGGTCGCAAGCTGGCCAACCTCGGCATCACCTACGCGTGCATCGGCCTGTCTCGTCGGGCCGAACGGTTCCTCCGCAAAGCACTCGAGCTGCACGAAGCGGTGGGCCATCCCGGCGAGTTCAACGACGCGGCAGTGCACCTGGGTGAAGCCGTTGCCGACGGCGACCCCGAAACCGCGCGCACCTTGTTGCTCGATGCGGCACGTGTCGCCGGATCCCGCGGGGACATTCGCACCGAGTTGCGGGCGCGTGTGCGACTGGCACAAGCGCTGCGCTCCGGCGATACGTCGGCCGAAGACCGCAAGGCCGCTCGCGTGACCGCGGAGCAGGTCCTCAACACGGCGCGCTCGCAGGGCCTGCGCACCTCCACCTGCCGAGCGCTGCACGTCCTCGCGCAGCTCGACCTCGAGGAGGGCGACCCGCAGTCCGCCCAACATCGGCTGGAGGAAGCGGTGGAGCTGGTCCGCGCTGGCGCCGCGCCCGTCGACGGCGTGCGCTCGATTCACCTGTTGGGGACGCGGCTGCGCGATGGTGGACACCACGACGACGCGCGCGCCCTGCTGCACGAGGCTGCGCTCATGGTGAAGGCTCGCCTGGACGAGCTACGCGACGCCGACCTTCGCGGCGGATATCTGGAGCAACCCGAGGTGCGACAGATCCTGCTCGACGGTGGTCTTCACGATGACCTCTCGGCACCGTAAGACGCCGGACGTCCGCAAACGCTATCCTGCTCCCATGATGGGCGGCACCCCCACCCGAACGCTCGCACTCGCGGCCTGCCTGCTGGTGCTCCCCAGCTGCGCCGGTCGAAACGGGCTGCTGGTGGCTGAAACGGGCGAGCACCGCCTGACGGCACGCGACACCGAGAGCGGCGTCACGCTGGTGGTCACCTCGGGAGCCTGGGACGGGCTGCCCAGCGACCTGGAACGCGAACTCACCGTGCTGCACGTCCTGGTCGCCAACGAAGGTCAGCAGCCGATCCTCCTGGCGCCGGGAGACTTCGAGTTCCGGGACCGTCGCGGCTTCAGCTACGCGGTGCTCGACCCCGGCGCCACCTTTCGACCCGCAACCGCCACCGAGCGAAGCTCCGGCAAGTACGACTTCGAACTCGATCAGGGCTACGACCCCGGCGGGGCCGGTGCTGTCGAACAGATCCTGCCCCAAGGAGACATCGCCCGCCTCGCCCTTCCCTGGGGCGTCCTTCTCCCGGGGACTCAGATGCGTGGCTACCTCTACCTGGAGCCCGTCGCCCACACCGCCAACGGCGGCACCTTGACCTGGCACATGAAGACCGCCGCGCACCAACCGATCGCGGACCTCGTGTTCCCGATGGCGGTCACACGCGCCAAGTAGCAGCAGCCTCCCCCTTGGCGCTGCGACCAAGACAAGACTCCACATCGAGGGTGGGAAGGACCTATCGCCGCTCTTCCGCTCCGCCACAGACGCGCGCGCTTCGAGGCAGACCTAGGGCGCGCAGCACACAGTGAACGCGTCCTGCCCCGCTGCTGTCCCTTGAGGCTCACCACCGGCCGGCGAGCAACCCGAGCTGTCGGGCATTTCCGAGTCAAGATTGAACTCCATGAAATACTGAGCACCTCCTGAGGGGTCGTTGTCTGGAGCAAGCGGTACAGAGCAAGCCGTCCCAGCAGCAACCGTAGGTTCCGCATCGTTGATCGTTGCGCCGCCGAAGAAGTACTGCACCACGGTATCGATGGATCCGCCGCACGTCACGTCTTCTGCCGCACCGCAAGAGCACGTCGAGCAAGAGCGCGTGTCGACCGTACCCCGGTAGATGACCTGGCGCTCCGAGTATCCGGAATCGGCAGGGCACTCGTTCTCCCCATCGCGAAGGATACAGTGGCCTGCAACGAAGCCCGCCTCAGCTTCTGGCATGCAGACGCCGTCCGATTCACACGCCCCCATCGGTTCCCCCTCACAGAGTTCAAGGTCACCGTCGGTTTGCAGGGGGCTGACCGACTCACTACTGTTGGGGGCACACGTCGGAGCAGATACGACATCCGGAAGCGATACCGCAATGCGATAGCCGAACTGCTGACCCGTAGCGTTGATGAGGTCCACCTCGTGCGATGCCGGATCCGTGTAGAGGAAGTTGTCGTCGGTACAACCTGACACGATCGACTGGTCGTAGAAGGAAATGTCCACATCGTCGTCGCACGACCCTCCCGTCGCGCTCCCGCAGTCGCACGTACAAGACGCGGCGGCCCCGTTCACGGACTCCACTCCCGCGTCGACATGCGTCGAGTAGCCACCGCCGCACCCTCCGCCACCGGCGACGTCCGGCGTCGCCGAACGAAGGTACGGCCCTGTCCACCCGTCCGGTACCGAGGCGACGCACACCCCTTCACAGGTCGTACCGTTTCCGGTTTCTCCTTCCGTGCCACCGTCGGTGGCGTCTCCGGTCTCTCCCTGGGAATCCGACGCCACCCCAGTCGACGATTCGTCACCCGTGGAAGACGAGGTCGTGTCATCTACGCCCGAGTCGCTGGAGGTCGTGCTCGTCGGGCTCGACCCCGTCGATGTCGACGAGTCGACACCCGTCGACCCCCCCGCAGGTCCCGTACCGTCACCGCTAGGACCCGAAGCTCCACCGGAGCTCGACATCACCTCGCCAGGTTCCGTATCGGCGCCATCGGTCTCCTGAACCTGGTTCGGCGCAAAACAAGCTGTTGCACAGGAGAGTAGAAGCAGTGCGTTCATCCGTCGCATAAGGGCGTACTACCGAAAAGCACGCGGCGAAGCGATTCAAAAAAACTCAAATGGTCAGGTCGTAGAAACCGCAGCACGGTGTCCGGCTCGTGAACGACCGGCATTGGGGGCCCGAGTCAGCGACTCAGGCTCCCCTGCCACGCCCTGCGTAAATCCGGCGGTCCTGCGGAGACGGTCAGCGTTCCTATCTGGGGAGATTTGGCCTCGGGCTCGAAAGGCAACGCGTGTAGGCGCGGAGCGAGAAGTCAGCAGAGGCCATAGTAGGTCCGCCGAAGGGCGCGCCTAAGGGGCCGAACGATGAGGCGAGGGAAACGCCCTGCGCCCTCGACAGAGCCACGGCTTAGATGTCCAGCATGGAGCCCCCACTGAAGGACCGGGGTGAAATCCCAGGAGGACAGTGGAGCAAGCAAGCCAAGCCGGTGGCGAGGGGAACGAGCGCCGAGGCAAGAAGCAGAGGGAAACGACCGCTTGCAGCTTTGACCTCAACTCATCGAACCGCCTGGCGCGGACCCGTATGCCAGGTGGAGTCCCTTTGACTACGAGAGCTTGACTGATTCTCCTAGTCACCCGCGCCTCGTATCCGGTTCTTGTCCATCGGCCCGCGGATTCGCTCCACCCTTCCTTCAGTCGCTCGGCCCGCTCCCGCCCTTCGGCTTCACTTCCCTTGCTGTGATCAGCTCAGGGGAGGGCTTTCACCTCCAAGTCAGTGCCATGCTCAGCGCACAAGAAAAGCGGCGAGGGCAAAACCCTCGCCGCTTCTCGCGATCCGTCAACGAAGACGCATCAGGCAGGCAGCGCGCAGACGCCGACGTCCTCGAATCCGGGAGGAACGTTGCCCTCTTCGAACCAGGGCGTGCACATTTCAGCGGCGGTGCAGCCAGCGGGGTCCGCCTCGGTGAGGTCGCAGACGGGCTGGCAGCAGCCGGCGGAGCCGGCGGGGCAGCCTTCGACAGCTGCGGCGCCCAGGCAGATGTTGCCCTGGTCGCACGCGTTCAGGTACTCGCACGGGTCGTTGTCGGCACCCATGTCGTCACCCGAAGCATCGGGAGCGCAGACGAAGGTGTCGTCGATCGGGTAGCACGCCTGGCCGTCGGCGCAGTCCTGGATGAGAGGGTTGCACTCAGGCAAGCAGAGGATGAGCACGCCATCGTTGGCGATCGAACACTCGGTGGCCGGGTCGTCGCAGACCGCCGCGTTCTCGGAGCCGGTGCAGAAGGCGACGCAGGTGCCTTCGTTGGTCTCGGGGTCGACATCCCAGCACATCGAGGAGACGTCGCAGGTGTCGATGCCCGACACGCCGGAGCCTTCGACGGTGCAAGAGTCACCGGGCTGGGCGGGGTTCGGGTCGAGCGGCACGCAGCGCGTGGCGTTCCAGGAGCTGCCGCCGTCGTTGGCCCATGCGGAGCACTTCTCGCCCGTGGGGCAGTCTTGGTCCCAAACCGAGCACTCGATCTCCACGCCGCCGCCGTCGGGGTCGGTGATGAAGGAGCCGGTGATGCCAGTCGCGTTGGTGTCGTCGGTGTCCGAACCGTCGGAGTCGTCACCGCCGGACGAGCCGCCGGAGGGGTCGGTGGTGTTGGAATCGGAGTTCGATCCGGCGCTGGGGTCGGAATCGCTGTCGTCGCCACCGGAGGAGCCGCCGCTGTCGTCGCCGTTGCTCGCCGAGTTGGCGCCAGTGCCGCCGTCGTCGCTGTCGGCGTCACAGCCGAAGACCAGGAGGGCGGAGCCCAGAAGTGAAATCAAGACCTTTTTGTGCATTGTTCGTCCCTTGCGGTTTGGTTTGGTTGCTCGCTTCGGCGCGGTCGGAAACCGGTCCCCGTGGTTTCCTTGGTCTGCTCGGGGCAGAGCCGGTGACTGTTGCTGGGCGAGTCCTGAGGTTCTGCGAGTGGCGAGGGGTCGAAACAGCAGGTCACGACCGTGACACCACGACGGTGGGAAGAATCCACAAAAACCTGCTCCCCAGCAAGCAAAAACTCACAAAAAAACGTGAGAAAGCTACTGAGCGCGAAAACAGGCGTCCGCCCGGCCGCAAGAAAAAAGTGGCTGCATCCCGGGCACTTAGGTCAAACGCGCGGTCGCGCAGCTTCCGCCACCGGCGCGAGAGTCGACACTTTCGTGCGTTTCGCGGATCCGTCCCGTTCGGGTCCGCGCGCCGCCAGCACACTGACAGCGCGTCAATCGCCGCCGTCCCAATGGGGAGGTGCCCCCTTCGAACCGCGCGGGGCCGGGGGACCTCGCGGCACGGCCCGGCGTTTGCAGATTCTCGTCTCCATGCCGCAATGCCCCGCTTGTCAGGGACCACTTGAGTCCACGTCGTTTTCCTCCATGACCGTAGAGGGCATGTCGGTCTCCGTGTGCGAAGCCTGCACTTGTGTGTCGATACCGTCGGTCTCCACACGTGTAGAGGATCACTACCGGGCGCGGGTATGGGGCGGCCGGCCGCGGGCCGAAATGATCGAACACGACGACGGCTCGATCCGTGTCTGCAACACCCAAGCAACCGCGGCGAGATCGGACGCGAAGCTGCAAGCGTTGCGGGCAGCGCTTCGGCTCGGCGATACGGTCGCGCCGCGACTGCTCGAAGTCGGTTGCCGTGACGGCGCCTTCCTGCAGGCCGCACGCGCCCAGTTTCGCGGCATCGCCGCGACCGGCCTCGAACCGTGGCTTCCGTGGCGGGACAAGACCTCAGCGCAGGGGTTTCGCGTCGAGGCGCTCACCGCCGAGGCCTACGTGAGCGAGGGCTTCGACATCGTGGTCGAGTTCGATCTGCTCGAGCACTGCGGCGACCCGGTCGCGCACCTCGAAGCGCTGCGATCCCACATGGCCCCCGGAGGACACCTGGTGCTCGGAGTCTCCAACTTCGCGACCAGTGCGGGCTTTCTGCATCCGCACCGTATCCGCCTGGATGCACCGATCGGCTTCACCCGCCGGGCACTTCGGCGCGCCTGTGCGGCGGCCGGTTTGTCCGCGGCCCTGTGGGAAGATGGAACGAACCTGTTCGCGGTCTGCGAGCGCGGCACGCCGATCGTGCAGGACGCAGATCCCCAGGAGGCTCGCGATCTGCTGCGCTCGCTGCGGGAAAACGATGGTCGTCTACTGCTCAAGCGCGTCCTCGCCAAACACGGACCGACCGACGCAGTGCTGCGCGCAGCCGAGACGTCGGCGCGCGGGTGCCCCACCGCGCAGGGACGTCGAGCCTTGTGCCTCGACGTCGCGCGGGCATGTGAACACGGCGGCCGCAGCGACGAAGCGGCGCGGTGGTTCGACCGCGGGCTTGCCCGCGATCCGCAGTCACAGAATGTGGCGTGACAGGTCCTGGTCTTCGAGTAGATCACCGACCCGCTGCGTGACGTAGTCGGCGGTGATCCGAATCTCCCGGGCGCCCACCTCACTGGCCTCGAAGCTGAGCTCCTCGAGCACGCGTTCGAGCACGGTGTGCAGGCGGCGAGCACCGATGTTCTCGAGCGTGGTGTTGGCCTTCCAGGCCGTGCTCGCGATCGTTTCGACCGCCCCCTCGTCGAACACCAACTGCACCCCCTCGGTCTCCAGGAGCGCGGCGTACTGCTTGAGCAGAGAGTTGTCGGGTTCGCGAAGGATGCGAACGAAGTCGTCGGCGCGCAGCGACTCGAGTTCGACTCGAATCGGAAAACGCCCCTGCAGCTCGGGGATCAGGTCACTCACCTTGGACAGGTGAAACGCCCCGGCCGCGATGAACAGGACATGGTCGGTCTTGACCGGGCCATACCGTGTGGACACGGTGGAGCCCTCGACCAGCGGGAGCAGGTCACGCTGCACGCCCTCGCGCGAAATGTCCCCGCTGCCGACCTTCTCCCGGCTGCAGATCTTGTCGATCTCGTCGAGAAACACGACGCCGAGTTGCTCGGTGCGAGAGACGGCCTCCTTGGAGACAGCATCTCGGTCGACCATCGCGGCGGCCTCTTCGTCGGCGAGCAGGTCGAGCGCCTCGCGTACGGTCACGGTGCGCTTCTGCGACTTGCGGCCGAACTGCCCGAACATGTCCTTGAGCTGCTGCATCTGGGCGCCGATGTCCATGCCCGGGCCTCCGCCCGGAGCGAACATCGCCGACGGGCCACCACCGCGTTCGGTCACCTCGACCTCGACCTCGCGCTCGTCCAGCTTGCCGCGATGCAGCAAGTCACGAAGCTTTTCTCGCGTCGCGCTGGACCCCGACGGCGGCTCGCCAGGCCGGTCGGTGTAGCTACGCGCGGCGTCTTGAGACGGCGGCAACAGCAGATCGAGGACCCGCTCTTCGGCCCGCTCCTTGGCTTTGCCGCGGACCGAGCGCTCCATCTCCGCCTGCACGATCTGCACCGCGGACTCGACCAGGTCGCGCACCACCGAGTCGACGTCGCGACCGACGTACCCGACCTCGGTGAACTTGCTGACTTCGACTTTGACGAAGGGCGCCCCGGTAAGACGCGCGAGGCGACGGGCGATCTCGGTTTTGCCCACGCCGGTGGGGCCGACCATGATGATGTTCTTGGGGGAGATTTCCTCCCGCATCGGCTCGGGCACCATCTGGCGACGCCATCGGTTGCGCATCGCAATTGCGACGGCGCGTTTGGCCGCGTGTTGGCCAATGATGTAGCGGTCGAGTTCCTCGACCACGCGACGCGGTGTGAATGCCTTGGGGTCGCTGCTCATCATTCGCCTTTGCTGTCGAGGGTGAGCACGGTGTGCTCGAGGTTGGTGAACACGCAGATTTCTCCGGCGATTCGAAGCGCCTCTTCGACGACCTGCTGGGCGCTCATGTCGGTGTGACGCAGCAATGCGCGCGCAGCCGAGAGCGCATAGTTGCCGCCCGACCCGATCGCGAGCACCCCGTCATCGGCCTCGATCACATCGCCGGTGCCCGAGAGCAACAACGAGCGCTCGGCGTCGCACACGATCATCAACGCCTCGAGTTGGCGAAAGCGCCGCTCGAGGCGCCAGTCTTTGGCGAGGTCGACGCACGCACGCGTGAAGTTGCCGCCCACCTTTTCGAGCTTGGCTTCGAGCAGCTCGAACAACGTCAGCCCATCGGCGGCGGACCCGGCGAAGCCACCGAGGATCCGGCCCTGCGCGAGCGTCCGCAGCTTGCGGGCGCTGCCCTTCATGATGGTGTTGCCCATCGAGACCTGGCCGTCGGCGCCCAGCGCCACCGTGCCCCCGCGTCGCACGCAGAGGACCGTGGTCGATCGGAATACAGGACGAGAGGAGGCGTCCGTCATGCGCGAAGTATACGGCGCGGATGCGTCCGCTTGACCGCGCAACGCTGGCCCCCGAAGCTTCGGTCGTGCTTCGCCTCACCGCCCTCGCCTCCGGACGTGGCTCCAACGTCGCTGCGCTGCACGCTGCCATCGAGCGCGGGGATCTGCGCGCAGAACTCGGCCTCATCGTCTCGAACAACTCGGGCGCCGGTGTGCTGGACTTTGCGCGTGCGCACCAGATCCCCTGGGCGCACATCAGCGGCAAGACCCACGCGGACGAAGGCGCAGCACTGCTCGAAGCGCTGCACGCCGCCCGCACCGACGTGCTCGTGTTGGCGGGCTACATGAAGAAGCTCGACCCCCGCGTCGTGCAGGCGTTCGAAGGGCGCGCGGTCAACATTCACCCCGGTCCCCTGCCCCGCTTCGGCGGCCGCGGCATGTTCGGGCGGCACGTGCACGCGGCCGTGCTCGAGGCGGGCGTCACGCAAAGCGGACCGACCATTCACCGTGTCACCGCCGAGTACGACGAGGGTGCAACGCTCGGCTTTCGCCCCGTGCCGGTCGAACCGCACGACACGCCCGACACCCTCGCCGCGCGAGTGCTCGCCGCCGAACACGACCTGTACTGGCGAGTGATCGCGGAGACGTTCGTGTAGGACCGCGACGAAGAAGGCCCGCGTCGCGAATCGCGAACGCGGGCCTGGGCGGCGAGCGAGCGCCCGAACTCAGGCGTTCTCGATGAGCTCCAGCGGCGGCAGCACCCGGCGCAGCCAGTCGTCGATCATCACCAAGCCCGAAATCGTCACGCCCGCTTCGACCTCCTCGCGCACCCGCTGGTTGAAGTCGCCAAGGTTGTACTTGGAGACCATGCCCGCGACATCATCGCCCTCGACCAGCCGCACGAGCTTGTGCAGGTGGAAGTTGAGCTGTCGGCGCAGCGCGTTGACGGCCGGACCGTCCCACGGGGTGGCGATCTCCATGTGGTCGATCGCCTGGTTGAGGTAGAGGAAGCCCATCCGGTCGGTGACCTTGAGACGCAGCTGCAGCCACTGCTCGGGCGTCCGACCGAGCAGCATCGCCAGACGCACGGCGTCGAGCACCGGGGTCAGGTACCGCAGACGGACCAACCGACCGGCGAGCGACTCGGGCACGCCGGCTTCGACCAGCCGAGCGGTCCGCCCAGCCGTGCGACGCTTCGAGCCGCTGGGCAGAGCGTCGTCGACGTGGGACAGCAACGCGAACGTCTTCTCGGACGCTTCGTCGTCCATCGGCGGCAGCGGCATTTGGTCGAGCAGGTAGTAGGTCGCATCTTCGAGCCACGTCTGCGCGAGCTTCATGCAGCGGTAGATCGCAGTCTGCGTCTTGGCGGTTTCCGCCGCGTAGAGCTCGGTCGCCAGCGACTCCCACCCGCATGCCGCCGAAGCGTGCATGTACGCCAGCGAGATGTCCCGCGTGGACGACCCGGTGGCCAGCGCCAACTCGGCGAGCATGCTGCCGCCCGCGTTGTCGACGACGTGGTTGATCAGCATCGTGGTGCCGATCTCGCGGCGCAGCAGGTGGTTCTCGACCGCCTCGGTTCCGGCGAGCTCGAGCACGCGCGTGGGGAAGTAGTCCCGCACCATGCGGCGCACGAGGCCGTCGGGAAGCGGCTCGTCTTCGAGCAGCTCGCGGTAGGCCAACATCTTGGCGTGGGCGCAGAGCACCGCAGCTTCGTGTTTGAACAGCCCGTGCCCTCGCCGGGAGCGGCTCTGCAGCTCCTCGTCCTGCGGCATCGCGAACATGTCGGGGTTGAACGGCACGTGCGTGGACAGGAACCGCAGCGCGCGTGAGTAGCGGAACACGTCCTGGCGGCTGCGCTCGACGTCGAACGACACCATTCGGCTCTGCGAACGGTTGTTGCCGAGGACCATCTCCACGATCTCGTTCTCGCAGTCCTCGAGCAGGGTGTTCCGGTCATCCCGCGAGACCGCCCCCGAGACCAGCAGCGGCGCGAACAGGATCTTGATGTTCACCTCATGGTCGGAGATGTCGACGCCGCCCGAGTTGTCGAGGAAGGCGTTGTAGTTCTGGCCGCCGCGTTTGGCGAACTCGACCCGGCCGCGGTCGGTGATCGCGAGGTTGGCCCCTTCGCCCAACACCCGGCAGCGCAGCTCGTTGGCGTTGACCCGGACCGAGTCGTTGGCCTTGTCGCCCACCTCGGCCTGGCTCTCGTCCTTGGCCTTGGCGTAGGTGCCGATGCCGCCCATCCACAGCAGGTCGACGTCGAGCTTCAAGATGGCGCTGATCGCCTTGTCTCCGCTGACCGCCTCGTCGGGTTCGAAGCCGAGCAACTCGCGAGCACGCGCGCTGAGGTCGAGTTCCTTGGCCTTGCGATTGAAGACGCCCCCGCCCTCGGAGAGCACGTCACCGCTGTAGTCTTCCCACGTCGAGCGAGGAAGCTCGAACAAACGCTTGCGCTCCTCGTAGCTCTTGCCCGGATCGGGGTCCGGGTCGATGAACACGTGGATGTGGTTGAACGCAGCGACGAGCTTGATCGTCTTGCTGCGCAGCAGGCCGTTGCCGAACACGTCCCCGCTCATGTCACCGACACCGACGGCCGTGATCACGTCCGCTTCGGGGTCGATGCCGAGCTCGCGGAAGCTCCGCTTGGAGACCTCCCAGGCACCACGCGCGGTGATGCCGGTCTTCTTGTGGTCGTAGCCGTTGGAGCCGCCCGACGCGAACGCGTCATCGAGCCAGAACGACTGCTCGGCACTGATCGCGTTGGCCGTGTCCGACAGGTGTGCGGTGCCCTTGTCGGCCGCCACCACCAGATAGGGGTCTTCTCCCTCGTCGAACGGAATGATGCCCTCGGGGTGTTTTGCCGTGCCGTCGACGACGTTGTCGGTGACCGACAACAGCGCGCCGATGAAACGCTTGTAGAAGGCGTCCCCCGCGGCGCGCAGGGCATCGCGCTCGGACGGCGGATTGCGAATGACGAAGCCCCCTTTGGCGCCCATCGGAACGATCAGCACGTTCTTGACCATCTGCGTGGCCATCAGCCCGTGGATCTCGGTGCGGAAGTCTTCGGGGCGGTCGCTGAAGCGCAGACCACCACGCGCGACGCGGCCACCGCGAAGGTGCACGCCTTCGAAGTCGGGGTGGTAGACCCAGATTTCGCGGAACGGCTTGGGGTCGCGTCCGAACGACAGGGTTTCCGCGGCGATCTTGAACGCCAGCGCCTTGCCCTCTTCGGCGATGAACGCGTTGGTCCGTCGCACCGCCCGCACGACCTCGGCGACGGCTGCCAGCACGCGGTCGGCGGTGTAGTCGGTGACCCGCCGAAGCTCGGCCGACAGCGTGGCTTCGCTCGCCTCACGGCCATCCGACGCCTGCTGCCGCGGGTCGAACCGGGCCGACAACCATCCCACCAGCGCCTGGGCGACCGAGGCGTGATCGACCAGGACCTGCCGAATCACGTCGATGCCGAACGGCACCTGCAGTTGGTGCAGATAAGAAACGAACGCGCGCAGGATTTCGACGTCGCGAGCCCCGAGGTCGCTGACGACCACCAGGCGGTTGAGGTCGTCATCGCCGACCCGCCCCGCGAACACGTCACGCAGCGCGGAGACGATGTTGTGCCGCCGCCCCATGATCTGCCCGATGCGGTCGGGCCGAACATCGAAACGGAAGTTGTCCATGTCGATCGTCGGCAGGTGCGCGATCGAAATCTCCCGACTGTACTCATCGACCACTTCGAACCCGAAGTTGGTGATGACCGGAAGCTCCTGGCTGAGGTTGAGCGCGAGCCGGGAGAAGATACGTAGGTTGAGGCTGCCGGGATGGTCGCCGAACTCGGAGACGTAGAGGTCGCAGTCCGTGTCGAGGTCGCCGGTACGCAGCCGCTCGACACAGCGAATGTCGCCTTCGATGCGGCGAACGCTGCAGCGACGCTTGTGCTCGTCGTTGAACGCATCGGTGTAGATCTCGATGAGTTCGTCCTTGCGCCCCTCGTCCACGGCGTCGGCCGCTTCGCCCAGGCGGTCGCTCCACGAGCGTGCGTGCGCGAGGATCTTGGTGCGCAGCTCTTCGGTGTCGACCTCCCGCAGCGGGCCGACTCCGGTGACGTAGTAGTGAATGACCGCGTTGTCGTAGCGGTCGATGTAGACCCCGTAGTCGGCGTAGGTACCGGTGAGGTCTTCGAGCAGGATCGACTGAACCTCGCGCCGAAGCTCCTCGCTGAACTGCCATCGCGGCAGCGCGACCACGACGAACGCAAAGCGGGCCTGGTCGCCGATGCGGATGTGCACATCCGAGCCGCCCTCGGCTTCGGCGCGCAGAATCTGGTCGGTCAGCTCCCAGATGCTCTCGCGGTCTTGAATCAGCAAGTACTCGAGCGGCAGCGAGTTGAACGCGTTGGTGATGTTCTTGCCGCGGTTGCTGTGCTCGGACACCTTGCCGTCGGTGAGCAGGTCCTGCAGCGACCGACGAATGACGGGAATCTGCTCGGGCGGGCTGTGCAGCGCCTTGTAGGTGAACAGGCCGTCGATGATGACGCAGCCGTTGGGCGTGCCGTCTTCGGCGAACATGGTGACCAGGAAGTGCCCGAGCTTGCCCGCGCGGTGGACCGGGGACTCGACGCCGGAGCGCTGGTATCGAACATGGCGGCCCTCTCCTTTGGCGGCGGCAGCCACGAGGTCGCCGTCGCGTTCGGGCTGGTGAATGCGGCTGGTGCCGAGTCCTTGCTTCAGCGCCCCGTCCGCGCCGTACTCCTCGACAGCGAGCAGCACGAAGCTCTCGTCGCAGAGCCAGCGGAGCAGCTCCTCGGCCTCGCGCAGGTTGGTTGCCGCATCGCCGCGCTCGACCGACGCCGCCGCGAAGTAGCTGTCGGCGACGGTGTTGACCGTGGCGACCATCGCCTGGAAGTCCTGCACCATCGCCTGTGCGAGGCGCAGGCGTTTTTCGATGCGACCGACGACCCCTTCGGGGATCTCGTCACCGGCCGCCCGTGCGCTCGCTTCGACGCGCATGAGCGACTCGGTCTGCCCGGCCCCCAGGGACAGGGCACGCCCCGCGGGGTCCCGCCGCACGTGAACGATGGCGTTGAAGAAGCTCTTGAGCTCGTACTGCTCGTTGGCCAGCGCCGCACGCAAGGTCGAGACGAGGAAGGGCTGGTCTTCCAGACACGTCTCCACGACCAGCACGTCACGGGTGGGGTCGCGACGTACGTCGACCTTGATCTCGCCACGCTTGCGCTCCTTGAGCAGCGCGAGCAGGTCTTCGAGTTCTTCGACCAGCGTTTCGGGGGTGACGCGCTTGAGGTCACGGACGTCGACCGACGCGAGCACGGCTCGAGCCAACGCGGCGAGCTGCTCCCGGTCGGTGTTCTCGCGCCGGGGCGAGAAAGCGGACACGGCCTTTTGAACTTCGAGGATGAGCCGACTCGTCAGCTGGCGTGCAGACATGCACCCGGAGCGTCCCGCAGCGCGTTGCGCCACGCAAGACTGAGCGCCTGTGAGACAGACCGCGCGCAAAGACTTGCGCGCTCGGCTCAGGCTAGCGAGAGCACCGCGATCGCGCCCAGCAGCGCCGCACCCAGGGGCCCCGCGAGCGGGAGCACGAACCGGGGCGTGTTGCTCAGCACGTACGGGGAGAACTCGGGTGTCATGCCGATGCCATCGTCGCGACGGCGCAACGTCCGAAGGTCGACTGTGGGCCACGGCGTCCCGATGCGGCAGTGCTACTCTCCGGGCCAATGCGCGAGACTTCGGCTCCCTCTGGTGCGGCCTGTGGTGACCACCCCCGACCCAGCGCCGAAGCGTGCGCGGAGCGACGCGAGCGCGTTGCGGCCGCGCTGGCCCCCGACGAAGCCCTCATCCTTCCCGGCGGCGCGCTGCGGACCCGGTCCAACGACACCGAGTTCCGATTTCGGCCGGACTCGGACTTCTACTATCTGACCGGGCTCGCCGATCCGGGTGCGGTGCTGGTGCTGCGCCCCGGACATGAACCGGCATTCACCCTGTTCGTGCGCCCGAAGGATCCCGATGCGGAGGTCTGGAGCGGTCGCCGCGTGGGCCCCGATCTCGCCCGCGAACGCTTCGGCGCCGACGCTGCCCACGACCGTGCCGCGTTGGACACCGAACTGCCGGCACTGCTCGACGGCGTCCGCCGCATCCACCTCCCGCTGGCCGATGCTGCGCTCGGGCGGCAGGTGCTTCGCGCGCGCACGTCCCTGCAGCGGCGCAACCGCACTGGAGCCATGCCGCCCGAGGGCTTCATCGACGCGCGGGTCACGGTGGGCGAAGACCGCATCCGCAAAGACGAGGCCAGTCTCGCGTCCTTGCGGCGCGCCGTGGACATCACGGTGGCAGGTCACGACGCGGCCCAGCGCCTCACCCGGCCGGGCATGCACGAGTTCGAGGTCGAGGCGCTCGTGGAGTACGAGTTTCGGCGCAGAGGCGCGAGCGGGCCGGGCTACGGCAGCATCGTCGGCGGGGGTGCAAACGCCACGATCCTGCACTACGTCGACAACGACGCCCCGCTGCGAGACGGAGAGCTGCTGCTCATCGACGCAGGCGCGGAGTTCGACCTGCACAGCGGCGACCTCACCCGCACCTTTCCGGTGGGGGGAACCTTCAGCCCGGCCCAGCGCGACCTGTACCAGGTCTGCCTCGCGGCCAACCTGGCCGGCATCGACAAGACCCGGGTCGGCGAAACGATCGAGACCATTCACGACACGTGCTTGCGGGTGCTGTGTCAGGGCCTCATCGACCTGAAGCTGTGCGAGGGCAGCGTGGACGCGCTGCTCGAGTCCGAGGACTACAAGCGCTACTACATGCACCGCACCAGCCACTGGCTGGGCGTCGACGTGCACGACGCGGGCTACTACTCGGTCGGCGGCACTCCCCGGCCCTTGCAGCCCGGCTACGTGCTGACAGTCGAGCCCGGCCTGTACGTCGCAGCCAACGACGAACGAGCCCCGCAAGAACTGCGCGGCACCGGGATCCGCATCGAAGACGACGTATTGGTGACCGAGGGCGATCCCGACGTGCTCACCGCGGCTTCGCCGAAGACGGTCGAGGCGATCGAGGCGCGGATGGCCGAGCGCTCACAGTAGCGTCGTCCGTCGTCAGCCGTGGCCGAATGCGTGCCAGCGTGCGTGGCCCGATGCCCTTGACCTCCAACAAGGCGTCGAGGTCGGCGTAGGGGCGTCCACGAACGATGCGCTCCGCGAGGACCGGGCCAATCCCCGGCAGGCTGGCGAGGTCCGCCGCCGAATCTCGATTGGGGTCGATCGCCACCCCCAGCGCGGCGAGGTCGTCGGGCGACATGCGCGAAGGCTCTCCGCATCCAGCGGCATCCAGCGCATCACCACTGCGAAGCACGTGACGCCGACCGCAAGCATCGGTCACGTCGAGTGCGTCGTCGCAGACCAGTGCGCCATCGACGAGCGCCACCGCGTCACATCTCGGCGCGACGACGTCCGCGTGGGTCGGGCCACGTAGCCCCCACGCGACCAGCCCAAACCCGAGCGCCGCGAGCACCCACGGGCCCCGCTCACGCGGGCGCATCGAGGCCAAACGCGGAGTGAAGGCTTCGGAGTGCCAACTCGCCGTAACGCTCGTGGACGACGACCGACATCTTGATCTCGGAGTTGCTCACCATCTGCACGTTGACGTTGTCGGCGGCCAGCACCTCGAACGCTCGCGCCGCAACCTCGGCGTGCGAGCGCAGGCCCAGGCCCACCACCGAGATCTTCGCGATGGTCCGATCGGTCTCCAGGGTGAGTTCTTCGCCCCCCGGGCGGAGCCCCGAGAGCACCTCGACCGCAGATTCGAGATCGGCTTCGGCGACCGTGAACGTGATGTCGGTTCGCGCGTTGCGGCTGGCGTTTTGCAGAATCATGTCCACCGTGACACCGGCGGCCCCGAGCGCGCCGAACACCCCGGCGATCACGCCGGGAACGTCGGGCACGCCGACGAGAGTGACCTTGGCCTCGTCGCGTTGGAGCGCGACCCCGCTGACTTCGATGGCTTCCATGGCTGGTGCTTCGTCGTCGCCTCCCTGCTCGGAGGCGATTTGGGCGGACACCTGCGCGACCTCGTCGGCGGAGACGATCATCGTGCCGGGCCCTTGGTGTTGGCTCGAGCGCACGTGCACACGCACGCCGTATTTCTTTGCGAACGCGACCGAGCGAATCTGCAGGACCTTGGCGCCAAGCGACGCCAGCTCCAGCATTTCGTCGTAGCTCATCGCATCGACCTTGCGGGCTCGTGGCACGACGCGAGGGTCGGTGGTGTAGACCCCATCGACGTCGGTGAGGATCTCGCAGACGTCGGCCTTCAGTGCGGCCGCGAGCGCAACGGCCGAGGTGTCCGAGCCGCCGCGGCCCAAGGTGGTGATGTCCCCGCGGTCGTCGATGCCCTGAAACCCCGCGCAGACGACCACCTTGCCCTCCCCCAGCTCGCTGCGAATGCGCTGCTCGGAGATGTCGGTGATCTTGGCCCGCGTGAAGCTGCGGTCCGTCTTCATGCCGAGTTGGTGGCCGACCAAGGACACCGCCCGGCCACCGCGGTTGCAGATCGCCATGGCGAGGAGCGCGGCGGAGACTTTTTCGCCGGTGGCGACGAGCTGGTCGAGCTCGCGGTCGTGTTCGTGGCTGCGCTTGGCCGCGGTGACGTAGGGGCCGCGGTCGCCGTCCTCGGGCGCATGCTCGACCAAGGCGTTGGCCATTTCGATGAGACGGTTGGTCTCGCCTTTCATCGCCGAGACGACGACGACCAGGTCGTGCCCGGCCTTGGCGGTGGCAACACAGCGGTCGGCACACGCGCGAATGCGGTCGAGGTCGGCGACGGACGAACCTCCGTATTTCTGAAGGACCAGCATCGTGGACACGCGCAGCCTACCGCGCCCAGGGTCGACCGCGGGGCGCGAGCGTTGCACGCTTTTTGCGGACGCTCCGGCGTCAGTCGGACCCGTTGCCAAACAGGCCCAGCTGGTCGAGCACGGCCGCGGGCACTCGTTTGCGCCCCCGCGCCAGCTTGGCCTCTTGCAGCAGGACTTCGATGCCGCCGCGGCAGCTGCCGCAACCGGTGCCTGCTTCACAGTGCTCGCCGATGGCATCCACCGTGCTCGCCCCGGCCCGGATCGCGCGCTTGATCTCGGACTCGGTCACGTTCATGCACTGGCACAACACGCGGCTCATCGTCGAACTCAGCTTACCCCGCGTCCGCCGCTCGGGCGACCTCGGCCCCGCCGCGCCGACGCAGCTCGGCCACCACCGCCGGATGCTGCTCGAGCTGCGGATCCCGCTCCAGAAGCCCAGCCGCGGCATCACGCGCCGCAACGAGCAGCTTGGTGCCCTCCCCCGCGAAGCCCGCGAATCGCAACCGCGGCGCGCCCGCCTGCCGGGTGCCGAACACCTCGCCCGGGCCGCGATATTCGAGATCGCGCTCGGCGACGACGAACCCATCGGACGTCTCCGTCAGCACCCCGAGTCGTTTGGCGGAGTCCGAGCTGGGTCCTCCCGAGGTGTGCAACAGACAAAATGACGCCCCGCCGCCCCGACCGACACGACCGCGAAGCTGGTGCAGCTGTGCGAGCCCGAAACGCTCGGCGTGCTCGATCGCCATGACCGTCGCGGCTGGCACATCCACCCCGACCTCGATGACCGTCGTGGCGACCAGCACCCGTGCCTCCCCACCGCGAAAGCGGGACATGACCGCATCCTTGTCCTTGGAGGTCATGCGTCCATGCACGACCACGATCTCGGTTTCGGGGAGCTGGGTGCGAAGCTCGGCCGCCGTCGCTTCCACGTCGGTCACCTCCAGCGCATCACTGGCCTCGACGAGCGGACACACCACGAAGACCTGGCGGTCTTGCCCCACCGCCTTCGCGACAGCACGCCGAAGCGCGCCGAGCCCACGTTTTCCCGTGTACAGCTTGGTCAGCGGCGGCTCGCGCCCGGGCGGCATTTCGTCGATCACCGACACGTCCAGCTGCCCGTACGCGCACAACGCCATCGTGCGAGGGATCGGCGTGGCCGTCATGACCAGCAAATGCGGCTGGTCCCCCTTGCGTCGCAACACCGCACGCTGCTCGACCCCGAATCGATGCTGCTCATCGACCACGACCAAGCCCAGGTCCGCGAAGTAGACGTCGTCGGTGAGCAGCGCGTGGGTGCCCACGAGCAGATCGATCTTGCCATCGGCCAGCAGCGCGAGCTTGCTGGTCCGCTCGGCACGAGGCGTGGACCCTGTGAGGAGGTCGATGCGAAGGCCCGCCGCTTCGCACCACGGTCGAAGCGTGCGCAGGTGCTGCTCGGCGAGGACCTCGGTCGGAGCCATCAGCGCGGTCTGGGCCCCCTGCCCCGTCACCGCGGTCGCCAGCGCGAACGCGACTGCCGTCTTGCCCGAGCCCACGTCCCCCTGCAACAAACGCAGCATCGGCTGCCCCGCGCTCATGTCGGCGCGGAGTTCCTCGAGGACCCGCCACTGCGCGCCCGTGGGCTCGAACGGAAGCGCCGCCCGGATCCGTTCTCGGTCCAATGCGTCGGGTGGCAACACGACCGACGCCGCGTATGCGCGATGTTTCGCGCGTTCTCGCAGCAAGGCCAGCTGAAAGAAGAAAAACTCGTCGAAGGCCAACCGGCGGTGCGCGGGCGAGGCCCCGCGGGCGAGCGTCTCAACCTCCTCGGGCGAGGCGTCGTCGTCGGGCATGTGCAGCAAGGCCAGCGCCTCCAGCTGGCCCGGGAGCTGCTCGGCTCGAGCGATGTCGGCTGGCAGCGCATCGGTGAATCCGGACTCGTCGGCCAGCGCCTGGACTGCCCCCCGAACGACGCGGGCCAATGTGCGGGGCGCGACCCCCTCGACGCTCGGGTACCGCACACCGATTGCGGGGCCGGGGTCCATGGGGTCGCGCAGCTCGGGATGCGCGAGCGAGAGCTGGCCCTTGTACCAACGCGCTGGACCCACCGCGAGCACACGGCCGCCCTTGGCCCACCGATCGAGGCCCCCCACGCGATGGAACCACCGGGCGAGCACGGTGTGTTCGGTGCCGTCGTCATCGGTGACCCGGATCTCGACCGTCGCCAAGAATCGACCTCGCCCGAACCCTTGTCGAATGCTGCCGACCTCGCCTTCGATCACCGCGACGTCGCCGTCTTCGATCGCATCGACGGGTTTGCGATGCCGCCGGTCCTCATAGCCGGACGGCAACACGTAGGCGAGGTCGACCAGCGACTCCAGACCGCGGGCACGGAGTTTCTTCGCCGTCGCCGGGCCCACGCCCTTGAGGGTTTCGATCGTGCGCAGGGGCGCCGCTGACTCGGGCTCCGGGTCGGGCTGAGGCGCGGCGGGTGCGGTAGCCCGCTTCTTTCGCCCGCGCGTACGTGTGACCTTGGCTTCGGGCTCGGAGGTCTTGCGGCGGCGGGGCTTCTTCGGCGGAGGCTCAGGGGCAGGACGGGCAGCCGCGCCCAGTCGCATGCCTCGCGCGACCAACACCGAACGGTCCTGTCGACCCAGGCGTTCGAACGCCGACAAACGCCCACGCCAACGCTTCAGCTCGGTCGAAACCTCGGGCAGGGTTTCGAACCACCTGTCCGCGAGGGACACGAGGCGATCGCCGAGCCCGGGTTCGCCGATCTGCGCAAACCCATCCACCATCGCGGTCCGCAACGATGCGTGCAGCTCGGCCCAGGCTTCGGCGCGCGCGTCTTCGGCCATCGGCCGCAGAGTCCCTCACGACGGGGCCGATTGGCAACGTCTGCCGCGTCCGCACGCGACGGCGAAAAGGCGTCAGGAGGGCGGAATGAACGAGAAGCGGATCTCGTGGTCGCACAAGCGATACGAGGTGCCCTCTTGAATCAGGTGGTTGTCCACCCGCTGCCCATTGAACTCGACCCCGTTCGTGCTCTCGAGGTCCTTGATGTAGTACTGGCCGTTGCGCCGAACGACGGCGCAATGCCGACGCGAGATGTTGGCGTCCTTGATCGGAAGGTCCGAGTACTTCGACCCACGGCCGATGACGAACTGGTCCTGGTCCACCTCGTAGACCTGACCGTCGTAGTAGAGGTACAGCGGGCGCGTGCCGCCGCCGGCGGGTCGCCGAGGGGCTGCAGGACGGCCGCTTGGCGGAGGAAGCCCCGCACCACCGCGAGGGCGTGCGCCGCCCGCTGGGCTTGGAGGCCGAGGCTGCGGCGGCTTGGGCCGGGCACCGCCTGCGGCGCCTGCAGCCGCGGGGGCTTCGGTGGTCTTCTTGCGGCTGAACAGCTGCACGAGCGCGGCTTGCACCACGTCGTCCGTCGACATGCCGCGTCGCTGGGCGAGCGCCTCGACGCGAGCCCACACATCGTCCCTACACTGAAACTGCCGCAGCGATTTTCCCATGGTGGGTCTCGAAGGTGAGGCCGACGACGCGGCCCGCAGTCATCGTAGGTTCTTGCTCACGTGCGGGTCAACTGGGAGGCGATTCAGGTAGGCGCTCCCCGGCCGGGCAGTCTCGACGCTCGATGAAGGACGCCGATCCATCGGAGGACCGATGAGGCTATCCTCGCGGCCGGACTCGATGGTCCCCTCGCCCCCTCCTCGATCGCACCACGCCTTCCCGCTTGCGCGCGCATGCGCCCTCGCGACGGGTTTGCTGGTCTGGCTCCTCGCCGCCGCGGCGAGTGCTGCCCCTGGCCAAGCGTTGCGGTTGGGCGGCGTGGAAGCACAAGGACCCGCGACTCGCGCGGTTACCGCAATCCACCACAACCCCGCGATGCTGGCCGCCCTCGGCGGAACAGCCGTGCAGCTGAGCGGAAGCCTGGGCCTCGAACAGCTCCGAGTTCGGCGCTATGCGATCGACCCGAGCAGCGGCACCCCCACCGGTGCGCTGCAAGACCCAGCGTCGATCCTCAACCCATCCGCGGGGTTCTTCGCCGGGGCCAGCGTGTTCTTCGACCCGATCGCGCTGGGGGTCGGCGTCTACGATCTCGGCACCCGGTACCGCACCACGAGTGCAGATCCCCTCCGGTTTCAGCTCGCCCCCGACCCGCAGTCTTGCATCGCACCCGGCCTGGGAAGCTGCCCGCCCGACGGTGGCGCGGTCCGGGCTCGCCGCGACATTTCCCTCGCCCTCGCCTTTGCTCGGGGTGGGCTGAACTTCGGCGTGGCCGTCCACTTTCCGCGGCTCCGCGAACGCTTTGCCTTCGACAACGACACCGAGCTGACCCCGGCACCCGAGGAGATCACCACCGCGCGATGCGACGACAAAGAGGACCCGTCGTGTGCAGAGCGAGTGGGGTTCAAGGGGTGGAACCGGTGGATTCCGCGTGAAGGTGGCGTCGCGGGTCTCGATGCCGCGCTCACGTTCGGCGTCGCGATCAGCCTCCGCAACGACACGCTCACGCTCGGCGCCCGCTACCGAACCTTCCCTCTGCGCCGCGCTGGAGAGATGGCGCTCGACGGGGTGGCCCTGGTCTGCCGGCCGTCGGTCGACACCACCGACGGCTTGGGGCGAGACATCGTCCCTCCCTGCGAGGTCGCCGAACCGGTGGATGCCAGTCTTCGCGAGCGCCTGCCGCAGGAGTTCGCCCTGGGCGCGTCGTTCGTGCTCGGTCGCTCGCGCCTTTGGCGGGTCGACACCAACTTCTACTGGATGGACCTGTGCCCCGGCGGCGTGCGTCCTGGCTCGTGCAACGGGCGCGACGCACAGACGCTGCGTTTGGTGGGCCTCGACCGCAACAGCTTCGTGCCGCCGGAGTTCGACCGCTTCAAGGGTGCGCAGGACCTGTACGGGCTCGAGATGCACGGCACGTATCGCGTGCGGTCCAACATCGCGTTGCTGATGCAGTCCAACATCGCCTCTCCGTCCGTCAGACGTGGTGCCCAGACCGCGGCGGTCGGCGAGGGCTGGCGCTTGGGGCTCGGGGCGGGCGCCCGCTTTCGCGTCGGCAGCAACAACGTCCTGCTCTCGCCGGGCTACGCAGTCGACCTCCTGCTCCCTCGCAACGTCGACGCCGACAGGGCGCTGCTCGATCCCAGCGCCGCCACCGACTTCGCGGACTCGGGCGGAGACATCAACGCCGAGGGCGCGGACGCGTTCCTCACCGGCCGCGCCCGACCGACCAACGCCGCCCGCTACTTCGGCCAGCTGCACGTGCTCACGTTGACCCTGAGCTGGGGCGAGTCGCCACGCGTCCTCGAATGAGCCGCTGTGCGGGCGCTCGGGCCACGGCTTGATACACTGGGCGGGTGCTTCGAAGGCCCGCGCTCGCCCTGCTGATCCCCCTGCTCGCGATGACGCCGGCCGCGTGCAAGACGTCGCAATCGGCCCCCTCCGAGCGCCCCGCACCGCCCGAGCGCGTGGGCACGCTCGACGACTTCGAGACCACCTACAACGCCTACGCGCTGGTCCCCGAAGGCACCCCCCGACGCGCCGAGTACCGCGACGTCATGCTGCCGTTCCTGTACGAGTATCTGGACGCCGCAATCGACGCCAAGGATGCCGGCGAGGCCATGAGCGCGCTGCAGTACACGGTCTCGCTGTTCACCCCCGCCGAGCTTCGAGCCAGCAAACCACTGCCGGGCCTGGCGCGACGCGCGGACGCGGTCTACGGCCTGGTTGCCAAACGCGGAGACGAGCAGTCGTCGCTGCTGTGCATGGCGGTCGCCCAACACTTCGGCGATGACGCGCTGCGCAAGGAGGCCACCGAACACTGGGCGCTCATCGAGCGCTGGCTGGTCGACAACGGCCCCTACGCCGCCGACCCCCTGCTGCGCGAAGAGAGCCTGGAGCGGGCGCTCGAGGAGGTCTCCGCGGCGTTCCCCTCCCCCTACGTCGTCGAGCAACTCGAGGGGCTGTACGTCTCGCGGTACGACATCGCCAAGGCCACCGGTTCTTCCCGTGCGGTCGTCAGCTCGGTGGCGATGCGGCGCCAGCAGATCACCGGCTACCTGCTCCTGCGCTTGCACCTTCGCGCCGACGACCTCGAGCGCGCCGTGGCCAGCCTCGAGCGCGTCAAGGTGGACGTCCCCGTGGCGACGCTCGGGGAGATGACCCAAGAAGCTCTGCAGACACGACGGTCGGCCCAGTCCCTGCTCACCCTCGCCGACCAGTTCGCGCCCGAGCCCGGATCCGACCCCGCCGACCCCTACGTCACGCAAGGCTGGGGCATCGTCGACAACCTCTCCCGACGGGCCGTACGTGCGCACCCCGAGGATGCCTACGCCCACCTGATGCGCGCCCGCGCGTTGTCCAACGCGGGTCTGCGCGAAGCCGCGGTCACACACCTGCGATGGTCGATCGACCGCAAGGAAGATGTCTTCGACGCGTGGCAGGCCCTGGCCCAGCTGCAGCAAGACGTGCTGGCCGACCAGGCCGAACGCGACCCGCAGCGCGCGCTGAGCATGCTCGCCGACGTCGAATCCATGCACGCCCGCGCCACCGAACTGTGGCGGGATCGACCGGTCCAGCCCGGCTTGCCCGAGGCCTTCTACACCGTCGCCGAGGGGCTCTACCAAAGTGGAGACGTCGCCCAATCGGCCAAGCTGCTCGAGCGCAGCCTCGCGATCGAGCCGGCGCCCTCGACCATCGATCTGCTCGGCACCATCGCGCTCAAGCGCGACGAACTCGCGGCTGCACGCAGTCACTACAAGGACCTCGAAGACCTCTCGTACGACGATGAGCTCTCGCAGCTGCTGTGGGAAGCGCGAGCGCGTCAGCAGCTCGGCGAGATCGAGCTTCGCGACGGCAACGCGGCCGCAGCCACCAAACACCTGCGGGTCGCGCTGCGCCACAACAACGACCTGCTCGCCCGTGCCGCGGCCAGCCCTCGCGCCCGCGCCGAGCGATACGTCGAACGCGGCAAGATCCTCTTCACCCTCGGTGACGCCCGCGCTGCGATGGCGGACTTTCGAAAAGCGGCCGACCTCGACCCGGGCGGGGTCAAGGTCTACGCGGACCCTCTGCGCCTCATCGTCGCCCACGGTCACTACGACGAGGCCACCGAGATGTTCCGCCGAGCGATGTCGCAGGCCTCGCTGTCGGACAATCTCAAGCTCTACTTCAGCTTGTGGGTGCACGAGCTCGCGCTGCGGCAAGGCCACGCCGCGCCCAGTGAAGCGATCGAGTTTCTCGGTGCCTACGAGGGCACGGTGTGGGGCGAAGCGCTCAGCGGGCACGCCCGCGGTGCGATGGACTTCGAGGGGTTGCTGGCCGCTGCGAGCAACCGAGGCGAGCGTGCCGAGGCCTACTTCTACGAAGGCCTGGTGCAGTGGCGTTCGGGCAACGCCAAAGGCGGCGCCGAAATGATGAGCAAGGTCGTGGAGACCCAGATGATGGGTTTCTTCGAGTTCGACATGGCGCAGCGCTACCTGCGATGGGGCGGGCCGCCCTCGAGCGCACGCCTGCCGCTGCCGACCCAGCTCTCCCAGCAGCCCTGAGCACGCCTGCTGATGAACGGGACAAAGACAAGACCGCCTCCGAGAGTCTCGGAGGCGGTTTCAGTTGTTCCCTCGATTGAGGTGGAGGCCTGGGCCGGATTCGAACCGGCGCGTGGAGCTTTTGCAGAGCTCTGCCTTACCACTTGGCCACCAGGCCGTTGGTGGGGCGCAGTGTGTAGCATGGGCTCACCGCGCTGGCAAACAAAAGCGACGGTCCCGGCGAAGTGCCGTGAACCGTCGCCTTGGGGACGCAGAGGGCCTAAAGACCGCTGAGCGGATCGTCCCCGTCGCCGAGGCTGATCTTCTTCTTGCGCTTCTTGGTGACGGACGGCGGGGGATCGTCTGCCTTGGGTGCGCTGCTCTTGCTCGACGACTTGCTGCCGCCGCCGGTCTTCTTCCGCTTCGAGCCGCCGGACTTCTTCTTGGTGTTCGCCTGCTCGGCTTCGTTCTCGGAGATCTGGGCCTCGAGCGCTTCCTTGGCCTTGCGCAGCTCGGCGAGTTCAGCCTCGCTCTTGGTCTTGTCCTCGAGCTGCTTGTTGATGCCGGCGAGCTTGTTGGCCTGTTCGGCGCGTTCCTTTTCGAGGCGGTCGAGCGTCTCTTGGAACTTGGCGCGGTCGGCTGCAGCCTGCTTTTCGGTCTCGGCTTGCTTCGCAGCCGCGGCGACCCGCTCCTCTTCGGCCTTCTTCTGGCCGCTGTAGTACATGAAGCCCAGGCCGCCGAGACCGACGACGAGCAGCGGCACCACGAACAGGGGCCACTTGGGCTTGGCTTTCTTCTCGGCCAGCTTCATCTGCGCATCGATGCGCATCTGCTCTTCGGCCAGGCGCGCCTCTTGCTCGGCACGGCTGCGCGCTTCGGCTTCGGCGACACGAATCCGTTCTTCGCGCTCGCGAGCGTCACGCTCGGCTTGTTCTCGGGCCAAGCGCTCCGCCTCTTCACGAGCGATACGCTCGGCCTCTTCACGGGCCTGACGTTCGGCGGTTTCGCGGGCGATTCGCTCCGCTTCGATGTGGGCTTGGCGGTCGGCCTCGACCTGGGCGACACGATCCGCCTCGAGGTTCTTGAGCTCCGACAGCGCCATGAGCGCTGAGTTTTCCGAGTTCATCTGCTGGTCTCCTCCTCGTCCTGTCACGGCCGAAGGCCGTGGATGTTCCCGACCGCGCGCTCACGAAGGGCGAAGCCGGAGAGTGCTGCGATCCGCTTGGGGATCAAACGCCCGGGTTGGACGAGTCGGTCTTCGACGTGCAGCACGATGGGTTCCGTTCGAACGATGTATGCCCCCACCCCGGCGGCACACACCGACCCGCACAATCTGCCGAAATTTTGGGGCGATGACCAGCCCCCCGCTAGCGTCGTGGCATGGTCGCGCGAACTCCACGCGGTTGGCGGCACGCTCTGTGGGCGGCCGCTCTGCTCGCTCTACCCGCGTCGAGCCCCGCCGTATCGGCGCACGGGCCGGTCCGCGGCCAGCCCGCAGGCACTCCGTTGTCGCAGTCTCGCGTCCTGCCCTACCCCGTCGACCAGGTGTGGGGCTCTGCGATCCGGTACCTGCGCGTCGACCGGGACTACGCCATCGTCGATAAGGACCTCGAGACGGGCTACATCGTGTTCGAGATCCCCTTGGGCGGCGACGCGAAGGGCCGCGGTGCGCTGGAGGCGTTCGGCACCAAGGACGCGTCCGGACGCGTGAGCACCCAGGTGCAGATCAGCACCGAGGCGGGCCCGACCCACCTGCCGCACACCCTGCTCGAAGGCATCGCCAAGAAAATCCGCGGCGAGCGCGGCCAGGCTCCAGCCCCTCCGTCTCCGAAGCCGCCCGTGCAGCCGCCCAAAGACGAGGACGAGCGCCGCCCGCCCTCGATGCCCGCGCCGGTCGACCCGAGCGAGTTGCTGCTCGAGTAGCGGCTCTGGTACGGCCGAGGTCGTGGCCGACTCCATCGACCTGCGCAGCGACACCGTCACTCAGCCCACCGCCGCGATGCGGGCCGCAATGGCCGAAGCGCCCGTCGGCGACGACTGCTACGGCGACGACCCGAGCGTGACCGCCCTCGAACGCGCGGTGGCGGAACGCTTGGGCAAGGACGACGCCGTGTTCCTGCCTTCGGGAACGATGAGCAATCAGCTCGCAGTGCGGCTGCACGCTCGACCCGGTCAGACGATCGCCTGCCACACCACGGCGCACGTCCGCATTCACGAGGATGCGTCGGCAGCCGCACTCGGGGGCGTCCAGTTGATGAGCCTCGGCGACCGCAACGGCTACGACGCCGATGCACTGCAGGCGCTGGTCCAAGAAGAAAGCTGCGGGTGGCCACCCGTCGCCGCCGCCTGGCTGGAGAACACGCTGGGCGACATCGGCGGCAAGCCATGGCCGCTGGCGGCGATGCGCGAGGTCGCCGACTGGGCCCACGCCCACGACCGCTCCGTCCACCTCGACGGTGCCCGCCTGTGGAACGCCCACATCGCAACGGGCACCCCCCTGCCCGACCTCGCCGCCATCGCCGACACCGTCAGCGTCTCGATGAGCAAGGGCCTGGGCGCCCCCGCGGGTTCACTCTTGGCCGGCAACCAAGCGTGGATCGATCGCGCCCGCGCGATGCGGCACGGCATGGGCGGAAGCATGCGCCAATCCGGCATTCTCGCCGCCGCCGGCCTGCACGCCCTCGAACACCACGTCGACCGCCTCGCCGACGACCACCGCCGCGCAAAGGCCCTCGCCACAGCGTTGCAGGACCTCCCCCAACTCGACGTGCACACCCCGGCCACCAACATGGTGGTCGCCAGCACCCGCCAACACCCCGCCGAACTCCTCTGCGCCCCCCTCCGCGACGCCGGCATCCTCTGCCACCCCAACCGCTTCCACGAGGTCCGCTGGGTCCTCCACCTCGGCATCGACGACCAAGCCCTCACCCGAGCCATTCAAACCATCCGCACCCTCACCCCCCAACACCTGCCCTGAAGAGGAGCCCCTCTCACCAACGGTGAGGGGCCGACGCCGGGACGCGTACCCAACCCCCGCGAGCGGCCCCCCCTCCGCAACGCTGAGAGCGAGCGGCCGCGGACGGGTCCGCGCAGCGCAAAAAAAGAGAGGGCCGCGAACGACCCTCCCCCTCGCAGCCTCCAAGAGAAGCCCCCTCTCACCAACGGTGAGGGGGCAACGCCGGGAGGCGTACCCACCACCCCGGCGAGCGGCCCCACCCTCCGCAACGCTGAGAGCGAGCGGACCCGGAGGGGTCCGCGCAGCGCAAAAAAAGAGAGGGCCGCGAACGACCCTCCCCCTTGCAGCCTCCCAGAGGAGCCCCCTCTCACCAACGGTGAGGGGGCGACGCCGGGAGGCGTACCCACCGCCCCGAGAGCGGCCCTAAGGCCCTACATCGTGAACGGGTAGACCGCCCCGAGCTGTGACTTCTGGAACTTCTTGAACTTGGCTTTCTTGACCGCTGCGGCGACGCAGTTGCCGAGCGGTGTTCCGTTGTGCGGCGCTTGGGCGCTGGCCGACGCGACGGTGCCAGTCGCACCGCTGATCGACAGCTTGACCTTCACCTTGGTGCCGGGAGCCGCACCATGTTTGCCACCGCAGGCCTTGGCGGCCGACTTGTACGGTGCCACGCCAGCGCGAATGTCGGAGCTGGTGAGCGTCGCGGGAAGGTTGGGGTCGGCCGCGGGCTTCTTGCTGCCACCCGACGACTTGCTGCCACCGCCGCCCTTCTTGCACTTGCTCGGGTCGAGGATGCAGTCGACGCTGACGTCCTCTTTCTTGCCGCCACCGGACTTCTTGGGCGTGCTGGACTTGGGCGGAGGGTCGCCGAAGCCGTCGAGCGGATTGCCGCTGGGCTTCTTGCCGCCGGTCTTCTTGCCGCCGGTCTTCTTGCCGCCGGTCTTCTTGCCGCCGGTCTTCCCGGATCCGGCCATGCCGGCGTCCGCGGTCGCATCGGCAGCTTCGCCGCCTTCGGCCTTCTCGTCCTCGTCCTTCTTGTCCTCGTCCTCGTCCTTCTTGTCCTTGTCGTCCTTCTCGTCGTCGTCGTCGTCCTCGTCCTTGTCGTCCTTGTCTTTGTCGGCGACGGACGGCGCGGCTCCGGGGACCTCTTTGACGATGACCTGCGGCTGCTGCTCGGGCTTGAGCAGGATGTAGGCTGCCAGGCCACCGAGGGCCAGGATCAGCAGGACCATGAGGATGTAGATCGGCGCGTTGGAACGCTGCGGCGGAGGCGGTGCAGCGGCCGCTGCGGCTGCTGCCGGTTCGGGCACCGGGGACGCGACCAGAGGCGCGGCCGCGAGACCACCCAGGCCGCTGCCTCCAAAGCTGGGAAGCGCGGCATCGTCGGCGGCTGCGGGGGCTGCCGCCGCGGCGGCGGGCTGATCGCTGCCGACCATCGAGCCCAGGGCTCGAATGTCGATGAGGCCCGAGCCCTCCGAGCCCGGGGCTGCAGTCGCGAGCCCTTTCGTGCCCACCTGCTGGTTGGAGCCAGCGGTCGGCTTCTGCTGTTGGTTGCCCCCGGTCGCCAGCGCTTGCAGCGAATCGAGCGAGAACAACACGGAGTTCTCGTTGCGCTGACCGGTCAGCGAGGAGACGCGAGGCGACTGAGGCTCCGGCGATGCGGCGGGCGCAGCTGCGGCCACCGCGGCCGACGCGGCTGCTGCAGCACCCGCGGCGTAGTCTTCCTGGTTCGCGTTGGCGAACGGATCGTCGCTTTCCTGCTGGCCGTAGCCGTCGTCGTAGCCGCCCGCGGCCGCGGGCGCATCGGGCAGGTCGGCGAACGCGGGCACGTCACCGAGCGGGATCCAATCTTCGAAGCCTTCCTGCCAAACGGCAGTGTCCTTGTCGATCTCACCACTGTCGTAGCGAGCCCTGACATCATCTTCTGCAAGCGGACCGACGGTCTCGCCGTTGATCGCCAGGTGCCAACCGGGCGCAGCTTGTTGGGCAGCAGCGTCCTCGCCGGCACCGGCGTCTGCAGCGGCGCCTTTGTCCCGAACGATGATGACGTTGCTGCACTTCTTGCAGCGGATCTTGAAGGTTTTCCCGCGGACCTTCTCATCCGCGATGGAGTACTTCGCAGCACACTTGTCGCATTCGATCTTCATTCGGCGCTCTTCCGCCGGAGTGCCGCTGGGGTCGGCCTCCGCTGTCCGTTCAAGGTCTTGCTCACAAACCCCGAGGGTTTGAAGCGTTCGCAGTATACGCGCGGGCTCACGTCGCACACAACCGCGCAGCCGCGCAGGTGGACCCCGGCATTACCCACCTTTGTGTTCACTGTGTGCATGGCGAGGCCACGAGGGCCCACGCCACGCGCGGGCCTCAGCCTTCGAACGCTTCGGCCAGCGTGATGGTCTGCTCGCGGTCTGGGCCCACCGAGGCGAGCACCACGGGCACTCCGACCGCATCGCTGATCCGGTCGAGGTACGCCCGAACCGGCGCGGGAATCTCGTCCTGGGTGCGTGCGGCGCGGAGTTTGGGTCCCACTTCGGGGTCGTCCCAGCCTTCCACGGTCTCGAGAACCGGGCGCGCCAGGGCGAGATCGTCTTTGCCCGGCAGCCGCCCGTCTTCGTAGGCGGTGCACAGCTGAATGCGCGGAAGCTCGGCCAGCACGTCCAACTTGGTGACACACAGTCCCGACATGCCGTTGACGCGCGCGGCGTACCGCAGCGCCGGGAGGTCGAGCCAGCCGCAGTCCCGCGGCCGGCCGGTGGTCGCCCCGTACTCGTTGCCGGCCTTGCGCAGGCCGTTGCCCTCGGGTCCATCGACGCGGGTCGGGAACGGCCCGGCGCCCACGCGAGTCGTGTAGGCCTTGGTGATGCCCCAAACCTCGTCGATCTGGGTCGGGCCAATGCCGATGCCGGTGCAGACCCCGCCGGCGATCGCGTTGGACGACGTCACGAACGGGTACGTGCCGTGGTCGACGTCGAGCATCGCCCCTTGTGCGCCCTCGAACAGCACGCGCTGGCCGGCGTCGATCCCCTGCTGACACTGCTCGCCGACGTCGGCCACCATCGGCTCCAGCCAACGTGCCCAGCCCTCGGCGGCCTCGAGCAAGCGGTCGACATCGACGCGGTGCTCGTGCCCGAGGCGCTCGAACTCCGGGTCGGCGACGGCCTTGCACTGCAGCAACCGCTCGCGCAGCCGATTCGCGTCGAACAGGTCCCGCACCCGAATGCCGCGGCGCCCGGCCTTGGCCTCGTAGGTCGGACCCACCCCGCGGCGCGTGGTGCCGATCTGATTGTCGTGGGTGCTGGCCCGGTCCTCGCGCAGGCCATCGAGCGCGCGGTGAAAGTCGAAGATGAGGTGGGCACCGTAGGACACCCGCAGCTCGTTGCCCTGGAGCAGCCCCAACGCCTGCAGCGACTCGACTTCTTCGCGGAACACGACCGGGTCGATGACCATGCCGGCTCCAAGCGCACAGATCGTGCCGGGATAGGTGCACCCGGACGGCACGAGGTGCGTGATGATCTGCTTGCCCTCGACCACGAGGGTGTGCCCGGCGTTGTTGCCTCCCGCGAACCGGGCGACGATGTCGGCCTTCGACGCGAGCACGTCGACGACCTTGCCCTTGCCCTCGTCACCCCACTGCGCTCCCACTACAACCAACGTCGGCATCGTTTGCTCTCTCTCACTCTCGGGTCCAGTTCGACTCATCGCGGCGGAACCGAAGCACCGCCATTGCGCCCGTCTCGTCGGGCTGAAGATAGGTGAGCGCCCCTGCGCCCGTTTCGGCCGCCACGACGCGCGCCTGCTCGAGCGTGAGCCCCTGCTGAACCCACGCCGGCTCGCCTGCCCCACGGGCGGCGGCGGCTCGTTTCGAGGCTTCGAGGCGCGCGGCTGCGTCGCACGAGGGATGCAGGGCGACGAGGCGACCGCGTCGTCGCTGCGGCTGCGGGCCTCGACGACCGAGCGCTTGCTCGAGCGCATCGAGGTCGAGCGCGAATCCTGTCGCTGCTGCGCTGGCGCCGAACCGTCCGACCAAGTCGTCGTATCGACCTCCCCGCAGCACTGGGGCCGCAACGCCGGGCGCCCAGACCCGAAGTCGGGCGCCGGTGTAGTAGTCGAACCCGCGAACCTCTCCGAGGTCGACGTCGAGCACGTCGGCAGCATCGGGGTGCACCGCCGCCAGGTGCTCGGCGATGGCACGCAGCGTGTTCAGGCCCTTCGCGCCCGGGATCTCGGACACCCGCGCCAGCACGTCCGGCCGACCGTAGGCATCGCACAAGGCGGCGACCGTGGTGGCGGTGCCACTCGCGACGCCCAAGCCGACCAGAAGCGACTGCAGGCCATCGCGGTCCTTGCGGGCCAGCAGGGCCTCGACGCGGGAGCGGTCCGCGGGCTCGAGCGCCAGGGCGTCCAACGCACCGTGGGCGATGCCCCCGTGGGACAGGTCGAACCGAAATCCGGTGAGCCCGACCCGACCGAGCGCCGCGTGGGCCAGCGCCACGAGTTCGGCATCGGCGGCCGGGCTCGCGTCGCCGACGAACTCCACGCCGACCTGATGTTGTTCGGCGGCGTCACGGGCATCCGCCGGCTGCCGCACCACGTCGGCGGTGTAGCTCAGGCGAAGCACCGCATCCGCCGGCCACGTCGTACCGCGGTGATGCGCCACCATCCGGGCGATCTGCGGCGTGACGTCGGACCGCAGTGCGACGACGGCCGCCCCTGGCCCCGAGACGAAGCGCACCACCCGGGCGCGGTCGGCCTCGGACAGTCCCGCAGCCAGCACCTCGTAGCGCTCGACGGTGGGCGTGACGACCTGGCGATAGCCCCACGTGGCGAACGTGCCGAGCAGCGTGTCGACGAGGACACGCCGCCGCGCCGCCGCCGGAGGCAAGAGGTCGACACCGCCGTCGTGCACGCCGCCCATGCTCGACCTCTTCAGCCTTCCTCAGTGGCCAGGTCGTAGAAGACCAGGCCGTTGGGGATCTTGGGGAAGAAGAAGGTGCTCTTCTGCGGCATCACCTCGCCGCTGTCGCACACCGCGACGACGTCTTTGACGGGCGTCGCGTTCATGAAGCACACCAGCTGGGTCTTGTCGTCGCCGTCTCGTGCGACCTCGATCGACTTCTCGTAGGACTTGAAGTAGCGCAGGTTGGTCTTGGCGGCCTGCGCTTCCTTGGTGATGCCCAGGGCCCGCTCGAGCACGAGCTCATGCAGCAGCGCGACATCGAGGTGTTGCAGTGCGGCGGCCATTTCGCCCAAGCCCGCGGCGGCCGGATCGAAGTCGGCCCGCAACGTGAGCACCGCGAGCTTGCCGGACTTGGGCACGGTGAGCCCGAACGCAGCCCGCTCCTTGCCCGCTTCGGCCATGCGCGCGCGCATCGACTCGGTGTCGGCCGGCAGGTCCTCGGTGACGACGTCGAAGTACGGGGTGACCTGCTCGAGCACCGCGGCCAGGTCGACCTCGGGCAGCGCATGCACCAGACGGTGGGTGGGCAACACGACGAGTCCATCGTCGTCGAGGTTGCTCAGGTAGATCATGCCGTAGGCCGCCGCGGGATGACCTCGGCCCTCGAGCTCCTCCCGGAACGCGCACATGGTCTCGTAGCGGTGGTGGCCGTCGGCGATGTAGATCGACTTGTCGGCGAGGTGGGCTTGGAGCTGTTCGATGGCCGCCGCGTCGTCGACCTTCCACAGTTTGTGGTCCACGCCGTCGAAGTCGGCCGAAAGCACGGGCTCCCCCTTGGCGGGGTCGACGATGCCTTCCCAGCGCTTGGCGGGATCGGAGAACATGCCAAAGACCAACTCCAGGTGCGCCTCACACGAGCGCATCAACTTGAGCCGGTCCATCTTCGGGCCCTTGAGCGTGCGCTCGTGCGCGAGCACGGGACCGTCGCCGAAACGCGTGAGCTCGATGAGCGCAACGAAGCCCTTGCGCACGAACGTGGTCCCGAGCGCCTCGAACGTCTGGTGATAGACGTAGATGCCCGGCTGCACGTCGCGGGTCATCGCATCGGAGACGACCGAACGAAACGCCGAGGCTCCCCGTGCGTACTTCTCGTCGCCCTCCCCTTCGGGAAGGATGAACCGCATGCAGTTGTGCTCGCTGTTGGCGACGAGCGCGGCGCGACCCTGCGCGTCGACGACGTCGTACGGGGGCGCCATGACGGGAGTGGCCGAAGCCCCAGCTTCGAGCGTGTAACGCAGGCCGCGGAACGGACGGATCTTCGCCATGGCGCGCTCTATTAGCACAGCTGACCCCGCGAAGGATCAGCCCATCGTCGCCCGCCGGCCGATGTCGCTCCGAAACTGCATGCCATCGAAGCGGATCCGGTCGACGCCTGCGTACGCGCGCTGCAAGGCCTCGGGCAACGCCTCGGCCGTCGCACACACCCCGAGCACCCGACCCCCCGCGGTTTCGAGCTGCCCCTCGGGCGTCGTGCGCGTCCCGGCGTGAAACACGGTGACTCCGGGGTGCTCTGCGGCCGCATCGACCCCCTCGATCACGTCGCCCTTGTGGGACGAAGCGGGATAGCCGGCCGAGGCCAAGACGACCGTCGCCGCCGCATCGCCGTCGAGCCGACCGGCGCTGAGCGATCCCGATGCGGCCGCCTGCAGGGTCGCGCCCAGCTCCGCACGAAGGCCCAACATCAGCGGCTGCGCCTCGGGGTCCCCAAAGCGCACGTTGTACTCGACCACCCAGGGATCCCCAGCATCGTCGATCATCAGGCCCACGAACAACACGCCGACGAACGGACGGCCTTCGGCGCGCAGTCCCTCGAGCGTGGGGGTCACGATGCGCGCCATCGTCTTGTCGCGCACCGCCTCGGTGAACACGGGCGCCGGAACGTAGGCTCCCATGCCGCCCGTGTTGGGGCCGGTGTCGTTCTCGCCGATGCGCTTGTGGTCCTGGGCGGGGAGCATCGTTGCGGCGTGGGTACCGTCGCAGATCACGAAGAAGCTCACCTCCTGCCCGGTCAACCGCTGCTCGAGGACCACCGTCGCGCCGGCCTCCCCGAACGCACCGCCCTCGAGGCAGTCCCGCACCGCCGCCTCGGCCTCGGCGTGGGTCTGGGCCACGGTGACGCCCTTGCCCGCCGCCAACCCGTCGGCCTTCACGACCGGCGGAACCTCGAACGTGCGCACCGCCGCGATCCCTTCATCGACCGACGACACCGTCACGTGCCGCGCGGTGGGGATGCCGTGGTTGGCCATGAACGCCTTGGACTCGGCCTTGCTCGCCTCGAGCCGCGCCGCCGCGGCAGAGGGCCCGAACACGGCGACTCCCGCCTCGCGCATCACATCCGCCAACCCGTCGACCAACGGCTGCTCGGGGCCCACGACCACCAGGTCCACCGCGAGCGACTGTGCCAACGCCACGATCCCGGCCTGGTCCCCGACCCCCACGGCGTGGTTGGTGCCCACCCGCGCCAGCCCCGGGTTGCCCGGCGCCGCATGAACCTCATGTCCCTCCGCATGCAGCCGCCACCCGATCGCATGCTCGCGACCCCCACCACCAATGATCAAAAACTTCGCCATTAGACGTCTCGTCGTTGAATGCTATCGCTTCCCATTCTCTGGCCGGCAGGAAGCACCCGGCGAGCGGAGCACCCGTTCTTGAACATCACGCAGACGGTGCTCAGCAGGAGAGCGGAGCGCCCCGGAGGGGTGCAGAGCGGAACGATGGAAAGGGCCGAATGCAGAGTCTCCCCGCGAGGGCTTCGCAGGGGCCCCCTCACCCAAAGGGGGGCCCGAAGAAGCCCGGTGCACCTCTCCAAGAGGCTCAATGCCGGAAGTGACGCTCGCCGGTCATGATCATTGCGATGCCGTGTTCATCGGCGGCCGCGATGACCTCTTCGTCACGCTTGGACCCCCCGGGCTGCACCACCGCGGTCACGCCTGCCGCGGCGGCCGCGTCCACACCGTCTCGGAACGGGAAGAAGCCGTCCGAGGCGAGCACACTGCCCGCTGCTCGGTCTCCTGCGCGCGACACAGCGCCGCGAGCCGCCTCGACGCGCGACGTTTGACCGCCGCCGATCCCCACCGTCGCGCCGTCCTTGGCCATGACGATCGCGTTGCTGCGCACGTGTTTGGCCACCCGCCACGCGACCTCCAGCGAGGCCATTTCGTCGGCGGAGGGCGCCCGCTTGGTGGCCACCCGAGCGTCGGACGGGGCAACACCGAGCCGGTCCTCGCGCTGCACGAGCAACCCTCCGAACACGGTCCGCACCTTGAGCGGTGGCACGGGTCCGCCGGCTTCGAACATGCCCGGCAACTCCAGCACCCGCAGGTTCTTCTTGGCCTTCAGCACCTCGAGGGCTTCCCCCGAGAAGCCCGGGGCGATCACGACCTCGATGAACGTCTCGATGATCTTCGAGGCGGTCGCCGCATCCATCGCTTCGCTCAGCGAAACGATGCCGCCAAAGGCACTTTCGGCGTCGGCCTGGCGCGCTGCAACGTAGACGTCGGCCAAGCTCTGCCCAGGCCGCGCCACAGCGGCGCCGCACGGCGTTGCGTGTTTGAACACCGCCGCGGAGCGACCGACGGGCTGCAGATCTCGAATGATGTCGATGGCCGCGTCGACGTCGAGCAGGTTGTTGTAGGAGAGCGCCTTGCCTTGGTGCACGGTCGCGTCTGCGATGCCCGGCCGGCTGTCCGAGCCCGGGGTCGCAATGAAGGCCGCAGGCTGGTGCGGGTTCTCGCCATACCGCAGCGCACCTTGGACCGGTCGCGGCCCCTCTCCTTCGACCACAGCCGGCTGCTCACCGCCCACGAACACCATCCCCGGCACCGCACCGGCGTCCATCGGCGCCCCGGCGTCGTCGTGGCGGGCGAGGTACTGAGCGATCGCAGAATCGTAGGCCGCGGTGTGGCCGAACGCCTTGCGACTCAGTGCCCGCCGAACCGTGTCGGGCACCATGCCCTCGTGCTCCCCGAGGGCGTCGCCAAGGCGTCCGTAGTCGTCGGGGTCGACGACCACCGTCACGCGTGGCCAGTTCTTCGCGGCCGCACGCACCATCGTGGGGCCGCCAATGTCGATGTTTTCAATCGCGGTCTCGAAGCTGCAGTCCGGCTTCGCAATGACCTGGGTGAACGGATACAGGTTCACCACCACCAAGTCGATCGGCGGGATGTCGTGCTCGGCGGCCTCCGCCTCGTGTTCGGGCGTGGGCAGAGCCAAGATGCCGCCGTGCACCTTGGGATGGAGCGTCTTGACCCGACCTCCGAGGACCTCCGGCGAACCGGTGTAGTCGCTCACCTTGACCGCCGCGACGCCGAGCTCGGTCAGCGCCTTGTATGTGCCGCCGGTCGAGAGGACCTCGACTTTGTGCTCGACGAGGAGCTTGGCCAAGGTTTCGAGGTTGCGCTTGTCGGAGACGCTGACGAGGGCTCGACGGATCCGGGTGGCCACGGCGCTGCGAATACGCCTTGGCCTGTCTCGGGTCAACCCGCCCCAGCGCTCACATCGAGCCACAGGAGCGGTGTTTCCGAGTTGTCACAAACCGGTCGGCCCCGAGCCTAGTCGGCGGAGCGAGCCAGGTAGCCCAGCAGTTCTTCGCCGCCGGCCTCTTTGAGCTTCATGAGCCCGCGCACTTCGACCTGACGGATGCGCTCGCGGGTGAGGTTGAGGATTTCCCCCACCTCTTCGAGCGTGATGCCGCCTTGCTCGGCCACGTCGAGCGCGCAGCTGTTGCCGAGTTCCCAGACTTCGCGGTCGGGGAAGTTGACCTTGATGCTGCCCGTGTTCGGGTTGACGTCGATGTACAAGTGGTACTTGCACGAGACGTAGGGGCACGGACGCGCCACGTTCGAGCACTCTCCGCGGGCTTGCGGGCGCCAGTAGCTGCGCTCGGGATACAGCAGCGCACCGATGCGCAGCTCTTCCTTCGTGAGCCGCTTCATCGCGATGGTCTTGGCGCGGGCGCGCCGGACGATCGGCTTCGGGTCGCCGGTGGGCACGGCGTCGTCGTGGACTTCGGTTTCGGGGGTGGTCGCGGTCGGTTCGTACTTGAGCATGAGATTCCCCTGGACGAGGCCGGGAGCAGGCCTCGGGTGAAAGGAGCGGGAGGTGAGAGGGAGCAGGAGTGGGCCTGTGGGGACCCGGGAAGTCAGAGCAGCTCGGTGGGGCTGGCAGCCCCTCCGCCGCGTGGTCGGCTCGATTGCGCCGAAGACACGAGCAGCTTCTCCAGCCGGTGCACGCCCTCCAGCAGCTTCTCGGCCGTCTCGCGGACGGTGGAGAGTTCACTGCCGAGGCGCTTGCGCAACCGGTTGGGCGGGTGCTCGCCGACCTTTTGCTCGAACAGCTTGAGCAGGTCTGCGAGCGCCTCGTCCAGCGTCTCGATGTTGTCCTTGAAGGTCAGGAAGCGGGACTGGATCTCTTCGATCGTGTACCGCTCGGCCATCAGCCGTTTGATCGTGTTGATCCGGCGGACGGCGCGAATCGGATAGACCCCGCGGCTCCCCAGGTTTTTGCCCTTGCGACCGACCCGGCGAGAGCGCGGCACGAGCCCGAGCTGCACGTACTTGCGCAGCGTCGCTTCGCTGAACTTGATCTGCGCGCCCGAGAACACGGCGACCAGCTCGGCGGACGTGAGCCCGTCGGGGTTGGCCGCTTCGATTTCGCGGACCTGCGTCTCGGTCAGAGCGAGGGACATCGGACGTGAGGGGGAAGAGAGGAGAGCGAGCGCCGAGGGATTGGCGCGGAGAAGAGCAGTCGGGGGGGTGAGTGGAGAGCATCCAGCTCGCGAAGTCTCGTCAACGGATTACCGTCACAACTTCTTTTTTACTGTATTCCACTCAATGGAATTTAGGAAGCACTTTCCACTCTATTGGATCAACTTTTTGCCATATTCACACTGTCACAAGCTTCAGTATGAGCATCTGACACATGGACGTACGTGCGGGTCGCTTCGAGAATTCGCGCCTGCGAACACGTCCACGCAGCGGCGTGTAGAACCCCGAATTCGGGCGCTTCGGGGCGGTGCTGCGCCGCTGAGAGAGCCCGTGCAGCATCCTGAGCGCACCGTGAACGCGGGCTGCCACGGCGCGCGTCCGCAGTCCATTCGAGCGCGAACTCGGCCTCGAACCTCGGCTCGAACCCAATTCGCGTGAAGCGAAAGCGCCTCGAAGCGCGCTTGTTACCCTGCTCGCCTCGGTCGTCTGCCGCCTGCGACCGACGCGACCACGTGCCGGACTCCTCGACCTCGACGACGCCTTCGCCCTCTTCTCAGCCCAACCTCGCGCGTCAGCGCGTCTGGACCATGCTGACGCTGATCATCGCCGGAGAGGCGGTCTTCGGGCTCCCCTTCGTGGTCGTCCGCGTTTTCCGCCCCACCCTGCTCGACGTCTTCGGCATTTCCAACCTGCAGCTCGGCTCGGCGTTCGCGCTGTACGGGGTGCTCGCAATGGCCGCGTACCTGCCCGGGGGTCCGCTCGCGGATCGCTACTCCGCCCGCAAGCTCATGTCGCTCGCGCTCGGCGCAACTGCGGTCGGTGGCCTGATCTACGCGCGCATCCCGTCCTCGACGACGCTCACCCTGCTGTTCGGGTATTGGGGCATCACGACGATCTTGCTGTTCTGGTCGCCGCTGATCCGGGCGACGCGCGCATGGGGAGGCGCCCAGGCCCAAGGCCGCGCGTTCGGCATTCTCGATGGCGGCCGTGGTCTGTTCGCCGCGGTGCTCGGCTCGAGCACCGTCGCTCTCTTCTCGGTGTTGCTCCCCGACGACCCGCAGACCGCGACGCTCGAGGAACGCGCGGCCGCGCTGCAGTGGGTCATCGTCACCTTCACGGCCTTCACCGCATTCGCAGCGGTGCTCGTCTGGCTGGTCCTGCCGGACACCGACCGACAAGACCCGGGGGAACGCAACGAGACCAAGCAGGTGGTGGCCAACGTGCTGAAGGTCGCGCGCAACCGTGCCGTCTGGCTGCAAACCGCGATCGTCCTGACAGCCTACTGCGGCTACAAGTGCCTCGACGACTACAGCCTGTACGCCCGCGATGCGTTCGGCTTCGATGACGTGAGCGCCGCGCAGGTCGGCACCATCGCGCTTTGGGTCCGCCCGATCGCCGCGGTCGCGGCCGGCATCATCGGCGACCGGGTTGGCGTGTCGAGGGCCGTCCTGGTGTGCTTCGGGGTCGGCACGGCCGGCTATGCGGCCATGGCCTTGGGTTTTGCCGGGGTCTCGATGCCTTGGATGCTGTTCGTCATGGTCGTCACGACCAGCACGATGGTGTTCGGCCTACGCGGCCTGTACTTCGCGCTGTTCCGCGACGCCAAGGTCGACCGCGCACTCACAGGCACCGCGGCAGGCATCGTCTCGGTGCTCGGCTACACACCGGACATCTTCATCGGCCCGCTCAACGGCTACCTGACCGACACCTTCCCCGGGGGTCTCGGCCACGAACTCTTCTATGGAAGCGTTGCGGGCTTCATGGCCATCGGCTGGGCCAGCGCGTGGCTGTTCCGCCGCGAAGCCGCGGAAAACTGACCCGCCACCTCTCGGCCGCCCGTCCCGTGGCCCTACTCGACCTTAGCGCCACCGGTGGTGATGCGAATGACCCCGCTGTCCCCCGCGGTGAGGTTGATGGTGCCGCCCTGCACGAACGGCTGGTCTTTGCTCGGTCGCCACATGACCTTGTGTTTGCCCAGCGGCAGTTTGGTGATCTTCATCGGCTCGAGCACGAACTCCCTGCTCTTGCCGATCTTCACGTAGGCGACCGTGAGCGGGGAGCGGATCTTGAGCTTGTAGCTTTTTGTGGCCTTGGGCGGGTCGGGCTTCTTGACGGGCTCGGGCGCCGGCGTGGCCGAGGACGATGGCTTGCGCGAGCTCTTGGAGCCCTTCTTCTTGCGCCGGGTCGACGATGTCTTGGGCTGGTCGGCGGGGGGTTCTTCGGGCGCAGCATCGGCCACGACGTCGGGAGCGTCTGCGTCCCCCTCCCCAGGCTCTGCCTCGGGAGCGTCCGCGGCGGAGTCGCCCGCAGCCACGGAGTCGGACGCCGACTCCCCCCCCACTTCGAGCGGCTTGGGCGGTTCGGGGTCGGCAGCTCCAACCGCCGTGTCCGGCTCTGGCTCTGGCTCTGGCTCTGGCTCTGGCGTGTTGTCAGAGCCGGCGTGGGAGACGTCGGCCTGCGCAACCTCGGACTCGCTGGCCGCGTCCCCGGAGTCGCCTCGCATGGCCACGACGACACCAACTGCCCCGACCGCGCACAGCAGCCCTGCACCGACGCCGAGCAGCAGCGCGGAGGTGCCCTTTTTGCGCACGACGAGCGGACCAGACGCTGCGGTCGCCATGCCGGCTGCGGTGGGCACACCCGGACCCGGCATGGGGACGCCCGAGGGGTCGGTGCCCATGCCCGGCGCCGAAGCGGAAAGCTCTGGCGACGTCGCCCCGGTGCCTGCGCCCTGACGCGTGTTGGTGGCCGCGGTGGGTGGCGTGGTGTCGGCCAGCGCATCGACGGTCGCCGCCCCCTTGGGGACTGCCCGCATGTGAATGCCGGAGCGTGGCGTGTTGACGCCCATGTAGCCCCGCACTAAACGCCCGAGCTCCCCCGCAGCGCTGCGATACCCAGGCCACCCCTCGAGCATCTCGAGCGCGTGGTCGGCCGACTGCACCCGCTTGTGCTCGTCGGGTTCGAGCATTGAAGCCCGCAACGCGGCAAGTTCGGCAGGCGTGTCTGTCCGGGACAGGGGCGGAGTGTGCCCCCCCAGGATCTGATTGTAGAGCTGCATCTCGTCGGCACCCTCGCGGTACTTGGTGCCTTCGATCAGCTCGTGGAGAATCGCCCCGGCCCCGTACACGTCGACGGTGGGCGCCTTGGAGCTGCCGCCCAGGTGCTCGGGCGCCATGTAGCGGAGCTTGCCCTTGATGTGCACGCCCGAGGTTTCTTCTTGGGCGAGGCGGGCCACACCGAAGTCGAGCAGCTTGACCTCTCCGGACACACTCACCAGCACGTTCTGCGGGGAGATGTCGCGGTGCACGATCGTGATCTGACGACCCTCGTGATAGAGGTTGTGCGCGTAGGCGAGGCCTTTGAGCACCTCGCCAATGACGAAGCCGCCGAGCGACAACGACGGCTGTTTGCCGTCGTTGCGCAGATGGGCGAGGAACTGGGACAGGTTCATCCCGTCGACCCACTCCATCACCATGTACAGGCGCCCGTCGTCTTCGCCGGCGTCGAAGACCTGGATGACGTTGCTGTGCGAGAGCATCATCGACAGCCGCGCTTCGGAGAGGAACATCTCCCGGTGGCGTTCGCTGTTGGTCTTGGACGGAATGATGAACTTGACCGCAACGGACTTGGTGGCACCACCAACACCCTGACGGCGGCCCATCCAGACCTCCGCCATACCGCCGGCTCCGATGCGGCGGACGAGTTCGTAGTCTCCAACCCGTTGAATCACGGGTGCCCAGCCTGACGCTGTCGGTTTTTTTCGTCAAGCCGCATGCTGCACGACGGACAGGTCAGAGCAACGTGCGCGGCGGCGCGAGCAGCAGACGCCAGGCCACGGGGTCGTATCGCTCAGGGCCGGCGTACTTGAAGGTTTTCTTCTCGTGCTGCCACACGGGCCCCGAATCCCGGCACCCGTGAAAGCGGTCGGACCGCGTGCAGTACACACGCACGTGAAAGTGGTCGTCGTGAGGCGCGGAGTCCCCGGGCTGCCGCATCAACGTCCGCGCGTACTCGACCAGCCATGCGGGGCGTTTGTGGCGTCGTGCCCACTGCAGGAGATGGGCTTTGATGTCGTCGCTGACGAAGATCCACTGCACCCGGACCGACGCATCGGTGAGCAGCGCTTCGATGAGCTGCCAGTTGCGCCGAGCGTCGAACAAACGCTGTTCCCAGTCCTCGTCTTCGTAGGGTTCCCGCTCGTTGACGACCGGTTTGCCCTTGCGATCGAACTTGACCATGCCCTCTTGCAGCGGCGGAAACGGGCGTCCTTTTCCATCGCGGGTGTAGAACAACAGGTCGACATCCCGCCCGGCGTGGTGGGAGCTGTGCCATGCCGAAGCGCCGCCGGTCTTGCGCGAAAAGTCCGCGACGCCGAGCACCGCCCGTCGGTCGCGGCTGCGCACCCGGCCGGCAGCGCGCTGGACCGCGGAGATCAACTCATCGGTCGCGTAGTGAAAGCCACGGCGCTTCCAGCGCGGCGGCACCCGCCAGCCTTTGCCGGTGATCGGCATTCGGCTCGGGTTGCGGATCCGCCCTCGGTTGACCGTTCCAGTGGACACACTGCCGAGGTCCGTAAATAGGTTCGGGCCCGCGCACCCCGCGAGACACGAGGCCAAAACGGCCGCAGCGACACGTCTCCACACCGAACACCCAGTCTAGCAGGCCCGACTTCGAACGCCTCGCGACCCGCGGATCGAGGATTGCGGACTGCAACGCCCATCGGAGGATCCCTGCGACGGCACAGCGATTTGGAGCGGTACGCAAGCGACCGCTATGCTGCGTGATCCGTGGAACGGATTGGCTTGTGTTCTCTTCTCGGGCTCGCGATCGGCCTCGCCGCTTGCAGCGAAGGCGTAGACAGCGCGGCGAGCTTTACCTTCGGCCCGCCCGACCCCACCAACGGCGACCTCACGACGGGCTCCGATCCTGCGACGTCATCGACGGGCGCAGACCCGACGATCGGCTCAGGCGGGATCTCGGACTCGGCAACACCAACCACGAGCAACGGCGACACGACGACCGACGCTCCGAGCACGGGCAACACCGATCCCACCACGGCCACCGACGATACGACGACCGGCACCCCGGGAGAGTGTGAAGCCGGCGAAACCCGAAGCTGCTACACGGGACCCGAAGGGACCGAGAACGTAGGGCCATGCGTCGCGGGCACGCAGACCTGTGGCGACGACGGCACCTGGGACGCCGGCTGCGACGGCGAGGTTCTGCCGATGACAGAGGACTGCGACGGCGAAGACAACGACTGCGACGGCGCGGCCGACAACGACAACCCCGATGGCGGAGACGCCTGCAACACGGGGCTCTCCGGCCCATGCCAGCCCGGCGTGCTGGTGTGCGTCAACGGTGCGCTCATCTGCGACGGCAACGTGGACCCGGCGCCCGACGAGATCTGCGACAACGGAATCGACGACGACTGCACGGGCGTCGCTGACGACGGCTGCGGTTGCGACCCCGGAAACCCCGCGATCGACTGCATGCCCGGCGAGTCTTGCTTTCCAACCCCAACCTTCGGCGACGAAGCCGTCTGCGCCGGCCCGGTGGGCACAGGGACGCAATACGCCGCGTGCCTCGGCAACTCCGACTGCGCGCCCGGCCACACCTGCGTGGACACCGGCGTCAACGCTTACTGCCTGCAGTGGTGCACCTCGTTCGACCAGTGCCCGTTCGTGCTCGACGACTGCCTCGCCCCGGACACCCCGGTTTACGATGGCGTGCAGGAGTGGGGCGTCTGCTACGACGGCCTCGGCTAGGGAACAATCCGCCGCTCGAGCTGCTCGAGCTGCTCGACTGAAGCGAAAACGAAAAAAGGAGCGTGTCCACGAGGGACACGCTCCTTTTCGTAGGTCCGAGAGAAGACCTAGTTCTTTTCTTCAAACTCGGCGTCGATGACTTCGCCGTCGTCGCCACCTTCGCCGTCGGCGGGAGGCTCTTCGGCACCGCCGGGGGCACCGGCTTCACCCGCACCAGCCGCGCCGGGGTCAGCACCCGGATCGCCTTCGCCCGGCTGTCCCTGGCCGTACATGGCCTGCGCGAGCTTGTGCGACGCAGCGGTGAGCGTCTCCTTGGCTTCGTGCACGCGGCCGGCGTCCTGGCTCTCGAGGGCTTCTTTGGCCCCCGCGACTGCGCTTTCGACCTCGGCCTTGGCGTCGTCGGGCAGCTTGTCGCCGTTCTCGGAGACGAGCTTCTCGGTCTGCAGGACCATGGCCTCGAGCGCGTTGCGCTCTTCGACCGCCTCTTTGCGCTTCTTGTCCTCTTCCTCGAACTTCTGCGCATCGTCGACCATGTCTTGAATCTGGTCTTCGGACAGGCCGGAGCTCGCGGTGATCTGGATCTTCTGCTCTTTGCCCGTGCCCTTGTCCTTGGCGGACACGTTCACGATGCCGTTGGCGTCGATGTCGAAGGTGACCTCGATCTGGGGGACGCCGCGCGGTGCGGGCGGAATGCCCACCAGGCTGAACTTGCCGAGCGTGCGGTTGTCCGCCGCCATCGAGCGCTCGCCCTGACACACGTGCACCTCCACCGAGCTTTGGTTGTCGGCGGCCGTGGTGAACGTCTCCGACTTGCGGGTGGGGATGGTGGTGTTGCGGGGGATGAGCGGAGTCATCACGCCGCCGAGCGTTTCGATGCCGAGCGACAGCGGGGTGACGTCGACCAGGACGATGTCCTGCACGTCGCCCGCGAGCACGCCAGCCTGAACCGCAGCGCCGAGACCCACGACCTCATCGGGGTTGACGCCCTTGCCGGGCTCCTTGCCGAAGAACTCGGTGACCTTCTTCTGGACCAGTGGGATGCGGGTGGAACCGCCGACGAGCAGGACCTCGTCGATGCCGCTGACGTCCTTCTTGGCGTCGGCGAGTGCCTTCTTGCAGGGACCGAGGCTGCGCTCGACCAGCTCGCCGATCATGCTCTCGAACTTGGCGCGCGAGAGTTTGATCTGCATGTGCTTGGGACCGGACGCGTCTGCCGTGAGGAACGGCAGGTTGATGTCGGTCTCGGGCGCGCCGGAGAGCTCGATCTTGGCTTTCTCGGCCGCGTCCTTGAGGCGCTGCATGACCAGCTTGTCCTTGGAGACGTCGATGCCGGTGTCCTTTTTGAACTCCTCGAGCAGCCAGTTCATGATGACGATGTCGATGTCGTCACCACCGAGGGCCGTGTCGCCGTTGGTCGAGATGACCTCGACGACGTTCTCGGCAACCTCGAGGATCGAGATATCGAAAGTACCGCCACCGAGGTCGTAGACCGCGACGACTTTTTCTTCTTCGGTGCCCTTGGACAGGCCGTAGGCGAGCGCTGCCGCGGTGGGCTCGTTGACGATGCGCTTGACCTCGAGACCCGCGATGCGGCCGGCGTCTTTGGTGGCCTGACGCTGGGAGTCGTTGAAGTAGGCCGGGACGGTGATGACCGCGTCGTTGACGGGCTCGCCCAGGAAGTCCTCGGCGGCCTTCTTGAGCTTCATCAAGACGCGCGCGCTGATCTCTGGCGGCGGGTAGACCTTGTCGCCCGCTTTGATGTGCGCGTCGCCGTTTTGGGCCCGGACGACTTCGAAGGGCACGCGGTCGCGCTCTCCGGCGACTTCGTCGTACTTGCGGCCGATGAAGCGCTTGGCGGAGAAGATGGTGTTCTCGGGGTTGGTGATCGCTTGGCGGCGGGCTTGTTGACCCACCAGCACGTTTCCGTTCTTTTCGAACGCCACGACCGAAGGCGTGGTGCGACCGCCTTCCTCGTTGGCGATGACCTTGGGCTCAGCGCCCTCCATGACGGCGACCACAGAGTTGGTGGTTCCGAGGTCGATCCCGATGATCTTTGGCATCTGTCAGGCAGTCCTTTCCGATGAAACTCGTCGTTTTCGTGTGTTGCAGGGGGGGAAAGTCGTTGGCCGTCGCTCCGGGACAGACCACGCCGAAGCGAGGTCGGTCGGCCCAGGAGTGGGGCCTGAGGTCGGGCGCCGGGGGACGACGCCAGACGACGGGCCGAACCTAAGCCCCGGCGTTGGGGTGTCAACCCCGCCTTGGGCGTCGAATTCGACGGTTTTCTCGCCAGGCGGCGGCCGCTACTCTTGCGCAGACTCCGCAGAATCGGACTCGAGCACCGAGGCCAACACGTCCTCGACGGTCTTGGCGTAGACGATTTCCATCTCGTCCCGAATCTCCTCGGGCACGTCGACCACGTCCTTTTCGTTGCGGTGCGGCAGCACGATGCGTTTGATGCCAGCCCGGTGCGCGGCGAGCATCTTTTCTTTGATGCCGCCGACCGGAAGCACGAGGCCGCGGAGGGTGATCTCGCCGGTCATCGCCACGTCGGCACGGACACAGGTGTCGGTGAGCAACGAGGACAGCGCGGCGATCATCGCCACCCCTGCGGACGGTCCGTCCTTGGGGATGGCGCCCGCGGGCACGTGCACGTGGATGTCGTGCCCTTCGATGCGGTCCTTGGTGATGCCCAAGGTGTCCATGTGCGCCTTGACGAACGAAAGGGCCGCCTGCGCGGACTCCTTCATCACGTCACCGAGCTGACCGGTGAGCATCAGCCCGCCCTTGCCCTCCATCCGAGTGCACTCGATGAACATGATCTCGCCGCCGACCGGCGTCCACGCCAGGCCGGTGGCCACGCCAGGCTCGGAGATGCGCTCCTTCATCTCGGGCATGAACTTCTGGGGACCCAGCAGCTCGTTCACCATGGCCTTGTCGACCGTGATCTTGCCTTCCAGCTCGCCCTCGACGACCCGCACGGCCACCCCGCGAATCACCGCGGAGGCCTCGCGCTCGAGGTTTCGAACCCCGGCTTCGCGGGTGTAGCTGTCGACCAGCTCCAGCACGGCCTCGTCCGAGAACTCGACCTGCACTTCGGCGCTGTCGAGTCCGTGCTCGGCGATCTGCTTGGGGATGAGGAAGCGCTTCGCGATCGCGGATTTTTCCTGCCGGGTGTAGCCGGGCAGCTCGATCATCTCCAGGCGGTCCTTGAGGGCCGGCGGGATCGGGTCGATGTAGTTCGCGGTGGCGATGAACATCACCTTGCTCAGGTCGAACGGGACCTCGAGGTAGTGATCCGAGAAGGTGTGGTTTTGCTCGGGGTCGAGCACCTCGAGCAACGCCGAGGCCGGGTCGCCGCGGAAGTCGTGACCGAGCTTGTCGATCTCGTCGAGCACGATGACCGGGTTGTTGGTCCCTGCCCGCTTGAGCCCCTGGATGAGGCGGCCCGGCAGCGAGCCGACGTAGGTGCGTCGGTGCCCGCGAATCTCGGCTTCGTCACGCACACCGCCGAGGCTGATGCGCACGAACTTGCGGCCGATCGCCTTGGCAACGGACTTGCCCAGCGACGTCTTGCCGACGCCCGGAGGGCCCATCAAGCACAGGATCGGCCCTTTCTTGGACGCGTTGAGCTTGAGCACCGCCATGTACTCGATGATGCGCTTCTTGACCTTGACGAGGTCGTAGTGGTCCTCGTCGAGGATCTCGCGCACCGTCTTGATGTCGATCTGATCTTCGGTGGAGACCGCCCACGGCAGCTCGACGAGCCACTCGAGGTAGGTGCGCGTCACCGTGTACTCGGCCGAGCTGGGTTGCATCTGCCGAAGGCGGTCGAGCTGCTTGAGCGCGGCCTTCTCCGCCTCTTCGGGCATCTTGGCTTCGGCGATCTTCTGCGCGAACTCGTCGGCCTCGCCGCCGTCTTCGTCGTGCTCGCCGAGTTCGCCCTTGATCGCCTTGAGCTGTTGCCGCAGCACGTACTCGCGCTGGCTGTGGCCCATCTCCTCTTGGACTTGCGAGTTGATGCGCTCGCGAACCTTGAGGATCTCGAGCTGGCGCGTGAGCAGCGTGAGCACCTTGCGAAGGCGTTCGAGCACGTCGGTGCTCTCGAGCACGTCCTGCTTTTCGCTGGACTCGATGTCGAGGTTGCTGACCACCAGGTCGGCGACCTGGCCGGGGTCGTTGACGCTGTCGAGCAGCGCCGCGGCCTCGCGCGGAAGCTCGGGCACCAGCGAGATCAGCTTCTTGGCGGTCTCGCGGATGTTGGCGACCAATGCGTCGGCTTCGACCTCGGCAGCGGAGTCGAGCACGTCCTCGAGTTCGCTGACCTTGGCGGTGATGAACGGCTCCGACTCGACGAGCGCGTCGAGATGGATCCGCATCACGCCTTGCAGGATGACCGAGTAGTTGTCCTTGGCGAGCTTGATCACCTTGAGGATGCGGGCCGCGCAACCGACCTCGTTGAGGTCGGCCTCGCCCGGATCTTCGGTGGCGGCATCGCGCTGGGTGACGATGCCGATGATCGGCCGCTCGTGCGCGATGGCTTCCTCGATGAGGCGAACCGACTTCGGGCGGCCCACATCGATGGGAATGATCGACCCGGGAAACAAGACGGAGTTGCGCAGGGGCAAGACCGAGATGGTTTCCGGGAGCTCGGGGACCTCTTCGACGGGCTCGTTCGACGACGTACTCATGCGTTGCGGCCGTGTTGCAGGCGGCCAACGGTAACACCAGGCCCCCTGCTGTCAACGGCCGCAACGCACTTGGCGCGGCCCATCTCGCGACGCTACAGTGAGCTGTGCCCTCGATACGCGTGGTCGTGGCGGCGGGTCCCGACAAAGGCCGAGTCGCGGAGCTCGGCGAAGCCCCACTGAGCATCGGACGTGGCGTTGGACAGGGCCTGCAGCTCAGCGACGCAGCGGTGTCCCGGCATCACCTGACGTTGCAGGTCGCCGCCGGACCCGACGGCCGGCCGCTCGCCCAGCTGGCCGAGCTCAAGGGCGTCAACCCAGTCTGGACACTGCGAGCCGGAAACCGCACCAATCTCGCCGCCGGAGCGACGCTCGGGGTGGGCGAGACTCTCACCCTCGGCAACACGACCCTCGCGTTCGAGGCCGCTCCCGCCCAGGCATCGCCGCCACGGGGCAACACCACGGTCGAGCTGGACGCACGCCTGGGCGAAGACCCGAAGAGCCCGCGCCGCCTCGCAGCCCTGGCCTCCCTGGGCGATCGACTGGCCCGCTGCGGATCGCTGCAGGCGGTCTACCGGGAAGCCTCCCGATGGGCGCTGCAAGCCCTGCCCGCCTCGCGAGCCCTCGTGCTCAGCCCCGACGGCAGCGACGTGCTCTCCGCCGCCACCGACGGCACCGTGCTCGACCTCGCGGTCTCCCGCGCCCTGCTCGACCGCGTCGCGCGTGAGACCAAGGCGTTCTGGGTCCGAGACGTGCACGCCGAGCCCGACCTCGCCGATCGCCGCTCGGTGCTGGTCCGCGGCATCGTCGGAGCCATGGCCGCGCCCACCTCGGGCCTGGTCTTCTACGTCGAATGGGGCGCCCAAGAGGCACTCAGCGGGCGTCACGACGAAGAAGCGTTGCTGCTTCTGGTCTGCGCCGCCCACCTGATCTCCGCCTTTGGACAAGGCGCCGCCGAGCGCAATCAGCTCGAAGCGGCCAGCAAGAGCTCCGCCGCGCGATCGGGCAGCGGCTCCATGCCCCGCATCATCGGGAGCTCGGCCGCGATCACCCGTTTGAACGTGTTCGTCGAGCGTGTCGCCCCCACCGCCGCCACCGTCTTGCTGCGGGGCGAGAGCGGCACCGGCAAAGAGCTCGCGGCCGCGATGCTACACGCGATGTCCAGCGTGTCCGGCGGTCCGTTCGTCGCGATCAACTGCGCCGCAATCCCCGAGCAACTGCTCGAGAGCGAGCTGTTCGGGCACGAAAAGGGAGCGTTCACAGGGGCCGTCACCCAACACGACGGGGTCTTTCAACGCGCCGACGGAGGCACGCTGTTCCTCGACGAGATCGGTGAGATGAGCCTTTCGACCCAGGCTCGCATGCTCCGGGTCCTCGAGACCCGCACCTTCACCCGGGTCGGCGGCACCCGAGAGGAATCGGTCTCGGTCCGGCTGATCGCAGCCACGCACCGCGACCTCAAGGCGATGGTCGAGGCCGGCACATTTCGCCAAGACCTTCTGTACCGCCTGTCGGTGATTCAAACCGAACTCGCTCCGCTGCGCGAGCGCACCGACGATGTCGAGCCGCTGGTGCAGTTCTTCGCCGCCTCGATCGGCGAAGCGATGGGCCGACGCATCGACGCGATCGCTCCCGATGCGCTCGCCGTCCTGCAGCGCTATCCCTGGCCCGGCAACGTCCGCGAGCTTCGCAACATGGTCGAGCGCGCCCTCGTGCTCGGCGATGGAGGCGTGCTCGAGCTCGACGATCTGCCGCCCGAGATGCAGCACGCCGCGCCCAAGGGCGGCTCTGCCGACGCCACGCTCAGCGCGGGCCCAGCCGTCACCCCCGGCACGATTCGCACCCTGGCCGAGCTCGAGCGCGAAGCGATCGACGCCGCCCTGACGGCCACCGGCGGCAACAAAGCCCGCGCCGCCGCCCTGCTGGGCATCGACCGCACCACGCTCTACCGCAAGCTCAAGGACCACAAGGCCTGAGGCTGTCGGGTTCCACTCGAGTGTGGAACTCCCCGTTCTCGCCGAACGCATCCACCTGCGGCGGAAGGCTGGCCATGAACGCGGCGTCGAAGCGCTGCCCAACCGTGCCGTAGCCGCCCGGCGTCGCCGACAGGGTCGCCCGTGCTCCCGACGCGTTCAGGCGCTGCAGCAGCGCGGCCGGGTCTGCGTGCCACAGCGGAAAATGCAGCGCGGCGTCGTTGCGCTGAAGCCACGGGCTGAACGTTCGGACTCGCCAGTCGCGAATCTCTTCGAGGTGCAGGTCGCCAAACACCAGGCGCTGGACGGAGAAGCGGGCTGCGACCATGTCCAGGGCCAGCTCGATCGCGTCCTCGTAGGCCACGCTCGGGTGCAGGGGCACCGCGATCAGATCGACCGCGAGCGCCTGGGCCTGCGCCTCGATGGTGGAGATGGGCAGTTCCTGGTGCGCAATGGTCTCGCTGTCGGCATCGTGCGTGGTGAGCAGAACCGCAGGTCGCAGCGCTTCGTCACGAAGCGACAACCAGGCCAAGAAGCTGTCCTTGCCGCCACTCCAGCTGACGACATCCACCGCCTGCCCCGAGGAGGCCACTTCGTTGCGCCACCGCGGCTGTGGGCGCCGACCGCCTTGGCGGTCATACGGGCAGTGGCGACACCCCGAACCGCAACAGGACGCACGGCGCAACAGACCGAGCCGGGTGAACACGCGATACCCCGTCGCTGGGTCCGTGTACATGTCCTGGCCCGCACCAACGGCCGCGTCGTGGGCGTGTTTCCAAGCCGGCTGCATCGCGCGGCGAGGTCAGCATGCCCACCAACCAAAGTGCAAGGGCCACCTCCTCCCCCACCATTGAGGAAGGCGCAGCCCATGCGATGCGAAACACGACCACGACTGCGAGAGTCGCGATTAGACACAAATAAGGTTCAAGCCAGCCGACGGATTGCTCCCACACGCCCCGTCAGTTCGAATCGACCAAAGAAATCTCGGCCGCGCGGTCCTCAGACGCCGCTCGTTGAGCGGTCATGCAAGCCCGACATGGCAGCGGGCTTCGCCCGCGAAGGATGGGGAACCGAGCGGTTCCCCCAACAGGCTTCGGAAAGGGACCCTCACCCCGCAGGGGGGTCCCGAGGAGAAGCCCGGTGCGCCGCGAGGGCGCGAAGGGTTTCAATCCCAGGGCGAACGGTACTTCTTGTCCCGGTCGGGGTCGAAGAAGTCGTCGTCTTGCTCGAGCGCCTTGAGCAGCTCCAGCTCTTCCTTGCCGAGCCGATCGCTGCCGAAGTTGGCTTCCCGTTTGAACTCGGCGTAGCTCGAAAATCCAGTGCGGTAGTAGCTCATCGTTCCGTTCTCCTGATCCGTTGCCCCCAGGGGCGTCGGTGTTTGGAGAGTACGGGCGTGTCGCACATGTAGGCAAAAATCTCACTAATCCACGACGAGTCCGATCGACGGCCCCCGCGGACCGGCGTCGGTGGTAGGTATGCGGGCCGTGCCGGCGCCGACGGTCATCGCGATTAGCAACCAAAAAGGAGGCGAGGGAAAGACCACCACCGCGGTCAACCTCGCTGCCTCCATCGCTGCGGCCGAGCACCGGGTCCTGCTCATCGACATGGACCCGCAGGGCAACGCCAGCAGCTCGGTCGGTTACCCCAAGGGGGTCGCCGAACAAGGGACCTACGATCTCTTGATGGGCCTCGCCGGTCCTGCCGAGGTCATTCAGTCCACCGAGCTTCCGATGCTCGATGTGGTGCCCAGCTCGATGGACCTCGCGGGCGCCGAGGTCGAGCTCGTCGAGGTCGAGCAGCGCGAGTCGGTGCTGCGCAACTCGATGGACGCGATCACGCAGTATCGCGACTACGAGTACATCCTGCTCGACTGTCCACCGTCGCTCAGCCTGCTCACGATCAACGCCTTGGTCGCGGCCACCAGCGTGCTGATCCCGATGCAGGCCAAGTACTTCTCGCTCGAAGGCCTCGGCGCGCTGAACAACACCATCGACGCCGTACGCGACGCATTCAACCCCGACCTCTCGGTCGAGGGCATCGTGTTCTGCATGTTCGACAACCGCACCAACCTCGCGCGCCAGGTGGTCGAAGAGGTCGGCTCGCACTTCGACGGTCTGGTCTACGACACCCGGATCCCGGTGAACATCCGACTCAGCGAGAGCCCCAGCCACGGCAAACCCGCCCTGCTCTACGACATCGAGAGCAAGGGCGCCCAGGCCTACTTGGCGCTCGCCCGCGAAGTGTTGGCGCGCCGTGAGGCTCCCGCCGAGGAGGCCGCGGCTCGATGAGCAAAGCCAAGAAGCGCCCTGCCCTCGGCCGAGGCCTCGGCGCGTTGCTCCCCAACCAGGCCAAAGGCGAAGCCAAGTCCAAACCGGCGGCCTCCAAGGCCAAGGCGAGCGCCCCTGCAGCCGAGGCAACCGACGCAGCCCCACGCACCGGGGTGCAGACGCTCCCGATCGAGCAGCTCGTGCCCAACGCCGAGCAGCCCCGCAAGCACTTCGACCCGATCAAGCTCGACGAGCTCGCGAGCAGCATCAAAACCCAAGGTCTGCTGCAGCCGATCGTGGTCTCGCCGCAGACCAAGCCGGGCAGCGGCGGGGCCAAGACCTATCTCATCATCGCGGGTGAGCGACGCTGGCGAGCCTCGCAAAAGGCCGGCCTGCACGAGGTCCCCGTCGTCATTCGTGCGATCGACGAAGAGGACCGCCTCGAGCTGGCACTCGTCGAAAACATCCAGCGTGCCGACCTCAACCCGATCGAGGAAGCACAGGCCTACCGCGAGCTGATTCGACTGCGCGAGTACACGCAAGAAGAGTTGGCGATGCGGGTCGGCAAAGACCGCAGCACCGTCACCAACGCTCTTCGTCTGCTTCGCCTGCCCGACCGCGTGCAGGAGCTCGTGCAGATCGGCAAGCTCAGCATGGGGCACGCGCGGGCCCTGCTCGGCCTCGAACACGAAGACGCGATCAACGCGGTCGCCACCGAAGTGGTGCGCGGCAACCTCTCGGTCCGCGCGACCGAGGCCGCAGTGCGCAAGTACAACGCCGATCAAAAGGCGGAGGTGCCGTCCGACGAAGACAGCCGACGCAAGATCATCGTCGGCGAGCTCGAGACCAGGCTGCGCAGACGTCTGGGTGCGCGGGTGCGCCTGAAGTCGAAGGGCAAGAAGGGCAACGGCATGATCGAGATCCCCTACGCGTCGCTCGACGAGCTCGACCGTCTGCTCAAGATGTTGCTCGTCGACGCCTGAGCGGCCCGATTCGGCCCTGCGCCTCTCAACACGGCGCGGTCTCGGCTGCAAAGGGTGCTACGATCCCGGTGATGGAGGGCAACGGTCGGCGAATCGCCCCACGTGCGGGCGTCGTCCTTCAGCTGCAGTATCGAAGTGCGGGCCACCTGCTCGTCAACTACTGCACCAACCTGTCCCGCGGCGGCGTCTTCGTCCCGAGCAACGATCCTCTGCCCGCGGGCACGCAGCTTCACCTCGAGCTCACCGTGCCGGGTGACGAGGCCCCCACCCGGCTCGACGCCGAGGTCCGCTGGGTCCGCCAACACGACACCACGGAAGGCCCCGCGGGCATGGGCTTGGCGTTTCGCGACCTCGACAGCGCGTTGGGTCGGCGCATCGACGCCCTCGTTTCGGACTTCGAACCGTTGCGGGTGCTCGTGATCGGCCGCCACGAGAGCTTGCGCCGCACCATCGCGTCGCAGATCCGCATGCTCGTGCGGTGTGAAACGTTCGAGTACGACTCTCCGGTCGGGTTGTTGGACGAGATGGGTCGGGCCGACTTGGTCGTCGCCGATGGCAACCCCGTGCCCGACGAGGTGCACGCGTTCCTCAAGGCCCTGCAAACCCTCGAACGCCCGCCGCCGCGCGTCGTCCTTTGCGATGGCAACGCCGCGGGACGTCGCGCCCGCTTTGCGCCGCTGGCAGAGCTGCTCGACACCCCGGTCGATCCACGCATGCTGCGAGAGGTCGTGCTCGACACGCTCTCGCACGTCTACGCGCAACGCAGCTGAACGCCCCGACCGCGCGCGCCCCCACCGTATGGACGGCGTATGGACGGCGCATGGACGGCGCATGCACGCCGGGGTCGCGCTCAGCGGCGGCTGGCCGCGAGCGCGACGTTGTGCATCAGGCAGGCGATCGTCATCGGACCGACGCCGCCGGGCACGGGGGTGATGGCCCCTGCCCGCTCCTGCGCGGTGCCGAAGTCGACATCGCCACAGAGCTTGCCGTCTTCGCCGCGGTTGATGCCCACGTCGATCACCGTCGCGCCTGGTTTGATCCAGCTGCCTTGAATCATACGGGGGCGACCGACCGCGGCCACGAGCACGTCGGCTTTCGCCACCTCGCCCGGAAGGTCGCGCGTGCGCGAGTGCGCGACGGTGACCGTGGCATTGGCGGCGAGCAGCAGCTGGGCCATCGGCTTGCCGACGATGGTCGAGCGCCCGACGACCAGCGCGTTGGCGCCCGAGAGTTCGGTGCCCGCGGCTTCGAGCAGCTTCATGCAACCCAGCGGGGTGCAGGCGACGAATCGAGGCTCTCCGATCATCAAGCGCCCGAGGTTCTCGGGGTGAAAGCCATCGACGTCCTTGGCGGGGTCGATCGACAGCAACACCGCGTCGGCGTCGACCTGCGGCGGGAGAGGCAACTGCACCAAGATGCCGTCGACCTCGGGGTCGTCGTTGAGCTGCCGAACGAGCGTGAGCAGCTCGTCGGTGGTGGTCTCAGCCCCGAGCGTGTGGTCGACGGTTGCGATGCCGGCTTCGGCGGCACGCTTGCCCTTGTTGCGGACGTACACCGCGGAGGCGGGGTCGTCTCCAACCAGGACGACCGCGAGCGTGGGCTGCACGCCGCGGGCCTTGTGCTGCTCGACGGTCGTCGCGACCTCGGCCAGCAGAGACTTCGAGATCGCACGACCATCGATCAGCGTCGCCATCACTCCCCCGATGCTTTCGAACCGCCGCCGCCGCTGTCGCCCCCGGAACCGGAGCCGCCACCGCTGCTCGCGTAGCCGTCGGCGTACCAACCGCCGCCCTTGAGGCTGAACGCGGTGCCCGTGATGAGGCGCTCGGTCTTGCCTCCGCAGGCTTCGCACTTGGTGATCGGGTCGTCGGAGAAGCGCTGGATGTGCTCTTCTTCGTGGCCACACTTCTGGCAGCGGTACGCGTACAACGGCATCGATTGAGGTCCCTCGTCGAGGAGGGTCCGAACCTATGCCTTCCCAACGCCACGTCAACCGGTTTTTGCGGTGAATCGCGCCAAGTCCGCGTTTTCGACCGACCCGCGCTCGCATCCCGTTATGTCCCCGGCCCTGGCTGAAACGACCGCGACCCTGGTCACCTGCTAGGCTGGTCTTGATGAGCCTCACGCGTCGAGTCGTCGCGCCTGCCCTCGTCCTCGCGCTCGGCGGGAGCGTGGCGAGTTCGGCCTCCGCGGACGACGACTGGTCGCTCGAGCGCTCTGCGAGCAATCCCGCGCTCGTCTCCCAACGCCTGTCCAAGCTGCATCGCAGCCCGTTCGACACCCGTCACTGGGCCGCGCTTCGCAATGCGATCGGCCTCTCCGGCCTGTCCAAGAAGATCGCGGCGGGGCTGGCCCGCTCTCCCTCCGACGTCGGCTGGCGCGTCCTCGACGCGCGCATGGATCTCGCGCAGGGCCGCCCGGGCGAGGCCGCCGACAAGTTGGCCGCGCTCGAAGTCTCGGTGCAGGGCAAACGTCGGGGCCGGGTGTTCGAGCTGCGCGTCGACGCCCTCGAAGCGGCGGCCGACTGGGGCGCGCTGGTTCAACTGCTCGAGCAACGGGCGAACAAGGCCAGCGACACCAAGACCAAGGCCCGCTTTCTGGCCCGGGCGCATGGATTCGCCGAGCGTGGTCGCCGGGCCGAAGACGCCCTACGGGTCGCCGAAGCGCTCGTGAAGCTGTCCCCCGACGACAAGGCCGCCCGGCTTCGCCTCGCCCGCGCGGCCACCGACGCCGATCAACCCGCGCGCGCCGATGCGGCCTACGCCGATGCCGTCGCCCGCAGCAAGGGGCGCAAGCGTCTGGAGCTGCAGGCCGAGCGGGCCCGCGCCCGCCTTTCGGCCGACCAAGCCGCCGGCGCTGCCGATCTGCTGTGGACGATGCTCGAGGATCCCTCCCAGGGCTCGCGTGCCGCCCGGGAGACCTGGTGGTCCACCCTCTACAACGCCCACCGCCGCGCCCGAACCACCGACGCCCTGCTGCGCAAGCTCGGCACCTGGCTCGAGACCCATGACGAAGAAGCCGCGGCGTGGCGCACGTTGGCCACCGCACAACAGTCCTCGGGCATCGATCCGATCGACAGCTGGTCCCGCGCCCGCGCCCTCGCCCCGCGCGACGCCGAAACCCAGACTGCCCTCATCGAAGCGCTCGAGACCAAGGGGCGCCACGACGACGCGGTTGCGACCACCCGGGCCATGATGGACGGCCCTGGCTTCGACCCGGCCACCGCCATCGAGCTCGCGAGCAACCTCGCAGCCGCGGGCGAACGCGAGCTGGCGTTCGAACTCGCCGCCGACGTTCGGGAACGCTACGGCCGCAACGGCAAGGCCATGACCGGCCTGCTCGACTTCTACAACCTCAACGACGACGCCGACACCGCGCTGCAAGTGGCCACCGCGTTGGTGAAGCTCTCGCCCCGCAAGGCAGACGCACGGGTCGCGCTCGGGGAACAGCTGTTTCAGATGCGGCAGCGCGAAGAAGCGCTCGAGCAGTGGAACATGCTGCCCAAGCTCACCCGCCCGTCCCACAAGGGCTGGGCGCGGCTGGCCCAAGTGCTCACCGAACACGAGCTGCACGTCGAGGCGATTGCGGCGATCGGCAAGGCGATCGCCGCGGCACCGGACTCGCCCGAGTACGCTCGCCTCCGCGCGGTGCTGGCCGAGGAGCAACGACGCCCACGCCCGGCGCTCGCGTTGTGGCAACGCACCCGCGAGTTGGCCACCGCGCCTCAACACAAGCTGCTGCGCGACGAGGCTCGCACCCGCATCGTCGAACTGCTGGTGCGGGACAACGTCCTGCGGACCAGCGCCCTGCCCGGCTGGATCGGCGACGCGCAAGCCAAACTCGACGCGGGGCGGCCCCTCGACGACGCCCTCGAAGCCGGCCGATTCCTGGCCGAACTGCACACCCGGCGCGAGCACTACAGCACCGCGGTCGGCGTGCAGCAGCGCATGCTTTCGCTGGCGCCCAACGACCCCAATCGCCTCGAAGACCTGGCCAGCGCCCAACGCCGCGCCGGTCAGGTCGAGTCTGCGATGGGCACGCTCGAGGACTTGCTCGCGCTCGACCCCTCGCGCAGCCCCGACGTCTTGGCCGAGATGTCCGAACTCGCGTTCGAGGCCGGCGACAGCGATCGAGCCCTGCAAACCGCCACCACGGCCGCCGAAAAGGACCGCAGCCACGTCGACGCGATCGTGCGCCTCGGCGAAATGCACGAGAGCAAGGGCGACATGGATGCGGCAGCCGACGCGTATCGGCGCGCCCTCGAAACGAAGCCCACCGCGCTGCGGCCCAAGCTCCGCCTTGCCGAACTCGAGCTCACGCGCGGCAACGTCGCCCGCTCCCGCAGCTTGCTGGCCGAGGTTCTCGACGCCAGCGGGCCTCCCGAGCTCATGGAAGATGCCGGGCGGCGTGCCCTCGATCTCGCCGAGGCCGACGGCGAACTCGACCAGGCGCTGGCTTTGGCCGTGCATCGGTGCACGCACCATCCCGAGAGCGCCGAACCCCGCCGGTTCTTGCTCGACGCGCTCGACCGCCTCGAGGTGCCCGAAGTGCTGACGTGGATCGACGACGGCATCGCAGGGGACGAGGCCTCGGCCGACCAGCGGCGACAGGCTCTGCGAACCCCGCTGCTCGCCTCACTGCGCCGGGGGGCGATCACCACCCGCCTGCGCGCCGCCGAGCAGCTCGGGCGCCTCGGGCTTCCGGGCAGCGCGCTCGCTCTCGCCACGCTCGGCAAGAACCTCGCAGCGCCGCGCGACGCCACGGCCACCGTGCAAAACGCCTATGAGCAGGCGCGGCTCACCGCGCTGCGTTCGTCCGGGTCGTTGCGCGACCCCGATGCGACCGATGTCCTGCGCACGGTGCTGGTCAGCAGCCGCCACAGCTGGAACGCACGCCGCACCGCCGCGTGGGGCCTCGCGCACAGCGACGACGCCAACGCCCTCGAGACCCTGGCACCGCACCTGCGCCTGGGCGAAGACACCCAGATCGCCGCACTCGCGTGTCTGGCGATGGCCCGACACCCCACGCCCGGCTCGATCGACCCGGACGCAAAGGTTCGTGTTCGGCAGCTGGCGACCGAGAGCCGGACCACGGTGGTCCGCCACGCCTGCGCCTTCGCACACGCCACCCTGCAACCCGCGGGATCGCTGGACGCCCTGCGCGGAGACGTCGAGCACAGCGACCCCCTGGTCGCGGCGATCGCAGCGTGGCGCCTGGGCAATACCGGCAGAGCCGAGCCCGCCAACGTTGCACCCCTGCTCGCACGCACCCTGGGCCCGGGCGGCTTGGCCCGCGACGCGGCGTCGGCGGGGCTCGTCGTGTTGCTCGACCCCAGTCAGCGCAGCCCCCAGCAGTCGGCGGGGTTTGCCCCTGCACCCCGCGGAAACGGGTGGGAAGCGGCGTTCGAGCGCTGGCTGCAGCGCCAGGTCGTGCCTGCCGTCGAGCCCATCGAGGCGGCGGTGATCGAACGCCACGCAGAGGCGATCACCGAGGCCGTCGATGCTGCACGGACGGGCACCCGAGCCCAACGCGCCGCCCTTCGTAAAGCTCGAGCCGGGTGCGAAGCCGGGACCCAGGACGCGTTCTGTGTTCCCGCCGTTGCGCGTGGGCCCATCCGAATCCCAAATTGACAACCCGAGCCGCCCAGCGCAGGATGCGAGGGCCATGGACCCGGGCATCGTTTGCCACGTTTGCGGCTCGCAAAATGCAGTGTCTGCAGCGGCGTGCTCCCACTGCGGAGCGGCTTTGTCCCAAGCTGGAGCACAGCCGGGACCGCCTTCAGGTGCGCCCGCGGGCCCACCCGCTGCGCCGCCTCTCGCCGGGCCTCCTTCGGCCGCTCCGTCGGGGCCTCCTCCGGGCCCGCCCTCGGGCCAGTCCGTCGACGCGACGATGATCGCGGGCGAAGGTGGAGCACCGCTGCGCTTCGACCCCGCGACCGGCCAACCGCTGGCGGGCGCCGGCGAAGACCAACCCGCGCCCGCGCGCACCCTGTTCTTCGGCGCGCTGCAGCAGCAGCCCGTCGTGCCCCGACTCGTCGTCATCAAGGGTGAGGGCGGCGACGGAGCCACCTACCACCTGCAGCAGACCGCCACCAGCATCGGCCGGTCGCAGGGCGATATCACGTTCGCCGAGGATCCGTTCCTCTCGCCCGAGCATGCCCGCTTCACGTCGCAAGACGGGCGGCTGTTCGTGCAGGATGCAGGAAGCGCCAACGGAGTCTTTCTTCGCATCAAGAAGCCGACCCCGGTCGCCGACGGCACGCACATGCTCGTCGGGGAGCAGCTGCTTCGTCTGCGCAAGCAGCCGTTCACCGACGGCAGCCCCAACGAAAACGGCACCTACTATTACGGGAGCCCGCGCCCCGACTCGCGCTTTCAGGTGGTCCAGTGCTTGGCCGGAGGCGGCGAAGGCCGCATCTGCAGCGCGGACAACGGGACGATGAGCCTCGGCCGTGAGGGCAACACGATGAACTTCCCCGACGACCGCTTCATCTCCGGCCATCATGCCCGGCTGGAGTCGGCGTCCGATTCGGACGAGGTCATCCTCACCGACACCGGCTCCCGCAACGGCACCTTCATTCGACTCGCAGGCGCCCAGGAGCTGTTCCACGGCGACTACCTGTTCCTCGGCCAACAACTCCTCCGCGTCGAGATCGCCTAGCCAAGGCCCAGCCTGGAACCAGTCGAGAACCTGTCGAGAAGGAGTTCCGTCGTGATCGTTTGTCCGAACTGCGCCAAAGAAAACCAGGACCACTACAAGTTCTGCCTGGCCTGCGGAGCCAAGCTCCCCGCGGCAGCGCCGGCGGCTCCGCCCCAGCCTCCCGCCGCGAGTCCTCCCCCACCCTCGCAGCCCGCTCCGCCGCCGGTCGTGTCCCCGCCCGGCCCGCCGCCGATGCAGCCGGGCTCCGTTCCGCCGCCGCCGGTGCAACACCCGCCCTCGGGAGGCACGGCCAGTCCCTCCGGCCCGCCTCCTGGAGCCCCGCCACCGGTTGCCCCCGCTCCGCCGTCCATGGCGAGCCAGCCTCCTCCCGTGGCCAGCCAACCGCCTCCTGTGGCGCCGCCGCCCAGCAGCCCGGCCCCTCCGCCGTCGGCCGCATCGGCCCCGCCGCCGCTCGCCCAGAGTGAGCCCGCGCCCCCGCCTGCTGCTCCTGCGCCTGCTGCTCCTGCACCCGAGCCCGCCCCGGCCGTGGCGCCCCCTGCCCCCGCCGCCGCGCCCTCGCACGCACCGTCGTCTTCGACGGCACCCGGCGAAGGTCCATGCCCTGGCTGCGGGTTCCAGAACCCGCCCGGCTTCAAGTTCTGCGGTCGCTGCGGAACCGTGCTCGAAGACTCCACGCCAGCGGCCGCGGACGCTCCCGCCGATGTCGGCAACGCCAACACGATCTTCGTCGCCGACGCGTCCGAGGTCCAGGCCGCTGCCGCCGCGCACCAAGCCTCGCTCGACTCGGAGCAGCAGCCCACGGCGCCGAACCCCGTCGTGACCGAGCCGCTCGCCGAGGAGCCCACGGAAGAGGAAGAAACGCCTGCTCCAGCTGCGCCTCCCGCGTCCGACCCGGCACCCGCTGCGCCCGCTCCCGAATCCACCCCGTCCGCCGCCCCGCCCCCGATGGGCCCTCCGGCCAAGCTCGTCATGCTGGGCCCCGACGGTCAGCCCGTCGGCGAACGAGCGCTCACCCCCGGCGAGCAACTCGAGGTCGGGCGCGAGGTCGGCCCTCCGTGGGACGACGACGCCTACCTCGATCCCCACCACGCCAGCATCAGCGTCACCAACGAGGGACTTCTCGTCGCCGACAACGGCTCGCTCAACGGGGTGTTCGTCAAGCTGAGCAACCGGGTCGAAGTCCAGGACGGCGACCTGTTCCGGGTCGGCCAAGAGCTGCTTCTGTACGAAGACCTGCCCGAGCCGACGCCCACCGACGACGGCACCGAGCGCATGGGTAGCCCCAACCCCGGCTACTGGGGGCGCCTGTCGATCCTGGTCGATCCCAACGCAGCGTCCACCGCCTTTCCCATCGAAGGCGAAGGCATCATGGTCGGTCGCGAACACGGGGACATCACGTTCCCCCAAGACGGATACGTCTCCGGCAAGCACTGCCGCGTCGTCGGCGATGACACCGGCGTCTACATGGAAGACCTCGGCAGCAGCAACGGCACGTACATGCGCGTGCGCTCCGGCGTGACCCTTCCGTTCGGCAGCCTCGTCCTGATCGGCCAGAAGCTGTTCCAGGTCGAACGCCTCGACTAGCGCACGAGCCATCGCGTCGCAGCGCCCGCGTGGGGAGTGTCCCTTCGCGGGCGTGTTGCGTTCGGGGAGCGCCGATTCTCGCGACCTTGCCCCAGGCATTCGCTGGCGAACCGCCCGAAGCTGGTATCCTGAACCCCTATGACTCGCTTGCGCTGGGTGTGGATCTGCGGATGCCTCGGGCTCGCCTGTTCGACGGGCGACGCGGCACCAGGCAGCACCAGCGCCAACACGACCACGGGATCGGGCCCCACCACGTTCGCGACCTTTTCCACCACCCTGCCGCCCACCACGATGGGCACGGGGAGCACGAGCGAGGCCGACGCATCCTCGGGCTCCAGCGAGGGCACGACGGGAACGGACACCGACACGCAGGGGGATGCGTCCTCGACCGGCTCTGGCTTGTGCCCCAGCACCCACACGTGCATGGAAGAAGCGCCCGAAGGCTGGCAGGGGCCGGTTGCGGTGCACCGTGCCGCGTTCGACCCCAAAGACCCCAAGGCCGAACCGCCCGGATGTGGAGAGGCATACCCCGACCCGGCCACCGCCGGCTTCGAGGGTCTGTTGGCCGAGCCTGCCGTGTGCGACTGCGAGTGCGCCGACCCCAACGGCACCGCGTGCGACACCTCGACCACGATGCGCTACTGGGCCGACGACGCCAGCTGCGGCGAGGGCACGCCACAGGCGCTCACCATCTTCGCCGGGTCCTGCAACACCTTGCCGTCGGAGTTTCCCGGCAATGGGCATTACACGGCGGAACCCCTCGAGGCGGTCGGCGGTGCGTGTGCCCCCAGCACCACCGAGCAGGTCGAGCCCGCGGCGTGGGAATGGCAAACGCGCGCCTGCGACGGCGCGGAGTTCATCGACGACGCCGGATGTGCGGACGGCCGTGTCTGCGCGCCGATGCCCGAGTCTCCCGACGCGATGCTGTGCGTGTGGCAAGCCGGCGACCACGAATGCCCGGACGTCTTCGACAGCACACGGGTGCTCTACGGCGACGTCGACGACGGACGCGGGTGCGAAACCTGCTCCTGCGGCGCACCGATCGGGCTGTGTGACGACGCGACCATTTCCCTGTGGAACGGCCCCACGTGCCTCGTGCCCGCCGCAGGGGTCGTGGGCGCCAACGGCGAGTGCGACGCAACCGGCACCGGCACGTCCGCCCGCGCCGCCAGCCTCAGTGGCGGTAGCCCCAACGCCTTCTGTGTCGCCAGCGACCCGCAGTCCAGCGGCGAAGCCGTCGGCACCGAGCCGGTCACGGTGTGCTGCGTCGAACCGAACTGACCGAACTGACCGAACGGACCGAGCTGATCGAGCGACATCAGCTCGCCGAACTCAGCCGCCAGCCGCGTCGGGTCTCGCGACGGGCGATGGCATCGATACGCCGCCCCCGATGCGGGGTTGAACCACGAAGCCTGGCTGTTCCTCGAACGTGAACGCATCTTCGAACGTGCGTTCGGTGCCGTCGCTGAAACGAAGCACGACGCTCACCGTGCCCACGTCCTCCGACTCGGGCGCGGTCACACGGACCGACGTCGGGCTCTCGATGATCACACCTTTGGCCGACCGGTCGCCCACGTAGACGACCAGAGATCCGTGCCCGAGAAAGTCGGACCCCTGCACTCTCACCGGGTAGCCGCCCGCTTGAGACCCCTTCGCAGGCGTGACCCCGGACGTGGGGTCCGCGGTGGTGCACGACGCGAGACACAGTCCTGCGACCAGCGCAGACCCGACGCCGAGCGAAACGCCGCGCCGCAGGGTGGAGGAACGGTCTCCGCGAACCACGGGCGCAGGGTATCACCCACAGACAAAGACGCCGAAGGCCGCTTCAGGCCTCCGGCGTCTTGCTCCGCGGGGTCGGGCTAGAGCACGTCTCGGCGCTGCAGCTCCTGCCGGATCTTGCCCAGCGCTTGCTCTTGAAGCTGTCGAATGCGCTCGCGAGACAGGGAGTACTGCTCGCCGATCTGCTTGAGGGTGAGCTCCGAGTCCTCGTCGAGGCCGAAGCGCTTGCGCAAGATGTCGGCCTCGATCGGACGCAACGCCGTGATGACCTGCCGAACCTGCTCGCCGATCGATGCAGCTTCGAGCTGCTCTCCGGGCTGCTCTCCATCTTCATCGCGAAGAAGGTCCACGACCTTGCGCCCGTCGTCTTCGGACAATGGGCGGTCGAGGCTGATCGGGTGGTCGACCAACAGCGTGTCCATCTTTTCGATCTTGGTCGCCGAGAGCCCGGTGTGCGAGGCGAGTTCCTCGTGCGTGGGGTCGCGGCCGTGTTTGGCCTCGAGTTCCCGGCGCGCCTTGGTCACCTTGTGATAGGCGTCGATCATGTGCACGGGCAGGCGGACGGCCCGTCCCTTGTCGGCAATGGCCCGGCTGATCGCGTGCCGGATCCACCAGCTCCCGTAGGTGGAGAAACGAAAGCCCCGCGTGTGGTCGAAACGATCGACCGCCTTGAGCAAGCCGATGTTGCCCTCTTGAATGAGGTCTTGCAGCGGCATGCGACCGTGGTTGAAACGGCGCGCGATCGAAACGACGAGGCGGAGGTTGGATTTGACGAAGCGGTTCTTGGCGTGACGCAGGTGCAACGAGCGGCGCACCGCTTCGGCGACATACTCGTGAAACGGGCGGCTTCCTCGGCGGGGCGGACGGACCTCGAGATGCTCGAGCGTACGACCACCGTCATCGAGCACACGAAGGTCGGCCAGCACCTTGTCGGCGACGACACCATCGCAGTCCAAACGCCCCAGGCGCTCGGCCATCCATGCCCGGTCGGCCTCGTAGGCGTCCCGGTGCGCGCGGGTCTCCCGATCGCGGAGCGCACGGCTGGACTTGCACAGACGGGTCCGGTCGGCCTCCGACAGCTCGTCTTCGTCCACGTCCTGAGCAACGACGGCCATGATGCCGGCGATGAACGGCGGGTAGGAGAGCAGCTGAACCCACAACGCCGTCCGAAGGTCGGCGATGCGCACGGCGGCCGAGAGTTCCTCCTCGGGCGTCATGATCGACAGATCGGACATCTCCCGGAAGTAGACGCCGAGCGTCGTGTCTCCCGAGTCCCCCTCGGGCGAGCGTGCGCGCGAGCGCTTGGTTCGTTTCGCGGCCGATGCCCCACGCGGGCGTCGGCTGCGAGCGATGCGGGGCGGTGCCCCGCGGGTGACCTTTCGACGTGCCATGTCAGTGCCTCAATTCCTTGCGTCTCTTCCGCCAAGGGCTCTGCCGAGCCGCGAGCGCAGCCGACGCGGTGCTGCCCTCGATTGGGGTACGGGACATCGCCCGCAGTGGTTCCCCTCCCTTGTTCATGCAAGTTGGGCACCGATTCCGTGAACCGAAGTTCAATCAAGACCACCATTCCCCACGAACGGCCCAGGAACGGGTCCTGCGGCCCGTTTGTGGTTCCTCGGTGCCAGGCATTTCGCGGGACGAACCATCCCAGCGTCGCCAACCATTGCGGCACAGCGGTCAGTCCGCCGCGACACCTGGGTCATACCGAGTGTGGAACGACGTAGGCGCCCAACGTACCCGAGCGTCCGGGGGCGCGGTCAGACGCGGTCTGGCCGCGTCAGGCTTTCGGCTCGACCACGAGCCAGATGTCGGCCGAGGACGCACCGTAGAACCGGCCTCGGGTGAGACGGCTGCCCGAGATCTCGACGATGCGCAGCCCCGCCTCGACACACATGCGCCCGAGCTCGTGCGCGTTGTAGCCACGGATCTGCAGTCGGTGTTCGAACTGCCGCCCGTCCTCGAACACGATCGTGCGGTGCACGGCGAGGCGGTTGTTGAAGAAGTTCATCTGCGCCTCGTCGAGGACGAGACATCCGTGACCCTGCCACCACGACCGCGCGGGAAGCCGGCCGATGATGTGGTCTCGGTTGAAGACGTGCAGCAACAGCCGTCCCCCGGGCGCGAGCATGCTCGCCATCGAACGGAGCACGGCGCGGTTCTCTTCGTCGTCGTAGTAGCCGAACGAGGTGCCGAGACAGACGATCGCCTCGAAGGGGCCCTCGACCGGCATGTCACGCATGTCCCCGCGCACGAACGACACCTGAGCACCGAGCGCTTCGCGTGCACGTTCGGCGCGAGCGAGCTGGGCCCCCGAGAGGTCGAGACCCGTCACGGCGAATCCCCGCTGCGCGAGCACGAGCGCATGTGCTCCGTCGCCGCAGCCGACATCGAGCACCCGGGCACCGGGTTGAATGCCCGTGGCCTGCACGAAGAACTCGACCTCCGCTTTGGCCAGCTTGGCGTGGTTGGGTCGCGTCATCGCGACGAAGTGGTCGGCAAACACCTCCTCCGGCCAACCGGGCGCACGGGGTGTGCCTGGAGCTGCCGCGGGGGCAGCAGCGGGCGCGGCCGCGGCGGGGGGCGCAGCGGCGACGTCGGTGCTCGGCTCGGGTGCCGCGGGGGCTTCCGCCTCGAGCGGACGGCTCGGCGGGGCCGGCGGGGGCTTTGCGGCCTCCTTCGGTAGAGGCGGCATGGCAGCCTCCTTCGGTGGAGGCGGCATGGCAGCCTCCTTCGGTAGAGGCGGCATGGCAGCCTCCTTCGGTGGAGGCGGCATGGCGGCCTCCTTTGGCGGAGGCGGCGGGGTCTCGGCGCTCGGAGCCTCGTCCTCGACCAGATCGTCGGCTTCGAGTTCCGACGTATCGTCCTCGGCCGTCGCGTCACTCGGAGCGCCAATGACGACCTTCTGTTTGACGACCGGCGGCTCGGGCTCCTCGTCGTCGTGAATGTCGATCGAACGAAACACCCCGGAGCTCATCGCCGAGGCCTCGGAGTCGGATGTCTTGGCCTGCGACTCGGGCTCGGGCTCGGGCTCGTCGATGATCGGATCGAGTTCCGCGACCGGGGGCAGCGTGTCGCCGGTCCGCGCAACCGGAGGGGTCACGGGCGTCACGGGAGCGACTTCGGTGCCTCCCGACAGTGGCGCCTGCGGCATGACGGGCGCCGTCGTCGAGATCAGCGTTTGCCCCGACAGCGGCGTCGCGGCAGGAGCCTCGGGAGCCGGCGCGATCACGGTCTCGCCCGACGGAGCCGTGGGCGCGGGCGCCACCACTGTGCCCCCGGAAACTCCGCTCATCACCGGCTGGATCACCGCGGCGTTGGGCTCGGTCACGACCTCGGCGTCCGCCGTGTCTGCGGGCTCGCGTCCCAAGTCCGTCCCCGGCTGGGTGGTCAGCGACGGCAGCACGAGGCCGTCGACGTCCTCGTCACTCGCAGGCGCAGACGTAGAAACGACGGTGGGCCTGGACTCGAGTCCGACCTCCAAGGTGGCGTTCTGCGCTGCATCCTGTGCGGGTGGCGGGGCCTCCAAGCCCACCTCGAGCACCTCTTGTGGTGCTGCCGTGTTGACCATCGTGACGGCCGCGTCGCCGAACTCGTCGCTCCCGGCACCCTCGGGAACCGTGACGTCCAAGTCGGGCGTCGGGCGAATGAGCGTCGCGTCGCTTTCCGACGGATGCGGCATGTCCGGCGCATTCGTGACCGCGGTCTGCTCGAGATTCGCAGCAAACCCGGCGGCTTCCAGCCGGCGCGCGACCTCGGCATCGAATGCGTCGAGCGTCGCGGACGGCTGGGCAACCGCTTCCACTTGGGTCCACGCGGCCCACTCCCCTGCTTCGGTCGCCCACTGGGTCATGCTTTCGTCTCCTCGAACAGCGCTTCGCCCAGACGAACCCTTCTGGGAAGCGAGGTGGCGTCGGTGAGCGCCATGGGTGTCTGGGTCAGCACGATCACCGTGGAACCCAGGTGAAACACCCCGAGTTCATCGCCTTTGGACAGCCTCGCCGGAGGTTCGTGGCGAGCGACCTGAAGTTCCCGCGGATGCGGATCGAAGCGGTGGTACGGGCACGACATGTTGCCGACACCGAACGCCGCGACCATGACCACGGCGACCCACCCGTGGCCGGTCTCGAGCAGATGAATCATGCGCTCGTTGATCGCGAACACCCGCGGGTCGTGCTCGACGCTCGCATCGTTCACAGGCAACAGTCGCCCCGGTACGAGGCTCACCCGATGGCCGAGTGCGTCACACGGGGAGTGCACCCGATGGTAGTCGCGAGGATGCAGGTAGATCGTGCTCGCCGTGCCGCCGACGAAACGCTCGGCCAACGCCTGGTCCGCCAGCAACTCTCCGATGCTGTAGCTGTGCCCCTTGGCGACCACCTCGGTCACGCGCTCGATCGGCGCAACCTCGCGAAGCTCCCCATCGCAGGGAGCGACGACGATGTCGGGACTTCGGTCGATCGACCGCGCCCCGGCGCGCAGGGGCCGGGTGAAGAACGCGTCCATGGTCTCGAAGCCCTCTTCGAGCACCAGCGGGTCGACGTCTCGGAGGTTCACGCCGAACATCCGGGCGTACGTCGACACCGCGAATCGCCCGACACTCGGGGTCATTTTGAGGCGCGCGGCGGCACCCATCAGTTTGCTGGCCAGAATGGCCGACCAGTCCGGTGTGGCGTGCACGATCCGTGCAGCAACCCGTGCCCCCAAGGGAGTGGAGCGGCTCGACATGAACCCTGCAAGCGTATCCGACCGCCCCTAGCGCCGGCAAGCTGCGCAAGCGAGCCGACGAGGCTGATTTCTGCCCCGAATCCAGCCGTTTGCACCCTTGCGAGTCCCGATCACCGCCGGTGAACCTGGGGGCACCACGCCACAGACAGATGCGGGCAACCCGTCAGCGCAACTACGCAACGAAGCGAAGAGCAGTTCCCCCCCGAGTACCGGGCATGGCTCGGCTAGCGTGGCCGATGATGGATCCTCGCATTCGGCCCGAAGCCGTCGGTCTCGCACTTGTCGTGTTCGCCGCGTGTGGCCCATCCGTGGTCACACCCGACGACGATGCCGCGGCCGGAGGGTCATCGGGAGCGATTGGGACCGACGCAACGAGCACGACCCGCTCCGGTCCCGAGTCCGAGGGCGTGTCGTCGACCTCCGCCGAAGATGGAGACGAGCCCACGCCGGAGCAGACGTCGAGCACCTCGAGCACCACCGGGCCCACGACCCCACCCCCAACGGTGCTTGGAGCGTGGGTGTGCGTCGGGGAGTGGATTCCGTTTGCGCTGAGCATCGAAACCGTCGAAGGACAGCAGCTCACGGGCACCGCCTGTGCGCCCAGCGACCAGCCCGGGCCTCCGGCACATTGGGACGACTGCGACGCGATCGGCAACCACCCGCCGGTGGGGTTCCAATACCAGGTCCTCGCCGCGTTCGGGGCCGGCGACTCACACCCTCTCGAGTTCGGCTTCAACCATCATCCAGACACCGACACACTCGAAGGGCTGCTGTTCTCCGCTGAACCTCCGTTCGAGACGACCGAACAAAGCTGCGTACGCCAAGACGAGTAGCCCCCCGCAACCAACGCAAACGCCCGCACGAGGCGGGCGCAGCGGACGGGAACCGAGAGGTCCCCCGGGGGTTCTAGATGTCGAAGTACAGCTCGAACTCGTGCGGGTGAGGCCGCGAGCGCACCTGGTCGACTTCGTTCTCTCGCTTCCAACCGATCCAGGCGTCGAGCAGGTCCTTGCTGAACACGTCGCCCTTGAGCAGGAACTCGTGGTCGCGCTCCAGCGCGTCGAGAGCCGCCTCGAGGCTTCCGGGTGCGGAGGGCACGTCGGCGAGCTCTTCGGGGGCCATCGAGTAGATGTCCTTGTCGAGCGGCTGCCCCGGATCGAGCTTGCGCTCGATGCCGTCGAGACCGGCCATGAGCAACGCGGCGAACGCCAGGTACGGGTTGGCGGTGGGGTCCGGGGTGCGGAACTCGATGCGCGCCGCCTTGGGCTCACTCGCCGCCGCGGGGATGCGGATCGACGCGGAGCGGTTGCGACCCGAGTACGCCAGGTTGACCGGCGCCTCGTAGCCCGGCACCAAGCGCTTGTAGCTGTTGGTGCTGGGGTTGGTGAAGGCGCACAGCGCTGGAGCGTGCGCGAGAATGCCGGCGATGTAGTGCATCGCCAACTCGCTCATGCCCGCATACGCATCGCCCGAGAACAGCGGGGTGCCGTCCTTCCACAGGCTCATGTGCGTGTGCATGCCGTTGCCGTTGTCGCCGAACAGCGGCTTGGGCATGAAGGTGACGGCCTTGCCCGCGCGGCGCCCGACGTTCTTGATGATGTACTTGAACCAGCACATCTTGTCGGCTTGGCTGAGCATCGAGTCGTACCGGATGTCGATCTCGGCCTGGCCGGCCGTAGCGACCTCGTGGTGGTGCCGCTCGACCGTGATGCCCACGTCCTCGAGTGCGAGGCACATTTCGGTGCGCAGGTCGTGCGTCGCGTCGGTGGGAGGCACGGGCACGTATCCGCCCTTCGGCTTCACCTTGTAGGCGAGATTGGGGAACTCCTCGCGATCGTTATTCCAGTGCCCGCTGACCGAATCCACCGAGTACATGCCCTGGTTGGTCGAGGTCGAAAAACGGACGTCGTCGAAGATGAAGAACTCCGCTTCGGGGCCGAAGAAGGCCGTGTCGGCGATGCCGGTCGAGCTGAGGTAGGCCTCCGCTCGCTTGACCAGCGTCCGGGGGTCTCGCTCGTAGTCCTGACCGGTCACCGGGTCCTGGATGTCTCCCAGGAGCACCAGCGTCGGCACTTCCATGAAGGGGTCGATCTGCGCGGTGCCGGGGTCGGGCACCACGAGCATGTCGGAGTTGTTGATCGCTCGCCATCCGCGGATCGACGATCCGTCGAACGCGAAGCCCGATTCGAAGGCGCCTTCGTCGAGCTCGTGGGTGGGCACCGTGAAGTGGTGCCAGGCCCCGAGAAGGTCGCAGAAGCGCAGGTCGACCATGCGGACGTCCTGCTCTCGGGCGTACTCGAGGATTTCGCGAGGGGTACGGGGAGGATGCGCGTTGCTCATCGGTTGCTTCCTGAGTTCACAGTGCTGATTCCCCACGCTCACCGGTTCGAATCCGGATCGCGTCGAGAACGGGGAGTACGAAAACCTTGCCGTCGCCCACGCGGCCGCTGGCCGCGACCTCGCGGAGCGCCTGAACGACCTCTTCGACCAAGCGGGCTTCGATCACGACCTCGACCTTGATCTTGGGGACGAAGTCGATGACGTACGCGCTGCCCCGATGGACCTCGCGTTTGCCACCGGTGCGACCGAAGCCGCGAACCTCGGTGATCGTCATCCCGCCCACGCCGAGCTCGGTCAGACGTTCCTTGACGTCATCGAGGGCGAAGGGGCGGATGAGAGCTTCGACCTTGAGCAGTCCGGTGGAGTTCGGGTCCATGGGGTCTTGGCTTCCTTCGTCGGGGTCGAGGTGCGGGGCCTGAAGTCAGACGGGATTGGGCGGTCCGTCGACGCGCCACACCGGCTCGGGGTGATGGTCGGGGCCGAGGCGTTCGAGGCCGCAGACGTGATGCGACGAACACCCGCCCTGGACTGCCGCTCGCGGTCTCGCGTGGGCACTCGGGGTATGGCGTGTCGCGATGCCCCCGAACCCAAGCGTCGACTCCGCCTCGGACAAACCGCGTTCGTCCGCCGGATTCGCGCCGAGCAGGGAGGGAGGCACGGACGCCCTTCTAAGCCAATGCGCGTCGATCAACAACCGGCGGTGCACGCGTTTTGTGCAGGTCGGGCCGGCATCTCACGCCGGGCGGGCCATGACCACCGCGTCGTCGGGGGGCACCTTGTAGTAGCCCACCCTACGACCGATTTCGGCGAAGCCCAGCGCCTCGTAGAGGGACCGCGCCGGACGGTTCGCCGCCCCGACCTCGAGAAGCACCCGTGTCGCGCCATGCGCGGACGCCCGCCGGACCACGGCATCCAAGAGATCTCTCCCGATGCCTCGACGTTGCATCGCGGGGTCGACCGCAATGCGCAGGAGGTGCGCCTCCGTCTCTCCGGCCGCGACGACGTGCCAGGTGCAGGAGAACCCGACGACGGCCCCCGAGGGGTCCGCGGCCACCTCGACGATCGCCATCGGCCGCTCGATCTCGTCGACGAACGCCTTCGGCTCCCACGGGTTGCCGAAAACCCGCGCCTCGATCGACAGAATCGGCTGCAGGTCGTCGAGCGTGGCCGTCCGCAGGAGCACGACGGGCTACCCCTCGGGCTCGGCCTCGGGTTCGGCGTCTGCCTCGGTCTCGGTCTCGGGCGGGTCGAGAATCAGCGACGCGAGGTCCGCGGCCAGCCCATCTCGGCCGCGCAGGCCGGTCCCCGACTGCGAGGACGTCAGCAGCACGTCTCGGGTCGGAACCCCGACCGATGCGGCCAGCTTGCGCCGCGCCGCGCCACGCTGCGACGCGCCGAGCTTGTCCGACTTCGTCGCCACCAGCAGCGTCGGCAGCTCCCGTGCGGCGAGAAACGCCATCATGCCTCGATCGAGGTCTCCGACGCCGCGACGAATGTCGACCAGCAGCACCAAGCCGCGCAGGTTGTCGCGTTTTTCGAGGTAGCCCTCGATCATCGGGGCGAACCCCTCCCGCACCGACCGTCCCGCGGCCGCGAACCCATACCCGGGCAGGTCGCAAAACCGCATCGGGACCTTGTCGTGGCCGGGCCCTCGCAGGGTGAGCGTGAAGAAGTTGAGCAGCTGGGTGCGTCCGGGCGTGCGGCTCACTCGCGCGAGCCCGCGCCGGCCACACAGCGCGTTGAGAAGGCTGGACTTGCCCACGTTCGAACGGCCGGCCACCGCCACTTCGGGGAGGTCGGATTCGGGGCACTGGCTCACGTCGGACGCGCTCTGCTCGAACGCGGACGTGACCACATGCCATCCATCTGTGGGTCTGTCGGCCACGGCGACCGACTATACAGGAGCACCACTGGCGCCGTACTCTCGGCAGCGCGGGTCTTCGCACCCGCAGCGCGAGCATCATGGACGTGTACGGACTCACGGGGGGCATCGGCAGCGGCAAGTCCAGCGTCGCGGAATTCCTGGAGGACTTCGGGGTCCCCGTCGTCTCCGCCGACGAGTTGTCGCGCGTGGTGGTCGCAGCGGGCAGCGAAGGGCTGGGCGAGGTCATCCGCGCCTTCGGACGCGACGTGCTGGACGAGCGCGGTGAGCTCGACCGACGCAAGATGGCGTCGATCGTCTTTCGCGAGCCCGCCCGCCGCCAGCAACTCGAAGCGATCCTTCACCCACGCATTCGAGAGCGTTTCGAGCAGGTCCTCGATGCTCTGGAAAAGGCTGGGCATCCCGTCGCCGTCTACGAGGTGCCGCTGCTGTTCGAAAAGAACCTGCAGTCGGACATGAAGGCGACCATCCTCGTCACGGCGACCGAACAGACGCGCATCGCTCGGGTCATGGAACGGGACCAGGTGACCGAGACCGAGGTCCGAGACCGCATCGCCACCCAGATGCCCGAGGCCCTCAAGCGCAAACGCGCCGACTACATCATCGAAAACGACGGCTCGCTCGACGCCTTGCGTCGCGAGGTCCGTTTCGTGCTCGAACGGTTCTTGCGTCTCGACGAGCGGCTCGCGTCGACGCCCGGCACTGCCGCCACCGATGCTGCGGAGCCTGTCACCCCGTCCTCCACGGTGACCCAAGTCCCCACCGACTCGCCGAGCAGCACGCCGACGGAAGTGCCCCGCGAGGCCTCGCCAACACCCCCCTCGTCGGTCGGGACCCAGCCCCACATCGAGCGATCCCCCGACGCCCCGCCGCCTCCGCCACCGCCCGCGGCGGCTCGAATCCCGCAGCCCTCGGCACCCCATCGGGCCCCAGCCCCGCCGCCGGGGCTGCATGTGCCGGTGCCCTCCCCTGCCCCCGGCACCCATGCTCCGGTCCCGCAGCAAGCCGAGCCCGAACCACCGTCGGCCCACCGTACCGAGACCGCGATCCCCGTGACCACCACGCAGCGTGCTCCAGCGGTCAAGCCCGAGGATTGAGCACCGGGACTACAAGCCCAAGACGCCTTCGATGGCGTCCATCATCGCCACCCGCCGCTGCGTGATGGGGCTGGTCCCGTCGACCAACGCCTCGCTCTCGCGCAGGACCTGTTCGAGCCCGAACCGCCGCACCTGAGGGTCGGCCGTCTGCTCACCGCCCGCGACCAATGGCTGCCACGCGACCATCGTATCGGTGTGGCCATGAAGCACGGCGTCGACCGCAGCCATGCCCAGCCGGCCGGCGACCATGCGGTCACGAAACGACGGCGCCCCACCGCGGACCAAGTGGCCAAGGACCGTTGCACGCACGTCGACGTCGACCAAGTCGTCAAGGCGTGCCGCAACGAGGCGCACCAGCCGTGTGCAGGGCGTCTTGACGCCCTCGGCCTTGAGAATGAGCACCCGTCGCTTGCCCCGCTCCGAAAACGCGTGGCGAATGGCGCCCTCCACCGCATCGACCAACTGGGCCTCGTCGCGGCCCTGCTCGCGAAACAAAACCGCCTCGGCCCCCATGGCCACCGCGGCCGCCATCGCCAGGTAGCCGCAGTCCCGCCCCATCACCTCGACGACGAACGCCCGATGATGGGCGAGGGCCGTGTCGCAGATCCGGTCACAGCTGCTCACGATCGTGTTGAGGGCCGTGTCGACACCGATCGACAGACCCGTACAGCCGACGTCGTGGTCGATCGACGCCGGAACCCCGACCACGGGGACCTCCGATTCGGTGGCGAGCGCGTGAGCCCCCCGCAGCGACCCGTTGCCGCCCACGACGATGAGACCCCGCAAGCTTTGCAGGGTCCGTGTCGCCGGCTCTCGACCTTCGGTGGTCATGAAGCGGGGCTCTCGCGCAGAGCCCAACAGCGTGCCTCCGACCGCGCCGAGCAGATCGATCTGCGTGTCGACCCCGAGCTGGCCCGCGTCCGACACATGCGTCAATGGGCGCAGACGGCCCTCGAGGAGTCCGGTGTATCCATTCTCCACACCGACGACCGGAACACCACGACTGACCGCGAGCTTGGTCATCGCTCGCACCACCGCGTTCATCCCCGGAGCGTCGCCGCCGGAGGTCAGGATCCCGATCGGACGCGTCATTGCATGAAGCATAGCGGTGGGTGTGACCGACCGGTGCGACCGTTCGGTAGCCGCGCGCACCCTTCGGACCCTCCCCGACCGAAGGCGTTGCGTCCCGTGAACACCCTGGCGACAACCAGTATCGACGCGTACTCTGAAACTCCACGATGTCGTCGGACGGACCTTCCAAGCCGCGCGTTCCCCCTCCCCCCACGTTGAGTTTCGGGGCGGCAAAGGACGACGCACCCGGGTCCGCGGCGTCGAGCGCCTCCAGCGTGGAGGACGACGCTTGGCTCGAGCTGATCGAAGACGAGCCGACGGCGCCGAAGGACACCGCGACGGACTCCCCCGATGCACCACCCGCATCCGAGGAGGCCGAGGAGAGCACCCAGGGCGAGGACCCGTCGGAAGACGCGCTCACGCTCGCGTCGCCGCCCCCGCCTCCAACTCCGACCCCTGCACGCCGCGGCGTGCTTCCGCCGCCGAAGTCGGAGGGCAAGCGCGTCTCTCCCCTGTCTTCCAAGGACAAGTCCAGCCCACGACCCAAGCGCCCCTCTGCGGCTGGCCTTCCCTCGGGACTGCGACCTCCCGGGGCGCCCGAAGCCACGAAGCCCGAGGACACCGACGTCCTGATCGCGAGTGCCGTCGCCGCGCTGACCGACAGCGATGCTGCGTCCGTCGCCGACGAAAGCAGCGCCGCGCTGCCGACGGCCGACCCCGTCGTTCTCCCTGCGAGTCCCCCCGACGCGCAAACCGCAGCACCAACCATCACCGCAACCCCGGATGCACCCGACAAGGACAGGCGGTTGCCCGTGGTGTGGATCGGAGCCTTTGCCGCGGCCGCGGTGCTCGGGCTCCTCGCGCTGTTCTCCCGCGGTGACGCCGAGCCGACCGAGGCGCCCGAGGCCAAGCCGACGGTTGCCGCAGCGGCCCCTGCTCCCCCGACGCCGGCCCCCATCGACCCCGAACCGGCGCCGAGTCCCGAGCCGGCCGCCATCGTCGAGCCCCGCCTCGACGTCGGAGGCGACACGCCCGCGCTGGACCTCGGCAGCGACATCACGACCGCCCTCGACGTCGGATCCGTTGCGGAGGACTCCGAGCTCGAACTCGACGCCGAACAACCCGAGGCCGACGAAGCCGCCGCGGACCGCCCCGCAAACCAACGCAAGCGACGCAAACGCAAGGGAAGCCAGGACGCCTCGACTGCGAGCCCCCGCCCTGCCCCTCCGACGCCCGCGGCCGCCCCCGACGCAAAGGCACTGCTGGCCGATGCACGCAAGGCACTGTCGGCGGGCCAAGCCCGGCGCGCCTACAACCTCGCGGCCAAGAGTCGCCGGGCCAAGGCGACGTCGGAGTCACTGGTGGTGATGGCCAAGGCGGCATGTCGCTTCGGCGGCGAGGCACAGGCAAAGTCGGCGTTCAACCAACTGCGCGTCTCCGACCGCCGCGGCATTCGAGCCGAGTGCCGCAAGCACGGCGTTCGGCTCGGGCTCTGATCGCCTCGGCTTCAACCGTCCAAACGGTTGCGCCAGACGAAGACGAACGCCAACACCGGGAGGATCACGGTGCCGTGCCCGGCCCACAGATGATCGAGTTCGGTGATCGGGCAGTGCAGGTACAACGAGACCAACCCGACGAGGCCTCCGGCCCAAATTCCGAGCGCGCCCGGAGACCATCGCCCCAACCCCTTGCGGGACCTCGTGCGGCTGAGCGCCCCGAGCCCCATCGTCGCCAGCACGGCGAAGCCCAGGCCGAACGCGAAACACGACCCGGCTTGCCGCCAAAACAAGGCCCCCTCTCCGGCGTGCGACGCAGGATGCAGCGTGTGGGCCACCGGCAGTCCCACCATCAGTGCGATGCCCAGTAGACCGAAGACCACGGCCTGAACCCGCCGAGACACCGACAACGCAGGTCGGGACAACGGTCGCAGCGCAGCCACGAGGGCGAGCAGGAGCGGCCCCAGCAACAGGCTGAGGTCGAGCGCCATGCGACCGCTCGGATACACGTCGAAGTCCGCGCGCCGCGTCGTCACCAAGACCAAGCCGGCGAGACTCACCACCAACCCGACCGTGAGGGCCCACCGCGTGCGAGTCGAGAGGCTCGACACTCGCTCCAGCGGCCCTTCGTCGTCGAGTAGCGCATGCATGGACGCGAGTGGCTCCGATTCCGACACCTGCTGCGATGAAGGTTCGGCGCCCACGTTGGGAAACGCGGAGCGCAGGTCCGCGGGGACCTGGTCGTTGTCGTGGGGCTCGTTCATCGCCGACTCCCTTCGTAGCCCGCAGGGGCATCCTTGGTTACGCCCCGATCTCCGAGTATTCCGCGAAGCTTCGCGTAGCCGCGGTGCGCGCGAACCTTGACCGCCGATTCTCCAGCGCCGACGACCTGTGCGACCTCCTTGAACGGCAATCCCTCGAACCAGTGCAGCTCGATCACCTCACGCTGGGCGGCGGGAAGCTCTGCAAGCGCGCGCCGCAGCTCCAACGCGACCGAACTCCGCTCGGGGTTTCCCGCGCCGCCACGCTCGGGGAGTTCTTGTTCGCCGAGCCCCGTCTCGGGGCGCCGACCTCGCCGCCGAAAATGCTGTCGGGCGAGATTGAGCGCGATCGTGTACAGCCACGGCCGCAGCTTGGCGTCGACTCGAAAATCCCTGCGGGCCCGATGAAGCTGAAGAAACGTCTGCTGCACGAGGTCGGACACGTCATCGGCACGCGCGATGCGACGCGCCAGCATCTGCCGCAGCCGCGGAGCATACCGAGCGAACAGGGCGTCGAAGGCGGCTCGATCCCCGCCGACGTACGCCGCCATCAAGGCCTCGTCGGTCTCGGCGGCGCTCACAACCCCATCATCCGCGCCAGCGCGCCGAATGTCTCGGCTGCAGTGCCCGGAATGCGGAGATCGACCACGGAGGAGATGTCGGTCGTGGCCGGGTTGATCTCGACGGTGGGCTTGCCCGCGCGTTTGGCCATCACCACGGGCGCCGCGATGTAGGGAAACGCGCTGGTCGTGCCGATCGACACCACCGCATCAAATCCGACCTGAAGCTCCCGGTCGAGGTCGGTCAGCGCCGGGGTCGGCAGCATCTCCCCGAACAACACCACCTCGGGCCGAATCATCTCCCCGCACTCCGGACAGCGCGGCACGGTGGGCGCCTCTGGCGTGCCGAGCTCGGGCTCGAGGGCAAGGAAGTCGTCGACCCTCGCGCTCCAATGGCAGTGGGTACAGTAGAGCTTCTGCAGGTTGCCGTGAATCTCGATCAGCGGGTCGGACCCCGCGCGGCGGTGCAGCCCGTCGACATTCTGGGTGAGCAGCCAGCTTCGGTCGCTCCGCGCCTGCAGGCTCGCGATCACCTCGTGGGCTCGGTTGGGCTCGGCGCCCCGACACGCCCGCTCGATCTGCAGCATGTACTTCCAACAGACCTCGGGGCGTCGCGCGAGCATTTCACCGCTGAGGGCGACCTCGATCGGCACCCCCTCGGCGGTGGTGCCCGAGTTGTACAGGCCGCCCACGCCTCGATACGTGGGCAAGCCCGAGTCCGCCGAGACGCCGGCCCCCGTGATGAACAAGACCCGGTGGACGTCGTACAGCGTCTCCGCCAACTGCTCGACCAGCAGCGGGTCGACGGGCGGAGTGTCGCTCACAGGGTGGCCTCGCTTCTCGACCGACGGCTCAGCTCAAGCCCGTCTTGGAGACCACACCGCGGAACATGTTGAGCGTGCGCTCGAGGCTCTCGATGACTTCCTCGAGGCTGTGCGCGTCTTGGGAGCGAATCTCCTGCTCCGCGCGCTCGAGCACGCCCTCGGCCTTGGCGATCGCATCGCGCCCGAAGCTGGTGCCCGACATGATGCCCTGCACCTGCGGGAACAGCTCACGCACGTCGGTGATGAGGCGCTCGGCCTGCTGACGCTGCCGCTCGAACTCCTCCGAGGCACGAACCTCGACCATGTAGTTCTGGCTGCTCTCGACCAGCTTCTGCAGCTCTTCTTCGGTGAGGCCTGACGTCGCGGTGACCGTGATGCTCTGCTCCCGGCCCGTTTCGAGGTCCTTGGCCGAAACGCTGACCAGACCGTCGGCCGAGATCGAGAACGTGACCTCGACCTCGACTTCGCCGCGAGGGGCCTTGCGCAGACCGGAGAGGATGAACTCCCCGAGCAGCTCGTTCTCGGCCGCCTTGTCGCTCTCGCCCTGCAGCACCAGAATCTTCACCGACGTCTGGTAGTCCCGCACGGTGGTGAAGATGTGCGAGGCGCTCGTCGGCACCGTGGTGTTTTGGTCGATGAGACGGTGGAAGAACCCACCGACGATCATGATGCCGAGGCTGTGCGGCGTGACGTCGAGCAGCAGGACGTCCATCGACTCGTCGACCAGCGCGGCCGCCTGAATCGAAGCGCCCAGCGCGACGACCTCATCGGGGTGCACGCCTTTGCAGGGCTCGAGGCCGAAGAACTCGGCCACGCGCTGCTGAATGAGCGGCATGCGAGTCATGCCGCCGACCAGGATGACATCGTCGAGATCGCTGCGATCGATGTCGGCCTCGGCCAGCGTTTTCTCGCAGATCGCCACCGTGCGGTCGACCAGGTCCCGGGTGAGCTCTTCGAGCTCGTCGCGGGTGAGCGACTCCTGCATGTGGAAGGTCTGGCCGCTGGGCGTGGTGTAGAGGAACGGAAGATCGATGAGCGTCTCGCGAGCGACGGACAGCTCGCAGCGAGCCTTTTCCGCCGCGTCCTTGATCCGCTGCAGCGCCATGCGGTCGTCGCGAACGTCCACGCCGCTCTTCTCGGAGAAGGCTTGCGTGAGGCGATCCATCACCCGCATGTCGAAGTCCTCGCCGCCGAGGAACGTATCGCCCGCGGTGGAGACGACCTCGAACACGCCGTGCCCGATGTCGAGGATCGAGATGTCGAACGTACCGCCGCCGAGGTCGTAGACCGCGACCTTGCGCTCGAGATCCTTGCCGAAGCCGTACGCCAACGCGGCCGCGGTGGGCTCGTTGATGATGCGGATGACGTCGAGCCCGGCGATGCGACCGGCGTCCTTGGTCGCCTGACGCTGGTTGTCGTTGAAGTAGGCGGGGACCGTGATGACGGCCTTTTCGGTGCCGCCGCCGAGGTACTGCTCGGCGACCAGCTTCATCTCTTGCAGGATGAACGCGCTGATCTCCGGGATGCTGTAGACCTGGTCGCGCAGCTTGATGCGCACGTCACCGTGCGGGCCTTCGACGATGACGTAGGGGCACGACTGCTGGACCGCCTTGGCCGCAGGTGACTCCCAGCGACGGCCGATCAGACGCTTGGCCGCGTAGACGGTGTTTTGCGAGTTCGTCACCGCCTGGCGCTTGGCGATGTGCCCGACGAGCCGCTTGCCGCTCTCCGAAATGGCGACCATCGAAGGCGTGGTCTTGTAGCCCCCCTTGTTCGGGATGACCGTGGGAACCCCATCTTCGACGATGGCGACGCAAGTGTTCGTGGTTCCGAGGTCGATACCAACGACGTTTTCCATGGAGTGTTCCGGTGTGGCCTGTTGGGCGCGGTCACCCGCGCGCGCACGTGCCCCGCGTCAGAGGCTACTTTGCTTTGCACGCCTTGAGAAGGGCACGAACGTCAGGGTCTTCGGGTCGGTGTTGCAGCGCGTGTTCGGCCTGGGCCTTGGCGGTGCTCGTCTGTCCCGCGGCCAGAAACGCGTGCCCGATCCAGACGTGCAGCCGAACCGCCTCGGCCGGGCGGGTCTTCGCGCCCGTGGCCTGGTTGGACCGCAACGCCTCGAGGGCCCTCATCGCCAAATCTCGGCCCATGTTGGGATCTCCCTCCCGCACCGCGAACGCGGCGTGCGCCAAGTGTTCAGCGGTGGGCATCGCCTCCGCGGCCTCGAGCAGCCACGGCAGCGCGTCGGCAAACTGTCCGAGATCGAGACGCTGCTGGGCACGTGCGTAGGCCTCGGCGCCGCGCTTCTCCCGCGCGGCAGTGCGGACCGCCTCCCACTTCTGCTCCAAGACCTCGTTGCCCGGGTCCGCCCGCTTCGCCAGCAAGTAGAGGTTGGCCGCCTTGGCGAGGTTGCCCTCTTTCTCCGCAGCTTCGGCGGCTTGCAGCATCGAGGTCGCTTCGGCCTGCATCTTGGCCCGCAGCGCACCACGTTGGCGCTGCGCCCGAGCGCGAGCCCTTTCCTCTCGCCGAACCGCGGCCGCGGCTTCTCGCGCCTCGCGGGCCTCAGCCTCCTCGGCTTCTTCTTGTTGCCGGGCCCGCGCGTCGTCTTCGATGCGACGGTCGACCCACGGCGCGCGCACGTCCTCCCGACGCAGCTCGGCGTAGGCGGCTTTCGCCTCCCGAAAGAGCGAGGACAGCATCGACTTGAACGGGCCCAGCGCGCGCCCGTGATAGGCGTCCGGGTGCAGCGCGCGGCTGGTCTCGTGAAATGCCCGCTTGATCGCCTTGGTGTCGTGCGTCGGCAGGATCCCGAGGATCTCGAACTGCGACATCTGCTCGTGGTGATCCGCCATGGCGAGGATCCAACGTTGGCGGTCGACCTCGATCGCGCCCGACGGATCCAAACGCGGATCGTCCTCGGGCACACGCCGGCGGTCGATGCGTTCGAGCGAGTCGGCATCGTCGGGCGCGTCGGCGGCATCCGCATCCCCCTGACCGTTTGGGACATCTTCGGGTGGAGGCTGCGTCTCGGCCGTGGGAGGACGGCCGCCCTTGCGCAACGCGGCGGCGAGCGCTCGGCGTTTGCGAGCCTCGACCGCCGATCGCAGGTTCTTGTGCCCCCCGGTGGCAGGGCGCGCCACCCGAGGCTTGGGCCGACCCGCGCACGGCTGCAGCGCCCCCGCATCCACGAGCCTGGAGACGATCGCCGTCGCATCGTTGGCCGGAAGCCCGCATGCGCGAACCAGGTCGCCGACCTTGATCGGCCCGTCGACCCGACTGAGCACGAAGTAGTCCTGCGGGGTCAGTTCGAGGTCCGCGGGAATCGAGTCGTTCCGCTGAACGTGCTGCGCGGGGTCGAGGGACATGCGGGCCCTCGATTGTAGATCACATGCCGCCAAACCTGCCGGCCCCCGTGGGCTTTGGGGGGAACGTCCGGTCAGTCCGGGACGGTACCGTCCACCCGGTACCGCGCCATGTCGAGGTGGAAGTGGTTGCGGTGCAAGCGATCGAAGGCCGGCGTGAGCACGACGGAGAAGATGTCCTCGTCGACCGTGCGCCGAGCGACAGCCTGCATGAACCGCTCGTTGGCAGTCTCGGGCTGACCCGGCGTGCCATAGTTGCCGAGCACCGGGATCTCCTTGCCGCCGCGGAGGGTGAAGCTGCGAATGTCGATGGCGTTGGCGTAGCTGTGCTCGCTGACCCAGCCCGGATAGGCAGCCATTTCTCGACAGTTGTAGGTGCCCATGTGGCGGATCTTCTGCACCGGGCGACCGAGGTGGCGCTCGGCTTCCTCCTGCACCACGCCTTCGAACCGCGCCATCGCCAGCGCGACCGGACACGACACCTTGGGCTTGCCGCTCCACCGGATCTTGCCGGGCCCGGTCGAGTAGCGGACCGCTTGCGGGGCCCCACACGTGATACCCGACTTGTTCTCGTGCACGGGGAGCCGGCTGGATTGAAACCGAACCCCGGCGCCTTCGAGCCGTTCTTCGCACGCTTCGACGACCTCAGGCGGGGCGACCACACCGTCGTCGGCGACGTCGTCGAACGCCGGCGCGCGAAACACCTCCTCGTCCGAAGGGGCGCGCTCGGTGGACTCACCCGGTTCGGGGCTCGCAAACACCGCAAACACCGCGGCCACGGCCGTGGCCAACGAAGGACCAAACCAAAGCTCGAGCGTCGCCATGCAACGCCAAGATACGCTTCATGCACGCCTTGCGATCTGTCCTGGCTCGAATTGGGGCACGATGGCCGCGATGTCGCGTGTGACCGCCGTGCTGCTGCTCGCCCTCGCCGCTTGCCGCCCGGTACCTGCACCTACAGCACCGACACAATCCGACACCCGGCGCACGCAGGCCCGCTCGCAGTCCGAGGTTGATCCGGTGCGCGCACGCGCAATGCATCGACTGCTCGACGCCGCACGGACGCACGAGGTCGGACCGGTGCTGGAACAGGCGACGCCCCGGCTCGCCCAGCGCCTCGGCCCCGAAGCCCTGGCCACGTCGATGACCGAGTTGGTCGCGCAGTTCGGCCCGCCGCTGGGCATCGTCGAAGAACACGTGCACCGCGAAGGTGGCGCGCGCTGGTACTCGGGCTTGGTCCTTCACGGGCAACCCGAAGGCGGCGGTGTGCTCACCCCGGTCCTGTACCAGTTCTCGCTCGACGACCACGATCGCATCGACACGCTCTTGGTTCGCGAGCATTGGTTCGTGGAAAACCTCGAGCACCCGGCCGAGGCCTACGTTCCGGTCTCCCGCTTTCACCTCCCCGCGCGCGGCACCTGGTACGTGCTGCACGGCGGCCGGGCGCGCGCGACCAACTATCACCACGGCAACCGCAACCAGCGATGGGCCTACGACTTGGTCGTCAAACGAGACGGACGACAGCGTGCACGCGGCAGCGATCGCCATCGCAACGAGAGCTACTACGCCCACGGCGAGGATCTACTCGCGCCTGCGAGCGGGACGGTGGTTCACGTCGTGGAGGGCGTGCCCGAGAACCGTCCCCCAGAGCGAGGTCGCGCCGGAGGCAACGGCTTGGTCATCGACCACGGGTTCGGAGAGTATTCCGCGATGTGGCACGCCATTCCCGGCAGCCTCGAGGTGAAGGTCGGAGACCGTGTCGAGACCGGCCAGCGCGTGGCCAAGGTCGGCAACAGCGGTCGCTCCACTGGGCCGCACATCCACTGGCACGTCTCCTATCGGGTGCCCGGCGAAACCACCGAGGTGTTGGGCTTGCCCGCCGACATGACGCAGGTCTACGTGGACGACACCTGGTACGAACACAAGATGCCGGTGCGCGGGCAGTACGTACGCGCCTCCGAGCGCCCGAAGATCCGCATCGAGCCGGTCGCGGCCGGGCCTCGCGTGTTTCTCGACCTGTGACTCAGCCGTCGGTCTTCTTGGCCCGCGGATGTGCGGCCTCGTAGACGTCGAGCAGCTTGCCCAGGCTCAAGTGGGTGTAGCGCTGCGTCGTCGACAAGCTGGCGTGACCGAGCATCGATTGAATCGTGCGCAGGTCGGCACCGCTCTCGAGCAGGTGCGTCGCAAAGCTGTGTCGCAGGCCATGCGGACCGATGCGGGCGCGCGCGCCGGTCTGCTCGCACCGGCGGTACACGAGCCCGCGAATCGAGCGAGGGCCCATGCGCCCCCCACGGTCTCCGAGGAACAGCGCCCCTGCCGGGGACTTCGGCCGCACGAACGCGGGCCGCACCGCCAGGTATGCACGCAGGGCCTCGACCGCCCGTGCGCCCAGCGGGACCAAGCGCTCCTTGCCACCCTTGCCGCGCACCACTCGAACGCGTCCGCGCACGCCATCGAGTTCGACGTCGGTCACGTCGAGCTGTGAACACTCCGAGACCCGCAAGCCCGCCCCGTAGAGCACCTCGAGCACTGCCCGATCGCGAAGGCCACGGGGGCCCGGACGCTGCGGTCGGTCGATCATGTCGCCGACGTCCTCGACCGGCAGCGCCACCGGGAGCTTCTGGCGGCGCTTGGGGCTGCTCACCAGCGCGACCTCGTTCTCCTCGATGTCCCCGCGACGCAGAAGAAACTCGGCGAAGCTGCGCAACGCGGACAGCTTGCGCGCCACGGTCGTCGGCGCGGTGTTGCCATGGAGTTCGGCCAGGTGCGCGCGTACGTTCCACGCGCTGAGGTCGCGCAGTGCGGGCTCCCGATCTCGACGCGCCTCCACCGACTCCGCGAACGCCGAGAGGTCCCCCCGGTACGCGCGCAGAGTGTGCTTCGAAGCGCGCACCTCGGTGCGCAGATGCTCCAAGAAGCGATCGATCGCGGCCCGCACGGCCTGATCCTAGCAGCCCGCGCTCAGGAGCCCGAAGAACCGGCGGTGTCGAAGGCGGAGAACGCGTCGTCACGGCGCAGCTTGGCGAGCAACGCGAGGCGCGAAGCGAAGCCGAGCTTGCGCAGCAGGTTGGCCACGTGAAACTTCACGGTTCTCGGGGTCACCTTGAGCGCGTCCGCCATCGCCGGCGTGGTGTGTCCATCGAGCAACAGACGGAGGATGTCGCGCTCCCGCGGTGTCAGGGCGGACAGGTCCACCGGGTCCTCCGGGCCGGCCGGTGCTCCGCTGACCGCCGCATCGATGCAGCGGCGCATCATCGCTGTCCCCTCCGCCGCACGATGGAGTGCGGCCCTGACCGCAGCGCCGGACACCGGCTTGTTGAGGCACGCATAGACCCCGACGAAGAACGCCTCGCGCACGACGTCCGCCGAGAGGTCGGTGCCGATGACGACTGCACGACACGGTTGCGGTGCCTCGTGCAGCTGTAGCAGCACGTCGTAGGCGGCGACGTCTCCGTCCACGTCGAGCAACACCGCGTCCGGTGTCTCCGACGACAACAACGCCTCCGCATCCTCGGCGTCGTGCGGCCCGACCACTTCGAAGTCGAGCGTTCCCAGTTCACCGCCGGGAAATCCGGCCGACGGCGAGGCGATGTACAGGATCCGGGGTCCGGGCATCAGTGCCCGAACTCTACTCCGGCTCGCAGCCGAGATAGAGCGAGAACCCGTAGTCGAGAAACTCGAACATCTCACCGTAGACGGCGTCGACGGTGTCGGGATCCCCGATGTAGGGGGCATGCCCAGCCCCCGGGAGCACGCGGAGCTCGTGAGAGCCCCCGTAGTCGGCTGCAAACGCCTGCACGTCTTCCAGCGGGGTGATGAGATCTGCGTCGCCCCACAGTTGCAAAATGGGCCGCTGTGCGACGGTCGCGTCCACAACTGGGAGCTCGAATCCCTCCAGGGTCGGACCGGTTGCGTAGACATCGGGGAACGTCTCGAAGCCAACCGCCGCGGCGTCGGGATCGGCGCCCGCCAGGATCAGGCCGTAGACCGAGGGATCGGTGGGCACGTAGCCACCGGGCGCCGACTCGAACAACGCCAGCACCTCGGGACTGAAAAACACCGACTCGAACAGCGGGGTCACCGACGCGTACACCATCGCCTGCACGACGACGCGGCCGACATGGTGGGTGGGGATTGGGCTTTGCGACCCCGCGAGCCCCACCGCGAGCGACGCTCCGAAACTCGTCCCAAAAAGGTCCACCTTGGGAATGCCGCGCGCGATTCGAATGCGCTCGATAATCTCGCCCACTTGGACGAGCGAACTCGCTGCGGTGACCTCACTTCCGTCCTCGGGCAGCGAGCTTCCAGGGTATCCTTCGTAGGTCACCGCATACCCGAAGAACCCCGCCTCGGCGACTTCGTCCAGCGCGTTCAACCGGGTCTGCGGGTCGACGTCCAAATCGTACATCTCCCCCGTGACCAGAGTGCCGGGCAACATCACGACCGCGCGTCTGGGGAAACGCAACGCCGAGCGAGCAGAGAACCGCTCGACCACATGCAGCGTGGCGCCATCGGCCAACTGCACGTCGTGTTCGATCGTCCACAGCCGGTCGCAGTAGGATGCGCCGCGAAGCTCCGCGTCCTGTGCGATGTCCTCATCGATCCAAGCTTCCGGTGTGAGAGCCGGATCCGTGCTGGCCGGTTCACAGGCTGCGAGGACGACGAGGAGTGTCAGAATCGAACGTGAAAACCCAGCCATATTGTTGTATCTCCGAGTACAAACATTGAACCAGGAGAACCGTTCTCGCCACGATTCTCCGTAACTGGAGCAGCGGTGCGCGCGGCCGCGTTCATCTCTGCTCGAAGCGAAACTCGATCTTCGTGATCCAAACCGCATTGATTCCCCCCGTGCTCTTCGTCCGCTGGAAGGAGCGGTGCGAGGTGGTCGACGTCGATCGCATCCGTCTCGCGACCGAGGCGGCATCGCAAAGCGTGGGCCCAAACCTCGTCTACATCGCGTCCATCCCCGTTGGCGTGCCACCGCCTGATACCGAAACACGAGCGGCACTGCGCGCGGGGACCGAGCACGCGAGCTCGCGCTGCGTGTCACTGCACCTGGTCATCGAAGGCCAAGGCCTGCGCCGCGCAATCATTCGCAGCGTGTCGGCGGGCCTGTTGCTCGCCACGCGGGCGTCGTTCGTCGTGCATACCCACATCGAGGAAGCCCTACGCGCAGCAAGCGAACACGTTCCGATGGACGTCGAGCCGATCCTCGCCGAGGCGAGAGAGCGCGGATTGGTCCCATGACCGAGGCACCCGCACAGCACGTCGCGCAGATGCTCGACGGTTTTCGAGCCCCCCAGTGCATCCATGTCGTGTGCGCGCTGGGCCTGCCCGACCTCGTTCCAGCCCGAGGCATCGACACCCCCACCCTGGCGGAGCGTGCCCAGGCCAACGCCGACGCCCTGCACCGACTGCTGACCGCACTTTCGACGGTGGGCATATTCGCTCGAGACGCCGACGGACAATGGCAACACACCGACGCGAGTCGAACGCTGACCCGAGACCACGAGAGCGGCCTGCACGACCGCGCAATGGGGCTGGGAACGCTGGCGTGGGCGAGCTGGGGCGCACTGTTGAACGCGGTGCGTACCGGAACTCCGGCGTTCGACACAGTGCACGGGGCACCGTTCTTCGACTACCTGCAGCAACACACCGAGCACGCCGAGGCCTTCGGCCGCACCATGTCGTCGTGGACTCGCCAGACGGCGCGCGCGGTGGTCGAGGTCCACGACTTCGACGCGTACGCCCATGTCGTCGACATCGGGGGCGGACACGGCATCCTGCTCGACGCAGTGCTCGAACGAGCGCCTTCGCTCCGTGCAACGTTGTGTGACCGACCCGAGGTCATCGCCACCGATGCGCCGGCCCTACGCCATGCGCATCGCCCACGGTGCGACCTCGTGGCCCTGGACGCTTTCAACGACCCGTTCCCTCCCGCGGACGCGTACCTACTGTCGTGGATTCTGCACGATTGGAACGATGACGACTGCGTCGCCCTGCTCTCTCGGTGTCTCGCCGCCAACCCAGCCGCCGACATCATCGTCATCGAGATGTTGGTCGACGGGCCCACGCCGGCCGCAGCCTGGTTCGACCTGGAGATGCTCGTTCAAACCGGTGGTCGCGAGCGGACACGCGCACAGTACGAGGCGTTGTTCACACGCGTCGGCCGAACCGCCCCACGCTGTGTGCCCACGGCGGGGACACACGCGGTTCTGCACTCACCCGGAACGTGAGAGGGCAACGTCGCCCCAACGAACCACCGTGGCCATCGCGGTGGAGGCACTTCCCACCGTGTAGATCAACACGAGACTCCCAGAATGCAGCTTGTGTTGTTGCGATGCCTCGTAGAGGTTGGCCATCATCAGCGCGGGGCCAATGTTCGTAGTCTCGGAATACACAGAGACTGTCTTTTCACGCGCGACGCCAAGAACGTCCGCACAAAAATCCGCATACCACGCGGTCGGCGTATTGAATATGCATAGGTCGACCTCGTCCAGAGCAACGCCGGCGGTCGCCAATGCGCCCTCGCACGCCTGACGCAAGTAGGGCTCGGCGGTCTCGTGAAGGATCGCGCCCGCGCCTTTGGTCGTTCGCATCCGCATGGTTGGAGCACCGTCGACCGACACCAGTTCGTGAATGAACGCGCCACACGTTTCGCGGGTCGAGATTCGATGAGACCCCAGTGGGCGCGCGACCGCGCGGCCGCGCTCGACGATGAACGCCCCGGCCCCATCGCCGAGAAACCACGCCAGTGAGTTCGTCTCCTCGACATCCCGGGTGTACGTACACGCCACGCTCACCAAGACGCGCTCCGCCCGACCGGTTTCGACCATGCTGCACGCGAGTTCGAATCCCATCGCCGCACTCGAACACGCGGTCTCGACGTTGATCGCCGGGCAACCGAGCCCCAGCTCCCGCGCCAGCCACGACGCGTCGCCCACCGCGATGCTGTCCGGACGCATCGAGTTCACGATCGCGAAGTCGATGTCGTGAAGCGTTCCATCCCACGCCTGCAGCAGGGTTTCGACCGCCTGATGGTGCAGCTGCACGCTCGCGTGCGGACCCTCCGCGATGCGCCGGCATCGCCCTCCCTTGAATGGGTCCGCGGCGTACGGAGCCATCGTTCGCTCGAACGTGCTTGCGCCCCCTTCGGACGCCCACAGACGGGCGAGGGCGTGCTGCTCGGCCTCGGCCACCATTCGAGGATGGTGTTCGAGCCAGTAGTCATTGGTGCGAACCGTCGGAGGGAGTGCGACGGAGAGTGCGGACATTCCAACGTGCGTCATTGTTCGGACTGTGCTGCGAGGCTTTCGTTTCGCGCACCAAACGGTGCGGGTTCTCCGGATTCGATCATCACGTCGACCACACACGGTCCTCCACAGCTGACCGCCTCGCGAAGGGCGTCGTCCAACCGAAACGGGTCCTGCACCGTGATGCCGCGCGCCCCCATCGCTCGGGCAACGCCGGAGAAGTCGACCGTGGGAATGTCGAGTCCGACCGGCTGGTGCCCCAGCCCCTGCATGCCGTCTGCGACGAGGCCGTAGCGCCCGTCGTTGAGCACAACCCACACCGCCGGCACGCCTTGTTGCACCGCGGTGTTGATCTCGTGCGCCATCAACATCGAGCCATCGCCCACCAGGGCCACGGCCGGACGCTTGCGCGCCATGGCCATGCCGACCACACCGCCCGCCATGTGGCCCATCGAACCGAACGACATGCTCACGCGAAAACGCCCCGGGCGTTCGAACCGCAGCATGTGCGTCGCCCACACGAAGGCGTTTCCCGCCTCCGCCATGACCCCAGCGTCACTGCCTTCGACGACGACACGCTGGACCGCCCGCATCAGCGCGCGACAAGAAACACCCGTTCCACTGGTGCGCAGATACGAGGTACACACCGGTTGAACCGGTCGTGATCCCGACCGGCCTTCCGCCTCGGGCAACACCCGCAGCAGTGCGTTGAGCAGACTTCCTATCTCCGCCCGCACACCGACCGATTCGGCATCCGGGTACGCCGCACCAAACGCGGTCGGGTCGACGTCGACGTGCACGAGGCGGGTGCCGTCGACGAGTCGCGGATCCCAGAAGGAGGTGAACTCCCCCAACTTCGATCCCAGGATCAGCGTCGTATCCGGACGAAACCGCGCCCGACGTTCGAACACACGCTCGTGCCCACCGAACCCCGTGACCCCGAGAAAGCGAGGGTCGGACGCGGGAAAGATGCCTTTGCCGCGAGGCGAACACATCACGCGCGCATCCAAGCGCTCGACCAGTGCTCGCACCTCCGCCGCCGCATGCCGTGCGCCGTGACCAACCCACACCACCACCTTCTCGCCCAGCGCGCCTGCGACCGCCCTCGCGCCGGCGTCCGACGACGGTTGCTCGAGCTGCGCTGGCAGCGGACCGAGTCGAGGTGCCGGTGCTTCTTGAACCTTCAAGGGCACAGCGACGTGAGCGACGAACCCCTGTGGCCGCGCCAAGCCTTCGAGCAACATCGCACGCACCCGCGGGAGCTGGGCGGGTGACTCCAATGTCACCGCGACATCAAACCAACCTCCGGGGGCGTACAACCCTCGGTTGCCCAGGCTCTGCGCATCACTCGCTTGAAATGCGTTGCGGCCGCGCAACGACGCACCGGTCACCGCCGACAACAAGATGACGCGTCCACCTTCGGCCTTCGCGGCCGCGAGTCCCGTGAGCGCATTGGTCACCCCCGGCCCGGTGGTCGTGAACACAAGCCCCGGACCGCCGCCGGCGAGTTCGTGCTCGAGAGCCATGAACGCTGCACCCGACTCGTGTCTGGCGTGCATGGGGGCGAGGCCGCGTTCGACCAACGCGGAGAACAAAGGAACCGAAGCACCGCCAAGGATCCCGAACGCGCGTCGGCACCCGGCAGAGATCAGCGTGTCTGCCAATGCAGAGGACACGGAATGCTGCGGCCGCTCGCCCGCACGCGCGGGTGGTCGGACGTGTTGTGGACTCGTCATCATCTCTCGCGGTCCGGAGGCCGCTGCGTCAGCATGGATCGTCGTCACCGCGGTTGCACTGTATGCAAGTCGGATTGGCAACATTCCGTGGTCAGGTGTCGCACTTATCGTCGATAACCTGTCCCTTGGGACAGCTCCCCTGTCGAGGCTTCGCTGCTACGTTGAGTCGCCAATGATGGATGCGGGTGAACGCGCAGCGTTGCGCGTGTTGGTCCGCCATCGCGCGGACGCGATCGCTGCGGCCGCCATGGTGCGAGCACTCGTCCGAGCAGCGGGCGGGTCTGTCACGCAGGCGTCCACGGTCGCCACGGCGACCACCGAGTTGGCACAGAACATCGTCTCTCATGCCAATGGAAACGGAGAGATTCTGGTGTGGCTCGAAGGCCACGAATTGGTCGTACGGGCCCGAGATTGGGGTCCCAATGCCCAGTTCGAGCACAAACCCGAGAAGAGCTTGCGGGGTCTGGGCCAAGGACAGGCCTCGGTGAAACGCATGATGGACCGCGTCGAACAACAGGCCGTCGAAGGCGGAGGTCTCGAAGTCACCGCGCGTGTTCGCATCCTCGTCCACGACGATCGGAGTCGCGCATGCAGGTGAACGACGCGCTCGAACGTCGCTTGTTTGGTGCGTTGGTGCGCTACACCTCGGAGCCCACGGCACGCGGCATCTTGCAGCGTGCGCGCCGGCAGCGAACCGGCAAGCGGACCGACTCGGAGACCTACTTCGACATGGTCATGTTCGGGGCAAAGCTGTTCGTCGAAGACAAGCGACACGCCGAGATGATCGAGGCGCTGCAGAAGGTCTGCTACGGATCGATTCGCATCGACCATGCTCGCGCCAACCCGCACGAGATCGAGATACGGGACGAGCACTCGTCCCGGCGCGCCCGACTGCTGGTCCGCCGACTGGTTCGCGACGCCGGGGGACGCGAACTCACCGCAGTCCGAGCGGCGACGGCACTGAGCGAGCTGACCCGCAACGCCTTGATGTACGCGGGCGGAGGCTGGGTCCGCGTGGAGATGAACGACCGCGACCGCCGACTTCGGGTCGTGGTCCGCGACGAAGGACCGGGCATCGAGGATTTGGAACTCATCCTCGGCGGCGGCTACCGCAGCAGAACCGGGCTAGGGCGCGGGCTGATGGGCGTACGCAAACTCTCCGACCACTTTCACGTGCAGACGTCGGCAGCCGGGACGACGGCCTGCTTCGAGATGGTCGTATGAGGGTTGAAACGGCCCAGCGCTCGCGACCCTACCCGGGCTTCAGCGCCTCGGGCGACCTGGTGGTCGTTCGACGCGACGACGAACACGTGATGCTCGCGGTCATCGACGTCTTGGGACACGGCCCCGATGCAGCCCGCGTGGCCAAGGACGCCGGAGAGTGCCTGATGACGCTCGACCTCGACGCGGACGTCGAGACGTGGATGATGCAGCTACACCGGGGGTTGCACCGCAGCCGTGGCGCGGCCGTGGGCCTGGGTCGTCTGCGAGGCACGGAGCTCCAGCTCAGCGTCGTCGGCAACATCGAGGTGCGCAGCGCAGGCACCCGCGTCGGAGTCGTCGCATCCCCCGGCATCGTCGGCCGCCGACTCCGCAAGCTCCGCAGCTTCTCCTTCTCCATGAGCCCTGGCGACCGTGTCGCCATGCACAGCGACGGTCTGCGGCACGTGGCTCTCTCCTCCACCCGCGACCTCGACATCGAGCGGGCGTGCGACCGCCTGCTCGACGAGTGCGCGGTCCCTGCCGACGACGCCTCCATCCTCCTGAGCGACTTTCATGATGCTTGAATCCCTCGACGACGGTCTCGAGTCTCGACTGCCGATCATCTGGCTGTGGGACTGCATGCTCGTGCCCCTGCAGGGCGAGCTCAGCGACGCCCAAGCCGAACGCCTCACACAAGACGTGCTCGAAGGCATTCGCGCCCGTGGCTGCGAGGGGCTCATCATCGAGGTCTCCGGGCTGTGGCTCGTCGATAGCCACTTGTGCGCGGTGCTGGCCGATGTCGCGCGCGCGGCACGGCTCATGGGCACTCGCACCATGCTCTCGGGCCTGCGCCCCGAAGTCGCCCTCACCCTGCTCGCCATGGACATCTCGTTCACGGGCTTCGAAACCGCCCTCAACCTCGAGCAAGCCCTCGAGGCGCTGGGGATTCGCCGGGCCGAAGCTCCCTCTCTCGTCCCTCGCCTCCACGACTCCAACGATGAATGAGACCACCGATACCGTTCAGATCGCCCCTTCGCGCGTCGCGTCCGTGCTCGACGTGCTGTCGATGATTGCCGTTGGCGAGCTCGACATGGAGGAGATCGACAGCAAGCTCGTGCGCCACGACGACTCGTTCGGCGAAGTCGAAACGATGCTGCGAACCCTCGCCGCCGACCTCGGCGAGGTGCTCCGCGCCAACGACCAGTACACCCAGCAGATCGAAGCCACCGCGCGAGACCTGCAAGCGAAGCTCGACACCATAGAGCGCCAGCAGCTGGCCATCGCGGACCTCTCCACCCCAGTGCTCGAGATCTGGAACGACATCCTCGCGCTCCCGATCGTCGGCATCGTCGACACGCAACGCTCGGTCGAGATGACGGAACGGCTCTTGCAGTCCATCGTCGATCGGCAGGCGCGTTGCGTGATCATCGACATCACGGGCGTGGACGTCGTCGACACCGCAACGGCCGACCACTTCGTCAAGATGGTGCGCGCCGCGGCCATGCTGGGTGCGCACTGTGTGGTGTGCGGGATCAGCCCCGACGTCGCCCAGACCCTGGCCCGCATCGACGTCGAACTCACCGACGTCACCACGATGCGCAGTCTCAAGGATGCGCTCTACCACTGCCTTGCCCACATCGAAGAACTCGACCGGCCGCGGTACCGCGCGGCCCCCCACCCTCGCCCGGAAGACAACGAGCCATGACCTGCACCCGCGGAGCGATCGACAACCTCTACTTCGTTCGATGGATCAAACCGGAGGTCGAGGATGCGATGAGCATTCTCGACGACGTGCGCAGCCTGGGCTCGGCGCAACAGCGGCCGCTGCACTACTTCGCGATCATCGGACCCGACGTCGACCCTCCCGGTGACGACGTGCGCGCCTCGATGAAGTCGAGCATCGACGACCTGCTGCGGCACTGCGCGACCGTCCATCTCGTGATCGAAGGCCGTGGGTTTCGCCGGGCGATGGCCCGCAGCATCGGGACGGGCATCTTCTTGCTGTCCAAGAACCGCGGCCGAACCTTCGCCCACGACCGCGTGCAAGACGCCTTGGAGCGCGCCGGCCTCGAAACGTCCCAGACCACCACCATCCTCGCCGAAGCCGCCCGCCGCGGCCTTCTCAACGAAAACAGCGCCAGCCTCTAGCGGTGTCCAGGTTGGGCCAACCGAGGGTTTCGGAGGGACCCCCCACCCCAAAGGGGGGTCTTGCAGAAACCCGGCATGGACTTCAGACCTGAAGGCCTACGGACAGTCGACATCGGTTTCGACCACACCGTCGCGACTGCGAATCACCAGGATGTCGGTGCAGTCGTCCGCGTCGAGGGCCGTATCGGCGGCGCGGAGACGATCATTGGAGCGAAAGGTCTCGTTGTTGGCGAGACCCGCCACATCCTCGAGCGCCGACCCGCGCGCGTCGACGTCGTTGAGGCCTTCGAGCACCTCCAACCCGTCCAGCGTGCGAACACCCGAGTCCTGCATTTCCAAGGTCCCCAAGCGGAGCCAGTCCGCGACGAAGGCAACGCTCGTCAGTGGGTTGCCCGAGATGTCGAGCGACTCCATGTCGAGCAGACCCGCCAGCGGAGCGAGGTCCTCGACGCCCGTGTTCGCGAGGTCGAGGCGTTGCAGCCCCGTCGCGGCCGCAATCTGCTCGATGTTCTGTGCGGACACGGGCGTGCCGGCCACGTTGAACGACTCGAGCGTCGGCAACCCCGACAGCACCGCGAACGACGTCGCGCCCGCGTCGGTATAGGTGATCGCGCGCAACACCTGCCGCCCCGCCAAGCCCGACAGGTCCAACGTCTGCCCTGCCCCGCCGGCGGCAAAGCTCCCCAGCAGCGGCAACGTCGCGACCGCGTCGACCGAACGCAGTGCGGGGTTCTCCCTCACGTCGAGGTTGCGCAGCTCGGGCAGCCCTTGCACCGCCGAGACATCGTCGACCTGGTTGACGGCCAGCGTGAGTCGCCGAAGGCTCGTCAGCGTCTCGACGCCCGCCAGCGATGAGATCTGGTTGCCACCGATGGACAGCGTGACGAGGTTGCCCAGGCCCGCCACGCCCTCGGTCGACGTCAGTCGATTCTCGTTGGCCGAGATCTCGATGAGCTCGGGCTTGTCCTGCACGCCATCGAGACTGGTCAGCAGGTTGCCGCTGACCTCCAACTCGAGCAGCCCCGTCGCGCCCCGCAGCGCGGCCACCGAGGTGATTTCGTTGGCGTCGAGGTCGACGTAGCGCAGCGCGGTGAGTTCATCGAGTGCATCGATGCTGGTGATGGCGTTGTTCGCCAACGACAGCGCGACCAGGTTGGTCAGCCCCGCCAGCGGCGAGACGTCCTGAATGGCGTTCTTGGAGAGGACCAGGTTGGTCAGGCCGGTCAGGCCGGACAGAGGGCTGATGTCCACCAGTTCGTTGCCCGCCGCGTCGATGGCGGTCAGGGTGTGCATCGACGCCAGCGGCGAAAGGTCGGTGATGCCGTTGTTGTCGATGGCGACGACCTCCAACCGCTCGAACCCCTGCAGGCTGCGCAGGTCGGTCAGCTCGTTGCCCGACAGCTCGAGCTGGCGAATCCCGGCCAGGTCTTCGAGCGGGGAAAGGTCGGTGATCGCGTTGCCCGACAACCCGACCGTTTCCAGCCGAATGGCGCACTCGAGACCGCGCAAGTCGGTGATGCCGAGGTCGGTCGCCCGGAGCCCGGTGAGCTTGCGCAGCTCCTGCGCGAGAATGACCGGCGGCGGCGGGTCCTCGCCCTCCGGGGCATCCTCGGGCGGCTCGGGTTGCGGCAGGGTCTCTTCGAGGAACGCCCGCAGCGCCGGGTCCGGCACCTCGACCTCCCCAACACACAGCTCGACGTCGGGATCGTCCTCGATGAGGTAGCCCTCGCCCGGCAGCGCCTCGCCGCATGCGAGCAGGCCGAACAACGAGATCACGACGGCGCAACGCGAGCGCTTCATCGAGGCCACGCTACCACGAAGACGCCCCCGCACCGCGAGGCGGCCGGGGGCGCATCGAGAGCCGAACGGCGGTTCAACCTTCGGCGGCCGGGGGCGGCAGCGCCTTGAACAGCTCGGGGCGGTCCTTGTGGATCTGTTTGAAGCTCGTATCCGAGATCACGTAGAACCATTTGTCGAAGCGTTGACGCAGCTTGGCGGCGCGCTCGGCCCCTTTGCGTGCGGCGGCTTCGTCGACCGCGGGCTCAGCGGGCGTCTCGCCCTCGGGCGCGACCTCCGGAGAGCCGGTCGCCTCGCTGTCGAGCATGGCGTCGTAGCGCACGTCGACGAACATGTAGCGATTCGCCGTCTTGCCTTCGGTGTCTTCCCCTTCGGCGGGCGCCTGGCCTTCTTCGGCCGTGCCCGCAGTGAGCGCTCGGCCCGAGTCGAAGGTCACCTCACCGAAGTACAGCGTGTAGACGATGCCGTCCTTGGTGATGATCGAGGCCTGGCCTTCGTTGCCGAACAGCTGGCGACCGTCGGGTGTGACGAAGAAGCCCTTGGACTGCAGCGCCTGCAGCGTGAGCATCTCGGGCCGCGGACGAACACCGACGATCTTCACGTTGGCGGCCGCCGTGACCATCTGGCGAACCTTGGCGCTGTCGAGTTCCTGCCCCTGAGGGCTGACGGTGGGCTCCATGGCGAACCACGCCTCCTTGCCGTCGTCTCCGGCCTTGAACTCGGCGATCACCGGGTTGGACCCCAACACCTTGCCCTCGGCCTCGTCCACCGAGTACGGGTCGTAGGCCACCTGCACGATTTCATCGCGCTCGACGTGCAGCAGGTCCTTTTCGATCCAGTCGCCGAAGTCGGTCGACACATCGAGGGTGAGCTTGGCACCGTAGACGCGCTTTTCGTCCGGCTTGCGGACGTAGTAGAAGCCCTGCTTGCCCTCGGGCTGCTTGCCCACGATGACGTCGACGAGCACCGTGCCCGACGCGTCCTTGATCGTGATGCGCTGGCCCTTTTCGTCGCCCTTGCCGTCGCTGCCCTCGGGATCGAGCACACCGAAGCGGCCGTGATCCTCGGGCTTGTCGCCATAGTAGACGTCCTTCTTGACGTCGATGAACGACGCCGCGGCCTTGCCCATGCGCTCGGTGCCGTCGGCCGGGTAGTCGTTGTGGCTGGGAATGACCCACAAGCCGCCCTTTTGCTCGACCGCAAAGCGCTGCACGTTGGCCTGGTCTTCGTCCCAGGACACCACGGTGAGCGCCGTGGCCACGGCGGGGTCGGTGAAGTCGGCGAACAGCAGCTCCCCGGTGTCTTCGAACTGCGCCGGAGGCAGTTCGTGGGGTCGCATCGACCACGCCCCTGCGGCCGTGCCCACTGCGAGAGCGACCATCATGATGGTTCCGCGATTCATGCCTTGCCTCCTTTGGAGCCTGCGCCGAGTCGGCGGGCGGCGGGGATGTTGTCCCGCTCGCGCAGCCGCTTGCGCATGAAGATGAAGATGCCCATCAGCAGTGCCGGAATGGGCGGCAGCAGCAGCGACCAGATTCGAATGCGGTTTTGAATCTCGTCCACGCTGCGACGGTGTTTGGTCTCCGTCTTGGCGATCGCGCGCTGCTTGTCGCGCTCGATCTTGACGGTCTTTGCACCCAGACGCCGGTTCTCCGTCTCCTCGGCACTCTTGAGCATCACCGCCTTGGTGGTCTCGTCGAGGTCGGCGCGCTCTTGCACCGCCGCGACGGCAGCCTCGAGCGCAGTCTTGGCCTCTTCGAGTTCGGCCTCGGCCGCCTGATTCGCGGCGTCGATCTGCTTCTGCCGTGCGTCGCGTGCGTCCTTGGTCTCCTCGTCGAGCTTGGTCAAACGCCGGAACGTCTGACGCCGGCGCCGAAGCTCGAGGAAGCGGTCGTCGCCCGCGAGCGAGTCGACTGCGTTGAGCAGGAACGACACGTTGTCGAAGCGCACGTCGTCCAGCCCGTCACCGTCGACATCGCCGCCTTGGGCGTGCAGCTGGAAGAACATGTCGCCGAACATGTCGAGGTCGGCCAGCACGATGAGGTTGCGGTCGGCGTGGCCACCGGCCCCATCCTCGCCTTCGCCCGCCTGTGCGCCTCCGCGAACGCGCGCGCCCATGACGTAGGTCTCCGGCGTCGCTTCGCCGAGCGACCGCAACGGCATGCGCTGCAGCCCGAACAGCGGGTGCTTCTGGAAGAACTCGTCGAACACGTTGATGCCCGAGTCCTTCGAGGTCTGCAGCAGCGGGGTGAACTTGTCCTGGTAGCCCGGCGCGGCTTTCAGCGCACCGGCAAACAAGAACACGACCTGACTCAGACCATCGACCGCAGGGTCGATGTTCTCAAACTCGAGCCCGCTGCCATCGGAGCGGTGCGAGAACACGATCTGCGGCTGAATGCCCGAGAAGACCGGGTTGGGGTTGGTGCGGTCGTAGAGGATCTGGTCGTCCGCCCACTCGACACCAACGTCGCGCAGCAGCCCCAAGTAATCGCCCTTGGGCTCGCCGGGAGGCTGCCCGCCGAACATGTTGTTCTGCTGGCCGGGCGGCGGCAGCTTGTCCTCCCGCGGTGCGAGCCGCGGGTCGAACATCGGCATGGGGTCGACCGTGAGCAACGCAGGGCGGCCCGCATCGACGTATGCCCGCACTTGGTCGAGTTCCTCTTGGGTGCAGCTGGACAGCTGGGGCACCAGCAAGACGTCGATGTCCTCGGGGATCTCGGTCTTGGGGTTGAGGCTGCGAACTTCGTACTGCTTCTTGAGCTCGCCGACGATCTGCCACGCGGGCTGCTGCCGTTTGGCCTGCAGGTCGAAGTTGCCCATGATCGTGGCGTCGGTCCGCAAGATGCCGACCACACGCTTCTTTTCTTGGGTGACGACCCGAAGGGCGCGTGCCACCTCGTATTCGACCGACAGGCCGCGGTCGAGGAACGGCACGACCTCTTCGCGTGGGCCCGAGACGAACGCCAAGCCCATGAAGACGTCCATGGCTTCGACACGCCCCGCCGAGCGATCCGCGAGCGGACGCGGCACGATGCCGAAGTTCTCCATCGCCTCTTCGGCTTCGAGCGAGAACGGTTCCGGCTCGACGATGCGGACCGTCAGGCCTTCGCCGCCCTGCGCTTCCATGGTGCGCAAGATGTTGAGCAGGCGCGTGCGTGCGGTGACGTACTCGCGCGGCACGTCCTTGGAGACGAACGCGTGCACGGTGACCGGCCGCTCGACGCCGATGTTCTGAATGACGCCCAGCGTGTCGGGCGTGATTTTTGACAGGCCTTCTTCGGTGACGTCCGCGTACGAGTTGCTGCGGGCGCCCATGTAGCCGACCGACGCTGCGGCGACGGCCAGAGAGAAGAAACGGACCAGCTGATGGTTGCGACGGGTCATGGCTACCAGTGCCTCCGGCCGAGCAGGAACGAAGCGAGATACAGCAGCACCGCGATGCCGCCCACGAAGTACAGAACGTCGCCCAGTCGAACGACGCCTTCACCAAAGCTGGCGAAGTGGTCGGTGACCGACAACGCATCGAATGCGTCGGCAAAGACGTTGTCGTCCCGCAACGCGTCGGCAGCCGCGGCTTCGGTTTCCGCCGCTTCGCCTTCGGCCGCCTCGGCGGCGCCTCGGCCCGCGAGCAGCCAGGCGAAGACCGCCACCACCCCGCCGATGAGACCCCCGAAGCCGGCGGCGGACGCCTTGTTGGTGAGCGTGAACGCGACCAGAGCCACCGCGCCGCCCAGCACTGCAGCACCCAGCAGACCGCTGGCCCACGGTTGCGACCCCGCGAAGACCAAGCCCGCACATCCCAATGCGCCCAAGATGAACGCGACCGTGGCGTTCTTGGTGAGCATCGATGCGACCAGGCCGATCGCGCAGAACAGCGCGCCCATGAGCAAGTAGCCGACGTAGGTCGACATCATCAGCCCGGTGTCGGGGTCGCCCAGGTACATGAGCACCCCGACGTTGGACAGGGAGAACGCCAGCGAAATGGCGTACATGCCCAGCACGCCGAGGTACTTGCCCAGGACAACCTCGACGTCACGGACCGGCATCGTGAGCAGCAGCTCGTCGGTGCCGCCGCGACGCTCCTCGGCCCAGGCACCCATCGTGATGGCGGGCACGAAGAACATGAGAATCGCGGGCATCATCGCGTTGAGCTCGGCCAGGTCGGCCAAGTTGCGGGCGAAGAAGCCGTCTTGAAGAAAGGCGGCGGCCGCAGTGGTCGCGATGAACAGGGTGAGAAACACGTACCCGGTCGGATTGCCGAGGTACTGGCGCATGTCCTTGCGGAACACCGCCGAGACGACCGCGAAGTCGATACCCATCACGCGGCTCCCTTCTTGTTGGACTTGGACTGGGTCTTGCTGCCCTCGGTGAGGGCGTAGAAACGTTCGTCGAGCGCACCGCCTTCGGCGAGCTCGGCCTTGGTCCCCGCAAACACGATCTTGCCGTTGTAGACGAACACCACGTCGTCGGCGACGGCTTCGACCTCTTGCAGGATGTGCGTGGACAGCAGGATCGTCTTGTCCTGCCCGAGCTCGCGAATGAGCTCCCGAACCTCGCGAATCTGCAACGGGTCGAGCCCGGAGGTGGGCTCGTCGAGGATCAGCACCTCGGGGTCGTGCAGCAGCGCCTGGGCCATGCCCACGCGCTGGCGAAAGCCCTTGGACAGCTTGTCGATCGGCTTGTGCAACACCTCCGAGATCGCACAGCGCGAGACGACGTCGTCAATGCGGGCATCGAGCTTGTCGAGCTTGCGAATCTGCCCGACGAACTCGAGCGACTCCCGCGGTGTCATGTCGCGGTAGAGCGGACCCGACTCGGGCAGATAGCCCAACCGACGCGCCAACTCGATGCGCCGATCCGCATCGGAGGGGTCGAGCCCCAGCACCTCTGCGCGGCCCGAGGTGGGCGACGAGAAGCCGGTGAGGATCTTCATCGTGGTGGACTTGCCGGCGCCGTTGGGGCCCAAGAAGGCGGCCACGGTGCCCTTGCGGACCTCGAAGGAGACGTCGTGAAGGGCAGCAAACTGGCCGTAGATCTTGCTCAGCCGGTCTGCCCGAATGGTGACCGGGCGCTCACTGGGCGTCCGATACGGACTTTCTTTTTCGCTCATCGAAAGCGGTTCCTCCTGCATCAAGAACGGTCGACAACGGGTTCTGGTGCGAGACGAGGCGCCTCAACCACTGCGAGACCGCCCCTATTCCAGACCGCGTGCGCGGCGCGGCGGCCATGGTAAGCGTGCCGGAACGACCGTCAACCGCTGGGGGCGAAAAAGGGCGTCTCAGGGTCGCACCGGCTGAAATTCCGGTCGCGGCGCCCCCGCGGCATACCATCGGCGACATGCACCGGCTCCGGATGCGCATCGCCTTCGCCGCCTTCGTGGCCCTCACCGCCTGCGACAAGGCGCCGGCCGACGAGACGCGCGGCTCTCAGAGCCCCGAATCCGCGGCCCCAACCCCGGCAGAGCCCTCCCCTGCGCCCGCACCACCGCAGCCCGAGCCTCCGGCCGCGGTCCCCGAGCCCGAGCCCGAGCCCGAACCCGAGCCGACCTTCGGCCCGGCGCAGCTGACCGCGCTCTCGGACACTCAGCTGCAGCGGCTGCACGAAGGGGCCGAGGATCCCCCGATCCCGGTGGAGATCCACTACGTGCAGAGCAACGAAAAGCGGCACGATCTCTTCTTCCCGTACATCGAGGACGTGGGCGGCTGCGCCATCGGAGTGGGGTCCGATCAGACGTTCACCGTGGCCGCCAAGGCCCGTTCCACGTTCCTGTTCATGATGGACATCGACCGGCGCATCGTGGACCTCCACCTGATGCACCGGGTCTTCATCCTCGAAGCCGAGACCCCCGAGGACAACTGGGCATTTTGGGATGCAAAGAACGCCGAGAGTTCCAAGGCGTTGCTCGAGGCAAAGCTCCCGGACTACGGACTCGACGCCGCCACAATCCGGCGCACGCTTCGGGGCTATCACGCCTACCGCGAGACCGTGTACCGCCACCTTCGCCGCGTCATCGGCCGCCAGCGCGACGGCAAGAACGTCACGTGGCTCTCGGACCCGCAGATGTACGCGCACATTCGGGCGCTCTACCAAACCGGACGCGTTCGCGTGATGCAAGGCAACCTGGCCGGAGAGCACAGCATGCGCACCGCCGCAACGGCCTGCGAGGCGCTCGGCGAAACGATGCGCGTGATCTACATGAGCAACGCCGAGGAGTACTTCACGTACACGCCCGACTTCGTGGCGAACATCGAAGCCCAGCCGATCGACGACAAGAGCGTCGTGCTCCGCACGATCTACTCCAAGAAGTGGGAGCACGCGGACCTGTGGGCCTACCAGGTCCACACGCTCTCCGACTTCAAGACGCGTTTAGGCGACCGCAGGAACCGCAAGCGTTCCGCGATGCTGCGCTACGCCATGAAGGACGGCGGCCTCGAGCGCGAGTCCCTGCAGATCGAAGGGTTCTCCCGCATCGGCTACGTGGGCGACGCCTCGGCGCCCTGATCCTCGGGCACGTGACCGCGCAGCGGGTCCTCGAACGGGCCGACGCCCACGCCCAACACCGCCGGAGCGTCCTCGGTCACCGCGACGATGTCTTCGATGCGCACCCCGAACGAGCCCGCCACGTACACGCCGGGTTCGTTCGACATCGTCATGCCCGGCCGCAGAACCCGGGTGTTGTCGGGGCGTAGATACGGCGGTTCGTGCACCTGCAGCCCAATGCCGTGGCCGAGGCGGTGGGTAAAGCGCTCATACCCGGCGCCGTGGCCCGCCGACTCGATCACCGCCCGGGCCCGGGCGTCGGGCTCGGCACACGACGCGCCCGCCCGAATCGAAGCGAGCGCCGCCGCTTGGGCCTCGGCCACCGCCCGCCAGGCGTCCTCGACCTGCGCGCCGGGCTGACCGACCACCCACGTTCGGCTGACGTCGCTGCGATAGCCGTGCAGCGCCCCACCCGTGTCGACCAGCACGACGTCGTCCTCACGAAGTGCCCGGTCCTCTTGGGTGCCATGGGGAAACGACGCGGCGGGACCGAACAGCGCCAGGCACCACACCTGGTCGAGGCCGGCGGCGGTCTGGGCCTCGACCAGCTCGGCCGCAAACGCGCTCTGGGTCATCCCGGGTCGTAGACGGCGCGCAGCCATGCCGATGGCAGCCTTGGTGGCCTCGTTGGCGCGGCGCAGCCGGTCGAGCTCGAGCGGCGACTTGCGCAAGCGCGTGGCGACGATCGGCGCGGCGCCGACCTGTGCCTTGGGGACACGAGACGCGATACCGCCGAAGATGAACCCGCGAGCGTCCGCGTCCACACCGACCCGGGCATCGGCACCCACGAACCGCTCGACGTGCGCGAACGGGTCCTCATGCTCTTGCCACAACAGCACCTCGGCGTCCGCGGGCAGGCGTTCCGCCGCCGAGCGCTGCTCGAACGCCGGGCACACCCACGCGGTGCGACCATCGGCACGCAGCATCCACAAGAACGGACGTTCGCTCCGCCCCCACCGCACACCCGCCAGGTACTGCATGTTGGGACCCGGCTCGACCACGACCGCCGACAGCCCCGCCCCTTCGAGCGCACCGTGAATCGCCGCCACCCGCTGGGCGTATTCGGCTGCGCTCACGGCCGGTACCCCATCGCAGAACCCCTGCAGCGCGGCGTAGCCCGGCGAGGTTGGCGTCGCGAGGACATCCGGGCGGGCGATGACGTCGGCCACCGCCGGCCCTCGTTTGCAGCCCGTCACGAGCGACGCCAGGGCCATCGACGAGAACATCCGGCGGGAGAGCTTCATCCGCCCGACGGTCGCCCCCGAAGGCGTGTCGCGTCAACGTGTGCCGAGTCGCTGCTGCGCCATCGTCACCGCGACCACCGAGGGTGGCTGCCGCAGATCGGCCGCGGTCCGGAGCACGTCGAGCGTGGTGGACTCGATGCGGTCGATCGCATCTCCGACCGACTGCCCCCCCGCGCGTGCATCCCCCAGCACGGTCAGAACGCCTTCGATGACCGCGCCGGCGCTCACGAGGATGTCGGGTGCCACCACGATGCCGCGCCCGAGCAGCGCCAGGGCGACCTCGGGCGCACGAAGCTGGTTGTTCGCCGAGCCACAGACGGCGGCACACTGAAGACGCGGCACCACCTCGTGGCTGAGCACGCCCCCGACCGCGCAGGGCACCAGCACGTCACACGGCGTCTCGAGCACCCGGCTCGGCGCGACGATCTGAGCGCCCGCATCCTTGGCCGCCCGAACCGCCAAGGCCGACGTGTCAGCCGCGGTGACGTTCACACCCATGCCGATCAGGCTTCGAACGAGCGAGAGCCCCACCGCACCGCAGCCCTGGACGACCGCCGTGCTGCCGCGTGGCTCGAGCTCGAGAAACCGCCACACCGCGCGCAGACCCGCCAGCACCCCGCGGGCCGTCGACGCACCCGCATCGTTCTCCGCCGGGTTGACGTAGGTCGTGCGCGCACGAACCCAGCCGAGTTCCGTATCGCCGGTGCCCAGGTCGGGACCGCACACGTAGCGCCCACCGAGGCGCTCGATCGCTTGCCCGACGCGGCCGTAGACCTGCTGAAGGTCGAGCCCGTCGCGATGCATGACGACCGTCTTGGCACCCCCGGCATCCAGGCCCGCCAGCGCGGTCTTGAACGACATCGCGGATGCCAACGCGAGCGCATCGGCGAGCGCCGCCTCTTCGCTCCCGTAGGGCAGTCGCCGAATGCCGCCGAACGCCGGCCCGCGCGTCGTGCTGTCGATCGCGACGATGGCTCGCAGCCCGAGCGCGCGATCGTTGAGTACGACGAGTTCCTCGTAGTTCCAGCCGGGGCCGGAGCGATCGAACAGCATCGTCGTCGCTTACGCTTGGCTGAGGATGCGCGCCTTTTGCTGGTTGAACTCCTCTTCGCTGAGGAGCCCCGCAATGCGCAACTCGTTGAGTTTTTCGAGCTTCTTGGCCAGCTCGTCGGGCGAGAGGCCGCCCACCGGCGCCTGCGGAGGCATGCCGGGTTGGCCAACCGGAGGGTATCCGGCTTGCGGCGGATACCCGGGCTGCTGGGGCGGATAGCCCGGGTACGGGTTGGGCGGATAGCCCGGGACATAACCCGCGGGCGGCAGCATGTTGACCACGACGGGCGGCAGCATGTTGGCGCCGTTGAACCGACGGTTGAACTCGTCGGTGTCCATCGTGGCCAGAATGATGAACTCGATGAGCGCCGCGAAGGCCGGGATCATCGTCCAGGCGAACAGCAGGTAGAGGATCCCCCAACCGGAGCGCCCCAAGTAGAACTTGTGCACCCCGATCCCGCCGAGAAACAGCGCGAGAATGGCCGCGACGTTCTTGTCCTTCATCCGTGTGCTTTCCGTGGGGTCATTCGTGGGGCGGACATGCAGGGGTTCAACGAGTGCGGGCGCTTCGCTCCGACAACATCAAGGACGCCGCGGTGCCGGTGTCGGTTGCAGTCTGCATACGATAGATCCACTGACCGCTGTCGAGGTCCAGATCTTCCTCCAGCACCCCAGACTCCTTCATGTGCAGGAGCGTCTCGACCAGTGCCGACTCGGTCCATCGTAGCGCTTGGGCAATCTCTTCGAAGGTCGCCTGCGGCCGGGTTTGCAACCAGTCGCGGACCCGCCGGCTGCGTTCGGCGAGCACCACGGGACTGACAGACGGCGCCGGAGGCAGCGCCTTTGCCGCCTCACGCTCGGCTTTGCGCTTGTGGCTTCCCAGGAACGCCACGCCTCCGCCGAACGTCACCATGCCACCAAACAGTGTCGCGGTGCCCATCGTCAGAGGCAAGGCCAGCCCGAGCCCCAGACCGACCAGGGCCAACCCGATGCCCCCGAGCATGAGACCGCCGGCGGGCATGGGCGAACGCTCGACCCACGAGCGGAGATCGCCGGCGGCAGGAGTCTGTGGCTGCGCGCGTACGAGCGCACCAGGCGAGCCATCGCCGAGTTGAACGCGGAGCTCTTCCACGGGGCGATGCGCCATCACGGTGAGGCTAGCAGCCCTCGACCGTCGCCACCACGCCACACCTTGCTACAGGCACCTATGGTTCATTGCGGGTCGTTTGAGCGGCGCGGCGCGCATCTGATAGCGTGCCCCTGCCCGCTCATGCGCTTGCGATTGCCCCTGCTCCTCCTCACCGCTGCTGCGCCCGGTTGCCTCGACGCGAACGACCAGCTCGTGACCATCTTCGCGGCGCACCACGCCTCGCCCGAGGACGGCATGTTTCCCGACCGTGGCGAGGACGGACAGCCGCGGATCTTCGACGGGGAGGACGGCTGGCAGATCACGCTCGCCGAGTCCTACGTCACGATCGCATCGACGACCCTGAGCAGCTGTTCGGGAGAAGCGTTCGACTTCCGGATGTTCTGGGGGCCCTGCCCCGAGGACCTGCGTCGCAAGGATCTCGCCGTGCTCACCGTATCGGGCCTGAAGGTTCCCCCGGGGGACTACTGCTCGCTCGAAGTCGAGTACGCACCCTACGAAACACCGGTTGTCGACGACGAGACCGAAACGCGACACGTCGTGCCGACGCTCGACGACGTCGAAGGCGACAGCGTCTTCCTGCGGGGCGTGGCCCGGCGCGGCGAAGACGAGTCGGTCCCGTTCCAGCTCGAGAACGGCGAACGCTTCGTCGTGAGCCTGGACCTCGGGGACCTCGAGGGCGAGGGCGACCCGCTGACGGTCGGCGAAAATCAGGACTTCCCGACCGAACTCACCATCGCCAAGACCTACGATCGGTTCTTCGATGACGTGGATTGGGACGCCTTCGACGAGGCCGCGCTGACGGACACGGTGGACGAGATTCTGGCCGACCAGACCCGCGTCACGATCGGGCAGTCCGTCCCCGCCGAACTCTACGAAGACTGACGGCCCTCAAGGGGCCGCATCGCTGCCAGCCTCGCCGGCCGTATCGTCGCCCGGATCCTCGCCCGCCTCATCATCGTAGAGGCCGAGCAACACGTCGCCCTTGGGCAGGGCGGCGGGCACGGCCTCCTCGATCGGTGCTGTGCCCTCCACGAAGAACTCGTCGAGCGTCTTGCCTTCGTAGCCTTCGGCCGCGGATCCGGTCGGCGCGAGCAGTCCCGACGCCGCGTCGATGGTCCGCACGGTGACCGAGCCCGGTGGCACGAACGTCTTCGCCGAGCCGGTGGACACCGCCTTCATCGCCCCGAGCCAGATCGGCAGCGCGGCCTTGCCCCCGGTCTCGGACTTGCCGACGCGTCGAGGCTGGTCGAAGCCGACCCAGGTGATGGCGACATGCTCGGGCGTGAACCCGGCGAACCAAGCGTCGCGTGCGTCGTTGGACGTGCCGGTCTTGCCCACTGCGTCGCGACCCAATGCCGCCGCCTTGCGGCCCGTGCCCTCGGTGACCACGCTGCGCATCATCGAGGTGAGCAAGAACGCCGGCGCTTCGTCGAGCACGCGCGTGGGCTCGCGCTGTGGAGTCCAGTCTTCGGCACCCACCCGCTCGACGCGGGTGACGATGCGGGGCTCGAGCCGTTCGCCACCGCGCGCGAACGTGAGATACGCGCGGGCCATTTCGAACGGGGTCACCTCTCCGGTACCGAGGGCGATCGACAGGTTGCTGGGGAGCGCAGACTCGATGCCCATCGTGTGGGCAAAGTCGACGACCGCTTCGGGGCCGAGCTCGTCGATCAGCTTGACCGGAATGGTGTTGACCGACTTGGCCAGCGCGACGCGGGCCCGAATCTTGCCCAGGTAGCGATCACGCTTGTAGTTGGTGGGCTTCCAGTCCTTGTAGACCTCGGGACTGTCGTCGAGCAGCGATGCGGGCGTGATGTTGCCGGCCGCCAACGCCGCGCCGTAGACGAAGGGCTTGAACGACGAGCCGGGCTGCCGCTTGGCGTCCATGGCCCGGTTGAAGTCGCCGCGGTCGTAGGTGCTCCCGCCGACCATCGCCAGCACGTCGCCGGTCTCTACGTCGACCACCACGACGGCTGCCTCGGGACCGGCGTCGATGCGCGCCTGGGCGGGCGTGTCACCGCTCGCCGCTTTGGTCACGCGGACCGGCACCACGGCGCCGACGGGGAAGCGCTCGGTCTCGTCGTCGTCCTCGCCGACGTGCTCCCGCGGCCCGAGCACGACCGTGAGCGGCTGCCCCCCCGCGGATGCCGTGAGGGCATCGTCCGCGCGCGCGTCGATGACCACACTGAGCTGCCGACCGACACTCAAAGGCCCGCCCGCGGCGTCTACGGCCTTGGCGCGCGCAGCATCGTCGGCGACCTTCAGCCCACGCGCGTACCCATTGCGAGCGTCGATGGCCGCGAGGCCCTCGATCGCTGCGGCCCGCACCTCGGCCTGGGCCCGCATCGAAACGGTGGTGTGCACCGCCGCGCCGAGCGTGGGCAGCTCGTCGCCGAACTCGGCCTCGAGCACCGCCAACGTGGCGTCGACGAACTCTTCGGCACCGGGCACGACCTCGTCGCGCTCGTCGGCAGAGGCCAGGTCGAGCGGCGCATCGATGTAACGCTGCGCGTCATCGGCGGTCGCAAACCCGTGTTTGACCATCTGCTCCAGGACGTAGACCTGCCGCGACTTGGCTTTGTCGGGGTTTTGCAGCGGAGAGTCGCGGCCGGGCGCCTTGGGCAGCGTGGCGAGCAACGCAGCTTGGCCCAGGTCGATGTCGGAGATGCTCTTGCCGAAGTAGAAGCGGCTGGCCTCTTCGATGCCGTAGCGACCATGGCCGAGATAGATCTCGTTGAGGTACAGCTGCAGGATCTCGGTCTTGGTGAACGCCTGCTCGAGCCGACGCGCCAGCAGGAGTTCCTGCACCTTGCGCTCGAGGCTGCGCTCGGAGCTGAGCATGAAGATCTTGACCACCTGTTGGGTGATCGTGGACGCCCCCTGGGTGACCTTGCCCGCCCGCACGTTGGCGATGAGGGCCCGGACCATGCCCATGTAGTCCATGCCTTCGTGGCGATAGAAGTCGGCGTCTTCAGCCGCGAGAAACGCGTTCTCGACATGGCTGGGGATCTGCTCGTACCGCACCACGGTGCGCCGCTGCTCGAACAGCTCGCCGATGAGTTCGCCGTCGCGGGCGTAGATCCGGGTGACCTGCGGAGGCCGGTGGTTCTTCAGGCCCTCTTCGTCGAGCGCTTCGAGGTCGCGCCCGTAGTACCAGAACAACCCGACGAGGCCGCCGACGCCCGCGACGCAGCCCAGGACGAACAGGGAGAACCCGGCGATGATCAGCCGGCGCACCCACTTGTTCTTCACGACGGCTCCCGGGGCACGCCGAGCAGCGTCGACCACAATCGATCGTCCACGCTGTCGAGATAGTGCCGGGCCATCATCTCGGCACGCGCCGCCTCATCGAGCCCCACCGCCCCCGCGGCCCGATGCCGCGACGTGACGTCGTAGAGGCTGATCGCGGCGCTCACCGACAGGTTGAGGCTCTCGCTCATGCCGACCATCGGAATGCGAAACCCACCGGTGCACGCAGCACGGGCCTCGGGCGAGACCCCACGGTTTTCGTTGCCGAACAACAGGCACATCGGCCGGTCGACGGGCAGCTCGGCGAGGGTCATCTCCGCGTCCATCCACGCGCCGTACACCGCGACGCCTTGCATCGAAGGGTCGGCCAGGAATCCCTCGAGTGCGGCGTGATGGTGGGTCTTGACCCACCGGTAGGACCCTTGCGTGGTGCTCTTGGCGTGCAGCGCCCGACCCTCGGTCGCAATCACGTGCACGTTGAGCACGCCCAACGCCTCGGCCGTACGCACGACCGCTGCGGCGTTGTGCGGATCGCTGGGCGCTTCGACGGCGACTCGGATCGTCGGCAGTCGCCCATCGAGCAGCCGCTCGATCTTCTCGCGCCGGGGCTCGGTGAGATAGGGCTGCAGGGTCTGAGCGACGTGCTGGGGGCTGTGGATCTCGGTGATCCGCGCGAACGTGCGATCGTCCATCGAACGGCGACACCATGGCATGCGCAGCGCAGGTTGCACACCCCAGCAACGCGCCAAGGGCCTCGGATCATCCAACCGCGCCGCACCGCGCGCTCAGCCGTCCATGGCCGGCACGCCGCGATCATCGACGTTGGCGGGGTCTTCGCTCCCAGGAAGGTCTTCGAGGGCCGGCAAGTCGTCGTAGCCCCCCGCGGGATCGAGGTCGAGCGCTTCGAGTTCGCTCGGCTCGGGCGGAGGGTCATCGAGAATCGCCTCGCTAGAGAGAAGCCCCGACAGCGGCATTTGCGTGAATGTGCCCTCGCGCATCCGGTTGATCCGCCCGTGGCATGCGCGCTCCGACCCGCGCCGCCGCAGGTCGAACACCACCGGCTGCTCTTTCCACAGCTCGTACTCGAGATCCGACAGCCGCCCGCGCTCGTTCATCAGCCGCAGGATTCGCTGCACCTTGATCGCAAACCGATCCGACAGCTCGCCGTTGCAGTAGTAGACGCTGCGCTTGACGGGGCTGGGCAGCATGAGCGCGAGGTAGACCGCCTCGGGAGGTTCGAGGTCGGCCGGGTGTTTGCCGAAGTAGTAGCTGGCCGCGTCGACGATGCCGTAGATGCCCGGGCCGTACTCGATCGCGTTGAGATACAGCTCCATGATCCGGTCCTTGCTGAGGACCTTTTCGACGTACCAAGTCAGGAACATCTCCTGGAACTTGCGCGACAGCGTGCGCTCGTGCCCGAGCAGCACGTTCTTGACCATCTGCATCGTGATGGTCGAGGCACCCAGCCGAACCCGACCCGCGGCGAGGTTGCGCCGCAACGCCACCTCGAACTGCGAGGGCATGAAGCCGTTGTGTTTCCAGAACCCGCCGTCTTCGGTGGTGCGAATTGCCGCGGTCACATACGGCGAGATCTGGCGAATCGACGCGAACCCGCGCGCGCCCGGGTACATCTGCACCGACGACGTGCCGCCGTCGTTCATGAGCACCCGGTGGGTGAAGCCCCCGCCCAAGCGACCGGCGTCGGCCACCATCGGAGTTGCGAGCACCTCGCAGCTCTCCATGTCGACCAAACCGCCGAGCGCCAGCGTCTCGAGGTCGGCAAAGTCCACGTCGAGCGTGACGTGGGCACCAAACTCTCCGCCGAGCCGAAAACCCTCGAGGCCCGGCGCGAAGCCTTCGGGAACCGCGTCGAGCACCCGCTGACAGGCGACCCTGGGCATGTCGAGCGCGAGCGCGTACCGCCGGCCCCGCTTGCGTTCGGGGTGTTCGAGCACCGCGGACCCGCTGACCTTCACCCCTTCCCGCTCGACGTCGACGTAGTGCAACACCGCCCGTCGTGCGACCGGATCGACCTCGGCGGCGAAGGACACCTCCATGCCGAGGTCGCGCACCGTCTGCCTGGACAGCGTCTTCGACGACACGCCAAAGCCTTCGAGTGCGAGATCGCCTTCGAGCGCCGCGACCCCGTCGCCGAACACGACGGCAAGGTGACCGCCCACCGTCGCATCGTCGGACTCGACCAGCGGCAGTTTTTCGACCACGTCCGCGGGCACCCGGGCCATCTCGAACGCATCCATGTCGACCCGAAGCTCACCTTCGGAGAGATCGCGTTGCAGCCGGCCCGCCACCGACCACAGCTTTTCGCCCTCGGCTTCGGTTTGGGTGTCTCCAAACGCGCCCGCGAGCTCGAGCGAGATCTCGGTGGCCTGGGCATCGGACGCCTGCACCCAGCCGTCGACCCCCGCGACGGCGATGTCTTCGTTGATCGGCGCCGCGACCCCGCGCACCTCGACCCGCTGCGGAAAACGAATCGCGTAGCCGCGGTCGGTCTTGTCCGCCTGCACGGTTGCGCTCAGGGAACGGGCCAGGACCTCCTGGCCCACCCCAGTGTCGACGAACACGTCCCGCGCAGCACTCACGACCCGCAACGACTCGACGTCGATGGTGGCATCGATGACCGCTCGCACCGCGCGATCTCCCTGCGTCACATCGACGGCCAGCGCATCGATCTGAACCTGCCGCGGCTTCATCTTCACGCGACCACTGGACGCCTTGGCCCCCGGCTTCCGACCGGTTCGCATCCTTCGAACGAGATCCTCGAAGCTCTCGACCGACCCGACCGCGGAGCCCCCATGCACACGTGCCGACGTGACCTCGGCGACGCCTGACCACAGCGCGTCTTCATCGAGAGCCACCTCGACCCTCTCGAGCGTGATGGTGGGCTCGCCGTCGCCACCACCGATGCGCACGTCGTCGAGCACCACCTGCCCCCAGTCCAGGTGCACCTGAGCGACCTCGAAGTTCACCTTGAGCCGACGCTCGAGCCGCGCTTTGACCTGCTCCTCGGCGTAGGGGATCGCGAAGAGAGGCACGGATGCGACCGCAGCACCCAGCAACAGCACGAGCACCACCAACACGGCGAGAACCACCCGCCAACGCCGAGGCGGAGGCTTGGGTGCCGGTGAGTGGGACGTGTGCATCACGGGAGGACCGTTCCCCAAGACGCGGGTCTCACGCTCGGGATTCCACGGATTCGGGCGATGGTAGACGATGCACGCGGCGGGGAAACCAAAAGAAAACGCGCTCACGAGGAGCGCGCTTTGCTTCGGCAGCGGACAGTGGGGCGCCTAACGGCGCGCGCACTGAATGGCCCAGAAGATTCGACCGGTGACTTCGCCGGCCTTGTGCTCTCCGCCCTGGACGAAGAACAGCCCGTTGTCTTCGATGCTGTAGTCCATGGCGACGAGGTTCTTCTTGCCGTCGCGGTGGGTCAGGTCGAGGTGCAGCTTCAGCTTCTTCTCGTCTCCACCGAGCAGGCTGAGCTTCATCTTGTGACCCGTCTTGAAGTCGGTCTCGGTGGCCTTGCCGAGCTTGATGTCGGCCTTCTTGGACCCGAGCAGATGGAACGACTTGTAGCGGTCGTACGGCTCGTCGGTGAGCCACTCCTTCATGAACTCGAGGTTCTTGGGGATCTTGCCGTCGCCTTCTTTGGAGGCGAGGACAGCGTGCACCTTGCAAACGGCCTTTTCGGCCTTGGGTGCAGCGTTGGCGGTGGGCGACACACCAGCCACCGCGCCGAAGACGGCGGCGGGGGCCAGGATGGAGCTGAGGGCCAGGGAGAGCAAGCTCTTGCGACTGCGGGTCTTCATAGCGAACGCTCGGTGTCTTTGGGCTGGGCCTCTTCTTCGAGGTAAAGGACGGTGACGGTGCCGGTCTTGGAAATGCGCCCGGTGTGTCCCGAGAACTCCACCCCGTGAATCTCTGCCTCGACCTTCTTGGGCTTGGGCAGGTCGGCCTCGGGCGAGGCCTGTGGGTCCGCAACCGACGCCGGCTCGGGGAGCGGGGCCGGAGCAACCGCGATGCGGTCGCCAGCGGGGAGAGCGGTGGGCTCGGGTGATGCGGAGGGCTCCGCATCGGGCTCATCCACAGACGCCACCGCGCCAGGATTATTCGACGGGTTGGTCGCCGGGTTGGTCGCAGGGTCGTCGCCCGTCGCCGAGACCACGATGAGCGTCACCGCTGCCGCTGCGGCCGCGGCCGCCAACGGAATGCGGGCGGGGCGAACCGCGGCCCACAGGCGGGACCACAAGGACCCCGCGGCCGGTCGAGAAGCCGCCGCTTCTTGATCGAGCTGACGGTCGATTTCGTCCCAGATCTGCTCGAAGCGCGCCTGCGGCACCTGGGCCGCCTTCGTCTTGAGCGTTTCTTGCACCAGACCCTGGACGATCCCCAACTGCGCGAGTTCATCGCGAAGCTCGGGATCGGCATCGATCTGCGCGGCGAGTTCGTGGGCTTGTGCCCCGGTGAGCTCACCGTCGAAGTGCAGCGCGAGCTCGTCGCGCGACACGCCGGAATGTCCGACTTGGTTCGTCATGATGCTGCCTCCTGTGTGACGGAGCCGGAGGGGCTCGTGTTCTTTTTGGCCTCCGCTTTTTCGGCCCCCGCGGCGGCCGACTTTCGGCCACGTTTGGAACCGCCCTTGGGAGCGGAGCCATCGGGCTCGTCTCCGGAGGTCATCGGGACATGGTCGAGCCGGTCCTTGAGCAGCTTCTGCATGTTCCGCCGTGCGTGAAACAGGCGGCTCATGATCGTGCCCTTGGAGCAGTTCATGGCCTTGGCCATGTCCGCGTAGGAGAGTCCCTGAAGCTCACGCATCACGATGACCATCCTGTGTTTCTCGCTGAGCTGGTCCAGGCTGGCCTCGACGGCGTCGAGGATCTCTTTGTTGCGAACGGCCTTGGACGGGTCGCCGAGGGTGGAGGTGGGGAGTCGGTTGGATGCAGCTTCGTTTTCGCCGTCGTGTCGCAGCTTGTCGTCGAACTCCACATCCTTCTTGCGTCCAGCGCGCCGAAGGTGGTCGATGCAGAGGTTGGCGACGATGCGATACAGCCACGTGTAGAAGCTCGACTGACCTTCGAACTTCGGCAGGTAGCGGTGGACCTTGATGAAGGCCTCTTGGGTGACGTCGAGCGCATCTTCGGGGTTCCGGAGGAATCCATAAGCAACCGCGTAGACCTTGCGCTCATAGCGCTGGAATAAGGCCTGGAACGCACGCCGATCCCCTGCCTTGCAGGCTTCGACCAACTCGTGGTCGTCGGCATCGTTGGAAACCACGTATTGCCTCGCGCTTCGACGGCCGGTGTTGTGGGACTATTCAGGGGCGAATGGTTGTCCCTTGGGGTTCGGCGCCCGATGGGTGCGGAACCGAGGTGGCAGCCCGGCCAGTGACTGCCCGCCTTCGCGCGGTTATACCTTTCCTCGCCCCCGCCGCGCCAACCCCTGGGTCGCGCGGGGTGCGACACGGAGCTTCGCTTGCCCGACTCGCCCCCGCACAACGCCGCGCCGCTGACGCGGTTCCTCGCCTCGGTCTCCCGGATTGCGGCCCTGCGAACGGCCACCGCGGGGTTGTTCGATGCTGCCCTGATCGCATGCGCATGCACGGGCTTGGGCGCATGGGCGGCCGGCATCAGCCTGCGAGGCGACCTTGCAGCCCCCCTCGCGCTCGCGGCGGCCACCCTGGCCATCGTCGGGTGGAGCACGCGCCTGGGTCTGCGGGCGTGGGCACGCTACGGCCGACCACTGCGAACCGCTCGCGCGATCGCCCGACAACGCGGGCCGCTGGGCGACGACCCGGCAGCCCATGCCGCGGGGGATCGCAGTCTTCGCCACGAGATCCTGGGCGCGTTCGAGCTCACGACCGCGACTTCGGAGGGCTCGCCGGCCCTCGCGGCGGCCTACGTCGACGACGTGGCCGGGCGACTGCAGGCGACACGCATCGACCCGGGGCTGGCGCTTTCGGGACCGGCGTGGCGTCCACGGGCGATCGCCGGGGGCTTGGTGGGCACGCTCGCACTTTCGTGTGCCCTCGCGCCGACCGCCATCGGTGGGCTCGCGCTCTTGCTGTCGAGCCACGACGGCCGTCCGCCCGCCCCGCCCGAGCCGGCCTGGTCGTCGCTCACGCTCGAGCTGCGATACCCGGACCACACCCGACGGCCGCCGCGGGTCGTGCCCAACCCCAGCGGCGCGCTTCGAGTCGTGGCAGGCACGGAGGTCGCGTTGTCGCTCGAGGCATGGCGTCCCGCGACCGCTGCCCGTGCCGTGCTGAACTACGACCCCACTCCCGAGCTCGAACACCCCGAACCCGAGGTCGTCGAGCTGCACGCGCTTCCGCCCGAGAGCACCGACGAAGACACGGCCGATGCGACCGCAGGGCTGCGCTTCGAAGGGTCGTTCGTCGCCCGCGGGAGCGGCACCTGGACGGTGGTCTTGCTCGACGACGACGAGACACGGCGCGGGGTCCCGATGCCCTTGGCGCTCGAGCCCGACCGCGCGCCCGACATCGAGCTGTTGCCCCTGCCCGCCGCCCAGCGCGAGGTCAGCGAGCGTTCGAGCGTCGACGTGCGGTTCGTGGCGCGTGACGACTTCGGTGTCGCCTCGGCCCAGCTCGTCTATCAAATGCCCGACGGCACCACACACCGCCTCGACGTCGGCACTCCAACCGCATCGAACCGCGCTTGGCGGCACCGCTACACGTGGGACCTCTCCGCGGTCCCGATCGAGCAACGCAGCGAAGTGCTCTACTGGGTCGAGGTGCGGGACAACGACCCCGGACTGGGGCTGACGCCTCTTCCCGACCCGCCGGGCAAGATGACGCGGTCCGCCACCATGACGCTGCTCGTCCAGGACGACGAGGCCGAGCATGCGGCCAACATCGTCAAGCTGGCCGAGCTTCGAGACCATGCCGTCGACCTGCTCGCGGCACGGATGACGACGCGCGCGTTCGAGGATGCCCCGCTCGATGCCACCGGGTTCGAGGTCCCCCTGCCCGTCCAAGCCGCGGGCGCTCGCGAACTGCTCGGCGACGGAGGGCAACTGCTCGCCATGCTGGCGCTGGCGATCGAGTCGCTCACCGTCGATACGCTGACCCACGAGCGCGACGTCGCGGTGCTGGCCAAGGTCCACACCCGGCTCAAGGCCCTGCACGACCAAGAGCTGAAGCTGCACGCAACGATGCCCACCGGGCTGGCGCGGCGTGATCCGGACGCGACACGAGCCGCCCTCGCAACGCTCGCCAAGCACAACGACGAGGAGATCACCCAGCTCGAGGACGAGATCATTCGCATCGACGACCTCGTCGACGGCCAGGTGGTCGAGCGGCTCGAAGCCCTGGTGGCCCGGCTCGAAGCCACGCAGCGCAAACTCGTCGACCTGCTCGAGCAGCTCAAGGCGGGCGACGAGACGGCCCGGGCCCAGATCGAACAGCTCGAGCAACGCCGACGGGACGACCTTCGCCGCATCGCCGAAGCCCGCGCAATGCTGCGCGAAGAGCTCGACCCCGAGTTCATGAACCTCGACGCCTTCGAGGCCCTCGAGGAGATGAAGAAGCAAGAGCAGCTCTCGGAGATGCTGCGCCAGGGCAAGACCGATGAGGCGCTCGAGGCCGCAAAGGGCCAGCTCGGCGAGGTGCAGCAGCTGCGCGATGCCGTGCAGGACAAGCTCGGCCAGCCCCAAGGCGAGAGCCCGGTGCTGTCCGAGGAAGAGCGACAGCGCATGGAAATGCTGCGCGAGCTCAGCCGGCTCCAAGACGAAGAGTCGACCGTGCGGGCGCAGACCCGAAGCCTCGAGGAGGCTTTCCGCAACGCCGTCGAGGACACCGTCGCCGACGACGACGCCAAGGCCCAAGCTGCGAAGGACGCCGAAGCACTGCGCGAGTCCCTCGAGGACATCAACGACGCCCGCCTTGGCCGAGACGCCCGCCGCGGACTCGAAGATGCGCGCGCAGCCCTCGAGAAGCTCGAACGGCTCGGCGAGAACGACGAGGCGACCCAGCTGCAGCTCGACGACGCTGCACGGGCGGCCGAGCGCGGCTTGCAACGTGCAGAAGCGGGTGCGGAAACCGGAGAGCGCGAAGGCAAGGCCCTGCGCAAGGCGAGCAAGAAGGCCGGTGCCCTACGCAAGAAGACCCGCGGCAGCCTGCCGAACACCTCGGACGTGCTGGACGCCACGCAACAAGCAAAGCTCCAGGAACTGGAGGAGCGCCAGGAGGGACTGCGCACACGCGCCTCCAACCTCATGAAGTCCGACGCCTCCAAGGCGCTCCCCAAGGAAGGCCGGACCGCGATGCGCGACGCCGACGGATCCATGGAGCGCAGCGCCGACGCCCTGGGACGGGACGGCACCGAGCCCGCCATCGACGCCCAGAACGGGGCCTGGAACGCCCTGCAACGAGCGATCGACAGCCTTCGCCAAGGCCCCCCTCCCCCGCCGCCGCAGAGTTCGTCGGCAGATGCCAGCACCGAAGCGGAACGGGACCGCACGCTGCGAGACGCCTTGATGGAGGCGATGAAAGAAACCACGCCCGAGGGCTACGACGCTCCGGTGAAACGCTACTACGAGGAGCTGTTGCGATGAGGGCAAGCCTTCGACGAGCACTGTTGACGCTGGGCATCGCGGCGTCGCTCACGGCCACGGACCACGCCACGGCCAACGCCACGGTCGGCCCCGCTGCGCTGGCGCCCGCGAGCGTGGCCGCGTCGCCGGTGGCCCTGCTCGCCTCGGATGCGCTCGATGACGTAGACGCGGCGCTCCTGGCCTGGGACCTGCCCGCCGCTCGCACCGCCCTCGAACGCGCGTCCGACTCTCCGCAAACCCGAGTCAAACGCGGGGTCTTGAAGGTCTACGAGGCCGACTACGCCGAAGCCGAAGCGCTGCTCGCCGCAGAGCTGGCCGCGGGCACTCTTGCCGAAGGCAGCGCCGCGCTCGAAGAGGCCGAGCACTACCTGGGGTTGGCGCGCGGAGCCCAGACGGCCCTCGACGCCGCGATCACGGTGCGCAGCGAGGACGGCCACTTCGAGGCCGTGTTCGCCAGTGAAAAGGACGCCCTGCTCGCGCCCTACCTGTTCGACGCGATGGAGGATGCACGCGAGCGCATCGGGGCGGTGATCGGCGTGGTGCCGGCGCACACCGTGCGCTTCGAGTTTCTCGACCAAGCCACGGACCTGGCGCTCGTCACTCCGCTGTCGGTGGAGAACATTCGCACCACGGGCACGGTCGGCGTCACCAAGTACCGCCGGGTCATGATGATCACCCCGCGGATCATGGTGTACGGCTACGGCTGGCTCGACACCGCCGTGCACGAGTACGTGCACTACGTGCTCACGATGCGCACCGACAACCTCGCGCCGGTGTGGCTGCAAGAGGGGCTGGCCAAGCTGCTGGAGACCCGGTGGCGCCGCACCGACGCCGAACCGCTCGAGCCGACGATCGCCTACCGCCTGCACCGTGCCATCGTCGACGACGACCTGGTCACGCTGTCCGAGATGTACCCCTCGGTGGCGATGCTGCCCAGCGCCGAGCGAGCCGCGTTGGCGTATGCGGAGGTCGAAACGATGCTGGGCCTGCTGCACGAGCGCAAGGGCAACGAGGGCGTCGCACGCCTGCTCGACCGTGTCGCGGCGGGCGACGATGCCGAGGCTGCGCTCGCGTTCGCGTGGGGCGAGGACTTCTCCGCCTTCATGGCCGAGTGGAAACGCGTGACCAAGACCCGGACGGCGGGCGGCGAGGACGGAGCGTTGGCCGTGCCCGAGTTCAAGGACGGCACGGCGGCCAAAGAACAGTTCGGCGACGTCTTCTCCGAGCTCGGCGGCGGTCGAGCTCGGCAACACGCCCGCCTGGGCGCGCTGCTGCAGGGGCGCGGCCACGACGACGCAGCCGCCGCGCAGTACGAAAAGGCCCGAGACGCGGACAAGCGGGCTCGCAAAGACCCCACGCTCGCCAAGCGTCTCGGCCGGCTCTACGTCAAGCTCGAGCGCTATGGCGACGCCGTGCCGCTGCTCGACATCGCCGCGGCAGTCGACCCCGAAAACGCCAACCTCGCGGCCGACCACGGTCGGGCGCGGTTGCGCAGTGGGGACCACGATGGTGCTGCGGAGGCACTCGGGCGAGCGGTTCGAAACAACCCGTTCATCCCCGCCCTGCACTGCGACCTGGCCCCGCTCGCGCCGACCGAGGCTCGCCGCTTGGCCGAGCAGCGGCTCTGCGACGAGTAGGCCGCACGCGCGCTAGGCCACGCCGAGGGTGCCGTGCGGGGAGTTCACGGCGCCGTCGGAGGTGGCCGCAGCCGCACGGCGTTTCTTGGCCGCCCGTTGGAACGTGCCGTCGATCTGCCGCAGCAGTCGGCGCAGGCTCTTGCACACCGGGGCGGCCTGGCGCACGAGCACGCCGACCTGAAAGCCAACCTCGGGCGGTCCGATGCGATCGATCACCAGCCGCACCGTCCCGACGACGGCTTGAATCTCGCGACCCGCGTCTTCGGCCGGTTGCGCGTCGACGTCGAAGAACACGTGGGCGAGGCGGCACAGCGCCCGCGCGGCCAGGGTCTCATCGACATCGGGCGTGCATCGGCCCGTCACCACTTCGGCGTGGCGTAGCAAGAACGCGCCGAGCACGTCTGGCGTTTGCGCGAGGCGGGAGAGTTTTTCGACCACCTCGGGGTACGCCACGGCCACGACATCTTCGACCGGCTCGGCGCTGACGCCGGGTCCGGCGGTGAAGCCTCGGGCGAGCAGGCCCTCCCAGCGGCCGACGATGGTCCGCGCGCAGCGGGTCTTGCCGGGCAGCCACGTGGCCTCGGCGTCGAGCCACCCGAGCATGGCGTGCACGGCCTGCGACCCGGTCAGCTCGCCCGCGGTCGCGTGAATCGGTTGACCCGCGTCGAGGTAGATCGTGCCGACACGCTCGGGGCGGTTGGCGGTCTCGGCACAGCGCAGGTGCAGCGCCCCGTGAGCCCCCGCCGCACAGTGCAGCGTCAGCAGCATCGGTGTGGGCACGCCCGTCGTCGTGCCCGAGAACCCGGCATCGGGCGCGGGTTGTCGCAGCAGGTCTTGCAGTTGCTTGGCGTCGAACGGCCGCGCGAGCAGGCCCGCAGCACCCAGGTGACATGCAGTGGCGACCCGTGCGTCGTCGAGCCGGTCCGCGTAGGCGATGACCGGCAGGCCCGGGAAACGCGTCTCGATCTCGGCGACCAACTCGGTGGCCGCGTCCGCGCCGATGTCGAGGTTCACGACGACCGCATCCAGCGCCTGCCCCGACTCGAATGAGGAGACAGCCTGGGGAACCGTGCCCGTGACCGAGATGGATAGTGGCTCGGCAAGCGCAGCACCTTCCGCGCGGAAGCCTTCCACGGATCCGGGCGACGGATCGACGAACAGGATCGGGGTGGTGGCGGGCGTTACTTCGGTCATCGGGCCTCTCGCCTCGTTGCATCGGCACGCTCGCCGCTCGGTTGAGGCGCTACGCCGTCCCGACCTTGGCCAGGTGCGGACGAGCGGTTCCGGGGGCGCAGGAGCACATCGACACACGAGTAGTCGGCTACCCACCCCGCTGCCGAACCGAAACGGGACGTGCGCAGGGGCGTCAGCGGATTGACCCCAGCGTCCGGGAGTCGAATGATCGGGGGGTGGCAGCGTCCGACGATTCGATTCTTCCGGGGAGCTCCGTCCTGATCGTGGACGACCACGAGCCCCATCGGACGTTGCTGCAGAACTACCTCACCGCGGTCGGGTGCCAATGCACCGGCGCTGGCGGTGGCACCGAAGCCCTCGACCAACTCGGCAAACGAGAGTTCGATGTGGTGCTGCTCGACCTTCGCATGGACGACATCGACGGCATGGAGGTCCTCAAGCGGGCACGCAAGCAGGGCCACGACGCGCCGACGATCATGATGTCCGCAGAGGGCACGATCTCCCATGCGGTCGAAGCGATTCGCCTGGGGGCCAAGGATTTCCTCGTCAAGCCGTTCGAACTCGAGCAGCTGCACGACACGGTCACACGCGTGCTGGGTTCGGGGCGTGGAGGCGCCGCGGCGGGTCCCGATCCGCGCGCGCTTTGGCGAGACGCCCACGCGCCCAACCTCATTGGCGATCACCCCAACCTCTTGGAGGTCTTCCTAGTCCTCGAACGGATCTCGGGGACCGACTGCACGGTGCTCATCACCGGCGAATCCGGAACCGGCAAGGAGTTGATCGCCCGGGCCCTGCACCATGCATCCGCCCGTGCCAAAGCACCGTTCGTGCCCGTCAACTGCGGCGCCATTCCCGAAACGCTGATCGAGAGCGAGCTGTTCGGGCACGCCAAAGGTGCGTTCTCGGGGGCGACCCAGGCTCGCGAGGGTCGATTCGCGGTCGCCGACGGAGGCACCCTCTTTCTGGACGAGATCGGGGAAATGTCGCTGTCGGTGCAGGTCAAGTTCCTCCGGGTCCTTCAGGAGCAAGAGTTCGTCCCGGTGGGGGAGACACGACCGCGCAAGTGCGACGTCCGGATTCTGGCCGCCACCAACAAGAACCTCGAAGCGATGTCGACCGACGGCACGTTTCGGGAAGACCTCTTCTACCGACTCAACCTGATCCCGATCCACCTGCCCCCGCTTCGAGAGCGGGCCTCCGACATTCCTCTATTGGTGCGGTTCTTTCTCGATCGCGACGCCGAGAAGCGCCCCCGAAGAGTCGACGGCATCAGCGACCGCGCGCTGGGCTTGATGGAGCAGTACGCCTGGCCCGGCAACGTTCGCGAGCTCGAGAACACCGTCGAGCGCATGGTGTTGCTGCACCAGGGGTCGGGCGTGCTCGACGTCGACGACCTTCCGCCCAAGGTCCGACGCGGCACCGCGGCGACGCCCCCGACGGCCCACGCACCCACCGAGGCTCCGGCAGCGCAGCGTGTCGCTCCGCCTGCGCCCAGCGTGCTCTCGTTTCCGCTCACCAGCTCCCCGCCCGAGGCTCGGGTGCCGCAGGCCGAGCAGAGCGGCGAGTACGCCGTGGTCCCCGATCCTTCCGAATCGGTGGTCGCGCGACGCATCGCGACCAGCCCCGATGGGTTCTTGCTGCCCGAAGACGGCATCAACCTGCGCGAGGCGGTCGAAACGTTCGAAATGAGCCTCATCCAGCAGGCCCTCGAACGCACCGGCGGCAACAAGAACCAGGCTTCGATCCTCCTGGGAATGAACCGAACGACGCTGGTCGAAAAGCTGCGCAAGCGCAAGCGCAAGGCCGGCGGCTCCTGATCCGGCCCCTGGTGGGCCGCTTGCCGCGACGATGGCCGCGGGGTGTGGAGGGGCTTTGACGGAGCGACAAAGCTCCGCCGTCGCGCAAACGGGCCACGAGACCGCGGGTTTCGGCCGCAGCGCCCGGTCGACGGTCCACCCCCGGAGATCGGCGACCACGGCTCGGGACCGGAGCGGATGTGTGGCGTCCCGGCGCAGGGACGACGATGCGGCGGCAACGACAGCCATCGTGGCTGGCCCACCGCTTGCACAAACGGGTGATGCGGGTTTCCCCGCCCACCGCGATGAGCCACGATCAGCAACCGCCGTCCTCCGCGTCCGATGACGCGCCCGTGATCCCGCTGCGCTTTCGCCCGGCGCAGACACAGGCCCGCGTCGTGGCCATCGCTTCGGGCAAAGGCGGCGTCGGCAAGACCAACCTCGCAGCCAACTTCGCACTCGCGTTGGGCCGCCACGGGATTCGGGTGCTGGCCGTCGACGCCGACCTCGGACTCGCCAACTTGGACATCGTCTTGGGGCTCGCGCCTTCGCACACCTCGGTCGACCTGCTCAGTGGAGAGCTCGACATCGAGGACATCCTGGTGCCCGCGAAACACGACGTGTGGCTGCTTCCGGGGTGTTCGGGCAGCTACGAGGCCAGCAACCTCGAAGACCTGCGGCGCTACGAGCTGATGACCGCCATCGACACGCTCGACACGCGGTTCGATGCGGTCGTCATCGACACCGGCTCGGGCCTGGGTCCAGGCACGCTGGGCTTCTGCGCCGCCGCCGAGGAGGTGATGCTCGTCGTCACGGCAGAACCGACGGGGATCTCCGACGGCCTGGGCATGCTTCGTGCGCTGCACCACCGCCACGGTGTTCGGCACGTGAAGGTCGTCACCAACCTCGTCGGCAGCACGGACGAGGGGGATGCCGCGTTCGAACAGCTACGAGGCCTGTGCAGCCGCAGCCTCGATGTCCGCCTCGAGAACCTGGGCGCGCTGCCGTTCGACCCGCATGTCGGTCGCGCGGTGATGCGTGGCCAACCGGTCAGCGAGGCCTACCCCGAAAGTCCCTTTACCCAGGCCATGACCCGCGTCGCGGATCGCTTCTTGGCCTCCAACCTACGCGACGCGCGGCCGGGCTCGTCGCAGATCTTCTGGCGCAGACTCCTGCGCCAACGCGAACACGGAGCAGGATGATGAGCGCCGCAGCCGAAAAACTCCCCCAGGCCCCCCAAACCCAGCCTGCAAGCGACCCCGCCGCAAAGGCGGCCAACACGGCACCGGTCGTCCTGCGCCACGTCGATGACGGGTCCGATGCCGCAAACGAAGCACCGCCCGCGGTCGACCCTGCGAAGTACATGGACTTCGTCCGTCGGCTCGCCCGTCGGCTCGCCCGCAACCTGCCCGCCCACGTCTCGTTCGACGACCTCGTCGGCGCGGGCATGCTCGGGCTCATCGACGCCAGTCGCCGCTACGACCCGTCGAAGGCGGACCGCTTCGAAACGTTCGCCGAGTTTCGGGTGAAGGGTGCGATTCTCGACGAGCTTCGGCGCTACGATCTGATGGCCCGCAACGCTCGGCTGGCCACCAAACGAATCGCGCGCAAGACCCAGGAGCTCACGGCAAAGCTCGGGCGTCCGCCGGTCGAAGAGGAACTCGCCGACGGCTTGGGCATGTCCGTGACCGACTACCGCGACCTCGTCGCGCGCGTCGGCAGCGTTCGCATGCTGAGCCTGGACGAGATGAGCCGGGGCGACGACGAGGGCGGCCGGGGTATGGAACTCCCCTCCCCCAACCCCCGTCCGGACGAGATGAGCATGAAGCGGGAGATGGTGCGCCGCCTGGGCCAGGCGATCTCCAACCTGCCTCCACGAAAGCAGCGGGTGCTGGAGATGTACTACCAGCGCGAAATGACACTGCGGGAAATCGGGCTCGAGCTCGGGGTCACAGAGTCACGAATCTGCCAAATCATGGGTGAGGCGACCCAGAAGCTTCGGACCATGCTGCGCACCGACACATCCCCTCGGTGAGCGCCCGAGCCGCGCACCCGTCCCCAAAAAAGCGGCCGAAAGGCCGTTTTTTACATGCGCAATTGACGTCCAAGGATTCACCGCTGTGTCATACTCGCCAGCGGCCACCTCGCCCGCCCCCTTTAGGCGAACAGCGGCCACCACTGCCGGCTCTTCGGGGTCGGCGCCAGACGACGGACCTGAACGACGATGAGCAAACGGGAGAAGCCGAACTCTTCGACCGACCCCTCGGGAGACGCCCATGCTGACACTGACGCGAAAGATCGGACAAAAGATACTGATCGGGAACGGGATCGAGATCGTAGTCCGCGAAGTGCGGGGTCGCCAGGTACGCCTGGGGATCTCGGCACCAGCGGGACTGCCAGTGTATCGGGAGGAGCTGTACCAGGGGATCGCGGACGAGAACATCAAGGCCTCGAACACGCCGACGCCGGACGAGCTGGCCCGGCTCTACGCGCAGTGGAAAGCACTCGGTTCGGCCGGATAGAGGTCCCCGAGAACCAGCTGATCACGCTGCCCATGGGGCTGCCGGGTTTCCCGGAAGCCAAGACATTTGTCCTGATTCACGGACACGGCGACACTCCGTTCAGGTGGCTGCAGGCCTTTGAACGCCCCGATCTCGCCCTCATCGTCATCGACCCGCTCGAAGTCGCCCCCGACTTCCCGTTGGACCTGGTGCGTCGCTCGGCCTCGTTCGCGGGAATCGACCCGCACGAAGACCTCGTCGTGCTGGTGGTCTGCACCGTGTCACAGACCGAGGAGCCGACTGCCAACTTCCTGTCGCCCATCGGCATCGGAAAGTCGTCCAGACGCGGCGCCCAAGTCGTCGTGCACGAGTCCGGCTTTGGGTCGCAGGAGCGCTTCCTCCACCTGCTGACGTCCTGAGCCCCAACCACAGACCGCGCGACCCATTCGCGCACCTGAGCGCCCGCCGAAGTCTCTTCGCCGGGCGCTTTGTCGTTGTGCACCCGACCGAACAGGACGGTCGGACGGCCGGAGCCGCGCAGAAAGTGGAGCCGATCCCGGACACTTTTTGTAAAACCCGGCCCGGCCAGCCCGCTTTCGCGCCTCGATCGTCAGGCATCCGACCGCCAGCGAGCCGTCGATCGTCGGGCCGTTGGCATCCGACCCCCGCCGACGCCCACGTTCACCCGGCGACAGTTGGTTACCTGTACAGCCGCGAGCCATTCGGCGGGCCGGATCAGTCCGATCGGCCGCCAGCCGCCGGCTGCGACCATTTCACGGCGATTTCGCCGATTCAGAACCAGCCAACACCAAAATCCAGCTCACATCAATTATTTGGCCAAAACGAGCACGACCGGGCTTGGCACGGTTCGAGCACTAAGTATCGGCGCCTACCGAACTTCCGAGGACCGAACATGCATCTCGTCTCGAACACCCCCGCGAACCCCTCCTTCCGCGTCCTTCCCGTCGGCGCCGTCGCCGACGACCAACCGGCCAACGACTCGGGTGCAGCGTTCGCCGTTCGAACCCACCAGGTGAACACGCTGGTCGCTGGCGTGGTCGGTCAGGTCGCGGCTCGCGTGCAATCGAAGAACGTCAACATCGCCCTGAGACTCGCGCCCGGGGACCCCAGCGTCGCGACCGACCCCAGCGAGCTCTCGTTCATCTTTGGAGCGATGCTCGGCGCAGCGCTGCGCATCGTGGAGGAAGAGCGAGGCGAATATGTGGGCGTGCAGGTGTCGGCCGAGCGTTCGGCGGTCCGCATCGCGGTCACCACCGACGGCGTTCCCCCGCTGCAGTTCGTTCGTGCTCTCGACCCGCGCGGCTGTGGTGGCGAAGTCGATCCCACGCTGGCGCACTGTCGACGACTCGTCGAAGCGGTCGGTGGCGCGTTGGTCCTGATCGAACAAGGTGGCCGCCTCGGGTTCGCCCTCGAACTCCCCCGCGCAATTCTCTCTCCTCGTATCCGCCTGCTCCCCGACACCTGCGCTGAGTTCGGAGTGCGCAAGGCTGCGTAGGCACTGGTGGTCGCTCCAAGCGCCAACGGACCGCCGGCACACATTCTGATCATCGACGACGAGCCGGCCGTCGCGAGCCACATCAAAGGGATCGTGGAGGACTGCGGACACCGTGCGTCCGCCTGTCACACCTGGACCGAGGCGTTGCGCCTGTTCGGCCGAGGTGATGTCGACCTGATCCTGATGGATGCGGTGATGCCGACCGTCGACGGCTTCAAACTGACGCGCATTCTTCGTTCCCGCGCGCACACCTACGTTCCCATCGTCTTTCTCACCGGGCTCGCCGACGACAACGCGCGCGTCAACGGCATCGAAGCCGGCGGTGACGACTTCCTGACGAAACCGATTCACCCTCTCGAGCTGCGTGTCCGCATGAAGGCGATGCTCCGCATCCGCTCGCTCACGCAAGCACTCGAAGAAAAGACCCGCACGCTCAGTCGGCTCGCGGCCATGGACGCACTCACGGGCATCGGCAACCGCCGCTCGTTCGACGAGCGCCTGCGGACCGAGCTCGCCGAGTCTGCTGCCACCGGCCGACCGCTGACGGTGCTCCTACTCGACCTCGACCACTTCAAGTCCGTGAACGACACGTTCGGTCACGCGGTGGGCGACGAACTGCTTCGCGCGTTCGGGCGCCTGCTGGCGGAGAACACCCGGGCCTGCGATGTGCCCTACCGCTACGGCGGGGAGGAGTTCGCGGTGCTGTGCCCCAACTCGAGCACCGACGATGCGTGCAACCTCGCAGAACGGATTCGTGCGGCGTTTCAACGCACCAGTGGCCATGCCACGGCGGCTGGGCCTCGAACGTGCTCCATCGGAGCGGCGGGCACCGACATCCTCGAGGGCGACGCGACGGTCACGGGACTGCTGACCGCCGCCGATGCAGCGCTGTACCGAGCCAAGGACTCTGGCCGCAACTGCGTGTGCAAGTTCGACCTGCTCTTCGACAAACGCGCCGCCTGACGCGACGGCGCCGAAATCGGATCAGAACTCGTGGCGAGACCAGCCGTCGGTCTCTTCGGCGAACCAGAGCATTGGGTGCACCGACAGCCACTGCTCGGTGCGCTCGGTCGCGGTGGTGCCCAGCAACGTGCGACGAGCACCGGGTCCGGTGCGTGCGCGAGACTCGACGACGACACGCCCGCCCTCTTCGAGCCGGCGCAGGATCCAGCCGAGCACCGCGCTGGGATCTTCGAGGCGAATCGCAAACCGAGAACCCGGCTCCAACTCGGCGGCTGCACGCAACACTCCGCCGGGGGACGGATCGTCGATGAGCGCGTAGTCGCCTCCGCCGAGCGAACCTGCCAGCGCCTCGGCACCTCCGTCGCCCTGCACGATGCACAGGGTCCCAGGACCGATCGCGGGCGCGAAGTCCTGCAGGGTGGCGCGGACCTCGGTGCGCTCGACCGCCTCGGGCGGCGGTGTCGGCGGGACGGGGACCGCCAAGTCGGGGTCGTCGCCGCGCAGCGCGTCGTGAGCGTCGACCAGGTTGGCGGGAGCCTCCCCGGTCGGGGTGCGGATCTCGAAGTCGGACTCGCCGTCCTCGTCGATCTGCTTGGACCAACTCGGCTTGGACGGCGGCGGTGTCGGGACGCTGGGGCTGGAGACCGGTGCCTCGGGAACCCCGATGTCCCACTGCGTCGTGCGCTTCGTGGGACCGAGGATCGAGTTTCGGGACGACGGTACGGTCTTCCGGTCGGGCTCGACCGCGTCGAGCTTCGGCAGGTCCAGCGCAGGCCCGGACGCGAACGCATCCGACTCCGCAACGGCGCCTCCTCCTCCCGAGCGGCCGCGGACCACGATGCCGTCGGGCGCAGGCTCGGCGACGAGCCCCCAGTGCTGCCCGCCAATGTCGAGACCGAACGTGACGACGTTGCCCAATGCGAGCTCGGCCTGTTGGTCGGGGCCGAGCACCAATGCGAGTGCATCGAACAGCTCGGACTCCGAAAGCGGCTCGCCCACCGTCACCGACCCGGCATCGGTTCTCACCATGGGGTGCTGATCCGACTCCAGGGTGACCTCGGTCGCGCCGCGAAGGCTCGCCTCGTGCAGGACCTGGGGGAGGGACGGCATTTGCCCGCAACATAACAGCCAGCCGGGTTCGGTTCGAGGGCTTCGCGCCTGCAACGCGACGATGGCCCAGCGGCGGACCGTCTGCTGGGCCTGTGTCCTCAACTCTCCGTTCACGGCGCCCGATGGGTTCCTCGTAGTCCACCCCGGAGCTCGAAACCCACCATGAAGCGCGTACTGTCCCTGTGTTCCCTCCTTCTGCTCCCCTTGGCGGGTTGTGACGTCGACACGGCGCTCGATGTGGCCCAAGCCGCGGGCGAACCGGCCATCCCGGATCCACCGACCCCCGGGACCCCGGGATCCGACGACCCCTGTGCGGACTACTGCGGCGAATACCTCGCAACCTGTGGGAGTGAATACTTCGGCTACCTCTCGTACGACGAGTGCGAGGAGCTGTGTCCGTACTGGGAGGATCTGGAGACCGACGAGAACCTGGCCGCAAAGTGCCGCCGGAGCGCGTTGGGTGACATCGACTCCGAGAACTCGGCGTCGATCGAGGCGGGTTGTTACGACGCCGGCCCCGACTCCGACCTCTGCGGCAGCGCCTATGTCGTGACCTGCGAACGTTACTGCGATCTGTTCGGGTCCGAGTGCCCGACCCATGGAGCACAGTTCGAGTCGCCGCAGAAATGCCAAGCCTGGTGCGACGCCGAGACCCTCGAGGGCGCCGGTGACACGATCGAGTGCCGCATCGACCAGCTCACCTCCCCGTTTGCACCGCCTCGGTGCGACGATGCGGCGGCGAACAGCCCAACCTGCACCTGACATCGACAACCCCGCAGCCAGTGTGTTCGACTGGCTGCGTGGAACTCTTCGAGCAGATCCCGCGTTGGGTCCTCGAGCTCGGATTCGTCATCTACGCGGTGACGGTCTCGGTCGTAGTTCTGCTCGAGCGCCGGCGTCCGACCACGACGCTGGCGCTTCTGCTTTCGCTGCTCTACCTGCCCATCATCGGCCTCATCACCTACGTCGCGTTCTCGCAGCGCAAGGTCCGACGCAAGCGCAAGAACCGGCACCTGCGCGAGATCGACCCCGTCGCCGACACCCGCGGCATGGCCAATGTCCCCGCGTTGCCCGAGGGACTGTCCAAGGACCAGCGGGGTCTGGTGCACTTGGCGTTGCGCAGCACGGCGGCGCCCCTGCGTCGCGCCTCCAACGTCGCGCTGCTCGCGACCGCCGACGACGCGCGCGAAGCCGTGCTCACCGCGATTCGCTCCGCCAAGCGATGTGTGCACGCCGAGTTCTACATCTGGCGCGACGACACCTCGGGCCGTCAGATCACCGCCGCCCTGGCCGAGCGCGCGCGCGCAGGCGTGCAAGTCCGCATCCTGATCGACCAACTCGGAAGCTGGGGGCTCGACCGCGAACATTTCCGGGAGGTGCTCGATGCAGGGGGCGAACTGGCGATCTTCGGCCCGGTGCGGGTCCCCATTCGTCTGGGCCGTTCGCGGGTCAACTTCCGCAACCACCGCAAGATCCTCACAATCGACGGCGACACCGGATTCGTCGGCGGCCTGAACGTCGGCGACCGCTACTTCGGCAGCGGGTCGGAAGCCCAAGGCTGGCGAGACCTCTTCGTGCAGCTCGACGGCGATGCGGTGCTCGGCATCGAAGCGACGTTCCTCGACGACTGGCTGGTCACCACCGGCCAGGTCGTCGACCTGAAGGGTCGGCGCCCCGAGGCCACGAAGAACCTCGATGCACGTGTCGACCGCAACCAACCCGCGCTCGGGCAGGCGAACCCCTTCACCCCACCGCAGGAGGATCGACCGGTGCGTTCCGAGGGCCCGCTCACGCAGGTCATTCCCAGCGGTCCCGACCTCCCGGTCACGGGCGCCATCTCCGGTCAGTTCGCGGCGGCCATCGCAGCCGCCGACCGTCGGGCATTCATCGCAACGCCCTACTTCGTCCCCGACGAGCCGATGATGCTGATCCTTCGCACCGCAGCGCTGCGGGGCCTGGACGTTCGCATCTTGGTGCCCACGCCCGAACTCAACGACAGTCGCCTGGTCGCCTACGCAGCCCGCAGCTACTACGACGAGCTGTTGCAGGCCGGCTGCCGCATCTACGAGTACAAAGCCGGCATGATGCACGCCAAGTACCTGATCGCGGACGACGTCTGTGCGATCGGCTCGGCCAACATGGACGTGCGTAGCTTTCACATCAACTACGAGATCACGGCGATGTTCTACGACGCCCAGGTCACCGAGGACCTGGCGGAGGTCTACGCCGCCGACCTGCGCCATGCCGAGGAGGTACGGCTCGGGGATCGGGCCGAACCCAGTGTCTGGGTGCGTTTGCGAGAAAACGCCGCCCGGGTGCTGTCCCCGCTGCTGTGATGCGTTTTCCCTACTACGCCCGTCTCGGCCGCAAGCGCCGGGCGATCTACCGCCGCTCGGACGCGATTCGAGCCGTGGAACTCGGATGCGTCGAACTCAGCGCCGCCCCGCTCGAGCGCATCGAGACCGGCCTCGCCGACGACGACCGCCCCACCGTGCAGGCGGGCACGGCCGCCCTGACCCGGCTGCTGTGTGACGACCTCGAGGTGCCGCGGGTGCAGCTACGCGTGCTTGCCCGCCGCCCCAGCGATGCGACCGCCGAACTGCACGGACTGTACGAACGCGAAGAAGGCAAGCGCCCGATCGTCCGGGTCTGGATGCGGACCGCCGCCCACGAGCGACCGGTTGCATTTCGGACGTTCGTCCGCGTGGTGATGCACGAGCTGTGTCACCACCTCGACTACGACAAGTACGCGCTGCAAGACTCGATGCACACGCACGGGTTCTTCGCCCGAGAGTCGTCGCTGGTGCGGCAGCTTCTGGGCGTTCCCTCGTCGGAGCCCGAGGACGACCCTCAGCTGCTGCTGCCGGGGCTCGACTGATCCTGACCCCGAACCATCGCCGTCGCGACCAACGACGCGACGAGCATCAGCGCCCCCGCCGGGACCATGAGCACCAGCGGCCCCGGATCGGTGGGCCCGTGCCACAGGCCACCGCCGACGAACCCCAGGCCGACCAGCAACGCGCCCACCCACGCTGCGAGTCGAATGCGGACCGCCCACGCCTGCGGCGTCTGCAACCGCTCGAGCGCCCAGGCAATGCCGACGTTGACCAGCGCGAGCAGTCCTCCATGCGCGTGACCCAGACGCAGGAACTCGCGCCGGATCGGGTCGTCCAGCACTCCGGCGACACGCAGCCCGAACATCGCCTCGAGCCACATGCCCATCGCGAGAAATGCGGCGAGGCTCCACAGCGACGCCCGCAGGTGGGTCGATGGCGTCATCGCGCGCAGTCTACCGCTTCACTCCCCGATGGCGATCGCCACATCGTCGCGATGCGCCACCAGCGACTCCCACAGCGCGGGGTCTTGCGATGCGACCGAAGGCCCTACGGCGTCGCGCAGCGCGTCGACGACGACGATCCGCTCCGAGACGTCGGCCATGAAATCGAACCGGTCGAGCCAGGCTCGAAGCGCCGGTCTCGTGACGAGCGCGAGCAAGCCACGGTGCGCGAACCACCGCACGGCGGGGTAGTCGTCCTCGAGCGCGTCCACCAGCGCCCGCACCCGCCGCTCGCGGGCGCCCACCGCCTCGGGGCGGGCCAACGCGTGTGCTGCCAATGCACGCTGCACCGGGTCCCCGCCCACCAGGTCCCGCTCGACCCGGGAGATGCGGGGCGCGCCATCGTCCGTCGGCGCCGCGACGCCGCGCAGACCGAGCGCCTGCATCGACACGGCGGCCCAGCTGCGGGCCTGGTCGACGTGGCACTGCGTACAGGCATCGGGTGCGTCGTCGCGGCCCACCAAGGCCCCGGGCTCCGGCGTGGTGATGCGGTGGCTGATCATGCCGCGGAGCAGGCCATACGTGGTGCGGGGCATGTGGCACCCTTGGCACCCCACCGTCTCGTGCCCGCCGTGGTCAGCGTAGTCGGCCGCATCGTGACAGCGACCGACACACGCCGCGTCCGTGTCCGCACCGGCACGCAACTGCATGTCGGGCTCCTCGCCGTGCATGGTGTGGCAGTCCCCACACGACAGGCCCCTGCCCTCGTCGTAACACGGCGAGAGGATGAGCCCCTGATACTCGTACGCCGACAATCGCGGCGTGCCATCGGGCCAAAACCGGGCCTGAAACGGCCGCGCGTGCTCGGGGTCGGACGCGAGTCGGGCCTCGGCGAGGATCGGGCGTGAGACCTGCGACAGCGCCATGCCGGGGGTGAAGCCGTCCCCGTGCTCCAGGATCTGCGCGAGGTCCTTGCCGATGCGTTGTCCATGGCAACGACCGCAAACGTCGCTGTGCCGCTGCGGCGACAGGCGTCCTGGATGCGTGATCGATCCGTCGCCCTCGTCCCCCAGCGGCGACAGCAACCGTCGCACGGGGTTGGCGTGCCGTTCGTGATGCGTCTGCGCGGGCCCGTGGCACGCCTCGCAGCCGATGCCGATCTCCCCGACCTCGGTCTCGAACACCCCCGATGCCTGCAGACCCGGCACCGGCTCGGTGTTGTGGCAGAACACGCAGTTGTCGTTCCAGCGGCTGAAGTGGCGCAGGTACGCCTGGGTGTCCCCATCGGGCAGGTCGGGAAACAAGAAACCGCCGCCGAGATGAATCCACCGCTGGGCCTCGGGGTGGTACGCGAACGGGAGCCTCCACCGCTCCTGCGGGCCTCCACCGCGATCGATGCGCGCGACGTACTGCTGATACCGATGGGTCCCCACCGAGAGTTCGACGTCGGCATCGAGCACCACCGCCCCATCCTGCTCGCGCGTGACCCGAACGTGCGGGGTCGTTCCCCCGGAGAACACCGCCTCGAACCCCGCCGTGCGCAGCGACTCCCCGGCGAACGGGGCCAAGATGATCGCGCCCGAGTCCGCGACCCGCTGGTTCATCGTGCGGTGATGGCTCGCATGCCAGCTCTCGTACTGGGCTTCGTGACAGCGGCGGCAATCCTCGCTGCCCACGACCGTGCCGCGTGCAGTCGCCGGGCCCCACGCCGCGTCGTCGGCCGCCGTCCACACCACCCCCAGCGCCGCCGCAGCGGACCACACCAGTGCTGGCCCGAACAGCAGCAGCGTGGCAGGTCTCATCCGGGAAGCGTCCGGATCGAAATCTCTTGGTCGTAGAGCTTGAGCGTTGCGGCCCCGGCATCGGTGCGCAGCGGCACCGGAACACCCGGGGTGAGCTGGCGATCCATGTACAAGCTGCCGTTTTGGCTCTTGAGGTCCGCCACCCAGATCCGGCCGCGATGCGGATAGATGCACGCGTGCAAACGGCTCATGCGGGGGGACGGCACGATGAACTGGCACGCCTCGTGCCGCCCGAGCACGATGGGGCCCCGCCGAATGTCGAACGTCTGGGGAGGATGGCCGCTGAGGCACATCTCCACCCGCGGGTGCATCATCGGGTCGAACAGCGGCGCAGGGCTCGAGGGGGGCTCCCAGATGCCGTCGCGTTGGGCCGCGACACGAAACGCGTCCGCCATTTCGGCACCGCTGCTGAAGCGCTCCGCGGGGTTCTTCGCCATCGCGCGACGCATGAACGCATCGAGCGATGCCGAGCTGTGAAACCCACGCGACATGCCCTTGTCGCTCTCGAGGGTGGAGCCTCGGCGCGGGGAGCCCTGGGGAACCTGCAGCGCTGGAATGTCGGCTTCCATGTGCTGCTGCAACAGCTCGGGCAAGGTACGCCCGTCATAGGGCAGCTGTCCCGACAGCAGCTCGAACGCGATGACGGCCAAGGCGTACCGATCGGTGGCGGGCCCGACGTGCTTGGTGTCGCGAAACTGCTCGGGGCTCATGTAGTGCGGCGTCCCGAACACCGAGCCGGTCGCAGTCGCCGCTTCGTGGGCGAGCCACTTGGCGATCCCCAAGTCGATGATGACCGGCTCCCAGCCAGCGTGACCCGCCCGCAACAACACGTTGTCGGGTTTGAGGTCCCGGTGCACGACGCCCAGGCCGTGCAACTCGTCGAGTGCTTTGCCGACCCCCTCGATGAGCCGATGCACACCCCAGCCGTCGCCCTCGGAGATCGCGGCGGCCGGGTTGACCCCGTCCACGAACTCCATGGTCATCCAGGTGCGGCCGAAGTCGTCGCTGCCAAAGTCCTCGACCTTGATGACACCGTCGAACTCGGTCCCGGCCATGCGCTTGGCCTCGAGTTGAAACCGAGAGCTCGCCTCACTGCCGGTGTGCACTTCGGCCCGCAGCCACTTCACGACCACCAGTCGGCGGGCGAAGACATCCACGCACAGGTGCACGTCCCCGACCGCGCCCTCGCCGAGGGGTCGAACCTTGCGGTGGGGGCAGCCCGGCACGAGCCCCAGAATACCAAGACCTCCGCCGCAGCGGAGGTCTTGTGGCCGGTCCGAGGATGGCGTGGGTTGCGCTACAGCGCCAGGGTGACCTGCGTGTAGGGCTCGGCAACGAAGGTCGCCGACTTGTCCCCGTAGGTCATCTCGAAGAAGCCCGGGTTCTTGAGCGTGATCGTGGCCGAGTCTCCCGGGGCGACCTTGGCCCGCTTCTTCCACGAGCGGCCGACCATTTCGACCTGAAGGTCGGCACCACCCTGGTTGTTGATGACGAAGATCGCCTTGGGCTCGCCGAAGAACTTCACCGGGAACGTGTAGTAGCCCTTGATGGTCTTCTCGAGCGCCGCGAGCTTGTCCTCGATGCCGGGGGCCCGGTAGGGGTATCCCGCGCCCAGGCCTTCGAGCTGCTGCTTGGACCAATCGAGCTCAGAGAGCGCTTCGCCGGCCCGCACGGCCTTGTTCCCGGGGTACTTGACCAGGCCACTCTTGCGCAACGCGCCCTTTTCCTTCTTGTACAGCGAAGGCTCGGTGGCTGCGAGGTAGGCCGCGATGGCGATGTGAACCTCGGGGAGTTCCTTGCTGCTGCGCTTGGCGAGGTCGAGCTCGGTCTTGGCGGCGTCGAGCTTGCCCGACTCGACGTACTCGATCGCTTTGAGGGCCGCGAGCACGGCGGTGACCTCTTTGTGGCCCTTGGCGGAGCTGTCGACCTTGGAGAGCTTGGAGCGCGCGTCGCTCAGCTTGCCCTTGCCCGCGACGAGCAAGACCTCTTGCAGTTGGAGCGAGGCCTTGCCCGGCCGCATGCCCAGCGCCTCTTTGATGTCGGCGTCGGCACCCGCGGTGTCGCCCTCGGCGAGACGCATCTTGGCTCGGGTGGCGTAGATCGTCGCCACTTGGTCGCGAATCTGGTCGAGCCGCTCGGGGGTCAGCTTGAGCTTGCCCGCAGCAGCCGCGTCGACGATCGCCATCAAACGCGAGAGCGCCTGATCGGGCTTGCCGAGCCGGTTGAACTCCATCGCGACCTCCATTGCGAGGCCGATCTGCTCTTCGGGCTCCACACCGACGGGAGCGAGGTCGAGCAGCTCGTCGGCCAACGGCACGTCGCCTTGCTCGAGCGCCAGCAAGACCACCGCACGACGCAGCTCCAGGTACTGGCGCCGGTTCTCGAGGTCGTTCTGCAACACCAGCTCGGTGGCGGACTTCAGCCCTTTCGCCGAGCCAACCAGGTCCTTTTGGGCGTACCGCGCCCGCACGACCGCGAGCCACACCGCCGCATCGGGGATGATCTCGAGCGCCTTCGCGTAATCGACCTCGGCCTCGTTCCAGCGGCTCTCCGCCATGAAGGCGTCGCCCCGGCGGATCAGCAAGACCGCCATCTGCCGGTGGCAGTTGCGGCAGTCGGCCTCTTTGTAGCCACGCTCGGCGACCTCGAGCGCATCGGCGTAACGCATGAGGTCTTGCAGCGCACCCGCGAGGCCCGAGTAGGCGTCGGCGTTGGCCGGGTCGAGCTCGACCGCCTTGCGGAAGTACTGCTCGGCCTTGACCGCCTTGCCCTCTTTGTCCGCCGCCTTGCCGAGCTCGAGGTAGATGTCTCGCAGCTCTTCGCGCGCGAGGTCTCCCAGGTCGGGGTCGTTCATCGCCTCGCGATACTTCGCGTCGGCGTTGTCGAGCTTGCCTTCGCCGTCGGCCCACGCCAAGCGAGCGTCATCGAGCGGGGTGGAGCATGCTGCCGTGCCACAAAGCGCGGTGATGAGAGCAGCGCCTGTGATCAGGCGTCCAACGTTGCGTAGCGTGTGCCGTTCCATTCGAAAAGTTCGCGGGTAAAGCCGGTTGAGGAGACGTCGTATACCGAGAAAGCGGCCGCGCGTCCCGGTTTTTGGAGCTTGGACGTGCCGGACGCGATCCCGTGCACGGGGACCGGTCCGTTGGGCCCATCGAGAGCCATTTCGGTGTTCACGTGCTCGTGGCCGTGGAGGACGAGCTCGGCCCCTGCGACCGCGATCACTTCGGCGAACGCCGCGCGGTCGAGCAACGCATGTTTGGCCTTGGAGAGCCCATCGACCGGCGGGTGGTGCACCAGCACGACCCTGGCCAAGCCCTCGTCTCCCAGCGTGAGCAGCATGCGACGCAAGCGCGCGAGCTGCTTCGGACCGCATTGCCCGGTCGCATCGAAAGGCATCGTGGCCACCGCGCTGGAGACCCCGATCAGGGCCACATCGCCGAAACGCTGCACGAACGGGTAGTCGCCGGATTCGCGCTCCCCCTGCATGTAGGGCTTCATGTAGCGCTCGAACCGCTGCTCGCGCTCGGCTCCGCGGGTGTACGTGTCGTGGTTGCCCGGGATCACGGTGACCGGGACCGGGATCGACTCGAACTTTTCGACGCACAGCGCGAACTCGGACTGCAGCGACAGGTTGGTGAGGTCGCCCGTGACGACGAACCGGTCGATGCCCAGCGACGGAACCTGCTCGAGCATGCGATCGAACAGGGCCTGGTCGTGTTTCTTGCCCCGCTTGAGGGCCAGGTTCAGGCGCCCGGTGAGCCGCTTGTTGAGGTAACGCCACGGCGTGACCCCCTCGAGGTCGAGGAGGTGAATGTCGGAGGTGTGCAGGAACCGCAACACGCCGGGGGGTTGTAGCAGGGCAATGCCGATCGAGACACCCGGACGGCGGGCATCAGAGCAAGCTCACGCCGGCGACACGCAGGCCGGATTCGCGCTGCGCCGACGCAGCGGGTGGCTTACGCTCCGCGACATGTCTTTGCTCGAAGTCGGCCGCACCCACTCGTGCGGTGAGCTGCGTCGCGACAATGCCGACGCTTCCGTCGTTCTCTTTGGCTGGGTGCACCGTCGCCGCGATCTCGGCGCCCGCATCTTCATCCAGCTTCGCGACCGAGACGGCATCACCCAGCTCGACTTCGCCGAAGAGCTCGGCGAAGAGGCCTACAAGCTCGCCGAGACGCTGCGTCACGAGGACTGCATCGCCGTGCGCGGCAAGGTCGCCGACCGAGGCGAAAACGCCAACAAGGAGATGGCGACCGGTGAGATCGAGGTGAAGGTCTCCGAGGTCGAGGTCTTTTCCAAGTCGCAGACGCCCCCGTTCGTCGTTGCCGACGACGAGCGCTTGGACGCGCAAGAGAACCTGCGACTCAAGTACCGCTACCTCGACCTGCGGCGCCCGGTCATGCAGCGCAACTTCCGGGTGCGTTCGCAGATCGGCTACCTCACCCGCAAGTCGCTGGCCGAGGCGGGCTTCTACGAGCTCGAGACGCCATACATGGTCAAGTACACGCCCGGCGGCGCACGCAACTTCTTGGTGCCCAGCCGGCTGCACCCCGGCCAGTTCTACGCGCTCGCCGAGTCCCCGCAGATCTACAAGCAGCTGTTCATGGTCTCGGGGTTCGACAAGTACTTCCAGATCACCCGCTGCTTCCGCGACGAGGACCTGCGCAACGATCGGCAGCCCGAGTTCACGCAGATCGACGTCGAGATGAGCTTCGCGACGCCCGAGCGCATCTTCGAACCCATGGAGGCGCTGATGCGCACGCTGTGGAAGGAGATTCTCGACGTCGACCTGGAAGACTCGTTCCTGCGCATGAGCTGGGACGAAGCCATGGCGCGCTACGGCTCCGACAAGCCCGACATTCGGTTCGGTCTGGAGCTCAACAACGTCACCGAGCATGTGCGTGACAGCGGCTTCAAGGTCTTCGACGGCGCAGAGTGTGTCAGCGGACTGTGCGTGCCCGCCGACAAGGCCAAGGGTCTGTCCCGAGGGGTCATCGACAAGCTCACCGAGTTCGTCAAGCAGCGCGAAAGCGGCGGTGCCAAGGGTCTCGCGTGGACACGGATCGGTGACGACGGAAGCTGGAGCGGCGCGGTCGGCAAGAACGTCAAGCCCGAGGTTCAAAAGGCGCTCGCCGAAGCGATGGGCGCCAGCCCCGGATGCGTGCTGCTGTTCATCGCCGACGAGTGGCACACCACCCACACCGTGCTCTGCAACCTTCGCCTGCACCTGCGCGACAAGCTCGAGCTGCTCGACAAGGACGCCAACCCCTGGCGGTTCCTGTGGGTCACCGACTTCCCGATGTTCGAGCAGAACGACGCCGGCCAGTACGTCGCGGCACACCACCCGTTCACGTCGCCGCGCGACGAACACGTGGACATGCTCGTGTCCGACCCGGGTGCGGTGCGGGCCAAGGCCTACGACCTGGTGCTCAACGGCAACGAGATCGGCGGCGGCTCGATTCGTATTCACCGCAGCGACGTGCAGGCCAAGGTGTTCACCGCGCTGGGGCTCACCGACGAAGAGGCCGAGTTCAAGTTCGGCTTCCTGCTCGAGGCGTTCAAGTATGGTCCCCCACCCCACGGCGGCATCGCCCTGGGGCTGGACCGCGTCGCCATGCTGATGACGGGGGCCGAGAGCCTTCGCGACGTCATCGCCTTCCCCAAGACACAGCGGGGCCAGGACCTGATGACCTCCGCGCCCACCGTGGCCGACGACCCGCAGCTCGCCGAGCTGTACCTGACGCATCGCGACCTGCCGACCAAGGACGAGTAGTCCTCGATGGACGCGCCCACGTCAGCCACCTCCGACGGGCCCCAGCTCACCCGGCTGCACCGCGTGCTGCTCACCGCAGCCGCGGTCGTGCCGATGGTGCTGTGTGTGGCCGACTGGGACATCTGGGTCCTCGGCTACGTCGCGTGGATCCCCATGCTGGCGGCGGTCGAGGGCACTCGGCCCCGCCAGGCTTTGCTGTGGGGCTGGTTGGTGGGCACGTTCACCGTGTTCTGGGGCTTCTTCTGGATCACCGAGCTGCTGGTGAAGTTCGCCGGTTTCCCGGTGGCCATCGGCGCTCCGATCACCCTGCTCTTCGCCAGCTATCACGGGCTGCTGTGGGGTCTGGCGATGATGGTCACCGTTTGGCTGACCGCGCGCACCCGCCTGCCCCTTTGGATCACCGCACCGCTGGCCTGGGTCGCGGTCGAAGCCACGCTGCCCAACATCTTTCCGATCTACATGGCGCAGGGCTGGGCCGCCGCACCCGTGCTGATCCAGACCGCGGAGCTGGGCGGCGTCACCACGGTCAGCTTCGTGATGGTGGCGACCAATGCCGCGCTGTATGTCGTGCTCGCTCGGCTGTGGCGGCAGCGCACGCTCGACCGCCCTGCCGCCATCGCGGCCGCGGTCTTGCTGGTGAGCGTGCCCGCGTATGGGGCCGTGCGCATCGCCCAGGTCGAGGCGACGATGAGAAATGCGCCGCACCTCAAGGTCGGCGTCGTGCAGGGCAACATGAGCATCGCCGAGATGACGCGGCCCAAACTTCGCGACCGCGCCTTCATGGGCGAGCTTCGCAAGAGTCGCGAGCTGCAGGCCGAAGGCGCCGAGGTCATCTTGTGGGGGGAGACGGCCTACCCCAATAGCCGCATCTTTCACCGCAAGAGCGAGCACGAGCCCCCCGAAGGGCATCGCTGGCGGCTGCACCAAGGGTTCGATGCACCGATCATCGTCGGTGCCGTCACCCGTGAAGACCCCCGCGGCGTCAACTGTGGCGCCAAACACAAGTGCTGGAACACGGCGCTGCTGATCGACTCGGACGGCACGATCATCGACCGCTACGACAAGGTGTATCGGCTGGTGTTCGGCGAGTACGCGCCGCTCGTCGACCCCGAGTGGTACCTGCAGCAGATCCCCACCGCGTCCCACCTGCAAAAGGGTGAAGGACCCCGCGCCCTCGAACTCGGTGAACATCGCCTCGGCGCGTTCATCTGCTACGAGGACATCCTGCCCCGCTACGTGCGAGAGACGGCCCAGCAAGGCGTGCACGTCTTCGTGAACCTCACCAACGACGCGTGGTTCGGCAAGACGCACGAGCCGGCCCAACACCTCGGGCTGGCGGTGTTTCGCGCGGTCGAGCACCGCAAGGGCATGCTGCGTTCCGTCAACACCGGCATCAGCACCTACGTGGACCCCACGGGCCGCAAGGTGCATCGCACCCGCGTGACGGACCCCGACATCGACGGCCCCCAAGAGCCCGACGGCTTCGTCGCCGACGTGCCGATGATGGACCCGGAGGCAAAGACGCCGTACATGGTGATGGGCGAGTTGTTCAACGGCATGTGCATCTTTGCCGTCGTCTTGCTCGGCTGGAGGTTCCGCCGACACCCGGCGCCGACGGTCGAGGCGGCCTGAGTCGCCACCCAGCCCCCATCTGGGGGCGACAGGCCGGAGTCTGCAGCGGTCATCGTCCGCCATTGCGGTCAGCGAGGCGGACCATTGCGGTTCGAATCCATCCGCATCTGCCACTGCCCGGTCTATGCTCGGGCATGGATATCGTTAGGACGATGAAAACTTGGATTGGGGTGATGGCCCTTCCCCTCGCCGCATGTGGATCCGACCCCGAGGACTCCTCGGGCGACGAGGGCACGACCACCGCTCCGGTCTCGAGCAGCAGCACGACGTCGGCGGCCACGCCGAACTGCGAGGACACCCCGCGCGTGGCCGTGTCACTGCAGAACAACGTCGGAGGCTCCGTCTACGCGACCGTGGAGTACTCGGTGGCCGGGGGCCCTCGCGTCCCGGCGACCGACTGCTACCAGGGCGCGTGTTTCATCTACGCGGGGGCGGAGCAGCCGATCCAGGTGTTTGCGCGCTACATGGACTGCCCATGGGAGTCGCTCGACACGTTTGGGCCCGCCTGCGACGCGGAGAACCCCGCCCAGCTCGCCTTCGCGTTCTATGAGACCTGCTCTCCGCTGGATACCGACACCGACGGCGACACCGACGGTGGTGGTACGAGCGGAGGCTGACGCTCAGTCCGCCAGCCAGGCGAGCAGGTCGTCGCGCATGCGGTCGTAGCTCGGGGCGACGTACAGATGCGCTTGGTAGTCGGTGGGGTCGAACGCATCGGCTGCCATGCGCTCCAGATCCCACGGGCGGTGCTCCGCGTCGACGAACCGTCGCATCTCGCCGTACGAAGACAGGATGCCTGCACCGTAGACCTTCAGTGCCCCGTCCTCTTCGAGGACCCCGAACTCGATCGTGTACCAATACACGCGAATCAGCGCCTCGATGCGTCGGGCGTCGGCACGCTGTGCGGCCTGCCCGAACGCGAAGTTGAGGGCCGCGAGTTCGGGGCTGGCAAGCCACGGCACGTGCCCGATGTACTCGTGCACGACGTCCGGTTCGGGTGTGTACAGCGGGGTGCTGTGGTGGCGCATGTACTGCGTCGCGAGAAAGCGCCGATGTCCGAGCTCCTCGAGAAAGATCCGCGGCATCACCAACCCGGCCACGGGAAGCAGGGAGAATCCGTGCAACGGCTCGAGCCGCGCGTTGACATCGCGAAAACTCGGAATGCTGCGAGGGTCGAACCGAAACGCGGCGCAGGCATCGAGGTAGGCCCGACACGCCACGCGAGCATGCTCGGCCTCCAGCTCGCCCCAGACCGTTCGCCACACCGACTGCTCGACCTCGTCGTACTCGACGTTCGGATACGGCTGGCCCTCGACCCAGGTCTGCGCAAGCGCTGCGATCGCGTCGCGCCGTGCTCTGTACACAGGATCGTTGAACCCGGGATGATCGCGGTCGAGTCGTACGAGCTCGACCCGCGCGCCCGAGAACCCGTCTTGGTCCGAAGGCCTCATGGCCAAGAGCGTAGAACGGGATCCCCGTGACCGACCACCAGGCTGGTGCCAATCCGCCGGCTGCAGACCACAAGCGCGGCGTCGCGCGTTGACCCCTCCACCCCCTGCTATCGTGAGGTCCCGATGCCCAAACTCGTTGCTTGCCCCCACTGCCAGTCGCACGCTCTGACCACCGAAGCTCGCTGCCCGCATTGCGGCGGCCAGCTCCGCGTCAAGACAGGGGCGCTGGCACTCACCGCCGCCGCGGCCCTGCTGGGCCTGTCACCGTTGGCGTGCGAGAAGAACACCCCCGAGCCCAACCCGCCTTCGGACAGCGGTGGCGTGGCCGAGCCCGAGTACGGCGTGCCCGACACGAGCGGAGAGCCGGGCGTTGACGACCCGGTGACCGACCCGGCGGACGACCCCGACTTCCAGGCGGAGTACGGCGTGCCCGCGACCGAGGAGCCCGAGATGGCTCCGATGTACGGCGTGCCCGACAGCGAAGTGCAGTAGCGGCCTCAGCTCGCCGCCGCGTGCTGGTCGAGCGCGGCCGCGAACTCCTGGACGATGTCCCCGGCCGACTCGATCGAGTGCACCCCCGACACGCTCCGCCCGGCCTGGAAGTAGTTCTTGTGCCCACCACCGTGCAGGTTGGCCTTCTTCAGCTGCCACACCGAACGCAGTGAGTAGTAGGTGCGCACATAGTGCTTGAGCTTAGGATGCCGCAGCATGCGCTTGGCGATGAACCCCGCTTCGGTCCCCACGGCTTCGACGTACGGTGTCTTGATCACCGCGACCGGGACGCCCGAGATGCGCTCGCTGAGCACGATGTCGTCCTCTTTGGCATCGACGATCGCCGCCTTGTATTCCGCGTGCGCCGTGCACTCCCGGGTCGCGATGAAGCGTGTGCCCATCTGCACCGCCCCGTAGCCGATCGACATCGCATCGACGTATGCCGACGCGTCTCCGACCCCACCGGCGCAAACCAGCGGAAGGTCGAGGTCCTGCATCGAGTCGAACAACGCCTGCGGCGTCTGGTTGCCGGCATGCCCGCCCGCGCGACCGTTGACGCAAATCAGGCCGTCGACGCCCTCGTCCTTTGCCTTGAGCGCGAACTTGCGCTCGGTGACGTCGTGATAGACGAATCCTCCGACGGCATGCACCTTGTCGACGATCTGCCGCGGGTTGCCCAGCGCGGTGATGAAGAAGCGGACGCCCTCCTCCAGCGCAATGTCGACCCACCGCATCATGCGGTCGAGGTAGACCTTCGAGCTCTTTTCGACGATCGCGTTGAAGCCGATCGGCTTGTCGGTGAGCCGCTTGATCTTGCGCAGCCCCTCGCGAAAGTCGTTGCCGTGCACATAGGTGAGCGAGATCGGCTGAACGATGCCGATCCCCCCCGCCTCGGAGACCGCGGCGACCAGCTCGGGGTTGGAGCACGGATACATCGCGCCGCAGATGAGCGGAACCCGGACTCCGGAATGCGCCTCGAATGCACGACGTGCGTCCATGACTGCACGCTAGCGGCCACGCGATCGGCAAACCACCCCAAAACGGGCGGCCGAGGGCTGCAAAGCCGCCGGGCCGCCGCCAAAGGACCCGTGGGGGCCTGGTAGCGTGCATGCATGGACCTGATTCGGACTTCGCTAGGACTGGCGCTACTGAGCATCGCGTGTGGACCGGCGGTGTCGACCACCGGGACCGATGGGGACGACGGCTCGACCTCATCCACCGGCGCACCGACCACCGACCCGACCACAACCCCCGCGACGACCACCGCACCCTCGACCAGCACCACCGGCCCGTTCACGACGACGAGCCCGGGCGATGCCTCGAGCGACGATGGGTCGGGCAGTGCCGACTCGACCTCGGGCTCCGGCGGGTGCGCCGACGGACAGTGCCAGCTCGACGTCGTCGTCGTCGTCGACAACTCCTCGAACATGGCGGGAGCCCAGCGCACCCTCGCCTTGGCCATGGTGCAGCTCGAGGCTCAGCTGCGCGCGTTCGAGGCCGACGTGCAGGTGATGTTCACCACCACCGACATGGGCAACCAGCTGTGCACCCCGTTCGAACCCGAGGGCTACGACCCCGCCCAAGGGTCCCCGATCGCCTCCGCGTGCACCGACCGATTGACGGACTTCACCGGGCTGGGCATCGATCCGCCCTCCCATCCCGAAGCATGCGAGAGCGTGTGCCCGACCCCCGCCGCCCCCGATGGTGACCCGTTCGTGGCCTTTGGACCGGGCGGTGAAAACGTTCCCGACGACGGAACGAACACCGACATCGACGGGGACGGCGTCGCGGAGACCTCGGCCGCGCGGGCGCTGGCCTGCTTGGCTCCGATGGGCATCAACGGCTGCGGGTTCGAATCTCCGCTGGAGGCCACACTCCAAGCCCTCAACCCCGAAGCGCCGTGGAACGCCGGCGCCCGCCCCTTCATGCGTGACGGTGCTGCGGTCGGCATCGTCGTGCTCAGTGACGAGATCGATTGCTCGGTCCGCGACCCGGCAATGATGAACAACACCGACCTCTACGCGCTCGATCCCGACTCGGGCGACCCGCGGATCAGCAGTGCGATCTGCTGGAACGCCGCCTCCGACTGCACGGACCTCGGCGACGGGACCTACGACTGCGCCCAAACGGAGGCGGAGCACCTGCAGCCTCTGGAGCGGTACCGGCTCTACCTGGTCGACTACTTGGCGCAGGAACTCGACAAGCCGGTCTTCATGCTCGGCCTGCTCGGGGTGCCCGCGGTGACCGAGCACGACGCAATGCCGCCCTACACCCCGACCGCCGGCGGGGTCGCGCAGATGCAGTTTCGTGACTGGACCGAAGACGACGTGCTCCCCGAGGATGCGGCCAACGGGGTCACGGCGGCGGATCAGCAGTTCACGTTCGGCATCGGCCCCAGCTGCTCACGCCCCTCCAGCACCAGCCGTGCCCAGGGCTTGCCGCCACTGCGCATGGCCGAGCTGTGCAGCCAGCTGTCCGACGGACAGACGACGCAGGCCTGCTGCATGGAGTCGATCTGCGATGACGACTACACCGCGGGCATGCGCTGCCTTGCGGGCATGCTGGAGGTCTCGAGCCTCGACTGAGGCCGGGACCCGCACTCAGTCCGCTTGGGACAACGGGCGGAGCAAGACGTCGTGAACCTGCATGTGCCCCGGCGCGGTGAGCACGAACTCCACCGCGGCGGCGATGTCCTCGGGGGTCAGAGGGTGCATGTTCGCGTACATGTCCTTGGCGCGGCCTTGGTCGCCGAAGAACACCCCGCCGAACTCGGTCTGCACGATGCCCGGGCTGATCGCGCTGACCCGGATCGGGCTGCCTTGTTCTTGCAACTCCCGCCGAAGGCCCTCGGTCAGCGCTCGCACCGCGTGTTTTGTCGCCCCGTAGAACCCGCCTTCCTTGGGGATGCGGTACCCGGCCAACGACGAGATGTGCACGATGTGGCCGGCCGCGGCACGTCCCTGCATTTGGGCGATTGCCTCGGCCGTGCACACGCTCAGCGCCATCACGTTGACGTCGAGCATTTCCGCCCACCCGGCGTAGCTCTGGCGGTCCTCTCCGCGCTCACTCAAGGGCGCTGGACGGCCGAGGCCCGCGTTGTTCACCAGGATGTCGACCGGCCCGACCTCGTGCGCGATGGCATCGAACATCGACACGATGGCGTCGATGTTTCGGACGTCGCAGGTCCGCGTCCAGACCTGGGCGCCGGGACATTCGGCCGCGATGTCTTCGGCGAGCGCGTCGAGCCGGTCCTGCCGGCGCGCACACACGGCGAGTTTGGCTCCGCGACGGGCCAGCATCTTGGCAACGGCCGCACCGATCCCGCTCGACGCCCCGGTCACGACCGCGACCTTGTCCTTCAAGTCTTGGGTTGCACGTGTCATCGGTCGTCGTCCTTCAGGCGCGTGCGCCACGAATCAGGGTTCCGGGCAGTGCTCCGGTGTGTTCGCCGTCGATGTAGACCACCTCACCGCCGATGATCGTGAAGCGGTAGCCGGTCGCATCTTGAAGCAAGCGGCGGCCCCCCGCCGGCAGGTCCCACTCCATGCGCGCCGGGCCGAGCCGCAAATTCTCGTAGTCGATGACGTTGACGTCGGCGCGCTTGCCCGCGACCAGCACACCGCGGTCGTGAAGGCCGTAGATCGCCGCGGTGTCTTGCGTTTGCCGTTTGACCACGTGCTCGAGGGCCAGCCGGGGTCCGCGTTTTCGGTCGCGTGCCCAGTGCGTCAACATGAAAGTGGGCATGCCGGCATCGCAGATCGCACCGCAGTGCGCCCCACCATCGGCCAACCCGAACCGGGTGTTGGGGTGGCCATGCAGGGTGTGCAGCGGGTCGAGGCTTCCGGTCGAGTAGTTGAACAGCGGGAAGTAGATCATGCCCTCGCCATCGCGCTCCATCAGCGCGTCGTAGGCCAGCTCGAGCGCGGAGGTCCCGGTGCGTGCCGCGATCGCTGCGAGGCTGTCGCTGGCATCCGGCTCGTAGTCGAAGCCGTCTCCCATCGGGAACATCTTTGCGAACGTCTGGGTGACGAACGACTCGAACGGCCCGACCACCACCGGCGTTTCGGCGATCAGCTTGGCGCGAAAGCTCGGGTCCCGCAGCGTTGCCAGCTGCATGTCCCACGGCTGGGTCGCCAGCATCTGCCACGAGGGGTGCAACGCAAACGGATGCGCTGTGCCTCTCCAGCACATGCAAAGCCCGATGCTGCGGCCCGCGACCTGCCCCGTGAGCGCAATGCCATCGGCCGCGGCGGCCTCGAGCACGCTCAGCGCGGCCTTCCAGCCCTCGGGGTTGGGATCGGTCTGGGTGAGGTTGAACAACACGGGTGTCCCGATCTCGCGGGCCATCGTGTCGAGCCACTGCACTTCTTCATGAATCCGGTCGTTGTCGCAGCTGATCTCGAACAGGGCCCGCTTGTCTGCGAGGACCCGCGCGATGGCGATCAGCTCGTCCATGCTGGCGTCGGTCCCCGCGACGAGCACCCCCTCGGCCGTCTTGTGTAGCGGCGTGCGTGACGTCGAAAAGCCGAGCGCTCCGGCATCGACGGCCTCGGCGACGAGCGAGGCCATCGTCGCGATCTCCTCGGGCGTTGCGTCCTCCTGCTCGGCTCGCCCTGGGCCCATCACGTACCCACGAATGGCGCTGTGGGGAACCTGCGCCGCGTAGTCGAGCGCATGTGGGCGGCGCTCGAGCGCATCGAGGTACTCGGGAAACGACTCCCAGTCCCATTGAATGCCCTCATGCAGCGCGGACCCGGGGATGTCTTCGACGCCCTCCATCACGTTGATGAGCCAATCGCGATGCTCGGGGCGGCACGGGGCAAAGCCGACCCCGCAGTTGCCCATGACCACCGTCGTCACCCCATGGCCATGGCTGGGCGAGAAGTGAGGGTCCCAGGTCGCCTGGCCATCGTAGTGCGTGTGCATGTCGACAAAGCCGGGCGTGACGAGCAGGCCCCGGGCGTCGATCTCTCGCGCGCCCTTGCCTGCAACGCGCCCCACTTCGGACACCACATCGCCCCGCAACGCGACATCGGCCTCGCGCGCGGGCGCTCCTGTGCCGTCCACAACCAAGCCCCCTCGAATGACGACGTCGTGCTCACTCATAGAAAGTGAACCATATTCACTTTTTGAATCACATTCAAGCACAAGGTAGGATGCCGGGGTGATTCAGCCCGTCACCGACCGTACGCCCCGGCGTGCTCGCAAGTTCGCCGCCAAACGCGAGGCGGTGCTCGACGCCGCGATGGCGATCGTGATCGACGACGGGCTCGCCGGCTTGACGCTCGGCAAGGTCGCCAAACGGCTCGATGTCGCGGTCGGGGGCCTGTACCGCTACTTCCCGAGCAAGGAGGCGTTGGTCGCCGGGTTGCAGCAGCGCGCGGTCGAGCGGTTCGGCACGCGACTGAACGCCCACTTGCCGGAGTCCACCCGAGCCTCCGGGCCCGTCGTCCTGCTTCGGCGGGTGGTCGCCCCCTTCTTCTTCTATGCCACCAACGCCAAGGACGACCCGGACGAGCACCGGCTCATGGATGCGATGCTGTCCACGATCGATCCCGCCCTGACCGACGCGCAGGCACGCGAGGTCGAAGAGGTTCTCGGCCCCGTGCTTGCGCGGTCCCAGCGGGGTCTCGATGCTGCCGCGGTCGGAGGTGCGCTCGCCCCGGGCGATGCTCGCCAGCGCACCTTGCTGCTGTGGGCCGGAACGCACGGCGTCGGGCACCTGGCCAGCCGGGACCGCCTCGAGGACCCCGACCACCGCTCCGACGCCCTGCTCCGAGCCCTGTTCGAGAACCTGCTCGTCGGGTTCGGCGCCCAGCGCAAACACGCCAAGGCTGCCCTGCGACCGAGCGCCAGCCCCTGAAGAACGGGCCTGCGCGAACGCGCCAGCCTCCACAGTCTGGTTCGTTCCCGCAGGCCCACGCGGCTGCCACCGCACCGAACCAAACGAAAACGAGGCGCCAGGGTTACGAACGAACCCGAGCGCCTCGAAGAAAACGCGGGAAATAATCTAGAGCGGCTCGCCGCCCGCCGTTTCGCAGGCGTCCGCGTCGAGCAGGATCCAGCCCTTGCCCTTGCACTCGTTGAGGCCTCCGCACTCATGTCCCTTGGAGCCGGGTTCGACGCGTCCGTCGGGCACATCGCAGGCAGCCTGCCCCGCGCACTCGTTGGCACCGAAGCACTTGATCTTGACCGCCGCTGCGGGCGTGGGTGCTGCGGCACCGTCGGCTTCGCCGGGCGCCGCCGAGGCGCCGCCTTTGTCGCAGCCGCTGAGGAACAAGCTGGCAGCAGCGAGGGCCAGCGTGGTGGAAATGCTACGGGACATGCGTGTGGGTCTCCTTGATCACTCTTTGGGGTGGCAGGCGAAGCAGCCGTGGCCTTGCCCGGTCTCGGGGTTGTAGGGCTCCATGTCGAGCAGCTTGGCCGACTCGGGCACGATCTGTTCGACCATGAACTTCGTGATCTCCTCGTCGTACTCCATTGCGCTCTCGACCGGCGTCTCTGGGTTGAGCGGGTAGAGCGAATCGCTGGGCATGGAGAAGTTCTGCTCCTTCATGTCGTCGCCATGGCAGTGCTGGCACTTGAAGCCGGCGAACTGGGCCTCGTCGTGGGCCTTGAAGCTCTTCTTCATCGCCTTGAGATAGACGATGCCCATGTGGTCCTTGCGCTGCTCGAAGGTCTTGTCGGCCCACTTCACGCCGGGCGCTCCGGGTTCGACGGCCTCGGCTTCGCCTCCAGCGTCGGGTGCGGCCACATCGGGCGTGGCAGGCGTAGCGGGGGTGGCGTCCGCGGGGGCAGCGGGCGTGGCTCCTTTGTCACAGGCGGTGAAGCCCAAGGCGATGGAGCAGGAGAACAGGACGGTCGCGAGCGAAAGCTTGGCGTGCATCAAAGACTCGTGGGTGCGTGGGATTCGGTCTCGCCCGGCGTCAACGCCCGGCGCGCTTCGTTGTTACGCGTGCACGGCACGACTTTCAACCGCTGGTGTGGGATGGACTGCTGGAGCGCCGATCGGTTTGAAACGGCTTGCAAGGCGTGCATTGCGGGTCGATTTCAAACCGGTCGGTGCCTTAGGCTCTCGTTGCCTATGCGCGACTCTCGTCCCCAGCTGGGACACGGTGTGGGCCTTCGTGTCCCACACTACGGCCGAGCACTCGACGGCTCGCTCGACGTGGACTGGGTCGAGGTGATCACGGAGAACTTCCTGGGTCTGGGCGGACGGCCGCGCGCGGTGTTGCTGGGCGCCCGGGCGCAGGTCCCTGTCGTGATGCACGGGGTGTCGCTGGGCGTGGGTTCGGTCGAGCCCCTCGACACCGAGTACCTCGCACGCGTCCGCGCGCTGGCGGACCTCATCGAACCGGCGTGGGTGTCCGACCACCTGTGTTGGGGCCGCATCGACGGGCACCACGCCCACGACCTGCTGCCCCTGCCCTACACCGAAGAAGCGCTCACGTTGGTCGTCGAGCGCGTCCAGCAGGTGCAGGAGGCGTTGGCCCGCCCCCTGGTGCTCGAGAACGTGTCCGCGTACCTGGCCTACACGGCGAGCGAGATGCCGGAGTGGGAGTTTCTGAGCGAAGTGACCCGGCGCAGCGGATGCAAGGTGTTGCTCGACCTCAACAACGTGGTCGTCAGCGCGACGAACTTCGAGTTCTCGCCAGCGCAGTACCTCGCCGGCATCGCACCGCACGCGGTCTGGCAACTCCACCTCGCCAACCACAGCGACCGCGACCACTACAAGTTCGACAGCCACAAGGGTGCGGTGCCCGACGAGGTGTGGGCGCTGTACCGCACGGCACTTTCAACCTTCGGCGCGGTGTCCACCTTGGTCGAGTGGGACGAAGACGTGCCTGCCTGGGACATCCTTCGCAGCGAGGCCCGCAAGGCCGCATCCATCCAGTCGGAGGTTCTGGGTTGAACCTCCGCGAAACCCAGGCATTGCTCTGGCGAGCCATTCGGTGGCCCACTGGCGTCGAAGCGTTCTTGAAGCAAGCCGACGTCGAAACCCGCCGAGCGTTTGCGCAGACGTTTGCCGAAACCCCGCGGTTCGGTCGTGTGCAGCGGGTTCAAGTCTACGCGGAGGCGTACTTCTGGCGCCTGTACGAGGTGGTGGTCGACCAATACCCCGTCACGGCGTGGATCTCGGGCGCGGCACCCTTTCACGACCTCGTCACCGACTTCGTGCTCGAACACCCCTCGCGCACGCCCGACATTCGCAGGTTCGCCGCCGGGCTCCCGGACGTGCTGCGACGGCACGCGCTGGGCCGACGCACCCGGGGTCTGGCCGACGTGGCCGCCGTCGATTGGGCGATCAGCGACGCCGTCGACCGTGCCGACGAGCCCCGACTGTCCGCCGAAGACCTGACTCGACACGCTCCGAACACCTGGCCCTCGTTGCGTTTCGAACTCACCCGCACCGCGAGCATCCTCGACTGCGCACTGCCCTACTCCGCCCTCCGCAAGGCATGGGCGGCCGAGGCCGACGTGCCCACGCTAGACCTCGACCCCGCGACAGTCCTCGTGTGGCGGCAATGCAACCACGATGTTTATCAGCGCCCGCTGTCGGACGCCGAAGCCAGGGCGCTGCGCGTGCTCGCCGAGCGCGGCACGTTCGCCGCGATGTGTGATGCGGCCGCGGGCCCAACGTGCACCGATGCGTCCCCCACCGACGTGGTGGCTTGGTTGCGACGGTGGCTCGACGATGACCTGCTGGTCGCCGTTCACTCCTCGTAGGCGCAGCTCGAACGCACCTGCCCCGCAAGCGCCGAGGCACGGTGCCGCCTGAGGAACCGGTCGGCGGCCTTGCGCGCATCCGCAGGTCGCTTCAGATTGCACAGCACCTGAACCTCGAGTGCGCGCCGGACCTCGGCGAGTTCGCCATTGGGATAACGGGCGGCGTGTTTGCGAATCGCCGACAACGCCGCTCGGTTGCGGCCCGCCGACGCTGCGACACGGGCCTTGCCGAGCAAGTCGGACTCGGCGGCCAACGCAGACGCAGGGGCCGGCTTGGAGGTGTTGGACCGCTTGCGTGGCCGAGGCTTGGCGACCGTCTGCGTGTCCTCGTCCGATGCGGGCTCATCGACGATTTCGATCACGTCTTCGACGTCGTTCGCGTCAGGCTCCGCGGCGCCCGGTCGCTGCGTGGACCGAGCGCGGCGGGCGGGCGCCTCGCCGTCGTCACGCTGCGGACCCTGCACCTGCGCGCTCGTGACCGGCTGCGGCTCGGGCGAGGATGCGACCGTCGCCACCGTCACACCGATCCCGGCGGTCAACGCCACCGCCGCGCCGATCTTCGTGAGCGTCAGCGCGATCGAGGACGACGCCACCGCCGTGGTGCTCGCCCCCGCCGCCAACGACGAGGTTGCGGCCGCGGTCGTGGCCGCAGATGCCGACTTCGCACCCACGGTCGCCGCGGTGGCCGCGGCCGCCCCGATGGCTGCACCGCCAGCCACCTGTGCCGTGACCTTGGCCCACATTCGATCCCCAGCTTGCGGTGGGGGTGCTTTGTCCAACGACTTCGTCGCGGACACGAGTTCGTCCAGATGCGTCATCCCGCCGCCATCCTTTTTCGTCCTTCTCGTTGCGACCGAACCCGCAGTCGCTCGGTTGCCCGCTCCAGGTGTTCCCGCGCCCGACGGAGTCTGGAGTAGACGGTGTTGATTCCCACGCCCGTGGACTCGGCCACCTCTCGGGGGGACAACCCCTCGAGTTCGGCCAATACGAAGACGATGCGCTGCTCCTCGGGAAGCTCGGCCAGCAAGCTGTGCAGCAGCTGTGCCGCTTGCGCCCGCTGTGCGTAGGTCTCCGGTCCCGTGGGGCCCTCGGTCGGCGCCACGGCGGGCCGCGCTTCCTTGGCCCGTCGCCGATGGTCCTCTTGTGCGACCCGAAACGCGATGCCGTACAGCCAGGTTTGCAGCGACGAGCGGCCCTCGAACGACGCGAGCTGCCGGCTCACCACGATGAACACGTCCTGCACCACATCCTCGATGCGTGCGTCGGGGATGCCCATCTTTCGGACCGCCCGCCAAACGTAGCGCCAGTGGGCCTCGTAGACCTGCTGCAGCGTCAGCTCAGCCGCCATGGGCCTCCCAAAGCCGGATCGCCACCCCCAGGGTGACTCGTGCAGACACCGCGGCTGCCGTGAGCGAGCCGTCGACACCGTCCACGACGAAACGAGGACGGTAGAGCCCCACGACCATGTCGGGCTCGAGCCACAGCCCGACCCTCGGCGCGACCCACCACGACAGTCCCGTGCCGACGAGCGCGTCCACCGAAAGCTGGCGGGCGACCTCGGACCGGTCGACGGACAGCCCCCGCGCGCGGTGCAAGCCGGCTTGAATCCCCGCACAGCCGAACAGCTCGATCGAGACGCGCCGAAACGAGGGGCACACCCGCGCCTCGCCGCCCGCGACGAGCACGGCTGCCGAAGGGGTCTCGCGCTGGGATCCGGACAACGGGATCGGGGTCCAGCCGGCAAAGTTGCCGCCCAGTTCCAGGCGCACCGGTCCCAACACGAACGACCCGGTGAGCGCTGCGACGCCGCCCACTTCGGGGTATGCGGCGAGCGCAGCACCCCCGGAGGCACGAAGATCGAACGCGCGACGCGGCAGGGGCTGTTGCGGGGGTGGAGCTTCGGGCGCAGACTGGGGCTCGACCTCGGCCTGCGGCTCGGGCTGAGGCTCGGGCTCTTCATTCGCAGCCCCGGAAACCATGGCCACCGGGTCGACCGCCATCGCGATATACAGCGCGGCAGAGTCGACGAGTGGTTCGCACGACGGCGCGTCCAGCCGTCGCTCCGTGGAGCCGTCGGGGGTCTCGACGACCAGCCGCAGGCTGAACCCGCGCTCGGTCGCCTCGACGTTCCCGTCGACACGGATCGCGCCGAAGTCCGGCACGGTCCCGCCGAGCAGACGCCCCACTTCACCGCGAAGCTCCTCCTCGGTCGGACACGAAGGCGGCACGGTCCACACGAGGCCGTCGGCCTGTGTGGCCGCGGTCTGCATCAGCATCAAGCCCGCCATCAAAACCCCGTACGTAGAACGGTCCTCCGAGTCCCAGGGTATCGTGTCCGCGCTCGGGGCTCACGCCGTGAGCAGCTCGGAAATCGCGCCCGGTGCGAAGCCGCGCAGCCCGAACTCGTCCACCGGTGCACCGCCGGCGTCGGTCACACACGCCATGCGCAACAAACTGTTGAGCACGCGGTTGACGTTCTCTCCCGAGCCATCGAAGTGGTACCCACGCCGACCGGGGCCGCTGCCACCGGCGACCAGGAAACACAGGTCCCGGGCACCGTGCCCGTCTCCCTCACCAAAGTCGGATCCGAGCACGAGCAGGCTGTTGTCGAGCGCGGTGCGCCCATCGGCGTCTTCGACCACCGCGTCGAGTTCGGCACACAGCTGGGCGAACTTCTCCACGAAGAAGGTGAAGCCGCGAACCCGTGCCGGGTCGTCCTTCGACCAGCCGTCGGTGCCGTGCACGATCGGGTGGTGCCAGTCTTGGACCGTCGCGATCGCGTCGTCGACCTGGGGGATGCCGAAGAAGGGTTCTTGTTGGTCGAAGAACTCCAAACGACCCACCGGCGCGACGCCGCACGCCATCGCATGCGCCATCAGGCGAATCTGGGCGTCGGCGAAGTCCCCCATCGACCACCCGGCGTAGGCGCCATCGTCTTCGGGCGGAGCATCGGGAATGGTGCACGCCAGCGGCGGCATCACGTCCAGCTCGATGTCTCGAATCTTGTCGGCATGGTCGTCGAGCACCGCGCGGTCGGCCGCTCCCAACCCCTGACGCAGGTCGACGAAGCTGTCGCGGACCGCATCGAGCACGCTCTTGCGTCGGCGCTGCAGCGTCATGAACGCCTCGTCGATCTCGCCGTCGGGCGTGACGCCGTTGAAGAGGCTCGCGAACGCAAAGCCCGGGTGGCCGTGCAGCGACACCGGGTTCTCGGGTGATTCGTAGAAGAACGAGCTGGGCTGGTCCTGTCGGACGGTGCGGCCGGCAATGCCCAGGTCGACCGAGGGCAACAGATGCGAACCATCGCGCAAGAACTCACCGATGGCGTGCTCGACCGACGGGCCATTGGCCGTACGGGAGAACTCCCCGGGACTCGAGGGGATGACGTTGTCGATGTGGTTGTCGCCGTCCCCACCAAACGCGCTGCGCATGAGCGTGCCCGTGAACACGGACTCGAGCTTGCCCGGGTGCCCCCAGACGTAGCCGTCTCCGCCCACATCGAGCACCGCGTTGGGACAGTCGGTGATGACCAGCGTGCGATCCTTGAAAGGCTCCATCGACGCGGTGATCGACCCGAACTCGAAGTTCGACCCGGTCGCCGTCGGCCGATACGCAGGCAGGTGCGTCCCCATCGGGTAGGCCATGATGATTGCCCGGCGCGGACCATTGGGGTCCCCCGCTGCACGCGCGACCCGGCTGGAGGCGAACTTCGAGAGCACGGGCAGCCCGACGGTGATGCCCGCCAAGCCCTGCAGTAGACGTCGTCGTTTCATTCTCCACCTCCCACGTTGCGGAATCGGAACGCATCCGAAACCGCGATGGCGACGAGAAGCTCCCGCACGTCGCCTTCGCTGGCCGCGAACGCGGCCCGAATCTCATCCAAAGAGCAGACGTCCGCCTCGGTCTCCAGGCGGCCCATCGTGTAGCGGAACCAGTGGTTGGCGTAGCAGTCCCGCGCGAGCTCGGACTCGGCCAATGCCACGACCAACTCGGAGGCGTTGGCGAACGAGCCCTCGAACACCGCCAGGTCGATGTCGACGCTGGTGTCGATCGTCGCTCCGTTCTCTTCGGTCCGATGCGCGCCGACCCAGTCGTAGGCTTCGAAGGGAAAGCCCAGCGGGTTGAACCCGGTGTGGCAGCCCGCGCACGCCGGTTCGATCATCAGCGGCTCGAGGCGCTCGCGCGCGGTGGGCAGGTCGCCGTAGTCGCCGAGCGTGCCCTCGATGTCGACGTCGCCCGGGAACGAGGGAACGTCCAGACACAGCACGTGCTGCCGAATGAAGTGCCCGCGCTCCACCAGCGACGTGGCGTCCGAATGCGCAGCCGAGGCCATCGCGGCCGCCGTCGTCAACAGCCCGCGACGCGGCGACTGCATGGGGTCGCCGGCGTTGTAGATCTCGTTGAGGCGGCCATCGCTGGGAAAGTCGCCCGTGGCCATGAGGGTGCGGAACGACCCATCGGTCTCTTCGGTGAACCAGCGACCGAACTCCCGCAGCTCCTGCTGCATGGCCGCGCTCACCTCTTCGTCCCACAACGGGTGCTGACGCTCGGCACCCTCGAGCGAGAACCCGCGCAGCCACTCGTGGTGAAAGGTCGTCATCGCACGCGAGACCTCGGCCGAGGCCGCCAAGCGACGAGCCTGCGCTTCGACGCCTTCGCGGGTCAGCAAGCTGCCGTCGGACGCCGCCGCGACGAGTTCGTCGTCGGGCAGACCGTCGAGAAACAGCAGCGCGAGTCGGGTGGCCATTTCGTGGCCCGACAGCGCCACGACCTGCGGGTCTGTCGTCGCAACCCCGGGTTCGGTGACGTAGAGCATCGCGGGGGCTTGCAGGAAGAACTGAAGGACGGCGGTGAGCGCCTCGGGCACGCCGTCGTCATCGCGAACGCCCTCGTACAGGCCGAGGATCAGCGCGCGTTCACCTTCGGTCGGCGGGCGACGAAACGCCTGGGTCGCGAACGAGTCCACGAAGTCCGGCATGCACCCGTCGACCGTGGCCGCGTCGAGGCTGTCGCCGAGGCACGGGATGAGCTGCGGCGCGTGGGTTGCGATGTCCTCGCGGAACAGCGCGGCGATCTGCTCGGCGTTGTCCTCGATGCGCACCGACTCCCCGTTGGACACCCGGTTCGCCGCAGCAAAGGTGGTGAACCCGTCGTCGATCTGCGTGGGCGGAAACACCCCCACCGCGCGGGCCTGCTCGGCGAGCGCGGGCGGCAACAAGCTGTCCAGCACCTGCCAGTACTGCGCCGACGACAGCCGCCGCAGCGGCTGCGTGCCCACGGTGTCGCATGTCAGGCTGGGGGGCTCGGGGTTGTTCCCAGACTCGTCTGCCCCTCCCTCGCCCTCGCTACCGCCACCAGCATCCGCGGTGTCGGTCCCACTCGCACCCGCGCCGTTCAGGTCGAGACCGCTGTAGCAGCCGCCCGTCCCCAGCGCGCATGCGAGCAGCATCGCTCTTCGGGTTCCTCGCATGTTGGTGGGTGATGCGAGGGCCCCGAGATTGTCCGCACAAATGCAGCGCTGTCGATCGTGTGCGCCCGGGCACGCTTCAGTCGACGTCACAGCCGATCGGAGCGGTCGCCACGACGATGTCGTCGATCAAGAACGCGCTCTGACCCGAGTGCGACGGCGCCCCGATCCCGCCGATATCGATGTTGGCGATGCCGTCGACCGGGATGGTGTCGAGGCCCGGGCCGTTCGTCAGCACGGGCACATCATCCACCCGTAGCTCGACTTCGCCCTGGCCCTGGGACAACTGGATGCGTACCTCGACGCACATCCAGGTTTCGGGCACCAGCAGGTCGTTCCCGAAGACCGTGCCTTCGGGCAAGCTGACGAACATCAAGCCCGCCTGCGGTCGCAGGTCGACCGAGTACCGCTCCGTCCCGGCGTTCGTGCGTCCGAAGATCTCGTACAGGATGACCCACTCCTCCACGAAGTCGCTGGACGGAATGCGGATGAACGAACGGATCGCGAGCATCCCGTCATCGAGCGGTGGATCGAGCTCGAGGTCGAGCTGTTCCCGCTCGTCCGGTTCCACGCTGACACGACCCGCGGCCGCCCCGGAATTCGTTTCGTCGAACACGCGCTCGATTGCACCGCCGACCCACTGGGGCGCGAACGCATCGTTCTCGAAGCCTTCGCAGACGAGCACCGCAGGATCGTCGCAGGCCAGCGGGGTGGCCTCACACCCCGCCGGGCCGCAGCTTTGGCCCGGCTCGCACAGCGCATCGCGAAACGAGATCACGCACTCCCCATCGACGCAGCGCGCCTGCTGACACTCGTGGAATGCGACACATTCGGGGTCGCACAGCGCCGCGGAGGTCGTGCTCGAGCCCGACCCGGAGACATCGACGGAGCCCGTGGACGTGCCCGGATCCACAGCGGTGGACGCCTCGTCCCCCGATGTGGTCTGCGCCACCGACTCGTCGACGGCGCCGATCGATTGCGCTGGCGCGACACATCCGGTCGACAGCACCAACGCGACGGCAGCTCCCCTCGCCATCCCCGACGAAGGTATCACCCCTCAGTGCCGCTCGACGATCGCCCCCGCGCCGCGGGCGAGCAGGTCTTCGGCCACCGCGCGTCCCAGCGCGTCGGCGTCCGCACGGGCACCGCTGCGGGTGGCCTCGTAGCAGGGCTCCCCGCTGGGGTCGACGACCATGCCGCGCACTGTGACATCGTCCCCGGACAGTGTCGCGTGACAGGCGAGTGGGACGGTGCAACTCGCCTCGAGCCGGACGAGGAACCCACGTTCGGCCGCAGCGCGCACCGTGGTGTCCGCGTCGGCGAGCGGCTCCAGCAGCGCCTTGACGCGCGCATCGCTGCTCCGGCACTGGAGCGCGAGAATGCCTTGCGCGGGCGCGGGCAGAAACGCGTCTTCGGTGAGCACCTCGCTGATCCGCTCGCCCATGTCGAGGCGACGCAGTCCGGCGGCGGCCAGGATCACGACGTCGACCTCGCCCTTGTCGACCAGCCCGACGCGCGTGGGCACGTTGCCGCGGATCGGCACCACCTCGGCACCGGGGTTGATGCGATGGACCAGCGCACCGCGACGCAGCGACCCGGTGCCGACGCGCGCGCCCTTGGGCAAGCTCGCCAACGACACGGACTCGCCTTCGCGGCCGACCAACGCATCGCGGGGGTCTTCGCGCGCGGGCGTGCATGCGATCTCGAGCCCCTCGGGCCCCAGCGCAGGCATGTCCTTCATGCTGTGCACGGCCAAGTCGACCGTCGAGTCGAGCAAACGCGCCTCGATCGCCTTGACGAACAACCCTTTGCCCCCGACCTCGTGCAGGGGCCGATCTTGGATCTGATCGCCCTTGGTGCTGATGACCTCGAGGTCGACCTGCAGCGCATCGCCCCAGTGGGCGCGCAGCTGGTCCCGCACGTGGTTGCTCTGCCACAGGGCCAGCGCAGAGCCACGAGTACCGATCGTCAGGGGTGCAGCGAGGAGTTCTTCGCGAGTCATGAGGGTTCGGGTCGGGCGGCGTCCACCGCCCCTTGCTCGTTCTTCGAGGCTTCGTTGGCCTTGGCCTTCGCCCGTTGGGCGGCCGGATCCGGCTCGTCGAGGGCAAACAACACCGACAGTGCGCTGGCCAGGTCGGCACCGTCATGGCCCTTCACGGGCCCGTTGGCGCCTTGGCGGACGGCGGACATCGGAGCGTGCAACAGCTTCTGCGCAATCGACTGGCCGAGCTTCTGCACGACTTTGCGCTGGGCGGGCTCGAGCTCGGTGAGCTTGGACAACGCGCGCGCGACTTCGGCATCCACGATGCCGCGGGCGCGGCCCTGAAGCTTGCCGATGAGCGGGCCCACGGCGCGTGAGCGCATCCACTGCACGAAACCGTCGACCTCTTCGTCCACCAACGCTTCGGCACGGCGGGCTTCGCCCTGCCGCGATCGAAGGTTGTCGTGGACGATGCTCTGAAGGTCGTCGACGTTGTAGAGGAACACGTGGTCGACGCGTGAGACGTCGCCTGCGACGTCCCTGGGCACCGCGATGTCCACCAGGAACAGGGGACGCTGCCGACGCTTGCGCATCACCGGCTTGAGCATGGCGCGGTCGATGATCGGCAGCTTGGACCCGGTACTGCTCACCACCACGTCGGCACGAACCAGCTCGGCCTCGAGTCGGTCCCAGGGCTCGAAGCGGCCCTGCACTTCGTTGGCGAGTGCCTGCCCGCGATCGACCGACCGGTTGACCACGACGACCTCGGACACGCCCGCCGCACGCAAGTGCACCGCGGCGGCCTGGGCCATTTCGCCGGCACCGACCACGAGCACCGCCGAGTCGGAGAGTTCACCGAAGATGCTGGTCGCGAGGTCGACCGCCACCGACGGCACGCTGGCTCCGCCGCGCGCGATCTCGGTCTCGGTGCGTACCCGCTTGGCGCCCTTGAAGGCCAGCGACAGACAGCGATCGAGCACCGGGCCGACACGGCCGTGGTCCTTGGCATGCTGATAACCCGCCTTGACCTGACCGAGGATCTGCGGCTCTCCGATGACGATCGACTCGAGGCTCGATGCGACCCGAAAGATGTGCCGGGCCGCATCGAACGACTCGCGCACGAACGCGGCCTGGCGGACCTCGTCGGTCGAGACCTGCTTGCAGCGGGCGAGCACCTCGAGCGCGGCCGTTCCACTGGACTTGGGGTCATCGGCGACCCCGTAGATCTCCACCCGGTTGCAGGTCGAGACGACCATCGCCTCGCGCAAGTGGGCGGTGCGCTCCAACTCTTCGAGCAAGGCGGAGCGTTCGTCGTCGGACACGGCCAAGCGCTCGCGCAGATCGACCGCGGCACCGTTGTGGTTGATCCCGAGTGCGACGAGGTCGGTCACGCGTTCACCCCGTACCAGATGACGATGCCGAGAATCGCCGCAAACGCGACGAGCGTGAGCATGGCGGCGCGACGGCCCCGAGTGCCCCGCGCTGCGCGTGCGATGAGCAGCCCGACCGAGGCCAGCCAGGCGATGCCCGCGGCCGCGAGTTCGAACACCCGCCCCTGCAACGACGAAGGTCCGCCCAGCTCGAGGATCCACAGCACCCCGGTCACGATCGCCAGGGTGAAGATCGGCGTGACCAGCAGGACGAGCCGATGGTGAAGCCGGTCGAGGCCGGTCAGCGACATGCCGCCGCGCCCGGGCCGAAACACCTTGTTGCGCAGGCGCCGTTCGGCGACGAGGTAGAGCGACGCCACGCCGGCCGCCAGCGCAAAGCCGGCCAGACCCACCGATGCCAACCCGATGTGTGCCGCCGCCAGGCCCTTGGCCCCGGGCACCGCACCTTCCCCGAGCCCGCTGAACACGACGCCCAGCACCAGCCCGACCAAGCCCAGCGGGGACATCACCGCGCCCAAGGGCCGGAGCCGCCCTCGACTGGACAGCGGCAGGTAGCAGCCGACCGCGATCAGGGTGCCGAAGCTGGTGGCCAAGAAGATGTTCTTGAACGGGTGGTCGCCCTCGACACACTGCGCTCCGATCGCACCGAAGTGCAGGACCGCCGCCAACGCGAGCGCCAGCCGGCCCCATCGCTTCGGGCCCTCTTCACGCCCGCGATCCTCCGTTCGCTCCGACCCGTAGGCGAAGGTGGCGGCGCCATAGACGAGCGCCGAGAGGATGAAGAGCACGAGGGTCATCGGGAAGCCCTAGTCTGCACCAAGTCCGGCCCCCGAGCGATCGGGAACCCGGAGGCAGCGGGCTTGGCGCGCAACTCACAGCTCCAGGGGGAACACGGTCGCAATGGCCCACCCCGCCTCGGGGTCGACGAGCGTGTAGCTCAGACCGAACGAGGGCAGCGCCGCGCCATCGGGGGTGTGAAACGTCCACTGGACATCGGCGCGGGTGATCCGAGGCGCGAGTCGCCGCGACGAAAGCACCTCGAACTGCGCCTCGCCGACCTGCAGCTCACGATGGCGCTCGAACTGACGCTCGAAGCGCTCCCGAAGCTCGGCCTCGGTCTGCAGCGCGATCACATCGGGCCCCGACGCGACCAGACACGGCCGATGCACGAGTTTGATCACCGCGTCGACATCGTAGGCCGCGAAGGCCTTGGAGTACCGCTCGAAGAACGCGTGCAGGGTGGACGCCACGCGCGGACGGTACCACCCTCATGCCGCGCTGCGCCGCTCCAGCACGCGGTCGATCAACGCAGGCCACGGAAAGGCCAACAGCGCCAAAATCATGATGTTGTAGATGAACAGGATGTCGAGCGAGAGGTCGATGCCGATGTGCATCATGAACAGCGCGAACAACACCGGTGCACGGAAGCGGCGAAACCAGATCAAGATCCCTGCGAGCTCCGCCAGCAGACCGAACACCAACGACAAGGCGCCGAACCAGGGATAGGCCAAGCCGATCCGCTGCAGGAACGTGGGCACGAACACGCCGTCACGCGAGGTGACGTCGATGGTGCGCTCTCCAACCCACAGGGCGAAGTGGGTCGCCGAGGGCCAGTCGATGCCCGTGCCGATGAGCTTGCAGATGCCGGCCGAGGTGTACCCGATGCCGAAGATGAACAGCGCGAAGCCTTCGGCAAAACGCCAGGTCGTGTGTTGGGAGTCGTCGAACGCCACGGTCGCGATCGCAAATCCCAGCAGCGCGATGCCGACGAAGTTGGACCCGTGGCTGATCTCGCCCAGGCAGTAGCGTGACGCGTACAGCAAGTGAAACCCGCCCAGTGCGAGCGCGTATCCCCACCGCCACTTGCGGGTGAGCCCCAGCGCCAAGCCCAACGACACCACTGCGGCGACGGCTTGTGGCGCGCCAGGGCGGAACAACACCGAGACGTCGACGTAGTTCGCGATGCCCAGGGGCAAGACGACGGCCTCGATGCGCGGAATGTAGGCGGCCCAGGTCCAGCAGTGCAGCAGCACCCAGAACACGATGAGCCCTTCGAACACCCGGCCGAAGTAGCGCTCCCCGGTGCTCGAAGGCCGACCGAAGTCGAACAGCTCCCGCATCAGTCGGTCCTGCCAACTCATGCCGCACCTGCCAGCGTTGGATTGATCGTGTGCCCTTCGGCCCAGAAGTGGACCAGGGGCGTCAACGCGGTGACCACGTCATCACCCTCGAGGTGGCCATCGGCACGCAGCAGCAACAGATGTCGCCCTTCGTCGAGGAGCGGCCGCCAGAACTCCCGCAGACCTTCGATGCGCTCGGCGTCCCAGGTCTCGGTGAGCTGCACGAACTTGGACATGTCGTTGGTGTTGAGGCCCGCACGTTTTGCGGACACGGGGGTTCCGGGCAGCGCGTCGAGCGTCGTGGTGGCCCACCGCACGCGTTCGGATGCATCGACTTCCACCACCAAGGCTCGACGCCACGGCCGCCCCGCGAGCGAGAACATTGGAAAGATGCTCAGCGGCCAAAACTCGCCGCGATGTGTCGCGACTAGGCCGGCATACACGCCGAACGTGGTGCCCAAGGCGAGAAACGCCCGGCGATTGAGCGCCGCGACCGAGCGTCCGCGCCGTGAAGAGTCGTCGTCCCTCATGAGTTCGACGCCTTGTGCGAGACCGACGCGCAAAGAGTTACCGATCACGACGAGAGGTCACGTCGGCAACTTCTCGATCGGTCGTGCCGAACGTAGCGGCACGGCGCTGCCATGACGCGACCCCGCATCCTCATCACTGGCGCACGAAGCCTCATCGGCCGACATACGACGGTGCACGCGCAACGTTCGGCTGACGTGTTTTGCATGTCGCGACGACCCGACGCCGCGACCGACTCGGTGCTGCGTGGTGACCTGTTGCACACCCGCGACTGCGTCGACGCGGTGCGAGGGCAAGACACGATCATTCACCTCGCAGCCCGCGGTGCGGTGTCCGAAACGAGCGCTGGCGAGACGGCCCGTGCCTACCGCCTCGCGGTGGAAGGCACCCGCAACCTCGTTCACGCAGCGCTGCACGAGGGTGTACGGCGACTCGTCGTCGCCCTTCCCCCACCGACCGCCCTGGCCGTCCGCAGCGGAGCGCGACGCGACTTGCTCGTCGAGTTGGACGTCGCCCGGGTGCGTGGGCTCGACGTACGCACCCTGTCCCACGGGGTCCCCATCGGCGCGCACGACGTCGGGCCTTCGTGGCTGGGGCGAGCGATGCTGCGCTACGCCGCCGGCGACATGCGCTCGTTTGCCGCGGGCGCCATGTCGTTGGTGCCCGCCACAGACGTGGGCAAAGCCGCCGCACAACTCGCCAACGACGACACGCTACAGGGGTCGGCGTTCGTGCTGCCCTCCGCACTGGTCAACGTGCGCCAGCTGTTCGAGATGTGGGCCGACGAAGTCGGGCCCCGCTCTCGCCCCTACGAACGCCCCCGTCTACTCACCGCAACGCGGTGGGGGCCGCTGCACCACTGGGTGCGTCGACACCTCCCCGAAGACTTCGACCCGCGGCTGTTCAGCGACTTCGCGCCCGCACCGCGCGGCATTCGTGACGCCGTTTCCCTTCCCCGCCACGACACGGTCGGCAACGCGATCGCCGAAGCGTTCGCGTGGTTTGCCCGCCACGGACACGTGCGCTCGGCTCGTGTCCGGTCGTTCGCCTCCTGACCCCGCCCATGCACATCGCGCTCACCGTCAACTACTCGCCGTGGTCCCCGTACTCTGGAGGCGGACAGCGCTCGACCCACAGCCTCGCATGCGCGCTCTCCCGCGCGGGGCACCGTGTCGACGTCGTCTACACACGTCCGCCTTGGGAGCGGGTCCGCACTCCGGCTCGCCTTCCCTACCGTGTGCACTGGGCCACGCTGCCCGCAGTGCGAAGCCGTCGCGGCGCTGCTCTGCGTCCGCTGTCGTCGTTTTCGGTGGCCGCCAAGCTTGAGGAGATCAAGCCCGAGGTCGTGCACGCCAACGGAGAAGAAGCCGCGCTCGTCGCCCTGCACCGCAAGGCGTTCGACGGACCGTTCGTGGTCACGCCACGCTACCCCTCGTTTCCCGACGCCATGGGGGACGGGTCTTGGCGACGTGTCGCCGGGCGGCTCAAACACCTGCTCCGCCATCCCAAGTACGCCGCTCTGGGGGTCGCGCTCTCGGGCGCGGACCGAGCCTGCCCCACCAGCCACGACGCCGCGTCCACCCTCAACCGCGTGTTCGGCACCCGCCCACAACGCATGCGCGTGGTGCCCAACGGCGTCGAACGGATCTACTTCGAGCATCGCTGGAGCCCTCCGGCGCACGAACGCCTGCTGTACTTCGGCCGATTCGCGGAGGAAAAGGGCGTGTTCGATCTGCTGGGTGCACTCGGACGGATGAAGGATCCGCCGCCGACCACGTTCGTCGGCCGGGGTGACGCGCTCGTGGGCATGCGTGCGCGTGCCCAGACGTTGGGGCTGCGTCCGCGGGTCGAGTTTGTCGACTGGGCCTCCCCGGCCCGGCTGTGCGAGCGCATCGCGAGCGCGTCGCTCGTGGTCGTGCCGTCGTGGGAAGAGAGCTTCGGCAATACCGTCGCCGAGGCAATGGCCGTGGGAGCACCGCTGGTCACCACCACCGCCGGGGCCATTCCCGAGTTGGTGGAGCACGACCGCACCGCCGTGATGGCCCCCGCCAAGGATCCCGCAGCACTCGCGGCCGCAATCGAGCGGGTGCGTGCCGAGCCCTCGTTGGCGCAGCAGCTCGGGACTCGGGCCCGTGCCGTCGCACGCTCGCGGTTCACGTGGGACGAGGTGGCGGCGAGCTACACGAAGGTCTACGGCGAGATTCCCCGGTGAGCCTTCGCGCGTCCCAGCACGCGGCCGACCGCCGCGATCTCGGTCGGGGCGCTGTGGTCAACCTGGTCGGCAACCTGTTCAAGCTCGCCGACCCGGTGTTGCTGGTCGCCGTCGCCGTCCGCTACGGCACCGAGGCCTACGGCCTGTTCTTCGTCGCCCAGGCGATCACCCTGCTGCTATTGCGGGTGTGCCTGGTCGGCATGGACAAGGCGCTGCTGTGGTGGATTCCCCGCGAACGCGACCGCGACCCCACCCCGCTGTTTCGCCGCGCCGCGTGGATTTCCATCTCGCTCGCGACGCTCGTGACCCTGATCGTCGCGAGCGTGGCCAGCGGATCGCTGATGGAGCAGATCGGCCGTCCCGCCGCGGCCGCAACCGGGCTTCGTCTGCTCGTGCTCTCTCTGCCCGTGCTCGCGATGCTCGAGCTGCTGACCCACGCGACGATGGGTGCCCGCCGCATGGAGACCAACATGGTGGTCAAAGACGTCGTGCAGCCGATCGTCTTTCCTTCGATCGCGCTGGTATTTGCGGCGCTCGGGCTGCAGTCGACCGGGCTCGGGTGGGCGTACCTGGTCTCCAACCTCGCCGGGCTCGCCGTCGCCTACGTCGGCTACCGCCGCCAGTTTCACGGCGCGCCCGAGGGCACCGCGTCCCCACCGGGGCTGCTGCGCTACGCCTTGCCGATGTGGGCGGCCGAGGTCTCCAACTCGCTGCTGCAGCGCGTCGACGTCCTGCTCGTCGAAGCACTCACGTCCAACTTCGCGCTGGTGGGCGTGTGGGGCATCGTCACCAAGCTCAGCAACTCGCTGCGCGCGATTCGTCGCAGCTTCGACCCCATCGTCGCCTCGATCGCGGCCGATCCCGACGTCGCGCACGACCGACTGCGCGCAGTGATGTCGCGGGCCACAGTCATGGTGTCCGCCCTGCAGGTTCCGGTCGTCGCGTTCCTGTTCGTGTTCGTCGACGATGTCCTGGGATGGTTCGGAGGCCAGTTCGATGCCGCAGGCGTTCCCCTGCTGGTGCTGGCCTCCGGTTGGCTCGTGGCCAGCACGGTGGGTCTGGCTGGCGTGGCGCTCTACGCCCGGGGACACAGCACCCTGCACCTCGCGAACATTCTCGGCACCATCGCCACCGTCACCGCGCTCGGCCTGTACGCGATCCCGCGCTGGCAACTCGTTGGCGCCGCTGCCAGCGTCGTCGGGGGGTATCTCGCACAGGCGGTGGCGCAGGCCATTCAGCTCCGCCGCCGCACCGGCGTCTGGGGCTTCGACCGCACCAGCGCGCGCCCCCTTCTCGCGGGCTTCGTCGCGACCGCGGCCGCGGCTGGCGTTCACCTGTCCGCCACAGGCATGCCCGACCTGCCCGCCCGCATCGCGACCTTCGCCGCGTTCGCCCTGACGTACGGCGGCGTGCTGTACACGACCGTGCTGCGCAAGCGCTGAACCGAACCAAACGAAACACCGCTCGGGGCGCAGGGCCAGCCGAGCGGTGCCAGTGCGAAGCTTCACGCTTAGAACTTGAAGCTGGCGCCGACGCCTTGGGTCTCGCGGGTGACGATGGGCGCGATGCGAACGTCGGACACGGCGCGTAGCGCCTTTTCCTGCTTGATGTAGTTCTTCGCGTCGCGACGGTCCTGCCAAATGATGATGGCCATCACGCCGCCGAGCACCACGGTGGCACCGAGGAACGCATCGCCGAAGATCGCCCGGCGATTCATCGTGGTGCCGGTTGCGCTGACTTCGGTGGCGAGCTCGACGTAGCGACCGTCGCGATCCAGACGCGGGTCGGTGGCCGGATCACCGCCCACCTCCGCCTTGTAGGCGTCGACCGCATCGACCGCGTCATTGTAGGGACCACGGGCGGCCAGCGCTGCGCTGTAGAACGCCACCGTGCCGATGGCCGCGCCGCTAGTGAGCGCGAGGGCGACCCAGGCGCGGGGCTGCCAGTAGCCCCAGAACGGACCACGCTGGCACTTAGGGCGAAGGTCTTTGGGGTCGTCCCGGCTCTCACGCTTCTTGCGCTTGCCCTCGCGGCAGAAGTCCTTGAAGTCGGCCTTGAGGTCGACCTCGACGTCTTCGATGTTTGCCGCGGCACCGGCCGCGATTTCTTCGGCCTTTTTCTGGGCGTCGTCGAGCGCCTTCTGTTCGGCCGCAATCTCCTCGGGAGTCTTCTCGGGCTCGTCGAGCTCCGCGAGGATCTTCTGCTCCTCGGCCGTGGCGGGCTCCGGAGGGTTCGCGTGCTCGTTGAGCGCTTTGCCCATCGCGCCGCCGAGCACGATCGGAAGGATGAGGTCGCCCGTGCCCAGCATCGGACGCAGCGTCTTGATGCGCTTGTTGTCCTTGACCGAGTACAAGACGATCTCGGCCCGCTTCTCGGGACCACCGTCGACGCTGCCGAAGACGATGAAGTCGGCCGCGGTCTTGGGGCTGTTGTTGAGCCACTTGCCGAGCGCTTCGAGGCACGCGTCGCTGGTGGGCTCGTCCTTGCACTTGATGCGCTTGGCCGCGTCGGCCACGTCGAGTGCGACCGTGGTCACCGTGTAGCCCGCCTCGGTGAGCGCCGACTGGGCGTCGACCCGCAGGTCTGCCGAGGACGGGTCACCCGTGAAGCGCATGAGCGCGACCGTCTTGCCATCGGTGGCGGGAGCATCCTTGGCCGGAGCGACGACGAGGCTGAGCGCCTCGGCGGCCGAAGCCGGCGCGACAGGGAGCGCCGCCACACCGATCGCCGCGGTGACGGCGATGCTGAGGAGGCGGGACGCGAACGAAGCTGAAGTCTTGGCGGACATCACGGAAACGGGGGTTCGAGACAGGGTGCGCGATCCGCTCCGGTCTCTTGGGCCGCGGCATGATAACGGCCCACCTCACCCCACTCAAGCGTCGCTTTTTCGCCGCGAAGCGAAGAATGCGAGCCCACCGAGGGAGGCGAGAATGCCGACAGCGGCGTAGATCTTGGGCCAGGCATGGCCCGGAGCGGAGGACTGGCCGACCGAGAGCCACCACAGCGCCGCTGCACCGACCACCGAGGCCACCAGTAGCGCTGCGCGCAACGGCGTGCGCTGACGGGCCCACGCGAGCCCGCCGTGCAACACCACCGTGAGTCCGATCGCACCCGGCACCAACGTGGCGCCGCCGAAGGTCTTACGGCTGACGCTGAACGAAACCGCGGTGAGCACCAGCAGCAAGCTCACCAGCGGAATGCGCACCGCCTCGGGCCGATCGCGCAGGCGCGGCATGTGCTCGGACAGCGAGGTGGCGGCGCGACCGAGCACCGCCCAGGCGCCGCCTGCAAGGAGCGCGACGACCATGGCCGCGATGCCGTGTTCGGTCTCGAAGACGTCCATGCCGCGCGCATTGGCCAGCAGATCTCCCGCCCCGAGGATCCAGGCTTGCAGCGGCTGCCCGCCGTCGGCCGTCCACCGCACGTCGGGGACCACCCACGCGCTGCGAGCCACCGACGCCGCAACGCCGACGGTCGCGACCACCAGGAGCGCTGCGCCCCACGACGACCCCGCACCTGCAGCGCGAGCCCGGATCTCCGGCATGCCCGCGAGCAGCAGCATCGCGGGCAGCCAGGCCATCCACGACGGTGCCCCGAGAGCGGTCTCGATGAAGCCGCTGTTGCCGACCCCGGCGGGAGCTTCGAACGCCAACACCGCCGCGGCACACAGCGCAGCGATAGCGACCGCGGCCGTGAACCGTGACGCGCCGCGCACCATGAAACGACGCGCCGGCGTGACGATCACAGCCAACAGGCCGAGCCCCAACCACAGCAGACCGCCTTGCACCCGCTCGTCGCGGCGAATCCGAGCACCCTCCCGATCACGGGTTCGGGTTTGGCCACGGGCGGGGGCCAAACCCACCCGCGCTTGCCCACGCCCCTCGGCGTAGCCGGGCCAGCGTCCAGTGACACCCAATCCTGCGCTGGCCTCCGAGGCGTACTTGCTCGGGCACATGCGGTTGAGCAACGCGTCGGGTTCGGGACCCGCGGGCTCGTCGCGTTTGCCCGGACACATGAACTCGACGGCGCTGTGCTGCCCCCACCCGCCCGAGGTCACCACGACCCGCGGCTGGGTCTGCGCCCCCGGCGAAACGCCGAGCGTCTCCTCGACCGCGGGCAGCTCGAGCGCCCGCACCTCGGCGTTCGCGAAGGCTTGGCGAGCCCGCGCAGGGCCGTGCGAAAAGTGCACCTCGGCGATGGCATGCAGCGCCCGCTCCAGCGCGTCCGCGTAGGTTTGCGGGCTGTAGCCGCGGGTGCCATCGGGCTCGACGTAGTCGTTGAACGGGATGTCGAACGGCCCGTAGCCGTCGATGCGCACCGCCGTCATCTGAAATGGATGAATGCCGTGAATCGGCCCGCTGTGGGCCCATCCCCGCGCGTGCTCTCCCGCGGCCTCGTGGCGTGCCCCCCAGACGCCCGCCGCCGGCACCAGCAGCGCCATGCCGATCGCGACCGGGAGCCTCGCACGCGGCCCGGCCCAGCCGGCGGCGATCGTGCCCAGCACCACCACCGGGACAGCCCACACCGCGCCGGGAAACGCGACGGTGACCGCGGCGGCAATGCCCGATGCGGCGGCGATGAGCACGGCCGCCGAAAGCCAGACCAGCACCAGCGCTGCAACACGACCCGGCCCCAACGTGTTCGGGTCTCGCCGGTAGGCCCCACCGGCATCCCGCCATACCGAGATGCCCGCCAGGCTCGCGATCACCAGCATGGGCAGGCCCCACCCGCGCTCGACGGGCAAGGCGACACCCACCATCACGGCCCCCACGGCTGCGAGGGCGACCGCGGCGGCCTTCGAGGTCCGAGCTGCATCGGGCGACGGAGTCACGGACGGGTCTTTTACCAGCTCGGGCCGCCGGTGCGCGGGCGATGAACGGCCGCGCCTGTTACTGTCCCCCCATGGCCGCGCGCCCGCCGTCCCGCCCCGCGTCTGGAGAGTTGCCGCTGCTTCCGCTGCGTTCGATGTCCCTGCTGCCGGGACTGCCACAGCCGATCGAGCTGGGGCGAAGCACATCGGTGGCCGCGGTGGAGCGCGCCCGCAGCCGACCCGAGGACGATCCCCAGGCCAAGCTGGTGATCGTCGCGACGCAGCGCGACCCGCTGGTCGAACGCCCCGAGCTCGAAGACCTCTACCCGGTGGGGCTGCTCGCCGAGGTCACCCAGGCCCTTCATGGCGTGCCCGGGCGCATGACCGCCATCGTGCGCGGGCTTCACCGAGTCCGCCTGCTGGGGCTGCATCGCGGTGCCGACGTCACGACGATGCAGTACCAGACCGCCCACGAAACCATGGGCGACCCCACCCTCGCGTACGCCCTGGCGGGCGCCCTGCAGGACCTGGTGCGACAGCACGACGAGTCGCTGCCCGCCGCCGCAAAAAACCGCAACCGAGCCCAGACTCTGGCGGTGCTCGGGGCCGAGCGTGGCCCCGGAGCGATCTGCGATCTGGCCGCGACCCACGTCGACCTCGAAGCCGAAGAAGCGGTCGAGGTGCTGATGGAACTGCAGATCACCGAGCGTCTACGCAAGATGCTCGAGCGGGTCAGCCACCGCATCAACGTCCTGCACGTCAAACGCGACCTCGACAAACACGTCCGCGATCACCTCAGCAAACACGAGCAGGAGGCGCTGCTGCGGCACAAGCTGCGGGCGGTTCAGTCTCAGCTCGCCGACGGCACCGACGAAGACGCCTGGCTCGACACGCTGGCGCAGCGCCTCGACGACAAGGCGCTCACCGAGCACGCCCGCAGCGAGGTCGCGCGCGAGCTGGACCGCCTGCGTCGCATGAACCCCCAGAGCCAAGAGGCCAACATCGCCCGGACCTACCTGGAGTTGATGGCCGACCTTCCCTGGGGCCCCGAAGACGCCACCGAAGACAAGCTCGACCTCCGCGCCGCACGAGCGCTGCTCGAACGCGATCACTACGGCCTCGACAAGGTCAAACGGCGCATCATCGAGTACCTCAGCGTCCGCAAGCTCGCCCCGACCAAACGCGGGCCGCTGCTGTGTCTGGCCGGTCCTCCGGGCGTGGGCAAGACCTCGCTCGCCAAGTCGATCGCCGAGTCGCTGGGCCGCACGTTCGTGCGCATGGCGTTGGGCGGTGTGCGAGACGACGCCGAGGTCCGAGGGCACCGCCGCACCTACGTGGGCGCCCTACCCGGCCGGCTCGTGCAGCTCATGCGCAAAGCCGGCACGACCAATCCGGTGTTCCTGCTCGACGAAATCGACAAGCTGGGCGGCGACGCCAACCGTGGCGACCCGGCATCGGCGTTCCTCGAGGCGCTCGACCCCGAGCAAAACGACGAGTTCGAGGACCACTACCTCGGGACGCCCTACGACCTGTCCAAGGTAATCTTCATCTGCACCGCCAACGACGTGTCGAAGATCCCCCCGGTGCTCCGCGACCGGCTCGAGTTCATCGACCTCAGCGGCTACACGCTGCAAGAAAAGGTCTCGATTGCGCGCGACTACCTCGTGCCGCGCGCCTTGGCCGAGCACGGCATGTCGGCGGACGCCGTCGCTTTCGACGATGAAGCCTTCGATCTGCTGGCGACCCGCTACACCCGCGAGTCCGGGGTCCGAAACCTGCAGCGCAAGGTCGAAGCCATGCTGCGCGACGTGGCCATGAACCTGGTCGAGGCGGGCAAAGAGGACGACCCGCAGCCGGTCCAGCTCACCGCCGCCGACGTCGAGCGCGTGCTGGGGCCTCCGCGCTTTCACGAGGACACGCTCGACGAGACCTCCCCCTTGGGTGTCGTGACCGGCCTCGGCTGGACGCCCACCGGCGGCCGGCTGCTGGTCGTCGAGGCGGCCACGACTCCAGGCGAAGGCCGACTGCGCCTCACCGGACGCCTCGGCGAGGTGATGAAGGAGTCGGGCCAAACCGCGCTGAGTTTGATTCGAAGCCGGGCCCGGTCTCTGGGGGTCGACCCCGACCGCCTTCGCAAGCTCGACCTGCACGTGCACGTCCCCGCCGGGGCGGTCCCCAAGGACGGCCCCAGCGCGGGCATCACGGTCACCACCGCGATCGTCTCCCAGCTGACCGGACGACGCGTCCGGCACGACGTCGCAATGACAGGCGAGGTGACCCTGCACGGCCGGGTGCTCGCCATCGGCGGCGTGCGTGAAAAGGTGCTCGCGGCCCACCGCGCGGGCGCACGCTGCGTCGTGCTCCCCTCGCAGAATCGCAAGGACGAGCTCGAGATCCCCGAGGCCGTCCGCGGCGACATCGAGCTGCGCTACGTCGACCGGGTCGAGGAAGTTCTCGCGGTGGCCCTGCTCGAGCCCGACCCCGTCGAAGCCGCGAGCTGAAGGACGGCTCCATGTCCACCAGACCGCCTATCGCCGGCATGGTCGCCCCGGGCTTCGAGGCGGTCCGGCAGGCGTTCGAGGACAACTTCACCCACCGCGGTGAACTCGGGGCCGCGGTCGCTGCGTTTCACCGCGGCAAGAAGGTCGTGGACCTCTGGGGCGGATACACCACGCCCGCACGGGACGTCGCCTGGGCCGAAGACACCCTGCTCGTGGTCATGTCGACCACCAAGGGTCTGGCCTCGATGACCCTGGCCATCGCCCACGCCCGCGGCTGGCTCGACTACGACGCGCCCGTCGCCCACTACTGGCCCGAGTTCGCGCAACACGGCAAGCAAGACATCACCGTTCGCCAGCTCACCGCCCACGAAGCGGGACTGCTGTACCCGGACGAAAAGCTCCCGGTCGACAAGATGCTCGACCTCGACTGGGCCGCGGCCGTGCTCGCTCGCCAGACCCCGCTGTGGCCTCCAGGACGCCAACACGGCTACCACACGATGACGCTGGGCCTGTACATGCAGGAGCTCGTCCGTCGCTGCGACCCGCAGGGGCGCTCCCTGGGCCGCGTGTTTGCCGAAGAAATCGCGGCGCCCCTGGGCATCGAGTTCTACATCGGACTTCCCGACTCCGTGCCCGATGCTCGGCTGGCCACGATCGAAACCTTCTCGGCTGGCCGCGCCCTTTGGGGTCTGCGAAAGATGCCGTGGGCGGCCATCAAGGCGGTCATGCGTCCGGGGTCCCTGCTGTTCCGCTCGTACGGGGTCTTCGAAGGTCTCGACTGGAACGACCGCGCGAGCCTGCGACCCGAACTCCCCGCGAGCAACGGCGTCGGCTCGGCACGCGCCATCGCACGCGCGTACTCGGCCTTCGCCGAAGGTGGCACCGAGCTCGGCCTCTCCCCGCAAACGTTCGACTCGCTCACGGCCCCGCCATCCCACGCCACCACCGCCGACGCCGTCCTCGGCGTCCCCACCCACTTCTCGCTGGGCTTCATCCGCCCGGGCCCCGAAGTCCAGTTCGGCTCCAGCCCCCGCGCCTTCGGAGCGCCCGGGGCCGGAGGCTCCTTCGCCTTCGCCGACCCCGACGCCCACCTCGGCTACGCCTACGCCATGAACAAAATGGACTTCTACCTCGACGACGACCCCCGCGAGCTCGCGCTGCGCAACGCCCTCTACGCCGCCCTGCGGTAGGCGGCGCCTCGGGGGCCACGCCGTCTGGGTCGACGCTACGCGTCGTAGTCGTGAATGTCGTCGAGGAGTCCGACGCAGCCGTCTTCCCCGGCCGGTGCTTCTTGCGTGCTGCCGGGGTGCACCCCCCCGGATCCGCCAATCCCGATCTCCCCGGAGGCACCACCGTCGAACGAGACGTTCGAGGTGTTGATCACCGTTCCCGACACAGTGGCGATGCCCACCGACGGACCGCCGCATCCCCCGGCACCACCGCCGCCGGCACCACCGTCGCCACCAAGGCCCCCGCTGGCGCCGGAGCCCCCTTCTTCCTCGCCCGAGGATCCACCGGCGAACGAGCCATGACCACCGCCGTTGCCGCCGGTCCCACCGTCTCCGCCGGAGCCCCCGCTACCCATGAAGATGTCGCAGTTCGTGATCGAGATGCTCGACGCATAGACCACGATGCCGAACGAGCCCCCGCCTGGCATCCCGGCGCCTCCCGCTTCCCCGCCGCAGCCACCAGCGCCTGCACCCCCTCCGCCACCGCCGAGGTCGACATCGCTGCCGCAGAAGAACCCGTCATCGTCGGTGCCCCCTGCACCGCCACCGCCACCGCCACCGCCATGCAACCCACGGGTCGCCGGAGTGCCGACAGCCGGCATCCACAAGCCTGAGCCATCGAAGCCCCCGATGCCCGAGTCCGGGCTTTGTCCCCCGTCACCGTCGGCTCCGACACCGCCATTGCCACCACCCGAAGCGTTGCCGCCTTCGTCGGAGCAACCGCCGCACTGATTCTGACCTGGCGCACCACCGACCCCGACGGCAGTCCCGTCGCCGCCGTTGAGCCCGTCGCCACCAGGGTTGCTGCCGCAGTCGAACGCGGAGCCACCGATCCCCCCGTTGGCCCCACACGTCGAAGCCCCACCGGCACCGCCGCTGGCACCGCTGCCTGGAGCTCCATTGCCGCCAGTATCGCCCGCCGTTCCCGGCTCTCCAGCATCCCCTGCGCCCGCGTCTCCGGCCCGGACTTCGCAGGAGTCGATGGTCAGCAGCCCGTCGGGGGTGTCTCGAACCCAGATCGCGTACGAGGACTGGCTGTCGAACTGGTAGCTGGCCCCCTCGACGGTGAACCCCTGCATTGTCACAGCGGCCTCCAAGTTCTGAGCGATGACGGTACGGTTCTCGTCGCCGACAACCGAAGTCCGGTTCGCCTCGATGTCTCGCTCCCACGTCAGTGGGTCATAGCCACCATAGATGCTCACCCCAGACTCGAGGTTCACAGTCTCGCTGTAGTTCCCCCGACTGACCAAGACCATACGCGGAGGCTCGAAGGTCGCCGCGATCTCGATGCCCCGCGAAATCGACTGCACCGCGTCGTTCTGTCCGAGACCGCCGTTGAGGTCGCTGCCCGCGATCGCGCTCACGAAGACGGCCGCACACGCAACGCCGTCGATTCCGTCGCCGTCCTCGTCGAGGTAGTTGATGTCTGGCTGATCGCCGCCGGGCTCGCACTCGACCGGACCGGTGGTGTCAGAACCGGTGGAACTCCCCGTTTCATCCCCCGGACCCGTCTCATCGGCTGCCGTCGTGGTGGACTCGCCGGTCGTGGTTTCGTCACCAGTGCTGTCGCCCGACGCAGAGATGGAGCCCGCGCCCGAACTCGACCCGTCGGTGCCGATCGGGATAGGCTGTCCGGTCGACGACCCGCTACCAAAGGAGGCGCCGGTGACCCCGGTATCCTCGCCACCACACCCAACGGCGGGAAGCGCGAGCAACATACAAGGAAGAACAGCACCCAAATTCCGCATTCGTCGATGGTGCCGGTCCGCGCGACGAACGACAAGGGTGCTCACGGCGACCGCTCTGCGAAACGAAGCCGTCAGCGAGCGCACCAATCGGTCTGAAACGGCTTGCGAAGCGCGTGTCGGCGCTGGTCGCAAGGCATGAGGTGGGCGCTCTAGCCAGCGGGAACCTGAGCGCAGGCCTGCGCGACGCCCCCAGCGAGAAAACTACCGAACAGTTCGCTGTACTGCGTCGTTTGAGCCACGTCGCCCCAGGGAGGGGGGTCCTCGTCGAACAGCGTCATGAACTGCCAGAGTTTCTGGTTCGCGCCCTCGATGCACCCGGGAATGAGACCGCTGACATAAATGCACGGTGCCCCACCGCATTGGGCTTTGGCGGAGATCAGTTGGTCTGCGTGGGTGTCTTCCGGCTCGGGGGATTTGTCGGGCTCGTCGGTGAGGAAGAAAACCACCAGGAGCGCGCCTTCATCGCGCATGAACCCGCCGTTCGTCGCCTCGTTCGCTGGGTCTGCAGCCCACGCCGCGGCGGCGACCGGCATTTCGAACGAGCACCCTTGCTCCCCCGCCGCAACGGCGGCACCCGAAAACCACTCCGAGAGTGCCGAGGGATCGTCACTGGTGTTGGCTTCGAACCAGTGTTGCCCCGACCACTCGAACAGACGCCCCTGCGACCCATTCCCGCCGTTGTTCATCACGTCGGGCGTGATGTAGTGGCTGTTGACCTCGTCGAAACTCGCGGTGGTCTGGCAGTTGCCCGTGACCTCCGCCGCATCACAGCCGTAGTCGAAGTCCGTTGTGGTGATGCCAACATGAATGCCGATATCGGACGGCAACGCATCGAATACGGCGGTGATGAAGTTGGGGAACTCGGCTGCCAACTGCTGCTGGTAGGTCTGCATCGACTGCGAGTTGTCGATGACGAACAAGAAGTCGACGTACTCACACCCGACGGGGCTCGGCGGCGTATTGACGTCGAGCTTGTCCTCGCCGGTCGATGCGGAGTCCTCCCCCACGGTCGCCCCTGTGGTCGAGGTGGTCGTCGGCGACGGGTCACCGGTGCCGGAGGCCGACGCAGTTGCAGACGCCTGTGGGAACTCTTCTCTGGGGGCCGTACCGACAGTGCACGCCAGGAGTCCGCACACAGGGAGCAAAGCTACGCGCGCGCGTGATGACCAGGACACGTGCTCAATCTTAGATCGCTCAACACCACCGCGTCGATGCAATCGACCCCGAGCCGGGACGGCGGCGCCTCGGTCACTGGCTGACGAAGCCGCCGTCGACGACGAACTCGTTGCCCGTGCAGTAGGAACTCTCGTCGCTGGCGAGGAAGAGGGCGAGGTTGGCGACCTCTTCGTTGGTCCCGTAGCGGCCCATCGGGACCATTTGCTCGAGGCCGGCCTTGGCCTGGGTGGGTGCATCGGGGGCCAGCTGGGTCTCGAGCGACTGCATCATGCGGTTTTCGATCGGACCGGGGTGGATCGTGTTGACGCGAACCCCCTGCTTGGCGACCTCGAGCGCCACGGTCTTGGCGAGCCCAATGACGGCGTGTTTGCTGGCCGAGTACGGGGCCAACCCACCAAAGCCGATGAGGCCCGCCACCGACGAGGTCACCATGACGCTGCCGCCACCGCGCTCGATCATCTTCGGGAGTGCGTGGCGCATCGCCAGCCACACGCCGCGCACGTTGACGGCCAGGACGCGATCGAATGCATCGACCGAGCTTTGCAGGATCGGTGCAACGGTGCCTTCGATGCCGGCGTTGGCGAACAGCACATCGACGCCGCCGAAGCGCTCCACCGTCGCGTCGACATAGCCCTGGGTCTGCGACTCGTCGCTGACGTCGGCCACGTGAAAGGCCACGCGGTCGCTCTCGGCCGACGCTGCCGCCCGCTCCAGCGCGGCCGCGTCGAGGTCGACCAGCATGACGTTGGCGCCGTGCGCCGCGAACAGCTTGCCCGTTGCAGCTCCGATTCCCCCGGAGCCCCCAGTGATGATCGCGGTCTTCCCTTGCAGCCTGTTCATGGCGCCGGCATGGGCTTCATTTCCGGGGCGCCACCGGAAAGGTTTGCGGGAGGGGGCCGCAACGGTTGCGGCGACCTGGGTTCTAGCCGGGCTTGCGGGCGACGAGGAAGTCGGTCGTGTTCTTCTGTCCCACGTCGTGGGGCTCGAGGTCGACGAAGCCGGCAGCGCGCATGTCGGCGTGCAACTCGTCCTTGGACAGACGCGCGGCAACCCATGACGGAGCTTTGCCCACCAGCCGCATGACCGCGAGTACCGGGGAGTACGGGACCCACGTCTCGCCGAGACACACGGTCGAGGCAACCAGATAGCCGCCGGGCTTGAGCAGCTCGAACGCCTGCTTCAACGCGCCTTTTCGGTCGCGAATGAGGTGCAGCAAGCTGTACGCGAAGAGTCCATCGAGGCTCCCCGGACCCAAGGCGGTGAACGTGTCGTCGAACGGACCGACGTGAAAGTGCACGTTCGACACCTCGGCAGCCTCGACCTTGCCTCGTGCGATGCGAATCATCTCCGAGGAGATGTCGAGGCCATGCACCTCGGCGCCGGTCGGGGCCAAACGCAGGCAAAACGATCCGGTACCGCAGCCGACATCGAGCACGGTGTGCCCGGGTTGAATCAAGGCTCGCGTGATCTCGGTCTTGCGATCGAACGCATCGGGGTTGTCCACCGGCTTGGCGGCGTAGTTTTCAGCGAGGTCGTTCCAGAAACGTGCGTCTGCGGTGGCGGTCATGGCGAACGCCCTCAACGTAGGGGCTTGGGCGCCGTGGTGCCCGGTGCAAGTTGGGAACCCTGCGTCGCATCCGTGTGACGCCCCCCTTGAAACCGCTCCAGATGCCCTGCGAGCGCCGTTTCGGCGCAGGTTCGAGCCGCGCGCACCCGCGCGTTGTCCCGGAGATCCGGATGGTAGAGCAGCCAGATGTCGGCCACATGGCGCAGATCGGGGGCCGGCAGTCGCTGGAGTGCGGGGTCGGGGTCGCCCACGTAGGTCGGCAACATCGCCAGACCCAACCCGGCGTGCGCCGCCTGGAGGATGGTCTCGATCGACGAAAACGCACCCCACATCGGCAGCGAAGGATAGCTCGACGAGTCGATCATCATGCGTGTGACCTTGCGTTCGTCGAACGCCAACCACCGTGATGTCTCGCCCTCTGGATCGAGCCGCTGCGCGTGGGCGGTCGCGACATAGCTGCACACCGTCACCGGGACGAGCAGGCGCCCGATCAGATGCTCGGGAGGCTGGGCTCCGCACGCGAGTACGCGCAGTGCGATGTCGGCCTCGCGTTTGGACAAGTCGAACGGGCGCGCATCGTTGGCGACCGCAACCTCCAGGCCCGGGTGCTGATCGCAAAGCTCGGCCAACGCCGGCAGCAGCATCCCCGAGACAAACGCGTCACAACACGTCAGGGACACGACGCCTTCCATGCTCGCGTCGCCGCCCGCCAGCCCGCGTTCGATCTGCGCCAACTCCCGTTCCACACGCTCGGCGCCGGGCAGCATTTCGCGGCCCGCTTCGGTCAGCAAGTAGCCGTCCCGATGTCGATCGAACAGACGTGTACTCAGCCGCGCTTCCAAGGCGTCGACGCGGCGCGCAACGGTGGAGTGGCTGACGCCCAGGCTCGCTCCCGCAGCACGGACCGACCCGGTACGCGCGAGCGCGAGAAAGTGGCGAACGTCGTCCCAGTCCATGCGGCCTCAGCCCTCGTCTCCGGCGCGTCCCTGCCGAAGCGCACGGACCCCCGCGTAGTAGAGGGCCCCCACCACGGTGGCTGCGGCGACGAACATCGCCATGCCGCGGGCGGTGCCCAAACCGGGGTGCCCGATGACGACCCCGAGCCCCACCGTGCCCAAGACGGCGAAGACCAACTGGACGATGCCGCCGCGGCGGCTGGGAGCATCGGAGTCGTGACTCATGGCAAGCCCGAGCAGGGTACCAGCCCCCCGAGCTCGCGCACGGCCTCAGGTCAGCCTTCGGGCGGCACGAAGTCTTCGCAGGTGGTGTCGATGATGTCGACCGCCGACTGGAAGAAGTCGTTGTAGCTGTCCGCGCAGACGCTGCCCGCAATGCCGCGGTCGCCGAACGAGTCCACGAAGTTGCGCAGGTTCTCGCTGGGCTCCGCGCCGTTGCTGGAGTCCTCGTCGAACGGCGGGCAGATCGCGCCAGCCTGGTCGTTGTCGCCGAACAGACCGAGGACCACGATGGAGGACTCGTCGCCGCCTTTGGCGTCGATCAGCGCCTGCCTCCAACTGTCGACATTGCCCGAGGAGTCGCCGCTGTCGTCCTCGTCGGTGACGAAGGTGACGACCAAGATGGCGTCCTCGCGAATGAACCCGGCGTTGCACGCCGCGGCGGTGGTGCCCGGCGAGACGGCCTCGACCATGGCTTCCATCGGCCGCTCGGTGCCCTGCGTGGAGCCGACGCCGACGTTGGCCGCACAGGCGAACGTCGCCCCGAGGTCGGGCTCGTTGCTGTCCATGTAGCGCAGGCCGTTGGCGAAGTTGCAGTCCTGGTTGCTGGCCCGGGTGCCGCGCGGATGCACCACGCCGGCCCCCAACACGGCTTCACAGACCAGCGGCGTGGTCCCGCCGCCGCAGTTGTAGCCCTCGCAGGTCGCGTTCACGAGCTCGCAACCGACCAGGCAGTTGATGCCCGCGAACGAGTCGCAGCTGCCATCGGCGGCGAGGCATTCGGGCGGCGCAAAGGCACACAGCCCACCGCATCCGCCGTACACCCACTCGTCGGTGTCGGCGACCATGATGTGATAGTCCTGCGCCTCGTCGAGCGTGTCCTGGATCGTCGAGATGAAGCCGGGAAAGCTGTCGATCAGGTTGTCCTGCTCGTCGCCCATCGAGCCCGAGTTGTCGATGACGAACAAGAAGTCGACCTTCTTGCACCCGATGTCGCCATCCGGATCGGACGTGGTGTTGCCGGTCGTCGGCATCTGACCCACGTCGAGCTTGATCGTGTCATCGCCGGTCGAACTCTCGTCGCCCCCCGGTGAAGACGTCGCGTCGCCGCTCATGCTGTCGCCGGTCGGGTTGCCGCTTCCGGTTCCGGCCGAGCTCGGGTTGCCGACGGTGGGCTGCTCGACGGCCTCCTCTTCGCGCGGCGGTTCAGCGCATGCCACGAGCACGATCCCAGCGCAAAGCGCCAGGACTCGGGACGTGGCGCCCCGGGTTCCAACCTTCCAATCCATTCCGCAAACCGTACCACCTACCCCGCGCGATTTGCGGGGTCGATGGTCGGCGTGGGCTCACACGCCCAACAATTCGCGGACGCTGCCCGTCACGGCGACGGTGGGCAGACACATGCGAGCGCCGGCCTTGCGTGCACCCGCCCGGATCTCGTCCGTGGGCGCATCGTGCACCGCGATGAGCTGGGCGCCTCCCTTACCCTTGCCGGCCAGGGTTTCGATGACCTTGGACGACGCGACGTCCGGAACCGTCAGGCTGAGGATGACGTAACGCGGCGGTGCAGACTGAGCGACGAGCAGCGCGTCGGCGCCGGTTTGCGCGGTCATCACCTCGACGGGAGGTTGGGCCTGCGCGAGCTCATCCTTCACCTTGGCCCGGAAGTCGGCGTTCTGCGTGATGACGAGAACCTTGGCGACTTCGTCGGCCGGCGTGGCGGAGCCTCGCTCGGTATCCGCCCCCTCTTCCTTGAGGTTGAACGCTTCGATCACCTTGCGACGCACCTCGAGCACATCGAGAGGCTTGCGAAGGCATCCGGCCGCGCCCGCGGCGAGAATGCGCTCGGTGTTGGCTTCGGTGTAGTAGCCCGTGATCGCGATGACCTCGGTGTCCTTGGTCGCCGAGTCCTTCTTGAGCCGGGTGCACACCTCGAACCCGTCGACGCCCGGCATCATCAGGTCGAGAAAGATCAGCTGCGGACGGAACGAGACCACCAAACGTCCGGCATCGAACGCGTCCTTGGCCACCTCGACCTCGAACTGATGGTTGAGTTCCTTGACCACGTCGCGCACCAAGTCGAGCACGACCGGCTCGTCGTCGACGACCAGGATGCGACCGACCTCGGTGCCCGTGGGCACGTTGAACGGGATGTTGCGTTCGCGACAGACCCGCTCGAGGTCTTCGCGCCGCACACGACGGTGACCACCCACCGTCTTGAACGCGGGGATCAGTCCGTCTTCGATCCAACGAATCACGGTGGTGGGCGTGACGCAGCAGATCTTCGCAACGTCGTGCGTGGAGTAGGTGTCTTTGACAGGTGGTCGTCCGCGGGCCATGGGAGTCCTAGGTCGGGTCGGTTGGGCTGGGTGCGACGGTGCGTGCCGGCAGGATCACGGTGAACTGAGCGCCGTGACGCTCGCCGGATTCGACCACGATGTCGCCGCCGTGGTCTTGCACGATGCCATAGGAGATCGCCAGGCCCAGTCCGGTGCCTTTGCCGATCTCCTTGGTGGAAAAGAACGGGTCGAAGATGCGCGGGAGGACTTCGGGCGGAATGCCGTGTCCTTCATCGGCGATCGACAGTCGGACCTCGTCGCCCTCGCGGGCGATGTTGATGCGCACCGTGCCGCCGCGCGGCATCGCATCGACCGCGTTGGACAGCAGGTTGAGGGCGACCTGCTCGAGCTGATCGGCATCGGCATGCACGACGGCCGCGTCGTTGCGCTCTCGAAGCACCCGCACGTTGTGCATCTTCCACTGATACTCGCCGATGCCCACTACCCGGTCGATGAGGGCACGCAGGTCGATCGGGGCCCGTTGTCCCCCCTCGCGCTGGCGGGAGAACAGCAGCACGCCCTCGACGATCTTCCGGCAACGCTCCCCGCTCTGGGAGATCTTTTCGACCTTTTCGCGCACCCCCTCGGGCAGCGAGCGTTCGAGCAGCAGCTTGGAGTAGCCGACGACGCCCGAAAGCGGGTTGTTGATCTCGTGGGCGATGCCCGCGGCGAGCAAGCCGACGGCCGCGAGCTTCTGGCTGCGCAAGATCTGGCTCTCGAGCGCCCGGCGGTCGCGAAGGTCGAGTCCGACGAAGACCGCACCCGCCACACTGCCGCCCGCGTCGAGTCGGCGGCCTTCGAGGTGAAGCGGGATTTCGTCCCCGCCGCGGTGACGCAGCGTGATCTCGCGGGCGACCTCGCCCTCGATCAGCACCGTCTTCCACAGGTCGTCCCATTGGTCGGGGACCTGGGCCACACCGACCTCGACCCCAAAACGGCGGCCCTCGGCTTCGCTGCTCGGAATGCCGAGCAAGGCTTCGCTGGCGCGGTTCCAGGTGACAACCCGCCCGGTAGCGTCGACCGAGCCCAACAGCACGGTGGTCTGGTTGAGCAGCATCGCCTGATAGGCGGCGAGTTCCCGGGTCTCGAGCGTGAGCAGGCCCGAAGCCAAACCCAGCGCGATCTGGGCGGCGACGGTGCCGAGCAATCCGCGATCGCGTTCGTCCCACGGGCTGGCGTCCTTGCCCGCCAGCAGCAGGTGCCCCACCACGCCCGACGGTCCGCGCAGCGGCACCCGGGCCACGTAGGGCAGGCCGACGCGGGCTCCGAACGCGGTCATGATCGCCTCGTCGGGCGGCCCCATCACGACGTCGCGTCCCACCGACCAGTCTTCGGGCGGCGCGTCGTCACCACTGAGTTCGATCGCCGGCTGCGGCTGATCCCCGACCAGGCCCCAGCGCTGCCACCCGTTGGAGGTGCGTGCGAGCAGGCAGACGCGGTCGGCACCCAACGCGGTCCCCAACGCAGCGCAGGCCGCCAGAACGCTCTGGCGCGGGTCGTCGGCCTGCACCAGACAGCGGTCGACCTGGGCGACCAGACGCTCTTCGAACGCCCGGCGGCGACGCTCGCTGAGGTCGCGGATCAGCATGACCGCCGGTCCGGTGCCCGCAGCGAGCGAGACTTCGGTGGGAATGGTTTCGCCGTCGCGCCGACGCAGAGTCATTTCGCCCTGCCAGCTTCCGGTGCGTGCCACCGTGAGCGCGCGCGACAGGGCCGGCACATCGCCGCGGCTGGCGAGTTCGAGCACGCTTCGGCCCACGATGCCCTCGCCGAGCAACTGGGTGGCCGAGGGGTTGGCGTGCACGACCCGGCCATCGTTGTCGACGAGCAGCACGCCTTGGTCCAACGCATCGAGGCTGCGGGTAACCGCGACGCCGAGCTCCGCTTCGGGGCCCATGCGGGACGGACTGGAAGGGTGGCAGGTGACCGCGACCGCGCCGCCCGAGAGCGCTGCGCTGCGCACCAGGCAATCGACGCGCGGCCCCAGGCGCGGCAACAAGCCGACCTCCAGCGCAAACCCTCGGCCGCCCTCGCGCTCACGCAGCGAACGAAACGCTCGGCCGAAGCCCTCGCGCTCGCTGGCCCGGGACAACCAAAGGAGGAAGGGCTCGCCCTGACAGGCTTCGGGCGTCAGGTGCAGCAGGTCGGCGAAGGCCTTGTTGGCGTCGACGACCAAGCCGGCGGCGTCGAGCACGACGGTCGCGACCGGCAAGTTGGCCACGACCTCGCGGTGCATGCCCTCGGGTCCGCCAGACGCCGAGAGCGCGCGGATGCCGATCGTGCCACGCTCGTCGGGGTCGATGTTCGGGTGCTCGTTCATCGCGGGACGCTCGCCCTGGGGGCCACAAGAGCCCATCGCGCGAAACTAAGACGCCACCACATCAGGGCCGTCGCGAGCGTACCCCACCCATGCGCAGCCCGCACGTGGTACTGCGAGGACGACAATGGCCGACGCCCAGCCCGCGCAGCCCCGCCACGCCGCGACCGTCGTCGTCGTCCGTCCCACCACCACGGGGGACGACGCAGAGATCTTCATGGTACGCCGCTCCGCCAAGAGCCCGTTCATGCCCTCTACGCTGGTGTTTCCCGGCGGCCGGCTGGATCCCGAGGACGGCTCGGCCGAAGACGACGGCAGCTGGGACCGCGCCGCACGTCGAGAAACGGCGGAGGAGATCGGCGTCGACCTCTCCGCGGAGCTGCTGTGGTTCGACACCTGGCTCACACCGTCGGCCGAAAGCCGGCGGCGCTACCTCACGCGCTTCTACTGGGTCTGCATCGACCGCGACGCGGGCGAGCGCGCGGAAGCGGACGGCCACGAAACCCACGCCGGACGCTGGGGAACCGCGCACGAACACCTCGAGCGATGGAAGGCCGAGGACGTGGATCTCCCCCCGCCCACGCTCGCCACGCTGCTGCGCCTTGCCCCTTTGGGACTCGACGCGCCCGCGCAGTTGCGTACCCTGGACCCTCGGGGCGTCATTCTGCCCAAGGTCTCCTTGCAGCCGTCGGGCATCGAAATCGTGATGCCGCACGATCCAGCCTACGCCGACCTCCCCGGTGAGGCCGCAGCCGCGCCTGAGCGGGTGCACGCCCTTCCCTCCCGCTTCTCCCGCCTCGAACGCGTATGGACGCCCGCCTCCCAGCCCTCCTCCTCGGACTGACGCTCCTACCAGCCTGCGACAGCTCGAAGCCCGCATCGAAGGGCGACGACCCTGCGCCCGCGCCCGCCGAACCGGCGACCGACAACCCGACCGCGGACGAGACCGCCCCCCAAGGCGGGCACGCGCTGTTGGCGTGGCTAGACCCCGACGCGGTCGCCATCGTCTACCTCAAGCGCGGGGTCGACATCGATCCCGAAGCGTTCGCGACCGCGTTTGCCGTTCCGCCGAAGCTCGCCCGCATGCTGCGGGACGTGCCTGCGGTCGCAGAAAGCCTCGACGCGATTCGCGACCCGGCCGACCCCGACCCGCAGACTTGGTTCGGCCCCGAAGCGCTCGCATCCACGTCGGTCGTTTCGTCGGGCACGTACGTGTTGCACACCCTGGCCAAACCCCGCGCGGAGGTCGAGGGCTACCTCGAGCGCGCTTCCATGCGCGGCGACGAATACGACGGTTTCAAGGTCTACCAGCCGCAGGGGCCGTTTCCGTGGAAGGTCGCGTTCCTCGACGACCAGGTGGTCGCGTTCATTCCGGTCAAGGAGATCGGTTCGGGGCTCAGCCCGCTCACGGCAGGACGAGATCTGCCGGCCTCGCGCGCCGAACAGGAGCTGCAGCAGGTGCTCGAGCAAGACCCCAGCACTGCGCTCGAAGCCGTCGCCGCTGGGCCGCTGCTCCACCTCGACCTCGGCCAAGACCTGATGCAGTACGCAGTGCGAGCCCGACCCTTCCAAGGCCGGGGGCTGGAGGTCGAGGTCCAGCTCGCGCCCATGGAAGACCCGACCCAGGCCGCGGCATCCCTGCAAGCGCGCGACCTGTCGCTCGAGACCGATGCCCTGGCCGCACTGGCCAAGAAGGTCGCGTTCTCCGTGGAGGGGCCCATCGTTGTGGGGCGGCTGCAGGCCACTCCCGACGACGCCCGCACGCTCGGAGACAACGGTTGAGATCTGCACCGCACGGTCTCGCGTTCGCCCTCGTGCTTTCGGGGTGTCCGTCCCCACCGCAGACCCCCGCCGCATCGACGCCCGAAGCCCCGCCCCCCTCGGCCCCCGCGGTCACGATGTGCACGGGCGCCGAGCCCTTCATCGGGCTGGGGTGGATCCCGCCGAGCACCGAAGCGCTGGCGCTCGTCGACACCCGCGCCCCCACGCTGTCGGACGCCCTCGCGCAACTTGCCGAAGGAGCCCGCAGCCCCGAGCGCACGCTCCCGATTCGCGTGGCATTCGCGCTGGGGCAGTGGTCGTGGCAGGTCCCGCTGCTCGACTCCACGCTCGAGCGTGCGGGCTTCGACCCCGCGCAGCTCGTGCACGTCACGCTGCCCGACGGCGACTCCGCGTGGGCTTGGCCGCAACACTGCGACCTCGAGACCGTGCAGGCCAACATCGCCACGGGCTGGGGCCTGTCGGTGCGCACCACCCCGTACGGGGCCGTCGCGGTTGCCGGTCTCACCGCCGAGGGAGAGCCCGACTTTCCCTACGACTTCATCGCACTGGGCGCAGCGGCCTATCTCGTGGTGCCCGCGGGCCGTGCCCGCGCAGTCGCGCAACGGTTGGCGGAGCGTTCACTCGACCCCGCGAACCCCGGAATCGGAGACACCGCCGGCACTGTCGACCCCGCGCCGATTCGCGTGCTCGTACGGTCCGGTGCGCTGCTCACCCCCGGCGCCGCGGCGGGTCCATCCGACCGACTCCAAGCCTTCCGAATCGACGCGCACGGTTGGTCCACGGTAGAGCCGAGCTCCTGATAGGGTGCCGGCCATGTCCGCAGAGCGCGTGATGGCCCTCCTCCCCCCGATGCTCGCCAAGGTTGCCGAGCTCGACCCCGCTTCGGCCAGCGACGAGGCCTCTCGAGCCCGCCTGCTCGCCGCCCTCGAAGACGCGTTTCCCGCAAACGGCGAGGATGTGCGGGCGTTGGGCGAGGCGCTCGCGGCCGGCATCGACGACGGATCGGTCTGCAACCGCGGTGAGGAGAACGCGCGCTTCAGTCGACTCGCCAAGGCCGGCCCCGACACCCACGGCCTGTCCATCGATGTCGTCGCGCTGCGCGGCCCCGCTCTGGAACACACCCATCCCAAGGGCGAAGTCACCCTCGGATTTGCCGCATCTTCGGACGACGGCGCCGCGCGCTTCGACGGGCATCCTCCCGGCTGGGTGTTCATGCCACCGGGTTCGAGGCACGTCCCCACGGTGAATGGGGGGCGAATGTTCCTGATCTACTTCCTGCCGGACGGAGCGGTGACCTGGCACCCCGAATCGGCTCCCTCGGCGTGAAAACGGGCGCGCAGAGGGCGATTGCAGGGCTTGCGCGCCGACGGCGAGCGTGGGATAGCTTCGGCCAAATCATGCCCCTGATGCGCAACGGATCCCTCACCAGCATCGTCCTCTGCCTCGGCCTGCTCGCCCCGCTCTCGGGCTGCGACAAGAACAAGCCCGACGGTGCGGCCCAGCCTCCCGGTGGCGACGGGGCCGTCGCTGCCACGACCGACGGCGCCAGCGATGGCTCGGGCGACTCGGGCGACGCCTCCGACTCGGGCGACGCGGGTGATGGAGGAGACGGCGGAGACGCTGCGCCTCCCGCCAAGGCTTGCGACGCCAAGGTCGCCGACACCCCGACCGCGCTGTTCGGCGACAAGGTCCTCATTCGCCCGCCGATGAACGTCGAGCTGGTCGAAGAGAACCCCACGATGGCCCAAACCTACGCTTCGGGCGGGTTTGTGAGCGCTTGTGACGCGACCGTCGACAAGATGTACTTGCTCGTCTTCGAGAACGACAAGAAGAAAGACGCCGCCGCGTACATGACCGAGACCATCGACGGTGCGCTCGTCGCTGCCGGCTACAACAACGGCACCCGCGGCAAGAACTTCGTCGAGTCCGCCACCCAGGTCGACACCGCGATCGAGTACCCCGCCGGCAACGGTGCGCCCCCGGCCAAGCTCTACGTCTCGGTCAAGAAGCTCTACGACTTCTCGCTGGTCACCGTGTTCGTCACCCGCCCGGCCGAGTTCGACACGCTGGCACCGACCTTCCAGGAGTCCGCCGCCAGCCTGATCGTGCTGCCGCCCGACGCCTGAGGTTCGAACCTTTTTTCGAACGAACCACGGGAGATCTTCGCCGCCGCGCGAGATCTCCCGTCGTCGATTGCGGCGCTGGCCCGCGGGAGATCTTGCTCCCGTCCCCGCTTTCGGCTACACACCAGGCTCCTCAGCGGCCCCTTCGGGGACCGCGCTCCCCTGACCCCATCGTCTAGCGGCCAAGGACGCCGGCTTTTTTCGAGTCGGAAACAGAGGTTCGAGTCCTCTTGGGGTCGCCCAATCGGCTTTTTCGCCTTCGCCTCATTTTTCCTCTTGCATCTGTCGGCGCTGGCCAGTAAAAGCTCCCCCACTTCAACGGGCTGCCCCAACGGCGGCAGTCTCCGGCCCCATCGTTCAGCGGTTAGGACGCGAGGTTTTCATCCTCGAAACCAGGGTTCGATTCCCTGTGGGGTCACTATCTCGGGCTAGTAGCTCAGTTGGCAGAGCAGCTGACTTTTAATCAGCGGGTCGTAGGTTCGAGCCCTACCTGGCTCACTCAAAGGGTCTCGGAGCTACGGCACCGAGGCCCTTTGTCTTTGTGCGATATCCTCGCAGGCGTCGTGTCCACCGCCACGCCCCCGGGGTCGAGAGCCGCCACGGACAGCCGCGCCGAAGCCGAGATTCGGCTGCAGTGGGACGCCGGCGACATGCACCAGGCCGCCACGGTGGCGCTGCGGCAGTACGGCCCCGAGCTGCTCGGCTATCTGCACGCGATGGCCAGTACCTCGCCGCGCACCGACCCGGACGAGTTGTTCTCGCGACTGTGCGAACAGCTGTGGAAACACCTCCCCGCGTTTCGCTGGGAGAGCAGCGTGCGGACCTGGGCGTACGTCGTCGCGCGCAACCTGTTGCGGGCAGAGGCTCGTGCTGCAGCCGGCCCGCGCGGCAAGGTCGAGGGGCTGCGTGACACCCACGCTGCGCGCATTGCCGCGGACGTTCGCAGCACCACGGCGATCCACCTGCGCACCGAGTCCAAGGATGCGTTGCAACGCATCCGCGATCGTCTGGATCCCGACGACCGCACGCTGCTCATTCTTCGCGTGGACCGCGGGATGGCGTGGCGCGACATCGCCGAGGTGCTGCACGGCGACGACACGCCCGATCCGAGCAAGGCCTCTGCCGCCCTGCGCAAACGCTTCGAGCGACTCAAGGCGAGGCTGAAGCGCGAGATGGCGGCGCTGCGGTCATGAGCCCTGCTCGCTCCTCCAGCGCCCGCTGGTAGGCACGCTCGAGCGGCACGCGGCTCTGGGCGTCCGTCCCTCGAAGGCGGTCGTGCCGTTCGAGGGTTTCGCGCAACAGCACGCGGGCCTCACCGAATGCTGACGCCTCCAGCAGCCACGTGGCGCGTTCATAACGAAGGTCGAGTCCCGCCAGGCTCCCCCGCTGCCCACGAAGCCACAGCTCGGCCTTTCGAAGCGCGCGCTCGGCCGCCTCGGCATCCCCGCGCAACCGCGCCAACATCGCGTCGGCGAGCTGGATCGACGCGTGCTCCATCGCGGTGGATGCACCCGCGAGCGCCACACCCAGCTGGGCGCTGGCCTCCTCGGTGTCGCCGCGTTGGGCCAGCAGATGGGTCACCGCCAACGAGACGTCGGTGCGCACCCGCGCGACGTTCGCCCGCGGATCGGCGAGCACGACCCGGTACTGGGCAAGCGCTTGGTCGGGCTGGCCTTGCGCGGCCAACAACGCGGCCAGCACTCGCTGCAGCGCCACCCGTCGTGAGCTCGGCGCGCTCGCGCGTTCGATCTTCAGCCGCACTGCCGACGCATCCACCGTGGGCGCTCGACGCTGTGCTTCCACCGCCCACGCCAGGCACTGCGCGCTGTGCAGCGAACCCGCCACGCCCGCGCCGGTCTCCGTCTCCGCCCGCGCCAGCCACCAGTGTGCCTGCAGCAATGCCCCACGAAACAACGCCGCCTCCCCGGCCGCCAACGCGACCTCGAGGCGGATTCCAGCGTCGGTCGAGCCCAGGCCCGCGGCGCGGTCGATGGAGGCGAGCCAAGCCATCGCGTCGTCGGCGAGTTCGGCCTCGAGCAGCGCAACCTGTGAACCCGAACCGGGCTCCGACGCGAGAGCCTCCACGAGCGCGAACGCCCGAGGATCCCCCGCGTCGACGTGCGCGACGGCGCTCGACCAACGCTCCAGAGCGGTCAGCCCTCGGGTTGCGGGAACCGCGGCTCGAGTCTGCGCAGCGGGCTCGGGCGAAGACCTCAACGCCAGCGCGCCGAGCACCACGGAGAGCGCCACGGCACCGGCCCCCACCCACGTCCACCGCACCGCGATGCGCCGGGTCAGTGCGCGCGCGAGCGTCATGGAGGGTCGAGGGTCTCCGGGTCGGTCGCCTCGCAGCGCGCGCGGCATCGTCTCGGCGCCCCCCAGCGCGTCCGCGATGATGCGACGAAGCGCGGCTCGATCTCCGGCGGGCGTCGGCCCTGCTCCGTCCGCGGGCGGCACGAGACGCGCCTGCCCGTCGAGCCCCAGCCAGACGTCGCGCGCGTCGACGCCCACCGCGATGCCCACCGCGTGCGCCTCGGCGAGCGCCACCGCCACCGGCGCGAGCCGACGCGAGACTTCGGGCCATCGATGCGGTCCGGCGTCGATCCAGGTCTGCAGGGTGCCGACGGGAACCGGCACACAAGCGACCAACGCCTCGTCGTCGACAGCGCCTTGCCAGATCACACGAACCCTCCCGGGGGCTTCGCTCGCCCACGGCGCTGCATCGAGGGCGTGGTCTCGGGCCGGACCCGGCCGGCGCAGCAACGCGACGTCGCCATCCTCGCTGCCCGCGAGGTAGACGCTCCCCGACGGCGACTCGAACAACGGCCGTGCAACTCGGAATCGGTGCGCGACGAGGGACCCGGGCGCAAAGGCACGATCCGGGGGAGGCGCGGCCGCGACGGCTTGGAGGAATGCCGAGAACCCATCCTCCGGATCGGAGCAGTCCGGCACGTCCTCGGAGGCCATGTCCGCACGATCGCATACGTCGAAGCGATGCGCGCCCCGAGGTTGCCGGTGTAGGGTCGGCCCGATGCGCCGCCCTGCCGCAGTGCGAACCGCCAGGCCGCGACCCGGCAGCCGCCGTGTCGGACTGGGCATGGCCGTCGCGCCGTTGCTGCTGCTCGGGCTCGCGTGTTCCGTCCCGGCCGAGGAGCCCTCCCCTACCCCGGGCCCCGCCCAGCCCGTCAGGACGCAGAGCCCCGCCCGCGAGACGCCGCACCTGCGGTTCGACGACGTGGGGGCATCGTGGGGCGTCGCGCTTCGACACCACGCCGGGCGCAGCGACGAGCGCTGGATGCCCGAGGTCATGGGCGGTTCGATCGCCCTTCTCGACGTCGACCGCAACGGAGCGCTCGACATCCTGCTCGTCGACTCCGGCAGTCTCTCGTCCGAGGGCGTCTCGCCCGACCACGGCCCGCGGCTGCTGCTCGGCGACGGGCGCGGGGGCTTTCGCGATGCCACGGCCGCCTACGGCCTGACACCGCACGGCTACGGCATGGGTCTTGCCGCGGGAGACATCAACGCCGACGGCTGGGTCGACGTGTACCTGACGACCTTCGATGCATCGGACCGGCTCTTGCTCAATGACGGCGGGCAACGCTTCGTCGACGTCACGGCGGCGTGGGGACTCCAGCCGCGTGGGTGGTCGACTGGGGCAGCGATGTTCGATGCCGACAACGACGGCGACCTCGACCTTTACGTCGCGCGGTACGTCGACTACGCCCTCGACGATGCGATCGGGTGCTGGTTTCGCAGCGTGCCGATCTACTGCGCCCCCAGCCTGTACGCAGCGCAGCACGATCGGCTGTTTCGCAACGAGGGCGAAACGCTGGTCGAGGTGTCGGAAGCAGCGGGGCTCGCCGCGATCGCATCGAAAGGACTCGGCCTGAGCACAGGGGACCTCGACGAGGACGGTGATGTCGACCTCTTCGTCGCCGGCGACCTCTCCGACAATCTGCTGCTGCTCGGGGATGGGCGGGGCGGGTTCACCGAGTCGGCGATCGTCGCGGGCGTGGCATCGTCCGAACTCGGCCGAGTCGAGGCATCACGCGGCGTCGCGGTCGCCAACGCCGACGGCCAACCGGGGTGGGACCTCACCCTGACCCAGACCCAGCGGGAGCCCACCAATCTCTATCTGCGGCGCGAGCACGGCACCTACCGCGAGAGCGCCGACGCAGCGGGCATCGGTGCGCACTCGCGCGGCCACGCGTCGTTCGGCGTGGCCTGGCTGGACGCCGACAACGACGGCGACGAGGACCTGCTGGTCGCCAACGGCCACACGATCGACAACATCGGGACCTTTCGCGACACCGCCACGTTCGCGCAACGAAACTCGCTGTACGTGCGGACCGGTCCGGACACGCTGGAAGCGTCGAGCGACGAGGGCGGGTCCGCGCTGGAGCACGTCGGCGTGAGCCGTGGCCTGGCCGTGGGGGACATCGACGGGGACGGCGGCGTGGACTACGTCGTGGCCAACAACGACGGCATGGTTCAGGTGGCCCGCAATACGACTCGAGGCCGTGGGCACTGGGTGAGTCTGTGGCTCGAAGGGACCTCGTCGAACCGCTCCGCAATCGGGGCCGTCGTGACGCTTCGCCTCGGCGACGACACGCAACGCCGTGAGGTTCGCGGCGCCTCCTCGTACCTGTCCGTGTCGGATCGCCGGGTGCACTTCGGCCTGGGCTCCGCGGCCACACTCGAGGACGTTGCGGCGCTCGAGGTCCGTTGGCCCGATGGCGGCACGCAGACACTCTCCCTGCCCGCGCTCGATGACCACTATCGTGTGGTCCAGGGCAGCCCGGTGCAGCGGTACGTTCCGGGCGAGGCCGTGCTGGCGCCCTGAGTCCCCGCGGCTGCTACCGTGACGACCATGGCCCGACTCGAGCTCCTGCTGATGCGCCACGGCGAGGCCGAGGACTATGCCGACGGCGGGGATGCCCTGCGTGCGCTCACCGAGCGGGGCCAGGCCATGGCATCACGGGCCGGCACCATGCTGCAGCGCTGCAACCTGCGTCCCTCGCACGTCGTCGCGAGCCCGTTTCTGCGGGCGCAGCAAACCGCCGAAGGGGTGCTCGCCACCGCCGGACAGGGTGTCTCGATCGCCCAGGAGCCTCGGCTCGTCCCGGCCTCCTCGGCCGCACTGGCCGTGCAAGCGCTGCTCGACACGGCCCGCACCTCGGGGGCGTCTCGGCTGCTTGCGGTCGGACACAACCCCTGCATCACGGCGATGCTCGGTCGCCTGGTCGGTGGACCATCGAGCTTCGCCGTGTCCACGGGCGACCTCGCCCACCTGTCCGTGGACCCGGCCGACGGTGCATCGGTGCTGCTGGGCTACATCCCAGCCCGGGTGCTCGAGGCCCTGTTCCCCGCATGAGTCACAGGTCGAAGCGATCGAGGTAGTCGGCAAGCCGCTCTCGCATTGCGCCCGGGACCAAGCCGAACGCCTCGGGGGTGTGCTCGTGTTTGTGCCGCTGCCGAGGTTTGGCTGCGTGCGTCTCGAAGCCGGCTTCGGCCTGCTCCGTCCACGGTAGCTGCAGCGTGTCGTAGAGGGTCCGCATCGTGCCCACCGGGTCGGCGCGAAGGTCGAGGTGGCGAATGTGCGCCACCCTCCCCGGCTCGAGCCCGTCACAGCACGCCAGCCCGTCGGCGTGGGCCTTCAGCAGTGGCGTGTCGAACAGCTCCGGTCCGATCGCCGTGGGGTCCACGTCGCGGCTGAAGATCGCCCGCGTGTAGGCGTACATGCTGCTCATCGAGCTGAAGACTTCGACCGGGTCGCGATGAATGAACACGAACTTGGCCCGTGGAAACAACGCGAGAATCGCGGGCAGAAATCCCATGTGCGTCGGGTCCTTGAGCACCATGCGCTCGCCGCCGCCACGGTGGTGGCGAATCATGCCCAGCTCCTCGACGTAGCGGCCGTAGGCCACGGCGGGGTCCTGCCCTTCGAGCCACTGCAAGTACGAGGGCACCCGGTACTGCACCGCGTACTGGGGCGTGCGGAACACGTGGGTGAACAGATTCACGCACTCCTCGGGGTTGTGCGGCTGCATCGGGTGAATCGCTTGAAAGTGCGGCGACACCCGGGCCAGCTCGTCCAACACCGCCTGTGTGCGGGCGGGCCTGTCGTCCTCGCCGCCGGGGGCGACCGAGAACATGGTCTCGTAGTGCCGCGGCCACCAGTTGTCGGGGTCGGCAGCGAGCAGGCGATGCAGCGCGGTGGTGCCCGAGCGCATCCATCCCAACACGTAGATCGGGTCGGGCATGTCCGTGTGGGGCTGGACCTTGCCTTCGCGCACCCACACCCGTCCGCGGAGGTGTTCGAGCAGCTTGCGAATGCAGTCTTCCCGCGCCGCGATGCGGCCGATGCGACCGAACCCGCCCTCGGCTTCGGCCGACTGCACCAACGCCTCGAACGCTTCGCGCACATCGCCGGTGGGTTCCTCCCCGACCTTGTCGACCGCGGCCGCGATCCACTCGGAGGGGTCGAAGCTGCCCGGCGGCAGCGCGCCGCTCACCCAGTTGATCGCGGCGTACCACCACGGCTGGGAGCGACCGGAGGTTGTGAACTGTCGTGCGTGAACCGTCATCCTGAGCCCGAAGCGGGCTCAGAGCTTCAGGCCGACAGGGAGGCCTTCGCCGAACAACCGCTTCATGTCCGAGGCTGCCATGTCTGCCCCGCGGAGCACCATGTCGATCCAGCGCGCGGACACCTTGGCGGCGGTGAGACGCTGTGCGATGAGCTTGCGACGCTCGGGCGCGAGGTCGCGCCGCTCATCACCGGTCAGCCGGCCGAGTGAGGCCGCAGCGAACGCCGCGCCCTCCGCCTTGTCCCAATCCAGGGCCAGCAGCGCCTCGACCCAGCGGTCAGCGACGGCCGCATCGACGGCATCTTCGGGGTCGGCCCGCACCAGGACCCGGGCGCCGACTCGCGCCAGGGGCTGATAGGAGCCGATCTTCTTGGCCCGCTCGAGGAAGAGATCGCCGCAGCGCTCTTTGGCCTCGCGGGAGATTCGCTCCAGGCCAGCCACCAGCTGCATCATTTCGACCGGGCCGTGTTTGTGCGGACCGGCGGGAGGACTGCCGCCCTCGCGCCACAGCCAGGGCTCGAGCTCCTCGAACAAGGTGACCTGCCGAGTCACGTCGAGACCCGCGGCGACGCGGCGCCAGAGAATCCACCACTGGGGCCATGTGGCTTTGGTCGCGCGCCGCAGGCCGACCTCGCGCAGATCCCACAGCGTGTCGATGCGCGCCTCGTCCTCGGGCGCACCATAGCCGGGGCGCAAGGACCAACCGGCGAGGCCGAGCCAGCTGAGTTCGTGCTGGTCGGACACACCGCGCCGCGCTTCGTGTTCGAGACAGACGCTCCACAAGGCGCGACAGGTGGCGGCCGACCACTGCCCGCGCGGCCCGATCGCTTTCTCGACTGCACGGCGAGTGCCGCGGGCGAGCTTGGGGTCGTCGCTGGTCATCGCCTTGGCAAACGCGGCGACGGCCTGGTCGAACTTCTCGTGCACCGGGTCGGCGTCGACCTTGGCCTGGGCCTCCCGCGCCTTGGCCTCGGACAACGACTCTCGCCCGAGCACGAACTCGAGCTTCCACTTGCGTGGCGGCAGCTCGACGGTGGCGAGGTAGATCTCGAGCGCCCCCGTCTCGGTCATGCCTGCGGACACGGTGACGGGGACGTCGCTGCCCGAGCGCCCACGGTCCCGCAGCACCGTTTCGAGGGCGGGCAGAGGATCGAGTTCACCGTCCGGGTCGACGACGGTGCCGGGCGCATCCACGCGATCGCCGGTGTAGACGTAGAGCGGAAAGGCCACCGGCGCGTCGAGTCGCAGGTCGAACACCCGCTGGGGGACGGCGACCGAAGCACCGTCTTCCATGCCCTTGGGAGCGACACACAGCGCCTGTCGCCGCCCCTGCTCGCCTTCGACACCGATATAGTAGGCACGCGCCGTGCCCCCGCCGATCGACTCGCCCACGCCGCGTCGCGACAGGCCGTACACGACCGCGCCACGGGCGACCGCGGTGTCGAGGGAGGTGTGGTCGAGAAAGCGCACCGCGCCCGCCCCGAACCATCCGTCGAACACGCCGCGCAGGCGCTCGATCAGCGCGTGTCCGTTGAAGACACCACCGTTGAGCAGCACGAGGTCGGGGCGCGGGAGACCGCCTTCGACCTGGGCACCGGCTTCGTTCGCGGCCTCGACATGCCGTCGTAGAAAGCTGCACACGTGGCGTGAAATGGCCGCGTCGGAGGCAAACGGCAGGCCCAGCGTGGTGAGGCCGGCCCGGGAGGCCTTCTGCGCCACCTCGTCGGCCGCGCTCAGCGGCAGGAAACCGTCGAGCAACACCCGCTGCACCTCGTCGCGACTGACGGTGATGCTCTTGGTGCTGGCCAGCAGCCGAGAGCCACGCCCCTGATAGGAGATGACGGCCTCCTCGGGGCCACCTTCGGCGAGCAAACGCTCCTTGGCGGCGCGGGCTGACTGCACGATCGCCGACCACACGGTGGCGTCGGAGGGCCGCTCGAGCCCCGCCTTGTCGAGGGCGAACATGGCCAACGCGGCGTCCATGTTGTCGCCGCCGAGCATGAGGTGGCCCCCCACCGCGACCCGCTCGAGCCGACTCTCGTCGTCGCGCTCGGCTTCGGGCCGTACCCGCACCAGCGTGAGGTCGGTGGTGCCGCCGCCCACATCGACGACGAGGATCAGCTTGGCGTCGCCCAGCCGCGCGTCGAGGTCCTCCGCGTGGGCGCCCAGGTAGTCGTAGAACGCCGCCTGAGGCTCCTCGATGAGGCGCACCTCGCCCAGACCCGCTTCGGCGGCCGCGTCGGTGGTGAGCTCGCGCGCGCCTTCGTCGAAGGAGGCCGGCACGGTGACCACCACGTCTTGCTCGGCCAGCGGCGTGTCGGGATAGCGAAACTCCCAGACCTTGCGCAGGTGCTCGAGGTAGGCCACCTGGGCCTCGAACGGGGACACGTGCGGCTCGTCGTCGGGGGAGTTCCACGGCAGGATCGGCGCGCGCCGATTGACGCCGCCGTGGCAGACCCAGCTCTTGGCGGACGCGACGAGCCGGCTGGGCACCTTCGAGCCCAAACGCCGCGCGAACTCGCCGACGACCTGGGGCGACGGCCCCCAGGGCAAGCGGCGATCGTCGTCGCTGAGCTCGCCGGGCGCCGGCAGATACATGAACGACGGAAACAGGGGCCGGTCCGCGGTTTCTCCGGGCGCCACCAGCTGCGGCACGTCCATGAGAAACACCTTGGGCGCCGCGAGCTGAGATGCCGCGAGCGCGCAATGGGTGGTGCCCAAGTCGATGCCGACGACGAATCGCGCGCTCACGCGCCTTCTCCTCGCACGTCGAAGCTCAGGTCCCAGCCCAGCGCCCCCGCAGCCGCCGGGTCGACGGGCACCGCCTTGACCTCGAGCGTGCCGATTTCGCTGGCGCGGACCCGCAGACGGACTTCGACGACGGTGCCAGGCTCGCCCTGCAGCGTGGTCTGAATGGGCGCGAGCTCGTTGACCGACGCGGGCCGGGTCTTGTCGCCCAGGGCGTCGTGCCGGGTCGGAGAGCCGAAGAAGCGGAACGAGACCGGCTCGCCCAACACGATGCCGAACGTGCGCTGCAGCTCGACCTCGCTGCCCTCTTCGAGGCCGAACGGGGCGACACACACCGCATCCATGCGGGGCGGTACCCCGGGCACCGCGAGCTCCGCCCGCTCGATGCCGATGTAGTAGCTCTGCGAGAGTCCGCCGCGAATGCGAAGCCCGCCGGTCCGTCGGGCGCGGGCGAAATACGCCGCGCCACGGGCCACGGCGAGTTCGGGGTCGACGCCCTCGAGCACCACCGGCCGGGCTCCGCCTTCGCCTTCGACCCACGTGCCGAGCACGTCCATGATCTTGTCGCGCACGGCGGGTGCACGGGTGACGCCCCCGTTGAAGAGCACCGCGGTCGGATGCACGAAGCTGTGCCCTTCGGGGACATCCTCGCGCGCGCGCGCGAGGAACTCCGCGAGGTGTCGGGTCACGCCCGCGTCGGCGGCGTAGGGCAGTCCCAGCGTGGTCAGACCGGCGCGCTGCGCTTCTTCCGGGCGCTCGTCGGCGCCGACCATCGGAAAGAAGCCATCGAGCACCATCGCGTCGACTTCGGCCTTGGACAAGGTGGCACGCAGGGTGCCGCCGATGAGCTTGCTGCCGCGGCTGGGGATCGACAGCGCAACTTCGTCTTGCTCGCCCTGCAGGAGCGTTTCCTTGGCGCCCCGCGTGGCGTGGGTCAGCGCGCGCATCTGCCACTCGCTGAGTTCCTTGCCCTCGTCTTCGATTCGGGCCTGCACGACATACGCGAGCGCGAGGTCCATGTTGTCGCCGCCGAGCAGAATGTGGTCGCCGACCGCGATGCGCTCGAGCGCCAGGTTGCCCTCCCGGTCGCAGACCTCGATCAGCGAGAAGTCGGTGGTGCCGCCGCCGATGTCGACGACGAGAATGATGTCGCCCACCGCGACGTCCTCGCGCCATGCGTCGCCGCGCTGAGCCACCCAGTCGTACAGCGCCGCCTGGGGCTCCTCCAGCAGCACCGGCGGCTGCTCGAAACCGGCGAGTTCGGCAGCCTCGACGGTGAGCTCGCGCGCGACAGCGTCGAACGACGCCGGCACGGTGAGCACCACGTCTTGCTCCGACAGGGGCTGGTCCGGGTTCGCCTCTTCCCAGGCGGCCCGCAAGTGACCGAGGTAGCGCGCCGACGCCTGCAGCGGCGACACGCGCGGCACGTCGTCGTCGGCCTCGTCGTGGGCGGGAGGGAGGATTTCGGCCCTCCTGTCGACGCCTGTATGCGACAGCCAGCTCTTGGCAGACGCGACCAAACGGCCCGGGGTGCTGGCCCCCTGCCCTCGCGCAAAACCGCCGACGACGTCGCGGGCGCTCGGGTACCACGGCAGGCCCAGCGCATCCTTGGCGAACTGCGACGCGGCCGGAAAGAACAGGAACGAGGGCAGCAACGGACGCGCGTCGATCTCTCCGGGCGCGACCACCTGCGGGATCGGGAGCGCGACCGGAGCGTCGTCGCCGGACGCCGACGCTTTGGCCAACGCGCAGTGCGTGGTGCCGAGATCGATGCCGACGAAGAACTGCGGCTCGCTCACAGCTCGACCTCGGCAGGGGCGACGACCATCGGATCGTGGGCATCGGACAGCTTGGGCAACGAGAATCGCGCCGCCTGCCACCCATGGTGTGCCAGCGTGCCCTTGTACGGCGGCTCGCCCTTGACGTTGCCCGTGACCCGATGCCGGACCGCGTCGAAGCCTTCGGGCAGCTCGACCTTGGCGCCCTCGTCTTCGGTGCGCACCGCCTCGAACTCGACGTAGTCGCGCAGCCCCTTGCGGCAGCCTTCGTGCACGACGCGGGCGGCCGCGCCAATGTCGGCATCCGAGGCTCCGGACAGGTCTTCCTGCACGAAGTCGACGAAGCGCCCCTCCCGCTGCAGGATCGCCAGCAGCTGGAGCGCGGGCGAGAGGTCACGCTCGACTTCCTTTTCCTCGACCTCGCGGGCGGGCGCGAGCGCAGGCTCGGGCGTCGCCGACTCGGCGGCCTCGACCTTGGCCGCAAAGACGCCGTCGAACAGCACCTTCCACGGGAGAATGAACGCGAGCCAGAGTCGTGCGCCGAAGCCGAGCGGTTCCATGGGTTTTGCCTCCTGCGCCGTGGCGCGGGACGCCGAAATGCCACCTGAAACGCCGCATTGCAAGGACCCTCGGGGGTCGCGCAGCCCGTCATCGGGACCTCTGGGCCGACGCCGGAGCCCACGGTCGCAGTGGGGTCGGACGCAACGCCCGCTCGGGAGGGAGCCGCGGCTGCGGAAAGCCCCGCAAACGGGGGTCGAGCGCGCATCGCAGGGCTGCGTCCACCCATGCCTGGGGTACCGAGACCTCGCGATCGCCTCTCGCGCGGGCCCTCACACCGCGCAGCAAGCCCGCCACCGTGGGTGCCGTGGCGTGCAGCCACGGAGCGCGAAGCGCCGCGCGGACCGGCTCCAACCACGCGCGTTCGAGTCCGACCTCGGGGATCGGGAGCGAATGCCAGCAGCCCCCCGCCCCCCACGTCAGCTCCCGGTAGGTCCTCGGTCGCACCCACGGATCCGCAACCCCGCCGAGCAGGTCTCGCGCCGTCGACCAACCCGCCACCGCGACCTCGGGGGACAGCGCATCACAGTCGGAGGGAAGCCCATGCACCCGCCGCGCGACCGCCCCGACCCGTGCGGCCATCACCTCCCGCACGTCGATATCGAACGCCGGCCAGCCGAGTCGCCGACGCAGCGGCGACCACACCCGCTCCATCGACCGCCTGGCCACGTCGACCGACGGGGTTCGCCCCAACCACGTCACGCCGCGAGCCCGCAACGTCGCCGCCACCGTCCACGGGAACGACCGTCGAAGCCGCTGCCAAAGGGCCGCCGCAGGTGGTCCGGCTCCGACGACAGCAGCGGTTTGCAGACGGACCTGGACCAGCGCGACGACCATGTCCCCCGGCAAGAGCAAGCGCCGGGCCAACGACGAACGACCGAAACCGCGGCGCGCCGTCGTAGGCAACGGCCCACCCATGGGCCGCGGCGTTGGCCATTGGGCCGTCAAGCGATCGCCTCGATGATGGACACCTGTCCTCCACAACGGCCGAACCTCGCCGGGGGTCGACACCGGCTCTACGGTTTTCGGCATGCCATCCGTATCTCGACAGACCTGGCTCTGCGTCGTCTCTGGCCTTCTCGTACTCGGGTGCGGAGTCGAGCCGCACGCGGAGCAGGACGATGGTCTCCCGCCGCGCGCAGGGACGCTGGCCGCCGAGTTCACCGAAGAACCGGTGCCGTTCAGCGCATGCCCGAAGTCGGTCGGACCCCAACTCTACGGCACGGTTTGGTCGGACACCCTGACTGCGAAACAGCCCGCGTCATGCATCGATGCCGACGCCGGGGACGACATCTTAAGCATTCTCAGCGGCGCCGACCGTTCCGTCGTGTTGGCCGGCAACGGCGACGACAGCGTGACGATCGCCAACGACGTGCATCTGCTCAATGTCTCCTTGGGCGATGGCAAAGACGTACTCGTCTCCGAAGGAGGCTCACTCGCGGTCTGGGCTGGCCGCGGCCCAGACGAGGTCGTGGCTGCCTCCGGTGCCGACTACCTGTTCGGCGGCCCCGACGACGACCGGCTCGACGGGGGCAAAGGCGACGATACGATCGCGGGAGAACGCGGGAACGACACGCTGCTCGCCGGTCCTGGCTTGGACCTGGTGACCGGGGGTGTCGGCGACGACACCATCGAGGGTGGTCCCGGAGACGACCTCCTGTTCGGCGACGAGGGGTCTGACCGACTGATTGGGGGTCTTGGAGCGGATCTGCTCGAGGGAGGAGGCGACGCCGACCAGCTCGTGGGCGACCTCGGCGAGGACAGGCTCTTGGGGCACGCGGGCGATGACCGGCTCGAGGGAGGCGATGGCAACGACCTCCTGCTGCCCGGGGCGGGCATCGACATTGCCGAAGCCGGATCCGGGGACGACTTGGTCGTCATCCTGCACGCGTGCCAAGTCGACCGTGGCGAAGAACTCCGCGGAGGAGACGGCCACGACACCTTGCTGACGCCCATGTCGCTCGCTGAGCTCGACGCCGCGGGCGTCCAGGTCAGCGGTTTCGAAGTCGTGCGCGAGTTCCCCGATGACGGGTTCGAGTGCGACCCGGTGACCTGTGACTGCGGCCAGTTCGAACACGCCCCCGTCGCACGGCGCAACGAGCTGTGCGACTACTCGTCCCCCGAGTTCGGCCTCTCGGACACCGAGCGCGCCGACGCGGAGGCGGCATGCGAGGCGCTGCTCGACGACGTCGGGAACATCTTCGATGGACTGCCACCGGGGGCCTCGGAAGCGGACATCGAAGCGGCACTCCCCAAGGCGTGGAGCGAGGCATTCGCACCGACTCGCATCGCGCAGTTCGGTGGCACCACACAACCGCACCAGCCAGGGTTCCCGCCGACCACCCCGATGCCCAATGTCTCCACCGACGTCGAGCCGTGCGACATGCCCCAACTGGACATGCACATCGGCGTCGCCAAAGGCGGGATCAACAACTGCTACGGCACCGAGAAGTCGGAGGTCAACGACGCGCTCGACCACTCACGCTTCATGATCTTCCGCATGCGCCAGCAGATCGATGCCGTCGCGAACGCCCCGACGCAGGCCGATGCGGAGGCCCTGTGGACCATGGGAAGCGAAGACGATTGGGGTCGTTTCGCCCTCTCGAACTGGTTCGGCGACTACTCGTCCGGGCGTGTTGCCGCCGTCCGTAGCACCGTCGACGAGCTCGAAGACATCTTCTACGAAGACGACGACCCCCTGATCGGCCTTCGACACAATGTGCAGTGCTACCACCGCCTCAAGTGGTGGCAGTACATTCTGTATGGCCGTCTCAACCCGCTGACGATCGCGTTCAAGACCGTTGCCAACCCGTGTTTCTACGGGAGCGTCGCCCACGCAGCGTTCGCCGTTCCGGTGGCGGGGCGGATTCACGCCGCGTCCGCCTACTACCCGTTCGAGTCGATCGAGCTGTGCGAGGACGCGTTCGACGACGATACCTGGGACCCCCCCGAGGTCCTCGGCGGCATCATCATGCACGAGTTGCTGCACTTTCATCGCAACTCGCAAGGGGGGCTGGGCGACCGACACGGCAGTGCAGACGACGGAATCTGCGACGGACCCTGCTACCTGGCCCCCGTTGCGGAGGCGTTGGCCGACCAACGGCCCAATACCGCGGTCGTCAACATCGACAACTACCGGCTTTGGGCCAACACGACCCACACGCTCTACACCGACGGATACTGCGACGACACCGACCCGGGCATCTGTCTGGAATCGGACTGCTGCGGCGATGGAGTGCTGCAAGCCGACCTGTCGGAGACCTGTGACGGCAGCGACTTCGGCGGTCGTACGTGCATGACCGAAGCGGAACTCTCCGAAGGGGACCTGCAGTGCTCCGCAGACTGCCAGACGATCAGCGACACGGACTGTCACGGAGAGTGCGGCAACGGCATGGTCGACCCAGCGCTGGGAGAAGTCTGCGATGGCGGCGACCTCGGGACGGAATCCTGCGCGTCCCTGTTCGGCAGCGACATGGGCAGCCTCGACTGCACCGGCGCATGCACGTACGACACATCCGCATGTGATGGAACCTTCCCGACGTCGTACTGGGCGTGCGGTGTCGAACCGGGAAGCAGCTGCCTGCAAAACCCCGAGGACTGTCACGAAGAAGATGGGGCCGGCACGTGCACGGGCGGCCCCTGTGCACGCACGGACCCGGGCGCACGACTTCAGGGGATGTCCGATCCCAACGGGCCATTCCATCCCCGCGGGAACTTCCGCGACATCGACGGGCACCTGTATCGCTGCGACGATGGCCCCAGCGGCCCGCGCACTTGCGTCGACGAAGAAGGGTTCGGCGTCTGCCGAGAATGCGGAACCGAGGACGGCCAGACGATGCTCGGCTGCCCCTGCATCGAGAGCGAAGACTGCGGCCTCGACATGACATGCTTCGGCGGGCAGTTCCCGCAGGGCGGATTCTGCTGGCCGGCCGACGATGGACCGCCCTCCTTCCAATGCGAGCAGGGTGCCTGCGGGCAAGAGTTCTGGGGTCCCGATGGCGGATCGTACTGCGAACACTACCCACCATCGGGGCAAGCGCGCTGCATGCCACAGCGATGCGAAGAAATCCCCTCCATGGCCTGTGCCGAGCAAGGGCTCATCTGTGACTCGACGGGCGACGCCTGCGCGAACGAGTGCGACTCCTCCGCCGACTGCGACGTCGGTTGGCCCGACGACACGGTCTGCGCAAACAACGAGTGCCAAGTCCCGTGATCGAGCGGATGCAAAGACGCACCCACCACGGGTGGCTGGTCGCGACGACCACGATGGCTCTGGGCCTCGCGCTCGGTTCCCTCGGCGGCAGGGCATGGGCGTGCAACAAACGCGGCCCCAACCTCCGCGAGACGTGGGACCTCGAGATCCGCACGGTGGAGATCGAAGGCACACCGAACTACGCCCCCGGCTTCGTGCCGGGCGCTTCGGCCGAGCTCTACCGACTCGGCAGAAAACGCAACGAGCTGGTCGTGAGCAACCCGGGCCTCATCTTCGCGAAGGAGTCGCAGTGAGAACCGCACAGATCGGACTCGGGGTCGCCTGCCTGAGCCTCGGCAGCCTCGTCGGCTGCGCGGCAGCGATGGTGGACACGGGCGTCTACCAGCTCAAGTTTGCAGAACCCGGCGAGTCCGCCCAGCTCACCGTGATGACCGACATGGTCGTCCTCGAGTACGAAGACCCACAGGGGTCGGCCTACGTCGAGTACGCGGTCGTGCGCCGGGGCGGATGCAAAGCGCAGTATTGACTCGGAGCACGCCTGCTCAGGGGACAGGTCGCACCAGGCGTTGCGCGGACCATGGCCCCCACAGACACCCTTGGCTTCCAAATGCGCACATCGACCACAAGCCGGGGGCGTGCTCGTTCACCCACGGTGTTCGGGTGCGGGTGTCCACCAGCCGCGTCGCGGTCCAGCGCCGCGCGTGGGCGAGCGGGGGCAGCGGCGTGCCCACGTCTCGAAGCCGCTGGTCGATGTCGACCAATGCCTGGTCGGGGTCGCGGCCGTCGCCCTCGAGCATGCGGTAGGTCGCTCCCCACGCGAACCGCTGGGGGGCTCCGCTCGCGTGTCCACCGTGAATGCGGAACGGTCCGGGCAGGACGCCCGGCGCCCACGCCAAGGTGCCTTCGGCGCGGGCCAGCGCCGACACGTCCGTGAACGGACGCAGCAGCGCATGGGCTCCGGCCCCCGCCGCCACGACGACCCGCGAGCTCGACCAACAGCCCCCGCCCTCGAGCTCGACGCGCCACCCGCTCGCGACGGGATGCAAGCCCACGACCTGCCCGCGATGCCATGCGATGCCACGCGCGCCCTGGGCTTGGCGCTCGGCCGCCAACAACCGCTCGAGGTCGACCGCCAACACGGGTCCGTACTCCACAAAGCGCTCCTGCGTCGGGGGCACCACGTGCGGGAACAAGCGACGCGCCAACGGTTCGACCCGGGGCCACGATCCGAGCAGGCGATTGCCGGCTTTCGTCTCGGGCAGGTGTCGCCGCACGATATCCGGGCGTACGAACGACCCGCGCGCACCAAACCACGCACGGCTCGCCAACCAGGCCGCCTCGACATCGGGCCGCGGTGTGAATGTGCCGCCGACGAACGGATGCACGATCGCGCACGGAGCATCCGACGCCCGACGCCCGAACCCGTCCACGACCCGGACGCTGCACCCATCACCTGCGAGAACGTCGGCCGCCAGGACCCCCGCCAGCCCGCCGCCGACCACCACGACATCAGCGCGGGACATTGCGGACCCGCCCCTGCTCCACCCGCGCCCGCGAGTGCGCCGCGATGGTGAACTCGCGTTTCCCCTCGATGGGACCGGGCACCGTCGCGACAAACAACCCCGCCGCAGCGAGGTTGCGCCGGATCCAACCCGCCGCGCTGTAGGTCACGACGCGGCCCCCTGCAGCGAGCGAACCGGCCGCGACGGCAGCCACCTGGGGGCTCCAGCTGTCCGGCTCTGCATCGGGCCCGAACGGATCGAGCCACACCGCGTCGAACGGCGCGGCCGCCTCGAACGCCTCGAAGTCGCACGCGTGCAGCGTCAGCGAGATCCCTTCCGCCTCGGCAAATCCTGCGTCGGTGGCGGCCACAGCGAGCGCGTGCGCTCGAGCGTCGAAGACCGGCAGCAACGAGGCCGGGACGCGGGCGCGCTCGACGGCGTGCACGTCCAGCTGCTGCACGCCAGCATTGCGCGCGGCCACCACCAGCGCCGCGAAGTTGGTCCCGACCCCGAAGCCGAGCTCCAGCACCCGGATCCGAGGCTTCGACAGCACATCCGCCCCCGCGACGAACACGTGCTGCGCCTCCCGAAGCGCGCCCCGGTCGGAACGATAGGTCCAGCCCGTGTCGGCCCGCTGCAAGGTGGGCGACCCGTCGCCGGTCGTGAGGACGCGCAGCGCGTCGGGTGGCAGAGTCGTCACAGCGAGCGCCGGAGGGTAGCAGAGGCGCAGCAAGCACAGTGACGGTTGCGTGACAGCCTCCCGCGCTCCTTGACAGGGCCTGCGGTCCACCCGGAGGCTGCGCCCATTAGGAGGGCGCACGCCCCATGCTTCGTCGCTTCGTTGCCATCACGACTTCGATTCTCGCTGTCACCGCCGGCCCCATCGGCTGCGGTGACGACACCACCAGCACGCCGGGAGATTCGACCGGCTCCAGCTCCGGCGGCGACCCGACCGGCGATCCGACGACGGACACCACCGGTGGACTCACGTCGGACACCGAAGGGACCACCACCATGGACCCCGACACGGGTTCGGGCTCGGACGACACCGGAACCGACACCGGAGAAGACCCTCCGCCGCCCCCCGAGGGCGAGGTCGTCGAGTGCGACAACGAAATCCCCGCCGCCGCCGATGGTGCCGTTTGCGAAGCCACGCCGGGGACCGGAACCGCGACGCTGATTCGCGGCACCGTGCTCGGCGGGCAAACGATCTACGAGAACGGCACGATGCTGGTCGACGGCGACCGCATCGTGTGCGTGGGCTGTGATTGCGCCGACGAGGCACCGGTCGACGCCGCCGCGCTCGACTGTGCCGACGGCGTCGTTTCGCCCGGCCTGGTCAACCCGCACGACCACATCACCTTCTCGCTGTCCCAGCCCCAAGGCCACGGAGACGAGCGCTACGACCACCGCCACGATTGGCGCCGTGGTCTCGACGAGCACACCGAGATCGACACCTACCCCGGGTCGAACAACTCCACCGAAGGAGTGCTCTACGGCGAGCTCCGCATGCTGTTCGGCGGCGCCACCAGCATCTCGGGCTCCGGCTCCGCATCGGGCCTGCTGCGCAACCTCGACCGCGGCAACGACACCGAAGGCCTCGCCGGCGTCGATGTCGAGTACTCGACGTTCCCGCTGGGTGACAGCGACGGCACGCTGCTCGCCTCGGGCTGCGACTACCCGTTCATCGAAAACCCCAGCGCCCTCAACGCGTCGGCCTACATGCCGCACATCGCCGAAGGCATCAACGATGAAGCGAACAACGAGTTCACCTGCCTGAGCGGTCAGCCCGGCAACGACCTCATCGAGAGCAACACCGCCGTCATTCACGGCATCGGCATGCGGCCCAGCGACATTCGCGAAATGGCGGACGTCGGCGCCAAGCTGGTGTGGTCGCCGCGCTCCAACGTCGACCTCTACGGCGTCACGGCCGATGTGCTGACCTACCACCACCAAGGGGTCGGCATCGCCCTGGGCACCGACTGGTCGGCGTCGGGCTCGATGAACGTCATGCGCGAGCTCGCCTGCGCGGCCTCGCTCAACGAGAACTACTACGACAACGCGTTCTCCGACTTCGAGTTGTGGATGATGACCACCTACTGGGCGGCCGCATCCCAAGGCGCGGGCTCCCAGATCGGTCTGCTCGCCCCCGGCTACGTCGCCGACGTCACGATCTTCGACGGCAGCGAGAACCCGGCCTACCGGGCGATCATCGAAGGTGAGCCCAGCGGGGTCGAGCTCGTCATGCGGGGCGGCACGCCCTTGTACGGCGACGCTGCGGTGGTCGAGGCACTGGTGCCCGTCGACGCCGTCGCAGGCTGCGAGCCGCTCGACGTGTGTGGCTCCGACAAGCGGGTCTGCGTGCAGATGGATGCAGGCCTCACGCTCGACCAGATCACGGGCGCCGTGCACCCCGACAGCTACGACCTGTTCGCCTGTGGCCAGCCCGACGGCGAGCCCAGCTGCGACCCGTTCCGGCCGATGGAGTTCCCCGCCCGCGGCGGCATCGAAGACGCCGACGGTGACGGCATCGCGGACATGGACGACAACTGCCCGTCGGTGTTCAACCCGCTGCGCCCGATGGACGCGGGCACCCAGGCGGACGAGGACCAGGACGGCATCGGCGATGCCTGCGACCTGTGCCCGCTGTCCCCGGACAACGACTGCGAAATCCCAGACCCGCTCGACGCCGACGGCGACGGCGTGGGTGCGACCGAGGACAACTGCCCGGTCGACGAAAACCCCGACCAAGAAGACGCGGACGAGGACGGTCTGGGCGACGTGTGTGACGCGTGCCCGGACGTGCCCAACCCCGGCGGCGGCCCCTGCCCCGTCAGCATCTACGCGATCAAGGACGGCACCATCGCCGAAGGCTCGGCCGTCTTGCTCGAAGACAAGCTGGTCACCGCGGCAGCGCCCGACTACGGGTTCTTCCTGCAGGCCCACCCCGACGACGCCGACTACGTGGGCGTCGACTACAGCGCGGTGTTCGTCTACGCAGGCGGCGGCGTGACCGTGTCCGCGGGTGACCGCGTGACGGTCAGCGGCTCGGTGCAGGACTTCTTCGGTCAGACCCAGCTGGTCCTTTCCGGCAACCCGACCGTCGAATCCTCCGACAACGCAATGCCCGACGCGGAGCCGGCGACCGTCGCCGACCTCGTCGACGGCGGCACGCGTCAAGAGGAGCTGGAAGCCGCGCTCGTGGTCGTCTCCGACCTCGACGTGACCGACATCGAGCCTGCACCGGGTCCCGGCGATGCCGCCCCGACCCAGGAGTTCGAGGTCGCCGGAGGCCTTCGTGTCAACGACCTGTTCTACCTGCTCGACCCGTTCCCCACGGTCGGACAAACGTTCCCGCAGCTGACGGGCATCGTGCGCTGGGCCAACGGCTACAGCAAGCTCGAGCCCCGCGGGGCGCAGGACCTCCCGGTCGCGCTCGCGGCGTTTGGACCCGACGCGTTCATCGAGGTCGGACAGACCGCAGTGCCCATCCCCGGACTCGCGGTGCAGCTCACGACGGCTGCGACCGAAGACACCGTCATCGCGCTGACCTACGAGGACGCCGGCATCGTGACCGGGCCCGCGTCGGTCACCGTGCCGATGGGCGACGACAGCGTCGACGTCACCCTCACCGGCGTGACCAACGGCACCGCTGGCGTGACCGCGACCTACGACGGCGCAATGATCACAGCGTCGATTCAAGCCTACTCGGACGCGGATGCACGCATCCCGACGCTCGAGCCTGCGACCATCGACGTGACGATCTCCACCGTCGCATCGCTGAACGTCAGCCTGAACCTCCCGGCTCCGGCCGGCGGCCAAGTGGTCGCGCTCTCGGCGACGCCGGGCACGTTCATCACCGCCCCGGCATCGGTCACCGTCCTCGCCGGTGAACTCGAGGCGAGCTTCGACATCACCGCGGGCGACACCGCGGGCAGCGAAACGGTCACCGCCGACATCGGGGGTGCAATGTCCTCGACGACGGTCAACGTGGTCGACACGCCCGCCGTCGGGTTCGTCATCACCGAGGTCTACTACGACCACCCTGCCGACGATGCCGGGTACGAATGGGTCAAGCTGTTCAACGGCACCGGTGCCGAGCTCGACCTGTCCGGCTACTCGCTGGGCTGGGGCGGCAACGACTACACCTACGGGACGTTGCAGCTCGAGGGCACCCTGCCCGCAGGCCAGTGTCTGCTGGTCGGTGGCCCCAACGGGAACGCCGACAGCGGGTTCCCCGGTGCGCCTGCGTTCGACCAGGTCGTCACCCTCACCCCGGCGATGCAGAACTCCGGTGCAACCGCCGACGGTGTCGCGCTGTTCGACGTCCCCGAGGCGTCGATCAACGCCGGCACCGTGCCGCTGGACGCGGTCATCTACGGTGGTGACAACGGCAACGGCCTGCTCGACGAGAGCGGTGCTGCGGGTGCTGTCGATGTCGGCGATGCCGGCTCGGGTGCCTCGGTCGTCCTCCAAGACGACCTGACCTGGGTCATCGCCGAGGACCCCACGCCCACCGTGTGTCTGCCCTTCCCGGCCGCGGGATGACCGACACGTACACCCAAATGCGGGCGTTCGAGCGCGAACGCTGGGCCCGACAGGCGGACGTCCTGCGGGCCTGGCTGGACGTGCTGCCCGCCATCGCGCCGCAGGCCGACGCCCTGCGGCGCGTGTTCGCGGCACAGGAGGTGCCCGATGCCGCGCTCGCCCAGATGCGCTTCGACCTCGAGCGCGACCTGGGCCGGCTCGGCTCCGCCTTGGCCGGTAAAACCCCGACCGCGGTCGATCGCACGACGGACTACGGCGGGCCGGAAGGGTTTGCCCGCCATGAGGCCGCACACACGGTCGACAATGCGCTCGTGTTTCTGAGCAAGGCCCGTGCGGCACGTGAGCTCGGCGAAGCCGGGGCTGCGGTCGAACGTGCGCAGCGTTGGATTCAGCGGCTCCGCTGGGAACTCGTCGACACCGGCGTTCAAGCCGATGTCCCAGTGGGGTTCAGCGCGGCCGCGGTCGATGACACCGCGCACGTTCCACAGCTTGCTGCCCGCACCGCGACCGCCTTGAGCGAGCTGCGGTCGCGTTTGAGCCACTGAGCCACTCGGGCTGCTGTCCCTTCGTGGGACGCGCGAGGCCGGCCGTCCAGAACGGTCGGCCTCCGCTTGACACGTCTGCTGCCGGCGTCGGATAAAACAGGCAAACAGGACTCCTGTTTTATCGCACCTGCAAGGAGACAACGAGCAATGAGCGTCTACGACGATATTGGTGGAGCCCCCGCGGTCGACAAGGCCGTCGACATTTTCTATCGCAAGGTCCTGGCCGACGACCGCATCAACGAGTACTTCGATGGCGTCGACATGGACGCCCAAGCCGCGAAGCAGAAGAGCTTCATCACCATGGCCCTGGGCGGCCCCAACAACTACACCGGCCTCGACATGCGCAAGGCCCACGCCAAGCTGGTCGAGCGTGGCCTCAACGATGGGCACTTCGACGCCGTCGTCGAGAACCTCGGCAATACGCTGACCGAGCTCGGTGTCCCCGGTGACACGGTCAAGGGCATCGCAGAGCAACTCGAAGGCCTGCGCGCCGACATTCTGGGCCGCTGAGTCGAGCATGGCGCGCATCCGTTTTGGCGACACCACGCACGAGCTCCAGCCCGGCGAGAGCGTGCTCGAGTGCCTCGAGCGTTGCACCGGATCGGCGCGCCCGTCCTCGTGCCGAAGTGGCTCTTGCCAGAGCTGCTTGATGAAGGCGACCGCGGGCGACGTGCCCGCGGAGGCCCAGGCCGGGCTCAAGGACACCTGGCGGGCGCAGGGGTTCTTTCTCGCCTGCGTCTGCAAGCCCTCGGACGACCTGGAGGTCTGCGACGTCGACGACGAAGGGGTCGAGACTCCCGGGGTCGTCACGCTTCGTGAGGCGCTCTCCTCCGACGTGGTCCGCCTGCGGATCCAGCCCGAGAGCGACTTCGTCCACACGGCGGGGCAGTTCGCCAACCTGGTCCGCCCCCACGACCGCCTCGCCCGCCCCTACTCGATCGCGTCTCTTCCGGGAGAAGCGCTCGAGTTTCACGTGCGGCGGGTCGAAGGAGGACAGCTCAGCCCGTGGCTGTGCGACACCGCAGCGCCTGGCGATGCCATCGGCCTTCGAGGCCCCAGCGGAGAGTGCATCTACGCTGCGGAACCCGACCAACCCCTCGTGCTCGCGGGCACGTCCACCGGCCTCGCGCCGCTGTTGGGCATCGTCCGGGACGCGCTCGCACGCGGGCACCAGGGAACCATCACCCTGCACCACGGCAGCCGGCTGCAACGAGGCCTCTACCTCGCCGACGAGCTCGCGGCCCTGGCCGAGCGGCCCAACGTGACCGTGCATCGCCACGTGCTCGAAGGACCGGCCGAAGCCGGTGTCCAGGTGGGCTCCCTCGAGGACGCGTTGCTCGCCCGGGACGACCTCGCCGACGCCCGCGCGTGGCTGTGTGGCGCCCCGGCGTTCGTGGCCGGGCTCAAGCGCCGGCTCTTCCTGGCCGGCGTGCCGCTGCGCAACATCGCATCGGACGCCTTTACGATGGCGTCCAAATAGAACGCTACAGCGTCTCCAGCACGCTGGCGTAGGCGGTCATGATCATCGCCATTTCGCCGACCTCGGTGTCGCCCAGCGCCGCCTGGGCGGTGCCGAGCCACGTCACCATGTCGTGGGCCACCGTCCGCGCGCCGTCGTGGTCGCCCGCATTCCAGCGGTCTCCGATCACGATGAACGCCTGGGCGTAGGCCACGATGACGTCGCCTTTGTAGAGCTGCGACGCGTCCGCGGCCACGAGTTGGCCGATCGGAAGCTCGAGCTCCGAGACGTGCTCTTCGAGCGTAATCGGGTCGGCGTAGGTCGCCTTGGCCTTGACCGTGTGGTTCTCGTAGATCTTCGAGCCGCCGCACGACTGAATGATCTGGTGAAAGCTCATCGCGTCGTTGGGCGCGAGGTGCTGCGGTTCCACCTCCGCCGGGTCGGCGCTGTACTCCTCACCGTGGAACTCCTTGATGCCGAAGTACCAGGGCAAGGTGAGCTCCATCTGCACGTTGCGGGCGGCGACCATCATGTTCTGCACGAAGTGGTCCCCGAACATGCGATGGGCCTCGGCCGGCTTGTCGATGAAGACGTCGGCGCCCTTGCCCGCGTCGGTCACGTCGTCCATCAGCGTGTCGCGATAGCCCGACGCTTCGCCCACGCCGACCCCGACCATGTAGATGCCGGCGCCGTCACTGTCTTCGGCCTCGGCCGCGATCAGGTCGATGTCGGTCACGCCCGTGTTGGCCCCACCGTCGGACACCAACACGACGCGGTTGAGACGGTCTGCGCTGTAGTGGTCGTTGGCAATGTCGTAGGCGCGCACCAAGCCGCCGTGCAGGTCGGTGCTGCCGTCGGCGTCGAGCGTGTCGACGACGTCGAGCAGCACGGGGTCGTTGGGTCCGGTGACCGTATAGCCTTCGAGCGGCACGGTTTGGGCGCTGTCCCATTCCACCATCGACACGACGTCCCCTTCGCGCAGGCTCGCCGCCGCGGCACGTACGGTCTCGCGCAGCAACGCGATGGGCTCGCCCGACATGGAGCCCGAGGTGTCGAGCGAGAACACGACGTTCATCGGTGGGCGCTCGGCGACATCGACGTGTTTGCCCTGGGCGTAGAGCAGCAGGACGAACTCGTCCGTCTCCTTGTCGATGCGCCGCATCTGGATTCCCACCTCGGCCGCGGCGTCGGAGGGGTTCTCGTAGCTGAGGTCGTAGTAGTTGAGGAACTCGTGAATGCGCACCTGGCCGGGGTCGACCACGCGACCATCGGCGACGGTGCGGCGCACCAGGATCGGCGAGGCCTGCGAGTTGCTGTCGTCGTTGGACATGTACAGGACGACGGGGTCCTGGGAGTCCGGGCACATCTGCGGGTCGAGCTCGGCGTAGACCGGACGCGACTCGGCCTTGAGGTCCGCATCGTCGGGGAACGACGCGTTCTTCTCCGCTGCGCCCGACTCCGACCCAGCATCGGTATCGGTATCGGTATCGGTATCGGTGTCCGTGTCCGTATCGTCGCCACCACTGCTGCTGCTCGAGCTGCTCGAGCCCGCGGTGTCGGTGTCGGGCCCCGGCCCAGTGCTCCCGCCCCAACCCGTGGGGTCGTCGGCGCCGGATGTTCCGCCCGCGCCCGTGGCATTGCCATCGCCCCACGTGTCGTCGCCGGACGAAGGCTCGCCTTCACCGCCTGGCGGATCGAACGGCGGACGGGTCCACTCGGCATCGCCGTGGTTCAGCACGGAGGCGGGGGCCTCGGCGTTCGAGCATCCACAGATCAGGGCCGCAGCCCACACACAGTTCCATCGCCAGTCGAGTTTCATGCGCAGTCCAAACCGGTAAGCCGCCCCCGCGAACTGCACGCCTGATGCCAAACCGAGCCCGACGCACATTCCGAGGACCCGGCAACGACACACCAGCCCAGCGCACGACAGCGGTGTCGCGCATCCCCGACACGGGTGTCAGCCGGACCACTTCCCCTTTCGAGGCCGGTGCACTTCCCAGATCGGAACCCCCGCCCGCCCAAGGGCGGCGGAACCAGGAGGCGCCCAGCGTTGGCGCGATTCCTGCTCTGCGCATCCCCCGATGCAACCGGGTGCGCACTCATCCCAGTTCTGTGGCAGCTGCGGCGGGGAAAACCCTGCGGAAGCCGTGCGGTGTGTGCACTGCTCCGACGTACTCGACCCGAGCATCCCCACCCCGGCCGCACCCACGCCCCCGTTGATGCCGCGCACGATTGCGATCGTCGGCGGCGTGGCGGCGCTGCTCATCGCAGTGCTGCACTTTGCAGGGCTCGGGTTCTCGATGCGATTGCTGCCCGCCGAGGCTCCGCACGCGGAGCTGGTCTCCCGCATGTCGACGCTGGTCGACGAGGACATCGTCGACAGCGCTGACGCGCGAGCACTGACCGCGCAGCTGCAGATCGAACGCGACCTCCGGGCGGAGCTACGCAGCGGCACCCTGTCCGAGTCGGAGGCGATCGCCATTCGAGACCGCCTGCCCGAAGACGATCAAGCGACCGTGATCGGTGTGCGCGGCATCTTCGGGCTGGTGCCCGTCGTCATCGCCTTTCTCGCGGCGGCAGCGGTCGGCACCGGCTTCGCACGGGGCCGCCAAGTCCGCGAAGTCGCGCTCGGCTTGGCCGCCGCCTCGGGCGTGCAGCTGCTGCTGTGGGCGGTGAGCGTGGAGTTCGACATCGGTGCGCTGGTCGGCGGCCGCCTGTTGATGGCCGGGCCCGGGCCCGCATTTGCGGGCGGACCAATCCTGCTGTTGGTGGTGACGCTGGTGTTTGCCACCGCCGCGGCGTCGGGCCTGGGCTTCGGCGTCGGCATCGGCCTCGAGCAAGCGATGGGCAAGGCCGACTGCCCGCACTGCGGCCACGTGTTTCCACGCGCCAAGGGCCAGCTGCATTGCCCCGCGTGCACCCGCCCTCTCGAGGTCGCCCAGAGCGTGTCCGCCGGTCCGGGCGGCATGACCCGCGCCTCGACGGGCGCCGACGCCCTGCTGTGCATTCAATGCGCCAAGACCTACGCCGCGGATGCCTGCCCGGTCCACCCCGCCGAGCCGCTGCTCGACCCCCGCCGAGACGACGTCCGCCTGCAGCTGCTCGACCTCGACACGCAACAAGGCACTCGCCGTTTTGCGCAGTGGACCGAGGGGTTGGGCGTGGGTCCGCAAGACGTCACCACCCCCACCTCCGGAGGCGTGTGTCTCGAATGCGCGAAGGCCTACGACCAACCCACGTGTCCGGTGCACCCGGACGAGCCTCTGCTGGATCCGTCGCGTGAAGAGGTGCGGTTGGAAATGGAGGATGCCGATGCACGTCGGCGCAACCAGGTCGGCACCCGGCTCATGTTCGCCGGCTTTGCCCTCGCCGCCGCAGGCACGGTGGGGCTGTCGTCGGTGCTCGACCTCGATGGCCAACTGCTGATCTCCACCTTCGCGGGCTCGCTCTTGGCACTCATGGCTGTCGCTCGCGTACTGACCCCTGCCCTCTCTCCACCACGGTACGGCCCATGGACGGGCGCCCAGGCCCAAAGCTCGGACGCCCTCGCAGCCGACGCTCGCCGAGAGCTGCTGGGCCCGCTGCAGCGGCACCTCGCAGGCGCACTCGCCCATCTGGGCGCCTTGATCGCCACCGCGACGCTCGGCGCCATCCTCGGAGGCCTGCTCGCGTTCGTCCTGACCTGGCCGGTCGCACTCGGTGCGGTGGGAGGCCTGCTGCTCGGCCTGGTCGTCTTCGTCCTGTACCGAAACGTGGTCGACACGAGCAAAGACGTACGGCAAGCGGCCAAGTCCGCCGCCGCCCAGTGGCGCGACCCCTACGCGTAACCCAGCTCGACCTCATCGGGCGCAACGTACAAGACGTCGCTGCGCAACGCGTACTTGGTCCCACGCCTGACCGGCTCCCCTTCATGCCGCACCTTGTGCTGAAACAACGCCGCCGTTCCACGAACGGGCTCGACGACCGCATCGAGCTGCTCGTGAAAACGCGTCCCGCCGCCCTCGAAATCATCGTTGAGATAGACGAGAAGGGTGAGCAACGAAACCGTCCGCGACGTGGGCTGATACCAATGGTCCATGTGCGGGGCGAAGCGCTGCCCCACCGCGTACCGATAGAGCCGCAGCCGCTCGTTCACCGCGTGAAGCGCCAACCCACCCACGACCGCCGGTAGTTGGGGCTCCAGCCGCTCGAACAGACGCTCCGCCCACGCCGCGTCGTCGCGGATCACCCGGTCCTGATCGCGGTACATCGGGTTGTCCGTCGCAAGACCGGGGTTCTCCGCTTCGATGTGGTCGATGAACGCCTGGCACTCCCGTGCCGTGAGCACGTCCTCGACCGTCCACAATAGAGGCGTGTCGGCAAAGCGCATGGGAACGAGCGTCGCCACGCCTCAGACTACCAAGCGGTGGCGCTCGCCGACCTCGTTTCGAGACCGCCGCCGCGATCCTGACGATGTTCAGCGGCGGTCGAAGCCCTCCCCGGTCAGCCTGGAGGGTTGATGACCAGGTCCAGCCCGGAGCCCGAGAAGTCGGAGTAGGTGTAGGGGCCGTTCAGCCCGGTCACGGTCGCCGCGATGTCGTACGTGATCGGGTCGACCTTCCACGCTACCGACGCCCCGCGGTCCACGATCCACACGAAGCCGTCGCGGTCGATCGTCACGCCGACCGGGTCGCTGCAGCCGGGCAGCTCGATCGCGTCGTTGATGACGTTGTCGTTGAGCCGATCGAACACCGCGAGACGACAGGGGGAGTTGCCTGCCACCCAGACGCGGTCTTCGCGGTCGATGGCCAACCCTCGGTAGCGGCCGGTGATTCCTCCTGCGGACACGAAGGTCTCGGTGACAGGATCGAAGCGGTAGACGAAATCGGCGCCTGCGCCCGCGGTGTAGGTCGCAAACCAGGGCTGCCCTTCCCCATCGACACCCATGCCGTACGCGCTACTTCCCGGGACGGTGTGGGTGGTCACCGCGAGCGAGACGGAGTCGACGCGGCTCAGCGTCAGGCCCGAGCGGTCCGAAACCCAGAAGTCGCCGTCGGCGTTGACGGCTCCGCCGTAGACGAAGCCTGTGGACGCGATCGTGGTCTGGTCCTCGACCATGCCCGTCTCGCCGTCGAGCCGGTACACCTGCAGCGGGTTGCTGCCGTAGGCCACCCACAGGCGTGGGTTGGGGTTGGTGTTCTCGCAGGTGGAGGGGTCGATGGTGCCGCCCTCCCAGGCGACCGCCCGCGTACCGTAGGTGGACGCGGGGAGGTCGACCTCCCACAGCAGGCACTCGTCGCTGCCGAAGTCCATGATGTCGCCCGGCCCCGTCGACGTCTCGATCATCCCGTTGCCGTTGAGGTCGACACAGTCTTCTTCTTGGGCCGCGATCTTGACCACGCGGGCGGCGTAGCGGTGACCGGCCGCGATGTCCCCGAACTGGTTGACCGAAGTCCGTGAGGGCTGGTCACCGGCAATGGTGGTCGTCCTGTAGCGAGCCACCTCGATCGCGGTCTCGGTGTCGATCTTCGACACCGTGCCCTCGGGCGCATTGGCGACCCAGATGTTGCTGAAGGCGGTGCCGCCCCCGTCACCGTTGCCACTTCCACCGCATCCGGTCGAGCCGGCGTCGGGGCTGTCGGGCACGTCGAACTTGGGCGCATCGGAGTCGCTCTCCCCCGCCGAGACACCGCTGGTGTCGTCGCCTTGCGACGAGGACCCCGAGGCGCTCGCGGTTTCGACGGTGTCACCGCCACCGCCGCTGGATGCCTCGCCGGCGGTAATCGTGGCGAGCCCGCCGCTGCCCGCCTCGGACGCGGAGTCGCTCGGGGCCGAGTTGTCGCAACCGGCAGTGACGAAGAGCAGAACGAGCGCAGAAGCTGTGGTTGTCCGAGACATGACGTACCGGTTCCTTGGACACCACCATCGGGGTTTTTCACGGGGGACTGAAGCGCGAATGCACGCGACGAAAGGCCGCATACAAAAGCGCACGGTGAAGCGCCCCTTGCGCCTATCGCGTGAGGATGTCGCGCACCGAAACCTCCACCAAGGGGCCGTATTGTTTCAGCCGCTTGCGGTCGACCTTGCGCGGGTCTCCGACCACGACGATGGAGACGGGCCGCTGGGCAACGTTGGCCTGGTAGTAGGCCTCGATGTCCTCGAACGACAGCGTGTCGTAGGCGGCCAGACGCGGGGGGCGGGGATCGGACGCGTACCCACGCTGCCGCCAGTCGGCCACCGTCTGCGCGCGGTCGCGAAAGCCCGGGCTGGAGGTTTCGAGGCCCCGCGAAAGCGACGCCTGCACCACCTCGAGCCGCTGCGGATAACGCGGCATGTCGGTGATCAGCCCCAGCATCACGTCGAGTGCGTCGAACGTCTTGTCCGCTTGGCACCCCACGTACCCCTGCAGGTAGCCCGCGCCCTCTGGCCGAGCGTCGCGCTCCAGACGCGCGCCGGCGCTGTAGGCCAATGCTCGAAACTCGCGGATCTCCTGGAACACCAGGCCCGCCATCGAGCCCCCGAAGTACTCGGCAAACGCGTCCGCCGCGGCGGCCTGGTCGAGTGCGATGGGCTCGCCATCCACGAGAAACCACAGGTGCGACTGCACCGCGTCACGTCGCGGGAGAAAGTAGACCGTGGTCTGCTCGCGCTCGCGTCGAGGGAGCACCACCGGACCCACCGCCGACGCGCGTTCGGTCCGCAGCGCGAGACCCGAGCGCACCGCATCCGTGACGTCGGTCAGCGACGCCGGGCCGGCATATCGCACGGTGACCGCATAACGCTGGGCCGCCTGCCAATGCCGCACCAGATCCTCCGCCGAAAAGCGGCGCGCACCCGCGGGGCCGTAGTCGCGGTACGCCTCCGAGAGATTGCCGTACAGCACGTGGTCCCGCAGCGCCTCGCTGAGCGCACGAGGCTCCCGCAGCGTGAGACGCCGAAAGCCCCATCGCTCACGCCGCACCTTTCGCCAAGTCTTCGCGTCGGGCTCGACCGACACCAACACCTCGGAGAGCAGCGCCAACGCCTCGGCGAGATGCTGCTGCGGGCCTTCGAGACGGATCACCAGCGTGTCGAGTTCCGACTCCACCGCCATCGTCGTGCCGATCGCAAACCACGCCTCCTGCAGCGCCTCGGCCGAGCGGCGGTACGTGCCCAAACGCGGCACCAACTCGGCCACCAAGGGCAACGGACGCTGGCGCAGATGCCCGACCCCGAATCGCACCTCGAGCGAGAACAGGTCGTTGAACGGGTTGCCGACCGCCTCGACGCTCAGCGTGTCGTCGACCTTCACGCGCGGCACGTCGGCATCGAAGTCGATCGCACGCAGCCGCGGAGGCTCGGTCTTTCGCGACGCGATGTCCGTGTAGAACTGCGAGTGCGCACCCACGGTGGCGGTGACGGGAACGACGTCGGGCTTGTCCAAGCGGACCTTCTTGGGGAATCCCATGCGCGACCGCACTCGCAGGCGACGGTCTCCGAATAGCTCGCCCGCCACCCGCACCACGTCGGCCTTCGTGAGCGCCTGCAGTCGACGCAGGTAGTCCACGTGGCCCTGCCAGCCGTCGCGGGCCACGAACGCGTGGGCCACAGCGAGGGCTCGCTCCTCGTTGCTCTCGAGGCGGCGGGCTTCTTCGTGCAACAGCGACGCCTTGATCGCCTCGAACGCCTCGACGTCGAACTCCCCCCGCGCGACCGCCTCGAACGGCGCAGAGGCGGCCTTTTCCGCCCCACGAAACGTCTGCGTCACCAGGCGCGGCACGTAGACGATGGCGTCCAGGTTGTGGTCCGCAAAGTCGGCGGGCAGATGCAACGCGTACAGGAGCTTGCCGCCATCGGACGCCCGATCGATGAGCCCACTGCGCTGCGGGTTCGACAACAGCCGGCGAATCACCGCCAACGCGGCAAAGTCCCGGTGGCGCTCGGGCACCGTGCGATAGGCGATGACCCCCGCACGAATCGGCGTCGCCCGCATCGAGAGCTTCTCGTTTGCCTCGAACGGCTCGACCGTGCCCGGCGTCGGCGGAGGGTCGGCCCCCCGCTCCCACCGCCCGAACGTCGCGCGCACGACCTCGAGCACCGCCTCGGTCTCGAAGTCTCCGCTGAGCACGAGCGCCATGTTCTGCGGCACGTAGTAGGTCTCGAAGTAGCGCCGCATCGCCGACAGCGACGGCCGCTTGAGGTGCTCGACCTCGCCGAGAATGTCGGTCCCCCCATACGGATGATCCGGAAACACCGCCCGCAAAGCCCGACGAAACGCGGTGTACCCGGTGGTGTCGAGGGCGATGTTCTTCTCCTCGTAGACCGCCTCGAGCTCGCTGGGAAACAGACGAAACACAGGGTCTTCGAAGCGATGCGCGTAGATCTCGAGCCACGGCTGCACCTGCGAGGCGGGAAAGGTGTTGTGATAGACGGTCTCGTCGTAGGTCGTGAACGCGTTGACGCCGCGACCCCCGAGCAGGCGCAACAACTGGTCGAGTTCGTTGGGCACCACGTACTCGAACGTCTTGCCGACCTCGTCCTGGATCTGCCGTTGAACCTCCGCCCGCGTCTGTCCGCTCGCATCGGCGAGCTGGTCGTACAGCGCCTCGATGCGGGCTTGGTGGGGTTGCTCCGCCGCCCAGTCGGTCGTGCCCAGAGCCGTCGTGCCCTTGAACAGCATGTGCTCGAGGTAGTGGGCCATCCCGGTGTTGTCGGCCGGGTCGTTCTTGGCACCCGTGTTGACGACCACCGCCCCGAACACCTCGGGGCGCTCATGGTTCTCGGTCAGGAACACTCGAAAGCCGTTGTCGAGCGTCACCTCGGTGACCGCGAGCGGATCGGCCGTAGCTTCGGCCGGCGCGAGCGCCACGGCGAACGCGAACCAGAGCGTGCAGAGCAGAGACCCCATCAGGTCCTGTCTACCGCGTTCGCGGCCGCATCACTCGGTGTAGATGAATAGGTCGTCGCCGCCCGTGACGGTGACCACGACGATCGTGTCGAGCGTGAACTCGGGACCGAGCGCCTCGTAGGCGGTTTGCAGGCTTTCGGCGTGCATCGGCCCGTAGGCGACGACGTGCAGGATCTGCTTTTCCCACGCGTCCTCGGGCGAGACCGCCGCCGAGCTCAGCGGAATGTCGCCCAGCTTGTCCTCGAGGATCAGCCGGGCCTGCTCCACCGTGTAGGGGTCCTCCAGCGGAAAACCCTGGGCCCGTACGACGCTGACGCCGATCTTGGTGCCGTCGAACTCCACGAGCAGGTCGGTGCGAGGTCCCGCGTCGTCGTAGAGGATCTCGGCCTCGGTCTTGAGCAGCAGCGCGTCCTCGCAGCGGGCGAGCACCTCGTACGCCACCACCTCCGAATACAAGGAGCTGCCGCCGAGGTTGCCGTCGTCGAACACCTGCTGGCCACCGGGCGTCAACAGCTCGTAGTCGAAGCCGACTTCGCCGAAGTCGAGCGTATTGACGATGAAGCCCGGCTCGTCGCTCGTGAGGTCCATGGCCTCGAGCACACCGCAGCGCCCCATCAGCTCGCCGAGCGCTTCACCGCCGCCGGTCGAGGATTCGCTCGACTCCCCGGCTCCGCTGGAGGAGGACGACGCGCCGCCCGAGGTCGTGCCCTCGCCGGTGGAGGTCGAGCCACCCGAGGTCGTCGAGGCATCGCCGCCGTCCGAGGTCGAACCTCCCGAGGTCCCCGTTGCGAGGCCCGTCGACGATCCCCCCGACGAGGAACCGCCCGAACCATCGCCACCGTCGTCGTCGCCACAGCCGAGCGTGACGACGAACAACAGGGCGAGCGTCGTGCCGAGCGAGCGTCGCATGACGGGTCTCCAGCCGTGAATCAGCCGAACTTGCCGAACGCGCCCAGGTCCTTGAACGCCTGGACGAGACGGTCGCGCATGCCCTGCTCACCCAGGTGCACCCAGGCGCGGGGGTCGATGTGCTTCTTGTTCGGCTTGTCCGGGCCTTCGGGGTTGCCCAGCTGCGACTGCAGGTAGGCGTCCTTTGCGTCCATGTACTGCTTCACCGGCCGGCAGAACGCCCACTGGGTGTCGGTGTCGATGTTCATCTTCACCACGCCGTAGGAGACCGCCTCGGCGATTTCCTCGGGGCTCGATCCGGAGCCGCCGTGAAACACGAAGTGCAGCGGCTTGGGGCCATTGCCGTGCTTCTCGGCCACGGCCTTTTGCGAAGCATCGAGGATCTCCGGGCGCAGCTGCACGTTGCCCGGCTTGTACACGCCGTGCGTGTTGCCGAACGACGCCGCCACCGAGAACGGACCCACCGGGTTGAGTTTCTCGTAGGCTGCGAGCACCTCGGAGGGCTGGGTGTAGAGCTTGGCGTTGTCGACGTCGGAGTTGTCGACTCCGTCCTCCTCGCCTCCGGTGACGCCCAGCTCGATCTCGAGGGCCATGTCGATCTTGTTCAGGCGTGCCAGCATGTCGGCGGACAGCTGCAGGTTCTCCTCGAGCGACTCTTCGCTCAGGTCGAGCATGTGCGAGCTGTACAGCGGCTTGCCGGTCTTTTCGAAGTGGGCCTCGCCCGCCTCGACCATGCCTTCGACCCACGGGATGAGCTTCTTGGCGGCGTGGTCGGTGTGCAGCACCACCGCGACGCCATACGCCTCTGCGATCGAGCGCACGTAGTGGGCAGCTGCGACCGCACCCGCGACGCCCCCGGGGCCCTTGTCCAGGAACTTGCCGCCGAAGAAGTGAGCGCCGCCGTTGGACACCTGAATGATGACGGGGGCGTTGGCTTCGCGCGCTGCAGCGAGCGCCGCGTTGGCGCTGTGCGACCCGATCACGTTCACGGCCGGGAGCGCGCAGGTGTGCTCTTGGCAGTAGTCGTAAAGGTCGGTGAGGGCGTTGCCAGTGACGATGCCGGGCTCGAGTTTGAATGCCATCGCGCGCGCAGCCTACCCCAGCGAGCAGCCTGCGCCCTCCACGCCCCACCCGAGGATCCCCACCCCGGCGCACAATGCGAATTCAAACATTGACAACAATCACGCTTTCAATGTTTGATTTGGACATGCCCCGCCTTCGATTGACTGCCTTACTCGCCGGGCCCGTCCTCGCGCTGGCGACTCACCTCGCGATCCCCGCCACCGCCGTCGCCTGCGGCGGCACCTTCTGCGACGCAGGCCTGCCGGGCATGCCCGTCGACCAAACCGGCGAGACGATCGTGTTTGCGCAGGGCGGCGGCTTTGTCGAAGCCCACGTCCAGATCAACTACGACGGCGGCGACGCCAACCAGTTCTCGTGGATCGTACCGGTTCCGGTGATGCCCGAGATCGAGGTGGGCTCGCTCGACTTCATCGAGGCGCTGCGCGACGCGACGGTGCCCAGCTACGGCCTGACGACGGGCACCAACGAATGCAACGCAGGCGCCACGGGAATCACCGGGAGCTTCATCACCGACCCCGACGGCGGTGGAGTGTCCGGCGACCCCAACCCCGAGATCCTGGAGCTGTCGACCGCCGGCGCGTTCGAGTACGTGATCCTGCAAGGCGGAACGGCGGACACCATGATGCAGTGGCTCGCCGACAACGGCTACGCCCCCACGGCGAACGCACCGGGCATCTTCGATGCGTACATTCAAGAGGGGTCAGTATTCGTCGCGTTTCGGCTCCGGCACTTCGCCGGGCTCGAAGACCTGCACCCGATCGTGATCCGCTACGAGGGCACCGGGCCCTGCATTCCGCTGCGCCTCACCGCCGTGGCGGCGAAAGAGGACATGGACATTCGGGCGCTGTTCCTCGGCGAGGAGCGAGTGCTGCCCACCAACTACCGCCACGTGCGGCTCAACCAGACCCGGCTCGACTGGCTGTTGCGCGCCCCGGAATACGGCGCAGCCGTGTCGCGGGCCCTCGACGAAGCCGGCGGTCGTGCGTTCATCACCGAGTACGCCGGGGACAGCAACGTGGTCGACCCGACCCGCCTGAGCACCGAAGCCCTCGACCCCGATGCGTTCGTCGGCATCGACCCGCTGACGGTGGTCGATCGCCTCGCAGAACAGGGACTGGTGACCTGCGATGACGACTGCGCGTACAGCCACGAGCTGGTCCCCGTGTTGCTGCGCGAGTTCATCCCCGCACCCGAAGGCATCGATGCCGACACGCTCTACGCGTGCCTGTCCTGCTACGAGCGCCTGGTCGACCTCGACGCATGGGATGAAGACGCGTTCATCGCCCGCTACCGCGAGTACATCAGCGACCCGATGGAGCACGCGGCCGACCTTCTCGAGACCTGGCCGTACCTCACCCGTCTGTACACGCGCATGTCGCCGTCGGAGATGGCGTTCGACCCGATGTTTGCCGAAGTCGGCGGACTGGGGCCGGTCCCCAACATTCTGGGCGCCCAGCGCAACACGGACGCATGCTGCGACGACACCGTCGTGCTGCCCGACGGCGCGAGCGTACGCATCGGACCCGACGGCACCTGGCCGAGCTGGTCCGACGACATGCCCTACGCCGCCGTGATTCAGCAGTATCAGCCGGGGGCCCTGCCTGCAGACGAGATCGACAACCTGCCCGCAATCAACAGCCAGCTCGCGCAGCACAACGCGATGATCGCCGCCGCAGCAGACGCGGCGTGCGGAGGAGGCTCGAGTACCGGCGGCTCCATGGGCTCGAGCAGCGGGGACGGCCCAGACCTGCCTCCGCCGGACACCACCGGCTCGACACCCGGCGACGAAACCGGAAGCTCGTCCGGATCCGCAGCGGGTGCGGAGTCCGGGTCCGGTGGGTGCAGAACGTCGGGAGGCGCTCCGGGCTGGCTGGCGCTGCTCGTTGGCCTCGGCGCCGGCATGCTTCGGAGGCGGCGTCGATGAGACCGTGGATCTGGGTCACGCTGGCATTCGGCTGCAACGCAGCCGTGCCCGCCGAACCGCTCGAGGGCACCTCGACGACCGGCCCCGACACACCGCCGATCGCGTCCACGGGTGGCGCGGACGAGTCCACGACCGGGCCGCAGCCCACCACCGCCACGACCTCGGGCGCGAGCACATCGGGATACAGCTGGGAGACCGAGGGCGCGGACGAGGGCTACGCCACCACCGGCGGCTGCGGCTTCACGTGTCCCTCACCACCGGGCAACGGAGGAGGGTTCCCCGGTGAATGCAACTTGACCGCGCAGAACTGTCCCCGTGGCGAGCGCTGCAGTCCGTGGGCCAACGACGGGGGTCCCGTATGGAACGCGGCCCGATGCGTGCCGGTCAGCCAAGACCCCGGAGAAGTCGGCGACGCGTGCACGTTCGAAGGGTCTTCGGTCTCCGGCATCGACACTTGCGATATCGGGCTTTGGTGCGGCCCCGACTTGGCGCCGGACGCCGCAAAGAACAGCGGCACGTGCATGGCCCTGTGTTCGGGCGCGATCTGCCCCGAGAACACCCTGTGTGTCTCTCCGGGGCCGATCAACGAGGGCGTGTGCAGCAGCCTGTGCGACCCGCTCGCCCCCGACAGCTGCGCCCCCGGCTGGGGCTGTCTCCCCGCCGGCTTCGGCTTCGCGTGCCACCCCACCGTGGACGAGCCGCTCGGCACCCCCTGCGACGCAAACATGCAATGCGGACCGGGCTCGGTCTGCACCGAAGCCAGCCAATGCGACGACGAGTTCGCCGAGCGCTGCTGCGTCGCGGTGTGTGACCGCTCTGCGCCCAGCTGCGCCGACGGGCAGACCTGCGAAGACTGGGGGTCGCCGCTCTCGGCGTACGCCGACGTCGGCTACTGCGACGGCTGATCCGCCTCGGGCCGCCCGACGCCAGCGGCCTCCTCCAGCGCGGTGAGCAACGCCGCGCGGGAGGCCGGCTTGCGCACGAACAGAGCCTGTTCCCGCTCGAGGTCGACGTCGCGCATTGCATCCTCGACGTGCCCGGACATGTAGACGACCCGCTGCTCGGGTACGGCCGCCCGAAGCTGGCGCACCACGTCCGGCCCCGTCATCCCGGGCATGAGCACGTCGGTCAGCACCACGTCGAACGGCTCGGCCGACTCCTCGAACCGGGCGATGGCCTCCGCCCCGTTGGCGGCCGGCACCACGCGGTGGCCCGCCCGCGACAACATCACCTCCAGCGCGCGTCGGACCAGCGCATCGTCTTCGACCAACAACAGGCGCAGCGCGGGGCGATCGGACTCGCGCGGCAGATCGTCGGTGCTCTCCCGAAGCTCATCCGAGCGACTGGTGAGCGGCAGGAAGACTTCGAAGGTGGAGCCCTCCCCGGGCTTCGACGCGATGCGGACATGGCCGCCGTGCTGGGTGATGATCGCGTGCACCGTCGCCAGCCCGATGCCGCTGCCGCGCCCGCGCTCCTTGGTGGTGAAGAACGGCTCGAACACCCTGGCCTGCACTTCGGGGGTCATCCCGCATCCTTCATCGCTCACCGAGATCACGGCGTAGCGTCCCGCTGGGATCACGCCAGTCGCGGCCCCCGTCGGTTCCGAAACCGACTCGGACCACAGCTGAATCCGAAGGTGCCCGCCCTCGGGCATCGCGTCTTGGGCGTTGAGCGCGAGGTTGAGCAACACCTGCAGCAGGTGGTCGCGATCGCCCTCGATCGGCGCCACGCTGCCATCGACCTCGAGGCCGACTTGCACGTTCTCCCGGATCAATCGACCGATTACCTGCTCGGCGCCGCGCACCACGTCGACCGGGCGAATGACGTCGTAGGTTGCCGGCCCGCGTCGCGAAAACGCCACGAGTTCGCTGGCCAGCGATGCCCCGCGTTTGGCCGCGGCTCGAATCGCGTGCAGGTCCGCAAACCGGGCGTCGCCGGGCTCCACGTCTTCGAGCACGTCGTCGACTCTGGCCAGCACCACCGCAAGTACGTTGTTGAAGTCGTGAGCGATGCCGCCCGCCAGTCGCCCCAAGCTCTCGAGCTTCTGCCCGGCAACGGCCTGTTCGGACAGCAGCTTCTGCCGATCGCGGGCCAAGTGCCGCACGCGGTTGACCAGCCACAGGCCCAGCGACATCAGACAAACCTGGGACACCCAACGGATCAAGACCGTCGGCTGGCTGGGGCTCGGCGTGAGCCCCAGCCGCTCCGCGACCGCGAGGCCCGTGACCCCTGCAACGAGCGCAGCGCACCACAGCACCGCGATCCGCCGCCGACCCAACATCGACCCGACCATCGGCACGAACACCAGCCAGCCGGTGATCGACATCGCGATGCCCCCGCGGCGCCAGGCCAACGCGAACAGCACCGCGACCAAGACGACGCCGAAGTAGTTGCCAACCGTGTAGAGCGACCCGAGGCGGGACCCCAGCAGCGCAACCGGCATGAGCAGCACCGCAGTCGCCCCCAAAAGGATGGCGGCGGGCACGTTGCCATCGGCGTAATCGACGATCGCCAAGCTGGCCGTCAACGTGACGGCCAGCCCGAGGAGGGCGCGAAGCATCCCCCATGCGCGTGGTCTCCCCTCCATCCCTCGTCGCTCATGGTATCGCCGGCCGCCCCGCTTGATGAGGGCTCGGATTGGGCCGCGTAACCGTTTCCGCGCTGGGGCGTACCCCGTCCCATGACCCGCCTGCTCCTGTCACTGTCCGTGATCGCGGCCACTGTCGCCTGTACTGCCGACGACGAAGACGCCTCCGGCTCCAGCACCTCCGCGCAAAGCACGGGGGACGACGGCTCGACCGGCTCCGCGGCAGGGTCCACCGAGAGCTCGCCCGCGACGTCGAGCCCGAGCACGTCCACCGACTCGACCACCGGGGGTGCGACGACACAGACAGAGGGTGAGACCACCGCGACGTCCGACTCGACCGCCACCACCACCGGCAGTGCGAGCGAGAGCAGCGGCGACGACACCACGGGGAGCGAGGTCGACGTTCCCCCAACCGGCGAGGCTGCCCTGCTCCCTTGGCTCGAAGCCGGGTCGTACGAAGACTGGCCCGCGGAAGCCGAACCCCACCCCTCGGCGGGCCCGCACTTCACGGCCGTGCGAACCTTCGTCAACACGACCCTGCTCGAGTCCCTCGAAGCCGGCAACACCGAGCATCCGATCGGTGCCACGGCGGTGAAGGAGCTGTATGGCGCCAACCCGGAAATCGGAGGCTGGGCCGTGATGATCAAGGTCGCCAGTGGTGACGACGCCTCCACCTGGTACTGGTACGAGTCGTTCGGCGACACCACCTACGCCGACGATACGGGCGTCGCCGGGTGCGGCAACTGCCACGCCTCGGGTGCCGACTACGTGCGCACCTCGTTGCCGTTGTGAGGTCGACGCCTAACGGGTCGTGATCGACAGGCCCTCCGCCCGCGCCACCTCTTTGGCGCGCGGCTTCGCCTTTTCGGCACGCTGGGCCGCGAGCAACACCGGCGGCTGCAAGCGCTCGTAGTCTCCCAGAATCTCGACCCGCACACCCCGGTACGCCGCCGATTCTGCAAAGTCGCCCACGATTTCGGCCACATCGTGGTCGACGTGTTTGGTGTCGCGCAGATCCAGCTCGACCACCGAGCCATTGGGAAAACCGTTGAGCGTGCGGTTGACGTTGGCCTTGTTGAGAAACGAGATGTTGTCCCCGAACTTCACCACGAAGCGATCGTAGCCATCGCCATCGACGCTGGAGGTCTGGTCCACCCAGAACGGGTGCAGCAGGTGCACCCGCAGCACGAAGATCACCCCCACGAACAGCCCGATGATCACGCCGCTGAGCAGGTCGACGAACAAGATGCCGGCAAACGTGACGATGAAGGGCAAGAACTGATCGAGGCCCTCGGACCACACCTTCTTGAACAGGCCCAGTGGTGCGAGTCGATACCCGACGTGCAACAAGATGGCGCTCAGCGCCGCCAACGGCACGCGGTTGAGCAACCCGGAGATTGCGACGACCGCGAGCACCAACAAGATGCCGTGCACGAACGCCGAGAACCATGTACGGCCTCCGGACTGCACGTTGGCCGAGCTGCGCACGATGACCGAGGTGACCGGCAACCCTCCGACCAGACCGCTGATGATGTTGCCGCACCCCTGCGCCAGCAGTTCGCGGCTCGCCGGAGAGGTGCGCTTGAACGCGTCGAGCTTGTCGACCGCCTCCAGGCACAGCAGCGTTTCGACGCTGGCGATGGCCGCGAGCACGCCACCGATGCGCCACACCTCGGGGTCGGAGATCTGCGAGAAGTCGGGAAACGTCGTCGCGGCCACCAGCGCGTCGAGGGAGGAGAACGCTGGAATCGTCACCAGCATCGCGCCTTCGTCTCCCGTGGACGGGTTGAAGATCGCCAAGTCGGGCGCGAAAGCGATGAACGCGGCGTTGAGCGCGATCGAGCCCGCCACGACGACCAGCGGCCCGGGCAAGAACCGCAGCTTCTTCAGCCCATCGACGCGGTTCCACAGGATCAACACGACGAGGCCGAGCACCGCGATGATGAGCGCCCCCAGATGGACGTGCCCGAGCGCGTAGGGGATCTCGGTGAGCGTGTTGTGGCCGTCGGCCTGTAGAAACGCCAGATCCCCCTCGAAGTCGGCCTCGTACCCCACGGCGTGGGGGAGCTGCTTGAGGATCAGGACCGCGCCAATGCCAGCCAACATGCCCTTGATGACCGTATGCGGCAGGTAGTAGGCGATGACGCCCGCCCGCATCAGCCCCAGCAGCAGCTGAAACACCCCACCGAGCACGACGGCCACCAAGAACGCCGCGAACCCGAGGTCGTCGATCGCCGCCATCACGACCACGAGCAACCCCGCCGCGGGGCCGCTGACGCTGAGCGCAGACCCCGACAGCGGTGCGATGACCAGGCCTCCGACGATGCCGGCGATCAGACCCGCAAGGAGCGGGGCGTGCGAGGCGTGGGCGATGCCCAGACACAACGGAAGCGCGATCAGAAATACGACCAGCCCCGCAGGCAGGTCGTAGCGAAGGTTGTCGAAAACGCGAAGCGATACGGCGCCGGTCGGGGTCTTGACGTCGTCCATCGTGAAGATCGGCACCGCCGTGGTGCCGCTCGAAATCACCGTACGACAGCACCAGGGGCCCCGAACGTCCGTTTGGCCGCAAACGCTGCGGTTCGAGCAGCGCAAGCCTTGCGGCGTGGTAGGGTGGTTGCATGATGGGTCGGGGTCGCTGGGGCGCAGTCTGTTTCGCGCTGCTGCTCGTCGGTGCTTGCGACGAAGAGGCCGATCCTGCGGACGATGCCGACCACGACGACGTCCCCGCGGTCGTCGACGGCTGTCCCGACGGCGATGCGCTGGTCTCGATCGGAGACAAGCGCACGTGCACCTGCGACGACGGCGTGGAGTCCGAGCAGACGTGCCTGTCGACGGGCGAGTTTGCCGACTGTCAGTGCGTCGGCGGCGGCTGGTAGCGCGTCGGCGCCACGCCGTCGCGACATGTCCGACGCAGACATGCAGACCCTCGGCATGTGCCCAGTTCAGAGGTGACCCGAGGGGTTCGCGGTCTGCCGCCGAGATCCGCCCGGCCGGTGAAATCGCGCCGCAATCGTGCCGCCTTCACGTCGGATGACCTGAACGAAGGTACCCACAGCGTCGACATCCCCACACAGGGGATGCGCCATGCAGCGCTGCAACAAAGGTTCGACGCCCTACAGTCGGCAGGACGGGACCGCGGACAGCCTGTTACCCTCGGGGCGTCGTCCATGCCCGGAGACTCGGCCGAACTCCCCCGCGCGCTCAAACCGCTGCTCGGGTCCGTCGTTGCGAAGCGCTACGTCGTGGACGGCTTCCTCGGTATGGGCGGTATGGCCGTGGTGTTTCGCGGGCGCCATGCCACGCTCGATCGCAAGGTCGCGATCAAGTTCATGCGGCCCGAGTACAGCCTCAATCGAGACGTGTCCAAGCGCTTCGATCGTGAGGCACGGGCGGCGTCCAACTTCGATCACCCCAACTGCATCGAGGTCTTCGACTGCGGGGAAACGAAGCATGGCCTCAAGTTCATCGTCATGCCGCTGCTCGAAGGCGTCGAGCTCGGCTCGGTGCTGGGCAAGCCGCTGCCCGCGTTGCAGGTCGTGTGGCTCGGCATCCAGCTCCTGCGCGGCCTCGAGCATGCGCACGGACACGGCGTCGTGCACCGCGACCTGAAGCCGGACAACATCTTCGTCACCCTCGACCATGAGCGACGCGAGCTGCTGAAGATCGTCGACTTCGGCATCGCAAAGCTGCTGCAGAAACAAGCCACCGACGGTCTGCAAACCAAGGTCGGCGCCATTGTGGGCACGCCCGCGTACATGAGCCCCGAGCAGGCGATGGGGACCGGCATCGATGCCCGCGCCGACCTCTACTCGCTGGGCGTCATCCTGTATCACATGCTCGTTGGGCGGCCGCCGTTCAAGGCCGCAGACCCTCGAGGCCTGTTGTTTCAGCAGGTCTCGATGGAGCCCAAACCCCTTCCGGACACGGTGCCCGAGCTGGTGACCCGCCTGGTCACCACGCTGATGGAGAAGGAACGGGACGAACGCCCGCCGACCGCCTCCGCGGCGCTGGCAGCATTCGAACGGGTCTACCAGCAGCTTCAACCCGACGACACGCCGTGGACACCGCTGCTCGAAACGCCGACCGAGCGTCCCGAGTCCCGCCTCGCACCCTCCCCAGCCCCACGCGCTTCGGCCTCACCGCCACCGCCACCTCCACCCTCGTCGTCCAAGGCGTCGGCTCCCCCACCGCCGCCCCCGGCCGGAGGCACGAAGATCTACGGTCCCGGGGACTCGCCCATGCGCGCCGAGACGAGCCCTCGACCGCCGCGCATGCAGCCCGCCGCCCGCGGAGCGTCTCGACCCCGCGCAGCGACTCCGTCGCCGCCGCCCGCCCCCTCCCCGGCACCCGCCGCGTCCCAGGGCAGCAGTGAAACGAGCAACCTCGAGGAGATGGACGCGGCGCTGCGCAAGTTCCTCGACATGCAGACGATCACCGCCGAAGACAACCTGCGCAGCGGCATCTTCGACGTGCCCGAGGGCGGCTGGGGCACCGACGACCTCACCGCGTTGGGCGATCTGGGCAACAAACCCAGCGACGATTGAGCGCGGAATGGCAACCGCCCGGTCGTGCGTAGTCGCCGACGATGGGTTGGGCCACGCTCCTCTTGGTCGTTGCGTCACTGGCGTCCTCGCCGACCGACATTCCTGCCGGGCTGGGAGACGTCGCGCGCCTGAGCGGAGATCCGCCTCCGCCGGCGATCACCAACGACACCCACTACCTGGTCTCCAACGAGCGCCGCCTGGACCTGCTCCGAGACGACGTCGAAGATGTGGGCAACGTCTACGTCGGGGTGGGCGCAGCGCAGAACTACTTGCTCGCCGGCTGGGCCGCGCCGTCGTTCATGGTCCTGGTCGACTTCGACACCGACGTCGTCGACCTGCACGCCCTGCACATCGCGTTTCTCGCCCACGCCAGTGATGGTGCGGCGTTCGAAGCCCTATGGGACAGCGCGTCCGAACCCACGGTCCGCCGGTTGCTGAACGTCATCGCCCCGACCCCCGCGCGTCGGGCACGGCTCGAGGCGCTCTACCTGCGAGCCCGAGACGACGTCGCCGCCTCGCTCGCGAAGACGCGCACACGGTTCGACGCGCTCGGCGTCTCCAACTACCTCGTCGACCCCGAGCAGTACGCACGGGTGGCCGACCTGGCCCGACGCGGCCGTATCGTGACCAAACGCGGTGATTTCACGCAGCCCGGCGTCGTGGCCGAGCTCGGGGCGGCGCTGCGTGATGCGGACGCCACGGTCGGGGTGCTCTATCTGAGCAACATCGAGCAGTACTTCATGTACGGGCCCGGCTTTCGAGCCAACATCGCGGCGCTTCCGATGGATGCCGACACGGCCGTTCTGCGCACCCTCCCGGCCAAGCCCGCAGGTTTCGAATACATCGCGCAGCGCGGCGACCACATGCAGGCCTGGGTTCGCTGGAAGAAGACGCGTTCGGTCTACCGAATCCGCGGCATGACCAAGGGCATGGAGCGCCCGGCGAGCCTGAGAGTGCACGCAGGAGCCCCGCCCGCGCGGGCTTTACGCACAGCCACACCCAAATAAAAGGTGGACACACCTTTATTCGTGGTCATCATGAGATCGAAAGGAACTCGACCTCATGAAGACCCATCTCGTCATCATCGATCCGCAGAACGACTTCTGCGACCCCGCCGGGGCCCTGTACGTACCGGGAGCCGAGCGCGACATCGAGCGGCTCGCGGCGCTGATCGACCGCGCGGGCGACCGCTTGGAAGACATTCACGTCACCCTCGATTCGCACCGAAAGGTCGATATCAGCCACCCGATGTGGTGGCGTAGCGCGTCGGGCCAACGCCCTGACCCCTTCACCCGCATCACCGCCGCCGACGTGAAGTCCGGCACCTGGACCACCGCTCGCCCGGCGCTGTTCGACCGCTCGCTGGAGTATCTCGACGCCCTCGAGCGCAACGGACGGTACCCGCACACGATCTGGCCGTACCACTGCCTGATCGGCGATGAAGGGCACTGCGTGGCCCCGAAGCTCGCCGCCGCCCTGCATGCGTGGGAGGACCGGTTCGCGGTCGTCGATGTCATCACCAAGGGCAGCAACCCCTGGACCGAGCACTTCTCCGGGGTTCAAGCCGAGGTCCCCGACCCGCAAGACCCGGGCACGCAGCTCAACAGCGGGTTCGTCTCCACGCTGATGGATGCAGACGTGATTCTGATGGCCGGTGAGGCGCTCTCTCACTGCCTCGCCAACACGGTCCGCGACATCGCCGAGCAGTTCGGCGCGCCGGAGCTGGTGCAGAAGATTCACCTGCTCACCGATGCCTCCAGCCCCGTGCCGGGCTTCGAGGCCGAAGCGGATGCCTTCGTCCGCGACCTGTCCGCCCAGGGCATGAAACTCATCACCACCCAAGACGCCCTCGTGGCCTGAAAGGACCCCAGCCATGCCCCGTTTCGACAACCCCACGATGGACACCCACCCGATGCCGGGGTCCACCTACGCCTTCTCGGCCGCGCGCCCTACCGACCTTGGCGCGAGTGAGTACACCCTGGTCGCGCTCGCAGCGGACTGCAGCAGCAGCGTCGGTGGGTTTGCCAAGGACATCGAGCGCTGCGTCTCCGAGGTCGTCCGCTCCTGCGGCAGCAGTCCGCGCTCGGACAACCTGATGCTGCGGTTCACCACCTTCAACCATCAGGTTCGCGAGGTGCACGGGTACCGGCCGCTGATGACCTGTGCTCCTGGAGACTACGCCGGGTCGATCCGCGCCAGCGGCAGCACGGCGCTGTGCGACGCGTCCTACACCGCCGTGCAATCGTTGTGCAGCTACGGCGCACAGCTCGAAGGCCACGACTTCGACGTCAACGGCATCGTGTTCGTCATCACCGACGGAGCCGAGAACGCGAGCCGGGCCAAGCCCGCAGACGTCAAGAAGGCGATCGCCGCGGCCCGCAAACAGGCCCACCTCACCTCGCTCGTCACCGTGCTCGTGGGTGTGGGCGTGGCCGATGCCGGTCTGGGCGCGATGCTCAGCGAGTACCGCAAGAAGGCGGGGTTCGACCGCTACGTCGAGCTCGACAACGCCGACGCGGCCACGCTCGCCTCCCTGGCGGACTTCGTCTCCAAGAGCATCGCGGTGCAGTCCCAATCCCTGGCCTCGGGCGCATCCCAGCCCCAGATCGGGTTCTGAGCATGCACATCGACGCCCACTACGTTCGCGGCCGAACCCACACGGTGTGTCAGGACTACGCGGTCACCGGCCCGAACGTGGCGGTCGTCTGCGACGGCTGCTCCAGCGCCCCGCACTCGGACGTGGGCGCACGCCTGCTCGCCCACGCTGCGCTGACCGCCGAGCCGTCCGCGCTGGACTCGGGGGCATGGCTTCGCGGTCCGGACTCCGTCCGCGAAACGCTTGCCCTGCCCGCGAGCGCATTGGACGCGACGTGCATCGTCGCGCGGGCGCACGCGGACGCGATCACCGTGACGATGTTCGGCGACGGCGTGATCGCAGCACGCGGCCGAGACGACGGGCCCCCGCTCGTGATCGAGGTCGCCTATTCCCGCAGTGCGCCGCCCTACCCGAGCTACACCCTCGACGCCAACCGCCTGCAGGCCTACGAACACGCAGGATTGGGCGTCCCGCGCATCGTCGCGTCGCACGCGAGCCCAACGCCCGTTCAAAACACCCTCGGCGTGTCGTGGCACTTCGCGCGCAGCGATTGGTCCGCGGTGCTCGTCGGCAGCGATGGCCTGACGGCGTTCGAACACGAGGACCGGTCGGCGGTCCCCACCGAGCAGGTGGTCGGTGCGTTGTTCCGTTATCCGAGCCCGCATGGCGCGTTCGTCACCCGCCGACTCCGCCGCTTCGTGCAACGCGAAGCACCCGCCGCGGGCATCGTCACCACCGACGACGTGGCGGTGGCGGCCGTGTGCTGGGAGGCCGCGTGACCGAGTCGGTCCGCGTCGAGGGCACGCGCGTCGAGCTGCGCCCCGAAGACTTCGTCGCCGCGGGCGGACAAGGGCGCGTGTTTGCGCGAGGCGACACCGCGTTCAAGATCTTCGATGACGCCACGGCCGTACCGCCTCGAGACAAGTTCCTCGCGCTGCAGTCGCTAGCCGGCCCGCACGTGGCCGCCCCCCTCGCGCACATCACTTCGCTCTCGAACGAGCGCGTCGGCTACACGATGCCGTTCTTTCGGGGGGCGCGCTCGTGGGGACAGCTTTGCACGCCCGCCCAGCGCCAGCGCACCGGCCTCGACGACCGCGCGGCCTTGGGCCTCGTGCAGTCGCTCGCCGCAGCACTGGCGGCCGTGCACCGCCACGGCGCGCGCGTCGTGGACCTGAGCGAAAACAACGTGCTCGTCCGCGGCAGCAGCGTGTGCTTGATCGACCTCGACAGTTGGCAAACACCGGACCACCCGGCAACGGCGCTGACCCCCAGCATCCGTAGCCCTCATGCCCCCGCAGGACAGTTCGATGCCTCGACTGACTGGTTCGCGTTCGCGGTGCTGACCTGCATGTTGCTGCTCGGCATTCACCCCTTCAAGGGCAAACACCCGTCCGCGCGAGGACTCGCGGCGCGCATGAAGGCCCGCATCAGCGTGTTCGATCCCGCGGTGCGGTTGCCGGCCGTGTGCAACTCACCGTCATCCCTGCCGCCCTCCCTCGCGGGTTGGCTGCGCCGCGTCCTCGAGCAGGGCGAGGGAACGCCGCCGCCGCTGGGGCACCTGCCCTCCCCGACGCCCGCCGTCGCAAAGCCGGTCGGCGGACGGCTCTACCCGGACCCGATCGTCGCGGTCCTCGTCGATGGAAACCGTGCGTTCGTGACAACTCGGACAGCGGCGTTCGAGGACGAGCAGTGCTGGCACGACGATGGCCGCCCCCTGTGGGGCTTGGGACGCACCACGGACGGAGAACCGTTCGTGGTGCAGGCCTCGCCCGGTCAGGGGTTGGAAGTGCGGGTTCGCTCCAGCGAGGTCCGCACCCCGCTCGGCTTCGACGCGGACGACCTGGTCTGCTCCGACGGCCACGTGTTCATCCGCAACCGGGGACGCCTGCTCGCCCTCGACGTGCACCGTCTAGGCCGACGCACAGTGCTGCTCACCCGTGAAGTGGCGCGGGTCCTGCCGCACGCGACCGCGCTCTTTCCCGGGGTCGCCTTGCAGAACGTGCTGGGCACCTGGCGCGCGTCCCTGCTCGCACACGCCCGCGGAACGCCTCAGCTCTCCCTGCCCAACCTCGGCGGCGGCGAAGTGCTCGACGCGCGCAGAGCCGGAGATCGCCTCGTCGTCCTGACACAGCACCACGGTGGGATCTCCCGCCACACCTTCGCGCTGAGCCCTGCGGGGTCGGTTCGCGACTACGCACGCCACGACGACGTCGACCCCTGGGGGACCTGTTTCGTGCGGGTTGGGCAGCTGTACGTCGAGGTGGGCGAGAAAGGGATTCGGCGGTGTTTCGAGGCCAGCGCAGAACCGTGGCAGCCGTTGCAGACGCCGCAAGGCGCAGTGGCGCTGCATACGGACGGCCGCCGGGTGTTGGCTTCGGCGGGGCGGGTGCTCACCGAGCTGCACGACCTCATGCCGCGCCCGAGCACCCGGCTCGGGTTCGATGCCACCGCGTCCTGAGCGTCGAGGCCACGGCCGACCAAAGTGTCGAAACCGGGACCCACTGGGCGTATTGCGAGCTTTTCGGGGGGTGCATCGCGGCGTGGAGTGTTGCGCGCCGGGCTGCTAGCATCGGTCGCCTGTGACCTCGGATGCGCACCCGCTGTCCGCGAGCCTACGCGGCGGCGAATCTGGAGCGAGCTACGAGATTCTCGGCAAGCTCGCGACCGGGGGCATGGCCGAGCTGTTCCTCGCACGAACGCCGTTGCCTACCGGCCGGCCCGGGCCGGTGGTGGTGCTCAAGCGCATCCTGCCCCACCTCGCCGAGGACCCCGAGTTCATTCGGATGTTCCGCGACGAGGCCTACCTGGCCGCGACCCTCCGCCATCCGAACATCGTCCAAGTCTTCGACATCGGTAAACAGGGCGAGGACTACTTCTTCACGATGGAGTACGTGCACGGAGAGAACCTCCGCGCCATTCTCCGTTCGGCCCAGAAGCGCGGCGAGAGCATTCCGCTCACCCACATTCTGACGATCGCGCTCGGCATCACCGCTGCGCTCCATCACGCGCATCAACAAACCGACGATCAGGGGCAGCCGCTGCACATCGTGCACCGCGACGTGTCGCCCACCAACGTGCTCGTCGCCTACGACGGCTCGGTCAAGATCGTGGACTTCGGCATTGCGAAGGCCGCGGCGGGCACCCACGTCACGCAGGCCGGCATGCTCAAGGGCAAGGCGTCGTACATGTCGCCCGAGCAATGCCGCGCGGGCACGGTCGACCGCCGCAGTGACGTGTTCGCCATCGGCATTCTGCTGTACGAGATGACCACGCTCACCCGCCTCTTCAAGGGCGAGAACGAGCTGGCGATCCTCCACCAAGTCCTGTCGGGCGCGGCCGAGCCCCCATCGCAGCGGCGCCCCGGCTATCCACCCGAGCTCGAGCGCATCGTGATGAAGGCGCTCGCTTCCGACCCCGCCAACCGCTACCCCACCGCCGAAGCCCTGCAAGCCGACCTCATGCGGTTCGGCCAGCAGAACGGGATTCGGCCCTCCAACCCGGCCTTGGGCCAGTTCCTGCGCGGGTTGTTCGGCAACAAACCGCTGCCGTGGTCCGACGCGCCTGCGCGGCCCAACAACCCAGCCGCACCCGCTGGCGGCGCGCAACCTCGGCCCCCGCAACCTCGGCCCCCGCAACCGCCACGCCGGGCTGCCCCGCCTCAGCCGCCGAGCCACCGTGGCATGCGTCAAGTCGAGGACCACGACGACGCCGACAAGACCACGACCCACGACCCGTCGCATCACGCGGTCCCTGCAGCGCGGCCCAACCAACCGCCGCGACCAGCCGCACCTCGTCCATCGCGTGGCCCTGGCTCCCGTGCTCCCGCCGCCAAAGCATGGCGCCCGGGCGGGGCTCGCAAAGCCCCGCCACCGCCACCGTCGCGGAGCCCCGCGCCCCCGACCGGCCCCACCACGGCGAAACAAGTGCGCCTCGGTGGGCAGCAAGCGCATGCGCCCAGCCGACCGACGGCCCCCCGCGGCGGAGCACCCAGTCCCGCATCCAGTCCGGCACCACCCGCCGCGCCCCCGCGCCCGCCGGCTGCCGCTGCGCGACCACCAGCCCCCGCACGGCCGCAACCTCAGGCCCGTCCGTCGGCGGCCTCCTACGCGCCTCCTCCTCCCGACTACGACATCGATCCCGAGGAGAGCAAGACCGCGATCGCCAGCCCCAAAGCGTTCGACCCGATGCAGGAGGCCAAGACCAAGGTCTCGGGCACCAGCGCCGAGGACGTGCGAGCGTTCATCGCCGCCGCGCCCGCAGCCAACCTGTCCACCGAGGACACGGGCTCGATGGCGGTCAAGACCCAGGTCGCGCCCCAGCGCAGTGAAGACGCCGTCGCAGCGTTTCTCGCCGCCGCGCCGCCCGCACAACTCGCCTCCGACAACCCCTCCCCGCTCGTCGCCAAGACCCAAATCGCGCCTGCCACTGCGGCGGAGATCAAAGCCCTGGCCGAAGCCGCCGCCAAAGCTGCCGGCAAGCCCGAGGCCCGCGACCTCTTCAGCGCGCCCGCGGCCCCGACCCGTCCCGGCGGAAAACCGTCCGGACCGGCCCCGCAATCTCCCGCCGCCGGACGCCAGCCGCCCGCACAGACGGGCAACACGCTCGCCCCCTCTCGGCCCGGCATGCCATCGCCCGCCGACCTCCCTCCGCCCGGAGGTGGTACCGCGCGGCCGAGCATGCCCTCCCCGTCCAGCCTCCCGCCTCCGGGCGGGTCGGCGGCCGCCGCGAGTGCGCCCACCCCACCGCCGCCGTCGGACCTTCCTCCGCCCGGGGGTGGCGCGCCAGGGGCCGCGATCCCGGCCAACCCTGCCAACGCCAACCGTCGAGACACCATCATGAACGCACCGGCGCAGCCGGCCGCGCTCGGTGGGGCCGTGCGCACGGTGTCTCCGGGCGCCCCTGCCCGCGCGGGCCAACATGCGGATCCATCGGACCCCTCGGACATGGACGAGGTCGCGACGATGCGAATGACGGTCGACCAGGCGCTGCACGACAGCGGCCGCTCCGCGTCGCATACGGTGCCCGCTCCGTCGCAGGCCCCCGCCGTCCCCGTGCAGGCGCAACACATGCCACAGCCGGTCCGGCATCCGCCGGCCGCCTCTCCCCTGCCGCCACCGCAGGCGCCGATTCAGCACTGGCAAAACGCCCAGCCGCAGAACAACCAGGCCGGCCACACAGTGCCAATGCCGATGGTCGACCTCGACGATGAGCCGATCGTCGTGCCCGGGCGCAACAGCAAGCTGATCGCGATGATCGTCACCGTCGTCGTCGGCCTGACCCTGGGCGCGACCGGGGTGTGGTTCTTCTTGCTCGACTGACGGGCTTGAACGTCGCTCGCTGCCCCGGCACGCTGAGCCCATGCGGGTCTGCTTCGTCTGCCTGGGCAACATCTGCCGCTCTCCCACCGCCGAAGGTGTCTTTCGACACCTGCTCGCCGAGCGTGGGCTGCAAGGCCAGTACCGGGTCGAGAGCGCGGGCACGGCCGCCTACCACGTGGGCGAGTCCCCAGACCGTCGCTCCACCGCGACCGCGGCTGCCCGCGGCATCGTGCTCGAAGGCAGCGCGGCCCGGTTCGATGCCGACGACTTCGAGCGGTTCGACTGGGTGATCGCCATGGACCAGAGCAACGAGCGCGACCTGCTCGAGCGCGCACCCTCGAGCGACGCCGCCGCCAAGGTAGCCCGGCTGCGCCGCTGGGACCCCGACGACGCCGCCGAGCCGGACGTACCGGACCCCTACTACGGCGGCGCGTCCGGCTTCGACGAGGTGCTCGACATCTGCCTGCGATCGTGCGCTGCCCTGCTCGACGAACTCGAGGCCGGGCGCAATGCATGAGGCCCTGCACACGCTGCTTCGCAGGGCCCTGGGTGCGTCCGTCGCCCAACAACGGCGTGTCGCAGGCGGCGACATCTGCAATGCGTGGCGCGTGACCTTGGACGACGGCCGGGTGGTGTTCGCCAAGGAGCACCCAAGCGGCGGACGGATGTTCGAGGTGGAGTCACAGGGCCTGCAGTGGCTCGCCGAGGCCGACGCACTGAGAACGCCCGCGGTGCTGGCGGTGTCCGAGCACGCGTTGGTCCTCGAGTTCATCGAGTCCGGCGGTCGCACTGACACGTTCGACGAAGCGTTCGGGCGGGGCCTCGCCGCACTGCATGCCCATACGCCGCCGCTGTTCGGCCTGGCTCTGCCGGGCGTCATCGCCTCGCTCCCCCAAGACAACACCCCAGAAGCGGACTGGGCGACCTTCTTCGGGCAACGGCGACTGCGCCCGCTCACCCAACGCTGCATCGAGCAAGGACGACTGCCGCCCGAGACCGGCGCGGACTTGGACGCGCTACTGCGGGTGCTGCCCGAGCGGGTCGGGCCGCCCGAGCCTCCTGCACGGCTGCACGGAGACCTGTGGTCGGGCAACGCCATGGCCGACGTGCACGGCGACCCGGTGATCTACGACCCCGCCCCTTACGGCGGACACCGTGAGATCGACCTGGCCATGATGCGCCTGTTCGGTGGTTTCTCCCCGCGGACGTTCTCCGCCTACGCCGAAGTGTCACCGCTGGCCGACGGACACGAAGACCGCGTCGAGCTCATGCAGCTCTACCCGGTCCTCGTTCACGTCGCGTTGTTCGGCGGGCACTATGCAGCGACAGCCCGTCGCATCATGCAGCGCTACGCCTGAGCTCAACTCGGGCGCTTGGCCTTGAATTCCTTGATGTCGATCGACTCGAGGAGGTCGGCGGGCAATCGGTTGCGGGTCACACTGCGGCTCGAACGCAGCGCGCGCGTCGCATCGATGCCCATCTTGGCGCTGCGGCCGTCTTCGCTGCGGCACGAAGGATCGAGCGGGGTGCCTTGTTCGTCGGCGAACACGTGCACCTTGGCGTCGGCCTGAGTCTGCAGCGCCACCGCGCTCATCACTTGGCGCAGGTCGGACGGGTCCACGTCGGCATCCACCACGATGACGTGTTTGGCGTAGATGTCGGCACGCAGCATCGCTTCGATCAGGCGCAGTGGCTCATCGTCGTTGACCTTGTCGATCGCCACGACGGTGGTCAGCGGCGCCGGCAAAGCGAGGTCGACGAAGTTCTCGGCGACCGCCGAGGCCATCGTTCGCGTGCGATGCTCGATCGCTGGCATCGAGAGCACCATGTGCTCCATGCGACCCGAGATGATGTCCTGAAACAAGAACTCGTTGCGGTGGGTCATCGCGGCCACCCGGAACACGGGGGACTGGGTGACCCCGGTGCCGTACCCGGTGAACTCACCGAACGGGCCCTCCCGCATGCGCTCGTCATGGCTCACGACGCCCTCGAGCACGAGTTCCGCACCCGCCGGCACGCACAGATCGGGCTGCGTCACGCAACGCACGACCTCCAGCGGCTGTTGCAGCAGGCCTCCGATGACGTCGTACTCCTCGACGTCGGCGCTGCCGGAGTAGAGCGTCCCCAACGCGACCAGTGGGTGCACCCCTACGAACACCGCCACCGGCATGTCCTCGCCTCGCGCGACGCACTTCTGAAAGATGCCGTCGAGGTGTTTGCCCTTTTCCATGACGATGCCGGTGCGATCTTTGCCGGCGATCATCATGCGGTGGTAGCTGAGGTTGGTCTTGCCCGTCTCGGGGTCCCGAGCGACCACGATCGCCGCGGTGAGGTACGGCTCGTCCGCATCGTCGAGGTGGTAGACGAGCGACGGCAACACGCCCAGGTCGACGTCATCGCCTCTGCGCACGACCTCCTGGCACGGCGCCGAGTCGACCAACGCCGGCGAGATCGGAGCGTCGGCCCGTGCAGCGTAGGTCGCGGAGACCTCACCGACCGAGCACCCCAGCGCCAACGCGAGCCGGCCCATCGAGCCACACACGTTGGTGACCACGGTGGGCTGGCTGCCCGCGACGTTGTGAAACAACAACATCGGCGACCGCCCCCGCTCCTCGAGCTTGGTGACGATCGCGGCCGTTTCGAACCTCGGCTGGACCTCTCGCTCGACGTCGACCACATCCGCCCGCCGCTTGGTGCGGACGGTCTCGATGAAGGTCCTCAGGTCGGTCATGCGGGGGGGTCCTCCGCAGCGTCCTGCCGGAGCTTGCCGCGGCTGACCTTGCCCGACCCTGTCTTGGGCAGCGGGGTGTCGCGAATGACGAACGTCTTGGGCACCCGCACGAACGGCAGCGATTCCAGGCAAAGCGCCTTGAACGTAGCCGCTTCGAGGGCCTCGCCTTCGGTGAGGTGCAGGTAGGCCACGATGCGCTCGCCCAGAGTCGGGTCCTTGATGCCGATGACCGCGACCTCGTCGACGCGAGGATGTTTGGCGAGCACCGCCTCGATCTCCTGCGGAAAGATGCGCTCGCCCGCGCTCTTGATCATCTCGGAGCTACGCCCCGCGAGATACAGGTGCCCGTCGTCGTCGAGATACGCCAGGTCTCCGGTGCGCAGGCGCCCCTGCGCGTCGATCTTGCCCAGCTCGCGGTGATCGCCGCTGACGTAGCCGAGCATGATGTTGGGACCCCCGGCTGCGACCTCCCCGATCTGCCCGGGGCCGACCGGTTGTTCGTCGCTGCCCAAGATCTCGAGCGTGGTGCCCGGCAGCGCCTTGCCCACCGAGAACTTGCCGCCCTGCGCTTTGACGAACAGCTCGTCGGGCCCGATGTACGTGATGCGCGGCGACGCCTCGGTCTGGCCGTAGGCGATGTGAATGCCGGTGTTGGGCAGCATGTCGTCCAAGCGTTTCAGCTCGTCGATCGGCAGCGCCCCCCCGGTGATCAGCACGTAGCGCAGGGCTTCGGGCGGCGTCTTGGACATCTTCGAGCGGTCCATGAGCTGCTTGAAGTGAAACGGCACCCCGGAGAACCCGGTGGTCTCGTGTTCGACCAGCTCGAGCAGCACCTTCTGGGGAAAGGCGAAGCCCGCCGAGAACACGATGGTGCCGGCCACCATGGCGTGCCACAGCAGCTGCATGCGGCCGTGAATGTAGTGGAGCGGGACAACCACGAGGATGCTGTCCTCGTGGGTCAGGCCCATCAACTCGTTGCCCGCCTCCAGGTTGGAGGCGAAGTTGTGGTGCGAGAGCATGACCCCATTGGGTCGGCCGGTGGTGCCCGAGGTGTAGACGATGAGCGCAGGGTCGTCGGGCTGTGCTTCGCAGGGTCCGGGCGTTCCGCCCTCGCCCAACACGGAGCCCAGCGTGACGACCTCTCGGCCCTCGGCAGCCAACGCTGCGGCGCACTCGTCCGTGGTCAGGACCAGGCTCGGCAAGCGCAGCGCCGACTCACCGATGCCGTGTTTGTTCGCCGGTTTGGGGTCGAGGCAGATCGCCTTGGGTGCCGCCTCGTCGAGCACCGCTTGAATGGTGTCTCGACCCGCGAGGCCCGGCACATCGACCGTGGCCGCACCCGCTTTGAGCACGCCCCAAAACCAGCACAGCGCGGGGAGCGTGTTGTCGCAGAGGATGGCGACGCGGTCGCCTCGTCCGACGCCACGGGCTTGGAGAAAGGCAGCGACGGCATCGCTGCGGCGGTCGAGTTCGGCAAACGAGATCCGGTCTTCCCCCTCGATCCCGCTCGCCCCACAGAAGATGGCGGCCGGCTTGTCCGGATGCGTCTTTGCATCCGCGCGCAGCCATTCGAACAGCAGCATGACGATTCCTCGCTGAGTTGAGGCTGAAGAGCCCGACCGCGCGCGGCCCCCTCCGGCGATGCCGGAAGGAGCCCTGCGATCACTTCTTGTTCTTCTCGATGTAGGCGGTGAGCGCCTTGACCGAGCCGAAGTTGTCGGGAGTGATGTCGTCGATCTCGACGTCGAAGCCGTACTGGCCTTCGATCCAGACGACGAGCTCCATCACGGCGGTGGAGTCGATGACGCCCTGAAGGCTAGCCTCGGCGTCGATGTCTGCCTTGCCGGGGGCGAGCTCTTTGGTGATGTAGCTGAGAAGGTCTTGCTCGGTACTCATGTTTCGTTCCGTGATGGATGGTTGGGTGGAAACTCAGAAGCGCTGGACGTCTCCGACGCGGTGCTGGTCGACCCGGCCTTGGTCGATGTGAACCCCCAAGCCGGGGGCCTCGACCTCGGCGTCGTCTCGATCGCGCGCGGGGTCATCGCCTCGGCCGCGATGGTGGCTGGATTCGCCCAAGATGTCCACCTCCAGCAAGAAGGCGTTCTGCCCCTTGCCGTCGAGGCACTCGAAGCCGTCTTCGCACCGGCCGAAGATTTCACTGGCCCGTGACAAGACCCCGGTCTCGCCGACCATCGTGCCGAGATGGAGCTGCACGCCAGCCTCGCGCGCCCTCGCACACAACCGATGCGCGCCCCACACCCCGCCGTTCTTGCCCAAGCGAACGTTGAAGATCGCCGCTGCGTCGTTGTCGATCAGCCGCTGCGCGTCGGCCAGGTCTCGGAGCGACTCGTCCGCCATCACGGGGATACCGGTTTGCTCTTGAATTCGCCGCAGCCCTTCGATGTCGTCCGCGACCACGGGCTGCTCGATCGAGGCCACGGACGCGACGGCCTGCAGTGCCGTCAGACGCTCGACGGCCTCGTCGGCCGACCACGCCGCGTTCGCATCGAGCCGCAGCGGCTGGGTCTTGAACACTTTGACGATGGCCGCCAAACGGTCCACGTCGTCGTCGAGCCCGACCTTCACCTTGACGTGTTTCTTGCCCGACAAACGCAAGGTGGCGCAGTAGCGGGCGAGCTTGTCGGTCGGGGTTTCGAAGCCGACGATGACACCAGCCGGCAGCTCTTGGTGTGCAGCGCCGCCGAGCACCGCCGAGAGCGGCTCCCCGCGTGACTGCCCCAGCGCGTCGAGCAGCGCGAGGTCGAACCCGCACAGCGTCGCGAGCTTGGGACCGCGCTCCTGGGCGCGTGCCTCCAGCCAGCCGGTCGCGTCCGCCCACGTCTCGAACTCTCCGCCAACGAGGGCCCGCGCCAAGCCAGGTCCTTCGGTGGAGAGCACATCCTCGATGGACTCCCCGGTGACGTACTTGCGGGGCTGAATCTCTCCCCAGCCGCGGACGCCGGCGTCGGTCTCGACACAGACCAAGATGGCGTCCGCGTGGTTGCGCTCGTGCAAGGCGTGTTTGAACGCCCGCTTGAGCGGAATGCGAACGTGTTGAAGCTCGACGGATCGGACGCGCATCATCCCCCCATGGAAACGCCGCCGCAGACGTTGAGCGACTGGCCGGTGATGCCCTGGGCTTCGGGCGACATCAGGAACAGCGCCAAACCACCGACCTCGCGGGCGGTGATCAGGCGTTTCTGCGGGCTCTCTTCGATGACCTCTTGCAGATAGGTGTCGGCGTCCTTGCCGAACAGCTTGGCCCGCTTCCCCATCGCGTCGCGCACCAGATCGGTCTCGACGAACCAGGGGCAGATCGCGTTGACCGTGATGCCGATCTTGGCGACCTCGAGTGCCACGGACTTGGTCAGCCCGAGGATCGCGGCCTTCGACGATGCGTAGGCGCTGTAGTACGCGGCGCCGACCTTGGCCGAGACCGACGAGACGTTGATGATGCGACCGGACTTCTGGCGGATCATCGCGCGAACGGCGAGACGGCTGAGACCGACCACGGGGAACACGTTGACGTCGTAAACGTTGCGCACCTGCGCATCCTTCGACATCACGAGGTTCGCGACGTAGTTCGTGCCGGCGTTGTTGACCAACACGTCCAGACGCCCGAACGCGTCGGTCGCGGCCTTGATGAGCGCCTTTTGAGCCGCCTCGTCCGTCACGTCGGTCGGCACGGCCAACGCGGTGCCGCCGGCGGCCTCGATCTCGGCCACGACACGATCCAGCTGGTCCGCACTGCGAGCGGCCAGCACCACCTTCGCGCCCGCTTCGGCGGACATCTTGGCGATCGTCTCGCCGATGCCCCGACCCGCTCCGGTCACGACCACGACCTGGTCGGTCAGCGTGATCTTCACACCCGCAACACACCGGGCCACGGCCCCGTTGTCAACGTGAGACTGCTCAACGCTCGGCGGCGTCCCGTTGCCGAACACACGAGGGGTGACATCGCCGTGTCATCACGTGAAGCGCCGGGACGCGGGTGGGTCCGCCTGTATCATGCGTTCCACTCCAGGGAGAGACACGAGAGATGTCGAAGTTCAACACCCCCGCGGAAAATGTTCACTCCACGCTCCGGGAATGGATGCTCGTCGACGGCATGGACGTCGTCTACGACACCGAGCGCAGCCGAGGTTCTCGCTTCGTCGATGCGCGCAACGGAGACGAGTACATCGACCTGTTCTCGTTCTTTGCCAGCATGCCGCTGGGCCACAACCATCCCGGTCTCGAAGACACGGCCTTTCGCGAGCGACTGCTCGCCGCCGCGCTGGTCAAACCGTCCAACTCGGACATCTACACCGAGGCGATGGCCGACTTCGTCGCCACGTTCGGTCGCACGATGCCCGAGGGCTACCGCAACCTCTTCTTCATCGAAGGCGGAGCGCTCGCGGTCGAGAACGCGCTGAAGGTCGCGTTCGACTGGAAGGTGCGCAAGAACATCGAGAAAGGGCTGATCTCGGGCGACGGCGATCCCGACTTGGGCACCAAGGCGCTGCACTTCCGCAACGCGTTTCACGGCCGCTCCGGCTACACGCTGTCGCTGACCAACGGCACCTCGCCCAACAAGACCAAGTTCTTCCCCAAGTTCCCTTGGCCGCGTGTCACCGCCCCGGGCGCTCGTTTCCCGCTGACCGGTGACAACCTCGCCGCGACCGAGGCCGCCGAGAAGTCCACGCTCGCCGAGATCCACGACGCGATCAAAGCCAACCCCAACGACATCGGCGCAATCCTCCTGGAGACGATCCAGGGCGAGGGCGGCGACGTGCACTTCCGTCCCGAGTTCATGAAAGCGCTGCGGGACCTCTGCGACAACGAGGAGATCCTGCTGGTCTTCGACGAAGTGCAGACCGGCATGGGCCTCACCGGCAAGTGGTGGGCCTTCGAGCACACCGGGGTACAGCCCGACGTGTTCTCGTTCGGCAAGAAGGCTCAGGTCTGCGGTATCGCGGCGAGCGAGCGCGTCAACGAGGTCGACAGCTGCTTCAAGGTCAGCAGCCGGATCAACTCCACCTGGGGCGGCAACCTGGTCGACATGGTTCGCTGCGCCCGCTACATCGAGCTCATCGAGCAGCACGACCTGCTGAAGAACGCGACCGAGCTGGGGCACCACCTGCTCGAAACCCTGCGCGGCATCGAGTCCGACTTCGACCAGGTCAGCAACAGCCGCGGCCAAGGTCTGATGCTCGCGTTCGACCTGCCTTCGGCCGACGCCCGCGACGCGCTGATCAAAGCGCTGTGGGACGCAAAGACGATGGTCCTCCCCTGCGGTGCCAACAGCGTCCGGTTCCGGCCCTTCCTCGACGTCAGCCGCGACGACGTGGACGAAGCCGCCAAGCGCATCCGCACCGCGCTCGACGCGATGTAGCCCCGCCTGGGCACACGGCTGCAAGGGCCACCGCGCTGATGCGTGGTGGTCCTTCTTGCATTCGGTCGATGCATTCCACGTGGGCATGCTCGCAGGCTGTTCATGCCGCGCCCACGGTGTCCCGGGCCTCACACAATGCGCCCGCGACCGAGGGCAGCGCGCCGCTATCCTGAGTCTATGGTCGTGCGCCCCCATTCCCTCGCACCTCTGCTCGCATCCGCCGTGCTTGCCTTCGGGTGCGGAGACGACGGCGGCGAGGCTGGCGGCGAGGAGACGCAGGGCATCTCCGACTCGGGCATCAACATCACCGGCAGCAGCGGTGGCACCAACGAAACCGAGGAGCTGCTCGATGTGGGGGCCGGCGGCGAGGGGCCAGACCCCACAGGCAGTGGGGACTGTCCGGGCAACGACGGCATGACCGAAGACGCCTACAGCATCATCTGGATCGCCAACTCGCCCGAAGGCACCGTCTCCAAGATCGATACCCGCACCGAGACAGAGCTGGCCCGATACTTCACGGGGCCGACGCAAGGGCTCGACGACCCCTCGCGCACATCGGTCAACTTGTCGGGCGATGTCGCAGTGACCAACCGAGCGGGCAGCGTCACGAAGATCGCCAGCGTCGAGGAGAACTGCAAGGACACCAACGGCAACGGGGTGATCGACACCTCGACCGGAGCGGGCGACGTCAAGCCGTGGGGCGAGGACGAGTGCGTGTTGTGGCACGTCGCGCTGGGTGGAGACGGCAACAACAACCACGGTCCGCGGCCCACCGCGTGGGATGGCGGCGCAGGAGCGTCGGGCGGCACCTGCAACACGCCCAACGAAAACCTCTGGGTCGGCTACTGGGACGCGGTCGGCAACAACGGCGAGTTTCGCCGCATCGACGGTGAGACCGGCACCGTCGTCGACACCATCTCGGTCCCGCTGTGGAACGCGGCCGGCACCGACTACGGACCCTACGGCGGCGCCGTCGATGGCCAGGGCAACCTGTGGGCGATCGGCCTGTTCGAGAACCTAATCCGGATCGACGCGCAGACCCTCGAGGTCAGCCGCTGGTCGATGCCCGAGGGTGCCGAGCCCTACGGCATCGCAATCGATGCGGACGCGGGGGTCTGGACCGCAGGCTGGACGGGCATGATCACCCGCTTCGACCCCACGACCGAGCAGTTTCAAACGCTCAACGCCTCCGGCGGCCGACGCCTCCGTGGGCTGCAGGTCGATCGCGAAGGCACGGTCTGGATCGCGGCCAACGAGCCCTGCGGCGCGGTCTCGGTCGATGCGGCGAGCATGACCATTCTCGACGAGAACATCGCGCTACCGGACTGCGTGGGCCCGGTGGGCGTGAGCATCGACGTCGATGGCTCGGTGTGGCTTCCGGACCGCGAAGGCAACAAGGCCTACAAGCTCGACCCGCAGACCCTGCAGTCGACGACGTTCGAGGGGTTGGTGGGTCCCTACACCTACTCGGACATGACCGGCGCCGGCCTGGGTCTGGTCGTGAACCCGCCCGCAGGCTGAGGCTCAGCGCGCCGCCAAGGCCAGGCTCTGCTCGACCGAACCCACCTCGCCGTGGGCGTCGAAGAGCGTGCCCTGGTTCATGCCGATACCACACGCGTCACCGCGCGCCCGAGCACGCAGCCCCACCCACTCGCCGACGAACGGGCGGAACAGGCGAACGCCGAGATCGGCGTTGACGAACAGGAACCCTTGGGCGGGCAGCGCCGTGCAGACGCCGTTTTGCGCGTCGGCGACCAAGTACACCGACTCGATGGGTGTCGTCGGCCGCCCCGACACGAGCGGGACCTTGGCCCGGGCCCACACGGCGACCGGCCCCGCCGCGTTCCATGTGCCTTCGACCTGGCGCATGTCGACGCCATCGAGATAGCCGACCGGGTGCGGATACGGAAACGCGATCGGAGGCGCATCCTCGGGTGGCGGTGGCGAAGGCCGGGCCTCGCAGTGCGGCGGCGGGACCTCCAGCGGTGCGAGGGCGATGCGCATCCCGGTCGCCGCGGCCACCTCGTGAATGCCGCAGGACAACGTCGCACGGACCCAGTCCACGCGACGCCCCTTGCGAAGCCACTGCACGGACACCGAGAGCTCTTCCATGGGAATCGGCCGCAGCAGCTCCAAGTTCGCGCGCACGAGCAGCCGTTGCTGCGCGTCCTCGCCAAAGGTCGCCATGGCGCCTGCCAGCAACGCCGCCGGTGGCCCGCCATGCTGAAACCCGGCGGCCCAAGGCCCCTGGGTGAGCGCGGTGGGCTGGTAGCCCCCTTCGGTCGGAACGTAGAACGCGGAGGGCAACGACTCCATGGTCGTTCGCTACCACGTCAGGCCGCGATCGCCGGCCCCGTCCATGCAGCGGGGGCCTGCGTCGACAGGCCCAGCAGACATCGAAGCGCCTGCACGCAACGGTCCGCGGCGTGTCCGTCTCCGAACGGGTTGCACCACGGCCGAGCCTGCGCGTACGCGTCGTCGTCCTCGAGCCACCGCCCAGCCGATTGCTGCAACCGCCGGGCGTCCCAACCGACCAACTCGGCCCACCCGCGCTCGAGCGCTTCGGGGCGCTCGGTTCGATGGCGCGTGACGAGGACCGGCACCTGCAGACTCGGCGCTTCCTCTTGAATGCCGCCCGAGTCGGTGATCGCAAACCTGCACCTACCGAGCAGCCACAACAACTCGCGATGCCGCAGCGGTGGCAGGCACCGCACGTTCGGACACGCCTGCAGTGGCGTGAGCACCTCCTGCACCGCGGGGTTCGGGTGCGACGGCATCAGGATCTCCAGCCCCGGAAACGCGTCGGCCAAGCCCGCGACGCCCCGCACGACCTCGGCCGCTCCGCGCGGCAAACTCTCGCGGCGGTGGTGCGTGAACAGGACTCGGGTCCGCGGGGCCGAGAACCCACGAAGGCGTTGGGTGGGGGCGTCCGGCCCGAGCCCGGACAGCGCACGCTGCACCGCGTCGACAATGGTGTTGCCCGTGACGACGATGGCGCGAGGCTCGATGCCTTCGTCGACGAGGTGTTGACGCGCGCGCCGGGTCGGCGCGAGGTGGAGCGTGGCGAGCCGAGCGATACGCACCCGGTTGCCTTCCTCGGGCCACGGATGCGCGAGGTCCCCGGTGCGCAGCCCCGCCTCGACATGCACGAACGGAGTCCCGCACGCCGCCGCGGCCTCGGCCGCCGCGACGACCGACCCGGTGTCTCCTTGCGCCACGACGGCATGCGGTGCCGCGGTCTCGATCGCGCGACGCACCCGCGCCAGCAGGACCTCCGGCCGAGCACCGCGCGCGGGACCCACCGGTGGAGAGGCCCCCAACGCATGCGCGTGGGGCTGGACCAGGCCAGCGTGTTGACCGGTCCAGCACACCTGCAGCGTCAGGTCGCGGTGCCCCTGTGCCGCGCGCACGACGGGTGCCAGCTTGACCGCCTCGGGTCGTGTGCCGACCACCACCAACACCCGCTTCACGCCGCCATCGTACCAACTGCAGCCGGCCCCTCGCACCGCTGTTAGAGCGCCGATCGGTTTGAAACGGCTTGCAAGGTGCGGCTGTGGGCGCTTGTCGCAAGGCGCGAGGCCGAAGGCGGACTGGAGGTCCGTCGAGCGCGGAGCAACGCCGCGACAAGTGGCCACAGGCGTGCATTGCGGGTCGATTTCAAACCGGTCGGTGCTCTAGTGTACGCCCGATGCGCTCGCGCTCATCCATGTGGTTCGCCGCAGCCCTGGCGATGTCCGGCTGCCGCAGCGACCCCCCGCGAACGGCCCCGGTCCCCTCCCCCGCCGCACCCGTGCCGGATGTCGCGTGCGAGGACTCGCCGGCGGCCGCTTCGACGTGGGCGCTGCAACCGCGACCCGATGGCGCGCTCGAACTCCGGGTCGACAACGCCCGGCTGCTCGAGGTCTGGCATGGAGGATTTCGAACGCCCCGCGAGAACGCCAAACCGACGGTGCGACGCATGCCCGGCCCCGACGGCGAGCTGCACTTCGAAGTCACGTTTGCGTCGCTGCCGGTTCGCGTACGCGGGCGCGCCACCCAGCCCGATCCCGAGCACATCCGGATCGACTACACCATCGAGTCCTCCCAGCCGCTGCGCGACGTCGCGGGGGTCGGTCTGCAGATCGACATCGCGGCCGACGGCTGGGGACTGCGGCCGGAGATGTTGAAGGTGTCGCAAGCCCGCGACGTTCGGCTCGACGTGCCGGCACACGGCCCCGTGGAGTTCTCCTTCGACGCAGCACAGGCCCCGCACACCTTCGTCGACGCCGCCAAGCCCACCCGGGTACGCGTGGCGTGGCTCGAGGGAGACTCTCCGGCGGGGGTCATCGAGAGCTCGTTGACGCTCGCCCTGCCCGGGCCCGTGCGACTCGAGCCACCGGTGGCGATGCGGTATGGCCCCCCTGCCGACGCGGGTTGGGTCCGCAACGCCCTGGTGCACGACGACTGGCCCGTCGACCTCAGCGCGCTCAACCGTGCACACGGACGCGCGGGCAGTCATGGCCGCGTACGCGTCGACGGCGACGCTCTACGGTTCGAAGACGGCACCCCTGCGCGGTTCTGGGGCACCAACATCGCCGCGTCGGCGCTGTTTCGGGCCGACGACGCGACGATCGAACGACAGGCCAAGCGCTTGTCGGCACTCGGCTACAACCTCGTGCGCCTGCATCACCACGACTCGGCATGGGTGGGTCGCAACGTCTTCGACACCGCCGGCGGCACGACGCAAGTCCTCGACTCCGGATCCGTCGAACGCCTCGACCGCTGGATCGACACCCTGGCCGAAGAGGGCATCTACGTGTTCGTCGATCTGCACACCGGACGCGAGTTCCTCCCGGGCGACGAGATCCCGGGGTACGCCGACATGTCGCTCGGTCCCCATCCTCGCCAGGCCCGCGGTTTTCAGTACATCAACCCGCGGGTGGAAGCCTTGCTGGAGGGGTTCGCCGCGGCCTACTTGCGCCGCAAGAACCCCTACACGGGCCGCCCGTGGGCCGACGAACCCGCGGTCGTCGGCGTCATGCTGACCAACGAAAACGACCTCACGCACCACTTCGGGGTCGGCTTTCGCCGCGGCACCGGGCGAGAGACCCACATCGCGCTGTTCGATGCGCTGGCCCGCACGATCATCGACGACCTCGGGTTGCCGAAGAACGCCGCAAAGGCCGTGCACCGCCCCGGTCCAGGCAAGGTGCTGTTGGCGGAGATGCAACACCGCTGGGATGCGCGGGCCCTGGCCCACCTGCGCGGGCTCGGCGTGAAGGCCCCCACGGTCACCACCAACTTCTGGGGGTTCGAGTCGCTGCTGAGCCTTCCTCCCCTGACTGCGGGGGACATGATCGACGTGCACAGCTACGGCAAGTCCGAGGCCTTGTCTCGCAACCCGCACCACGAGGCGCACTGGCTGCATCACATCGCGACCGCCCAAGTCGCAGGAGCACCGCTGACGGTCACGGAGTGGGCGGTGCCCAAACCCGAAGCGGACCGTTTCACGGCCGCGTTGTGGATGGCGGCCATGGGCAGCCTGCAGGGCTGGGACGCTCTGATGGCCTACAACTACGCCCAGATGCCCCTGGGACCGGCGCCGCAGCGTCCGTCCGCATGGGGGCAACGCGTCGACCCGGCCCAGCTGGGGCTGGCTCCCACCGCGGCCTTGCTGTACCGGCGCGGCGATGTGCAACTCGCCCAGCGCACCTACGCCATCGCCCCCTCGCTCGAGGCGCTGTGGGACGGCCACGCCAGTCCGAAGAACCGCGCAGCGTTGCGCACCGCCCCCGAGCAGTCCCGCATGGTCGTGGTGCTTCCGGACCACCCCAAGCTCGGATGGGACTCGGCGAGCCCGGTCCCCGAAGGGGCGACGGTCGTTCGCGATCTGTCGACCGACCTTCTCGGCAAAGGCACCGCGGTCCAAGCGGACACCGGAGAGCTCGAACGCGACTGGGCGCAGGGCGTACTGCACCTCGACGCCCCCAACGTGCAGGCCGTCTCCGGATGGATCGGGGGCCACACCCTCACCCTCGGCGACCTCGAGGTGACGGTGCAGACGCCTAAGGCGACCGTCGCCGCGATCGCCCTCGACGACCGACCGCTGTCCGAGAGCCAGCGTGTCCTCGTCACCGCGGTGGGTCGGGCCACACCGCAGCCGGACGGGTCGGTCCTGAGCGAACCGATCGTCGGGGAGATTGCGCTCCGCACGCAGTCGGCGCTCAAGATCGCACCGCTGAACGCACGCGCCCGCGCCCGCGACCTTCCCGCCGAGACTCCGGCCACCCCCGGGCAGCGCGATGGCGCCTGGCTGCGGTTTTCGCTGCCCCAGGCCCCCACCCACTGGTTCATCGTCGGCGCCCATTCCCCAGCACCGTGATGATCAAGCCGCGCACTGCGGGTTGGAAGCGGCCCAGGCACGACATAGAATGAGCGCGGTCGCGCAGATGCGCGGCCGGCGAGAGCACGCGTGTCAGACGAGCGGGCAGCATTCGCAGGGCAGATCACCGACCTTCCGGTGGTCGAACTGCTCCGAACCATCAACACCGGAAAAAAGACGGGCGTCGCGCGTTTCGAGACCAACCTCGGCACGGCCACCGTCTGGTTCCGCGACGGCAACTTGGTCGACGCCGACATGGGTCGCTTTCACATGGGCGACGCGGTGCGCCGCCTCATGGGGACCGACGCCGGGTCGTTCGAGGTCGAGTTCAAACCCGTCACGCGGCGCCAACTGATCCAAGAGAAGACGGCCGAGTTGCTGGACGCCGGGTCCAGCCAGCCCGTGCCTACCCCACCACCCCCACGCCGCAAGCTCACCCTGCCCGCGTCGGCGGAAACGGCAAAACGGGGACCCCGGACGCGCACGCCGCGGAGCGGGACCAGCTGGCGACCGACCGGTGGCGGGCCTGGCAAGGATGGCGGAGGCGGCGCCGCATCCCCGGACATGTTGCGGCGGCTCGAAGCATTGCGCCGGGTCGCAGACCAGCAGCCTCCGCGGGCCGACGTGTTGTCCTCGACCGACGCGCTGGGTGCTTCCCCGGAGGCGGACGCCACCGAGCCCCCGACCCCGCGACGCACGACGGGGGAAACCCCTCAGGCCGGGTTGGAGGCGCTCAACCGACTCGCACAGAAGGCCGCAAAAGCCACTGAGCTTCGCTCGCCCGCCAAGCCGCCCAACGCCACGCCCTCCACACCGCCCCAGCCGATCGAGGTCGGCGATGCGGTCGAGATCGTCACGGACGTCGTCGCCGACGTCGAGGTCGTCACGGACGTCGTCGCCGACGTCGAGGTCGTCGAGACCCCCGACGTCTCCAAGGACGAGCCTCGCCCACAACCGCAGGCGGCACCGAAAGCCGAGCCACCACCGGCTCGCCCCTCCACCGAGCGCAAGCCCGAGCGGCCCAAGACCGGTCCCCGCACGACGCTGGCCACCGCGACCCCGCCGCGCCGCAAGCGAACGTCGGCGGGCATTCCCGCGATGCTCGATGGGCCCAAGGCCCAACCGAAACCCAAGCCTCCGACCGGTGAGACGAGCGCTGCACCTGCAGCCCAGCCGGACGAGCGCACCGCCGACACGCCCCCCACCGCCGCGACCGAGGAAGCGCAGAAGCCCAAGGACAACAACGGCTGGAGCTTCGTCGACCCGACCCTGAAGAAGGACGAGTTCGAGGACGAGAGGACCGACCGCACCCTGATGCGGATGGGTCCGCTCCCGCTACCCCAGGCGCCGTCGAAACGCCCCGGCGGAAATCGCAAGCAACCGCCGCGTGCCCAGCCCACGGATCGTCAGGCGCACCCCACCCGAGTCGACCCCGCCGACGATCTGAGCGACCCGCTGCCGATCGGCACCTCCTGGTCGGCCCCCGCCCACATCTCCACGCCGCGAAGCAAGCCCATCGAGAGCGACCACAGCCCCAAAGCTGGCGGCGAGATCGGCAAGGGCGGCCGCGTGAGTGCTGGCAAGACGGTCGTCGCGTTCTCCCCCGAGCGCCCCCCCGACCCCGAGCCCGGCGCCACGATGACGCACGGGTTCCGCCCGCTGACCGAAGCCGAAGCCAGCGGCAAAGTGCCTCGAGCCGCGACTCCAGGGAGGATCGATCGCGCCTCGGCTGTCGCGAACAAGATCGGGTTGGCGCAGCCGCCCAAGGCCGAGGCGCCCGCCGAGAGCAGCAACGCCGGCGCGGCGCAAGTGGGCCGCTACGAGGTGCTGCTCCGCATCGCCCGCGGCGGCATGGGCACGGTCTACCTGTGCCAGGTCACCGGTGCCGGCGGCTTCCGACGCCTGTTCGCGCTCAAGGTCATTCGCGACCATCTCAGCCGCAACGAAGAGTACGTGCGCATGCTGCTGCAAGAGGCGCGCATCGCCTCTCGGCTGCACCACCCCAACGTCGTCGGCATCGTCGACATCGGCAACCTGGCCAACCAGCACTACCTGGTCATGGACTACGTCGAGGGGTGCACGCTGTCCGAGCTGCTCAAGGTGCACCGCAAGACACGGCCGCCGCACCTCATCATTCCGATCGTGCTCGATGCGCTGACGGGCCTGCACGCTGCCCACACGCTCACCGACGACGACGGCTCCCCCCTCACCCTGGTGCACTGCGACTTCTCCCCGCAGAACATGTTGGTCGGCACCAACGGCATCTGCCGCATCACCGACTTCGGCATCGCCCGGGCCTCCAACGCCCTGCCCGAGCGCTCCAGCATCACGCGCGGCAAGCCGGCCTATCTCGCACCCGAGCAGATCACCGGGCGCCCCTTCGATCACCGCGCCGACATCTTTGCGGCCGGCGTCGTGTTGTGGAACGCGCTCACGGGTGAGCAGCTATTCAAAGGCGACACGCCCGAAGAGGTGCTCGACAAGGTGCTCAACATGGCGATCCCCGCCCCGAGTTCGGTGGGTTTGCGCCCGCCCAAGAAGCTCGACAAGGTCGTGCTCCGAGCGCTGCAACGCGACCCGGCCCAGCGCTACCAGACCGCCGAAGAGATGCTCATCGAGCTGCGCAAGGTCGCGATCGGATCCGACCTGCTCGCCCCGTCCAGCGAGGTCGCACAGTGGGTGGCCGACACGTTCGGCGCCCAGCTCGAGCTGCGACGGCAGGCCGCTGGCCTCGCGCCTGGAGGTCTCACGGGCGGCTCGGCAGCCACCGAGCCCAAAGAAGTCACCGCCCTCGCGTTGCGAGACGAGTCCCCCGCTGCCGACGATTCGGCGACCCACGCCCTCCTGTCCCAACCTGCATCCGCGGCCGACGCGTCGCAAACGATGATGCTGCAGTCGGGCAAGGCGCCCAGTGCAGCGGCGGCCCCCGCAGCACAACGGGCCAGCGACGCGGTCCTCGGCGCCCGCGCGCGCAAGCTCGTGGTCGGGCTGGTCATCTCCGCGTGCGCTGCGGTGCTCGCCGTCGCTGTGGTTCGCCCCGAACTGCTGACCGGCGGCATGCTCGACGAGGGCGGCGAGTACATCGACCTGGGCACTCCAGACGACGAGCCCAACTTCGAGGCCGAGGCGTCGAAGACCCCGCCGGCCAAACCCAAGGCCCCCGCACAAGACGGCAAGGCGCCCCCGCCCTCCCCCACGCCGGGCGAGCCAGAGACACCCGCGCCGACGGAGCCGGATCCGGCCGTGGCCGATCCCACGCCACCGATCGAGCCCGAGCTTTCACCGCCGACCAAGCCGGCGACCGAAGACCTCCCGGCACCGACGCCCAAGCCTGCCGACAAGCCCAAGCCTGCCGACAAGCCCAAGCCTGCCGACAAGCCCAAGCCTGCCGACAAGCCCAAGCCCGCCGACAAGCCCAAGCCTGCCGACGAGCCCAAGCCCGCCGACAAGCCCAAGCCCGCCGACGAGCCCAAGCCCGCCGACAAGCCCAAGCCTGCCGACAAGCCCAAGGACGACGCGCCCGAGCTACCGAGCGCGCCGACCTTCGACGGCTTCCCCAGCGACTGAGTGGGGCGACGGCCCCAGCCGTCCTGCGTCCCGCAAACGTTGGGGCGAGCCTCAGCTCGCGCCCTTGTGGAACAGCACCGTCGGCACGGTCTTGAGCAGGATCTTGATGTCCATCCAGAGGCTCCAGTTGTCGATGTACTCGAGGTCGAGCTGCATCCACTCCTCGAAGTCGATCTGGTTGCGACCGCTGACCTGCCAGAGCCCGGTGAGACCCGGCTTGACGGACAAGCGACGCCGCTGCCACGCCTCGTAGTCCTCGACTTCCGAGGGGAGCGGCGGCCGGGGACCGACGAGGCTCATGTCGCCCATCACGATGTTGAAGAACTGCGGGAGCTCGTCGATGCTCGTCTTGCGAATGAAGCGGCCCACCGCGGTGATCCGAGGGTCTCGCTTGATCTTGAAGACCGGCCCGCCCATCTCGTTGAGGTGCATCAACGCGGCCTTCTTGGCCTCCGCGTCGACCACCATCGAACGGAACTTGTACATCGTGAACTTGCGACCGTTGCGACCGGCCCGGATCTGCTTGAACAGCACTGGGCCGTTGGAGTCGAGCTTGATCGCGATCGCGGCCACGATCATGATCGGTCCGGCCAGCAGAATGCCGATACTGCCACCGACGATGTCGAGCACCCGCTTGAGCGCCAGCTGAGCCTCCGCCGTGGGCGTCCGGCGCAGGCCGATCATCGGCTGGGCCACGCCGGAGACATTCGCGAGTTCCATCTTGCCGCCCGCGGGGACCTGCGGCGGCAACGTCAGCAACACGTCGACGCCGCGATCGTCACAGGCCGACAGCGCGTCCCGAAAGACGTCGGGGGACTTGCCGGGCACCGCGAACACGACCTCGTCCACGGGCATGCGATCGAGCAGCGCGTCCAAAGACCCGACGTAGCCCAACCGCGGCCGGGCCTGCGGGTTGCTGGACTCGCCCATCACCCCGACGAAGCCCTGGATCTCGAGGCGGATCGGGCTCGCTTGGCTGAGCTGCTGAGCGAATTCGACCGCACGAGGTCCGGTCCCGACGATCACGACCCGGTGCGCATCCCCGCGGCGGCGCCGAAACGCCCGTACCAGCTCCAGCAGGACCACCCGGCCGAGCGTCAGGGTGATCAGCTGGACCACCGCGAACATCACCACGAACGTCCGGGAAATGAACGTGAGCTTGAAGAGGAACGCCAGCAGGATCAGCATGCCGACGCCCATCGCGACGGCCTGAAGGTACCGCCACGCGATCCGACGATGCGCGATGCGAAAGTCGTAGGCCTTGGCGTACTGCAGCGACAACGCCCACAGGGGCAACAGCGCGAGCAACAGGAGCTGGTAGTCCTCCGGCGCCAGCGGCGGTGGTCGTTCCCCGATCCAGTGGGCGACACGCCGAAGCGGTGCCGGCAGGTCGCCCGGATTGACCCGCGAAAGCGCACTGCGAAAGTACAGCGAAGCGATGAACGCGAGCGCGCTGACGACCGTGTCGACTCCGAGGAGCACGCGACGAACGAAGGTGGTTCTGCGACGCCACATGAATCGAGCCCGAGAAGCGCGACCGTACGCGGGGTTGCGAGCGATATGCGCAGCAACCGCGAAGCACGGGCATGGTGTCAGGTTTCGAAGACAGTGAAAACCCCAAGAGCGCCGCCGTACGTTCCGGATCGGGGCCTCACGACGAGCCCCGCGGACCGCTCGACACGCGGTATGCTAACCACCAACACCGAGCACGATGGTCAACCCGAACCGAACCGGTCGAACGCTCGTCCCCGGCATGCAACAGGGCCAGGGCGCGGGTCTCGACGCCATGCTCGAAGTCGTCGGTGACAGCCCGTCCGCAGGATCGGCCCACGCGTTCTTGCTGGTGATCAGCGGCTCCGAGCCCGGCCGCCTGCACGTGCTCGAAAAGCCCGAGCTCGTGATCGGCCGCAGCAAGTACGCGGACATTCGCATCAGCGAACGAGCGATGTCCCAACAGCACGCCAAGATCGTGCAGTCCGGCGACGGGCACCGCCTCTACGACCTCGGCTCCACCAACGGAACCTTCGTCAACGACCAGCAGATCGAGTCGGTCGATCTCCGGGCCGGCGACGTCGTGCGCACCGGCGAAACCGTCTTCACGTACATGGCCTCGGGGTCCACCGCAGCGGTCGGTGGTTCGGACAGCACCATGACGCTGCCGCCGCGAGGCGGGCGCGCCCGGCCGGTCGAAACCACGCCGGTCTTGGGCACCGCACAGCCGCAAGGCGCCGCAGGTGGCCCCGGGGGAGCCCCGCCATCGGGAGGCGGCGCGCTGGTGCTTCGTTCCCAAGTGGCCCCGGCTGCCGTCGGCGTCATGCCGCAGGTCATCGGCGTGCCCGCGGCCGCCCCGGCCGAAGAGGAGAGCGACCCGATCGGGCTGATCATCAAGGTCCTCGACTTCGCCCGGCGCTACTGGCTTCAGATCGCGATCTTCACCGTGCTCGGGCTCGGCCTGGGCGTGCTCAGCTACAAGTTCGCCAAGCCCCCCGTCGTCGCGAAGTTCGAGGTGCAGCTGATCCAGCCGCCCGCCGACAACATGATGACCAAAGGCCGGCGCATGAACCTCGAGTTCTTCCGCTCGGCACAGAAGAGCTTTCGCAGGCCCGCGATCATTCGCGCGTCACTCGAGGCGCTGGGCGAGACCGAAATCTCGCAGAACCGCCTGCGCAAGATTCACGACTCGCTCACCTTCAAGCAGGCCAACCGTCGCGAAGCCAAAGACGTCTACGAGGGCAGCTACCAGGCCAAGACCGCCGACGAAGCGCTCGACTACCTGCGGGTGCACCTCAAGATCTTCATCGACACCGAGATCGAAAAGGCGATGAAGGTCCTGCACGTCGAGGTCGAAACCCTCGAAAAGAAGCTCAAGCAGGCCGACGAGGACCTCAACGCCACCGAGCAGGCCGTGATGGCGTTCCGCCAGGAGCACAGCGAAGGCCTGCCCGAGCAAGCCCAAGCCATCTACCAAGAGATGATGGCTCTGCGGACGGCCAAGGGTGCAACCGCGGGCGAGGTCACGCGGGCCTCCGAGATGGTGAAGTCCTCGCGCAAGAAGCTCAAGTCGCAGGCACCCGAGCTGCAAAGCCGCATCGACCTGGCCCGGCCCTACGAAGAGTCGATCGCCGAGGTCAACCAGGCGCTCGCCGAAGCACGGGCCGCCGGCAAGGCCGGACAACACCCCGACGTCATCAAGCTCAAGCGCCAAAAGGCCAGCCTCGAAAAGCAGCGCGACGAGGTGCTCAAGAACGGCACCAGCAAGATCGTGCGCGAGAGCAACCCGCTGTACGAAGGCCGCCGCGACGCCAAGACCGACGCCGAAGCCGAACTCCGCATCGCTCAGGCTCAGCTTGGACGGCTGACCAACGACATGGAGCGGGCCAAGAAGCTGGTCGACGCCCTGCCCCGCCTGCAGCGCGAGTACGCCGAGCTCACCCGCAGCGACGAAGCGACCAAGGCCGTTCGCAAGCGCATCTTCGACAACCTGCAGTCCAGCCGCATCCAGCTCGACCTCGAGCGCGCATCGGCGGCAGCCCGCTACGACATCACCACCCCGCCCAACGTCGAGCCGCCCTCCAAGGTGAAGACGATCGTCACCCGGGCCGGTGTGCTGGGCTTCCTCGGCTTCGGCTTCGGCGTGTTCCTCGGTCTGCTCCGCGACCTTCGCCGAGTCCTGGCCACCCGCATGGCGCAAGAGCGCAGCCGGGCCTGAGGCGCCACCGTCCAGCGGCCCGCCTAGCGGCGGCCGCCACTGGCCGCGCTTGCTTCACCGCGCGCGGAACGGGTGACCGCGCCGCGGTTGGCCTGGCCGACTTCCTGACCGCCACGGGCCGTGCCCGCGCCGATCCGGTATGCGACGTACAGCCACGTCTCGCCCTGGTTGAACTCGAAGCGATCCGAGCGAAGGTGCGGTGCTCGAGCCGACATCAGCAGACCGAACTCGAACTGCTGCTGCTCGTTGATCTGGTAGGTGACCGGAACGCCGAGCCGGACCTGCGTCTCGGTCACCGTGCGAACGTCCTCGCCCCCATCGTTGTCGAGCGTGCGCGGACGCGTGGTCGCGTTGGTCACTCCCCCCGCGAGCACCCGGACCGACCAACGCGGCGGCAGAGCCACGACAACCGTGGCGTTCAACGTGGCGCGAGGGTCGAGCTGAACGCGAACGCGGTCGAAGTACGGGGTGACCCCCGCGACCACGGTCGCGTCCACGTTGTGGCTCGCGCTGCGAACCAGCGCGCCGGTCACAGACGCGAGCGCAACCGGCATGAGGCCGTTGGTTCGCGTCCCGCCGACGCCCGTCGAGCCGAACACGCCCGCACCCAACGAGGACGACAGCGACGGGCGGATCTGCCGACGCCATTGCCCGGTGGCCTGCGTGGTCACGAACTGCGTATCGCCCTCGTTGTAGTTGAAGTAGCCCGGAGACACGGCAACCTCGACCGCATCGACCGCTGTGACGCGCGTGTCGAGGGAGACCTCCCCGTTGACGTTGAGCTGCTCGGGAATCCCTCCGGAGGAGACTTGCGCGTCCGGGTCGTCGACTTCGGGAACGTCCAGCGGCGTTCGGTAGACCACGTCGGCCCCGAACCCCAACGTGTGCCGCCGCGTCAGTCGACCTTCGACGTCGACGCCCGCCGTGGCCGCCGCAATCTCGAGCACGCTGACATCCGGCGCTTGGGTGTTGTCCTCGAGAACCAGCGGGGCGCTGTTGTAGTCGGCCTCGCCGACGCTGCCCCCGAGGTTCACGCCGAGCAGCCAACGCGGGTCGAGCTGCTGCGCCAGCGTGGCATAGCCTTGGTGAAGCAACAGCGGGCGGTTCACCCCGATGCGGTTCGGATATCGGTATTGGACCCGCGGCGTGTAGCCGAGGTTGAAGAGTGTCCCGCGACGCGAGGCCACCTCCATGTCGACGTCCGGGGTCAGAATCGACAGCACGGCGGGCTCGGGATCCGCCGTCGGCTGTGTCGGTGCCCGACCCCCACGCACTTCGATCGCGGCACCGCCCGAGACGTCCACCCGGGACGCGGTCGGATCGGTGGCGAACCACAGCGCAGCGGTCAGGGCGAGTGCAGACATCACTCGACGACGATCACGTCACCGTCACGAAGGACGATGCTGCTCGGACACTCCACACCACCGGCGAGGTCGTAGTAGCTGAAACGCACCCGAACCCGCTGCGGGTACTTGCGAACCAGGTAGATGCTCTTCGCGTCCGCGAACTCGGTGAGGCCGCCAGCCAAGGCGATCGCTGCCAGCAGTCCCTCTTCGTGTTCCATCGGAAAGCGACCGGGGCTGCGCACCTCGCCGATCACCGACACGTAGGGAAAGCGCTGGTTGACCACCGAGATGTTGGCGTCGGGGTTCACCACGATGCCGTTGAGGCGCGCGTTGAGCTTGCGCTCCGCGGCTTCGAGCGTGAGCCCGTCCACCTCGAGCGCGCCGACGAGGGGCAGAATCACGCTTCCATCCGCCGTCACGGTGTAGGGCTCCCGGGACTGCAGCTCCTCCATGCGCGGAACCGTCACGACGACCTGGTCGCCCGCCCGCAGCGGAGCATCACCCACAGCCACGTCCGCATCCGGCACATCCTTGCATTGCACGTACGGGTGCTTCGGCTTGCACGCGGACAAGGCCAAAACGCCGGCGACGGCGAGAATCATCGTTCCTAGGCGTCGGATGCCCACGAAAGGCATCATCGGCCCGCGGCGAGACGAGCGCAACTCCGAGCGCGACCGTGCAGCATTCTGGACACCCAGACGCTTGCTTTCGAACAGGGGTATGGAACCTACGCGGTCCTACTCTCGGATCGCGCGGTCCATGTCGCTACGAAAGCGTGTCCATCGCTACATCTGATCGTATGATTGAAGGGGATTCCGAGAACGATGGACGAGACCGCCAACGATACGAGCGCCGAGGAGCGACGCGAGTTTCCGCGGGTGCAGGCGCCGATTTACTGCCGGCCAGCACACCGCCGGCTTCGACGCCGCAAAGTTGTCGACGTCGGCCTGGGCGGCATGCGTGTGTACAGCGACGAACCGTTCGACATCGGTTCACGATTCGAGGTCGAACTGTTCATGTCTGATGGGGACAGTGTCACTTGCCTCACCGAAGTGATGTGGACACGTCCGATCCCCGGCGGGCAACCGGCCCCCTACGACGTCGGACTCAAGTTCCTCCACGTGCCCGAGGCCGGCTTCGCCAAGCTCACCGCGTTGCTCGAAGCCTCGGTCTGACGCTGGGCGTCAATCCGTGGCGGCGGCCGAGACTTCGGCCAGCACCGCGGCGACGTTGTCCCGCCACTGCGGCATCGGACCGACGAGCGCCTCGGTGGGTCCCAAGTCCAGCACCGAGTAGGCTGGCCGCTTGGCGGGACGCGGGAACGCATCGGAGCTGCAAGGTTCGACCTTGCAGCTGGGGTTGACCGTTTCGACCACGGCTTCGGCCAAGTCGAACCACGTGCACTCCCCTCCGTCGGTCACGTGCAGCGTGCCCGAAGCACCGGCCTCCAACAGCTGCGCAGATGCCTGCGCCAAATGCTGAGCGCTGGTGGGGCGGCCACGCTGGTCGTTCACCACGGTGAGCGCATCGCGGTCCCGGCCCAGCGATCGCATGGTGAGCACGAAGTTCTTCCCCCACGGCGCGTAGACCCAGCTGGTCCGCACGATGAGGTGACGTGCTCCGGACGCGCGGATCAACGTCTCCCCTTTCGCCTTGCTGCGCCCGTAGGCGTTGACGGGGTCGTGCTCCGCGTCGACGGCATACGGCGCCGTGGCGTTGCCGTTGAACACGTAGTCGGTGCTGTAGTGCACCAGCATGCTGTCCGCCTCTGCACAGCGCTGGGCGAGCAGGCCGACCGCGTCGCCGTTGACCCGGGTGGCTTCGGCTTCCTGCGCTTCGGCGCCATCGACATCGGTCCAGGCCGCGCAGTTGATCACCCGTGCGTACCGGCCGGGCGCAATGCGATCGAACGACGCGTCTTCGGTGAGGTCGAACTCGGGCCGCGACACCGCCTCGAACGGACGCCCCTGCGCCGACAGCAGCGCCATCCAAGCGCGCCCGAGCATGCCGCCCGGGCTGATCAGCAAGTCCACGTCAGCTCGCCTCCGGCGCGACGTAGACGGGAAGGGACTCGGCCTCGATGTCGGCCAGCTTCGGGTAGACCTCGTCCTTGGCGGACAGCGACGGGTCGGCGATGGGCCACTGGATGCCGACGTCGGGGTCGTTCCAGATCACGCCGAGCTCGCACTCGGGGTGGTACCCGTCGGTGCACTTGTACGAGAACAACGCCGTCTCGCTCGTCACGCAAAACCCGTGGGCAAATCCCGGCGGAATGTAGAACTGCCGATGGTTTTCGGCCGACAGCGACACGCCCACCCACTGCCCGAACGTCGGAGAGCCGCGCCGCACGTCGACCGCGACGTCGAACACCTCACCGAGCACGACCTGCACCAGTTTGCCCTGGCCGTGCGGGTGTTGCAGATGCAGCCCCCGCAGCACGCCCCGGGAGGACTTGGACAGGTTGTCCTGGACGAACGCCTCGGTGATGCCTGCCTCGGCGTAGCGAGGTGCGGAGTAGGTTTCCTTGAAGAAGCCCCGCGCATCACCGAACACTTTCGGCTCGATGATGACGACCCCGGGAATGGACGTCTGCTCGACGTTCATCGCGACTCCGAAGCACCGGCCAGCCGCGCGAGGTACTGCCCGTACTCGGTCTTCTTGAGCGGTTCGGCCAGCGCCGCCAGCGCCTCGGTGTCGATCCACCCCGCGCTGTAGGCAATCTCCTCCGGACACGCGATCTGCAGGCCTTGGCGCTGCTGGATCGTCTGAATGAAGTTGGCCGCCTGCATGAGCGCGTCCGGGTTTCCGGTGTCGAGCCACGCGTAGCCACGCCCGAGCCGTTCTACCCGCAACGTGTCCTGCTCGAGGTAGCGCCGGTTGAGGTCGGTGATTTCCAGCTCGCCGCGGGCCGAAGGCTTCAGCGATGCGGCCAGGTCACAGACCTGAGCGTCGTAGAAGTACAGCCCGGTGACGGCCCAGTTGGACTTGGGCTGCGCGGGCTTCTCCTCGAGGCTGAGGCAACGACCTTCGCCGTCGATCTCCGCCACACCGTAGGCCTGGGGCTGCTTCACCCAGTAGCCGAACACCGTGGCGCCCTTTTCGGTGGCCGCGGCCTGCTGCAGCGAGTCGGGCAAGCTCGCGCCGTAGAAGATGTTGTCGCCGAGCACGAGCGCACACCCCTGCCCGTCCACGAACTCCTTGCCGATGATGAACGCTTGCGCGAGTCCATCGGGGCTGGGCTGCACGGCCCACTGGATGTTCATGCCCCATTGGCTTCCGTCGCCCAGCAGCCGCTGAAACATCGCCTGCTCGTGGGGCGTCGTGATGATCAAGACGTCCCGAATGCCCGACAGCATCAGCGTCGAGAGCGGGTAGTAGATCATCGGCTTGTCGTAGACGGGCATCAGCTGCTTGCTGACGCCTTTGGTGAGCGGGTGCAGGCGGGTGCCCGAACCGCCCGCGAGGATGATGCCCTTGGTAATGCTCATGGTTCGCGTCAGCCTCGGTTGGTGTAGTTCTTCTCGATCCAGTTGCGGTACTCGCCGCTGCGGACCTGGTCGATCCACTCGGCGTTGTCGAGGTACCAATGCACCGTCTTGCGGAAGCCGGTCTCGAACGTTTCGGTGGGTTTCCAGCCGAGCTCGGTCTCGATCTTCGTGGCATCGATCGCATAACGCAGGTCGTGTCCGGGACGGTCCTTGACGTAGGTGATGAGCGACTCGAGCTCCGCCACGTCTTTGCCCTGCCGCTCGGCCACGAGCTTGCAGATGATCTTGACGACGTCGATGTTGCGCACCTCGTTGTTGCCGCCGATGTTGTAGGTGTCGCCGACCTTGCCGTCGTTGACGACCCGCCAGATCGCCTCGCAGTGGTCGGTCACGTACAGCCAATCGCGCACGTTGAGCCCCTCGCCGTAGACCGGCAGTGGCTTGCCCTCGGCCGCATTGAGCGTCATCACCGGGATGAGCTTCTCGGGGAACTGAAGCGGGCCGTAGTTGTTGGAGCAGTTGGTGATCTTGACCGGCAAGCCGAACGTGCGGTGATACGCCCGGACGATATGATCACTGGCCGCCTTCGAGGCCGAGTACGGGCTCGACGGATCGTAGCGGGTGTCCTCGACGAACATCCCGGTGTCGCCCAGCGACCCGTAGACCTCGTCGGTGCTCACGTGGTGGAACAACCCGTTGCCGCTGCCCCACCGCTTGCGAGCCTCCTCGAGCAGATTGAAGGTGCCGACGATGTTGCTCTCGATGAACGCGCGCGGGCCTTCGATGGAACGGTCCACGTGGCTCTCGGCGGCGAAGTGCACGATGACGTCGGGCGTATGGGCCTCGAACGCCTCGGCCACCGCGTCGGCGTCGGCGATGTCGAGTTTGACGAACGTGTAGTTCGGCTTGTCCGCGATACCGGCCAGGCTCGTGAGGTTGGCGGCGTACGTCAGCTTGTCGGCGTTGATGAAGTGATGCTCTTCGTGCCGCGGCACGAGGAGGTTGAGGAAGTTGGCGCCGATGAATCCCGCGCCTCCAGTGACCATGATCCGCATTGTTTCGCTCCTCGGCCTCGGTTCTAACCGTCCGGGGCGGGGCACCGCAATGCCCGCCGGTGTGATGCGGCTTGCGGTGTCACCCGGATTTCACAGCAAGTCGACGAAGGCCGCCAACGCGTCGCGTTCGTCCTCGGACAGCGCGGTGCCCTCCTGACCCCCGTGCACGGTGTCGACCTTCAGGCGCACCGTCTCCAGGACCGCCGCAACGCTGTCCGCAGTGCCTTGGGTGAGGTAGGGCCGCTTGACCCATAAACGACGCAGTGAGGGCACCCGAGGGCCTTCCTCGTGCACGTACGGCTGCACTCCAGTGCGGTAGCGGTCGGCAGAGCCCCACAGCAGCCGGCCGCCGCCGAAGATCGCGGCCTCCCAGCCCTCGAACGCCACCCGGGTCGCGGGGTCGTCCGCCACCGTGCGAGCCTGGTGGCACGACTCGCACGCCCGCTCGAACAGCGCCGCGCCGCGGGCCTCGACAGGGGTGAACGCGTGACGCCCACGCACCGCAGGGTTGAGCTCGGGCGTGTACGCGGCGAAGAACTCCAGCACGGCAGCGCGCAACTGTCCCGGTTCGAACCCCGCCTGGTCGGTCAGCAGATGCAACCAGGGCACCGCCTCCGCCTCGAGCCCGAACCACGGGTCCTGCGGCGTGTTGGCATTGGCCACCCGGAACTCGTTGTGAATCATGCCCGTGGTGGTGCGGTCGAGCGCCCGCGAGAAGTGCGGCTGGTTGCCGACCAGCCCACGCAGCGTCTTCGTGGTGGCGTGCACCGTGCCGCGCCCGGTGAAGTGAACACGCCCGTCCACGGTGCCCTCGAAGTGGCACGTCTCGCAGGTGAATCGACTCCCGCGGCCTTCGCTGTCGGCTTGCGGCGCCATCAGGGTCGTGAACACGAGCGCCTCGCCCACCCGCACCGCGTCCGCGCGCGTGTCCGCACCCGCGATGGGCTCCGAAGACCACGCATGCTCGGCGTCGAAGCGAACCCAGCGATCGAGCAACGGGTTGGCCACCAACGAGGACTCGCCTTGCCACGCCATCGCTGTCAGCCCCGCCGGCGCCGCCCAGGCGGTGACCTCTGTGGGCGCGTCGAACGTCACCCGGGCGATCGCGTCCCCGCCTGCGCCGCTCACCCACAGCCCCTCGCCGCGCCACGCCAGCGCTTTGGGCGTGACCACGCCGTGCGCACCGATGTTGACCGCGTCCATCCTGCGCAGAGCGTCGCCTTCGAGCCGCACCCGAAACACGAACGAGTCGATGTAGCCGAACGAGCCATCCTTGCGCTCGAGCGGGTGGTCCTCGACCCCCGCCAACGCGATTTCCAACGCGCCATCGACCTCGCGGGGCGCCATCGCCCAGATTGGACCATCGTGGGTGACCGCCGCGATCGGATGCAGCGAGTCGCGGTCCAGGACGCGCACACGATGCTCGAGCATGCAGTTGGCGACCGCCCACCGCGATTGCAGCTGCACGTCGAGCGCCCCGGCGCAGGGCGTCTCGGCCTGCACCGTCCCCGCATCATCCACCCGAAAGATGCGTCCGCGATGTCGATCGGCGACGAGCCACCCCTTGCCCGCACCCAACGCTGCGACGGCACGCATTCCGGTGACCCCGGCGACGCGGACCCGCCGCTGGGCCTGCAACCCGTCCGTCGTCGCGGCGAGCACGTGAATCTCGGCGCTGCCCTCCCCGACCACGAACAAGCGCTCGCCCTCGCGAGCCCAACCGGTGGCCCCGGGCGCGACGCTCACCCGCGAACGCTCCCGGCCTCGGGCATCGAGCACGACGAGGGCACCGGGGCCGCGCAGGAGCCCGATGAACCCGGTCCCCCACGGCATCACTGCGGTAGGGTCGGGGCCGGACACGCTCGACCACGGCGGACGTGGCTCGCCGCGAAGCACCCGCTCTCGGGCGCGCACGGGCTCGAGCGTGGCCGCGACGGGGTTGTCCACCGGCGCGACTTCGGACTCCGGGTCGAGTGCGCGAACGGGGGCTTCACACCCGGCCGAGACTCCCAACGCGAACGCCAGCAGCGTTCGCATTGCGACTACCAGCCGCCTTCTTCCTTCTTTTCTTCGGCAGGCTTGGCGTCGGCCTTCTTCTCGTCGGCCTTCGCGTCGTCTTTCTTCTCGTCGGCTTTTGCGTCCGCCTTCTTGTCGTCGGCTTTGGCGTCGGCCTTCTTGTCGTCGGCTTTGGCGTCGTCCTTCTTGCCGTCGTCCTTCTTGCCGTCGGCTTTGGCGTCGTCCTTCTTGTCGTCGCAGGCCGCGACACCGAATGCGAGGGGAAGGGCGACGAGAGCGGAGAGAATGCGAGTGTTCATCAGTGTTCCGGCGTGTCGGCGGTGTCTTCGATGCCGAGAGCCCCGGTGTCCTGACGAGATGCCCGGGCGGCACGCACCGCTTTGAGTAACGCCGACGAATCATAGGGTTTGGGCAACAAGCCGTCGACTCCCGCGTCGCGCAGCGCCCGTTCCCGGTCCCCGTCGATGTAGCCCGAGCTGATCAGAACCGGCAGCTCGGGCGCCAACGCGTGCAGCCGCCGGAACGCCTGCTCACCGTCCATCTGCGGCATGTCCAGATCGAGGATGACCAGGTCCACCCGATCCGCGTTGCTGGAGTACAGGTCGACCGCCTGCGCACCATCACACGCCTCGATCACCTCGAGCCCGGCGTGCTCCAGCACCCGGCGGGTCGCCGTGCGAACGAGCGTCTCGTCGTCGGCCAACAGCACCACACCGCTGAGCTGCAGGCCGGTCCGGGTCGTGTTGCGAGGGTCGATCTCCGGCCGGCTGGCCCCGCACGGCAACAACACCTCGAAGGTCGTCCCCTGCCCTTGCACGCTGTCGAGTCGAATGTGTCCACCGTGATCGCGCACGATCGCGTGCACGGTGGCGAGCCCAAGTCCGGTTCCTTTGCCACGAGGCTTGGTGGTGAAGAACGGCTCGAACGCCCGTGCCCGCACCGCCGCATCCATGCCCACGCCTTCGTCCACCACCCGCAGCACGGCCACATCCCCATTGGAGAGCAGGTCCGTGCCGCCGAGGTCGACCTCGGGGTACGACGCCCGCCGCACCTCGATGCTGAGCAAGCCGCCCTCGGGCATCGCGTCCCCGGCGTTGATGCACAGGTTCATCAACACCTGCAGCAGCTGGGACGGATCGCCGACCACTGCCAACGTGTCCGCGACCGTGGTCTCGAGCTCGATGGAGCGGTGCAACGTTCGGCGAAGCAAACGTTCGGCATCCGCGACGACGTTGGACAACGACACCGTCTCGTGGCGGCGCTGGCCGCTGCGCGCAAACGCCAGGAGCTGCCGGGTGAGGTCGACCGCGCGGCGCGCCGCGGTCTCGATGTCGGCAAGTGCGGACCGCAGCGTCTCGTCCGAGACCGGGCCTTGCTTCTGGAGCTCCTGCAGGTGGGTCGTGTTCGCGAGTGCGACGCCCAGGAGGTTGTTGAAATCGTGCGCAATTCCACCCGAAAGCTGCCCGAGGGCCTGCAGTTTCTGGGCCTGGATGCGCTGGTCTTCGAACCGGTCGCGGTTGGCGAACAGCAGCACGGTGCGGGAGCCGACCGCGATCTTGTCGCCGAAGTTGAGCGTTGCCTCGGTGATGCGCTCGCCGTTGACGAACGTGCCGTTGCGGCTGCCGAGGTCCTCGATCGTGTAGCCGTCGCCAGTCCGGCGAACCCTGGCGTGTTGGCGCGAAACGCCATCGTCGAGCAGTTCGATCGGCGAGCCGGAGCCGCGGCCGAGCTCGATCTCGCTACCGACCACATACCGTCGACCGGACGCATGGCCGACCAACACCACGAGCTGCGCATCGTCGACGTCCGGGCTCCGGACGCGCTCCATGGACGGCGTACGCCGGATCCGCAGCGTCGAGTGCTCGAAGGTCTCACCCACCTCCAAAGAGTGTACGCGCCTTGGACGGGGGTACGCACCCGAGATCGAGCGCCAGAACGCTCCGAATCGGGACGCAGCAGCGCTGCTATCGACGGTTTCGCGGCGTTCTGCCACACTTTCGGCCCGGTACCCACGTGACGATCGAAACGGACGCGCCTACCTCCACCCACGCCCTCTCGACCGCTGCGGCCGCCGCCCCCGCCTCGTCCGAACCGCGTGCATCCAGCCGCCCCTGCGGGCAAACGCCGCCGCACCCGCCGATGCCGGGCCAAGACAGCTGGTCGGCCAAAGACGACTACGAAGAGCTCGGCCCCGCCGCGTTCCTCAACCGGGAGCTGACCTGGCTGAACTTCGCCTGCCGGGTCGCACATCAGGCTCGCGACGAGCGAATCCCTCTGCTCGAACGGGTCAAGTTCCTCGCCATCGTGGGGTCGACCCTCGACGAGTTCTTCATGAAACGCATCGGGGGCCTCAAGCAGCAGGTCTTCGCGGGCGTGCACGACAAGACGGTCGACGGGCGCACACCCACCGAGCAGATCCAGGCCTGCTACACCGAGATCCGCCGCCTGGAGGGCCGGCTGCTCGAAGCGTGGGGCGAGCTGCAGTCCGACCTCGCCCAGGAGAACGTCGGGGTCGTCGACTACCTCAGCCTGAGCGAATCCGAGCGAACCCGACTGCGGGCGTACTACCTCGAGAACATCTTTCCGCTGGTCACGCCGCAGGCGATGGACCCGGCGCACCCGTTTCCGTTCATCTCCAACCTCTCGCTCAACCTGCTGGTCACGCTGCACCAGCCCAAAGACGAGCACCCCTTGCTGGCCAGGGTCAAAGTGCCCGTCGGCGCCGGCATTCCGCGATTCCTGAGGGTTGGGGAGGACGATCACCGCTTCGTCCCGCTCGAGGACGTCATGGCGCACAACCTCGACCTGCTCTTCCCCGGCATGGTCATCGACCGCTGGACACTGTTCCGCATCACTCGCAACGCGCACACCGAGGGTGATGAGGAGGACGCCGACGACCTGCTCGCGCTGATCGAGTCCGAGCTTCGCGAGCGCAAGTTCGCACCGATCGTGCGGCTGCAGATCTCGGCCGACACCCCGCCCCTTCACCGCGGGTTGCTGGCCGACAAGTTCGGCCTGGACGAAGGCGAGGACGTGTTCGAGGTGTCCGGGCTCCCAATGGGGCTCAAAGACCTCTTCGAGGTCGGCGGCATCGACCGCCCCGACCTCAAGTACGGCGTGCACCGCCCTATCGACCATCCAGAGCTGATCGACGACCGCAGCATCTTTCACCAGATCCGGGACGCGGGTTCGATTCTGCTGCACCACCCGTACGAGTCGTTCTCGACCTCGGTCGAGCGGTTCCTGCGGGAGGCGTCACTCGACCCCAAGGTGCACGCGATCAAGATGACGCTGTACCGCACGTCGAAGGACACCAACGTGCTGCGTCACCTTATCGCCGCCGCCCGCAACGGCAAACAGGTCGCGGTGGTGGTCGAGCTCAAGGCACGCTTCGACGAAATGGCCAACATTCGCTGGGCCAACGACCTCGAAGAAGCGGGCATCCACGTCAGCTACGGGGTCATCGGGCTCAAGACCCACACCAAGACCATCTTGGTGGTGCGGCGCGACTTCAATCGGCTCGCTCGCTACACACACATCGGTACGGGCAACTATCACGCCGGCAACGCGCGGGCGTACACCGACCTGGGCTTGTTCAGCTGTGACGACGATCTGGGGCACGACCTCACCGAGCTGTTCAACTACCTCACCACCGGCTACCAACCCGGACGCATCTTTCGAAAGCTGCTGCCGGCGCCCAAGAAACTCAAGCCCGCATTGCTCGCCAAGATCGAGCGCGAGGTCGCTTGTCATCGGGAGCACGGCAACGGGCTCATCCAGATGAAGTGCAACGCGCTCGAGGATGCCGACGTCAGCCGGGCGCTCTACCGGGCCTCTCAAGCCGGCGTGAAGATCGACCTGATCGTGCGTGACACCTGCCGCATCCGCGCCGGGGTCCCGGGGCTCTCGGAAACGATCCGGGTGGTGAGCATCGTCGGCCGCTTCCTCGAGCACGCCCGCGTCTACTACTTCCACAACAACGGCGACGAGGAATACCTCATCGGTTCCGCGGACATCATGAACCGCAACCTCGAGAGCCGGGTCGAGGCCGTCGTGCCCGTCGTGCGGCCGGCGTTGCGAGAAACGCTGCGCACGATCCTCGAAAAGCAGCTCGAGGACGACCGACTCGCGTGGGACATGCAGCCCGACGGCAGCTACCGACAGCGCACCGGGTCGGGCAAGGGCAGCCACGACGCGATGATCAAGTGGGCCGAGGCTCGACAGAAGGCCGCCAACCGAGCCAAACGCCTGCGTCCCAAGAGCTTCCCTGGAGATGGCCGATGAAACGCTCCGTCGACAACCTCGAGCACCCCAGCGGTCCGTCCAAGGACGCCTACGAGACCGAACTCGCCGCGCTGCAGCTTCAAATGCTGCGTATCCAGTCGGCGTACCGCGCCCAAGGGCGTCGCGCCATCGTGGCGTTCGAAGGCACGGACGCGGCCGGCAAAGGCGGAGCGATTCGCCGTCTGACCCACCTGCTCGATCCGCGGGGACTGAAGGTGTTCGCGGTCGGAGCTCCCACGCCCGAAGAGCAAGGCCGGCACTACCTCTACCGTTTCTGGCGAGACCTGCCGGTGCCCGGGCAGCTCGCGATCTTCGACCGCTCCTGGTATGGCCGGGTCCTGGTCGAGCGCATCGAGGGCTTCTGCAGCGAGGATGCGTGGCGCCGGGCCTACGACGAGATCAACGCGTTCGAAAAGCTGCTCGTCGACGACGGCGCGGTCCTGATCAAGGTGCTGCTGTGCATCACCCAGGGGGAGCAGCTGGAACGATTCGCCGATCGGCTGCAGAACCCGGTCAAGCGCTGGAAGTTCACCCAGGATGACCTTCGCAACCGACGGCGCTGGACCGACTACGTGACGGCGTTCGACGACATGGTCGCGCGCACCCACACCGATCGGGCGCCGTGGGTCGTCATCGGTGCCAACAGCAAACGCCACGCGCGTCTGGCCACGTTGAGAGCGGTCACCGAGCGCCTCTCGCACGGCGTCGATCTCACCGCGCCCTTGGTTCCGCATGACCTGGTCCGTGAAGCCAGCAGCGCCCTTGGCCTGCCGCTTCCCGCCGACATCGCTCCTGCGACACCGAACGAATCGAAGAACGGCAAGCGCTCGAAGGGCGAGTCGTCGGGCAAGAAACCCAAGAAGAAGCCCAAGAAGTCCAAGAAGAACTCCGGGAAGAAGCCCAAGAAGGCGTAGCGCGCTTTCTACAGCGCTTGCTGGACGGGCTCTTCAGGCTCGAGCTTGGCGCGCTCTCGTTCGATGAAGCCGGCCACGCTGGCGTCGGCTTTCTTCGCGCGGGAGAAGTAGCTGCTCGCGGTCTTGTCGTCTCCGCTGGCGACGGCGCACAGACCAAGACCGGCCAAGGCGCGTGCACGCACGCTCGCGTCGGCGTCGTCGGTCAAGCCATTGAAGATGCCGCGCGCCTTGCTGCAGCGCCCTTGCTTTCGAAGGCGTTCCGCCGAACTCAGCTGCTGCGCGGAGTCATTGGGAGCACCACCGGGGACCGCACCCGCATCGCCCTTGCCTGCCGAGGGCTGCGGCGACGGCTTGGCGGGGGCGGTCTTCTTGCCCGGACTGCTGCCGCCGGACGCCTTGTTGCCCTTCTTGCTGGCTTCGGCTTTCTTGGGCTTGGCCTTGGGCTGGGGCGCGGGTTTGGACTCCGACTTGGGGGTCGGCTCGAGCCTCTTGTCGCGCTCGCCGTCGTAGACGACACGGTCGGTCGGCTCGAGGTCCTGTTCGAGTTCTAGCTCGGGGTCGGCCGCAGGCGTCGCAGGGGAGACCGCCGAGGCGGGCTCGGGTTCGGGGAGCGCCTCGTCTTCCGCATCGTCGAGCGCCCTCGGGCGTTCGGTTGCCGCACCACCCCGCAGTCGACCGCGGCTTTGCACGCCGCCGAGACCGAGGCCATCGCCCTGGGCGTTCTGAGCCGGGTCCGCCACGGCCTGCAGGGCCTCCTCGCGTTCGAGCAGTCCTTCGGCCTTCGAGGCCGGCGCGGCTTCGTCTTTCTTTTCGGACACCTTGGCCGCATCGGCGTCCGCCCGCGCGACGGTGGCCGCCTGAGGCTCCGCGTCCGAGAGCGTGCCCTCGACCATCACCAACACCAATGCAGCGCTGGCTCCGACGGCCAGCATGGGAACCCACAAGGAGATCCGCTTCCACCACGGACGCTCGGCTTGCGCCGCAGCGGCGGGCTGGACCGTGGCGGCGGCGGCTTCGTCACGGGCCAGCGCCAACACGTTGTCGAGCGCTCCGGCAGGCACGTCGACGGGCGGCAGCGCTTCGCGAGACAGCTGCAACAGCTCCCGATATTCACCCAGTCGATCGACGACCGACGCATTGCCGGTCTCGGGGTCGGCTTCGAGCTCGGCCGGAATGCCGCAGAGCTCCAACTCCTCGAGTGCGTCCTCGAGCGCGTCGAGCTGGACTGGAGAGAACTCGCCCATCAGCGCGCTCCTCCCGGCTTCGCTCCGGAGTCCGTGCGGGGTTCGGGGCCACCGCGAAGATCGCCCAGCTCGCTGCGCAGCTTCTCCAGCGCATACCGCATGCGGCTCTTCACCGTGTTCTCCGGGATGTCGACCGTCTCGGCGATCTCGCGGAACGACAAGCCGCTGACCTGACGCAGCAGAAACACTTCGCGCTGTTCGACCGGCAACTTGGACACGGCTTCGGCCAAGCGCTTGCGGATCGTGGGAGCCTCGGCCGCTTCGTCGGTGGGCACGTCCTTGGACGGAATGCTCGAGATCATCGCCGACCCCGTGTCCCCGTCCGAGCTCTTGCGAGGGGCGTCGAGGGATTGATGGCGACGGAACTTGGCCCGTCGGCTCTCGTCGACACACAGGTTGCGCGCGATGGAGTACAGCCAAGTGGTGAACTTGGCCGACGGGGTGTAGCGGTCCTTCGCGCGAACCACCCGCAAGAACACCTCCTGCAGCAGCTCCTCGGCGCGAGCCTTCTGCCCGACGCTACGGAGCAAGAAGTTGTAGACGCCTCGTTGGTGCCGCGAGACGAGGGTCTCGAACGCGGTCGCATCGCCGCCACAGAACGCCTGCATGAGCGCTTCGTCGCCGGAAGCATCGGCGGCTTGAGCTTGCGCGCTGGAGGAGGCGTCCATCGAGGCAGGTCTCCGCATCCGTCAAGGAGACGGGAACGGTGGCCAAAGTGTGCAGCCCGGGCGGGGGGCGCTGCAAGCGGCACGGACGATTGACTCGCCGACGCGCTGCGGCCGGGGCCCACCGCCAGACGCACAAACTCGCCGCGGCGCGGCCCTCGGGTGAGGACGCGGGTTCTCATGATGCTCGATGTGCCCGTGTACGAGCGAGCAGGCCAAACGGGTCTGCTCAGACCCGCTCGAGGGCCCGCGCCCGGGCCTTTTCGCCGGATCGGGCCATCAGCCACCGCACCACGAAGCCTGGCAGCAGCTTCGCGACCCGCACCAGCCACCGGTTCAGCCGGCCCGGGTACACGACCGCGTGGCCGCGCCGGAACGCGCGCAAGGCCTGGTCGGCACAGGTCTCGGCGTCGATCCGGAAGAGATCGGGCGACTCCCGGATCCCCCCACGCGCCGCGGCGATCTCCACGAACTCGGTGGCGACCGGCCCAGGACGAACCTCGGTCACGGTGATGCCCACCGATTTCACTTCGGCCCGCAGCGCGTTCGAGAACCCGGCGATGAAGTGCTTGGTGCCGGCATAGGTCGCGACGCCCGGCTGGTACAGGACCCCCAGGACGGAGCCGATGTTGAGCACCCCGCCGTGCCCGCGCGCGACCATGCCCACGACCAGGCGCCGGGTCAGGAGCACGACGGCCGCGACGTTGACCGCGACCATGCGCTGCAGCTTCGCCGGGTCGGACTCCTCGAGCCGCGCCCGATCGCCGAAGCCGGCGTTGTTGACCAGCACATCGACGCCGCCCTCCTCGACCAGTTGATCACACAGGCGATCGACGGCCTGCGCGTCGGCGAGGTCGCAGGAGACGACATCGACCTCGATGCCCAGCCGAACGTCGCGCAGCTCGGCAGCGAGGGCCTCGAGTCGGTCGGTCCGCCGTGCCACGAGCACGACGCGACGAGCCTCGGCAACCATCCGCCGCGCCAGTGCGCGACCGATGCCGGCCGAGGCTCCCGTGATCAGGACCGTGCCCGAGAGGGGCGGCCTCTCACTCACGACTGAATCGAGACGCCCGACGCGGTGAGCACGTGCTCTTTGCGGGTTCCGGAGACCTTGTCGGGGTCACCGCCGCCGTCCTTTTCGAGGTGCTTGACCTGCGCTTCGGTGAACTCGCGCGAGGACAGCGTGCCTTCGACCTGAACCTTCTTGCCACGGCTGTCCATCGGGACCGAGAAGCCGTGGTCCTTCATGAGGACGCGCGCCGAGACGTCGCCGTCCTTGACCACCATCCAGCAACCCTTCTTCTGGCAGACCGCCTCGACCTCGCCCGACACGAGCACGCCCTCTTTGGACTCGCCTTCGATGGCCTTGGCCAGGGGAACGGCGTCGGTCTTGGTGAAGGGCGATCCGAAGTGGCCGTCGGCCTTGGCCGCGAGCGTGCCTTCGCCGTCGGCTTGCTCGCCGTGCGGGCAGCCTTCTTCGGCGTCGTGGCCTTCGTCCTTTTCGCCCTCGGCGTAGATGCAGCCGTTGGCCTCATCGTCGCCAGGTTGGTGACCGTCGGCAGCGGCCACCTTGTCGGCGCCGTCTTTGTTGGCGTCGTCCTTGGCGGCCTCTTTCTTGCCGTCCTTGTCGGCAGGGGCCTCGGCCTTCGCCTTGCCTGCGTCGGCGGCGGCGGGCTTGGAGCTGCTGTCGCAAGCCGCGACGGCCAGAATGCAGGTGAGGAGCGCGAGCTTCTTCATCGGACGGGAATGTTCCCTGAAATCGCCGGGAGTGCAACGCGACCGGGCTCACGCCGGCCACGCGATATGGCCACCTGAAAGCGCGGTTCAGCCTGCCGAAGCGCCTCCGCCGGCCGACCCGCTCGCAGACGCGCTGGCCGACGCTTTCACCTCGACGGAGACATTGACATTCGCTTTCACGCTGGCCGCAGCATCGAACGCAGCCTTGAATGGCGCGGTCACGCAGGCGGTCACCCGCGCGCCGATCGCCGGCGACGCCTTGAGTTGGCCGACCACGGCCTGCACCCCTTGAACGACCGCCTTTGCATCCGCGGCGACGGAGAGGGCTTGGTCTTTCATGCCCACCGCGATGCTGATGACCGCCGGCAGGTTGTTCTCCAGCGCCGTCTTGTAGGTCGCCGCGAGCTCGGCGTTGGCCGCACCGTCGATGCGCACCGCGATGCGAGGAGGCGTGCATTCGACCTCGGCCTGCACCTGCGCATCGCAGTGTGCGTTGCACTCGGCGCTGGCCTTGGGCGGCTTCATTTCGCCTTCGCATTGGGGCGCCTTCATCTCCACCGAGCACTCGCCCCGGCAGGTGCCTTCGCAACTGGCCGCGGCCGACATTTCGCAGCTCCCGCTGCATTGTCCGCCGCACGAGCCTTCGGCACCCGCACTGCAAGATCCCTTGCAGGTGCCCTCACACGCCGCGCCATCGACTTTTTTACCGTCGCACTTGCCCGTGCATTCCCCGGCGCACGAGCCCTTGAACTTGGCCGAGCAACTGCCGCTGCAGGTGCCCTCACACTTGGCGGCCGCCGACATTTCGCAGGACCCCGAACACTCCGCGTCGCAGGTTCCCGACAGCTTTCCGGCTTCGCATTCGACCTGCACGCTCCCGGGTTCCAACGATGCGTCGCACTCCGCGGCGCAGTCGGCCATCGCGTCCATCGACGCCGCACAATGGGGGGGCTGCACGTCCAGCGCGATCTTGAAGCCGCCCCCGAGCTTGCCCTTGATGTCGGCCATCGCCTTCATCGCCGCGTCGCACGCGGCTTTGCCGTTGGCGAAGTCCCCGCCGGCACCGAGGTCCTTGGCCAAGCCACCGCACGCGACCTTCAAGTCCGCGTCCAGCTTCTTGGCGAAACCGTCGAGGCTGACCGCCGCCATCACGCCGGACTTCAGCTGAGCACCGACGTTGGCGTCGATGCCGAACTCCGCTGCCCAGTCGGTCTTGGCGATCGCGGAGATCGACGAAACATCGGGGCACGACCCAGCTGCGCTGGCTGCCCCGGCGACGTCCTTGGGGATCGCGGAACTGGCGGCGCTGAGATCGCAGGACGCGACGAGAGCAACTGGAGCAAGAGTCGAGACGAGGAGCGTGGCGGTGCGGAGCTTGAGCATCGGCGTGGATCCGCGCCGATCGTACCAGTCGGGACACCCGGCCCGCCGTCATTGCGCCAGTTCGCTCGCAACACCCCTCCTCGCCCAGAATACGCAGGTCCGACTTTGACCCCACGGTTCCCCCGAGGGGATGGAATACTGGCCAGGGCGAACGCCGTCCCCACTGCAGACCCACCGGAGACGGTCGAGCGTACGAACGCCCGGCGGAACAATCCCCGCCGCTCAGAGGTCAGCATCTACAGCCCCATCCCGCCGATGCAGTCCGGTTCCGATCATTCCCCCGCACGCCGAGTCGATGCCCAGCTCGGCCGGTGGGCGACACGCTCCAACACGTTGCGTGGACTCGAAGAAGCCCTGCGGGTGGCGGCGCTGATCGGCGCATCCGCGGTGCTCGTCGTGGGCTCGATGCGCATCCCCGATGCCTTGCGGTCCTTCGGCGTCACCTTCGACGCCCACGACGCACTGCGCCTGGGCACGCTGGGGCTGGTGATCACCGCCTGCGCCGCTGCCCTCGTGGTCGCCGTGCTCCGATACCGCACGCGGAAAGCCGACGCCGGCCTGCTGGCGAGGCGCCTCGACTCGAAACACGAAACCCGCGACCTGTTCACGACCGCACTGGCGGTGGAGCGTGGGCAGGTCGATGCCAACGCGGGGCTCGAGGCGCTCGTCGCCGACCGGGCCCACGCGATGCTCCCCGACGTCAAGCCGCCCATTCGCCGCTTCGAAGCCCCCATCGCGGCGATCGGGGCGCTCGGCATCACCGCAGCGCTGGTCGGAGGTCTGCCCTCGAGCGACGCCAACGCGTCGACCACCGACCCTGCCGCCACCGAAGACGACGTCGTCGTCGCACCACCCCTTCCCGAAGAGGTCCTGGAGGCGCTTCGCGAGCGCGCCAAGGAGCTCGAACGCCTCGAATACACCCCCGCCCTTCGTGACGATGCTCGAGAGGCGATCCGCGAAGCTCGCGAACGGCTCGAATCCCTCGAAGACAATCCCGACCGCAGCCTCTCCGAGCTCGCCCGGGCCCAAAAAGCGCTCGAAGAACTCGAGCGGCAGTCCCGGGAGAAGGGCCTGCACGACAAGGACAAGCTCGAGCGCATGAACGATGCCGAGCTCGCCGAGCAGCTCGCCAAGGCGATGGAGCGCGGCGAGACCGACACCGCCTCCGAAATGGCCAAGGAGTTCTCGCGGCGCCTCGACGACGCGTCGTCGGCCGAGCAGGACCGCATCGCCCGAGCGCTCGAACGCGCGATGCGGCGCAACCCCGGAACCAGCGGTGCACCGGGGCAATCGCGTGCCGAATCCGAAGCGAGAGCCCGGGACCGCAACCGCCTCGACGAGCTGTCCGAGAACCTGTCCAACGGGGACACCGGTTCGGCTCGCGCGGGGCTCGACGAGCTCGCCGAGGAGATGCGCCGCCGCGGCGGCAGCGAGAGCGTCGAGGAGTCCCTCGGGGATGCGGCCGAAGAGATCCGCAAGGCCCGCGAGCGCCAACTCGACGAGATGAACGGCGAAGGCGAAGGCGAAGGCCAGGGCGAAGGTGAAGGCCAGGGTGAAGGCGAAGGCCAAGGCCAAGGCCCGCAACCCGGTCAAGCCCCTGGAGCCGCGCCCGGCGAAGGAGAAGGGCAAGGCGAAGGCAAGGGCGGGCAAGCCCCCGGCGGCGCCGACGGTGACAAAGCGCCCAGCATGAGCCCCGGTCTCGGCCCGCCCTCGGGCAAACCGGGCCCTGGCGGAGGGGATGGGCGCGAGGACACCAAGGGAAGCGTGCAGCCGAGCACCGAAGCCAGCGGCCTGGCGCCCGAGCGGGTGCACGCGCGTCCCACCGGCCCCGCACACGGCTCCGTGCGCGCGATTCGACGGTACTCCGAGGGCTACCGCGACACCCGCGAATACAAGGACCTGCACGACAAGTACTCCTCGGTCGCCGAGTCCGCGGTCCGCCGCGAAGAAATCCCCCTGACCCGCCGCGACTACATTCGCAGCTACTTCCAGGCCGTTCGCGGCCGTTGACCCCTCCCCTCGCCGCTCATGTCCCAGACCGCCACCCCCATTACCGAACAACAACTGGTCGCAGCCGCAGAAAGCCTCGGCGCGCTCAAGGCGGAGATCGAGCGACGCGTGTTCGGGCAGAGCGACTTGGTGCTGCAGGCCATCGTCGGGTTGCTCGCGCGCGGCAACGTGCTCATCGAGGGTCAACCGGGCCTGGGCAAGACCCTGCTGGTCAAGGTCATGTCCGAAGCGCTCGCCCTGCAGTTCTCCCGGATCCAGTTCACCCCCGACCTCATGCCGGCCGACATCACGGGCAGCCAGACGCTCGCCCACGACGAGCAGGGCCGCGCCCAACTGCAGTTCCGGGCCGGCCCGATCTTCGCCAACATGGTGCTCGCCGACGAGGTCAACCGGGCCACGCCCAAGACCCAGTCGGCCCTGCTCGAGGCGATGCAGGAACACTCGGTCACGGTCGCAGGCCAAAAGCGCGACCTGCCGGCGCCGTTCATCGTGGCGGCGACGCAAAACCCGATCGAAATGGAGGGCACCTACCCTCTGCCCGAAGCGCAGCTCGACCGGTTCTTGCTCAAGCTCGAGGTTCAGTTCCCCTCGTTCGATGACCTGCGGGAGATCGGCCTTCGCACCACCGGTTCGGGCGAGACGACGACCAACGTGGTCATGAGTCGAGAGCAACTGCTGGGCCTGCAGGCGCTCACCCGAGAGATCGTGGTCGCCCCGCACGTCGCCGAGTACTGCGCCCAGATCACGATGGCGACCCACCCCGACTCCCCGCAAGCGCCCGAGCAGGTCAAACGCTTCGTGCGTTACGGGGCCAGCCCGCGCGCCATGCAGGCCCTCATTCTCGCTGGACGCGCGTATGCGCTGCTGTGCGGGCGCGGGTGGGTCAGTGAAGACGACGTTCGCGCGGTCGCCCACCCCGTGCTTCGCCACCGCATGATTCCCACCTTCGACGCCAAACTCGAGGGCGTCACCAACAACGATCTCGTCGACATCTTGCTCGGCACGATCGCGCCCGTACGCGCCGCCGGATGAAGGTCGACCGCACCGCCTTGGCGCGCTTTGCCGAGCTGCGCCTGCACGCTCCAAGCGTCGCCACCTCGTTGCAGCAGGGCGACCGACGCTCGCCGTTTCTTGGACGCGGAGTCGAGTTCGCCGACTTTCGCGACTACGACCCCGGCGACGACATCCGGTTGATCGACTGGAACGTGTATCTGCGACTGGGCCAAGTGTTGGTGCGCCAGTTCAACGAAGAGCGCAGCCTCTCGATCAAGATCTGCGTCGACGTGAGCGCTTCGATGGAGTTCGGGGAACCGCGCAAAGCCGACCGCGCCGCCGAGATCGCCGCCGCCTTGGCCACCATCGCCTTGGTGCACCGCGACCCGGTGATCCTGATCTGCTACGGCGCGGACCGGGCTCCCGTGCGCGCCAAGGCCGTCAACTTCGACGGCATGGCCGAGCTCGTGCACGTGCTCGAGCGCGTCGAGCCCTCGGGCACGGGCGACGCCTACAAACAACTGGCAGGTCAGCTTGGCGCGGGTCGAACCGACCGGCTGTTCTTGCTCTCCGACATGCTGTGCGAGCCCGAGGCCCGAGAGCAGCAGCTTCGCCTGCTCGCCGCCTCCAGCCTGCACCCGGTGCTCGTGCATACGCTGAGCAGCCAAGAACTCGCGCCCGATCTGCGAGACGTCTCGGAGGTCGTCGACGCCGAGACCGGCGAGACCCTGGTGCTGCGTGATGGTGCCGAAGCCCAAGAGGCCTACCAAGCCGGCCTCGATGCGTGGCTCGAAGAGATTCAGACCCGGTGCAAGACGCTGGGCATTCAGTACCTGCGATTGCCCGAAGACGGCAGCATGATCGACTTCGCGATGGAGGACCTGCGCCGCGCGCAGATCGTCGAACACACGGCAGGAGGCAACCAGTGAGCCCCAGCGCACCGCTGTTCCTCGCCTTGGGTCTGTTGGCCATTCCGATCGCTGCGGCCTACCTGCATCGGCAACGCCGCAAGAAACAGCAGGTGTCCAGCGCGTTGCTCTTCCGGGTCATCGCGGGTCAGAACACGCCCACCAAACGCGCCCTCGCCAAGCCCCGACATTTGGTCTCGCTGGTGCTGGTGCTCATCGCGTTGGTGTCAATGGTCGCTGCCACGGCGGACTTTCGGCGCGAAACCGCCAAGCCCCGAGACTGGGTCGTGGTGCTGGACACCTCCGCGAGCATGGGCGCCACGGTCCTGGGCACCGATCGTTCGCGGCTCGACGAAGCGCGCGAAGCCCTGGCCGACGCGCTCGCGTCGATGGGACCCGGGGATCGGGTCGCCCTCGTCACCGCCGGAGACGCCACCGCCGTGCAGATCGGGCTCACCGAAGACCACGGCAAGATCGCAGCGCTCGCCGCAGAAGCCACCGCCGACGGCAGCAGCCAGGCCCTGCCTCGCGCGCTGGCCATCGCCGACGCCATGGCCCACGGTGAAGACGCCGAGATCGTGCTGATCACCGACGGCGTCGGCGTCTCGCTCCCCGCGATGAAACGCGCCCCGCAGGTGCACACCGTCGGCAGCGCCGGGCCCAACCTGGGCATCAACGCCCTGGCCGTGCGAGAGGCCGACGCGCTGGGCTTGGCCGAAGTGTTTCTCTCGGTCACCTCGAACGTGGGCGCGGACCGGGAGGTCGAAGTGGTGCTCGAAGTCGACGACACGGTCGTCGAGGTCCTGCCGCTGACCGTGCCCAGTCGCAGCGCAGTGGAAAGCCTGCATCGTGTGGCGCTGCCCGAGGGCAAACGTGTCAAAGCCACCCTGCAGAACCACGGGGACGACGTGCTGGCGGTCGACGACGTCGCCAGCACCCCGCGTGCCGAAGGCGAACGCGTCAAAGTGGTGCTCGTCACCCGGACCCGGGTCTCGTTCACGGCCGAAGCGCTGCGACTGCACCCTCGGGTCGACCTGCGCATCCTCGGACCGTTCGACGCGGCGCCCTCCGACCCCGCCGACTTGCTGATCCTCGAAGCGGACTATCGCGCCGGCGCGTTGCCGCCCGCGAACGCGGTGCTGGCCCTGGGTATCGACCCGACACCGCTGGGCGTCGAGCGCGGTCCGTCGGTCCCCGCCCCGGACATCATGCGGTGGAGCTTCGACGACCCGCTGTTTCGTTTCGTCGACCTCGAGTCGATCGAACTGCCCCGCGCCCACACGCTGCGCCTTTCGGACGGGATGCGCTCGATGCTGGACTGCGAACAAGGTCCGCTCGCCGTGCAGTTCGACACCGAGACCCAGCATGTGGTCGCGTTCGGGTTTGCGCCCCACGACTCCGACCTCGTGCTTCGTGTCGGGTTCGTCAACCTGATCGCCAACGCCATCGAATGGGCGGCCCCCGCGGCTCCCGAAGACCCCAGCGTGCTGCCGCCGCAGGTTCTGCCCGCCACCGAATCGCGCCTCGACCCCGTCCGTGCAATCCCCGGAGCGTTGCACGGCGACTTTGCTGACCGTGCGCCCGCGCAACGCCCTCTTTGGCGCTCGCTGGCATGGATCGCGCTGGCGTTGCTGGTCCTCGAAGGACTGCTTCCCTGGGCGATGCGGGGCTACGGATGGTTGCGTACGCGGCCGTGGAGGACCAAGGCATGAGCGCGCTCAGCCAATGGTTTCAGCACCCGGGATGGCTGCTGTTGCTGGTCCCCGTGCTCGCGTTCGTCGTCGTCGACGCCGTGCGACGGTGGGGCACCACCAAGCCCTGGTCGCGGGTGGCCGGTGCCGCGGTCCGCTTCGCGGCGCTCGCCGGCGTCGTCGTGGCCATCGCCGACCCCCGCTGGCACCAGCGCGAGGACGTCGCGCACGTCGTGTTCGTCGTCGACCGTTCCGCCTCGATTCCCGACGCGGTGCTCGACGAGGCGCTCGCCCGCGTCGACACGCTGGCCCGCGGCGTTCCCGAAGGCACGCGCACCGCCTTGGTGCTGTTCGACGCGACCCCCGAGGTCGCGTTGGCGCCCGGTCAACCCTGGTCGATTCCCGGGCCACCACGCCTCGAAGCGGTCGACGCCACGGACGTCGATGCTGCCCTGAGGCTCGCGCTCGGGCTGATCCCCGCCGCCGACGGCGGGGAAGTGGTGCTGGTGACCGACGGCCGCCGGACACAACGCGACGAACGCGGCGCGGTGGCACACGCCAAAGCACGCGGCGTCGCCATTCACACCATCGCGATCGAGCCGTCCAAGGGTGACCCGGCGGTGGGCGCCGTGGTGCTGGCCAGCGACCAGACCCGGCCCGGGTCCGCGGTCTCGGGCACGGTCGAAATCGACGGCACGACCGAAGCGGTGCGCGGCACCCTGAAGGTCACGGTTGGAGACGACGTGGTGCAGAACTCGTCCGTCGAGTTGCCCGCCGGCAGCACCACCGCATTCCCTTTCGCCTACGACCTCGACGCCAAGACCGACCCCGGCCCCCTCGAGGTCAAAGCCGAGTTCACGCCCAACCGCGGCGACGCGGACCCCTCCAACAACGCCGCCTCCGCGACGGTGCTGGTGGGCGATCCTCCGCTGGTGCGTGTGTTCGCGGGCGAGGAGCACGATGGCACCGCCCTGGCCCGGGCCCTTCGGGCGGAGCGCATGGACGTGCAGGTCGTCGGTGTGCAGAAGATTCAGCCGCAACACGAGGACCTCGACGACGTCGATCTCGTGGTGTTGGCCAACGCCCCGGCCGCCTCCATCGGTGGCGCCGGTGCACTGCAGCCGGACTTCTTGCGCGAGCTCGCCCGCTACGTCGACAACGGCGGCGGCTTGTTGGTGCTCGGCGGCCCCCAAGCGTACGACATGGGAGGCTACGGGCAGTCCGAACTCGACCGCGTGCTCCCGGTCAAGATCGACCCCATCGATCCCGAGATTCAGGCCGGCGCCACGATCATCATCATTCTCGACCGGTCCGGGTCGATGTCCGCGATGGTCGGCTGGTCGAAGACGAAGATGGAGCTGGCCGACGAAGGCGCGGCCGCGTCGATCAACCTGCTGCGCCCGTTCGACAGCGTGGGTGTGATGTCGGTGACCGAGACGGTGCGGTGGGAGATCAAGACCCAGCCCGTGCGCGACCCCGCAGCCCTCAAGCGCAAGGTGATGCGCATTCGGGCCGATGGCGGCGGCATCTTCGTCTACACCGCCCTCGAGGCCGCCTACGACGCGCTGCGCAAGACCAACACCCCGCTCAAACACGTCATCCTGTTCTCCGACGCCGCCGACAGCGAGGAGAAGGTCAAAGGCATCCCGTTCGGCACCGGACCGGGGTCGACCGCCCAAGACCTCGCCCGCAAGTTCAAGGGCGCCGGCGTGACCACGTCGGTCATCGGCATCGGCACCGACGACGACGTCGACACCCCGTTCCTCAAGGACTTGGCCAAAGCGGGCGGCGGGCGCTTCTACCTCACCGCCGATGCGACCAAGCTGCGCGGGCTGTTCGTGGAGGAGACCGAGCGACTGGTCGACACCTCGCTGCACGAGGAGCCGTTCCGCCCCGCGGTCGACCGCGGGCACCCGATCATCGAGGGCATCGACTACGGGCGCGCACCCAAGCTCGGCGGGTACCAGGAGGTCGAGGCTCGCCCCACGGCCGAAGTGGTGCTGCGTGGGCCCGAAGACCACCCGATCCTCACCACCTGGCGATACGGTTTGGGGCATGTCGTGGCCTGGGCATCCGACGCGGGTCCTCGCTGGGCGCAGTCGTGGCTGACCTGGCCGGGATACTCCAAGCAGTGGACCCAAGCAGCACGGTTCGCCTTGCGCTCGCGCGCAGGCGACGAGACGGCGGTCGAGGTCGATGTCGCGGGCGGCGAGGCCCAGCTTCGCATCGCCCGGCGTGACACCTCGGGTCTGAGTCTCGACGAGGGATCGATTCGAGCTCGGATCAAAGGCCGCTCGCCCGCCGCCGAGGTTCCCCTGCGCAGCCTCGAGCCGGGCCTGTGGGGCGGACACGCGCCGGTCGAGTCCGGTGAGGTCTACACGGTCGAGGTGCTCGGCGAGGACGACGAGGTGCTGGCGACGCACACCTTCACGCCTCCGCCGTCGGCCGAACGCCGCTACCGCACCGCCGACCGCGGCTGGCTTGCCGCCGTCGCGGAGGCCACCGAGGGCAGCATGGATCCCACCGCGCTCACGCCCACCGCGACCGCCGGCGTCACCACCGAGGTGCACCGTCTGTGGCCGTGGGCGCTGCTGTTCTCCCTGCTCCTGCTCCCCTTCGACGCCCTGCTGCGCCGCACCGCTCGCGCGGTCTGAGGTGCCGATTCGGGAACCCGCGGTCGCCGATTCGGGAAGTGGCCCTACGCCATCACTGCGGTTGCAGCTGGCCCGCCCCTTGCTTCACCGTGCACCCATGACCCGACGCCTCGTGCTCCTGCTGTCCGCGCTTGTCGCGTGTTCGTCCTCCGACGCCGAAGACGAGGGCGAGACGGACGCCGGGTCCATGACGAGTTCGACCTCGGGCGACCAGACCTCGGCAGGCAGCGGGACCAGTCAGCCCGACCCTTCTTCGGAGTCGGGGACGACCACCGAAGATTCGAGTGAAACCACAGACGGCGGAAGCGAGGGCGGTGAGAGCTCGAGCGGAGGCGACGACCCCCCTGCCCCGGACTACGCGACGCCCTACTTTCCCCTGCAGGTCGGACTGCAGTGGCAGTACCGCCTCACGCGCACCGACGGATCCACCGGGCCCGGCTGCATCGACAACGGCGAGGTGCACCTCATGGAGATGACCTCCGAGCGCGGCGGCGTGTTCACTCGGACCGAAGAGCCCTACTGCTACTTCGCCTCCGTCGACTTCCGCATCGACGGCGAATACATCGACGTCAACAATGGCGCCTGGTACCACCAGTTGCTGCTCCCTCCCAGCCTCGACGCAACCTGGCCCGCTGGCGGCGCGTCGGGAGCCAGCTACATCTGGGACGAGCACCACGAGAGCTACACCGTGCAAGCGGGCACCTTCAACGACTGCTGGCGGCGCAAGCAGCAGGGCTACGATGTCTGGGAGATCTACTGCCGCGACGTGGGCATGGTCGAGTCCTTCTACGACGCGTGGGGCAGCAACACGCGCAGCGAGCTGATCGGGTTCGGCGGGTAACACGGCCCCATTTCGAAGGGCGGCCGATCTGATGTAGCCTGCCCGAATGGACTGCGTGACGTTTCACGTCAACGGCCGACCAACGACGGTCCGAGACGTATCGCCGACCACCACGCTGTTGCAGTACCTGCGTGGGCCTCTGCGCCTGTCCGGCACCAAAGAAGGATGTGCGGAGGGAGACTGTGGCGCATGCACCGTGGTCGTGCTCGACACCGAGGCACCGGGCCAGCCCCGATGGCGCGCGGTCAACAGCTGCCTGCTCCTGTTGCCGCTGCTGCACGGCAAGCAGGTGTTCACGGTCGAGGGTCTGCGCCAAGGGGACGGCGACGAGGGACTGCACCCGGCCCAACGTGCGTTGGTCGAAGCCCTCGGGTCTCAATGTGGCTACTGCACGCCCGGTGTCGTCATGTCGATGGTCGAGGCCTGCCACCGCACCGACCTCGACGCGCCCTGGAAGCTCGACGATCAGATGTGCGGCAACCTGTGCCGCTGCACCGGTTACCGCCCCATCCGTGAGGCCACGGTTCAAATCGCAGGGTCGCGCCCCCAAGACCGACTCCGCGAGGCCGAACCCGCGACACCGAGCCCACAGCCAGGGCTCGAGTACAGCACTGTGGGCGTGCGCGGTGCTCAACGGTTTTGGATCCCGACCGGCTGGGACGCGCTCTTCGACATTCTCGAAGCGCACCCCGCCCACCGCTTCGTGCAGGGCGCGACCGACCTGGGTCTCGACGTCACCAAACACGGCACCCATTTCGAAGCGCTCGTCTCCCTGCAGGGCCTCGACGACCTGCACCGCCTCACCGTCGACGGCGCGCGGTGGTCGGTCGGCGCTGGCGTGAAGCTGGCCGACCTCGAGCATGCAACCGACCACGCGGTGCCGCCTCTGTCCCGCATGCTGCGGTTCTTCGGCTCCCGACAGATCAAGAACAGCGGTACCGTGGGCGGCAACGTCTGCAACGCATCGCCGATCGGTGACCTCGCCCCGGTCTTGCTCGCCCTCGGAGCATCGTTCGTCGCCCGGGGACGTGACGGCGAACGCACGATCGACGCCGACGATTTTTTCGTCGGCTACCGCAAGACCGCCCTGCAACCCGGGGAGGTGTTGGCACGCATCGAGTTCGAAACGCCGCCCGAGGGCGTTCGTTTTGCGTCGTACAAGGTCAGCAAACGGCGAGAAATGGATATCAGTGCCGTCTCGGCCGCACTGCGGGTGTCGGTCGACGCGGGCACGATCACGGACGCGCGATTCGTCTACGGCGGCATGGCAGCCACCCCCGCGCGAGCGCGCAACGCCGAGTCCGCAGCCCTCGGACGCCCCTGGTCCGCAGAGACCCTCGAGGCGTGCGCAGCCGCGATCGCGACCGACTTTCAACCGATGGACGACCACCGCGGCTCCGCCTGGTACCGCGCCACCGTGGCCGCCAACCTGTTGCGCGGGTTCTTCCTCGATGTGAAGGAACACCCGATGCCCAGGCTCCCCGACCGCCCCAGCGGCACCGTCTTGGGAGGCGCACGCGCATGAACGACGCATCCACCCCCCGAAGCCCGCTGCATCAGCCCGCACGACACGACAGCGGTGTTCGCCACGTCACGGGCGAAGCCCGCTACGTCGACGACTGGCCCCTGCCGCCCGACGCGGTGCACGGCGTCATCGTCACCTCGACCCAGGCCCACGGCCGCATCACGCGACGTGACGCGAACGATGCCCGCGCGGTCGAAGGCGTCGTGGCCGTCCTGTTCGCCGAAGACATCCCCGGCTCCAACCTCATCGGGCCGATCGTGCACGATGAGCAGCTGCTGGCCTCCGAGGAGGTGCACTACGTCGGCCAGCCCGTGGCACTCGTCGTGGCGACCGACCTCGAGGCGGCCCATCGCGGCGCCGAACGGGTGCAGGTCGACATCGACCCCCTGCCCTCCTTGCAGAGCATCGAGGCGGCGATCGAAGCCGAGAGTTTCATCGCCCCCCCGCACGAGATCGAGCGAGGCGATGTCGATGCAGCGCTGGACGGCGCCCACCTGCGGCTGCAAGGCGAGGTGCACATCGGCGGACAGGATCACTTCTACCTGGAGACCCAGGCCGCGCTCGCGCTGCCCGAAGAGAACGGTTGCGTCACCGTGCTCAGCTCCACCCAACACCCCACCGAGGTGCAGAACGAGGTCGCGACGGTCCTCGGCGTGGGCGCGCACGCGGTGGTGTGCGAGGTGCCGCGCATGGGTGGGGGCTTCGGCGGCAAGGAGTCCCAGGCCACCCCCGTCGCCTGCTTGGCCGCGCTGGCGGTGCACCACACCGGCCGGGCCTGCAAGGTGTGGCTCGACCGCGATGCGGACATGCGCATCACCGGCAAACGGCACCCCTTCTTGGGCCGCTACGACGCGGCCTTCGACGAGGGGGGCATGCTGCTCGGGCTGAACGTCGAGCTCTACTCGGACGCCGGATGGTCGGCCGACCTCTCGCTGCCCGTGCTCGACCGGGCGCTCTTTCACCTCGACAGCGCCTACTACGTGCCGGCGCTGCGGTTTCGAGGCCTGGCGTGCCGTACCCACCGCCCGTCCAACACCGCGTTTCGCGGGTTCGGTGGTCCGCAGGGCATCGTCGTCACCGAGGAGATCATGAACCGCGCCGCCGCCGAGCTGGGGCTCGATCCGGCCCAGATGCGAGCCCAGAATTTCTACGGCGCGGCGCCCCGCGACCGTGCCCCCTACGGCCAGGAGGTGCCGGCCGAGCACAACCGCCTGGCCACGATTCACGCGTCGCTGATGGACAGCAGCGAGTACACGGCTCGCAAGGCGTCCATCGAGGCGTTCAACGCGGAGTCCACGTGGGTCAAGCGCGGCCTGGGCTATCAGCCGATCAAGTTCGGCATCTCGTTCACCAAGAGCATTCTCAATCAGGCCGGGGCGTTCATCCTGATCTACGCCGACGGCACGGTGCAGCTCAACCACGGCGGCACCGAGATGGGCCAAGGCCTGCACACCAAGATGCTCACCGTGTGTGCGCACGAGCTCGGCGTGCCGGTCGAGGCGATTCGGGTGATGACCACGGCGACCGACAAGGTGCCCAACACCTCTGCCACGGCCGCGAGCAGTGGCTCGGACCTCAACGGCCAGGCCGTGGCCGCCGCAGCCTCCGAGCTTCGCGAGCGCCTGCGGCCGGTCGCTGCGGGTCTGCTCGAGCTGTCGGACGACGAGGCGACGGCGCTGCATTTTGAAGGCGGCGTGGTCGCCCACCCACCCAGTGGCAAGCGAGTCCCGTTTGCCGAGGTCGCCCAGCACGCCTGGCTCGAGCGCGTGTCGCTGTCCGCCACGGGCTTCTACCGAACCCCCGGCGTGGGCTACGACCACGCAACGGGCAGCGGCACCCCGTTTTACTACTACGCCTACGGTGCCGCGGTCTGCGAAGTAGAGGTCAACGGCCTCACGGGCGAGCACCGCCTGCTTCGCACCGACATCTTGCACGACGTCGGCACCTCCCTCGTCCCGACCATCGACCGCGGTCAGGTCGAGGGTGGGTTCGTGCAGGGGCTGGGGTGGCTGACCTGCGAAGAGGTCCTGTTCCGCGACGACGGCCGGCCAGTGACCACCGGGCCCAGCACGTACAAGATCCCCGCCATCGGGGACGTGCCGGAAGACTTTCGCGTCGACCTACTGCCCAAGGCGCCGCAGCCCGGCGTCATCCATGGCAGCAAGGCCGTGGGCGAGCCTCCGTTCATGCTCGCCATCGGTGTGGTCGCAGCACTTCGGCACGCCATCGCGTCCCTGCGGCCCGGGCACGCCGACCTCCGGCTGCCCGCCACGCCCGAGTCGATCCTTCGGGCGATTCAAGGCTGATTCAAGCCTCGGCGGCTCGCAGCGCGCCCACGACCGCATCGACCAGCGCACGGGCGCCGCGGTGCGGGTCCGAGGCCAGCGCGTCGGCGCACCCGCTCGCCTGCACCGCTTGCAGCAACGTCGCGCGACGAACCGGAAGCCCGCGGCGGTGCAGGTGCATCACCGCCAGGTCGATCAAGCCCGCGTCCGCACCGTGCGGGCTCGCCTCGAACGCTGACAGCGCCTGGGCGGCACGCTCGACGACCACGGCATCCCCCGGCCACGATGCTGCCGCGGGCACGTCTCGCGGCCGTGCTCGCTGCCCCACACGGCGTGGAACCGGCGCACGCTCTGCCTCGGGTCGTTCGTCGTCCGATTGAAAACCCTCGACGAACGCCTCGTAGCTCTCGTTCGCGAACACCTCCAGCACGTTGACCTCGGGGTCGAGCACACGGCGACCGGACTGGTCGACACAGAGCCGAACACCCCGCCCGATCTCCTGACGCTTGCGCACGGCCGAGTCCGAGCGCGCCAACGTGCAGATCTGAAAGACGTTGGGGTTGTCCCACCCCTCGCGGAGCGCGGAATGGGAAAAGACGAACGAGACCGGCTCGTCGAAGGAAAGCAGGCGCGCCTTGTCCCGCAAGATGAGCTCGTAGGCGTCCGCATCGGCCGACGCTCGCCCCGTCTTCGAATCGACGGCCTTGCCGGCTCGGGTCGCAAAGTAGGCGCTGCGCACCGCGCTGGCCGGGAGCCGGGCGAACTCGGGCACGGTGTGTTTGAGGGCCTCGAAACACGCGTCGAATTCCGTGCGTGCCGGACCATCCTCGTCGACGTACGCCGCGACGCGGTCGAGAAAGAACAGCGACAGCACCTTGATGCCGCGGGGTCGCAGCGCCTGGGCCCGCCGCAGGTGCGCGGCGATGGTCTCGCGGATCTGCGCACGATAGGCGTCCGAGCCTCCCCGCACCACGATCGACTTCACCAGGCCTGCGGCGTGCGCCCGCGCGGGCGTCAAGCGATGCACGATGGGCCCGCTCCAACGCCCGAGCGTGGCGCCATAGGCCAACACCATGCCCGGCTGAAGCAGCGCCAGCGCCTCCTGGCGAAGCGCACTTTGCATTCGATGCGGTTCATCGAGAATGACGACCGGACGTGTCGCCGCCAGTGCCGAGAGCGGAGCGTGACCACCGAAGGTGTCGCAGGATCGGCGCAGCACGTTGGTGTCCTTGGTGAACGCGTCGATCGTCACCACCATGAACTCCACCCCCGCGCCGCGCACGAACTGACGCAACCGCCCCAACCGCTCGCGCCGATACACGAAGAAGGACGGGTGCAGCGCGGGGAACAGGCTCGCGAAGTGCTCTCGGGTGGACTGCAGGGTCGAGAGCACGCCTTCACGAATCGCCACCGACGGCACCACGATGACGAACTTGCGCAGCCCGAACTGGGCGGCCAGCTCCAACGCCGTGCGAAGAAACAGATACGTCTTGCCGGTGCCGGTCTCCATTTCGACCGCCAGCTGTTCGGGCAGTCCGGCGGGGTTGGCATGCGCGACGAGGCCGTCCTCGCGAATCTGCAGCCCGCCATCGCGCAGCGCATCACCGTCGACGGCGTGCAGCACGGCCTCGAGCGCCTCCCGTTGGTGCGGCAGGTCGGGCTCGAAGTGGAGTTTCACGCCTCACCTCTCCAGCGCTCGACCGTGATTGCCCATCGCTCGTGGTCGCGCCACTGCCCGCCGATCTTCAGATACCGCTGGGAGTACCCCTCTTTGACAAACCCGAGCCGCGCCACCAAGGCCCGCGAAGCCTCGTTCTCCGGCCGGAGGTTGGCCTCGACGCGATGCAGGCCCAATCCCTCGAACGCATGCCCAAGGCCCAGCGACAGCGCCTCGCGCATCAGTCCTCGGCCCGCGTACGCCCGGTCGATCCAGTAGCCCACGTACGCGCTCCAGAAACTGCCGCGAACGATCTGATTGAGGTTGAGCACCCCGAGTACCGCAGCCGTGGTCCGGTCGACCACGAACATCTTTTCGAAGCCGTCCGTCCGCGATGCTTCGAGCGTGGCATGAAACAGCGCCTGTGCCCCCGGGTCTTCGTCTTCGGCCGGCAACGCGATCCACCCGGCGAGGTGCTCGCGGTTGTTCGCGATGAGGGCGCTCCACGCCGGCAAGTCGGCGGGTCTCGGGGCCCGCAATGCAACACGGGTGCCCACCGCTACGGCGTCTTGCGTCATCGTCTCCGAGGCTATCAGGCCGACTCGACCCGCACCCGACCCGTCAACGCGATGCGCTCGGCGTTCGTCCACGCCGCGTCCGGAATGGCCACGACGCAGTGCTCGGGCAGGTCGAGGCTGTCCAACGACACCGGAGGCGGAGGCTGCATCGACCACACGAACGCCCGGTCGGCATCGCGCAGCAGGGTCCAGGCTCCGTGCTGCTCGACCGAAGCATGAAGCCCCACCCCGGCCGCGAGCGCCCGCGCGTGGGGGTCGAACTGCGAGAGGCGAGCGGCCTCTGCGTCGAGCAGCGCCGCCTCGGTTGCCGCGGGAGGCTCGGCCGCGGTCTGCAGCGCGAACACCCGCAGGCCACCGCCGACGGACAGCACACGCGCCCGGGTGATGTCGCAGATCGTCTCGAACGGCTCGTGTTCGACTGGCTCGGGCCACTGCCCCAGCACACACGCCCGCGTTCCACCGTCGCTGGCGTTGGCGCGGGCCACCGCGGCGGCCGTGGTGCCCGAGCCGGCAAACGGGTCCAACACCAGGCCATCCGGATCCGTCGCCAGCTGCACGCAACGCTGGACTAAAGCCACAGGCTTGGGGTGGTCGAAGATCGGCTGGCCGAGCGCCTCGCGCAGATCGAGCGTGCCCTGCTCGGTCCGCATCATGGCCTCGTCCCAAAGCCCCTTGGCCTTGGCCGTGGACTTGCGGTGTTTCTCGTAGATGTTGAACCCGCCGTCGCGCCGCTGCTTGGCGACGACCTGGGACCGCACGGGGTCGTCGTCGAGCAACGCCGCCTCGACCTTGGGTCGCCCCCAACGCCACACACTGCCGGCCCCCGCCGCGTTGCGGGGCTCGACGACCGTGTCGTATCCCGGCCGCGGCTGCAGGCTGACCGCCAGCCCACCGTTGCCGTCCTCGCGGGAGGGGTCGACGTAGAACGGATAGAAGAGGTTGGGACGATTGCCGGGGTGGAACTTGGGGTTGCGGTTGCGCAGCTCCCGAAGCACGTAGGGCCCCTGTGCGTCGGACAGCGCCCCGCGGGGCGGCGCTTTGGGGAGCTCGCGAATCTCGGCGCCGGGCGTGGCTCCGTAGACGAGCAGGTACTCGTGCCCCGTGGCGATGCGCAGATAGTCGCGTCCCCCACGGTTGGTCACGACCACGACCTGCGCGATGAAGCAGTCCTCGCCGAAGATCTCGTCGAGCAGCATGCGCAGGTGGTGCACCTCGTGGTCGTCGATGCTGACGCACAACACGCCCTGCGGGTGAAGCAGCGTCCGCGCGTGCCAAAGCCGCGCGTACATCATGCCGAGCCATGCCGAGTGATAGCGGCCGTCCGAGCGCGGGTTGGGACGCAGCGGCGTTCCCGTCGCGTCGACCTGCCCGGTGCGCCGAAGAAAGGCCTCGCGCCCCTCGCCGAATCGGTCCCGATAGACGAAGTCGCGCCCGGTGTTGTACGGCGGGTCCATATAGACCAGCGAGAAACGTTCCGCGTACGCCGGGCGCAGCGTCTGCAGCAGCGCGAGGTTGTCCCCCTCCACCAACACTGTCCGCGCAGAGTCGAAGTGCGCACTGCGATCCATGCGGGTGCGCAGGCGTGCGCGGCAGGGTTCGCCCAACGCGGCCAGCACCGCGGCTTTGTCGGCGAACTGCAGGCCGAAGCTCATGCCACGCCCACGAGTTGGTCGCCCTGGCGACGCAGCTCGATCGAGCCGCGCTGCCCGACCTCCAGCGCGCCCTCGACCAGCGGAACACGCACGTAGTTGTCGGCCAGCGCCATCGGGTACGCGTGGCGGCCTCGCTCGATCACCGCATCGAGGCGCTGGCCCTCGAAGCGCATCGCGAACGCATCGGTCTGCACCCCGGAGAGTTCACGCAACGCCTTGTTCCGTTCGGCCTTGACCGGCGGAGGCACCTGGTCGGGCATGGTCGCGGCCGCGGTGCCCTTGCGCACCGAGTACGTGAAGACGTGGTGGTAGGCGACCGGGGCGTCCCGCAACAACGCGTAGGTGTTTTCGAACGCGGCGTCGGTTTCCCCGGGAAAGCCGACGATGACGTCAGTGCCGATGCCGATGCCAGGCACCCGCTCCGCGAGTTTGGCCGTCAGCGCTGCGAAGTCCTCGGCCGTGTGTCCCCGTCGCATCGCACGCAACACGTCGGGGTCCCCGCTCTGCACGGGTAGATGCAGGTACCGACACAGCTGCGGCGCGTGTTCGGCCATCAGCGCGATCAGGTCGTCGTCCACCTCGTGCGGGTCGAGCGAACTCAGGCGCAGCCGCGCGCCGCCCTCGGCCGGGCCGAGCACGGGCAACACTGCGGCGACGAGGTCGGCGAGTCGGACCCGCGGTCGCAGGTCTCGGCCGTAGGTCCCGAGGTGAATCCCGGTGAGCACGATCTCGGGCGCCCCCGCCTCGACCAGTCCTCGCGCCTGCGCCACGACGTCGTCGATCGTCAGGCTCCGCGACCCGCCCCGAACCTGCGGCACGATGCAGAACGAGCAGCGGTAGTTGCAGCCGTCTTGAACCTTGAGCAGCGAGCGTGTGCGTCGGCGCGGCGGCGCGGCGGTCAGCTGGGTGAGGGTCGTGCGCCGCTTGAGCGTGGTGACCTGGACCAGAGGCGCCGATTCCTGGTCCGCCTGCGTCGGGCGCAGCCCCTCCAGCACCGTGCGCAGGGCGTCCTTTTCGCCGTTGCCCAGCACCGCGTCGACCTCGGGCATCGCCGCCACCACTTCGGGCTCGGCGTTCGCGTAGCAGCCGGTCACCAGCACCCGTACCGACGGGTTGCGCCGTTTCGCCCGCCGAATCTGCGCCCGTGCGTCCGCGTCGGCTTGGTGCGTGATCGTGCACGAGTTGAGCACGTACACCTCCGCGTCTTCGGGTCCATCGGCGATGTCGTGCCCCGCAGCGACCAGCGCGGCCTCCATCGCGTCCGTCTCCGACTGGTTCAATCGGCAGCCGTGCGTGGCGAGGGCGACGCGCATCCGCGGACTATCACACACGTTGTGGCCGCGGGCGACACCCAACCACGGCCCCCGCGCGTTCCAAGCCACCATGTTGCTCTCCCGACGACAGGCTGTCTTTCGGATCTCCGCCACCGCCCTCACGCTCGGCACCCCCGCAAGGGCCGACATTCCCCGGGTCGAGAGGATTCGCGCCCGCGTGCGCCCCAAGCTCGATGCGCTGTACGCCGAGGCGGGCCTCGAGTTCCCCGCCAAGCGGCTCTTTCTGCGCGCGTTCAAACACGAACGCGTGTTGGAGATGTGGGGCGCCAACCGCGACGAGGACCCCATGGCGTTGATCGAGTCGTACCCGATCTGCGCCGCGTCCGGCACGCTCGGCCCCAAGCGCCGCTGGGGCGATGAGCAGGTCCCCGAGGGCACCTATCACATTCACCGTTTCAACGGCTGGAGCGGATTTCACATGTCCCTGCGGGTCGACTACCCCAACGACTCCGACCGCGCACGCGGCAAGCGGGGAGCGTACGGCGGCGCGATCATGGTGCACGGCGACTGCGTGTCGATCGGGTGCATCGCCATCGAGAATGCTCCGATCGAACGCGTGTTCGTGTCGGTGCTCGCCTCGCACCGAAAGGGCCGGCGCAAGGTTCCGATCCACATCTTTCCGACCCGGTTCGACACGCGTGGCCTCGAACACCTCGCGCCCCTGCGAACGTCCGACCCCGACCGCGACCGGTTGTGGACCGAGCTTCAACGGGTGCACGACGCCTTCGAATCCCGGCGGCGGGTGCCCGAGGTCCGCATCGACACCAAGACCGGCGCCTACGCGGTCGTGCGTACGCGCCCGGACCACGCCACGGCCAACGCGAGCACGAACGGCACCACGCGCTCCCACACCGTGCCCGCGGTCGCCGGGACCCAGTAGGCCGCCACCGCGCACACGAACCCCACGACGATCGCGGCCAGCCGCGCCCGCGGCTTCACGTCGCCGCCGAGCACGGTCACCAACAGCACCGGCCCGAACGCGGCGCCCATGGCCGTCCACGCGAAGAGCACCTTGTCGAAGATCGAAGCGTCTCCGACCAACGCTGCCACCACGGCGGCTGCGCTGAGCACCACCACCACGACCCGCGAGCGTCGGACCAACCGCGCGGGGTCGTCGTCGGTCGCGGCGGGTGCATCGTGCACGACGGCCGAGGCCGCGACGAGCAGTTGCGAGTCGGCGGTCGACATGATCGCCGACAGGACCGCCGCCAACACCACCCCCGCGACCACGGGAGGAAACACCCACCGCGCAGCAGCAACGAAGGCCACCTCGCCATCGCCCAGCGGCGGCAGCAGAACCCGCGCGCACAGGCCCAGCACGATCATTCCCGTATAGAGGACGACCGCCCACACCATCGCGATCCGACGCGCCTGCCGCAGCGAGCGCTCGTCTCGAATGGCCATGAAGCGGTTGACCACGTGTGGCTGTCCCGGATAGCCGAGCCCGATGCCCAGCAACCCCAATACGAAGCCGAGACCGGCGGCCATCGGCATGCCTTGGGTGAGGCTGGTGTAGCTGGCGCTGCCCAGCGTCTCGATGCCTGCTCGAAGCGCCCCCAGACCACCGACGTGAACCACAGCCGCGACCGGCAACGCCACCGACGCGAGTGCCATCACCAGCCCTTGCAGGGTGTCGGTGATGCTGACTGCCAGGAATCCGCCGAGCATCGTATAGACGACCACCACGGCGCTGCCGAGCAGCACCGCTTCGGTCATCGGCATGGAGAACGTCTCCGCGAACGTCTTGCCCGCGCCTTGAAACTGAGAGGCGACGTACGCCATCAAGGACACGAGCACGATGGCGGTGCTCACCCGCCGAATGGCGCGCGACCACGGTGCCGTGCGGGGGCCGGCGAGCAACTCGGTGACCGTGAGCGCCCCGCTGTGCAGGCTGCGTTGGCGCAGCGCCGGGGCCAGCACGTACCAGTTGAGCCAGAACCCGCCCACGCAGGCGGGAAACAGCCACACCGCGCTCACGCCCTTGGCGTAGGCAAAGCCGCTGACGCCGAGCAACGACCACGCCGAGCTGCTGGAGGCCGACGCCGACAAGCCCGCCACCCAAGGCCCGAGCGAACGCCCGCCCAAGAAGAAGTCGTCGGCGCTCTGGGTGCGCCGCTGTGCTGCGATGCCGATGCCGAGCAGCGCCACCTTGTAGACGACGAGCGTGATGACGATGGCGGTGGTCTCGGACATGTCGTTTGACCGGGCGCGAGGGCTGACCATAGCCTGAGTGCATGCGATCCGCGTGCGCAGCCGTGCTGGCCCTTCTCGTCGCCTGCGCCGACGATGGCGTCGCAGCCGAAGCCGAGACGTCGAGTTCGACCACGGCCGGCTCGAGTTCGGGCGCGATGTCCACCGGCTCGAGCGAGGCGACGACGGGCAGCAGCGGCGAGGACGAAACCTCGGCAGACACCGGCGAAACCACCACCGACCCGTCCACCACGGGCACCGAGACCTGTGCACCGGCCCCGGATGCCCAGGCCCCGTGGGTTCGCCCCTACGTCGACGACATCGTGGCTCGCCTCAGCGGCGCGGCCGAACTCAGCCCCGGCATCACCGTGCCCGAGCGTTCCACCGCCACCCACCGCGCAGCAACGGCAGACTGGCTCGAGGCGGAGTTCGAGACCCTTGGACTCGACGTGCAGCGCCACGCCTACGCGCCGCAGGGCACCAACATCGTCGGGAGACTGCCCGCGACGCAGCCCGGCGGGCGCACCTATGTCGTCGGCGCCCACTTCGACAGCGTGCCCGGATCTCCGGGGGCCAACGACAACGCCACGGGCGTCGCCTACGTGTTGTCGTTGGCGCGCTACCTGGCCTCGGTCGAATGCCGCAGCCACGACATGTTGTTCGTGGGCTTCGACCAGGAGGAGATCGGCTTGGTCGGCAGCGAAGCCTACGCCGCACACCTCGTCGACGAAGGCGAGGACGTCATCTCCGTGCACACCATCGACCAGATGGGTTGGGATGCCGATGGCGACCGCGCAATCGAACTCGAGCGCGCCGATGAAGGCCTGTACGAGGTGTACGAAGCGGCCAACGCCACCCTGCCCTCACCGCTGACACTGCACGAGACCGGCACCGGGTTCACGGACCACGTCTCGTTTCGCCCCTACGGCTTCGAGGCGGTCGGCCTGACCGAGGAGTTCGTGAACGGAGACACGACTCCGCACTACCACCTGGCCAGCGACACCTACGACACGGTGAACATGGACCTGCTGGTCTCGACCTGCGTATTGGGCCACACCGCGTTCGCGATGCTCATCGACGCCGGGTGATTCGCCGCCGAATGCGGCGCCCTAGGCTGCGCAGCGACACCGGCTCGGCTTCAGCCTCGGTCAGCGCAGCGCGCGGAGATCGCAACATGCCGGGCAGTGCGACGAGACTTCGTGTGAGCTTGCCCAGCAGCGCCGCGGGCGACTCGGCTTCGACCGCGACCGCGACATCTTGGCCGGTGACCGCATCCTCCAGCGCCCCTCGCGCGAGGGTGCGGCTGCCATCGGAGCGGATCTCCACCACCAAACGGGCCACCACGGGCGGCAGAGGCTCCTCGGAGGCGAGGTCCTCAGGCTCGGCGACGGCCGGTTTGGGGGCATCCGAGTCGGTCACGCAGCCCAAGCGTGCCCTCTACGGCCCCGTTCGTCACGCCGTTCCCCGTCGATGGAAAATATCGATATAGTCCGCCGACTCGAACCGTTGGGTCGATGCCGGGCGTCCGCTTCGGTCACCCGGCTCCACGGTCACTCGATCACTAGGAAGAACCAACTCACATGACACGGAAACCAAGCCTTCTCGGGCTTGGCGCTGCCGCCATTGCGGCCACCATGCTGGTGGCCTGTCAGGGGTCCGGGTCGTTCGCGCAGATGCAAGAAAAGCTCGCGCAGATCGACCAGAAACAGGACAACATCCTGGCCAAGCTCGACGAGCTCGAAGGCAAGATTGGCAAAGCCGGCGCCGCCGCTCCCCCCTCCAAAGGCAAACAGGGCCCTCGCCCTGGCCGCCCCGACCCCAAAGCCACCTACAAGGTGGCGGTCTTCCCCGACGACGCGGCCAAAGGCCCCGCCGACGCCAAGGTGACCGTCGTCGAGTGGTCGGACTTCCAATGACCGTTCTGTAAGAGGGTCGGTCCGACTCTCGCCAAAATCAAAGAGACCTACAAAGACGACGTCCGCATCGTCTTCAAGAACAACCCCCTGCCGATGCACAACCGTGCCATGCCGGCAGCCATGGCCGCCGAGGCGGCGGGCAAACAGGGCAAGTTCTGGGAGATGCACGACAAGCTCTTCCAAGATCCCCGCGCACTCACCGATGAGAACATCGAGAAGTACGCGACGGAAATTGGCCTCGACATGGCCAAGTTCAAGGAAGACCTGAAGGACAAGAAGCTCGAAGCCAAGATCAAGAAGCAGCAGTCGCAGGGCTCCACGCTCGGCGCTCGGGGCACCCCGGCCTTCTTCGTCAACGGTCGCTTCCTGTCCGGTGCGCAGCCGTTCGAGGCGTTCAAGGCCCTCATCGACGAAGAGATGAAGAAAGCCGACGCGCTCCTCGCCAAGGGCACGCCCAAGGACAAGCTGTACGACGCCGTCATCGCCAAGGGCAAAACCAAGCCCTAAGCGACGCCGTCTTCGGCATTCGAAGCCGCGCTCTCGCCAGACCCCTCACGGGGCGGGTGAGGCCGCGGCTTCTCCCGTTCCCGAATCCCCGGCCGGGTCTGTCGCTGTCGACGAAGCAAGGGCCGCCGCCTGCTCGAGCGTCGCGGCGCAGCGAAACCCGAAGTGGTGAAAGTGCGGAGCGTTGCTCGGGAAATGCGCGCGACGGTAGGTCCCGGTTGCCCGCGTCTCGTCCCAGTACCAAGAGCCGCCGCGGATGATCTTCTGCGCGTGCCCCTTGCACGGTTCCTCACCGTTGCACGGGCCCCGAGGGTCCACGCCTTCGCAGGCCTCACCACACGCCTCGTAGCTGCGGCTGTACCAGTCGTACACCCACTCCCACGAGTTCCCGACCATGTCGTAGAGCTCGTAACGCCCCACCGGTCGCGAGCCGACGTCCCACGGGCGGCCGGTTTCCGGTTTGCTGATCGCCTTCTTCAGACCACAGCTACGCCCGCTACCGTCCTTGATGATCGCCTTCCCGCAGTCCGCGGGTTCGTCTCCCCACGGGTGGATCTCCCCGTCAGGTCCGCGGGCGGCTTTCTCCCACTGGGCCTCGGTCGGCAGCGTCTTGCCGTGGGCCTCGCAGTAGGCGAGCGCGTCGTACCAGCTCACGCCCTGGATCGGCATGTCGGGGTGATCGAAGTCCGTGTACCGAGGGCCCGATCTCGGGCACTGCTTCGCCTTCTGGCAGGCTTTGTACTCGGCGTAGGTGACCTCGTACTGATCCATGTAGAAGGTCTGCAGCCAGACCGTGGCGGCCGGCATTTCGTTGCTGCGTTCTCCATCGTCCCGCCCGCGGATGAACGGCCCGGCCGGAATACAGGACATGCGCTCCACCGCAGCCCCGCAGGGTTCGCCGACGGTCCCATCCGGAGCGACGACGGCGGGTGGAGCCTCGGGCGCCGGCTCTGCAGCCGCAGGTGCTGGAGATTCCGCGGCTTTTGCGACCTTTTCGGGCTCATCGGCGCCGCCCGGCTCCTCGGCCGCTTCCTTGGACACCGGGGAGATCCGAGGCTCGGGCGCCGGAGAAGACGGGTTTCCCGCACACGCGACGAGACAGGAACCCACGAGCAGCACACGGGACCGCATGCGGCTTGATACCCGCTGTGCGGGCCAACCTCCAAACGACTTCGCGGAGTGCCGGCGCGACTTCGCGACTTCACCGCGGAGAATCCATGAAAGACGGATTGCAGCGGAAGCGTTTGGGCTTGGGGTGGGACGAAGGTACACTTCGTCATCCCCACCGGGGTCGCCATGCCGACGGCGACACCCGTGCCCTCATGTCTGAACGACCCACAGGGATTCCCAAGACCCGCCGGCTCGACACGGGACAGTCCCGCGACGAGCGAGCGGCTCCGATTGCCCAATCCTCTGGCCCGTCCTCCGGTCATTCCTCCGGGGCGGCGCCATCGAAGGCTGGTCCGTCCGCGTCCGCCTCGGACATGGAGCTGACGTTCACACGCGACATCGGAAAGAAGATCGCGGGTCGCTACAAGATCACCGACGTCATCGGTGAGGGCGGCATGGGCGTCGTCTACGAGGCGTGGGACACCCAGGTCGAACGCAAGGTTGCGATCAAGCTCGTTCGATCGGATACGACCGACCGCAAGTTCCTGTCTCGGTTCCGCCGCGAACTCGAGATCACCAGCAAGCTCCGCCACCCCTCCACGATCCGCGTGTTCGAACACGGGGAGACCAAGGACGGCCGACCGTACATGGTCATGGAGCTGCTCACCGGCGAAAGCCTCGCCGACCGCCTCGAGCAGGGCCCGCTCGAGGAGATGGAAGCGCTGCAGATCGCCCGCCAAGCGGCCGAGTCTCTGTCCGAAGCGCACGAGCACGGGGTCTTTCACCGCGACCTCAAGCCCGACAACATCTTCATCGAGACGGTCGGCGTCTCGAAGGTGGTCAAGGTGCTCGACTTCGGCATCGCCGGGGGTGTCGACGCCACCCGCCTCACCCAAGCCGGCGAGGTGTTTGGCACGCCCCAGTACATGTCGCCCGAGCAGTGCAACGGCCTGCCGCTCGATCACCGCACCGACATCTACTCGCTCGCGTGCATCCTCTACGAGATGCTCGAAGGGCGGCCGCCCTTCTCGGCCGAGACTCCGATGGCCACCATGCTCAAGCATGTGCGGGCCAAGGTTCCGCCCGCGCGGCACGCCTCCAAGGAGACCGCCAAGGTGGTCCTCATGGGGTTGCGCAAGGATCGCTCCAAGCGGATTCAAACCGCGGGTCGCCTCGCCGAGCTCATCGGACAGTGCATCGGGTACCTGCGCTCGGGCGGCGACTCCCGGCCATCCCGTATGGACTCCGGCCCGTCTTCGGCCCAGCTGCTGCCGGCCGGTCCGCCCTCGACCGGGCACCCAGCGATCACCCTTGGCGCACGCTCGGCGGCCACCAATACGATCCCCACCACGGGACCGGTGCCGGGCTTTGCCGAAGACGGACGCGGCCGAACCATTGCGATCGTGCTCGGCCTGCTCGCGATCGGACTGGTCATCGCCATGTTCTTCAGCGACATGAGCGGCACCACCGACAACAGCGAGAAGGACACCGCGGTCAAGACCGCCGACGCCGTTCCCGATGACGGACCGTCGCCCGAGAAGCTGCCGATGAACCGGGCGCTCGTGCAGACCAACGTCGAGGACGCGCAAGTCTACGTCGACGAGAAGTACCAGTGCGACACGCCCTGCGAGGTGAAGGTCCCCGTGGGTGACGACCTCTCGCACGAGATTCGGGTCAAGAAAGAGGGCTACGTGGACCTGGTCAAGGTCTGGAAGCCCAAGAGCGTTGCCGAGCCGCTGCCCAAGCTCGCGCCGATGGAAAAGATATGAGCCAAGACGAGTCCTTCTCCGCCCTGTTCGAAGCCGAAAACTCCGGACAGGGACGGCAGCGTACGCAACTGCGCGCAGGTCAGCGTGTCCAGGGCACCGTGGTCGCCATCACGGGCGACACCGTGTTCGTCGACATCGGCGGCCGCGTCGAAGCCCACCTCGCCCGCAACGAAGTGCTCGGCGATGATGGTGAGCCGAAGGTGTCCGTCGGAGACACGATCAAGGCCACGATCGCCAAAGCGGGGCGCGGCGCTCCCATCCTTCGTGTCGCGCTGGGTCGCGGCGAAGCCGGAACCGCCGAACTCGAGCTGGCCGCCGAGAGCGGAACCCCCGTCGAGGGCACCTTCTCCAAGGCGGTCAAGGCCGGGCTCGAGGTCGACATCTCGGGCAAACGCGCGTTCTGCCCCGCATCGCAGGTCGACCTGCAGTTCGTCAAAGACCTCGAGACCTTCGTCGGCCAGACGCACTTCTTCAAGGTGCTCGAGGTCCGAGACAACGGGCGCTCGATCGTCGTCAGCCGCCGCGCTCTGCTCGAGGCCGAGCGGGCCGAGAAGGCCCAAGAGCTGATGGGTCGCCTCGAAGTCGGAGCCGAGCTCGAAGGCATCGTGCAGTCGCTGCAGCCCTACGGCGCGTTCATCGACATCGGTGGCGTCCAGGGGCTCCTGCACGTTTCTCAGATCAGCACCGCCCGCGTCTCCAGCCCCTCCGACGTCCTGTCGGTCGGGGAAGCCGTACGTGTGCAGGTGACGAGCATCGAGTCCCAAGCCGACGGCAAGCCGCCCAAGATCGGGCTGTCGATGAAAGCCTTGCAACAAGACGGCGGTGCCGCGCCGAAGGCCGAACTCGAGGTCGTTACTGCGACCGTGGACAAGGTCGAAAACTACGGCGTGCTGGTCTCGACCCCCGGGGGCGCGGGGCTCATCCCCACCGCCGAGCTCGACCTTCCGCCCGGTGCCGACCCTCGCCGCCGCTACAAAGTCGGCTCCGAAGTCGAGGTCGTGCCAATGCGTGGCAACGCCCAGGGCAAACTTCGATTCTCGGTCCGCGCCGTCGCACAAGTCGAAGAGCGCAAGGCATTCGCCAACTTCCGCCAATCCCAAGGCAAGGGCAAAGGCGGCGGCAAGAAGAGCGGCTCGCTCGGCTCGCTCGGCGACCTGCTCGCCGGAATCGACCTGGGCGGCAGCCCGTCGAAGAAGAAGTAGCAGCCCCCGCATCCACCTGGCCCCGAGGGCCAGGTGCCCCAGCTCAATCCGTCGGCGTGCAGCGCCCACCCCGGCACGCTAGCGGTGGGTGGTGGCAACCGGCCCTCACGATGCACAGTTTCGAGCCGTCTTCGGGGACCTCGACAACGCGACCAGCGTGCTTCGCACGTTGGTTTCGCCGTCGGTCGCCAGCGCACTCGACTGGAGCACGCTCGCAGTCGAGCCTGGGTCCTACGTGGACCCGAGATTTCCACGCCGAGAGACCGACCTACTGTTCTCGGCATCACTCGGCGGGAGCGAGGTGCGTCTGTACCTGTTGCTCGAGCATCAATCGAGCAACGACGCCTCGATGGCGCTCCGCATGCTGCGGTACATGGTTCGGATCTGGAGCAAGCTCGCCGAGGATCCGCACCGACGGCCTCTGCCCCCGATCATCCCGCTGCTCGTTTCACACGCCAGGGGAGGTTGGAGCGCACCCACCCGGCTTTGCGAGCTGTTTGATCCGCGCGCCGTCGACCTCGCTCCGCAAGCGTTCCCGGATTTCCAATTCCACGTGCTTGACCTCGCACGGACAACGGACGCTCAGCTTCGCGGCCACGACTTCACCGAAGAAGCCGCGCTCACACTTTGGGCGCTCCGTGACTCTCGCGACGGTGCCGCATTCCTCCGGGGACTGCGGCACTGGTCCGACCCCCTGCGCCGACTCGAGACGCACCCCAGCGGGCGCGAAAAGCTGCAGCGGTTGTGGCACTACATCGTGAGTGCCGGACCCGACATGCAGCTCTCGGAGATCCATGCCATCCTGGAAGACACCAACGCAGTTTCGGGAGAGATCGTCATGAACATGCTGGATAGAGCACGGACCGAGGGCGCAAAAGCCGGCAAACTCGAAGGCCAGTTCGAGGGGAGAGCTGCGTCCCTCTTGCTCATCCTCGACGCGCGCGGGCTCGTACCCAGCCCGGCCGTCCGTCAGCGCATCGAAACCTGCACGGACCACGCACTGCTCTCGCAATGGACGACTCGGGCCGTCGGCGCGTCGACGCTCGACGAGGTCTTCGGCGCCGCCGATTGAGCCTCCGCCACCGGCTCAGAACTGGAACTGCACGCTGAGGCTGCCCGCGACGTCGAAGTCACGCTTCGGCGTCAGGGGCAGCTGCAGGTTTGCGGCGAGCATTCCCCACGAGCGAAAGCTGTAGCTGATGCTGGAGAGGTGAGCCAGCCGCACCGCGCCGACTTCGCGCTCGGTTTCGGTCGCCCGGTTGCCGCTGCAGTACTCCGAGCCCCCGCCGACCTTGGCGCAGAAGTTGGCTACGCGCACGTCGGCCAGGGCGCCCACACCCAACCCCAGCTTGCCCCATGCTCGGTAGCCGACCTGCCCACTGGCGGTCATGTCGAGCGCGGTGCCGGCGGGGCGTTTTTCCATCGTGCCCAGCACCATGACCTGCCAATAGGTTCGCAGGTGTGTTCGCGTGAACATGGCCATCGGAGACACGGTCCAGCTCTTGCCGGGGTCAGCTTCGAACCGGAGCGTGCGAGAGGGAAACGAGACGTTGATGCCGGTGGTCACCACGCGGTGGATGAGCTTGTCGGCATGGGGCGTGAGCCGAACGAACGCCCGTGTGTCGCCGTAGCCCACCTTGCGCGGCGCGGCGTCCTCGTCGACGACGAGCAACGGCGCCTGAAGGCCGAGCGACACCCATGGATGCGGGGCGTACTCGCCGAGCAGCGAGGTGTTGTAGGTCGTGGCCGGGTTGAGGCTGGTGGTGTTGCGACTGTATTCCTGCAACAGCATCACGCGGGAGGTCGCCTGCCCCGAGCCTCCACCGAGGCTGTTGAGGTTGCGAACGCCTTCCGACGCGCCGTGTCCCGGCACGTGGTGCGCGCGTGCCACCGAGGGCACCAGCGCGAGGCCCAACCCGAGCACAGACGCGAGGCGTTTCATCGGCTCCCCTTGGGGCGGTGACACGACGCGCAGGAACGAGGATCGTCGAGCATCCACTGGGCGACCAGCGAGGCGCCGCCGCCCTCCATGCGTGAGGCCGTGGCGTGCTCCCGGGCTTCGGCGGACATCGTCTGCAGGGACGCCAGGACGGCGCGCTCGGACTCATGGCACCCCATACAGTCTGCGTTCTTCGACGCCGCGGTCATGTCGGCGTGATGCTCCTCGGCTCGAATCCCCGGCGCGAGGGCGGGCAGACACGCTCCCAGTAGCCCCAACAGGGGCACGACAGCCAAGGCTCGGGCACCGATCGCCACCCACTCTCACTACGGGATGGTCCGCACCCGTGCTGCGACCGACCGTCGCAGTCGCGACACGCTGTCGCACGCGCCGGCCAATGGCGTCCCGCCGAGGGCGTGGCACACTGCAGGGCGCCTTGAGCGGCCCCAAAGCCAACCTTGCCCCCGCGGCGATCACCCTGCGTGGGCTCGTCACCGCCCGATGGGTCACCGTCGCCCTGATGGCGATCGCAGCCACCCTGATGGTGGCCGCCCCCCAACTCGTCGCTCCGGTGCTCAGCTGGGTTCCCACATCCGGCACCGTGGCGGGGTTCGTCGCCGTCCTCGCCGCCTTGGCGTTGTTCAACGTCTACGTGGCCCGGGTCGTGCTCCCGCGAGGCCACGCGACCGTCACGTTCGCAGGTCTGCAGCTGCTCGCAGACTCGGCCGCACTGAGCATTCTGCTGGGCCTGACCGGCGGTGCCACGAACCCCTTCACCACGCTCTACTTCGTCCCGATCACCCTCGCCACCCAGGTCTCACCGCGGTGGACGTGGGCGGTCGCGGGGGCGTCGCTGACCGGTTTCGGCCTGCTGTACCTGCTCGGTCCCCTGCCCCAAGGCCCGCCCGGTCACGAGCATCACTTCGCCGGCCACCTGCAAGGCATGTGGTTTTCGTTCGGCGTGACCGGGGCGCTCATCACCTACTTCGTGCACAGCATCGCCATCTCGGTCGCGCGCCAGCGCTCCGAGCTGGCACGGCTGCGCGAGCAGGCGATCGAGGACCGCAACCTCGCCAGCCTGGGCAGCCTGGCCGCGGGCGCGGCTCATGAACTCGGCACGCCGCTGGGCACGATCACGGTCCTCGCCTCCGAGCTCCCGTACATGGACACGGCAGAGCGCGAAGACGCGGTGCAGTCGATCCGCCACGAAGTCTCCCGCTGCAAGGAGATCGTGCAACGCATGGCCACCCCCGACGCTCGCGTGACCGAGCTCGGCGCAGACGCAGAGCCGTGGACGCTGGGTGCGCTCGCAGACGAGGTTCGCCCCAGCGGCGATCCTCCGGTGAAGTTCGTCTTCGCCCCAGGGTCCGAAGACGCGCGATGCGACTTGCCCCGCGATGCGATCGGTCAAGTCGTTCGAGAGTTGCTCGCCAACGCTGCGGAAGCGTGCCGCCGCCGCAACGGTGCGCAAGGCATCGAGGTCCGCGTCCGAGCGACGGACGGCCACGCAACACTTGCCGTTGCCGACGACGGAGAAGGCATGGACGCTTCGCTTTCGAGCGCCGCCTTCGACCCCTTCTTCTCCACCAAGCCCGAGGGTTCCGGGATGGGCCTGGGGCTGTACCTCACGCGAGCCCAGCTGCGTCAACTCGGCGGTACCATTGCCATGAAGTCCGAGCCCGGACACGGCACCACCGTCACGATCACCTTTCCGCTCTCATGAACGACTCGGCCGACACCGCTCCCGACGCGGAGACCATCCTCCTCACCGACGACGACAAGGCGTTTTGCGCCGCGATGAGCGGGGCGTTTCGTCGACGCGGACTCAAGGTGGTCGTCGCCCACGACTACGAAGACGCGATCAGCGAAGCCGCGGCCTGGAACCCCGCCCGGGCAGTCGTCGACCTGCGCATGCCCGGTCGCGGCGGCCTCGAGGTCGTCGCCGAACTCAAGCAGAAGCACCCCGCGATGAAGATCGTGGTGCTCACCGGCTACGGCAGCATCGCCACCGCGGTCGAGGCGATGAAGCTCGGCGCCGTGCACTACCTGACCAAGCCGGCAGAACCCGACGAAGTACTGGCGGCGTTCGATCGCACCGAGCCGGCCACCGAAGTCCCCACCGATGCGAACCCCCGCTCCCTGGAAGAGGTCGAGTGGGAGCACCTGCAGCGGGTCCTCACCGACAGCGGCGGCAACATTTCGGAGGCCGCACGACGCCTGGGCATGCACCGACGCAGCCTGCAACGCAAGCTGGCCCGTGGCCGCCCCGGTGATGGACCGGCGCCCACCGACGAGACATGAGCCACCGCGCCAAGACCAGTCGCTTGTTCGTGGGCCTGGCCGTTCCTCCCCTGCTCGCTCAACAGCTGACCTTGCTGGGCGGCGGCATCGAGGGTGCGCGCTGGGAGCCCGCGGACAAGCTGCACCTCACGCTGCGATTTCTCGGCAGCGTGGATGGAGGCCTCCGCAGCGCCTTGCACGACGCCCTCGCCTCGGTTCGCGCCACACCGTTTGCCCTCACTCTGCGCGGCTGCGGGCATTTTCCGCCCCGCGGCGAACCTCGCTCGCTGTGGATCGGAGTCGAGGATTGTCCCGCCCTGGTGCGGTTGCAGGAGACGATCGAAAGCGCCGTGCGCGACGTCGGTTTCGCGCCCGACTCCCGCGGGTTTGCCCCCCACGTCACGGTGGCTCGCCTCAAGCGCGCGCCGACCAAGAAGGTCGCGGCATGGCTGAGTAGCCACGCGTTGTGGGATGCTCCGCCCTTCGAGGTCGACGCGTTCACGCTGTATTCGAGCATCCTCAACCAGGCCGGCTCTCGATACACACCCGAGACGACCTACCCACTGGAATGAGCGGGACACGCTCACGACGACAAAGTTTCTTCGTTTGCGCGGAATGTCTCCGCCCGCGGCCTGGTCCACCCCGCCGACCATGTCCCGCCTGTACCGCTCCAACGACCAGCGCGTTTTCCTCGGTGTCTGTGGAGGCCTCGCCGATCGCTACGGCTGGGACCCCACGTGGGTCCGCCTGGCGTTCATCGCCGGCGTCCTGCTCGGTGGACCCGGCATTCTCGCGTACGCCGTGATGGCGCTGGTCGTCCCCCGCAACCCGGCCCTGGGCACCAGCAGCTACGGCGCGCTCCCTTCCAGCCGCCTCTAGCGCCCAACGACGCGAGCATGCGACAGTCGCGCGATGCGACGAACGGATTTCGTCCTCGTGTGCGCCGCGTTGTCGGGCTGCACACCCGCGACCACGCCAGGCCCGACCTCGCAGCCCGCCGCGCCTGCGTCCCAGCCGAGTACGCCCGCGGCCGCCGAAGGGTCATGCGCCGACGACGTCGAGCAACTTCGCGAGACCCTGGCCGAGATCGTCGACGCGACGTCTCCCCGGATTGCGCCAGGGCCCGCCGCCCCCTGGCCCGCCAAGCTCGACCCCAGCTTGGACTTCGCGTTCTTTCTCCATCACGAGGATGGACGTTGGCAGCGCGAACCGTTCGACCTCGCGAGCCCCGATGACATCGAACGCGCCTACCTCGAAGCCCAGCAGCGTCATCCAGGGTCCCAGGGTTTTCTCGTCGCCGCCGACCCGAGTACACCGACGCGGGACATCGCGAAACGACTGGTCGCGCTCGAGGCCGCCGGGATTTCCATCGGGTCGTTCAACGTCGAGGCTCCTCTGGCGCAGCCCATCGACCCCCCGGATCCTGCATGGCTCGAGGCCGTCGGCCCGCGGCTCGACGCCGCCGGCGAGCTTTCCGACGCCCTCATCGACATCTCGAGCAAGCAGTTGAATCTGTGGGAACCGCTGTGCGGCAACCTAGGCTGGACATTCGAGATCAGCGGGTTGGCACCCGAGGATCGTGTTGCCGGACTGGCGAAGCGATTCGGCGACGCGCACGCCAAGTGCGATTGCCTGACGTCGGCCGACCGATGGGCGACACTGCTGTACCTGTTGGCCCTCGGTACACAGCCGGTCACCACGACCGACGCCGACTACCGGGTACGGCTCGCTCCCAACGGCACGCTCGTGCACTTCGCACCGGACGAACGTTGGGGCGAGACAATCGCCCGCCTGCCCGCGCCGACGGGCGAACCCGTCTCGCTATGGCTGGCCGAGGCCGGACCCACCGAAGGCTAGGCCGTGACGCGGCGCTTGGGGCCTGCGACTTCGGCGAGTTTGGGGTCGACGATGTCGTTGTCGTCGTTGACGAGGACGACGGTCGGCTCCCAGGTCGCGGCGTCTTCGGCCGGGACCTCGGCGAACGTCGCGACGATGACGCGGTCGCCCGGCTTCATCAGATGAGCGGCGGCGCCGTTCATGCACATGATCTTCGAGTCGTTCTCGGCTCGCAGCGCGTAGGTGGTGAGCCGTGTCCCGCGGGTCACGTTCCAGACGTGAATCTGCTCGTGCTCGTGAATGCCGGCGGCGTCCATCAACGTGCCGCAGATCGTCATGCTGCCTTCGTACTCGAGGTCGGCGTGCGTGATGATGGCGCGGTGGATCTTGGACTTGAAGAGATGAAGTCGGACGGACATGGCGTTCCTCGTCCCGGCCCGCGGTGGGGTCCAGGCGACGGCGGAACGCTACCGGACTGTGGCCTCACGTCAAGGCGGGGCTCTCGGGCGCTGGCGGCGGAGCGCAGATCCAGCCGTCGGTGACCCAAGCGTGGCCCAACGCCCGCGCCGCATCGCCGATCGGCACCCCCGCCACGGTGCCTAGAGCCTCGAGATCCCGAGGCCCTGCCCACCCGGCGTGGCTCCACAAGAAGCCGGTGTACGCGCACAACACGGCACCGAACACGTGAGTGTTGCGCACGACGACCTCGGGCCAGACGTAGGCATAGTCGATGCCTTCGCGCAGCCCCGCGAGCACCTCTTTGCGGGTGTCCCAGACGCGTTGGGTTTCGCCGTGCCGGGTGCGTCGTTCGGTGCGGGCCCCGAACAGTTGGGTGAGGGTGGCCCTGGGGTACACCTCGAGCAGGTTCTCGTGCAGCCGTAGTTGCGGAGCCAGGACACGTCGCAGATACGCCGCCCGGGCTGCGAGAGGCCCCGTGCCCTGCCCCAACGCCTCGCGAGGGCGGGCACCGATCGATGTCCACAAGACCTCGGTCGCCCGCTGCGTGTAGGGGGTCACCGCCGGCTTGGTGGGATCGCTCTTGCCCCGCGGCAGCAACAGAGGCGCCCATTGGCGCATCCATGCGACCGACGGCACCGTGCACACGCTCAACCCGGGGCACGGCAACGTGCAGCGAACGCATGGCGGCAACGTCAGCGGGGCGTTGATCGCGACGACCGTGTGCTCGTCGGTCCACCGTCGCAGGTAGTCCACCAACACCTCGTCGCGAAACAGCGCGTCGCCCTCGGTGTTGCCGGTGCCGCGGTGGCCCTGACGAACCGTGGCTTCGGCGACCGTCAATCCGCTCGCGCCCTCGGCGAGCTCGAGTCGGGCGATGGCGGTGTTCTTGCCTCGCCCGCCCCCGAGATCAACCCCGATGAAGCGCCGAAAGGGCCTCGCGGTGGCGGGGCCCTTGTCGGTCGTGGTGTTTGCAGGTGCGGTCACTCGACCGGAGGCACGGCCTCAGGATCCTCGGGCGTCGGCCCAGTGGGCGACTTCTCCCGCAGGAACTTGAGGTAGGCGATGAGCGACGGCAACTCGAGCGCCGGCATCGAGTCGATCAACTCGCGAGCTTGGCGGCGCAACGCCTCGGTCGGGCCCTCGCCACGGGTCCCGGTTGGCTTTTCGAGCGGCACATCGGGCTCGGGCGGCTGATCGGGATTGCCCCACGGCGGATCTTCACCGAGCTCGAAGTCGTGCGCCATGAGCCAGCCGTTGATGTAGATGTGCAGCAGGTTGGCCCGGTACTGAAACCAGCGATCGCGCTCGATCGGGTAGGACAACAAAACATCCTTGAACCGACGAAACGCACCCTTGCCGTCGATCGCCAACACCAGGCGTTCGGCGAGCGAGGGGTCCTCGACCGACTTCACGAAGCGCTCCATCCATCGGTACTGCTCGCGGCTCGATGCGGGATCGAGGTGCACGTAGCGGCCGCTGGAGGTGCGGATCTGCCGGCGTTTTTCGTCGTCCTCGGGACGAGAGTCCACGATGGTGAGGACTTGGCCGGTTTGAAGGTCGAGATAGCTATGAGTTTCGGGGGCGTTGTGCTCGAACGCGGTTTCCAAGGCGGACCAGTCCGGCTTGGGCGCATGGGATGAGACTCGCATGGAGCGCTCCTATTTTTGGGGTCCGCCAGCGATGCTCTCGGGGCCTGGTCAGGGCCGCGATCCCTTCGCGCGAGCGAAGGGTTGAACGCCCGGTGGTCAGCCGGTCGCGGGCGGGGTCGATGAACAAGTACAGCGTGGAGAACAGCACCTGGGTAGGGTGCTGGCTCGACCAGTCTAGTCCGCGCCGCCCAATCCCGGCAAGCGTTCCCAACCTGCAACGGCACGAACGCGTGCACATCCGTCGAGTGCGCCGTGCAGAGGCAGCAATCAGGATTGGGAGCTTCGCAAGCGCCGAGCGACGGCCGACAGCTCGCGGCGCAGCGCCAGAACACCGATCCCACCCCGCTCCAGCCGTTGCACCAGCCGGTTCAAGGTGGAGGAGAGCGCACGATCACGTGCATCGTCCCGCACGAGCAGGACCAACGCATCGCCGTCGTCGACCGCAGCGGGTGCCTCGGGCAGTGCTGCCTCGAAGTCCCCCGCGACTGGAGCCTGCCCTGTTGGGGGATCGTCCTGCGCGGACAGACGGGCCACTTCGGCCTCGAGCGCCTCGACCGGGCGCGCGATCGCCTGGCTGAGCTGGTGTTCGAGCCCCGAGACCTTCCACTTGAGCGCTTGCTCCCGGGCCATCGAAGCCTCGAGCGCTTCGTCCCGAGCCAGCGCGTCGAACGGATCGGGACCCGCCTCCACAGCCTCGCGAAGCTCGCGGTTCTCGCGCTGCAACGCGTCGAGGCGATCGAGCAGACCTTGCCGCTCGACCTCTGCCCGCTGGGCGCGTTGTTGGGCCGACGCGAGCTGAGCCCGCAACCCCGACGGCTGACCCGACGCGGCGGAGGGCAGCTCGACCAACCCGAGCCCTTCGGGCAGCGCGACCGCCGTGCACACGCCCATCAGGACATCGATGTCCGGTTCCTGGGCACCGAGGCTGTTGTCGAAGTACAGCGGTACCTCGTCGTCCTCGGGTTCGTCGCGGAGCTCGGAGGGGTGCACGTTGAGCGTGATCTCGAGGTCGGTGTCATCTTCGACTTCGAGGGACTCTCCGAAGTCGACCACCGCAGCCATGGGCGGTTGGTACACGCCGTAGATCCGCTGCCCGCAGCCGCGAGCCCAAAGGTGCTCCATCATCGCCTCGGCGAGTTCTTCGTACGCCAGCCCGGTCTCGCCGGCACTGCCCCAGACCACGATGTTTCGCCGGGTGTCGGCGGTCAGGCCCAGTGCGGACAGTGCCGCCGCCGCGACGTTCTCGCCGCCCGTCGCGGGCACGGCATCGAGGTCGACCAACGCGGCCTCCCACGCCTCGCCTGCAACGACGCCGGCCAAACGTTCGACCGGTACGAAGGTCGTCCCTGGCCGCAGCCGGCCCAGATGTGTCGCGACATTCTCGTCCGACACCCCCATCCACACCGCACGATCATCGCCGGACCGGGTCGGCAGCAGCGCATCGACCAACTCGCGGAGCGACTCCGCATCGGATCCGAGCGGCATCCCGGACAACAGAGCGTCTTCCAGCGCAGGGTCGAGCACCACACGGGCCCTCGAACGCCAGAGGTCCTCCGAGAACGCGTAGCGGGCAGCCCAGCGCAGGCTCATCGTCGCGAGTCTTATCTCGACGCGCCGCCGCCTGCAATGGAGAGCGTGGACCCGCGGTGATGCGCCGCCCAGCGCCCGTTGGCGGCAGATCGCGCAGAGCCTCGGCCGCGCGTACCGGTGTGGCCAGCCACCCCGATGCGCTCTACACTGGCGCCCTTTCGGTGCGGCGTCCCCACGCCCCCGACCGAGGACACCATGCAAGCCTCCATTCGCGCCAAGCTCGAGACCCTTTGCGAGCGTTACGAAGAGCTCGGCGACATGCTGTGCGACCCGGAGATCACCGGGAACAAGAACGAGTTTCTCAAGCTCTCTCGCGAGCACGCCGAGATCAAACCGGTCGTCGACACCTGGACGCGTTTCTTGGAGCTGCAGACCGCACTCGAAGAGGCCCGCGAGCTTCTGGACGACCCCGACATGAAGGAGCTCGCCCAAGACGACATTCCGCGGCTGCAGTCCGAAGAGGCCGAGCTCGAGGTGGAGCTGCAGAAGCTGCTGCTGCCCAAGGATCCCAACGACTCCAAGAACGTCATCTTGGAGATTCGGGCCGGCACGGGCGGCGAGGAGGCGGCCCTGTTCGCGGGGGACCTGTGGCGCATGTACACCCGGTTCGCGGAACGCCAGGGCTGGAAGCTCACCCCGATGTCGATGAGCGAGGCGGATGCCGGCGGCCTCAAGGAGGTCACCGGCCTGCTCGAGGGCAAGGACGTCTACGCCATGCTCAAGTTCGAGAGCGGGGTGCACCGGGTCCAGCGCGTCCCCGCCACCGAGTCCCAAGGCCGGATTCACACCTCCGCGGCCACCGTCGCGATCATGCCCGAGGCCGAAGAGGTCGACTTCGAGATCAACGAATCCGACATCAAGTTCGAAAAGATGCGGGCCTCGGGCGCGGGCGGTCAGCACGTCAACACCACCGACTCCAAGGTTCGCCTCACGCACATCCCCACGGGGCTGGCGGTCGAGTCTCAACAGGAGAAGTCGCAGACCAAGAACCGCGAGATCGCGATGAACCTGCTGCGCTCGCGCCTGCTCGACCTTGAGATTCAAAAGGCTCAAAAGGAGCGTGCTGCGCAGCGCAAGTCCCAGGTGGGCAGCGGCGACCGCTCCGAGAAGATCCGCACCTACAACTATCCGCAGGATCGGATCAGCGACCACCGCATCAAGCTCACGCGCCACAACCTCGACGCGTTCATGGACGGCGACATCCAAGACGTGATCTCGGCCCTGCGCGCCCACGACGAAGCCGAACGGCTCACCGATCTCGAGCGTCACGACGGCGATGACAAGGGCACGGACAAGTGAAGCAGTCGGTCGAGGTCGAGCTCGCCGGCCAACGGCTGGTGATCCGCACCGACGAGGGGCCGGCCTACGTCCAAGAGTTGGCCGACTACGTCGACGCACAGCTCAAACAGCTGGCCGGCAACGCGGGACGCTCCACGCTCAACGTGCAGCGTCTGGCCCTGCTGGTGGCGATCGCCCTCGCCGACGAGCTGTTCCGCGAAAAGGACCTGCACCGCCGCTTTCGAGAGCAGATCACCGCCAAGCTGCAAGCGCTCGACGCTGCGCTGGGTGAACACTCGCGGCGCATCGAGGCCATCGAACCGCCCCCGGCCAAAGAAGGAGCCGGGTCCGCGGATGCGCCGGCTCCATCTCGCGAGTAGACTCCGGGCCTCGTGTCCACCGAGTTCGAGCCCAAGTCCCCCGCCCTCAAGGCGCTGAAAGAGCGCGGCTTCATCGATGCGATGACCGACGCGAAGGCGATCGACGACGCCTTCGACCAGGGGATGGTGACGTTCTACGTGGGCTACGACCCCACCGCGTCATCCCTGCACGCCGGCTCGCTCACCTGCATCATGGTGCAGCGCTTGCTGCAGCGCCTCGGCCACAAACCGATCGTACTGCTCGGCGGCGGCACGGCTCGAGTCGGCGACCCCACCGGCCGCACCGAGAGCCGCAAGATGCTCACCGAGGAAACGCTCGCCGCCAATGTGGCCGGCATTCGGCGCAACTTCGACGGGTTCCTGCACTTCGACAGCGCCCAACCCAACGACGCGGTGATGCTCGACAACTACGCGTGGTTGGGTGGACTGCACTACCTCGAGTTCCTGCGCGACATCGGTTCGCAGTTCACGGTCAACCGCATGATTGCGGCCAAGACCTACCGCGACCGCCTCGACAACGAGCAGCCCCTGTCGTTCCTCGAGTTCAACTACCAGCTCCTGCAGGCGTACGACTTCCTGCACCTGTACCGCGAGCACGGCTGCACGATGCAGCTGGGCGGCAGCGATCAGTGGGGCAACATGGTGGCCGGCACCGAGCTCATTCGTCGCAGCGGCCACCCCCCGGCGCAGGCCCTCACCTGGCCCCTGCTGCTCACCGCCGACGGGCGCAAGATGGGCAAGACCGCCGACGGTGCGATCTGGCTCGACCCGGCGCAGTGCAAGCCGTTCGACTACTACCAGTACTGGGTGACGTGTCACGACGACGACGTGCGCAACCACCTGCTCAAGTACACCGACCTGCCCGTCGAAGAGGTCGACGCGTTGTGTCAGGCCCAGGGTGCGGCGCTGCGAGACGTCAAGGCTCGGCTCGCGCTCGAAGCCACCACGCTGGCCCATGGTGCCGAGGCAGCAGCCGCAGCAGCCGCGGGTGCCAAACAAGCCTTCAGCGGCGGCGGCGACTGGAGTGCCGTGCCCGCGGTCGAGCTCGGCGTGGCCACCATCGGATTGCTCGACCTCGTGGTGCACCCCGACGTCGGCGCGTTCAAATCCAAGCGGGAGGCCCGGCAGCGCATCGAAGCCGGCGCGGTCAAGATCGACGACCAGCCGGTCAAGGATCTCTCGTTCGTACTCGAGGCCTCGGCCTACGCGGACGGCACCGCCCGCCTGCAAGCGGGCAAGAAGAAGCGCTTTCGCATCGTCTTGTCGGACTGACGAACTCCGGCATCGCCCCGACTGAGGGTTTCCCGGACTCGCAACGGATTCCCCAAGGCCTGCGTTTGCACTACGAGCGCGCATTCGCCCGTGCCGGGCGCCGGCGTGCACTGTGCAAACGGCCATCCGGGGCGTCGGATAGGGAGTTGACCCTGGTTGCGCCGGCCGCGACACTCCCGCCCATGAAGCGTTTGGCGATCGGTATCGCTCTCGGACTCGTGGCCGCCCCCTTCACCGGCTGTGACAAAGGCGAAGAGAAGAAGGAAGAAGCCTCCGGCGAGAAGGGCAAGGACGGCAAGAAGGGCGGAGACGACAAGGACGGCGACAAAGGCGGCGACGAAAAGGCTGCCTCGGGCGCCTCGGTTGCCGACGCCATGAAGTACATCCCCGACGGTGCGAACCTCGTCATCGGTCTGGACGCGGCCAAGGTCGCCGGCTCGACCCTGATGAAGGACAACGCCGACATGCTCAAGCAGGGTGAAGCCGGCGAAATGATGGACGCCGCCGAAGCCTGCAAGGTCGGCATGTCCACGTGGAAGTACGCCGTCATCGGTGGCAACACCGACAAGGACAAAGAAGTCGTCATGGTCGTCTCGGCCAGCGGCCTCGGCAAGAAGGACACCCTCGAGTGCATTGGCAAGAAGGCCAAAGAGAAGAACCCCGAGGAGAAGTTCGAAGTCGGTGAAGAAGACGGCCGCGTGGTCGTGACCGGTGGCGAAGACGGCCAGAAGATCTACGCCGTCTCCGACGACGTCATCGCGCTCGCGGGCAAGGACTCCGCCGAGGCGGTCAAAGGCCTCATCGGTGGCTCCGGCAAGTCCGCCGTGGACGGCTCCCTCAAAGAGGTGCTCGCCGCCGTCGACCAGAGCAAGCACATCTACTTCGGCATGACCGCGACCGCCGACATGCAGAAGGGTCCCACCGAGGGCCTCAAGCACATCACCGGCACCGTCGACCTCTCCGAAGGCCTCGCGCTCGCCGCAGCGGCCGACTTCGGTGACGCCGAAAAAGCCAAGGCCATCACCGCCGAAGCCACCAAGCAGTTCGGCGAGATGAAGGGCATGGCGGGCATGCTCGGCATTCCTCAGCCCGTCGTCGACAGCGTGAAGATCGAAGCCAAGGGCACCGCGGTTGCGGCCACGGCCAAGGCCTCCAACGACGACCTCAAGAAGATCGCCGAGAGCGCCAAGAAGCAGATGGGCGGCCCCGGTGGCGCACCCGGTGGCGCTGCTGCCCCCAACTGATCCCACGGGATTGTCTACAACCACGCCCTCGCTCCACTCGGAGCGGGGGCGTTGTGCGTTCAGCTGGCGACGCCCAGGTCCGCACCGCGCAGTGTCGATCGGGCGAGCACCGCCTGCGGCCGGGCGTGGGGCGAGGTGCGAAACACGACCTCTCGGTAGACGTGCGCATTGGAGGGCATCGCCTCTCCCTTGGCGAGCTGCAACGCGAGCCAGGGGATGTTGACCCCCGCCGCCACGCTCGCGGTCATCGAGCGGGTCAGCCGTGGCGCGATGTCGACGAGGCCGAGTCGACCTTCCCGATCCCGACGCAGCCGAACCGTGCTCGCGTAGCTCATTCGCAGCGCCCGCACCACGCGGCCGGCCGCCGCAATCGGAGCAGTGCGGTGCTGGACCCGAACCGCGGTGCCTCCCACCTGTCGAGGCACCGACGCGATGATGCGCCCCAACGGTCCGGACAACACATCCACCTCGATTTCCTCGCCGGGCATGTACTCCTGCAGGAGCAGTGCGTGGTCCCGCCGCAACGATCGGGCCTCGGCAAAGGAGCTGATCACCCGCACGGGGCGAGGGTCGGCACGAAACCTCGGCTTGAGCACCAACGGGTAGCGCCAGCGTGCGAGGTCGACGGTCATGCCGAAGACGGCGGTCCTCGGCCGGTGCACGAGACCGTCGCCGAGTCGATGCAGCGCCCACCGATCGAGCGCCGTCTCCAGCGACGCCGATGCAGGCAGCATCAGGACCGTACCCAACGCGGTGAAACGGTGGCGCCGACGTGCGAGTGCCAGCAGCTCGCAGTCTCGCGTCGGAATGACGACGTCGATCCGATGCTCGCGGCACGCCTGCAGCAGCACCTCGGTCAGCGCCTCGCTTCCGGTGCGCGGGAGCCCGATGCGGTGCGAGGACGGCACGAGGCCCAGCGACGGCGCCTCGGGGTCGGTGTCGGCGAGAAACAGGCTCACGTGTTGGCCACGCAGGGATTCGATGAAGGCCAGCGCGGCGGCGCTTCCGGCTCCGGTGACGAGTACACGGGTCATGCTCCGATGGGTGTTCAAGCCATGTGCCCGACCGTGATTTCGGGCGGGTAGCCGGCGCACTGTTCCCTGATGAAACACCGGTTGTTCCGATGCGAACCGCCGTGCCGTTCGCCCGGTTCGAACCCCCGCGGGGTGCAACCTCGCTCGCCCCAGCACCTGGCACGCCGCCCGCAGCACCACTGTTCGCAGTCCGTACGGGCGGCACCGAGCGTCCCATGTCGACCTCTGAAGAAACCTCGCACACGCGTATCCTGGTCCTCGACGATGGACGAGAGTTCCGGCTCGTCTTGGGCCGCCTGCTCGACCGCGATGGGTACGACGTGACGTGCGTCGGAACGTTGTTGGAGGCCCGCGGCGCGGTGCAGGGAGAGCAGTTCGACATCCTCGTGTTCGACCTGCAGCTCCCCGATGGCCGCGGGACGGCCCTCCTGTCGGAGTTGCGTGAAACGCCCGAGTACGCGGACACCCCCGCGATCGCCATCACGGCCAAAGGCGGCCCGGGCGTCGCCCAGTCCTGTGAAGAGGCCGGCTTCCAGCGCTACATCCCCAAACCCGTCCGTTGGCCCGCGCTTCGGGCGGTGCTTCGTGAACTCGCCTCCGAGAAGCCGTGGAGGCACTCGGCGTGAAACGTGACACGTCCACGCGACACATCGATGTTTCGCCGTGAAACAATCTGTGCCGAGGGGGAGCGGGAATGACCGCTCAGGCACGTAGGCCCCCGAGAATTCGCGCCGGATCGGGACTTGCACAGTCTCGGGGTGCGATGGAAGACGGACCGATCCAAGCCCGCACAGAACATGGCGAGCCCCCTTTGGTGCTCGTCGTCGATGATGACGCCACCACCGTCGCAATCGTGACGCGGTGGTTGTCCCAGGCCGGATTCAGGACAGCGTCGCTCGCCACCGGCGAGGCCCTGCTCCGTGCGCTATCGACCTCCCTTCCGGACCTCATCCTGCTGGATTTGGGACTCCCCGGCCTGCACGGACTGGACGCGTTGCGCGAGATTCGAGCGCGGCACAGCACCGTCCCGGTCGTCGTCCTCACCGGGGACCGCCAGGTCTCGAGCGTCGTCGATGCGATGCGGGAAGGCGCCCACGACTATCTCTCCAAACCCTGCGACCGAACCAAGCTGCTGACGACCGCCCGCAACGCATGCGAAACCCACCGGCTCTCGGTGCAAGTCGCGGCCCTCGAGCGGCAGACCCGGGAGGATGGCTTCGAGGGCATCATCGGTCGGTCGCCCCAGATCCAGCGTGTGTTCGCCCAGATGAACAAGGTCGCGCCCAGTGACATCTCGGTGCTGATTCACGGCGAGAGCGGCACCGGCAAGGAACTGATCGCTCGAGCGATTCACGACGCCAGCGCACGGTCCAGCGGCCCCTACGTCGCGGTCAACTGCGCTGCGATCCCCGAGTCCCTGCAGGACTCGGAGCTGTTCGGCCACGAAAAGGGAGCCTTCACCGGGGCCCATTCGACTCGGCAGGGACGCTTCGAGCTCGCCAACGGCGGCACGCTGTTCCTCGACGAAATCGCCGAGCTCTCCCCGAGCCTGCAGGCGAAGTTGCTGCGAGTCCTGCAAGAGCGCCACTTCGAACGCGTCGGCGGGACCACCCAGCTCAGCTCGGACTTTCGCCTCGTCGCCGCCAGCCACCGCGACCTGCGGGCGATGGTCGAACGCGGCGAGTTTCGCGAAGACCTCTACTTTCGCATCGCGGTGTTCGAGCTCGAGGTTCCGCCGTTGCGAGAGCGGGAAGGCGACGCCGAGCTGCTGCTCGAACGATTGTTGCGAGCCGCGGTGCCCGCGGGCACCCAGCCGCCGCGCTTCGACCCCGAAGCGCTGCACACCCTGCTCGCCTACCACTGGCCCGGCAACGTGCGCGAGCTGAGCAACGTCATTCAGCGCGCGGTGGTCGTGTCCGAAGACGGCTGGATTCGTGCTCAGGATCTGCCGACGTCGATGCGCCGGCTCGGCTCCGAGTTGCTCGCAGCCAACAGCGCTCCGGTGGCCGCCGCACCACCCTCGCTGCCCCGGATTCAGCCCTCCGGAACGCTCGCGGACATGGAACGCGCTGCGATCGAGCTGGAACTCGAGCGCTGCAACGGCAACGTCACCGCGGTCGGCAAGAAGCTCGGCATCGGCCGCACCACGCTGTACCGCCGCCTCAAGGAGTACGGCTTGCGCTGAGCACCGCGTCGGCGGCGTGCTGCAGCGTCGACAGGTCGGCCGCTGCACCCGCCTCGGCCAGAATGCGTCGGGCTTTGCGGCCCCCGGCGCGCCCGTGAAACAGCCCGTGCACGTGTCTGGAGACCTCGTGCACCCGGCCGCCCGACGCGACCCATCGCCGGGCGTGGTCCACCATCTCGGCCAGCACCTGGTCGAGTGACGTCTGCGGTGTCGAGGCGCCGAACACCCGCTGGTCGACATCCGCGAACGCCATCGGGTCGCGATACAACGCCCGGCCGACCATGACGCCCTGCACCCCACGCCCGTCGTGCAGCGCCTCGACGACGGCGTCCGTCGTTTCGATGCCGCCATTGAGTTCGATGCGCAGGGAGGGCCGCTCGTGGGCGAGCCGGAACACATCGTCGGGCCGAAGTGGCGGGATGTTGCGGTTCTCCTTGGGACTCAGCCCATGCAGCCAAGCCTTGCGCGCGTGCACGATGAACGCATCGGCCCCCGCCGCAGCGACGACATCGACGAACCGCAGCATGTCTTCGTAGCGGTCGACATCGTCGACACCAATGCGGTGTTTGACGGTGACCGGAAGATCGGTCGCGCCCTTCATGGCCGTGACCAACTCGGCCACACGCTCGGGCTCGAGCATCAAGCGGGCCCCGAACGCTCCGTCGCGCACCGCCGCGGACGGGCAACCGCAGTTGAGGTTGAGCTCGGTGAACCCGCGCGCCTGCGCCACGGCGGCGACCCGAGCCAGACGCGCGGCATCGTTGTCCCCCACTTGCAGGGCGAGCGGCAGCTCGGCGGGGTCGAACGCCAGCGCTCGCTCGGCCCGACCATCGAGGATCGCTCGCCCCATCACCATCTCGGTGTACAGAAGGCTGTGCCGCGTCACGGTGCGCACCAGCATTCGAAAGTGCCGGTCGGTGCGCTCCATCATGGGCGCGAGGCTGAAGCGGTGCGGATGCACGACGCGGAGGATGAAGCAGGCCCACACGGTTGTCGAACCCACCGGGGCCCCGCATGCTGGCGCCCGTGAAGGTCGCACTGGTCGGCGGTGGTTTTCTGGGCATGGCGCTCGCCCGCGCTCTGGGCTCGGGCACGGTCGTGGCGACACGAAGCGGCCAGTGGCGCGACGGCGAGCCGCCGGCTGGGGTCACGATGCACGCGCTCGATCTGACCGCGGCCACGCTCGACCTCGGCCCCTTGCACGAGTGCGACGCGCTGCACATCGCCGTCGCCCCCGGTGGCCGCGACGCGGACCGCCGCGCACTGTACGTCGAGGGCACCCGCCGGCTGCTCGAGCAAACCCGCTCGGTGGGGTGGTCCCGGATCGTCTACATCGGCTCGACCTCCGCGCTGCCAGCGGTCGATGGCTGGGTCTTCGACGACGAACCCCGCGGGCCCGAGTCTCCCCGCGGTCGAGTCCAGCGAGAGGCCGAGGATCAGGTGCTTCAGTACGGCGCGCAGACCGGGATCCCCACCGTCGTGTTGCGGCTCGGGGGGCTCTACGGTCCCGGCCGCGCCCTCGGGCGCGTGTACCGACAGCGCCGTGAAGGTCCGCTGGCGGGCGACGGCAATACGCCGACCAACCTGATCCACCTCGAAGACGCGGTCCAGGCCAGCGTGGCGGCCCTGCGCGCGCCTGCCCACGTGGGCGGGGTGATCCAGGTCGTCGACGACGATCACACCGTCCGGCGCACGATGTACGCCCTGCTCGCCCGGGCCCAGGGACAGCCCGAACTGGCCTGGGAGCGCGACATCGGCCCCTCAGAGCCTCCTGTCGGCAAGCGAGTCTCGAACCTGCGCCTCAAACGAGAACTCGGGGTTCGGTTGAAGCATCCCACGCATCGGTGGCGTTAGACGATGCAGGGCTTGCGGTCTCGCATCGCGTGCTTAAAACCCAAGCCCGTCGTCTCGGAGCTCGCCATGGATCCCGCCAACGTCACTGACGCCGTCTCCTCTGCCCTCGTCCCCACCCGTCTGGGCGCCACCGCCGTGGCCGTCGACGAGGGCGAACTTCGCGAGGAGCTCGAAGTCGTCGCCGAAGAGGCGCTGCAAGCGCGACAGCTCGGCCTCGGCTTGTCGGAGGCGACTCGCGACTCGCGTTTCCCGGCCTTGCGCCAGTTTCATCAGGACCTCCGCGACGCGCTGTTCCTCGAGATCCCCAAGGAGCTGCAGCCGTGGATCGACGGGTTGCGCCAACCCGCCGGGGCGCAGAGCACCGAGGCGTTGGGCCGCGCACTGACGGCGGTCGCCCACCCCGACGACGGTGAAGGCAGCGGCGACCCGTTGGCCACCGCGCATCAGCGTGCGCTGGCCGAGCTGCTGGTGTTCGAAGCCATCCGGCTGCGTCTGCTCATGTCGGCATGGAACAGCTCCAGCTTCGAACAGCTCGGCGGCGAAGAGTCCGACGTCGACGACATCGCCTGGGAAGAAGTGCAGGCGATCCTCGCCGACCCCGCCGTGTTGCTCCCCGAGGTTCGACCCCTGCAGGTGATGTTCGCCTCCGCCTCGGTCAGCCTGGCCAAGGACGCAGCCGAACGCGCCGATGCCCTCGGGCACGTCGGCGACGACTTGCGCGAAGAGCTCGGCATGCGGGCGAAGCTTCGCAACGCGCTGCGAGAGTTGCGGCTCGCCGAGTCCGTCTTGCTCGAAAACGCGTTGTCGGGCCTGCTCGGCCGCGATCGCATGGGCTTGCTCGAGCTTCAAGAAGACCGCCCTGTCGCGCTCGAAGGCATGTCTCGCCAGGCGATGGACCAACGGGTCTCGCGGGGTCGCCGTGCCCTCACCCGCGCCGAGTCGGCATGGCCCCGCCGCCGCCGCCCCGCGCTGTACGACCTGCTCCGCTCCTCGTAGTGCCTCAGGTCCCCGGAGGGACGCGGAGCGGAACCAGAGAAAGGGGCGAAGGTAGACCTCGCCGACCTGCGGGGTTCGGAGGGGAGCCCTCACCCCGGAGGGGGCTCCCTGGAGAACCCCGGATCGGAGTTCAGACCGGCGACACTCGACGGCGTTATGCTGCGCCCAGCATGAGCGCGCCGTCCCGAGCCCAGCAGATCACCCGCGCCGCCATTGCGTGCACGGTGGTGCTGGCGCTGGACCTCACGTCGAAGGCCTGGGCGTGGGAGCACCTCAAACACCAGCGACCCAAGACGGTCGTCGACGGCCTGCTGCGGTTCGAGTTCGCGTTCAACACCGGCTCCGCGTTCGGGCTCGCCGACGATGTGAACGCGGCGCGAGGCGTCTTCATCGTAATCACCCTCGCGGTGCTGCTGTACCTGGCCAGGATGCTACGGCGGCTGCCGCTGGACGCCACCTTGTCGTTCGTCGCGGTGGGGCTGTTCGCCGGGGGCGCGCTGGGCAACCTGCACGATCGGTTCGTCCGCCACATGTGGTTCTTCGACCGCGGCGATCGGTACGGCGTGGTCGACTTCATCGTGTTGTCGTGGGGTGAGCACGCCTGGCCCGCGTTCAACATCGCCGACGTCGGCCTGGCGCTGGGCGTCGGCCTGCTGTTGTTGGGGCTGCGCGCGCGCCTGAAGGCGGAGTCGAGCTGAATGCACCCGCATCTGTTCACGCTCCCGTGGGGCACGCAGGTCAACGCCTACGGCACCCTCATCATGCTCGGCGGGCTTGCCTGCCTCCCCATGACCGCATGGGATGCGCGCGACCGCGGCATTGCGCCGGGGCGTCGCCTTTCGTTCATCGTCGACCTGTGGCTGGTCATCGTCGTCGGCGCGTTCGTGGGCGGCCGGGTGCTGCACGTGCTGACCGTGCCGGGCGTCTACGCCGAGGATCCGAGCAAGCTCGTCACCCTCGACGACACCGGCTTCGTGTTCTTCGGCAGCCTGCTCGCCATCGCGATCGGCTGGGTGTGGTTGGCACGCCGCTACGACACCCAGATCAGCACGCTATGGGACATGGGGTTGACCTGGGTGCCGCTGGGACATGCGGCGGGGCGCTTCGGTTGCCTGCTCGCGGGTTGCTGCTGGGGAGGCGTGCACACCGGCGGCGGCGGCATTCGCTTTGGGCCCGAATCCGTCGTCGTGCTCACCGGGGGTGCTCCCGTCGTGGGCCGCGGCGACACGCTCACCACGTTGCCGCTGCATCCCACCCAGCTCTACGAAGCGCTCGGCCTGTTGCTGCTGCTGGCGATCGCCGTGGTCATCCGGGTCCGCGTCGGGGTCGAACGACCGTGGCGCATGGCCAGCCGCTACGCCGTCGGCTACGGCCTGCTTCGCGCGAGCGTCGAGGTGTTTCGAGGAGACCTCTCCCGCGGCTTCGTGTTCGAGCTGCGCAACGCCACGCTCGCGCGTGCCCTGTCGTTGCCCACCGAGCACCCGCTGTTGCTTTCGATCTCCCAAGTCACCGCGCTCGGCATGATCGCGCTGGGTGCGTGGGGGCTGTGGAAAACGCGCCAAGTGTCCGAGATCTCGGCGTGAAACTCTGCCCTGCGTCTCGGAGGGCGGTGCGCTATGCTCCCGCACCGCCATGACCGACGCCTCATCCTCCAGCGCGGCCCCCTCCCGCAAGCAGCGTCTCATCGAGACGGTCGTCGTCATGGTGATCACGCTCGTACTCGATCTGTGGTCCAAGGCCTGGGCTTGGGAAAACCTCCGCAACGCCCCCGGCAAGACCGTCATCGAAAACTGGTTCTACTTCGAGTTCGGCTTCAACACCGGCGCCGCGTTCAGCTTCCTTCGCGATGCTTCGTACGCACGCATGGTGTTCATCGGGGTCACCATCTTGGCCTTGCTGTACATGGCTCGGCTCGCGTGGACGATGCCCACCAAACACCGCACTGCGTTCATGGCCGTGGCCCTGGTCGCTGGTGGGGCGTTGGGCAACCTTCACGACCGCCTCATTCGGCAGATGGAGATCCGCGGCGAGCTGCACTACGGCGTCGTCGACTTCATCAAGGTCTTCTACTGGGAAGGCAAGGTGTGGCCCACGTTCAACATCGCCGATGTGGCCCTCGTGGTCGGCGTCGGCCTGTTGTTCATCTACCTGACTCGGCACGGTGACGCGGTCGACGGCAAGAAGGCCGACGCCGAGACCGACGACGCACCCAAGGCCGACGATGCGGCCGAAGCCAGCGCCTGAGCCGGCACCGACTACGGGTCGAACGCGCGAACCTTGGCCAGCGCTTCGAGGCGCTCCGCCTCGGGGTCGCTGTCGATCACGATGCCGCCGCCTCCGTGCACCGTGAGGCCGTTCGCATCGATCACGCCGCTGCGAATCGCGATGTTCACCGTGACGGTCCGCGGCGTGATGAGGACCAGGCCACCGCAGTAAAGACCCCGCGGCGCCGTTTCGAGCTGCTCGATGATGCCGAGCGTCGCCAGCTTGGGCGCGCCGGTGATCGACCCGCCTGGAAACAGCGCGGCCAGCAGCCCGCCCAACCCGACGCCGTCACCGAGACGTGCACGCACCTCACTCACCAGGTGGTGCACGGTCGGCAACGAGACCAGGGCCGGCGTGCGCGGGGCCGTCACCGAGCCGGGCGCGGCGATGCGCCCGAGGTCGTTGCGCACCAAGTCGACGATCATCACGTGCTCGGCCGCATCCTTGCCGCTGCGCAGCAATGCGTCGGCCAGCTGTGCGTCTTCGGCCGGGGTACGCCCACGCGGCCGCGTGCCCTTGATCGGACTCGATGAAACGACGCCGTCCTCCCAATGCAGCAGCGTCTCGGGTGAGTTCGACACCAGCGCACGCGTTTCGTCCAGCACCAGGCCGCCCAGCGGCGCCGGGGTCTGGGTCCGCAACAGGTCGTACAGCGCACTCACGCGCTGCGACCACGGACGGCGCAGCGCGTCCTGGGTGAACTCCGCGTGCAGCGGCTGCGACAGGTTGACCTGGTAGGTGTTGCCCGCCCGGATCTGCTCGCGCACCACCTCGACCCGCCGGCGATACTCCGCGGGCTCGACCTGCGCCACGAGACGGTGCAGCGGCCACGCGCTCGGTCGGGCCAGCGGGGCCGTCTCGAGGTGCGTGGCCACGGACCGCGCTGCGTCCGGCTGCCCGAGCCGCTCGGTCCCGCTCGGGCCCCATGCAATCAGGCCGTCGTAGCGACGCAGGCAAACGCCGGGCAACGCCCGCGACTGGGGCCTGCGTCCGAGCGCGGCATCGACCCCAGCCTCGTAGGTCAGCCAGCCGATCCAATACCCTTCGGGCAACGTGTCGAGCACCCGCAGGTCGTCGCTGCGAACCTCCTCGGCCGGCGTCAGTCCAAACACGCTGCGTCCGCCCGGCCCGCCATCGAGCCACGACAGCGCACCGAAGTCGCCCGACGCGGCGCACGACAGCGCCCGCGCTCCCCAGCCTTCGGAGCGATGTGTCGACGACCCGTGCACGACTCAGCGCGCCTGGGCTCGAAGTCCGTCGCGGAACCCGAACGTGTAGGTCACCGCCGACGAGACCGAAAGTGCCAACGCCAGGTACAGGAACATCATGCCGACCGCGTGAAAGTCGAACAGCTGGTCCGACCCGGGCATGCGGTAGGGGTAACGCACCAACACGCAGCAGATGCCGACCAGCTGAAACACCGTCTTCATCTTGCCGCCCTGCCCCGCCGCGATCACGATGCCGCGCTCGGCTGCGATCTGGCGAATCCCGTTGATGTAGAGGTCACGACCCAGCATGACCACGACGATCCACGCGGGCAGCAGGTTGACGACGACCAGGTAGATCATCGCCGACATCGCCATCAGCTTGTCGGCGAGCGGGTCGACGAACTTGCCGAACACGGTGACGAGCCCCTGCTTGCGCGCCAGGTAGCCGTCGAGAATGTCGAGCCCGGACGCAGCCGCGAAGATCAGGCTCGCCCAGAGGTTGCGCACCGGGTCGGTCGGATCGATCAACCAGATGACAGGCGGGATCAGAAACAACCGCCCGAGCGTGATCATGTTGGGGAGATTGAACATCTCCCGCTTGAGGGTTTCCCACGCGCTCACGACGCTGCCATGCCTCCGCTCGAGCCGACCCCGGGCAGGCTCACCAACACCGCGCCCTCGCCTTCACAGCGCAAGAACGCCGCATCGCCGCTGGGGTCCATCTGGGGGACCACGTTGCCCACCCAGCCGACGAATCCCGCCGTGCGAACCCGGTATGGGCGATTGGGCGCCACCTTCACCGCGACGAGTTCACCGCGAACCCGCAACGCCACCGCGCCTTCGCCCGCGACCCGGACCAACGAGATCGGGTCGCGCAGGCGGGAGCCGGGCAGACGGCCCACGTCCCACATCAGCGTGGCCTCCAAGGCCCAGATGTAGCTCTCGACGAAGAAACACAGGTCCCGCTGCAGTCGCAGGGGATAGAACCGCTCCTCGCCCCGCGAAAGCACCATGTGCCCCTGCCCCTCGAGCGAAACGAGGCGCTGAAACACCTCGGGCACGGCACGGCCTTGCATGCGGCGGTTGAGCGGCCGGGCATCGAGGTTCTCCGAACACAACAGCAGGTCGTCGGTCCGCGACATGACCTCGCCCGACACCGTGACCATCAAGTGCCCGTCTTGGGTCAGCGACAGCGCGGCCGTGTCGGGGGCTGGGTTGAGCAGCCGCGCAAACGCAAACGCCGTGACCCCGGGGATTTCCCCGCTGCCGACTGCGCCCGAGGCCTGCTTGCTCTCCGCCACCATCGTTGCTTGCACCATACCAGTCGGCGCACTTCGGGTTTGCGAGGATCCTCGCTGCGCGACGGGCTCAGGGCGCGATGTTGCGGGCGGGTCCGCGGCGCTGCGAACCGCCGCCGAGCTGGGCTTGCCGCTCGTAGGCGTAGAAGCGTCGCAACACGGAACGCACGTAGGCCCGGGTCTCTGCGAATGGGGGGACGCCGCCGTACTTCTGCACGTTACCCGCCCCCGCGTTGTACGCGGCGAGCACCAGCACCATGTCGCCGTTGTAGCGGTTGGCCAACAACCGCAGGTAACGAGATCCGCCGAAGATGTTCTGCTTCGGATCGTAGGCGTCGTTGACCCCCAGCGCGCGGGCTGTCTTGGGCATGAGCTGCATCAGTCCCATCGCCCCCGCACGAGACGTGGCTTTGGAGTGGTAGTTGCTCTCGGTGTGCACGACGGCCCGGATCAACGACTCGGGCAGTTGGTACCTCGACGCCGCGCCTCGGATGAAGGTGTCGTACCGGTGATAGCGCTCGGACCCCAACTTGACCGTGCCGGTGCGTCCAACGCCGGAGGGTGCCTTGCGACCGTGCGACGGCCGAGAACTGGGAGATCCCTCGAGGCTCTTCCACAAGCTCCACGACCCGCGGCTGCGGCTGGGCACGTTGGTGACGTGCAGCGTGCCGCTCTCGTCGGTGTAGCTGTAGTAGTTGTTGCGCGAGGTCCCGGGGCGGGCGGAGGCGGCCACGGCAAAGCCCAGCCCCATCGTCAGCGCCACCGCGCTGAACAATCGGCCAGCGCGTACTCCGTTCGGCAGCCCCGTTCGCACCCCTTCAGTGTACCGCAGGGCCATCGGCACCCAAGAAACCCACCGGGCCGTCCGGTGCTGGTTCCACCCCGGGCTGCTAGCCTCCGGCCACGGTGCGACAGACCACCCCCATCGTCCGCACGCAATACCTCGTGATCGGCAGTGGCCTCGCGGGGCTGTACTTCGCGCTGCAGGCCGCCGAGCGCGGCACGGTCACCATTCTCACCAAGGCAGAGCCGCTCGACAGCAACACGCGCTGGGCGCAAGGCGGCGTCTCGGCGGTGCTCGGTGAAAACGACTCGCTCGACTCGCACGTCGAAGACACGCTGCGCGTCGGCGCAGGCCTGTGCCACGAGTCGATGGTTCGGCGCTGCGTCGAAATGGGGCCGCGCCTGATCCATCGCCTCGTCGACGACTACGGCGCGGAGTTCGACCGTGAAGACGACGGGAGCTTCAAGCTCGGTCGCGAGGGCGGACACAGCCATCGCCGCGTCGTGCACCACCTCGACACCACCGGTGCCGAGATCATGCGCTCGCTGCTCGCCGCCGCCCAGAAGCACCCCAACATCAGCATCGTGCCGCGGCAGATGGTGGTGGACCTGCTCAGCTGGTCCAAGGTGGATGGCTCGCGGGGATGCTTCGGCGCGTACAGCCTCGACCTCGACTCCGACGAGATCACGGTGCACGTCTCCCCGGTGACCGTGTTGGCCAGCGGAGGCGCAGGCAAGATCTACCGCTACACGTCCAACCCCGACGTGGCCACCGCCGACGGCGTGGCGATGGCGTATCGGCTCGGTGCCAAGGTTGGCAACCTCGAGTTCATGCAGTTCCACCCCACGTGCCTGTTCCACCCCGGCGCCAAGAGTTTCTTGGTCTCCGAGGCGGTCCGGGGCGAAGGCGGCATTCTGCGGCGCATGGACGGCAGCGAGCTCATGGAGGGCAAGCACCCCATGAAGAGCCTGGCCCCTCGGGACATCGTCGCCCGGGAGATCGACGCCGAGCTCAAGCGCTCGGGCTGCGAGTACGTCCACCTCGACGTGACCCACCTGCCCGGCGACTTCATCCTCGAACGGTTTCCCGGCATCTACAACCGATGCCTGGAGCTCGGCCTCGACATGCGCACCGACCCGCTTCCGGTCGTACCCGCCGCGCATTACATGTGTGGAGGCGTCGTGGTCGACGAGCATGGACGCACCGACATTCCCGGACTGATGGCGATCGGCGAGGTCGCCATGTCCGGCATGCACGGTGCTTGCCGTCTGGCGAGCAACAGCCTGCTCGAGGCGTTGGTGCTCGCCACGGGCGCCAACGAGGTCGCCGATGAGTTCGGACGCGAGCCGCCCGCGCACGTCAACCACTGGAACGCGGGCGACACCGTCGATTCCGACGAAGCGATCATGGTGAGCGCCAACTGGCAGGAAGTGCGGGCGCTGATGTGGAACTTCGCCAGCATCGTGCGCAGCAACAAACGCCTGCGCCGAGCCGAGCGCCGCATCGAGCTCATCCGCGAAGAGATTCGCCAGTACTACACGCGCTTCCGCGTCACCAAGGACATGCTCGAGCTTCGCAACATCGCGCTCACCGGGCATTTGATCATCGAATGCGCCACCCGTCGCCGAGAGAGCCGCGGCCTGCACCACACGCTCGACTATCCGAAGACGGACCCGGCGCAGGCGCACGACACGATCCTCAACAAGTGGGAGGGGCCATGAAGCGCTCGTTCGTCCTCGTCGCCTTGACGCTCGCCTCCTGCTCCGGGATGCAACACCGCAGCCCCGAGCAGCTCCGCGAGGCGTACGTGGAGGCCTTGCCGGGCGACGATGCCAAGGCCGCCTACGCCATGCTCGCCCCCGAGGTCCAAGCCGAGGTCCCCTACGAGGCGTTCGAAGCCCGGTGGAACGCCGAAAAGGCGGACCGAACACAGCGCGCAAAGACGGCCGCAGACATGTCCCCGGAGGCCGGGGTCGGCCTGCGCGGGGGCACCACCGCCCACGACGGCGGACGGGTCCTGACGTGGGCCGAGCTCGATGGCGTCTACTACGTCACCGACGGCCTGCCGGGCAGCCCCCAGTCCACCACCCCCGCCCAGACGGTCCGCGCTTTGATCGCGGCCGTGCGCGATGCAGACCTCACCGACATCAAGGCACTGCTGTCCGACGAGCTCACCGAAGCACTCGCCGAGGACTGGCAGGCTCGCGTGGACGCGATCGAAGCCGCGCTCGACAGACCCGGAAGCATCGAGCTCAGCCCCGACCTTCGCCAGGCCGAGCTGCGCTACGACACCGGCAAAGCGCTCACCCTCGAGCAGACCCCCACCGGCTGGCGCATCACCGCCCTCGAGTAGCGGTGTCGCTGCTCGAGCTGATCAAGACGGCGCGGCCCGGGTTCTGGCCCACGCAGCTGTGGTTCTACGTGCTGCCCTTTTCGGGGCTGTACATGTTCGACCGCCCCGAGTTCTGGCTCGGTGCGGTCTACGTTTGTTTTCCGCTCGGGTTGCTGCTGTACGGCTGGAACGACCTCGGCGACGCCGCCACCGATGCCGACAACCCCCGCAAGGGCAGCTGGCTGTTCGGAGGTCGACCCGACGCGACGCTGCGGCGTCGCCTTCCGTGGATCATCGCGGCCACGCAGCTCCCGTTTCTCGTCGCTTTCGTCGCGGTCGCGGGATGGAAGATGCTGGGATGGTTCGCGGCGGTCTTGTTGACCAACGCCACCTACAACAACCTCGGCTTCAAGCAGCGGCCCGTCCTCGACGTGCTCAACCAGGCGGGGTACGTGCTGGTGTTCGTGTTGGCGAGCTGGCTGTGCGCCGTGCCCCAGCTCAACGCCGCCGCCGTCGTGTTCAGCGGGTTGTTCGCCATGCTCAGTCACCTGTTCGGGCAGCTGATGGACATCGACCAGGACCGCGCGGCGGGCCGGCGAACCACAGCGGTGTGGCTCGGACCTCGGCCCACCAAGGCGATCGTCGTGGTCCTTCTCCTGGTCGAAGCCGCGATCGCGTGGAGGTTCTTCACCGGGTGGTACGTCGCGCTGTTCATGGCGGCAGGGGCAGCCTTCTTCACCGCCGACGCGATCGCCGGTCCCGCCCGCTACCCGGTCCTGTTCTCGAAGGTGTTCTTCCTGGGCTGGAACGCCGTCGTGCTCACGTCCATCCACTTCGTGTGGCAGTTCGGCGTCTTTCAGCTTTCCTAGAAACGGCCCGGTGGCCAGTTCAGTCGCCACGCCTCGGGCTCTCCTGGCTACGAGAGTTGCCACCGCGGTTTGGGCGCCGGATCCCAACCCGTGGAAGTCAAAGGACCCACATGTAAGGCACGAGCCTTGCCTACTGGATGGACCTTCACCCCCCAGGGGAGAGGCCCAACGATGCAAGCGTCATTCAACGTCGGAGACAAAGCTGTTTACCCCGCCCGTGGAGTCGCTGAAGTCGTGGGCATGGAGACCAAGACGATCGGTGAGCATGCGATCGACTGCTACCACCTCGAGGTCTGCGGCACGGGTCTGAAGATCATCGTGCCGGTGCACAAGGCCGAAGAAAACGGCATGCGCCCGGTCGCGGATCAAGGTGCACTCGATCAGCTCTACTCCCTGCTGCGCGACCACGACGTGCCTGCGGATCGGCAGACCTGGAACCGCCGCTATCGCGCGTTCATGGAGAAGATTCGCACCGGGTCCCTGTTCGAAGTCGGCGAGGTGTATCGCGACCTCGCGCTGCTTCGCCAGAGCAAGAACCTCAGCCACGGCGAGCGCCAGATGCTCTACACGGCCAAGGAGTTGCTCGTCAAAGAGGTCGCCGTGGTGCGCGGCAAAAGCGAAGACGACGTCGAGTCCGAGCTCGAGTCGTTCTTCCAGAACTGATCCACGTGGGGGAACCGCGTGGTTCCCGACGTTGCGGCGGCGAGGCGTTTGTGCGGCGGTGCGGAACCGCAGTCACGGAGCGCCCGCCTGTGGGCGCGCATGGTGGGTTCGCAATGAACGTACACACCACGCTCCGCTCACTCCTGGTCGCGACTGCGCTGTCGAGCGCATGCTCGGCTCCTGGCAGCAGTTCGAACACGACCGAGAATCCAGGCGCGGACGACTCGGCGCTCGACGACGGGCAGCTGATCGCGATCTACAACCAGGTGAACACCTTCGACATCGAGACCGGCGCGTTGGCGGTCGAACGCGCACACTCCGACGAGGTGCGCGCGCTGGGACGCATGGTCACCACCGACCACACCGCGGTCAAAGCCAACGCCGAAGCCCTGGCCGCAACGCTCGGCGTCGACGTCGTGCTTCCGCCCGGCCGAGACGCGGCCGAAGACGAGCATCAGGCCGCACTGGAGCGAATGCAGAGTCTGTCGGGCGAAGCGTTCGATCGCGCCTATCTCGACCACGAGGTGGCGTTTCACACCGCGGCCATCGCTGCCGTGAAGGACGTCCTCATCCCGGCCGCCGAACACGACGAGCTCGTCGACTTCATGACCGAGGTGCTCCCGGGCTTCGAACACCACCTGGCCGAAACGATCCGGGTGCGCGAGGCACTCGGCTACGCGGAATGACGGCGCAGCATCTGCCGCGGCATCGCCCGTCTCGTCGGCTACGCTGAGGGCATGTCCTTGGTTTTCCGTACCCTGTTGCCGTTGTCCGCGGCGGTCGCTGCCCTCATCGCCATGCCCGACCCCGCCTCCGCAGCGGGCGAAGCCTGTACCCGCGACACCGATTGCGCGGACGCGGAGCTGTGTCTCGGCCAGGTTTGCACGGTCCCCGAGACCGCGCCCGCCACCTGCGAGACGGAGTGCGACTACGACGAAGAGTGTGTCGACGGCTTCTGCAAGACCGAGGGTGTCGCATGTGACAACCCGGCGGGTCGCTGCTGGGTCGAGCAAGACCACGGGTCCTGCGAGTGCCTCGATGGCAACGGCGCAGGATGGTCCGATGGGTTCAACCCCGACGACCCTCCCGAGGAGCTCGACGACGCGGGCCTGTTCGACGAGTGCACGGCCGTGCTCGCCGACACCTGCGGGACCGAGCCCCCGTCGCTGCCCGACTCCTGCCAAGGCAACGTGTTGACCGAGTGCCAAGCGGTCGTCGACACCGAGGTGGCCGCCAACACCGACTGCGGCGGAAACCCGCCTTCGTCCACCATCGCCCGGGTGGGCGAGTGCTGCGATGGCTTCGATGCTCCCGGTGCTCAGGAGTATCGGACCTGCATGTTGCAGGACGTCGCGGACGTCACCTGCGACCTCATCGAGACCTGTGAAGGCGACCTCGACGGCGACCCCGAAGGCGCCGGCACCAATGATGGAGAGGGAGAGGGTGACACCGACTCGGGCGGAGCCGCTGGCGGCGGGGACGAGGACGAGTCGAAGCCCGCCTGCACCATCGGCGGGGGAAGCCCCAGCGCCCTGCTCCTGCTCGGCGTCCTGGGCCTGTGGCGGCGCCGACGTCGTTGACGCTCCCGGGGATCGCGCCGGACGCGCTAGCTCACGCTCGGCGCGGATCCCATTGACCCCCCGCCCCCAATGGGGCTACTCAAGCCGCCCGTGGCCGTCGACAACAGCCAGCAGCTCGCCATCACGATCTCCACCGACCCCTGGGGGGACGTCGAGGTCGACGCCTTCGTGTGCCCGACCAACTCCGAAGGCCGGATGACGCACTACCCCGCCTCGAAGGTCCGCGATCTCGCGGGGCCCGAGGTCGAGGCCAAAGTCCGAGCGCACACTCCGCTGGCGGTCGGCTCGGCGCTGGTGACCCCCGGTGGCAAGATGAAGGCACGGCACATCGTGCACGTGCCCAACACCGAAAAGCCCGGCGGCAAGGTCCAGGTCGAGGACGTGCTGCGGGCCACCGCTGCGGTCATCGTCGCCGCCGACACCAAAGGCTTCAACTCGCTGGCGATCCCGCTGATGGGAGCCTTCGAGCGCGGGATCCCGGCCGAAGAAGCCGCCCGTGCGATTCATAGCGAGCTCCGTTCGTACCGCGGCGGCCGTGCACTTTCGGTGCTGCTGATGGCCAAGGATGCGGACGAGGTCGAGGTCTTCGAGCTCGCCATCGAAGGCAACGGCTGAGCCGCCCGCCCCGCCGCCTCCCCCTCTCGCGAGGGCCATGCGCGGGGCACAAAACCTCCCACAGAAGGGTCCGGGTAGCGCGCACTTGCGTGCACCTATGCTAAGACCTGGCCGGACGCGGGCTGCTTTGCCCGTGGAGACGCTTCATGGCCGAATCGTACCTGCCAGCGCTCTTGTTCGTGCTCTTCGCCCTGGGCTTTGCGGGCACCAACCTGGGCATCGCGATGGTGCTCGGGCCCAAGCGCACCTCGGCGATCAAGGACGAGCCGTTCGAATGCGGCAGTGAGCCGATCGGCAGCCCGCGGGTCAAGTTCAGCGTCAAGTTCTACCAAGTCGCCATCTTGTTCTTGGTGTTCGACATCGAGGTGGCGTTTCTCTACCCGTGGGCATCGCTGTTTCGCGAACTGTCCTGCGATGGCGCACTCGATGCGGCCGGCGTTTGCGTGGGCACGCCCACCCTGTTCGGCCTGGTGGAGATGTTCATCTTCTTGGGCGTGCTGACCATCGCGCTCGCGTACGTGTGGCGCAAACGGGCGCTGGACTGGGCCTGAATCGAAACGCGTCACCTCGGAAGGCACCGTCATGGCAGACCACCCCGGATACGTTCCGACCAAGCTTCAAGACGCCATCAACTGGGCGCAGAAGTACAGCCTCTTCACCTACCCGTTCGCCACGGCGTGCTGTGCGATGGAGTTCATGGCGACGATGGCGGGCAAGTACGACATCGCCCGGTTCGGCGCCGAGTTTCCGCGCTTCTCTCCCCGCCAAGCCGACCTGCTGCTCGTCGTCGGCACGATCACCGAGCGCCAGGGCCCGGTGCTGCGCCGCATCTACGACCAAATGGCCGACCCCAAGTGGGTGATGGCCTTTGGCGTGTGTGCCAGCACCGGCGGCTTCTATCAGAACTACACCGTCATGCCCGGCGCCGACCAAGTCATCCCCGTCGACGTCTACGTGCCTGGATGCCCCCCGCGGCCCGAGCAGGTGCTCGATGGTCTGATGGCGTTGCAGCGCAAGATTCAAGACCACCGCGGGCATACCCAGCGCGAGATCGGCAACACGGCCGCGGTCACCCCCACCGACCGTCGCCGCCTGCCCATCGTGCCCGACGGCACCAGCATGACCCTCGACGAAGACGAGCGCATGCCCAAGGGCGGACGAGTTCTCTGATGGCCACCTCCGTACTCAACGCCCTCACCGCCCAGTTCGGCGAGTCGATCCTCGAGACCGGCACCTACGTCGGCGACGAGATGGCCATCGTGCCCCGCGAGCGGCTCATCGAGGTGCTCCGCTGGCTCCGCGACGGCGCCTCCATGGCCTTCGCGATGCTCACCGACCTGACCGTGGTGGACTACCTCGGTCAGACCCCGCGGTTCGAGGTCGTCTATCAGCTCTACAGCCTCACTCACAAACACCGCGTGCGCATCAAAGTGCACGTCGACGAGGCGCCCGAGCAGTGTTGGGTGCCCACCGCCACTGCGCTGTGGAAAGCCGCCGACTGGGCCGAGCGCGAGGCGTGGGACCTGTACGGGGTGCGCTTCGAGGGACACCCCGACATGCGCCGCATCCTGATGTACGACGAGTTCGTCGGGCATCCGCTGCGCAAGGACTACCCGCAAAACGCGAGGCAACCGCTGATTCGCCGGCCCGACGCCACGCCCACCGACGACCAGACCACCCGGCTGCTCGAGGACAGCCACGACCGCCGCACCTCCGGCTGAGCGCACGCAGATGGTCCTTCCCAGCAAAGACGGTGTCGCGACCGACCTCGCGCAGACGTACGACCGGTCGGGGCGCCAAGCCGGCGAAAACCGCCTGTCCCCTTCGATGCAGGCGTTCGCCGAAGAAGCCTCCCGGCTGCCCACCGACGAGGTCATCATCAACATGGGGCCCTCGCACCCTGCGATGCACGGCACCGTCCGCGTCGTGCTGCGCATCGACGGCGAAACGATCAAGGACGCCGACGTGCAGATCGGCTACCTGCACCGCGGCTTCGAAAAGGAGTGCGAGAACGCCACGTACGGCCAGATCTTTCCGTACGTCGACCGCCTCAACTACGTCTCGCCCATGCTCAACAACGTCGGCTACGCCATGGCGGTCGAAAAGCTGCTGGGCATCACCGACCGCATCCCCGAGCGAGCCGAATACATTCGTGTGATCGCGGGCGAGCTCGCCCGGGTCTGCGACCACCTCACCTGCATCGTCGCAAGCTTGGCCGAGCTGGGCGGCTTCACCGCGTTCTTCTACGGCATTCGAGCCCGAGAGCACTTCTGGGAGCTGCTCGAAGACATCTCGGGCGCGCGGATGACCCACAGCTACTGCCGCATCGGCGGAGTGGCCTGGGACCTCACCGAGGACTTCATCCCCAAGTGCCGCGAAAAGATCGCCAAGGTCCGCAAGCTCATCGACGACACGCGCACCCTCGTCGAGCGCAACCGCATCTTTCTCGACCGCATGGAGGGCGTCGGCACCATCTCGGCCGAAGACGCGATCAGCTACGGCATCACCGGTCCGGTGCTGCGGGCTACGGGCGTCGACTATGACGTTCGCAAGGACAAGCCCTACTCGGTCTACGACCACTTCGACTTCGCCATTCCCATCGCCGACGGCGGGGACAACCTCGCGCGCTACTTGGTCCGCATCGAGGAAATGGCGCAGAGCATCTCGATCGTCGAGCAGGCACTCGTCCAGATCCCTCCGGGCGCCGTCATCGTCGACGACCCGGCCATCGCCCTGCCCGCCAAACGCGAGGTCTACAACTCCATCGAGGGCATGATCGCCCACTTCAAACACGTGATGGACGGCCTGCGTGTCCCGCCGGGCGAGGCCTACAGCTTCACCGAGGCGGGCAACGGCGAGCTGGGGTTCTACATCGTCTCCGACGGCAGCGGCCGGCCATTCAAATGCCGCTGTCGGCCCCCGTCCTTCTACACGACCGCCGCGCTTCGCCAGCTGATCGTCGGCGCCAACATTGCCGACGTCGTGCCGATCTTCGGCGGCATCAACATGATCGGAGGTGAGTGCGACCGCTGATGCGGCGCGCTCCCGAAAGCCAAGGCACCCGCATGGCCGACCCGACCCCACCGAAACGTTCGCGAAGCTCCGCCACCATTCCCCCGCTGGCACCCGAGCCGCCCCCGCCGATGTCGGTGCCCCACACGGGACCCATTCCCGTGGCCATGGGCCCCGACCTCTCGCCCGTCGAGGCGCCCGCCCCCGCAGAGCCCAACCTGGCGGCCGAGCCCGTCGACGGCGAAGACACCGTCACGCTCACGATCGACGGCGCCGCGGTCACCGTCCGCAAGGGCACCAACGTGCTCGAGGCGGCCAAACTGCTCGGCGAGGACGTCAGCCACTTCTGTTACCACCGCGGGTTGTCCATCGCCGCGAGCTGCCGCCAATGCCTGGTCGAGATCGAGGGCATGGGCAAGCTTCAGCCCTCGTGCCAAGTCGCCGTGCGCGACGACATGGTCGTCTCCACCAGCAACGACCGCGTCAAGCAGGCCCGGCACGACCTGCTCGAGTTCACCCTCAAGAACCACCCCATCGATTGCCCGATCTGCGACAAGGCCGGCGAGTGCACGCTGCAGCGGCACTCCATGGACCACCACCACTCGCTCACCCGAGTGGACGTGCCGAAGATTCGCAAGCCCAAGCACAAGGACATCGGCCGCGAGATCGTGCTGGACGCCGAGCGCTGCATCCTGTGCTCGCGCTGCATTCGCTTCTGCGAAGAGGTGTCCGAGACCGGCGAGCTGACCATGACCCGCCGCGGTGACCGAGAGATTCTCGACATCGCCGAAGGCCACCGCCTCGACAACCCCTACTCCCTCAACGTGGTCGACATCTGCCCAGTCGGCGCGCTGACCTCGAAGGATTTCCGGTTTTCGATCCGCGCGTGGGAGCTGCGCTCCACCGACACCACGTGTCCGGGCTGCGCCACCGGCTGCTCCGTCGAGCTGCACTCCAAACACGAGCAGGCGTTTCGCTTGGTGCCGCGCTTCGACGCCGACGTGAACGGGCACTGGATGTGTGACGAAGGGCGCCACACCTACAAAGAGCTCGAGCCCGACGCCCGCACCCGGCACGCGCGTATCGACGGCGAGCGATTGCCGCTGGACACCGCGATCGAAACCACCGCCAAGCGCCTGCAGGGCAAAACGATTGCGGCGGTCTTCAGCAGCACCGCGACCAACGAAGCCAACCACGCCCTCGCAGCCCTCGCCGAACACCTCGGCGCCGACCGCTTCGTGCTCGGCCGCCCGCCGGGCAAAGCCGACGACCTGCTGCGCGACGCCGACAAGAACCCCAACACCCGTGGCGCCCACGCAGCGGCGGGCGAAGGCATTCGACACGAAGCCGAGCTGTCCTTGCAGATCGCCGGGCGCGCCTACGAGGCCGTCATCTTTCTCGACGACGAGGGCGAGGTCTCCGAGGTGGTGCGCTCCAGCCTGTCGTCGTTCACCTCGGTCATCCTCTCCGACCGCAAGAACGCCCTGTCCGACGCCTGCACGATTCGGCTGCCCGCCGCCAGCTGGGCCGAGATCGTGGGCACGTACACCAACCGCCAGGGCGCGCTGCGGGTCGTCCGACCTGCCTGGCGGGTCGAAAACGACCGCAAGCCTCGCTCCGAGCTCGTCCGCCAGCTGCTGCTCGCCCTCGGCGGCCGCGACATCGGCACCGCCCGCGAGCAAGCTCTGGCCATCGCCGAAACCCACGAGCACACCGCGCTCATCGAGCTGCTCAAAGACCCTCAACCCGCCCGACCGCGCCTGCTCCGGTTCGGCAACTCCCGCGGATGAGCGACGGCACCATGCTTCCCTCTCTCCTCGCCACTCTCCGCCGCGCCCTTGGCCCATCGCTCGGGCTGCTCGTGCTCCCATGGCTCGCGTGTTTGCTTCTCGTCGGAGCGTGCAGCCCGGCTGCGGGTGACGAGGCCGCGGCAGCCGTCTCGGTCAGCGCCGAACCCGGAGAGCTCGTGTTTCACCCCGACACCGCACCGCTGCGGGTGTCCATCGTCAACCACGGCCAGCGCCCGGTTCCCGTTCAGGGGTTTCGAATCGGCGGGCACGACTGGGCCAGCTTTTCGATCGTCGAGCCGCTCGACGGCCAGCTGGTGATGCCGGGTCAGCCGCTGTCGTTCACCATCGCCGCCGACGCCAAGACCTTCAAAGGCCAGCACGTCGAGAGCGTGGTCGAGGGCGAAGAACACGAGGTCGACCCCGAGGCCTACCGAGATGGTGAAGCCCTGCTCGCGTTCACCGTGGCGGGTCAGCCTCGCGAGGTGCCGATTCGTTTCGAAGACCCCTCGTGGGTCGTCACCACGCTGCTCCCCGGGCTGGGCAAGGTGGTCCTTCTGGTGCTCGGCTTCGTGATGCCGCTGGCCTCGCTGCTGCTGTGGCAGGAGCGCAAGCAGAGCGCGATGATGCAGGACCGCGTGGGCCCCAACATGGCCCGCATCACGCTCGGTGGCCTCACCATTCGTCTGTGGGGCCTGCTCCACATCGCCACCGACGGGCTCAAGATGTTCTTCAAGGAGGACTTCGTGCCCCGTCGCGCACACCGAGCGATGTACACGCTGGCTCCGATCATGGCCCTGGTTCCCGCCATGGTCGTGTTCGCCATCGTGCCGTTCGGCGACGCGCTTTGTTACTCGCACCTGTTCGACGTGCTCAACCAAGCCGACGTCGACCAATGTGCGGCCGGGCGCGGCGGCACCCCCTTGCAGGTCGCCCACATCGACGTCGGCCTGCTGTTCTACTTCGCCATCGCATCGCTGGCGACGTGGGGCGCCACCTTGGCCGGGTGGTCCAGCTTCAACAAGTGGGCGATTCTCGGCGCGCTGAGGGCCTCGGCCCAGATGATCTCGTACGAGGTCGCGATCGGCCTCACCATCGTCGGTGCGCTCTTGGTCTACGGAAGCCTCGAGCCGCACACCCTGGTCCACGCCCAGCTCGACAGCGCGTGGGGCATCGCCCTGCAGCCGATCGCGTTCGTGCTGTTCTTCACCGCCGCCATCGCGGAGACCAAACGCGCCCCATTCGACCTCCCCGAGGGCGAGTCCGAAATCGTCGGGTACTTCATCGAGTACTCCGGCATGCGGTTCGGGCTGTTCTTCCTCAGCGAGTTCATCGAAATCGTCTTCGTCTCGGCGCTGGTCACCACCTTGTTCATGGGCGGGTGGGCCCTGCCCTTTGGCATGTTCGGCGCCTCGGGATTCGCGGCGCCCTGGGTCGCCCAGCTGTTCTTCGGCCTCGCGGGCACCATCATCGTCGCCACCGGCATCGCGATCTGGCGGGCCTCGAAGCACGCCCAGCTCGTGGGAGCCGGCATGGTCATGCTCGGCACCTTGCACCTCGCGGTGGCCGTCTACTCGGCGTTCACCGGATGGGGCACCGAAGTCCCCCACATCGCGGTCGTGCTGGTCGGCATGGTCACCTGGGGCATCAAGGTGTTCGTGCTGTGCTGGCTGCAGCTGCTCATTCGTTGGACGCTCCCGCGCTTCCGCTACGACCAACTGATGAGCCTGGGCTGGAAAGGCCTGCTGCCGCTGTCGCTCGCGAACATCGTGCTGACGGCCATCGTCGTCTACACCCTGTCTGCCGCGGGCACCATCACCCCCGAGGTTCCCGAAGACCCCGCCGCCGACGCGCCCAGCCTCGGAGCTCTGCCGTGACCATTACCGTCAAGAAAGTCTCCCTGCAGCGCACGGCTGCCGACCAGATCTACCTGCCCGCGATCCTCAAGGGCCTGGTCACCACGGCGCGCCACTTCTTCAAGAACACGCTCTCCAAGGACATGGGCGACGTCGACACCATTCGCTACGGCGAGCCCGACGTTCGTGTGGAGGACTACTACCCCGAACGTTTTCGCGGCGTGCACCGCCTGATGCACCGAGACGACGGCTCGGTGCGCTGCGTCGCGTGCATGTGCTGCTCCACGGTCTGCCCGGCCCGGTGCATCCACATTCAAGCCGAGGACCGTGGCGGCGACGAAGAAAAGGCTCCCAAGTCATTCGTCATCGACGAGCTCAAGTGCGTCGTGTGTGGTTTCTGCGTCGAGGCCTGCCCTTGCGATGCGATTCGCATGGACACCAAGCAGCACATGCATCCCACCGAGACCCGGGCGGAGGCGGTACTCGGCAAGGTCGACCTCATGAAACGCGGCACCCAGAGCGTGGCGCAACAAGGCGGCGTGGGCCCCGACTACCGCACCACGGCACCCAAGGCCGACCCCCGATTCGAACACGACCCTCGCTGAACCCTCGCAGGATCGTCTCGGCCGCAAACAGCACGACCGACACGATTCGGTCAAGCCGAGGACGCCAAACTGCATGCGCGGAGGCCGAGCCCACCGGGTCGTCTGCGATGCGTCAAGGGGCCGTCACGTCCCGATTCGAGCGAGCGCAGAGCCCTTTTCGTGCTAGGATGATCAGCGGTGGGCAGGGGTCTCGGCCTTCTTGTTCTTCCTACTTTGTTCATCCCAGGGAGCCGTCCCTGTTCGTAGGTGTGCAGGCCCGTCCGGCGGGAAGCCCGAAGCGATTATCATGGCGCCCACCTGCAGAGGTAGGGGGTTGAACAGAATCGCCGACCCCCGGCCCACCCGCCTATGGCGACCCGCTCCGTGACCTTCACGAGCGGGTTGTTGCGTTGTGGCCTCTCGTGTTTGCCGAACGAGGCGCGCGGCGTCATCGCGACCCGGCCCCACCTCGGACTTGCCCCGTCCGGCCGGCCACCGAATACGATCGAGGTGGACGTCAAGAGTCGCATCCTGCGAGCGCTCGTGGCCTCGGCGGTCGACGAGCGCCCTCGCAAGGCCCTGGACCTGACCCGCCAAGGGACGGCCGCGCGCGCGTTGGTCTCGATGGGTGTGGACTGTCGACGCATCCCCATCGCCCAGGAGCTCTACGGCCTCGTCGTCTGCACGATGTCGACCCTGCCCCGGGTGCTCCCGCTCGTGCAGGCCGAGGGCTCGCTCATCGTGCACATCAAGCCTGGGCAGCACGGCGACTTGCTGGGCATGGCCGGGGAGTTCGGACTTGTCGCGTCTGCACGCACTCCGACCGGGGCGTGGCTACAGCTGCGCAGGTTGGGAGACGTGCACGCCGTCGCACCGCGGGTGTCGGTGGTGGTCTCCCCCCGCAACGACGCGGGCGCCCTCGCCCAACTGCTCGCGACCCTCGAAGATCAGCCGACCGATCCCGCGTGGGAGATCGTCGTGGTCGATCGAGGATCCACCGACGCCACCACCGACCTGTTGCAGACGGTGACCGGTGATCTCCGGCGCATCCGAGTGGCGCGCGACGCCGACGCCGTCGATGCAACGTATGCTGGGCTGCGAGCGGCCCGCGGCGATCTGATCCTCCCGCTCGCGGTCGGGCTGGCTCCCGGTTGCGGCTTCGTCTCCGCGCTGCTGCGGTACGCGGACCACAACCCTCCAAGCGCCGAACCACTGCTCGGCAGCATCGTCGCGCTCGACGGCCGCCAGGTTCCCGGCGGTGTGGCACGCGTGTTTGCACGAGCGTTCACGCCGACCACTCCGCGACGACTCGCGAAGTGGTTGACACGCACCGATGGCGTGGTCGTGCCCGGCTTTCGTGTCCGCCAGCTGGTGGCGGGACCCACCCCGTCAATCGGGCGACTTGCGGAGAGCCTCGATGGCTCCGCGCAGGCGGAGGCGCACGCGATCCTTACCCAGAGCCGCTAGCGTCTCGAACAACGAGGGCGATGCGGTGCGGCCGGTGGTGGCCGCACGCAACAGCGGGAACAACTCCTTGGGCTTCCACCCTTGCGCTTGCGCGAAGGACTTGGAAAACGCGCCCAGGCCCTCGGCCGTGAAGGCACGCGCGGCCTCGTCTTTTTCGATGCCCTCGAGGTACGCCTTGAGCACCTTGAGCGTCTCTTTCTTCTCCCGCTTCTTGGGCACCATTTTCGGCAACACCGCGGCGTAGTCCACCTCGCCACCAAAGAAGAACGAGACGTAGGGGATGAAATCGTCGAGCCGGTTGATCCGCTCGCGGCTGAGCTCGACCAGCGTGTCGACCCGCCCGTCGAAGGCGTGTTTCACCACCGCGTCGCGCAGCGCTTGCGGGTCCATCGCGCGAATGTCGTCGCCCGAGAACGCGTCGAGTTTGACGGGGTCGAACACCGGTCCGCCGGTGCTGACCCGCGACCATTCGAACGCTTCGACCATCTCGTCCAAGGTGAAGCGCTCCCGGTCCTCGCCCATCGAAAAGCCCATGACGGCGAGGAAGTTGAGAAACGTCGACGGCAGGTATCCGAGCGAGCGGTAGTGGTCGACCGAGACCGGATTCTTGCGCTTGGAGAGCTTGGACTTGTCCTGGTTGCGCAGCAGCCCCAGGTGAAAGAACAGCGGCGGCTCCCAGCCGAAGCCCTGGTACAGCAGCACGTGCTTGGGTCCGGATGTGATCCAGTCCTCGCCACGAATGACGTGCGTGACGCCCATCAGGTGGTCGTCGATCACGTTGGCGAGGTGATACGTCGGAAAGCCGTCCGACTTCATCAGCACCTGGTCGTCGATCTCGGCGTTCTTGAACGTGATCTCGCCTCGCAGCTCGTCGTGCAGCAGGGTTTCGCCCTCGTCCGGAACCTTGAGCCGAATCGTGTGGGCTTCACCGGCCGCGGCGCGCTTGGCCGCCTCTGCGGGGTCGATGCCCCGGCAGCGCCCGTCGTATCCGGGGTTCTGCTTGTTGCGCTCTTGCTCGGCCCGCATCTCGGCCAGGCGCTCGGGCGTGCAGAAGCAGCGGTACGCGGTGCCGCCGTCGAGCAGGGTCTGGACGTGCTCGCGGTAGATCGCGGTGCGCTCGGACTGCCGGTAGGGCCCACGGTCGCCTCCGACATCGGGGCCTTCGTCCCAATCGAGACCCAGCCACCGAAGTGCGTCGTAGATCGCCTGTTCACTGCTCTTGGTGCTGCGGGTCTGGTCGGTGTCCTCGATCCGCAGGATGAACGTTCCGCCGTGTTTCTTGGCGAACGCGTAGTTGAACAGCGCGATGTAGGCCGTGCCGACGTGGGGGTCGCCCGTCGGGCTGGGCGCAATGCGGACGCGTGGGGGCATGGTCCCAACGCGGGCCGGCTTGGACTCGTTCATGGCGAGGAACTACCACAAGCGCCCGGGCCCCGTTACACTGTCGCAGCGTTGGCAACCGAGCTCAGCATCCCCGAGATTCACAAGGCGGTCTGGCCCGTGCTCGCCCAGCGCGTCTCGGAGCGCGCCGCGTCGGCGGTCGACCTGCTCGAGGACTTGCTGCGCTCCGAGGGACAGATCCGGCGTCGCGACCACGAGCTGCTGGCCGGAGACCGTGTGCTCAACGGAGACCGCGACCTGCTCGCGCGCATCTCTCGAGCCACCGGCCTGGGCATCTCGCTGTACCTCGGCAACCGCCGCGTCGCGTCGTTCAGCACGCTCGCAGCTGGGGCAGCGCACGACTTGGGCGGCTTCGCCGACGCGCAGTTGGTCGAAACCGTGTTGCGCAAGGGCGAAGCATTTCGCGGCGTGCTCGAGTTCGACGGCTGCCCGCACGTCGTCGCCTCCCGCCCGCTGCTCGCCGGCTTCGGTGAAGACTACGGCCCGATAGGCATGATCGAGGCGTTTCAAGACACCGACGTCTTGCGCACCCAGCTCGCAGGCGCACTCGAAGAAGGCCTGCAGACCACCGAACGCTCCGCGACCGAACAGCAGGCCGACCGCATGGATGCGGTGATGGTGTTCATCGACGACGTCGCGCGACGCCTGCAGCTGCTGGCGCTCAACGGCAACATTCTCGCCGCGCAAGCGGGGGACCACGGCCGCGCATTTCGCGTGGTTTGCCGAGAACTAAGCTCTCTGGCCGATCAGGCGAAAGGCGCTGTGGCCGAAGTTCGCAGCTTGACGGAAGAGATGGGATTGCGTCCGGCTGCGCAGACAGACGAAGCCCCCCTCGACCACGAGCGTCCTGCCGAGGCCGCACTCACGACGAGCCTCGAGCCGGCCCTCGACCCCGAGCCCGGACTTCCGTCGGCCTGACGCCCACCGCTCGCCGACCGTTCACGCGGAACGCCGTGCTGCTGCACTGTCAGCATGCACCGTGTTGGTGCCGCATCTCTTCGAGATCTGGCATGCCCGAAAGGGACATGGTGCCCCAAGGCGACATCGCAGACTTTTTCGAATATTTCCCGCCGCTTACGGAGGCCTCCGATTTCGGTCGGGTTCTTCCCACAACTGCGAATTCCCCGCTTTTTCCGCGCTAGGAGGCTTGTTGCTACGATCGCGGCATGTTAGCAAGGCACGAGGTCGGAGCCTGACGACATGGACCAGATCTTCGAGAGTCACTTCGGCGGGAACTCGGGCTCGAGCAACGGTGGAGAAACCGTGGGCTACTGCCCCAAGTGCCGGACCGACACCCAACACATCATCCTCGAGAGCTACGGCGAAGAAATTCGCCGAGTGCAATGCTCCGTGTGTGGCGACATGCACGCGTTCAAGCCGCCGCGCGGTGGGGACGACGACAACCCCGAGCCCCTCGTCACCAAGAAGCGTGGTCAGCGCAAGATGAAGTGGCTCGAGGGCATCAACAACGCGGATCGCGGGAATGCCGCGCGATACTCGCCCAAGACCGCCTTTGCGGTCGGGCAGCTCGTCGTGCACCCGCACTTCGGCGTCGGCTTCGTGTCCGACCTGACCGGTGACCGCAAGGTCGAGGTCATGTTCCGCAACGATCTCGCGCGCGTCCTCGTGCACGGGCGTGGCGACGGCGAAGAGGAGCTCCGCGGCGAGCGCGTCCCCGAGGACGAGGTGCAGCAGCTCCTCGGTATCGAGATGGGCCCCTCCCCCGAGGAGATCGCGGAGGAGCGAGAGCGCAAGCTGGCGGCCGAAGAGGCCGAGAAGCAGCGCATCGCCGAAGAGAAGCGCCTCGCGGCCGAGCGCGAACGCCAAGCGGCCATCGAGCGGCGTGAAGCCGAACGACGCGCCCGCGAGGAAGAACGCGAGCGCAAGCGCAAAGAGCGGGAAGAAGAACGCGAGCGCAAGCGCAAGGAAAAAGAAGCCGAGCGCCAGCGCCGGGCCGAAGAGCGCCGCCTCGAGCAGGAGCGCCGCCGCGAAGAGGCCGCCCGCAAGCGCGAAGAAGAAAAGCGTCGCCGCGAAGAAGAACGCGAACGCAAGCGCCAGGAAAAAGAGGCCGAGCGCGAGCGCAAGCGCAAGGAAAAAGAGGCCGAGCGCGCACGCAAGGCTGCCGAGCGAGAGAAGGAACGCATCGCCAAAGAAAAGGCCCGCGAAAAAGAGAAGCTCGCCAAGCAGCGCGAGAAAGAGCGCATCGCCAAAGAAAAGGCCCGCGAAAAAGAGAAGCTCGCCAAGCAGCGCGAGAAAGAGCGCCAGGCCAAAGAGCGCGAGAAAGAGAAGCTCGCCAAGCAGCGCGAGAAGGAGCGCCAGGCCAAGCAACGCGAGAAGGAAAAGCTCGCCAAGCAACGCGAGAAAGAGCGCCAGGCCAAGCAGCGCGAGAAAGAAAAGCTCGCCAAGCAACGCGAAAAAGAGAAGCTCGCCAAGCAGCGGGAGCGCGAGAAGATCGCCAAGCAGCGTGAAAAGGAGCGCCTGGCCAAGCAGCGCGAGAAAGAGCGCAAGGCCGAGATTGCCGCCAAGAAGAAGGCCGACGCGCTCGCCAAGAAGAAGGCTGCAGACGCGGCAAAGAAGCAGGCCGCAGCCGAGAAGAAGAAGGCCGCCGCCGCTGCCAAGAAGAAGGCCGCCGCCGAAAAGAAAAAGGCCGCTGCTGCCAAGAAGAAGGCCGCCGCCGCTGCCAAGAAGAAGGCCGCCGCCGAAAAGAAAAGGGCTGCCGCGGCTGCCAAGAAGAAGGCCGCCGCCGAGAAGAAAAAGGCTGCTGCCGAGAAGAAGAAGGCCGCCGCTGCTGCCAAGAAGAAGGCCGCCGCCGCGAAGAAGACCGCCAAGAAGTCGACCAAAAAGGCTTCTGCCAAGAAGCCGGCCGCCAAGAAGACGACCAAGAAGGCTTCTGCCAAGAAGACCTCGTCCAAGAAGACGGCCAAGAAGTCGACCAAGAAGCCGGCCGCCAAGAAGACTTCCTCCAAGAAGTCCTCCAAGAAGGCTTCTGCCAAGAAGACCGCTTCCAAGAAGACGGCCAAGAAGTCGACCAAGAAGCCAGCCGCCAAGAAGCCGGCTGCCAAGAAGACGTCTTCCAAGAAGACCGCTTCCAAGAAGACTTCCTCCAAGAAGTCGACCAAGAAGCCGGCCGCCAAGAAGACTTCCTCCAAGAAGTCCACCAAGAAGCCGGCTGGCAAGAAGACGACCAAGAAGTCCGCGCGGAGCAAGAAGTAGTCCCCGGACACTTCGCACCGCTGCAAGGCGCGCGACGAGGCGAGATTCACGCCGCGTCTCGCGCCTTGCTTGATTGCCGCCGATGTCCCAGTCTTTCGGGCAGATGGCGGAGTCGGACGAGCGGCAGCCCCCCCGCAGCCCCCTGTGGCGCTACCTCAGTGGGCGCCTGGACGGGCTCACCAGCGCGATCCTCGTCTTTCCGTTGTTCCTGATCTACCAGATCGGGATTCTCAGCGGCCGCGGCCAGAACGGCGTCGATTTCCTGACGCGCACGCTCATCGAGCTCGGAGAGCGTGACGTCACGAACTATCTGATCACGATGTCGGTGCTGCTCGTCGTGTATGCGGCGGTACTCGTCCTGCTACGACGGCGCGGGTCATTCTCGCCGCAAGCGTTCGGGCCGATGTTGCTGGAGTCGAGCATCTACGCGCTGGTGATGGGCTCGATCATCCTGTTCGTGATGCAGAAGTTCCTCGGCGTGCTGCCGGGGCTGTTCATCGGCGTCCGCAACCCCATCGACGTCGTGGTCATCTCCGCCGGGGCGGGCTTTCACGAAGAGCTCATCTTCCGGGTGATTCTGATGGGCGGCATGGCCTGGCTGCTCACCGGCCTCACGGGCAAGAAACGGGCCTGGCTCATCGCTCTGGCGGTGTCCTCGGTGTTGTTCTCGATCGCCCACCACATCGGCCCCTCGGGCGAGGCGTTCACATTCGCCGCTTTCGTCTATCGGAGCCTGGCCGGAGTGTTCTTCGCGCTGGTCTATCAGATGCGGGGCTTTGCCGTCGCCGCGTGGACCCACGCGCTGTACGACGTCTACGTGCTGAGCCTCGGCTGACGATTCCGCAAAGGTTCCCGCCTCCCCGCATCGCCTGCGCGAACCTGCAGTATCGCAACACGCCCGGTCCACGCCCCGAGTCGCGCGACGTTCGTGATACCGTCGAGGCCGACCCGGATCGGGGGCTTGGCGGCTCCCGGCGTGAGATCGTCGATGTCGGACGTTGCAGCGCAGCACCCCCAGGCGGGCCGTGGAGACACTGCCCCGCCGCCTTCGGTTTCCCTTCCGATCGCACTCCCCGTGCGATACCCCACCGAGCCCGCCGCGCTCTCCGAGTTTCGGAGTTCGCCGACCGAGGCCGCTTTCACGGCGCTTCGCCGTGAGTACCGTGATGCCGAAGACTGGCGCGCGCTCGCGACCGTCCTCGTCTTGTACGCCGCGTCGATTCAAGAGAACGCGGCCGACCGAGCCAAAGCCGCCGAGCTGTGCCTGCAGTCCTACGAGCTGTGGATCGAACGCGTCAAAGACCGAGAGACCGCGGCAGCAGTGCTCGCCCGAGCGGTCCAGCTCAAGCCCGACGACGTCCGGTCTCGGGCGCGGCTGCGCAAGCTCTACGAAACGCTCGGCGCCTACCAGGAACTCGTCACCCTGCTGCGCTGGCGGTTGGGTACCAACCCGGCGTCACGTGAAGCCGCCGGTCATCACCTCGAGCTGGCCGAACTGCTCGAAAAGCAGTTCCTCGCGGTGGGCGAAGCGGTCCAGCACTACGAACAGGCGCTGCTGCTCGACCGCACCAACATGACCGCAAGCGAGCGCCTCATCGCGCTCTACCGACAGTCCGGTGCTTGGCAGCGCTGCACCGAGCTGATGCTCAGCGTGCTCGAGCGCCTCGACCCGGGCCGGGATCGGCACCGCATCGCGGAATACCACCGACGGCTGGCCAGCATCGAGTTCGACCACCGCAGCGACGTCGCCGCGGCGGCGCGACACCTGCAAGCGGCGCTCAAGGCCGTGCCCGACGACGTCGAAGCCCTGCAGGCATTCGGCACGCTCTACCTGTCGTCGGGCAAGTCCGACGACGACGGCGTCACCAAGGCCGCCGACATCTTCTACAAGGCCGCCGACATCTTCTACAAGGCCGCCGAAATCGCCCGACGGCGCGGCACGAAAGACCGAGCGCTGAAGCTGCTGCGGCGGTGCCTCACCTTGATGCCCGAGCACCGTCAGGCATCGGCGGCACTCGAGAACACGCTCATCGACGCCGAAGACTGGCTCGCCCTGGACGAGCTCTACCGAGAGTGGCTCTACCACTTCGATGACGAGGACGCGGTGCCTCTGCTGCTGCGTCGCGCAGAGCTGCTCGAGGAGCGACTGCATCGGCGCGAAGAAGCCCGGCAGCTCTACGAGGAAGCCAGCCGCTTTCAACCGCCCGAGGCCGACTCTTGGCATCGGCTGCGCGACATCTACGAGGCGTCGAAGGACTTTCACGCCCTCGCCACACTGTTCGACGCCCAGCTCGATCACTCCGCCGACGACATCCCGACCGAGACGCTGCTGCGAGCAGCGACCGTGTATCGCGACGAACTCGGTCTCGATGAGCGTGCCGCCGTCTACTACTACAAGGTGCTCGAGCGCGAGCCGTTCAACGCGGTGGCGTTCGAGGGCTACAAGGAGCACTGGCGGCGCAAGCACAACTGGGCCCACCTGCGCGACCTGATCCTCTACCAGATCGAGCAAGCGGGTGAGTACGAGGACGAGCACTCCCCGCTGTCCGACCCCGCGTTCGCCGAAGAGTTCGTCGAACTCTCGGACATCTGCGAGCGGCGTTTGGGCGACATCGACGGAGCCCTCGACGCTTGGGGCCGCATGGCCGCCGAGTACCCCAGCGACCCCCGGCCGCAGAAGCACATCGCGCGCATCGAGAAGCGCGCGCGCATGTGGGACAACATGGTGCGGGTCCAAGAGGCCGAGCTCGAACGCGCCGTCGATCCGCGCAAGCGACTCGACATTCTCAAGCGCCTCACCCAGGTCTATCGCGACCGCCAGGTCAATCCGGACCGCGCAATCGAGCTCTACAACGAGATCCTCGCGCTCTCGCCCAACGACGTGCAAGCAACGCGGGCTCTGACGGCCCTGTACGACCGCGCGGGCGACCACGAGCAAGTGGTCGAAATGCTGCGCGACCAGTACGAGCGCTCGCGCTCCAACACCGAGCGTGTCTCCTTGCTTCGACGCCTCGCCGAGCTGTGGCACCACGAGCTCGAATCCCCGGACGAAGCGATCTGGGCCTGCGAGGAAATCCTGCACCAAGCCCCCGCCGACCGGGAGGCGATGGCACGCCTGCAGCAGATCCTCGAAGAGCAGGAGCAACACGAGGCGCTCTACGAGGTGCTCGAGCGCGAGTTGGAGCAGACGGGCTCCGCAGAGGCACGCCTGAAGATCATGCGACGCATGGCGCGTCTGGCCGAGCACGCGCTCGGCGACGACGATCGTGCGGCCCGGCTATGGACCGACATCGGCGACGCCCAGCCGAGCCTCGAAATCCTCGACAAACGCATCTTCTTGTACGAGCGCTCCGGGCGGTACGAGGAACTCGGTGGGCTGCTGCAAAAAGGGGCCAACGGCACCTCCACGCCCCTGCCCCGCCAGATCGACTACCTACTGCGCTTGGGGCTGTTGGCCGAAAGCCATCTCGACGACCCCGAGCTGGCCCGGTCCAGTTTCGAGGCCGTGCTGCGCTCGCGGCCGGACCACCGCGGGGCCCTGGAAGCACTCGTTCGACTGTATCGCCGCGACGAGTCTTGGCAGGCACTCGTGGCCGTGCTCGGCAAGCTGCAAGAGCTCGCCGAGACCGAAGAGGACGAGTTCCGCATCGCGTGGGAGCGCACCGAGCTGCTGTCCGAGCAACTCGAAGACCCCGAAGGCGCCTCGGGCTTGCTCGAGTCTCTCGACGATGGGCCCGCGGTCGGCAACCGCGAGGTCGCGAGCACCCTGCTGGAGCTGTTCGAGCGCTCGTTCCAGTGGAACAAGGTCGTGCAGCAAGCCGAGGTCTTGCTGCTGTCCGCCGACGAACCCGACGAGCGTCGCCGGCTGTACCTGATGATCAGCAACACCTGGCGGACGCGGTTGAACGACACCCGCGCAGCGCTGGGTGTGTACGGCCGCTTCGTCGAGGAGTTCTCGGGGGACACCGACGCGCTGTGGGAGCTCAGCGAGCTTCAGCTCGAGGTCGGCGAGGCCGAGGCTGCGCTCACCACTTTGTCGCAGCGGCTGGCGCTCGCCCAGGAGCTGGAGCTCCGCACCGGCACCCTGGAGGCGATGGCCGAAATCGCCGAGAAGCGTCTCGGTCGGCCCTCCCGGGCGCTCGAGTATCTGCGCCAGGCGCTCTCGTTCTCCCCGTTCGACCGGGACCTCACCGGCAAGATCCGGGAGATGGCCAAGCAGCATCGGCTCTGGGCCGAGCTGTTGCACGTGCACGAGGAACGCTTCGGGTACGCCGACGCGGGCGAACGGCTCGAGCTGCAGATCGAGGTCGCAACCGAGGCCGCCGAGGTCGCCGAGAGCCGCCTCGAGACGTACGACAAGGCCTTCGACTGGGCCTCTCGCGGCTACTTCGTGGCGATCGGCCATGAGCTGCCCGCCTCCGACCTGCTCGAGCGCCTCGAACGGCTGGCGGAGTCCCACGACCAGTGGGGCGCGCTCGTCGAGGTCATCGAAAAGGAGATCGCCCACTACGAGGATCGTGGCGCGGTGCACAGCGGCAGCTACGACGCGGTCGCGAGGTTCTTGGATGCATCACGCATCGCCGAGGACCATCTGGACGACCCGCAGCGCGCAGTCGGCTTCCTGCAACGCGCCCACCGGCTCTCGCCGCGCGACGAAGCGCTCGCCAAGAAACTCGAAGACACGGCCCGCCGCTACTCGCTGTGGCAGGCGGTCATCGAACTGCACGGCGGCTTGCTGGAGCGGGCCGTCACCGACCTCGGCCGGTTCGACGCCTGTGTTGCGATCGCCACCGTCTACGAAGAGGAGCTCAGCGACGCCGAGCAGGCGTTCGGCTGGCTCGAAAAGGCCGTGCGCGACCTGTCGGGCAGCGATGGCGGTCTTGCCGACGACGCCGGGGGCCGCATGCGCGACCTCGCGGTCCGCCACTCGCTGTGGCGACACCTGGCCAAGCACCACTTGGACACCGCCGCGCTCCGCGACGACGCGGACGATGTAACCGGCCGCATCGACGCGCTGCGGGAAGCATCGACGGTGTTCTACGAGCACCTCGCCGATCCGCTGGCGGCCTGCCGGGTGCTCTCGGTCGCGCTGTCGGCCGATCCGTTTCAGAGCCAGCTCCTCGACGACATTCGCGACCTCACCGTCGAGGTCGACGAGAAGCGCTCCGGCGACCTCCCCGCGATCGGGGCGTTGACCCTGCTCGGCGTCCTGCACCGCCACTATCTCGAGCTCACCGACGCCGAAGCCCGCACCGCGTTGCTGGTCGAACGGGCCCGGATTCGAGAGGAACGCCTCGGAGACTATCCCGGGGCGATGGCGGAGTGGTTCCGGGTGCTGCACCGCGACGCGGACAACGACGAGGCACTCGTCGAAGCCGAGCGCATCGCCGAAGAGGAGGACCTGTGGTCGTCGTTCCTCGTCCAGCCTGCGCACCGGCTGGAGCAGTCCCGCGACCCCGAAGCACGCATGACCCAATACAAGCGTCTGGCTCGCTTGTACGAGGGTCCGATCCAGCGCCCCGAGTACGCCCTGCGGGCTCGACTCGCGGCCTGGCGCCTCGCGCCCGAGCTGCCGCCCCGAGTCGGAGACCTGGACGTCGACCAAGCAGCCGTGTGGCGACTGGCCGAGCAGACCGGCGACTACACGCGTCCGCCCGTGCCTCGCGACGCTCTGCTCACGCCGACCTTGATGGCGCCGGAGTACCGGGACCAGCAACGCTGGCACAGCTGCGGGCTCGATCCGCGCGCACTCGAAGCATTGCCCGACCCCTTCGCCGCCAAGGTCGAAGTGGCCGTCCCCGCCTCGGTTCCCGAGAGCACCACCGAAGAGGTGAGCGTCTCCACTCTGGCGCCCGACCCTCCACTCGAGTCCGCCAACGACGACGCAGGCATCCCGCCCGTGGTCGCCGCGGGCAACACCCTCGAGGTCACCACCGAGGTGGAGATCGAAGAGCTCGACATCGATGAACTCGAAATCGAGCTCGTCGACGACGAGGGCACCGTCGCATCCGACGGCTCGAAGCCCGACGCTTCGCCCGAAAACACCCGCATGCACGCGGTCTCGGTTCCCAAGCCGCCGCCGCCGCCTCGCAGCCCGAGCTTCGGACTGCCGCCCGTCCCCAAGCTCACCCGCCCGGTCCTGCCGACCCGCCCCAAGGTGGGCAGCGCATGGGAAGAGGTTGCCCTCGCCTACGCCGACGTCCCGACCGAAGGCCGTGAAGCCCAAGCCACCGTTGCGTTGGTGCTGGCCCGGTTGTGGGAAGAAGGCGCCGAAGACGTCGAACGAGCCTTCCGTGCCCTCGAACAAGCGCTCGTGTGGCAGCCCGAGGACCCCGTCGCCCTCGAAGCCCTGCGCAGCCTCGCCGACCGACACGCGGAGATCGACCGCCTCCAGCAGGCCTACGAGTTCCTGCTCGGCGAGGCTGCCCTGCCCGACCACCTGGTCGCCATGGGCATGCGCCTGGCACGGCTGCACGAGTCCCGAGACGACGACGCCAGCGCCGAGGTCAGCTTCCGCGGCGTGCTCGAGCTCTCCCCCACCCACCGCGACGCGTTGCGATCGCTGTGCCGGATCTACGAGGTCTCCGAGCGCTGGGCCGACTATGTCGTCGTGTTCTCCGACCTGCTCGAGGTCGAGAACGAAACCCTCGAGGCCGACGAACGCATCGCTCGCACGCTCGAACTCGCCCGGATTCTCTCCGAGCACCTCGGCCGCAAGGACGCCGCAATCGAACGTCTCGAGCTGCTCGTGCGCCAACACGGCGGCGAGCAGCGCGTCCACGACGCGTACATCGACCTGCTCACCGAGACCCGGCGATGGCAGCCGGCGATCGAGGCGATGCGCGTGGCGGCGGACGCCGTGGGCGACAGCGAATACCACCTGGGCAACCTCGCCCGCGTCGCGGTGATCTACGAGCAGAAGCTCGGATTGCCCGACCGCGCGATTGCAGCGTGGGCAGAGATCGCCGAGGTCCACGACGACCCGGAAGCGCTCGCCAAGCTGCAACAGCTCTACCTCGAGACCTCGCGATTCGAGCCTGCGCTTCCGATCATCGAGCGACGCCTTCGCGTGCACGAGCGGGAGCACCCCGAGGACAAGGACGGCCGCATCACGCTGCTCGTCGCCAAGTCGCGGGTGCTGCAAGAGGGCCTGGGCAACGACGCGGAAGCGACCGCCACGCTCGAGCAACTGCTCGAAGAAGCGCCCGACAGCGACGACGTCGCGCTCGGTTTGAGCCGTCTGTACCGCAAGCAAGGCCGGCTCCAAGACGGCATCGACCTGCTCCGGCAGCGATGGGAGAGCACGACCGACCGCACCACGGACCGCTACGTCGAGCTCACCCAGGCGCTGGCCACCATCGTCGACGAAGAAGGACACGACCCCGCCGGCGCCCTGGCGGTGGTCGAGACCGCACTCGAGAGCCAGCCCGACGGTGGGCCCTCTCAGAACAAGCTGCTGCTCAAGCAGGTGGTCTATGCCCGGGCCACGCACGAGCAGGACAAGCTCGCCCATGCCCTCGAAGCGCTGGGCACTCCCGAAGAGCTACTCGAAGCCGCCAACCTCTACCGCGGCGCCCTGGGTGAAGGCGCTCGCGCCCTTCGCCTGTACTCGCGCGTGCTCGCCGAGTCGAAGAAGCAGGCCGACGACCCCGCCGCGGCACGCCTGTTGGCCGCCTCCCTCGAGGGCTTGGTGCAGTTGCGGGTAGATGACGGCGACATTCGAGGCGCGCTGGAGTTCATGGACGGGCAACTCGCGGAGGTCACGGGTCCCTCGATTCGCGCCCAACTCCTCACCGACATCGGCCGAATCACCTATCGCTCCACCCAAGATGTCGATGCGGCCCGCGACCGGTTCGACGCCGCACTCGCCGAGGACCCCGAGTTCGCGCGCGCGAAGGTCGGCAAGGCCGAAGTCCTGCTCGCCTCGGGCGCCGTCGGGGAAGCCCAGCGGCTGCTCACCGACGCGGTCGACGCCCTCTCGCTGGGGGCCGCGAGCGACTCGCAAGACCTCGTCGAGGCCTTGGTGCTCCTCGCCGAAGTGCTCGAGGACGTCGGACGTGCTGGCGAAGCGTATCGCCGCCTCACCGCCGCCTCCCGACACGCGCCGGGCAACCTCGAGATCCGGGCAGCAATCGCCCGCAACCGCCTGGGTGCGTCACGGCATCGCGACGTGGTCACCACGGCCGATCAGGTCGAGCAACAGCTCTCCGAAGGCATCGAGCGCACGGCGGAGAACAACCGCCTGATCAGCACGATCTTCTCCCTCGCGGCCAAGGCCGAGCTCGAGATGCGCCATCCCGACGCGGCGGTCGAACGGTACCGCCGCGCCATCGCGATCGACTCGACCCACGTCGATGCGCTCGAGCCCCTGATCACGCTCTGCCAGGAGCGAGGCCAGCTGCTCGAAGCCGCCCGCTATGCCGCCACCTTTGCCCGCCAGTCGAGCGACACGGGCGTACGCGGTCGCGCCTACCTCGAGGCCGGCATGCTCTTTCACGACGCGGCTTCGGCACTCGCCGATGGTGCAGACCTGGGCGAGACGCTGACCGAGGCCGACCTGCGCAAGGCCGCCTTCGAAAACCTGCGCCGGGGTCTCGAACTGGCGGAGCAGGACAGCGACCTCGTCCTCGAACGCGACCAGCTCGAGGTCGCGTATCGAGCCTGTGCCGACCACGACCCCGCGACCGCGCTGCGGTGTCTGATGGGTCTGCTCGGCCACCCGGAGATCGACGACACACATCGGGTGGACCTGCTGCTCGAAGGCGTGCGGCTGAGCCTGAGCGCGGACGAGTTGGACACCGCCGAGGCGTTTGCCGAGGACGCTCGCAACCTCGCCCCCACGTCCGCCCCCGCCGTGCTCGCCCAAGCCCGGGTCCTGGAAGCGACCGACCGCGTCGACGAGCTCGAGCCGCTGGTCGAGACCTACTTCGCCGCACTCGAAGACGAAGGCGACAACGACGACGTCTCGATTCGGGTCGAGCTGCTACTTCGGCTCGCCGAACTCCAAGAAGGCCACCCCGAAAAAGCGGTCAGCGCCCTCGAACGCGCGAGCGCACTGGACCCCGGGGCACTCGACATCAGCGACCGCATTCACCTGGCGGCGATGTACGACCAAGCCGGCATCTCCGGCACCAAGGTGCTCACCAACCACGCCACGCTGCTCGAACACGACCCGTTGCACGAGCCCTCGCTCGAAGCACTCGCGACGCACTACGTCCGCATCAGCAAGCTCGACCGTGCCCACAGCCTGTTCGACGTCCTGCGGCTGATCGAGCCCGACCACGAAGCGGCGGTCGACTTCTTCGCCCGTTACCACGAGACCGGGGGCGGACTCGACGAGCCCGCCGAACTCCCGGTCACCGTCGACATTCCCGACGGCGGCGGAATCGGAACGGCGCTCGAGTTGCTCGCCGAAGGTGGCCAAGCGCTGCTCGCCGAGCACCTGCCGCGACTCGATGTCCCTGCCGATGCCCGCGTCTCTCCGGTCGGAGACTCCACGCTGAGCCAGTGCTGGTCCGAAACACTCAAGCTCCTGCAGAAGAGCAAGGTCGCCCTCGTCGACGCACGGCGCGTTCGCCATGACGCAGCCGACACCCCCGACGGCGTCGTGCACAGCGGCTACTTCGAGGTGCGGTGGCAACAACCTCCCGTGATTCTGGCGACGGAGAAGGCCCTGACCAGCGAGGACCACGACGCGCTGAGCTTTGCGTTGGGTCGGGCGATCTACTTCACGCGCCCGCAGGCGATGTTTGCCACCGGCCTTCGCCGTGACCGCCTGGCCCATCTACTGTCCGCGTCGCTGCAGGCGTTTCACCCTCGGCACGGGCGGCGCAAGCATCACCAGCAAGCCGACAGCAGCGTGGGCAAGTTGGCCCAGGAGTTCGCCCGCAAGCTGCCGATGAAGACGGCGCGCAAGATGACGGCCGAGTTCAAGGAGCGCGTGTCCGAGCCGTTCTCCACCGCGCAGTGGCGCAGTGCAATCGCCCGCAACGGCAACCGCGTCGGACTCGCGCTGTGCGGCAACCTCGGTGCAGCCGTCACCGTGCTCGCACCCGACGCGGGTCACGGAGCCTCGCTGCGGCAGGCGGTACGCGGCTCGGAAGAACTGCGCGACCTCATCGCGTTCGCCTGCACCAAGACCTACGCCGAAGCGCGCCGACAGCTCGGCTTCGGGGTCGAGGCGCTCGCAACCGCAGAGCCCAGCGCCGACGCCGAGTAGTCGGCGACCCGACATGAAGAAGCCGCCCATCGCGATGCGCGAGGGCGGCTTCTCCGATCGTTCGAAGAGGCGAGGCCTAGGGCTCGGCGCCGCAGGCGATCCACTCTTCGACCAGTGCGATCTGGTCTTCGCTCAGCGGGTCTGCGCCCGACGGCATCTGAATGCCGCCCGCGGCTCCGGCGACGGCCTCCTGCGTGTTGCGCAGCTTGTTGACCAAGTAGCTGTGCTCGACGTCGCCGGCGATGACGAGTTTGTAGTCGGTGAGCGCCATCGTCTGAGTGCCGTCCGCGTCCACGAGCGCATCGAAGGCCACCCCAGACGAGAGGTCCGTGTAGGGCCAGCTGCCGCCCGCGGTGTGACAACCGGTCACGCAGCTGGCATCCCAGATCGGCTGAATGTCCGTCGCGTGGGACGGTGCGTCTTCGCAGCCGGCGGAGCCGCCGGTGCTCTCGTCACCCGACTCGTCGCCCGCGGTGGGGTCGGTCGTGGTGGGATCGGTGTCGGCTCCCGTGGCCGTATCCGTGTCCGTCGCGGTGGCCGTTGCCGACGTCCCGAGCGTCGTCTCGCCGTTGTTGTCATCGTCGTCGCAGCCGGCGATCGCGACCGTAGTCGCGAGCAGCGTTGCCCACCCAAGCTTTCGTATCATGTGCATGTCGTCTCCGTTCCCTTGCATGGAGTCGTGGTCTGGATACCGCACTTTCTGCGCGCGGGACAATCTTGGGACGCAGAGCAAACGACCTGCGAACCGGAGTGAAAGGTTCGCCATGCTAGAATGCCTCCATGTCGGTTTGGTTCGTGGGCGCCCTGACAGCTTTGGCTACAGTCCCCGGCGCGCTCTCGGTTCCACCGCCCGAAGCCATCCCCGTCGTCGGCGGGGACCCCGTCACATTCGACGAGTTCGACGAATATTCGGGGGTCGTCGGCATCGTCATCGGCGCCACGATCTGCACCGGCACCCTGGTCGAAGACGACCTCATCCTCACCGCCGCCCATTGTCTGCGGGGTGTGGACGCCCCTGGGGAGATCCTGGTCTTCAACGGGCTGACCTACAACTCCCCCACCGTCGCGGTCGAGGCGTTCGGCATGCACCCCGACTTCGATGTCTCGGCCAAACGAGATGCGTTCGACTACGGGTTCTTGGCGATCGCGGCGGGCTCGCTCGACGCCACCCCGATCCCGATGGTCACCGACCAGGACGAGTGGGACGAGATCGAGGCGGGGCTGTCGAGTGACGGCGGCGTGACGCTCGTCGGCTACGGCCTCGACCCCGAAGCCCCCTCCGACGCAAGCCTCGGCATCAAACGCAAAGTCGAGACGGGGGTGCGGGGCTTCACCTCCACCGGCATCGAGTTCGTGGCGGGCGGTGACGGCCGCGACTCCTGCGAAGGCGACTCCGGCGGCCCCGCGCTCGCTCGCAATGCGGCGGGCGAGTATCGACTCATCGGCATCACCGCCCGGGGCTCGGACCCCTGCGGCGATGGTGGGTTCTACGGCGTGCCCTACTACGCGCTCACGTGGGTTTCGGAGGCCGTCGGTCGACCGCTGTGCGGCGACGACTGCAGCGGATGCGACTGCCTCGACACCGCACCCGAGAGCGACGATGGCTGCGGATGCACCACCGAGACCGGCGATGAAAAGGCGGGCGGAGCCTGGTTGCTGCTGGCGGTTGCGCTGGGCTTCAGAGCACGCCGCCGGTCCACCAGCTGAGCAGCGCCTCCACCGAGCGCCGCAACAGCACGAACTCCATCGCCGCCAGGGCCAAGAAGGGTCCGAACGGCACCCGCTGCATTCGAAGGTCGTCCGGGTCGACCGTGCCGAGTTCGGGGTCGGCACCGTGAAGCTCCTCGACGTCCGCGTTGGCGACCGACTTGTTGCGCAACAGCATCGGCAACGACACGAGCAACCCCTGAATGGCCCCACCAAACACGGTGAACGCCAGGCCCAGCGGACCGAGCCACACCCCGACCATCAACAGCAGGTGGGCATCGCCCAGCCCCAGCCCATCCAGCCCTCGAACCTTGATGTAGTAGAGGTGGATCAGCCCGAACAGCCCGAACCCACCGACTGCAGCCGCAACCCCCTGGGTCCACGGAATGTCGAGCGCCTCGGGCAGGGCCACAGTCGCGAGCAGGCCGACGGCCGCCACCGTCCACACCAAGAAGTGCGGGATGATGAAAACGTCGAGGTCGATGTACGTGACGCTGAGCAGGGTCAGGCCGAAGAGCAGCAGCAGCAGCCACCCGGCGACGTTGGGCGCATGCCCTTCGAGCAACGGCACGTACACCTGTTGCATGTAGAGCGCGAAGCTCAGCAGCCCGGCGAGCAACTCGACCACCAGGTACCGAAGCGCGAGCGGTGTCTTGCAGTGCCTGCACTTGCCGCGCAGCAGCAAGAACGAGACGACCGGAATGTTGTCGTAGGCGGCGATCGGGTGCTCGCAGTGGGGGCACCGCGACCGGCCCTTCCAGAACTCGCGCGTCTCACCGTCGGAGAAGGTCGCCCGCTCTCCCGCGAGCACGGCCTTGACGTTGACCACGGTCCGGTAAATGACGACGTTGGTGAAGCTGCCCCACAGCAGCCCCCACAAGAACGCGAACACGCGGGCACCCGGATGCAGCAGCAGGTGCAGCCAGGGTTCGGGCACCGAGACCGGTGCGGTCGGATAGATCGGGTCGAGCAGGAGCACGCTCACGCAGTCCCTTGACGATAGCAGGCCACGGACGCCGTGCCTCGCGGCGGTGCTGTATGCTCCGCCCGTGCTGCCTCGCCGCATGGCCGTCGCGCTCGCCGTTCCCCTGTTGGGGTGCCTGTCGGCGGGCTGCGGCGACGAGGACCCCCCCGCGGGCGAGCGCCCCCGGCAGGTCGCACCCGAGGCCGTCGGCGAACACGTCGAAAGCGGCGACCCCCTCGAAGTGCTCGCCGTGCTGCGGCGGCCGCATGCCGCGGTGCGAGAGCAGTTGGGCCCGCATGCGCTCACCTGCGCGACCACCTTGTCGCTCACCCCGACCGAGCCCTCCCGCCCCAACCCTGCGGTCGGTGCCATGGTGTCACCCAGCCAGTCGATCGCCGACACCGTGGCACTGCGCTGGGATACGCCCGACGACGACGGACCTCGCTTCGCGCTCGAGCAACACAACGACAAGGAGCGCGGCCGCTCCGTGGTGATCACCGCGGGCACGCTCTACGCAAAGCTCGAGCACCGCGCCTGGACCTTTCACGCCGTGGAGTCCGACGTGCACGAGCTGTGGCTGGACGACGCCTGGCATGCGGGACACGACGCGCTCGAGTTCCTGCTTCCGGGGGCGAGCGTCGCCTCCGAAGCGGCTCCCGGCGAAGGCTGGAACGGCGGCGACGCGGTGCGCTTGCGCCTCACCCCGGGCGAGGGCCCGACGCCTCCGGGCCGGGACGAAGGCTGGCGCAAGGGGGTCGCGTTCAGCGCACTCGCGGGGACCCTGCTCGTCGACACCACCACCGGGGCTTGGCTGGCGCTCGACGCCACCGCGACCTACACGGTCTCTGGCGGGGCAGGAGGGCCGCTAGAGGGGCATTTCGAGGTGCACGGCCGGCTCGCCCCCACCCTGCCCGAGGCACCACACATCGCAGTTCCGAACGAGGCGGTTGCGCTTCCACAGCGTCACCGCTACGAGGAGGAGCGCAAACGCCTCCTCGACGGCCTTGCCGCTCCCTGAGCCTCCGAGCTAAACCAGAGTTCGGGGGCGCGTTCGTTTTTCCCCCTTGGACTCGCTCGTGCAAAACGCCTCCTCCGAAACCGCGACCACGTACACGCGGAACGACCTCCCCGAGAACCTGGTCCGCGCCCTCGATGTGGCCATCGACAAGAGCGCCAAGGCCCCCGTCATCCTCCAAGTCACGGAGATCACCGGGTACACCGACTGGGTGCTGATCGTCTCCGGTCGCTCCGACCGCCACGTCTCCGCCGTCACCGAGAGCATCGACGCCGAGCTGCGCAAGCACGGCTGCAAAGCTCAGGGCAGCGACGGCATGAGCGACCACTCGTGGGACCTGCTCGACTACGACGACTTCATGGTCCACGTGTTCTACCACCCGGTGCGCATGCACTACGACTTGGAGAGCATGTGGAGCGACGCCGCACGCGTCGAGCTCGACCTGCCTCCCGAGGTCACCGACACCTCCGAGCTCGACGCACTCGACACGCCCCACGACCTGCCCGCCTACCGCGGCGACCTGGTGTTCGGCGGATTCGAAGACGAGTTCGAGGACGATGACGACGACGACGACCTCGAGGGCGCCGAGTTGCCCGACGACCTCGACGACGAACTCGACGACCCGGCATCGTCCCAAGACCCGGTCGACCTTCCGCCCGAGGAAGACGACTATGACGACGACCTCCCGCCCGATGCGGGCGACGAGCTCGAGTAATGCGCCTGCGGGTGCTGGCGGTCGGCAAGCTCAAGGACGCCGGCCTCGAAAAGGCGTGCGAGGAGTACGTCAAACGAAGCCGGAGTTTCCTGCCGATCGAGCGCCGCGCGTTGCGGACCAACGACGCGGTGCTCGATGAGGCACGCAGCAGCTGCGGCAAGCTCGTCGTGCTCGACGAACGCGGTGAGCAGCCGACCAGCGAGGAGTTCGCGGGCTGGCTGCGCACCTGGCGGGACCAGGGGATTCGGGCGGTCGCGTTCACGATCGGCGACGCGCACGGATTCGACGATGCGCACCGCAACGCCGCAGACAAGGTGATGGGCCTGTCGAAGCTCACCCTTCCGCACCGCTTTGCACAAGCGATGCTGTGCGAGCAGCTGTATCGCGCCGGCACCATCCTGGCCGGGCACCCCTACCACCACTGATTCTCTGCAACGAAGCGCCGCCGCGGTCGACCACGACGTCGATGCTGGCGTGGCTGCTTCCTCCCGCATGCGTCGCGTGCAACCGGCTGCTGCGTCCCGACGCGCAGCGCGGCTTGTGCTCGTCGTGCCTGGCGGAGCTGGTGCCCACCGAACCGGGCAGCATCGGCCAGTTCAGTCACGAAGGCCCACTGCGCCGAGCACTGCGGGCGCTGAAGTACGACCGCGACCTCAGCCGGGTCGGGCCCCTGGCCGACGTGGTGGCCCTGGCCCTCTCCGGATCTCGTTTCGACCTCGCCACCGCCGTGCCGCTCCATCCCCGGCGCCAACGCAGGCGCGGCTTCAACCAAAGCGAGCTGCTGCTTCGCCGTGCGCTGCGCTCGGCGGGGATCACTCCCCCGGTTTCCCTGCTGCGCCGGACCCGAGCCACGCCGCCGCAGGTCGGTCTCCCGGCCGCACGACGGCGCGACAACGTGGCCGGCGCATTTGCGATCCGCCCTGGCGCGGCGCCGAGCGTGCGCGGACGGACCGTCTTGCTTTTCGACGACGTGATCACCACGGGATCCACCCTGCGGGCGGCCGCCGCCCCGCTTTGTGCCGCGGGAGCGCAGGTGACGTACCTTGCCCTCCTCCAAGCCGTCGCGTAGCTTGAGCGGCCCGGTGGGCAAGAAGAAGAAACCCAAGAGCTTGGCTGCGTCCGGCACCATGCTCGCGCAAAACCGCCGGGCGCTTCACGAGTACGAGGTGCTCGAGCGCTTCGAAGCCGGTCTTGCCCTGGTGGGTTCGGAGGTCAAGTCGGTCAAGGACGGCAAGATCAGCCTCGCCGAGGCCTTTGCCAGCTTCGACCGCGGGGAGCTGTGGCTGCACCGCGCCCACATCTCCGAATACGTTCAAGCCCACAAGCGCAACCACGAGCCCTTGCGGCGGCGCAAGTTGCTGCTGCACCGCCGTGAACTCGACAAGCTCGAGCGCGAGGTCGCCCCCGGTGGCCTCACCCTGATCCCGTTGGCGGTCTACCTCAAGGGCAGCTACGTCAAAGTGGAGCTGGGGCTGTGTCGCGGCAAGCAGATGCACGACAAGCGCGCCACCATTCGGGAGCGGGACACCAAACGCGAGGTCGCGCGCGCGATTCGGGAGCGCAGCCGATGACCGACCCTCGCGCCGAAGCCCTGCAAACGCTCGAGAGTCTGCTCGCCCGGGCTGGCCGCGAGCCGCTCGACGCCCACGCGTGCGCGCAGATGGTCGAACTCACCGGACTCGTGCCCGGGTGGATCAAACGAGTGGCGCACGCTTTGTCGGCACAACGCTCCGCCGCTGCGGTCGACGCTCTTCGCCGCATGCAGCCCGGCGTGCCCGGAGTCGTCGAGGGCCTCTACCAAGCCTTTGCGCACGGCGTGGTCCGCATGCGCTCCGACGGCACCGAGGCGCCGGTCCTGCTCGCGCTCGACTTTCGGCGCTCCCGCTCCAAGGGGTTCGAAGACCTGCTCGACCGTGCGCAGGCGGTGTTCGGCGACGGCTTCGAGGCGCTGCGCATCGACGGCAAGGTGCACTACCGCATCGCGTTGTTCGGCGGCCGAGGCACCCTGGCCGGGCGTGCCGCGGCGATCTCCAACGACCTCACGTGGCTGCACGCCAGACTCGCGCGGCTTCGCGGGACTCGCCTGTGGCTCAACGGCTGGTGCTTCGAGTCCAACGGAGCCTTCAAGGCGCCCGTGCAAGCCCACCTCGTCGGCGGCTGGCTGTCCTGGGCCGCGACGCAGACCCAAACCATCAGCGCAGCGCGATGACTCGAGTGCGAGAGTTCGTGCGGGCGATCGAGGCGGGCACCCGCCTCATCGTGCTGCAGACCTCGGAAGAGACACGCGCCCTCGACCTGCTCGAAGAGGTGGCCGAGCGCGCAGGCATGCCGCTGCACACCTGGAGCCTCGCCTCTGGCGTCGATGCGGAGGGCTCGGTCCGCCCCTTGCCCTCGGTGCTCGCGTCCAACCCCGCAGGCATCTGGGTGCTGCTGGATCCCGGTGCCGCGCTCGCCGACCCGACGTGCGCCCGGGCGCTGCGCGAGGCGGCCCAACAGGGCGCAGGAGCCACGTGGGTGGTCGTGCAACCGGCCACACACGCCGCGTGGACGGTGCCGCCCGAAGCGTGGCAGGTGGTACTGCCGCCTCCGGGCACAGACGCGCTCGAGGCCGCACTCGCCGACATCGGGCACGCCCTCGAGCCGCGCTTTCCCGGTGCCCGCGACCTGTTCGAGGACGAGGGTCCCGCGCTCGGTCGCGCACTGCTCGGACTGAGCATGCCCACCGCCGAGCGCCTCGTCGCCGAAGCCGTGCTCGAAGAGGGCATCGACGCCGCGCGCCTGGTCGAGTTCATCACCCGGCACAAAGCGACGCTCGTACCCACCGATGGCCTGCTGGAGCCGGCACGGGCGCTGGACGAGTCCAGCCTCGGGGGCTACGGCGCCTTCAAGCGATGGATGCAAACCCGGTCGCTCGCGCTGCGACCCGAGGCCGAGGCCGCCGGCATTCTCGCGCCACGCGGCGTGCTGCTGCTCGGCGTGCAGGGCTGCGGCAAGAGTCTCGCCGCGCGCACCTGCGGGCAGACCCTCGGCCTGCCGATCTTTCGCCTCGACCCCGGACGCCTGTTCGGCGGCACCGTCGGCCGCAGCGAAGCCAACCTTCGCCAGGTCCTCGCGGCCTTGGATGCGATGGCGCCCGTCGTGTTGTGGGTCGACGAGATCGACAAGGGCTTCGCGGGTGCAGGGAACGGCCGCTCCGATGCGGGGACCTCCGCCCGCGTCATGGGCGGGCTGCTCACCTGGCTGGCCGAACGCGCCCGGCCAGTCTTCGTCGTCGCGACCGCCAACGACGTGCAGGGCCTGCCACCCGAGCTGCTGCGACGGGGGCGCCTCGACGAGATCTTCTTCTTCGATCTACCGGATGCCCCGACACGGGAGTCGATCCTCCGCATCCACCTCGAGGACGAGCCCAAGCGCCGGCTCGGCCAGGTGCCTGCGATGGCGGACGCCTGGCCCAGCTTTGCTCGCATCGCCGCCGAGGCGGAGGGGTTCTCCGGGGCCGAGCTGCAGGCCTCGGTCACCGAGGCCCGACTGCACGCATTCGCAGCCGGTCGTCCGATTGCCGCCGAGGACCTACGTAGGGCCATCGAGGACACGGTGCCCCTGAGCGTCACCCGGGCCGAGTCGATTCAAGCCCTGCGCGAGTGGGCTCGGCACCGCACCCGCCCCGCCGCCATGTGACCTCGGAGGGCACGTTGGGGCATACTCCTGCCGTGCTTCCCATCTCTTACGCAGCCAACGTTCGCGCCTTGGGGCGCGGCCTCAAGCACCTCGTCGTCGTTGCCCCGGCCGGCGTCTTCAAGCGCAAGGCCACCAAGGCGGTGTTGTCCAAGGCGCTCGGCAAGCGCATGGCCGACTACGCGGGAGCACTCGCAGGCGAAGCCGCACCCGGCCGTCGCGGCGCCACGGCCTCCAGCATGGTGAAGGCACCGGGCGCCAAATCGGACGGCCCGACCCGCCTGACCGTCGGAGTCCTGCCCGACGCCCTGTCCCGCTACAACAGCCCGTCCCGCGCGGACAGCATTCGCCACGTCGTCAGCCAAGTCGCGCTCGGAAGCACCGGCAAGGTCGGCGTGCTGCTCGTGCTCGACGACGCGACCCACCTGCTCGCCGCCAGCAACGCCGTGGGACGTGCACTGCCGCAGTTCTCGCGCAAGGCCAAGCCCACGCGCGCCAAGGTGCAGCTCGCAGCGATCACCACCGACGGCACCGCCCTCGACTTCGACGACCACCTCAAGGCCACGGTCGCGTGCGCCCGCGACAGCGCGGAGCTCGTCGACACGCCGCCCTCGGACCTCAACCCCGAGACCTACGCCGCTCGCGTCAAGGAGATGCTCAAGGAGATCAAAGGCGTCAAGGTCACCGAGATCAAGGGCGCCAAGCTGCTGGAGAACGGCTTGGGTGGCATTCACGCCGTCGGCCGCGGTGCCAGCACCGAGCCGCGCATGGTCGTGGCCGAGTGGAATGCCAAGGCCGAAGGCACCCACGTGGCGCTGGTCGGCAAGGGCGTCACCTTCGACACCGGCGGTCTTCACCTCAAGCCGCGCGGCGGCATCGAAGGCATGAAGGGCGACATGGGTGGCTCGGCGGCGGTGCTCGGCGCGTTCCGAGTGCTCGCGCAGTCGGGCTACGAAGGCCGGCTCACGCTCGTCATGTGCATCGCCGAAAACGCGGTCGACGAGCGCAGCTACAAGCCCGACGACGTGCTCGTCGCCCACTCCGGCAAGACGGTCGAGATCAACAACACCGATGCCGAAGGCCGCCTGCTGCTCATGGACGGGCTGAGCTGGGCCGCACGGGAGCTCAGCGCCGACGTGATCTTCGACGCCGCCACGCTCACGGGTGCGCAGCTCATCTCCACCGGGGTGATTCACGCCGGGGTCGTCACCAACGACGCCGACCTCGAGACCGCCATGGTCGCGGCCGGCAAGCAGACCGGCGACCTGGTGCACCCCCTACTCTTCGCGCCCGAACTGCTCCAGCAGGAGTTCAGCAGCAAGATCGCCGACATGAAGAACTCGGTGGCCAACCGCATGAACGCCCAGACGTCGTGCGCAGCGCAGTTCCTCTACGCGCACATCGAAAACGCCCCCGGCGCCAAGAACCGCCGCTGGTGTCACATCGACCTGGCGGGTCCGTCGTTCCTCAAGGGGCGTGGCACCGGCTTCGGTGTCGCGCTCATCGAGCACGCGGTCCGCGGCCTGGCCGACTGAGCCACGCCCGCTCCACACGAGAACACCCGGCCTGCATCGCGCAGCGCCGGGTGTTTTGCGTCGTGAACGACAGGCGCGCTCAGCCTTCGACGAGCTTGGCGACGAGGCCGTGGGTGCGCAGACCCGGGTGTGAGCGCGTGAGCGTGCTGCGGCCCTTCTGGGCCTCGTGCCGGATCTGAATCTCGCGCAGCACCTCGCGTGCACCGTGGGTGAGGTCGACGAAGTCGACGCCCATGCCCTTGGGGTCGTCACAGTGGCGAACCACCGTGCCCTTGCCCTCGAACAGCACCGGCTCCTCGGGAAACACCGTGAACCGAATGTCGATGACCGAGCCGATCGGCAGCAGGTCTTCGGTGTGCACGAAGACACCGGTCTGGGACAGGTCGCTGACCGGCGTGGTGGTCCGCGGGTCGGCCTCGGAAAAGGCGACGCTCAAGGGCACACGAGGTGCCCGACGCCGGTTCTTGTTCGTAGAGTCGTCCGTCACGCGGTTCGAGCCGAGCCTTTCGCAATTAAAGTTTGGACGAAGAGGGTTGCTGGAGGCAAGCGTGGCGTATCGTCATCGGGTCATGGCGTCGCGAAAGGACCGATTCGGCGGGCTGGGAGCCTCGGGCGACACCGCCCGTGGACCGGGCCAAACCGCCGATCTGTTCGAGCACTACGGGGTCACGGTCGATCCAGCGGCGCAAACCGGCACCGTACAGGCCCTCGAGGCCCGGCCCTGCCGGCGATGTGGGTGGTTTCTGGCGCTGCGGCGGGACGACCCGCAGTGCCCGCTGTGCGCCGAACCCGAGCCCCACGCGGCCGCCAAGACACCTGCTGCCAAGCGATGAGTCGATACGTTCAAATCGAGTTGGGGGCGACCACCTTGGACGCCGTCGAGGCCGGGTTGCGCGCACTTGCGCTCCCATTCGAGCGTCCCCGTCGACGGGTACGCCTGCGCGGCAGCCTCGAATGCACCGGAGATCCCGTCGATCTCCGCCTCGAAGCCGGGCTGTGCGACACGGTGGAGGACTTCGGGTTCGTCGTCGAAGACGGCGTGATGCGCCTGGTCTGCGGCGAGCTCGACGAAACACAGCTGCGCGAAACCCTGCTGCCACGACTGCGTCAGGCCACCGCCGCCCACGCGGTCGCACAGACCGCGACGGCGCAAGGCCTCACCGTTCGCACGCTCGAGACCGAAGCCGACGGCACCCGTCGCCTCCTCCTCGAGCTCGACGACTGACCGGGGTCAGCTGCCCTCGAACCGCACGTGAAAGTGGTTCTTGTGGCTTCGCCAGTGGCGAATGATGCCGTGCGACCGACCGCGCCCACGCGGGTACTGGAACAGCTCGTCCAACTCGTCCTCGGAGGTCCCCGCCGCCTTCGCGTACTCGTACAGCGTCTTCTGCAGCGCGTAGTCCATGAAGATGTAGCGCACCTCTTTGGTGTCGAGGAACGCCTTGACCAACGCCCAGGTTCGCTTCGGATCGAGCGTATCCTGGTTGACGCCCTTGAAACGGGTCGTGGTCAACGTCTCGCCCTTGAGCACGTAGCCGACGTCGATGTCGACACCACGGCGATGCGAAAGATGCGGCTCGAGTTTTCCACCGCCGCGTTTGGACAGATTGCCGATGAGGACCTTGGGGCTCTTCGCGAAGCGCCGCTTGTATTGACCGACCGCACGCTCGATGAGCCGCACCGTCTTGGCCGTCCCGTACGCCAGCCGCGGACGCTTGATGTGCATCTGCGAGCCGCCATCGAGCTGTACGTCCACGCGTGCGCGTTTGTGTTTGCCCTTGCCGCCCTTGCGCTTCGACTTCTTCTTCGGCAGCGGAGGCAGGAACGCCTCGACAATGCCGTCATCGACCCAGAAGGAGAACGACTGCCCCACCCGGACGTGGTTGAGGTTGGACATCTGCGTACCGCTGCGCTCGAGCAACTCGGGGATCGTCAGCGAGTACTGCTTGGCGATCGCCGTCATCGACTCGCCCGAGGCCACCACATGCGTGACGTCCCTGCGTTTGCGCGGCGCGATCTCGGGGCAGACCTCCAGCGTCTGACCGATGCGGATCAAGTTGGGGTTCTCGATGCCGTTGAGCTCGACCAAGGCGGTCCGTCGCACGCCGTAGCGACCGGCGATGAGCCCGAGGTGCTCGCCCTCTTGCACCTCATGGGTCCAAAGAGGAACCAGGCCCCCGCACTTCTCATGCGGCTCGCCTCGTGTCCCGCGTAGAGACAGCGGCGCGGCTTCCAGCTCGGCCGCCGTGGGCGGGGTCGCGTGAGCGTGAGCGTGAGCGTCGGCTTCGCTCGAAGCGGCCGCAGGGGGCGCCCAGAGCCCAAAAACGAGGGCGGCAGTCACGGTGGTCCGAAGCGAGATCATGCGTCGAAGCTCCTGTCCCACGATGTAGGCACAGCTCCGACCTCGGGCCAAGAAATTGGCGTGAACACCCCCGCGGTACCGATCGTCTGAAGTGGCCCGAGCCTCTCGACGCTGGGGACGCAGCCTCGTACGGTTGCGGGCGCCACCTGGCATCTGCGGACGAAGAACTCATGGCCTCCATCACCAAACTCTCTGCACTCGCCCCCCTCGCCGTTGCCACGCTGCTCGGCTTTGCCGGCTGCAACAACGACCCCGGCGACGGATCACTGACGATCAACTATCGCTTCGGTATCGGCACCAGCAGCTGCTCTGCGGAGGGTGTCTCCAGCGTCCGCGTTTCGCTGGGCGACGAGTCCGAGACCCGCCCCTGCAGTGACGAAGGGGAAATCACCCTGACCGGCGTGCCTGCCCGCAACTACAACGACCTGCTGGTCGAGGGCATCGACGCCGAGGGGGTGACCATTCGCGACAACCTCGACGACCCCGACGACGACGAGCGCGTCGAAGTCATCGGTGGCTCGTCGACCTCGCTCGACGTCACGCTCACCCCCACCCCCGCGATCCTCGAGCTGACCATCGTGCAGCTCGCCGCGCCCAACACCCCCTACGCGCCCAGTGAAGACCCGGTGTACGAAGACTTCGAGGTCATCGCCGCCGAAGGTTCCGCGTCCCCGCTGCTCATCCACGTGTTCGAGTACTCGCAGCTGACGTCACTGACCAACTACGTGCCGGATCCCGAGCGTGACCTCGACGGCGACCGCGTCGACACCGTCGTCGTCAACGCCGATGACATGCAGGTCGACGCCGACCCCAGCACGCCCGAAATCGACGAGTTCTCGTTCGCGCCTCCTGGTGACGGCCGCACGATCAAGATCAACGTCACCTGCATCGCCGAGGCCTGCGAAGGCACGGTCGACATCGAAGCCGAGCCTGGCGCCGTCACCGGCGGTGGTGGAGACACCGACGGCGACACCGACAGCGGCACCGGCGGCTGACCCTGCGCCTGGGTGCAACCCCGGCCCCGCGGCGGTTCCCAGCTTGGGGGCCGCCGTTTTCATTAGCGCGGAACATCGATTCGACGGGACCGCATCGGGCCGTTGCGACGGCTCGTTCGGATCCGGTAGCGTGGTGGGGTTCGGGACACAGAGCCGACGCCAGGACGCGGGCTCGGTGTCAGATGTCCGTCCCCACGTGTCATTGTCGACGCGGCCCCGCTCCGTCCCCCCAACACGATTCGAATCCCGTTGCCGAAGCCCGACCGCCACTTCACCGACCTCCCGTCCGCCCTCGACGTGCGCGCGCATGAACACATGCTCCGCGTCGAAGGCGCAGGTTTCGTCACTCCGTCGATGATCGACGAGGCGCTCGCACCCTTCGACGGCGGCAACGACCTGCCGCCCCGCATTCTCGTCGATCTTCGCAACGTGTCCGGCTACGAGGCCGCGTGCGTCGAGTCGGCACGCCGCCTGCTCGGACGCGCCAACGCCCAGGGCACCGAACGCATCGCGTTCGTGGCGAACTCGTCCGTCGTGCGTACCGCCACCGAAGTGGTGGCACGTCATCTCCAGGCGCCGCTACGCACGTTCAACGCCGCGGCCCAGGCCGAAGCGTGGATTCGCGGCAACACACCCGGCAGCAGTCACGACAGCCTTCCGCCGGTGACGTGCTCCGAAGGTCCACGCGCTGAACCCCGCCGGTCGGCGTTCTAGTGTCCTGAGTCCGTAAAAAGGCCCGCTTGCTCCTCGGAGTGAATTCCTGTGCTGAGGTAGCGTCAGCGTTGGGCATGGGCAAGAAAAGAAGAGGTGGCCGTGTCGCGCGTCGAATCGAGCT